>Ga0208934_1000018_pt1 | contig 214200 bp, 196 predicted proteins | sample MalvirDeepMed_s2_FD_184243 | JGI IMG/M metagenome (GOLD analysis project Ga0208934, IMG submission 184243) | Marine viral communities from the Global Malaspina Expedition - Malaspina viral metaG DeepMed_s2 (SPAdes) (version 2) | ecosystem: Environmental > Aquatic > Marine > Oceanic | place... | reverse complement strand
GTACCCACTACCCAGCGCGTGGCTCGCTCAAATACAAAAGGCGGGTATGGATGGACGTGCTCAAACATGTTCCGGGGATTTACCTTCAGCCGGGCATTCTTCATTGGGGGGCAGCCGGCATTCTTCCTTTGGGGCGTATTATTTCAGCCGCCAATTTCCTTAAGCGAGATCGCGTTGCCCCGCTTGACGGTTCCTCTCAAATTGCCTAAATTAGTAGGAACAAACTACGCGACAATGGGCAAGGGAGACAAAAAGACGAAAAGGGGTAAAATCGCCAACAAATCCTTTGGCGCCAGGCGCCCCCGTAAAATCCGGAAAAAAACTCCGGTAGAGGAAAAAATCAATATCAAGGGCAAATCCTGACAGCGGGTTCGCAGGGGGCTCCTCCGGGATGCTTCCCAGGCCTGAGCCTGCGCCGGTACGACGGTACCGGGCCCTCCTTTCATCGCACAAAAACGGGCTGGTCTTCCCGCAGGGTGTGTTCCTTGCTGTACTGGTAATCGTCGTAATCGAATCCCAGCAATCCTTCCGGCCGGTCGATCCCCTGATCCAGGATGTACCGCACCATGGAACCCCGCGCCTTTTTGGCAAAGAAACTGATGATCCGGAGCTTGTCCTTGCTCCAATCCTTAAAAACCGGGGTTACCACCGGGGCTTTGAGGTTCTTGCTGTCCAGGGCGCTGAAATACTCCTTACTCGCCAGGTTGACCAGTACATCCCCCTCCGCCATTTCCGAATTTAACTGGTCGGTGAGTTTTTTCTTCCAGAACTCATACAGGTTCTTTTTCCTCCCCAACCGCAATTGGGTGCCCATCTCCAGGCGATACGGCTGGATCAGGTCCAGCGGACGGAGCAGGCCGTAGAGACCGGAGAGAATCCGGAGCTTCTCCTGGAGGGCGTCCAATTGACCGGGTTCCAGCGTGTAGGCGTCGAGTCCCTGGTAGACGTCCCCGTTGAACGCGAATACCGCCGGGCGTGCATTCCCGGGTGTAAACGGGAGGGAAAATTCCTGGTTGCGGGTCCAATTCAATTCGGAGAGTTCCTGGGATATGTCCATCAGGCGCGCCAGGGAGCGCGGTTTTTTCTTGGCCAGCACTTTATTGATCCGGGCGGCTTCCTCGGTAAACCGGGGTTGCGAATACCGCTCCGTGGGCAGCCCGGTTTCAAAATCCAGGGATTTGGCCGGGGACAGGACAATTTTCATAGCGTTCAGTTTTGGGGGTTAAAAATACAAAGCAGAGGTGAAATGGGTAAGCGCGTACCAGGGATGTTGTTTATACCGCCATCGCCTGCTTCTATTCCAGGCGGTGCTTTGCGTAGTCCCGCCATTTGATAATACAGGCCGCCATATCTTCAGGCACCGGGGCCTCAAAATCCAGCTCCTTCCCGCTCAGCGGGTGGGTAAAGCCAAGGGTCCTGGCATGTAGGGCCTGACGGGGCAGGATCTTGAAGGCGTTCTCCACAAACTGTTTGTACTTGGTAAAAGAAGTCCCCTTGAGGATGCGGTCGCCCCCATAGCGGGAGTCGTTGAAGATTGTATGGCCAATGTGCTGCATATGGACGCGGATCTGGTGGGTCCGTCCGGTTTCCAGCCTGCAGGAAACCAGGGTGACATACCCCAGGCGTTCCTCAACCCGGTAATGCGTCACGGCCTCCTTGCCCTGGGAGCCGTCCGGGAACACCTGCATCTGCAGCCGGTTTTTCGGGTTCCTGCCGATAGGCCCCTCCACGGTGCCCGAATCGTCGGCAACATTCCCCCAGACCAGGGCCAGGTACTCCCTCCGGGTGGTCTTGTCGAAAAATTGCCGGGCCAGGTTGGCCATGGCGGCTTCCGTCTTGGCAATGACCAGCAGGCCGGAGGTCTCCTTGTCGATGCGGTGGACGAGGCCCGGGCGATTATCCGAATTTAACGGAAGCTGGTCCAGGTGGTGGACCAGGGCATTGACCAGGGTACCGGTATAATTTCCGTGGCCCGGGTGGACCACCATCCCGGCTGGCTTGTTTACCACCAGCAGCACCTCGTCCTCATAGACGATATCCAGCGGGATGTCCTCGGGCAACAAGAGGTTCTCGTAAGGCGGGTGTTCGAACAAAACGCGGATCGTATCCCCGGGTTTGACGCGGTAATTTTGTTTGATCACCTGTTCGTTGGCCCGGATATTGCCGTCCCGGGCCGCCTGCTGGATCTTGTTGCGGGTGGCGTTCCGGATGCGGGTCATCAGGAATTTGTCTACCCGGAGGGGTTTCTGGCCCGTATCCGCGGTAAAGCTGTAATGCTCAAATAATTCGTCTTCTTCCGGGTCTTCCTGTTGGGAGTGCGCTGCCATGCTCAATCGGATTCCGATTGGATCCGGGCCTGATCCGGGATATTCCCGTTGCCGCAGATCAGTTCTACCCGGGAGGTTTTCGGTAGTTTGTCGCCCGGGTTGATGTATTTGCCGTCGTGCCGGATGCGATAGACCATATCCTTGCCCAGTTCGTCGATGTAGGTGACGCGTTCCACCTCCAGGCCAACGGCCCGCAACATGGACTCCGCATTGCGTTGGGTTACCTGGATGATGTCCGGGACGCTGACTTTCTTGTATCCCGACGGGTTCACCGTCACGTAGATTTTCCGGTTCTCCTTGACGCGGTTGCCCGCCGGCGGGTTTTGCTCGATAATCGAAAACCGCGGGTACTCCGGGTCAAAATTGGCAGAGTCCACCACCTCGTAACGCAACCCGGCTGCCTCTACCGCCTGGCGCATCTCGGGAACGGACATCCGCCCCAGGTCGGGTACCTGCACAAACTCCCCGTGGCGGGTAGTGCTCTCGAGCCACTGCAGCGTCACAAAGGAAATCACCACGACCGCCACCAGGGCGAGTGCCAGGTTGATCAAAAATACCCGGGAGCGTAGAAAATTCAGGAAGTTGCGCATACGGTTCTTATTAACCCCACAAATATAGGAAACCCGCCTGTTTTTTAATTAAATTGGGCCGGTCTTACGATCAATTTAACGCAATCCACAGCATGGGATCCACCAAAAAAATTGCCGTGATCATGGGCGGCTATTCCAGCGAATACGAAATTTCCCTGAAAAGCGGGGAGGTTGTCTGCAAGTGGCTGGACCGCGATCAATACGACCCGTACCGCATCCTGATCCGCCGCGATAAATGGGTGATGCTGGGGGATTCCGGCCGGGAATACCCCGTCAGCCGGCACGACTTCAGCGTCGAACTGGAGGACGGCACACTCCGGTTCGACTGCGTCTTTAATGCCATACACGGTACCCCGGGGGAAAACGGTCTGATGCAGGCCTATTTTGAATTGATCGGCATGCCCCAGACTTCCTGCGGTTTTTACCAGGCGGCGGTTACCTTTAATAAACGCGACCTGCTGGGTATCCTGAAATCCGCCGGGGTGGCGGCTGCCCGGTCCTACCACCTGGACAGGGGCCAGGAGCTCAACCAGCAGGCCATCCTGGATGCGGTGGGCCTGCCGTGTTTTGTAAAGGCCAACCGGGCGGGCAGCAGTTTCGGGGTGAGCCTGGTTCGGGAAGCCTCCGGCCTGCAGGCCGCTGTTGAAAGCGCCCTGAAGGAAGACGACGAAATCCTGATCGAAGCAGCCCTCCAGGGCACCGAGGTCTCCGTGGGGGTGATCCGCTACCAGGGGGCCACCCGCGTACTGCCCATCACCGAAATCGTTTCGGAAAACGATTTCTTCGACTACCAGGCCAAATACGAAGGCAAGTCGCGGGAAATTACCCCGGCACGGATCCCGGAAGACACTGCAGAAAAAGTTCGGGAGCTCGCGGCGCGGATCTACGACCGGCTCCGGATGACCGGGTACAGCCGCTCGGAGTTTATCCTGGTGGATGGGGAGCCCCACTTGCTCGAAGTAAACACCACCCCCGGGCTTACCGAGGCGAGCATCCTGCCCCAGCAGGCCGCCTGTGCCGGCATCTCGCTTACCGAACTGTTCGGGAGCGCCATTGCGGACGCTTTGGACAAAAATGGTTAGCTTTAAACAACCAAACTGCAAACCGGCATGAAACGCGCTGTCTTTCCGGGGTCCTTTGACCCGATCACCCTGGGGCATTACGACATTATCCAACGGGGCGTCTCCCTTTTTGACGAGTTGATCATCGCCATTGGGGAGAATGCTGAAAAATCCTATATGTTCGGACTCGAACAGCGCATGGATTTTATCCGGGAGGCGTTCCGCGATACGCCGGCCATCAGCGTACAATCCTACAGCGGGCTCACCGTGGACTTTTGCCGGAAGGTAGACGCCGGGTTCATCCTTCGCGGCCTGCGAAATCCGGCCGATTTTGAGTTTGAGAAAGCCATCGCCCATACCAACCGGAAGCTTTCGGAGATCGAAACCGTTTTTTTGCTCACCTCTTCCGGAAAATCCTATATCAGTTCGTCCATTGTCCGGGATGTCATCCGCAATGGCGGTGACTATACCGGGCTCGTACCGGATACTGTAAGATTCTGACGCCCGGCACCTGTGCAAATCCTGATACCGGGTCCGGTCGAACCTGAAACACGGGCCGGATCCCAGGAATACAGGGACGTCCAACCCCATAAATAGACCGCCTCACCACGAATTGGGGGCAGTTCACAACAATACTTGCACATATAATAGGAATCCCAGTATTTTCGTAGGAAATATCTGATGAGTTTTGAAGGAGACGCAAGTACACGCACAGAGTTTTCTGATTTCACAAATACCCAGCCCTACGGCATTCCTCAATCGGGACCTCGAAGTGGTCCACGCATCGGATACCTTTATCGAGACTTTTCATTTCGACAAAAAAAACCTGTTTGGACGTAGGATTTCCGAAGTCCTCCCCCAGGCCCCGGAACACCTGATCGGCGTCATGCAACGCTGCCTGAAGGGAACCGACGGCAAAAAAGGCATCGACCGCTTTGTGACCTCCGACAACGAGGAACACTGGTACGAGTCGAGCAATACGCCCTGGTACGACAAAAATGAAAACGTCATTGGCGTTATCCTTCAAATTACCAACATCACCGACCGGATCCAAAAGGAACTCCAGTACGAAAAAACGCAAATCCTTTTGGAAGCCAAGGCGGTGAATGCCCGCATCGGCAGCTGGGAATACAATGCCTTTACGGAGAAACTCTGCTGGTGCCCGATGACCCGCAAAATCCACGAGGTCCCGGACGACTACGAACCAACAATTGACGACGGCATTGAATTCTACAAGGAAGGCTATTCGCGAAATGCAATCTCCATGGCGGTATATAAGGCGATGGAAACCGGGCAACCCTGGAAGGAAAAGCTGAAAATCGTTTCCCGAACCGGAAAGGAACTCTGGGTAATCGCCACCGGGAAGCCGCTCTACAAGGACGACATCTATATCGGGCTGATCGGGACCATCCAGGACGTTACCGAAGCCAATATCTCCCACCAGCGGTCTACGGAGAGCGAAAACCTGCTGCGAACCGTGGTAGACAACCTCCCGCTTAACGTCTATATCAAGGACCTGGAATCCCGGAAAATCCTCGTAAACAAGGCGGAATGCGCCTACCTCGGGGTATCCGACGCGGATGAACTGCTCGGAAAATCAGACTTTGAACTCTACAACCGGCAAATTGCCCAGGAATCGCGGGACGAGGACCTCTTTGTTATGAACAACGGTACCCCTTTACTGGGTAAGGAGACGATTTCAGTCCGCAAGGACGGGAAAGTCACCCACTTCCTAAGTTCCAAGATCCCGCTTTTTGACGAAGACGGCGAGGTCTACGGCCTTCTGGGCCTCAGCATGGATATTTCCGACCTGAAACAAAAGGAATCCGAATTGCGGCAACTGATCGACGTTTCCTCCCAGCAGAATAAAAAGCTCGTGAATTTTGCGCACATCGTCTCCCATAACCTCCGGTCGCACAGCGCCAATTTTTCGATGCTGCTGGATTTCCTTTCCTCCGAACCCGACGGGGAGGAACGCAACCGGATCCTGGGCATGCTCAACAATGCTTCGGACAACCTGCTGGAGACCCTCGAAAACCTCAACGAGGTGATCGCCATCAATACAAATGTGCGGATGGAAAAGAAGGAGGTCCGCCTGTACCGGGCGGTACACGCTGCCCAACAGCACCTGTCGGAATTCCTGAAATCCCACAATGCCAAAGTATTCAACGAAATCCCGCCGGAGGCTGTCATGCGTGCAATCCCTACCTACCTGGACAGTATCCTGATCAATTTTATCACCAACGGGGTCAAATACCGGCACCCCGAACGGGTACCCGAAGTGCGTCTCTCCTATGAAAAATCCGGGGGGCAGGACGTCCTGGTGATTTCGGACAACGGACTGGGGATCGACCTGAAAAAATACGGGGACAAGTTATTCGGCATGTACAAGACATTCCACAACCACCCGGAAGCCCGGGGTATCGGTTTGTATATCACCAAAAACCAGGTGGAGGCCATGAACGGCCGGATCCAGACCAGCAGTACGGTCGGGGAGGGTACGATTTTTAAAATTTTCCTGGATGAACAAGGTTGACCAAATCTTTATTATCGACGACGATCCGATCACAGTTTTCGGGATCCGTAAAATGCTGATGGCCCTCGATGCGGCGGCAGCGATTGACTCATTTGCCAACGGGCAGCTGGCCCTGCAGAAAATTGAGGAATTGCTCGAACAGGGCGGCAACCTGCCCGACGTGGTTTTCCTGGACATCAACATGCCCATTATGGACGGCTGGCAATTTTTGGAGGCTTTTATCCAATTGCCCTGTCCGCGGCCCATCCGCATCAACATCGTCACTTCTTCCATCGACCCGAACGACCTGGATCGATTTGAAAACTTCAAGACGCGCACCAGCCATATCCTGGAATACCGGAACAAACCCATCCGCCTCAGCGACCTGGAGGAAATTACACGGGCCGCATAGGGAACGATATTTGACACCTTATTTGGTACCTTTGCCGTAAACTACAAATCGGCAATCCATGCGGACTTTACAGTGGTGCCTGCTGGCATTGGCAATCCTTACGGCGGGATGCGAAAAGCAAGCCGAAGACGCCCGGTCGGAATTCCCCACGCCTTTTGAATCCGGCGACGGGAATACCACGGCGACCTACGCCGAAACCATTGATTTCTACCTGCAACTGGCCCGGGAATACCCGGAAGTAAACGTACAGACCCTGGGTGCTACCGACAGCGGCAAACCCCTTCACCTGGTGACCTATAGCCCCGAAGGGGATTTCAATTTTGAGCGCCTGCGCCGGGAGCATGCCATTTTATTGATCCTCAACGGCATCCACCCGGGTGAAAGCGACGGGATCGACGCCAGTATGCTGCTGCTGCGCGACCTGGCGGCAGGCAAACTACAAGTTCCTGAAAAACTGGTGGTTGCGGTAATTCCCGTATATAACGTGGGGGGAGCGCTCAACCGGAACAGCGGTTCGCGGGCCAATCAAAACGGGCCGGCATCCTACGGGTTCCGGGGAAATGCGCGCAACTACGACCTCAACCGGGATTTTGTAAAAATGGATACCCGGAATGCCCGGACATTTGCACAGATTTTCCATCTGGTTGAACCGGATTTCTTTTTGGACAACCACGTGAGCAACGGGGCGGATTACCAATACACGCTTACCCACCTTTTCACACAGCACAACAAACTCGGGGGGCCGCTTGGGGGGTACCTGGAAGACAGCCTGCGAACCGCACTCGAAACATCCCTTGCGCGCAACGACTGGGAGATTACTCCCTATGTAAATGTATTTAACCGCCCCCCGGAGTCCGGGTTCAGCCAGTTTATGGACTCCCCGCGGTATTCCACGGGGTATGCCGCTCTTTGGAATACGCCCGGGATGATGCTGGAAACCCACATGCTCAAACCCTATGACCAGCGGGTTGCCGGAACCTACGCCCTTATGGAGTCGTTGATGGCACTGGTGGCGGAACGGCGCGAAGCCCTCCGGGAGCACCGCGGGCAGACAAAAGCGTCCTGGGTACCCGGCTCCGGCTACCCGCTGGGCTGGAAAGCAGACAGTACGCAGTTCCGGATGCTCGATTTCAAGGGATACCAGGCCGATACGATTCCCAGCGCGGTTAGCGGGCAACCCCGGCTTCAGTATGACAGGAACCGCCCCGTGGAAACCCGGGTCCGGTATTACAACCAGTTCCGGCCCACGGACTCGGTGCGAATTCCCGAGGCCTACATCATCCCCCGTCAGTGGACCCGGGTGGTGGAGCGCCTGGAGTGGAACAACATTCGCTACCGGGCCCTGGAGCGGGATACCACCCTGGGGGTTACCTCCTATCGCATCGCGGATTACAGCACGTACCAGCAGGCCTATGAGGGGCACTACCCGCATTACGCCACAAGCGTAACCGCCGATACCGTCAGGCGGGATTTCCACGCGGGCGACCTGGTGGTCCCCACCGACCAGCCCGGGGTGCGCTATCTCCTGGAAACCCTGGAGCCCATGGCGCCGGATTCATTTTTCAATTGGAATTTCTTCGACACCATCCTCCAGCAAAAAGAGGGGTTCTCCCCCTACGTCTTCGAGGAGACTGCAGCGGAACTCCTGGCCGGCGATTCCCTGTTGCGGAAAAAATTCCAACGCATGCGGGATTCGGTCCCGGGCTTTGCCGATTCCGGCTACCGCCAGCTCAATTGGATCTACATGCAGAGTCCGCACTACGAAGCAGCCCACCTGCAGTATCCGGTATACCGGCTTGAATAGTTTTGTAAATAAACTGGGGTCCGCGGATGAAAGGGTTTCCCCGGGACAGTTTCAGCGAATTTTCCGGGCCGGAAGCTTCCTGCGGATCAGAGGCTTTCCGCAGGCGGTTCAAACAGGATGCGGATATTGATATAGGATTTCTTCAGCGCTTTCTGAATCTTCCGGGGCTCCTTCCATTTGACTTTCTTGATCCCCTCGCTTTTCTGGCCCTTCAATTTGCCGGAATAATCCGTTTTCATAGCGTACCAGTGCACTTCCTTGAGGTGGTATTTCCCCTTGCGCTTGAAGACGTGGTAGGTGGTGCGCAGATGGTTTTCGATTCTCAGGCCCTTGACGCCGGTTTCTTCTTTTACCTCCCGGAGGGCGCACTCCTCCAGGCTTTCCTTTTTCTTGATCTTCCCCTTGGGTAAATCCCACTTTTTGTTCCTGTAGATGAAAAGGACCTTTCCCTGCGGGTTGGTCACCACGCCTCCGGCCGCCACGGTGAGCGGGATCTTGGCCGCGAACTTATTGAGGATCTCCTCGATGTTCGGGTGGTAGATAAAGGCTTTGCTGAGTTTTTTCTTCGAAAGGGACTCTACGGCAGTCTGCACTGCGTCGTCATTCATCATAAAGTATTCCCCTTCCGCGGACTCCACGATTTTGTCTGTCAAAATCAGGGGCCTTTCATTCACAAAAACTTTATACATTTACAGCATGGTTTTAGATGATGAAACGGCTCGGAAAACCGCAGAGCTGCTGCTGCAAATTAATGCAATAAAATTAAAACCTGAAAATCCCTTTACCTGGGCTTCCGGGTGGAAATCCCCTATCTATTGCGACAACCGCATTGTACTGTCCTACCCGGATATACGGGAGTACATCGCCGGGCAACTGGCGCACCAGCTCACGGAACAATACGGGCGGCCGGACCTGGTGGTGGGGGTTGCCACAGGCGCCATCGGCATCGGTATGCTGGTGGCCGAAAAACTCGGGTTGCCCTTTGCATACGTCCGTCCCGAACCCAAGTCGCACGGGCGGCAAAACCAGATTGAGGGCCAGGCTACAACCGGCCAGCGCGTCGTGGTGATCGAAGACCTGATCAGCACCGGCAAGAGCAGCCTGAACGCCATCGCGGCCCTGGACAAGGCCGGGTTGCAGGTTTTGGGTATGCTGGGTATTTTCAGTTATGGCTTTGACGTCGCGGCGGAAAATATTGCCAGGCGGGGCATCCCGGTCCATACCCTCAGCACTTACGGCCACCTGATTGGCCTGGCATCCGAATCCGGCTACATCCAGCCGGACCAGATGGAAACCCTGCGCGAATGGCGCAGAAACCCCCAAGAATGGAACAACTGATATGTATTTAGAATCACCCGCCGTACAGCTCGAGAAAGGCCCGGAGGCCACGTTTGCCTTCCTGAGCGACCTATCGAATTTTGAACAACTCATGCCTGAAAACATCCAGACCTTTGAGGTACTCGGGCCGGATACTTTCCGCTTCGCGCTGAAGGGCATGCCGGAAATCGTCCTGGAACGAAAATCCGAAGACCCCCCCAACCAGCTGGTTCTCGGGGCGGCCAGCGACAAACTCCCGTTTACCCTGACGGCAGATATTCGGGAAATTTCCGCAGGGAAGAGCGAGGTCCAACTTACATTCGAAGGGACCTTCAACGCGATGATGGCCATGATGGTTAAGGGCCCTATCACGAATTTCCTGGGTACATTGAGCACCAACCTGGCCCGGGTTTGATACCGGGGGAACCCCCAGCCCTTACCGGGCTTCCGGGCCGTAGTGCAACCGGATCTCCTTAAATCCAAAGGCCCGGACCTGCCGTTCGCCGGTGGCAACCAGCAAGCGGCCTTCCGCATCCACCCCCTGTATGACACCCGCAAAGAGACCGCGGTCTGCCGTACTGAATTTGGACTCGGCCCCTTTCCTGAAAAGGCGGGCCTCATAGCGGTCGTGCAGCGACCCATAGCGCAAGGGCGGCTCCGGCGAAGGCTGCGACTCCAGACCTGACAGCTCTTTCCAAAGGGCCTCCTGGAGACGGTCCAGGAGCTGGTCCCTGTCCAGGTTGCGACCGGCCCGGACAGCCAGGGATGCGGCAGCCGGCAGGCCGGGGAATGCCCGCTGGTTCACGTTGAGGCCGATTCCGACGATGCTGTGGGTGATCCCGCCGGATTGCAGGGCATTTTCGATCAGGATTCCGCAGACCTTATACGGACCTGACAGAATGTCGTTCGGCCATTTTACAGAAATTTCGGGGATTTCCAGGGCGTCCAGGACGCTGACTATCGCCAGGGATACCGCCATATTCAGCCGAAAATGCTCCCGGGCAGGAAAGCCTGAAAATCGCTTCAGAATACTGAATGTCAGGTTTTTACCCTCCTCTGATTTCCAACCGGACCCCCGCTGTCCCCTTCCCCTTGTCTGCACCCCGGCAGAAACCAGCGTGCCGTCGGGCAATTCGCGTTCTCGCAACAATCGCTTTAAATAGGCGTTTGTGGAATCTGTGGCAGGGAGTTTGATTCGTTGCATAGGGGCCGGCAGGGCCGTGAAGCTTATGTTAAAAACAGTGCCTAAAAAAACAAAAAAATAATAACTTTGTAGAAACCTAAAACTTTTGGATGACGAAAAGGGAAGCAAGTGCAGATGAATTGATTGCCTTAATTTTACATGGAATAGAAGAAGTAAAAGGATTAGATATAAACCTGCTCGATTTAAGGGCCATTGACAATACGGTTTGCGATTATTTTGTGATTTGCAACGGAACCTCCAACACACATGTCAATGCCATCGTAAATTCCATTCAGAAAACAGTTAGCAAAGCTATTAATGACAAGCCCTGGCATGTAGAAGGTTCGGAAAATGCCGAATGGGTGTTGATGGACTATGTAAATGTCGTCGTCCACGTGTTCCAGAAGCACGTTCGGGAGTACTATGATATTGAGGGACTTTGGGGAGATGCCAAGGTGACGCTCGTCGAAAGCAGCTACAACTAAGAAACAATGGCAAAAGACAATAAAACCCCCCAAAAAAAGCCGCGATTCAGTTCCTGGTGGATATACGGTTTAATCATCGTATTCCTCATCGGCTTCCAGTTCTTCGGTAGCGACAGCCTGTCGCCCACCAGTAAAACGACTACGTCGGAACTTCAGGAATTTCTCCGGAACGGGGATATCGATAAAATTCTGATCATCACCAATACGCGTCAGGCACGGGTATACCTCACCGAGGAAGCCATGACCAAGGACGTGCACCGGGATGTATCCGACCAGCCCTTCTCCCTGAGTTCGGGCAGCGTCCCCCAGTACGTGCTGGACTACGGCGACCTGCAGAACTTCGAGAACGACATCAAGAAAATCAAGCAGGAGAACAACCTGGACACTGTTGTGGACTACGATACGGAGTCCAATGTGTTTATGGAACTCCTCCTGACCATCCTCCCCTTTGTCCTGATTATCGGGATCTGGATCTATCTGATGCGCCGGATGTCCGGCGGGGCCGGTGGCGGTGCCGGCGGCCAGATATTCAATATCGGGAAATCCAAGGCCAAGCTCTTTGACGAGAAAACCGATACGCGTACCTCCTTCAAGGATGTAGCCGGCCTGGAAGGCGCCAAGGAGGAAGTGGAGGAAATTGTGGAATTCCTGAAAAACCCGGATAAATACACCTCCCTGGGCGGGAAAATCCCGAAAGGGGCCCTCCTCGTGGGGCCGCCCGGAACCGGAAAGACCCTCCTGGCCAAGGCCGTTGCCGGCGAAGCCAAAGTGCCCTTTTTCTCCCTGTCCGGATCGGATTTCGTAGAGATGTTTGTCGGGGTCGGGGCCTCCCGGGTCCGCGACCTGTTCAAACAGGCCAAAGACAAATCGCCGGCTATCATCTTCATCGATGAAATCGACGCCATCGGCCGCGCCCGGGGTAAAAACAACTTTACCGGATCCAACGACGAACGTGAAAATACGCTGAACCAGCTCCTGACGGAGATGGACGGGTTTGGCACAAATACGAACGTGATCGTACTGGCCGCCACCAACCGGGCCGATGTGCTCGATAAAGCGCTTATGCGGGCCGGGCGGTTCGATCGGCAGATCTACGTGGACCTGCCGGATATCCGGGAGCGAAAAGAGATTTTTGAGGTGCACCTGCGCCCCATTAAGACGGCCGAGACTCTGGACCTGGACTTCCTGGCCCGGCAGACGCCCGGTTTCTCGGGGGCGGACATCGCCAACGTCTGCAATGAAGCCGCACTGATCGCCGCGCGGAAGGAGCGCAAGGCGGTGACCAAGCAGGACTTCCTGGACGCGGTGGACCGGATTGTCGGCGGGCTTGAGAAGAAAAACAAGATCATCACCCCGGAGGAGAAAAAAACCATCGCCTACCACGAGGCCGGGCACGCCACGGTGAGCTGGATGCTGGAGCACGCCGCCCCCCTGGTAAAGGTGACCATCGTCCCGCGGGGGCAATCCCTGGGGGCAGCCTGGTACCTGCCTGAAGAACGCCTGCTGGTTCGCACCGAACAGATGCTGGACGAGATGTGTGCCACCCTGGGAGGACGCGCTGCGGAAAAAGTGATCTTCGACAAGATTTCAACCGGGGCGCTCAGCGACCTGGAAAAGGTGACGAAACAGGCGCGCGCCATGGTTACCATCTACGGGTTGAACGAAGCCATCGGCAACCTGACGTATTACGATTCTTCCGGGCAGAACGAATACGGGTTCACCAAGCCTTACAGTGAGGAAACCGCCCGAAAAATCGACCAGGAAATTTCCCGGATTGTCGAAGCGCAGTACGCGCGGGCCATCGATGTCCTCAAGAAGAACAAGGACAAATTAATTGAACTGGCCGAGCGTTTGTTGGACAAAGAAGTTATCTTTAAGGAGGATTTGGAAAAGATCTTCGGGAAGCGCCCGTTTGAAAAATTCGACAAGCTCGGGCAGGAGAAAACCCTCGATGCGCCTGACGCGGGCGACAAGGGGGCTGCGGAGGCTGACGGTTCGGAGAGCGACGCGGAGCCCAAGGCTTCAAAACCGGCCGGCGGCAAGGATCCCGAATCACCGGAAGAACAGGAGGAGAAGACCGTTGAAAAAGAGAATTAAGCGGTCGTACGCGGGTGCCGGTGCGGTAGCCGCAATACGAATATCAGTTCATGGGGCTATTTGATAAACTTTTCGGAGGAGGAAAGAAGAAGAAGCGTTCCAAGGAAACGGTTCAGACACGGGGCGTGCATATGCCCGATTTGCAAATTCCGGTCGACGAGAAGTTTACGATTCAGTTCAAGAAAAACGGCGGCAAATTTATCTATTGCGATAATTTTGAGGAGGTCCGGGAAGCCCTGAAAAACATCGTGGAGGAGAACCAATGGCAGGAGGCCTCTTTTTTTGTGATGAACCCCACCCTGGAGGAGCGGTTTAAAAACGAAAACCTCCGATTTTCATCCAAAAGCGCCCAAAGCGGGGTCTTTTTTACCACCTGCGAACACCTGGTGGCCCAGAACGGGTCCATCCTGGTTTGCTCCAACCAGTTGCTGGAGAAGAAGCTGGGCGAACTCCCGGAAAACATCATCGTCTTCGCCACCACCAGCCAGCTGGTGGAATCTATTGGGGAAGGCCTCAAAATCATCAAGAAAAAGTACAAAAATCGAATCCCGGCGAACATCACCACGCTGAAACACTTCCAGCCAACCACCGAAAACGCCAAGGATTTTCTCACCTACGGCAGTAGTTCAAAACACCTGTACCTGCTCTTATTGGAGGATCTGTAGCCATGAGGGAGGTATTCAGACGCCTGATCACGGGCGTACTTTACGTTTTACTCCTGCTCTCCGCGGTCTTCCTCAGTTCGGACGCCTTCGATTTCCTCTTTATGGTCTTTGGCCTGGCCTGCCTCTACGAATACAAGCGCCTGGTGCTCCTCAGGGGATATTACATCTTTATCGCCTACCTGGGGCTGTGGTGGGTGTTTATCTACCTGACCCGGGACGTAATACTGATCCGGCTGCTGCTCATGCTGACCCTGGTTGTGAATATTACCCTGATGGCCTGGCTGTACAGCAAACGCAAAAACCCCTTTACCAATTTGCAGAAGTTCCTCGTCGGGCTTTTTTATATCGGCGGGGGCTGCATTTTCCTGACCATGATCCCCTACAAGGACGACGTTTTTGCCAAATACCTGATAACGGGTATTTTTATCCTGATCTGGGTGAACGATTCCTTTGCCTACCTGGTGGGCAAAACCATCGGCAAACACAAGTTGTTTCCCTCTGTATCGCCGAAAAAGACGATAGAGGGGACCCTCGGGGGGATGGTATTCGCAATAGCCGCTTCGGCCCTACTGGGATACCTCACCCCGGTACTGCACACCTGGGAGTGGGTGGTACTCGGGCTCGTGCTGGTCGGCATGGGGACCTACGGCGACCTGATCGAGTCCCGGTTGAAACGCGCAGCCGGCATCAAAGACAGCGGGGCCATCCTGCCCGGACACGGGGGGATGCTGGACCGCCTGGACAGTTTGGTATTTGCCGCGCCTTTTGCATATTTGACATTATTAATTCTCAGCTATGTTTCATAGGGAAGGCCAACGGATTATCCTGATCACCTTTGTGCTTTGTGCACTACTGGCCGTCGTGGCCGAACACCATGTCGTATCGGCCCCGTGGCGTATCGGGGTACAGGTTGCGGCAATTGTCGTCCTGATCCTGATCCTGCAGTTTTTCCGAAACCCCAGGCGGATAGCCCCCAAAAACTTTGATGAAATCCTCGCCCCGGTAGACGGGAAGGTGGTGGTAATCGAAGAAATCGAAGAGAAGGAATATTTCCGCGACCGGCGCATCCAGATCTCCATCTTCATGTCGCCCATCAACGTGCACGTAACCCGATATCCGGCCAGCGGGGTGATTACCTACTCCAGGTACCACCCGGGCAAATACCTGGTGGCCTGGCACCCGAAATCGAGCGAAGAGAACGAGCGGACCACCGTGGTGATCCGGACGCCCAAATTCGGCGAAATCATGTATCGCCAAATTGCAGGAGCCATGGCCAGGCGCATTGTGAATTATGCAGAAGAAGACGAAAGCGTTCAGCAGGGCGAGGATTCGGGTTTTATAAAATTCGGCTCCCGGGTAGATGTGATCCTGCCCCTGAACAGTACGATAACCGCCAGGCTTCAGCAAAAAGTCCGCGGCGCCCAGACGTGTATAGCAACCCTACCACAACAACGGGATGATGAGTGAAGACCTCCATACGCGGTTCAGGCAGGCAGTTGACCGCGTCAACAGCTATACCAAGCCCCTGCCGGCTGATTTCCTGTTGAAACTCTACGCCTACTACCGCATAGCCAACAAGGATTACAGCCATCCCGGGAGTAAAAAGCCCCTGATCAACGCCTTTAAGGCCAACGCACTCATCCAGGCCCGGAACGTTACCCCGGAAGGGGCTATGCAGGCCTATATCGACCTGGTGCAACGCGAATTGCCCAAAGAGTAGCGCTACCCGTACATATCCGCCGGATCGGCCCGGGAGAGTTCCAGCAGGAATGCGCCGATCTTCCGGCTTACGTCCCTGAAAAACCGGGCACCCTTTTCCGCGGATGCCGCTGAAGGATCCCCTACCCCGGTATCCGCACTCACTTCGGACCATTTTCGTTCGGCCCAGGCCCAGTCCTGGTTGAGCCCCTCGATACGGAATTTCCGGGAAGCCCCGTCCCCCCAGGATTCCCTGGGAAGTACCAGGTCCGGCCGAAGGTGCAGCATCAGGCTGGTTTCCGCCTCATCGGCATGGTCCCCGGGGGCTTCCCAATACGTCTCCCGATCCATCGCCCGGAACCAATTGGTCATGCATACAAAGAGGTCCGGGTACCTCAGGCCGAGTTCCCGCAGGAGGGCTTTGAAATTATTCCCGCCATGACTGTTGAACACGACCAGTTTTTGAATGCCATGGCGGTGGAGGGTAGCCGCCACATCATCCAGTATGGCGAGCTGTGTGCTCGGGTTCAGGTTCATGTCCAGGTAGATGTCCGCCTGCCCGGTATTGACCCCGAACGGAATGGTCGGCAGGACCACCACCCGGCCACCCGCTTCCCAGGCATGAGCGGCCGCTGCCGCAGCCAGGGCATCCGCTTCGTAGTTATCCGTCCCGTAGGGCAGGTGGTAATTGTGGGCTTCCGTGGCTCCCCAGGGAAGGATGGCCAGGTCAAACCGGGTCTCCTTCAGGGCCTTCCAATTCGTTTCTGCAAGTATATAGGGTCGCATATTCGTTGAAATTTTAAATGTAGGGGTTGAGCGGATGGTTCGGAAATTGTCACCCCGACGTTTCATCCTTTTTATTTTCTGCCCGGATCAGTACGCCAGGGGCGCATCCCTCGCAGGCCGGGTCCGGGTACCGAAATAAATGCCCCCGGCCAGGGTGATGCCAAAATATACGGCCACAGCCGTACTGCCCAGGGCCCAATACGCATCGAGCCCGAACCAGTCGCCGGTCCTGTAGATAAGCCACCCGCCGGCCAGGGCGCGCAAAACTTCAATCAACGGGGCAAACCGCTGCCCGTCCATCAGGGCGGTAAACCCGAAGATTCCCGCAAACAGGAGCCCGCCCGAAAGCAGGAGTCCGGAAGACCCGATGGAACCGAAATTGTAAAACATAAAAATGAGCAACGCCAGGGTAACGGCCAGTTGAAATATCACATAAGCTTTCAGCAACGGGCCCGCAGGGGTATCGTACCGGCGGAAATTGTAAACGTCCGTAATCCCCTTCCGGGGGTACTTGACGGCTACATCAGCCGGTCGCCAGCCCGTGGGCATAAACCAGATGCGGAATTTGTCCCGGAGGCTCCGCGTACGCCAGGCATCGGCCAGCAGCCTCCCGAGATGCTGGAAGTTGATCAGGATCGGATTCCAGGTGGCGGCGGGCTTCAGCACGCCGTACTGGGGCGGGACATCCGGCAGCTCTTCCTGAAAGGTCCCGAACATCCGGTCCCAGACGCAGAGTATCTGCCCCAGGTTCTTATCGATGTACTCCGGGTTGATCGCGTGGTGAACGCGATGCTGGGACGGGGTTACGATCACGTATTCGAGCCAGCCCATCTTCCCGATGTGCTGGGTGTGGTACCAGAATTGCGCAAAGAGGTGGATGGGCGCCAGGATGGCGATTACCTGTTCGGGGACCCCCAGGATCGCGGCCGGCAGCAGCAGCAGGGAGAAATAGCCTACCAGGTTGGAAATCGGTTGGCGCAGGGCGCAGGCCAGGTTGAATTCTTCGCTGCTGTGGTGGATGACGTGTTGGTTCCAGAACAGGTTGACGCGGTGGCTCAGGCGGTGATTCCAGTAACCGGCAAAATCGATGGCGAGAAAAGCCACCAACCAAACACCCCAACTTGCCCGAATCTCAATGAGCGCCAGGTGTTCCAGCAAATACGGATAGGATACCAGGACGACCACCAGCCCCAGGGAATCCTTGACCACATTGGTCAGGCCCGAACTGATGCTGCTCACGGTATCCATCAGCTTGTATTTCTGGTTCCGGGTCCAGGCCCCGTAACCGATTTCCACTGCCATCAGCAGCAGAAAAAAAGGGATTGCATACAACAGGGCGGTGGCATAGGCCTCCATTAATACTCGGTTTTTCCTAAAAATAGGCATTCTCTCAGAATCCGAAAGGAACGGGGGGCACAAACCGGAATGTTATTGGACTGAACGCTTTGGGCGCATTACCGGTTGCTACACAACCGTTGGGCGTGATTGACAAATCGGCCCGGATGTAGTCAGCTAAAGCGCGAGGATCCCCGTATACCCAACGGAAATTTCGGACAGTCTCCGAAAATTACGGACAGTCCTCACTGTATTCGGCCGTGGCGTCCTTTGACCAGTTCCCAGGTATATTATCCAATTGGACTGCACTGACCTGGATACAGTTAAGCGGATTGCCCTCGGCGGCCATTGTGTTCAAATCTGGAAAGGCGGAAACATCCAGCCGACTGATTTGGTTATTGGCGAGGGTCAATAATTGCAATCGCGTATAGGTACTCAGCGAGATAGACTCCAATTGGTTTCCGGACAAACCGATTTTTTCAATTTCCGTGTTTTGGCCGATACTCAGTGAAGTAATTGCATTATTTTCTGCCCAAATAAATAGCAGGGACGTGTTGGCTGAAAGATCGAGATTTTCCAGGTTATTTCCACGAACGGATAAATTCACCAACTCCTTAAAATCCTCAATACCGCTGAGATTCTCGATTTCCCGGTTATCCAGGTTCAAGTCTTCCACGAATGCAATAGCCGATGTTCTGACGTTCCCGTCAACAGTATCATCATAGCCCAAATTAACCAGCGCAGCTTCAAAACGGGCATCCGGGATTTCGGTCAGTGGATCGGGCGGATATTCGGTAGAAACTTCTTTTTCATCGTCGCTGCACCCCAAAATCAGCACAGCTGGCAGGATCATCCAAATCTTTCGCATTTTTTATTTACAAAATACGGATTTAGCGTCAATTCTTCCAGCTAAGGCCTGGGGTTTCCGGAACCTCATTTTTTTTGCGATTCTTCCCCTCAGCGATCCCCGTTGCCCGGGATCCTGAAAATAAAACCCTGCCCGTGGATGTTTTCGATTTTCAGGGAGTCGTCCGCATCCAGGAGTTTGCGCAGGCGGGTAATGAAGACATTCAGGCTCTTCCGGTTGAAATAGTCGTTGCGGCCCCAGATCCTTTTGAGGATTTCCCCATGGGTGCAAAGCCTGTTCCGGTTCCGGGCCAGGTGGGCGAGCAATTCGCTTTCCCGATTGGTCAGCGACCGTTCTTCCCCGTCGATAAGCAGCTTCTGGTTCAGGCTATCGAAGGTGTACCGGCCCAGTTTCAGGGTGGTTTCCGGCTCGGCGCCGGATACCGGCTCCAGGCGGGACAACAGCGTTTCGATCCGGACGACCAGTTCTTCCTCGTCTATCGGTTTTTTGAGGTAATCTACGGCCCCCACCGAAAATCCCTTGAGCACGTCGATCTTCATGGAACGGGCCGTGAGGAAGATAAAAGGCAGGCCCGGGAAGCGATCGTGGATTTGGCGGCCCAGGGTAAACCCGTCGGTGCCGGGCATCATGACGTCGAGGATGACCAGGTCAAAGGCCCGTTGCTCCAAAAGCGGCATCACCTCGGAAGGGGCCTGGATCCATCGCAGGTCAAAGCCCTTCATCCCCAGGTATTCCGTTAGCAGGTACCCCAGGGAGGTATCGTCCTCTACGAGCAGCAATTTATAGGTTTTCGCTTCCATGGTTCGATAGTGGTAATTCGATGGTTATTTCGGTCCCCCGGCCGGGTTCGCTTTCAACGCGGATCTTCCCGCGGTGCCGGTCGACCACTGTTTTGACATAGCTCAGCCCAAGGCCGTAACCGCGAACCTCCTGCCGGTCCCCCTCGGGGATCCGGTAGTACTTCCTGAAAATGCGCCTCTGCTCGGCTGCGGCCATGCCCGGGCCCTGGTCCTTTACCGAGATGAGCAGCCTTCCCGAATCCCTGCGTGCTTCGAGGTGTACCGGGCTGCCCTTCCCGTATTTGCGCGCATTGTCCAGCAGGTTGCTCACCGCATTCTCCAGGTGGAAAACCGATCCGTTCATCTGCAGGGGGCCGTCCGGGAGGGTATGGGTAAACCGGATGCCCTCCAGGTCGCAAAGCGCCACGAACTGCTCGCATTGCTGCCTGAGCGCCGGTGCCAGGTTTATGGGTTCCATGGGGATGGACCCGGAGGCCCGCTCCAGGTTGCCGAGCTCGAGTACCTGGTCGATATGCCCGGAAACCCGGGCGGTTTGCTGCAGGATGGTGTCGGCCAGGGGCTTTTCCTCTTCCGGCAGCTTTTCCCGGAGAATCTTGGCGGCCAGGCTGATCGAAAATACCGGCGTCCGCAATTCGTGGGTCAGGTTGTTGATGAATTCATGGGTGGTGGTAATGGTCCGCTCCTGCCAGTAATAGGTTCGCAAAACCCAGAGCACGGCGATCAGGATCCCGGCCAGGAAGAGCAGGCTCGGAAAGGTCAGCCCGTTGAGCTGCAGCAGGAAATAGGTGGTCAGGTCGGCAAACTGCAGTTGCAGGATCAGCCGTTGCCCAACCCGCTCGGGCAGGTAGCCGTCCAGTTCTATGGGATAGGCAGACCGGGGGTCCGGCCTGCGATTGCCTGCGGCCGACGCGAGATAGTAGCTGCTGTCCCGGGTCATGAGCTCAAAGGTGAAATCCGCATCAATTTCATTGTCGATCAGCTTTTCTTTCAGGTAGTCCTCCAAAAAATGCCTGGAGGCATCCCGCATATGGTCCATCCCGGTGTTAAAGCGCGTACTGTCGCGCTCCAGGACACTCCCCAGCAGATACGTCAGCTGGTTGTTAGCGTAGAGCCCGCTCCGGATATCCGCCCCGGCATCGGAAATCTGCCGGGCGAATTGCAGCCGCGCCAGGCTCAGCCCGATGCGCAGATAGCGGTACTGGACAAAAGCCAGCCCGCCGATGGATATCACAAAAAGTGCTATAAAGAGAACTCTCCTGTTCAAAATGCTCCTACAAAAAAGGCGAATTAATCGTTACCGGCGGAACCGTTAATCCGGGTTTAACTTCATTAACCTTTCGTTAATCCAATTAACCCCATCCCAGCCGCCGGGATACGGGGCATCCCCTAGATTTGCCCCGGTTAAAGGTAGCACTTTCTCCAGGGTCTTGCCAACCAAAGGCCCGGACACCGCCCCGGCCTGCATGACAATTACCAGTCTGCCGCGGGAGGCTGAACAAACGCTGCCGGAAACCCATACAAACAACCGAAAGCAATTAAATACCCATGAAACAAACACCCGTCACCACAATGACCCAACATTCCTTACGCCGCTTGTCACCGGTCCTGGTATGCCTGGCCATGCTGATCCCTTCCCTGGGTTCCGCCCAGGGTTGCGTCGCAATCCGGCACTTTTCGAGTTGTACCGGCACACATCCGGAGAACAACATCCTCGCGAAGGGCGGATTGATGCTCAGCGCCAATTACCGGTATTTTAAATCCTTCCGCCATTTTCGCGGCACTGAGGAAGAACCGGACCGGGTGGCTAACGAGACCGAGGTGATCAACCACTCCCACGCCTGGGATTTTGTGGCCACCTACGGCATCTCAGACCGCTGGTTTGCCAGCCTGGTGATCCCTACGGTAATCAACACCCGCTCCTCCCTGTACGAACACGGGCGGGATCAGCGCAACACCACCTTTTCCAGGGGCCTGGCGGATATCCGGTGGAATGTCGGTTACTGGCTGCAGGATCCCGCTTCGCTCCCCAAAGGGAATGTCGCCATCGCCCTGGGGATGAAACTGCCAACAGGCAACTACCAGGCCACCGATATTTTCTACAATGTCGGGCCCGAAGGCGGCCCGGAGGTGCGTCCGGTAGACCAGTCCATCCAGGTAGGCGACGGGGGTTTTGGGGTTACTGCCGAAATCCAATTCTATCGGGAACTCAGCCCGTCCCTTTTCCTGTACGGAGGGGGATTTTACCTGTTTAACCCCAGGGAGACCAACGGGGTACGGACCTTCCGGGAAACCCTGAGCCCGATCCTGCAAAACGAAGCCGTCATGTCCGTCCCGGACCAGTATTCCGTTCGCCTGGGCCTGAGCCACCCCTTTTCCCCTGCGATTACCGGATCGCTCGGGGCGCGGTTTGACGGGGTACCCGTAAAAGATGTTATTGGGGGGAGCGGCGGTTTCAGGAGGCCCGGGAACGTCCTGGCCATCGACCCGGGCCTCACCTACACGAGCGGCCCGTTTGCCCTGAGCCTGAGTGTGCCGGTTGCCGTCCGCAGGGAGCGGCCCCAGAGCCTGACCGACCTGGAAACCCAGGAAGCGACCGGCCAGCCCCGCGCCGGAGATGCCGCCTTTGCGGATTATGTAATCAATGTGGCAGTAGCGTATCGTTTTGGCGGATCCGGCGTGAAACTGGACCCGGAAAAGCAGGATCCTTTTAACCGGTAGATATTCGTTTACCCATGGGTTTATTCTAACCCACTTGGGCTTGTTGATAACCGCCTGGCTTCCCGGATAGCCAACTTCATGCACTTGTCAGGCCAGCGGCCTATTGCAGGTTGGCGAGGCTTTTCTCGAGGGTTTCGATCTTCGCTTCGGCATCCGACGCCTTCTTTCGCTCCAGGGCCACAACTTTTTCCGGAGCATTGCCCACAAACCGGTCGTTGGAGAGCTTTTTCCTCACGGATGCCAGGAAGCCCCGGGTATATTCCAGTTCCTCCCGGATCTTCCGGATTTCCTCCCCCACATCCACAGCGCCTTCCAGGGGGATGAAATACTCGTTGCTGCGAACCCGGAAGGACAGGGCTCCTTCAGGGGGCTGTTCGCAATAGACGGGCTCTTCCACGTTGGCCAGTTTCCGGATCAGCACATCCCATTTGCGCGGTTGGTTTTCCTCGTCGAGCACGTGGAGTTGCAGCGCTTCCTTAAAGGGGATGTTCTTGTCTTTCCGGATGGTACGAACGCCGGAAATTACCCCCGAGGCAAATTCAAATTCCGCGAGCAGAGCAGGGTCCGCGTCGGGTGCCTCGGGCCAGGAAGCGACCACCAGGGCCTCCCGGGGAGACCGCTTGGCGATATGTTGCCAGACCTCCTCGGACAGGAAGGGCATAAACGGGTGCAGCAGCCGCAGGTTGTCCTCAAAGAGGCCGATTACCTCGGCGTAGGTTTTCCGGTCTATGGGCTCCCCATAGGCGGGTTTGACAATCTCCAGCAGCCAGGAACAAAAATCCTCCCAAAGCAGTTTATAGGTGGCCATCAGCGCATCGGAGATTCGGTATTTTGAAAAATGATCTTCAATTTCCGCCAGGACGGCAGAAAACCTTGCCCGATACCAGGAAACCCCCAGGGCGGCCGACTCGGGCTGCTCCCGGTCCGCCACCTCCCAACCGCGGACCAGACGGAAGGCATTCCAGATCTTGTTGGCAAAATTCTTCCCCTGCTGGCAAAGCGACTCGTCGAACAGCAGGTCATTCCCGGCCGCCGCGCTCAGCAACAGCCCCACCCGCACGCCGTCGGCCCCGAACTCGGATATCAGCTCCAGGGCATCCGGGGAATTCCCCAGGGATTTGGACATCTTCCGGCGCTGTTTATCCCGGACCAACCCGGTCAGGTAAACGGTTTCAAAAGGGCGTTCCCCCCGGAATTCATACCCGGCAATAATCATCCGGGCCACCCAGAAAAACAGGATGTCCGGTCCGGTAACCAGGTCGGTGGTCGGGTAGTAGTAGGACACTTCCTCGTTTTCCGGTTCCAGGATCCCCCCGAACACGCTGATCGGCCAGATCCAGGAGGAAAACCAGGTGTCCAGCACATCCTCGTCCTGCCGGAGGTCGTCGGGTTGCAGGGACGGGTTCCCGGATTGTTCCCGGGCCTGCTCCAGGGCCTCCGCGGGCGTTGCCGCGACGACGAAATCTGCCTGCCCCGGCCCGTAGTACCACGCCGGAATGCGCTGACCCCACCACAACTGGCGTGAGATGTTCCAGTCGCGGATATTCTCCATCCAATGCCGGTAGGTATTCTCAAACTTTGAGGGTACCAGGCGGACGTCGCGGGTCTCCAGTACGGCTTTAAGCGCGGGTTGTGCCAGCTCCTCCATCCGGAGGAACCACTGGTCGGACAACCGGGGCTCAATAACAGCCCGCGTGCGTTCGGACGTCCCGACCTTGTTGGTATAGGGTTCGGTTTTCACCAGGTAGCCCTTCGCCTCCAATTCCTTTACGATAGCCTTGCGGGCCTCGAACCGGTCCATACCCTGATAGTGCAACCCATGGGCGTTCAGGGTGGCATCCGGGTTAAAAATATCCACGATTTCCAGGCCGTGCTTCTCCCCGAGTGCATAATCGTTTTCATCGTGGGCCGGGGTGACCTTCAGGCAGCCTGTACCGAATTCCATAGTGACGTACTCATCCGGGATTACCGGGACCTCCCGGTCGCAAATCGGCACCCGCACGCGCTTGCCATGCAGGTCCAGGTAGCGTTCGTCTTCGGGGTGTACGCATACCGCCGTATCACCCAGGAGGGTTTCGGGGCGGGTGGTGGCTATCACTACGCGCGATTCGCTGCCCACCACCGGGTAAGCGATGTGGTAGAGGAAACCCTGGCGTTCCTCGTAATTCACCTCTTCGTCCGAGAGGGTGGTCCGGGCTTCCGGATCCCAGTTCACCATCCGGTACCCCCGGTAGATCAGGCCTTTTTTGTATAGGTCTACGAAAACCTGCAGCACGGACGCCTCCATATCGGGATCCATGGTGAATTTGGTGCGTTCCCAGTCGCAGGAACAACCCAGCTTTTTCAATTGCTCCAGGATAACCCCCCCGTAATTGTGGGTCCAGTCCCAGGCGTGCTTCAGGAATTCCTCCCGGCTGATGGAATCTTTGGAAATTCCTTCGTCCCGAAGTTTGGCAACGACCTTGGCCTCCGTTGCGATGGAGGCGTGGTCCGTACCCGGTACCCAGCACGCATTCTTCCCCATCATCCGGGCCCGGCGCACCAGGACATCTTGGATGGTATTGTTCAACATATGGCCCATATGGAGGACCCCGGTGACATTGGGCGGCGGGATTACCACGGTATAGGGTTCCCGCTCATCCGGGACAGAGCGGAAATATTCGTGCTCCATCCAATAGGTATACCATTGTTTTTCAACCCGTTGCGGGTCGTATTTTGAGGGGATATCCATTATTTTGGTATGGTTTTTGATCTAAGGGGGCGGACGGTTTGCGGAGCGGGGAAAATACCGGGTAATCCGGCCTGCCGCCCGAAAATTGTCAGCAAGATTAAATACGAAACAAAAATAAGTAACGTTAGTAGATAACAAAAGAATTTTGGATGTTCCTGCCTCAATGGCTACATTTGAAGTTCACCCAAAATGAACCACAATGAAAAAAGTAGTAATTCTATTGTTTGTAGGCCTACTGACTTGGAGTGTTTCCGCACAGGAAAAAACTGCAAAGATCGAATTCAAGACAGAAACGGTCGACTACGGTGAGATTGACAAGGGAAGCGACGGCCTCCGCGTATTTGAATTTACGAATACCGGCAATGCACCCCTGGTCATCAGCAAGGTGAGTTCCAGCTGCGGATGTACGATCCCCAAGAAGCCGGAAGCCCCCATCATGCCCGGGAAAACCGGGGAAATCCAGGTAAAATACGACACGAATCGGGTAGGTCCGATCCGCAAGGCGATTACGGTGATTTCCAATGCGGACACCCCGACGAAGATTCTGAAGATAAAAGGAACCGTTAAAGGCGTTGAAGGGAAGTAAAAATTACGATTTGAACCTCGAGAAAATCCCCCGGAAAAACCGGGGGATTTTTTTTGTGCATCCCGGGATGCCCGGTGCGCCTGCCGTAGCGGGAAATAACCGGCCGGGAACCGGCCACCTTAGCCCGCCTATTCAAAGAGTACCCTCCCCGCCTATTCAAAGAGTTCCCTCAGGGTAAAGGAAAATAGCAGGTCCCGGTTGTAGCGCTCAATGAGCAACCGGATCCGCTTCCCCTTCTTCTCGTTGATCATCTTCATGATTTCCTGCAACTTGTATCGGTGCACGGACTTGCCGTTCACCGCCAGGATCACATCTCCCTGCCGGAGGCCAACTTCCTCGGCCGGACTGCCGGCACGGATGGCGGAAACGACGATCTCGGGCACCAGGCTCAGGCGGGTTCTCTGGGAAGTCAGTATCTGGACCGTACCAAAGGTGTCTTCTTCATCCTGCTGCACCACGCCCCGCGAATCTGTAATGCGTTCGGCGATATAGCGGACCCCGGCGTGCTCGAGTTCAATCCCCGCCAGGTTGAAATGGAAGGGGTCGCGGAAATGCGCATTCGGTTTGAGAGTCAGCTCCCCGCTCGGGTAGTTGAACACCATGTTGAAGCGTTTGAGCAACTCCCCGCCGATACTGCCATCCCGGTCACCCAGGTTTGGGAGTGCCCTGAAAGAATCCAGGTAGGGGAAGGCCGCTTTTGCGTCGTTGAGGACAAAGTCGCCGACCCGGATTTGTTTGACCTTGGTCCGTTTCCCGTAGATGGTACCGCTCAGCCCTTTGCCCAGGTAATCTTCGTAATGTTTTTCCGGTATGTAGAGCCCTTCGTCGTCATCCCGGAACAACCAGAGCGCATCGCTGCTCCCGGTGTCCATCAGGAGCTTGACATCCAGTTCCTCCCCGTCTTCCAGGGTGACGCCCCCGCTGACATAGGCCTTGTTCCTGTCGATGGTGATCGGGACGGTTACCTCCCGCGACCGGTTCCTGTGCCTGTAGGTGGCCGGGTTGTGAAACCGGATGAACTTCCTGCCGTAATTGACTTCCACCACGTGGTCCCGGAACAGGTCGTACCCGATGATTCCGTGGATGGTAATGCCCAGGGAAGGCGAAAAATTCATTTCCCTGTCCAGCACCACGTACAACTGCTGGCCGGGATTTACCAGACCCTTTAATTTGAAAATATTGCCGGTGGAACGCAACGCGTCGATAGGGTCGCCCGTTCCCAAACCGCGGATCTGGATTTTGGCAACATTTCGGAGCTCTATGGAGTCCTGGTCGGCAACGTTGAAGAGGATGGGTTTGTTCACGCCCGTGTCCAGGATAAAACGCAGCGGGGTCCCGTTGACTTCAAGGGGGATAATCATCAGGTTATTCACCAATTCGAATGGGATCTTCGGGCTTTTTTTCCGGCCGTCCAGCAACTGGTAATGCTGCGCCGCCCCCCGGAAACAGCAGAGTACTATCCCCAGAAGCAACCCGATCCGCGCATATCGTACAAGCTTCATTACCAGTGGTGTATCTCTTAAAGTTACTAATTTATCGGACACCGAAGGCTTTTTTAACATCCCCTTAGGCCCCCTCCCTTCCCACAGGATGCGATTGGGGTTGCGGGGACCGAATGGTTTTCCCATTTTTGTGGCAGAAGCAGAAACCCTACCCTATTATGCCCACTCTCTCCAAAAAAGGCCAGGCCATGCCGGCCTCCCCGATCCGCAAGCTCGTGCCCTATGCCGAGGCAGCGAAAAAAAGCGGGGTGGAAGTCATCCACCTGAATATCGGGCAACCGGACATCAAGACACCGTCCCAGGCCCTGGAGGCTGTCCGGAATTTCCGGACGGAGGTGCTGGAATACAGCCGTTCCGAGGGGAGTGAATCCTACCGGGCCAAACTCGCCGATTACTACGGGAAACAGGGCATCGCGGTTACCCGGGAACAAATCCTGGTCACCACGGGGGGGTCTGAAGCCCTCTCCTTTGTAATGAGTTGCGTGGCCGACCTGGGAGACGAAATCATCATCCCGGAACCATTCTACGCAAACTACAACGGATTTGCCACGGCCACCGGGGTAACGGTGGTTCCGGTGGCATCCGGCATTTCGGATAACTTCGCCCTACCCCCTATTTCGGACTTCGAATCCTATATCGGACCCCGGACCCGGGCCATCCTGCTGTGCAATCCGGGCAACCCAACGGGGTACCTCTATTCCCCCGAGGAAATCCGATCGCTGGCGGAACTCGTACGCCGGCACGACCTGTTCCTGATTGCCGACGAGGTTTACCGGGAATTTGCCTACGACGGAAAAAAACACTATTCCATCCTGCAGGAACCCGGGCTGGAGGACAACGCCGTGGTGGTGGATTCGGTTTCCAAAAGGTACAGCATGTGCGGGGCGCGGATCGGTTGCATCATTACCCGGAACGAACAGCTCATGCAGGCGGCCCTGAAATTTGCCCAGGCGCGGCTGTCCCCGCCTACGTTCGCCCAGGTGGCCAGCGAGGCGGCCCTGGATACGCCCCCGTCTTATTTTGAAGCGGTCAATGCCGAATATACCCGCAGAAGGGATGTGCTCCTGGAAGAACTGGGCAAGATCCCCGGGATTCTTGTGGCCAGGCCCCAGGGGGCCTTTTACTGCATGGTGGAGTTGCCCATCCGGGATGCCGACCACTTTGCCCAATGGCTGCTGGAGGAGTTCAGGCTCGAGGGGGCCACGGTGATGCTGGCGCCCGCCGCCGGCTTTTACGCGACGCCGGGCCTGGGGGAAAACCAGGTGCGCATCGCCTACGTACTCGAGGAAAACCAGCTTCGGAAGGCGGTGAGGATACTCGCGGCAGCCCTCGAAAAATACCAGGCGGATGGTCATTGAACGCAACGTATCCCTGAAAGGGTTCAATACCTTCGGCATCGATGTCCCCGCCAGCCATTTTATCCGGGTAGACAACCTGGAAACCTTCCGGCAGGCCATAGCCGAACCGGACCTCCCCCCTCCTTTTATCCTCAGCGGAGGCAGTAACCTGCTGCTCACGGCCCCATTGGAAGCCCGCGTACTCTATATGGATACATCGGGCAAGGAAGTGCTGGACCAGGACGCGCACTCGGTTACCCTGCGCGTAATGGCCGGGGAAAACTGGCACGAGCTGGTGATGTGGACGCTGGAGCAGGGTTATGGCGGCCTGGAAAACCTCTCCCTGATCCCCGGGAAAACGGGGACGGCCCCCATCCAGAATATCGGCGCCTACGGGGCCGAGATCCGCGACGTACTCGTTGAACTCGAAGCCGTGGATATCCAAACCGGGGAGCCCCGGGTGTTCAGCAACGCTGCCTGCCGCTTCGGCTACCGGGATTCGGTCTTCAAACGCGAGCTGAAAGGACGCTACGCCATCTGGTCGGTCACCCTCCGGCTGACCCGCTCCGGGCACGAGATCCGGACGGGCTACGGAGACATTGCGGGCTGGCTGGAGCGGGAAGGCATCGAGGCTCCCGGGCCGCCCGAAGTTGCGCGGGCAGTTATCGCCATTCGAAAGAGCAAACTGCCGGATCCTGCCGAACTGGGAAACAGCGGGAGCTTTTTTAAGAACCCGGTTATTGGAAAGTCCCAATTTGAAAATCTCCGCACGCGCTTCCCGCAAATGCCGGGATATCCGCAGGAAAACGGGGACGTTAAGGTGCCGGCTGGCTGGCTCATCGATTCGCTCGGGTACAAGGGGCATCGCCAGGGCGATGCGGGCGTCCATAAAAACCAGGCGCTCGTCCTGGTCAATTACGGGGGAGCCTCCGGGAAAGAAATACTGGCCCTGGCGCGGGAAATCCAACAAGCAGTCCGGGATACGTATGGAATACAGATCGAGCCAGAAGTGAATATCTTGTAAGTTCCCCTGAAAATAATAACCCCCGCTGCGGGATCCGAAGCGGGGGCTAAACCAAACCAAACTAACCAAACATTACGTACGGCATGAAGTTCCCGTACGTCGAACTAATTCAAAAGTGAAAACGCCGGAGAACAAAAATTCTTAACTTAGCGTTTCCCTATATACGACAAGGCTATAGGGTTTGGATGCCGGGCAATATGCTTTTTTCCGGCCATCGCCCAAATCATGAGCACATTACTCGAAAAACATATAGTTGAACTGCTCCGGGAGGGCGATGAAAAGGCCATCGGCCTGCTCTATGAGCACTATGGGGACACGCTCTACGGGGTTGCCCTGAAGGTGGTAAAAAACGAAGAACTCGCCCAGGACGTGGTCCAGGAGAGTTTTGTGAAGATCTGGAAGAAATCCCATACCTACGACGCTTCAAAGGCCAAACTGTTTACCTGGCTATTCCGGATTACCCGCAACGCGGCCATCGACAAACTTCGCAGTTTGAGTACAAAGTCGGATAAGGAAATCCAAATAGACGTTTCGGACGTATATACAATAGGTGTGGACGGGGTGAACCCCGAATTGATGGACATGCAAAAACACCTCGGGAGTATTGAGCCCAAGTACCAGGTGGTGCTGGAGGCCCTCTTCTTCCAGGGAATGACCCAACAGGAAGCCAGCGAGGAACTGGATATCCCGCTGGGAACCATCAAATCGCGGCTCAAGATCGGCCTGAGGGAACTCAAGAAGATCTACGGCCCGGCCGTAATGATCGTTTATTGTTTATTGCAAGCGTTATGAAAGAAAAAATACAACAGTTTTTGGAGTCCGACCTGCTGGAGCAGTACCTGCTGGAAACTACGGGTCCTGAGGAAAGCGCCCGGGTGGAACGCTATATTGCGATGTACCCGGAGGTGCGCGACAGTTACCTGGAGTTGCAGGAAAACCTGGAAGCCTACGCCAAACTGCATGCCGTCCGCGCCCCGGAGGGCCTGCGCGAGCGCATCCTGCAACGCGTCCGGAATGAGCGGGCAGGTCGCCGGCGCTTTATGCGGTACGCCGTGGCAGCCAGCATTGCCGCCCTGTTCTTTGCCGGGGCGTCGTTCTGGTTTTACAACCAGAACCAGAACCTGCAGGTGGAAAACGACCTGGTCAACAATAAAATCCGGGTACTGGAAGCCGATATGAAGGAGCAGCTCGAGGATGTCCGCAACCAGTTTATCGTACTGAACAACCCGGGAACACGGAAGTTCATGGTTAACGGCAACCAAAAAGCCCGGGAACTCAAGGCGATTGCCTACGTAAACCCCGTGAAGAAACTCTCCTATATCAACGTGAGGAAACTCCCTAACCTGCCCGAAGACAAGGATTACCAGATGTGGGCCGAAGTCAATGGGGAAATGGTCAATTTGGGGGTCATCCGCAACTACGAAGACAAGGACAAACTGATGGCATTGCCCTACGGCGAGAAGGGGCTGAGTTATATCACCATCGAACCCAAGGGAGGCAACACCACCCCCTCCGTTCAAAATATCGTGGCGGATTTTTCCTACTGAACCCCAACGGAACGAATAGCCCGGGCCCCTTGTAAAAGGGGCTTTTTTTATATCTTTGTACCAAATTGGAATCCATGAAACTCATCCTGCTGACTATCGGATTGCTGGCACTTGCCTTTGCGGGTATCGCCATCAAGATATGGGCCAGGAAAGACGGTGCCTTTGCCGGCACCTGTGCCAGTCAAAACCCCCATCTGAACAAGGATGGCGAGGCGTGCGGCATGTGCGGCAAACTGCCTTCGGAACAAGAGTGCCGGCAGCAGGCCGACGCCTGACCCGTTGACCGCATCCCCCAGGATTCCCCAGACCCCCAAGCATCCCTTTGCATACGGAGAAAGACATACTGCTACAGACTATCGATAAGGCGCGCTCGGGTAGCCAGGTGGCCTTCAGCCAGCTTCTCGACGCCTACTGGCAGGAGGTGTACCATTTCCAACTGGGCAGGACGCAGAACGAGAACGACGCCGAGGATATTGCCATTCAGACCTTTGCCCGCGCCTTTGACAAACTGGACACCTACGACCCCACCTACGCCTTCAACACCTGGCTGATTACCATTTCCAAGAACCTGCATATCGATTTGCTGCGAAAACGCAAACGCAACATCCTGGAAGGCACGGACAACAGCCACAGCGATGCGGTAAAACGCGTCCTGGACGACGCCCCGACGGCAGAGGACCAGCTCATCATCGAGCAGGACCTGAAAACCCTGTTGCAGTATATCCGGAAACTCAAGCCGGGATACCGGAGTGTCATCGAATTGCGGTTCTTCCAGGAGATGAGTTATGCGGAAATCGCCTCGGCCCTGGATGAGCCGATCGGCAATGTAAAGGTGCGGCTGCTCCGGGCCAAGAAGTTGCTGGCCGGGCTCATAGCCCGGGATAAGGGAAACAGCTGAAGGGGTACTGGAATAGGCCTGATTTAGTTCGTATATTTGCTTAAAATTTCGCTATGAGCACCACCGCGGTACCCAAAACTGCCGAAACGACCAAGGGAAAGCCCAAATGGCTCCGGGTCAAGCTGCCAACTGGTAAGAAGTACACCCAGTTGCGCAAGCTTGTGGACACCTACGACCTGCATACCATCTGCACCTCGGGCAGTTGTCCGAATATGGGGGAATGCTGGGGGGAAGGTACGGCCACGTTCATGATTCTGGGCAACGTGTGTACGCGTTCCTGCGGTTTCTGCGGCGTAAAAACGGGCCGCCCCTCCGCGATTGACTGGGCAGAACCCGAAAAAGTGGGCCGTTCCATCAAAATCATGGGGATCCGACACGCGGTAATTACCTCGGTAGACCGGGACGACCTGAAAGATATGGGGTCCATCCTGTGGGCGGAAACCGTCAAGGCCATCCGCAGAATGAACCCGGATACGACACTGGAAACCCTGATCCCCGATTTCCAGGGGGTGGAACAACACCTGGACCGTATCCTGGAGGTAGCCCCTGAGGTAATATCCCACAATGTGGAAACCGTCCGGCGATTGACCCGGGAAGTCCGGATACAAGCCAAATACGACCGCAGCCTGGGTGTCCTGAAATACCTGAAGGACCAGGGTGCCAACCGGACCAAATCCGGGATCATGCTCGGGCTGGGAGAAACAGAGCCCGAAGTGCTGCAGACCCTGGAAGACCTGCGGGAGGCCGGGGTTGACGTGGTCACCATCGGACAGTACCTGCAGCCCTCCAAACGCCATTTGCCCGTAAAGGAATTCATTACCCCGGAGCAATTTGACAAATACCGGGAGGCCGGCCTGGCCCTGGGCTTCCGGCACGTGGAGAGTGGGGCCCTGGTCCGCTCGTCCTATAAAGCGCACAAGCACATCCATTGATGCACCTTACCGGTCCGGAATCCCGGCAGGAAAGGGAAAACCCCCTGAAAGCCTTGAAGAAAATCACCATCGGAATCAACGGGTTCGGCCGGATCGGCCGCACGCTCTACCGTCTGCTGGAACCCGTCCCCCATATGGACGTCGTGCTGGTGAACGACCTGGCAGATAGCCGTACCCTGGCGCACCTCCTGCGCTATGACAGCATCCACGGCCCCCTGCCCCACCCCGTTTCCGTTACAGATCGGGGGTTCCGGATGGGCAATACGGAAACGGCGCTGACCAATTTCGGCGAGCCCGGCCAGATTCCCTGGGGGGAATACGGGGTTGACCTCGTGGTAGAGGCTACCGGACGCTTTAAAAACCGCAAGTTCCTGGAGGACCACCTGGCGCAGGGAGCCCGGAAAGTCCTCTTGTCGGCCCCGCCGGAGGATGCCGACATCCCCATGGTCGTTTACGGCATCAACGACCACCTGCTATCCCCGGAAACAGCCATTTTCAGTTGTGCCTCCTGTACCACCCACAGCGCCGCGCCGCTGATCAGCGTGCTGGACGGGCTGTGCGGGATCAGGCAGGCCTATATCACCACCGTTCACTCCTATACCTCCGACCAGAGCCTGCACGACCGGCCGCACAGGGACCTGAGGCGGGCCCGCGCCGCCGGGCAATCCATCGTTCCCACCACTACGGGCGCTGCCAAGGCCCTCACCCGGATTTTTCCGCATTTGTCCGATGTAATCGGGGGTTGCGGCATCCGGGTACCGGTCCCAAACGGCTCGCTTACAGACATCACCGCCCACGTGCGGAACCCGGCGTCCATTGCGGAAATAAATGCTACATTTAAGAGAATTTCGGAAAATGAGCTTCAAAACATCCTTTTTTTCACGGAAGACCCGATAGTTTCAGTCGATATAAACAATAGTTGTTACTCCTGTACGTTTGATTCTCAGATGACTTCCGTGGTTGGCAACATGGTGAAGGTCATCGGATGGTACGACAATGAAACCGGTTATAGCAGCCGGGTTAGGGATTCGATCCAGTTACTGATAGAGCGAAACTTTATTTGAAACGCCTGTTACGACATACGATTGCGTTTATTTTCCTGGTTTCCTGTCTTTTGGCGGGCTGGGGACTCCATGCCCAGCTGCCCGTGCAGGAAACGCGGGAATTCGATGTCTTTATCAACCAGGCGCGCACCTACTGGAACCGCGACGACCTGGAACTTGCCCTGGAGGAACTCGACAAGGCCGCCGAATGGGCCGAGGAGCAACAGAGCGAGAAAGATCTGATAGACTGCTACCACTATTTTGCGTTGATTTACCTGGACCTCAACAAGGAGGAAACCGCCCAGTTCAACAATGGTCGCGCCGCCCTGATGCTCGATGAAATCGAATATCCTTACGGTACGGCGGTCCACTACTATATCAACGCGAAAATCCTGTATTCGGAAGGGAACTTCTTCCAGGCCATCTTTCAGCTCAATGAAGCCCGGCAACGCACCAACGACCGGAACCTGCTCAACCGCATTACGCTTCTGGAGGCCGATAACCTGCGGAGTATCGATAAATACGAGCAGGCAGAGACCAATTACAACTCCCTGCTGGTCAATACCGACCCCTATGAACGCGAATTTTTGCGGGCCAGGGCCTATCTGGGCCTCGCCCGGCTCGACCTGGTGCAGGAATTGCTGCCCGAAGGCATCGAAAATGCCCAAAACGCATTGAGTATTGCGGAATCCAACGGGTTTACCACGGAATTTATCCAGGCCAACGAGTTGCTGGCCAACATGTTCGAACAAACCCGGCAATTCGACCAGGCCCTGGCTTCCACCAGGAACCTGATGCACTTCAAGGATTCCGTGCGGGGCATCGCCAGGGAAAAAGCCCAGCTGGAAACAGCCGATAGGATCCAGACGGAGTACATGAGCAAGGAAATCCAGCGGCAGGACGAAGAAATCCAGGAACTCAGCGAATCCGCCAACCGGTCGGAACTCACGGCCATCCTGTCGTCCGCCTTTTTAATCATTATTTCCCTCCTGGCCGTATCCCTCTACCGGAACAACCAGATCAAACTGAAGACCAACGATTTGCTGCACACCAAGAACCGGGAGCTGCACGCCGCCCGGGATGCTGCGGTCCAGGCCATGGAAGCCAAGACCAACTTCCTGTCTACGGTCAGCCACGAGCTGCGGACACCCCTGTACGCCGTTACGGGGCTCACCCACCTCCTGCTGGAAGAAAACCCGAGCAAAGAACAGCAGGAGCACCTGAAAGCGCTCAAATTTTCGGGGGATTACCTGCTGAACTTTATCAATGACATCCTGCAGATCAACAAAATCGACGCCGACAAGCTGGAGATGCTGGAAGTGGAATTCAACCTGAAGAAGATCCTCACCGAGGTGATGAATTCACTACAGCAAACGGCCAAGGAAAGCAAAACGGAAATGATCCTGGATTTCGACCCCGAAATCCCCTCCCACCTGATGAGCGACCCGGTGAAGCTCTCCCAGATATTTATGAACTTGATGGGGAATGCGCTGAAGTTTACCAAGAACGGGGAAGTCCTGGTGCTGGCCCGCCTGGTGCGAAAAGAGGACGACAGGGCCCGGGTGTACTTCGAGGTACGGGATACAGGTATCGGCATCAGTGAAGAAAAGCAGAAAACCATCTTTGACAGCTTTGAGCAGGGATCCATCCAAATCAACCGGGAATACGGGGGAACCGGCCTGGGGCTTACCATTGTAAAGAGCCTGCTGGGGCTTTTTGGCAGCACCATCCAGCTGGAAAGCACCCCGGGGCAGGGCAGCTCGTTCTTCTTTGAGCTCGACTTCAAATGCAAGGACGATTTGGTGGACGACGTGCCTTTCGAAGTGACCCAGAAAGAGTACGACTTCAAGGGCCTCCACCTGCTGATCGTGGAGGACAACAAGATCAACCAGGTGATTACGCGGAAGATGCTGGCCAAAAAGGATATTACCTCGGATATCGCCAACAATGGCACCGAGGCCATCCAACTGGCGAGTTCCAACTCCTACGACGGTATCCTAATGGACATCCACATGCCGGGAATCAGCGGCGTGGAGGCCACCCAGGAAATCCGCAAATTCGACCCGGAAACGCCCATCATCGCATTGACGGCAATTTCCCTGGACGACAGCCTGGAAGCCTTTTATGCCGCAGGTTGCAACGACGTGGTGACCAAGCCGTTCAAACCCGAGGTGTTCTACCAGAAGATCGGGGAGAATATCCTGGAGCCCAAAATGCGCAAAACGCTATCCTGAATTCCATGCGCCGGAGCACCATGCCCGGAGCCCCGACCTCGTTGTTCCTGTGGCCTCCCTAAAGCGAGTCGATAAATTCCATCAGCACCTTTTCATCCGCCTCCCCGAACTGGTGCGCCACACCGATGACCCAATGTCCCGTCAAATCGCTGCCCAGGCGGGCGGCGTCCTTCTCGGTGGTCAGGATCCGTTTCCGGCTGCGCAAGGCATCGATTTCCCGGGGTGAGAAGCGGTGGTGGTCCGGGAACTCCATGTGCTCAAAAACCAGGTCCAACTCCTTCAGGTGGCGCACCAGCGGCTCTGGGTTGGCGATACCGGTTACCAGGGTAAACGGTTTTTCCCGAAGCTGCTCCGGGGATACCACACGCCCCGCCGAATCCCTGACATCCGAATAGTCCAGGCGGGCAAAAACCACGCGCTGCCCGGCCTCCGGCCGAAGCCTGCGGGTAATCTCCGCCCGGGTTTCCGGATCCGGCAATTCCGGGCATTTGGTCACCGCGATGATCCCGGCGCGCCGGGCCTGGGATTTGTGGTCCCGCAGGTCCCCGCTCGGCAGGTACCCCTGGTCCGGGTAGAGCGCGCCCCAGCAGGTAAGCAGGATGGACCCGGCCGGGCGGACTTTCCGGTGCTGGAATCCGTCGTCCAGGATAATCAGGTCCGGGGAGGCCTGGCGGGTGAGTTTACGGATGCCCCTTCGGCGATCGGCATCCACGGCAACGGTAACCCGCGGGAATTTCAGGGCAATCTGTGCCGGCTCGTCCCCCAGGTCGTCGGCCGGGGTATCCGGGCCTGCCAGGACAAAACCCCGGCTCCTGCGCCGGTACCCCCGGCTGAGTACGGCTGCCCGACGCGCCTGCAGGCGGCGCAGTACCCATTCCACCATAGGCGTCTTCCCGGTGCCCCCCACACTGAGGTTCCCGATACAAAGCACCGGGGTCGCGAACGACTCGGACGCACACCAGCCCCGGTCGTAGCACAGGTTCCTGAGCCATACCGCGGCGGCGTATACCAGTGAAAAGGGCCAAAGCAGCTTGCGGATTACCTCCATAGGAGCGAAAATAGTTTATTTATCTTTGAACAAACCCATAAACCCACCGACGGATGACCGTAAAAGAAATAGCCGATTGCCTGGAAGAACTGGCGCCCCTGCCGTTCGCGGAAGACTTCGACAATGTCGGGTTGCTGGTGGGGGACCCCGGGCGGGAAGTCACCGGGGTCCTCGTCACGCTGGATACCCTGGAAGCCGTTGTGGAGGAGGCTGTTGAAAAAGGCTGCAACCTCATCGTCAGCTTCCATCCGATTGTCTTCAAGGGGTTGAAAAAGATCACCGGGGCCACCTATGTGGAACGCGTCGTGACAAAGGCGATTGAAAACCGCGTGGCCATCTATAGCATGCATACTGCGCTGGACAATGTCCTAAGCGGGGTCAACGGGCGAATCTGCGACGTACTCGGGCTGGACAACCGCGCCGTCCTGATCCCCTCAAAAGGGAAGCTGCGCAAACTCACTACCTACGTGCCCGAATCGGGCCGGGAAGCGCTGCTGCAGGCATTGTTTGACGCCGGGGCCGGACAGGTGGGCAATTATTCAAATTGCAGTTTCAGCAATACGGGAGAGGGAACCTTCCTGCCGGGGGCGGATGCCAACCCCACCATCGGATCCCGGGGCAACCTCCACCGGGAGCCGGAATCCCAGTTGCACCTTACTTTTACGGCAAACCGGGAACAGCAGGTGCTCAGGGCCCTGCGCGAAAACCACCCGTACGAGGAGGTGGCCTATGAAGTGACCGCCCTGGAGAACAGCTACCAACAGGTGGGGATGGGCATGGTGGGATCGCTCAAGCAGGCGTTGGACGAAAAGCAATTCCTGGACCTGCTCAAAAGCCGGTTCGGCACGCCCTGCATCCGCCATTCTGATTTTACGGGAAAAAAGGTGCAGCGGGTTGCCGTACTGGGGGGCAGCGGGGCCTTTGCCATCGGGGCGGCACGGGCAGCCGGGGCCGATGCCTACGTAACCGCCGACATCAAATACCACGAGTTCTACCAGGCGGCCGGGGAGCTGCTGCTGGCAGATGTCGGGCACTATGAAACTGAGCAGTTTACAAAAAACCTGCTGCACGATTATCTTACAGAAAAAATTCCTAATTTTGCGATCTCTTTATCCGGGACCCGAACAAATCCCATCAACTATTATTAGACAATATGGCAACAAAGACAGAAGTGACGGTAGAAGACAAACTGAGAGCCCTCTACGACCTGCAACTCATCGACTCGCGGATTGATGAAATCCGCAATGTCCGCGGGGAGTTGCCCCTCGAAGTGGAGGACCTCGAGGACGAGGTGCTCGGGCTGAAGACCCGTGTGGACAAGCTCAAAACAGATGTCGAAACCATCAACTACGAGATCACTGCCAAGAAAAATATGATCGAGGATGCCAAAGCCCTGATCAAGAAATACGCCGAACAACAGAAGAACGTCCGGAACAACCGGGAGTTCAACTCCCTGTCCAAAGAGGTGGAGTACCAGGAACTGGAAATCCAGCTGGCCGAGAAGCACATCCGGGAATTCAAGGCCCAGATTGAACAGAAAAAGGAAGTGATTTCCGAGACCAAGGAGAAACTTTCCGAACGGGAATCCCACCTGAAACACAAGAAAAGCGAACTCGACGCCATCCTGGCCGAAACCGAAAAGGAAGAGAAGGCGCTGATCGCCAAGTCGGAGGAATTTGAGAAGCAAATCGAAGACCGCCTGGTCTCCGCTTACAAGCGGATTCGCGGCAGCGTCAAGAACGGCCTGGCCGTAGTCCCGATTGAACGGGGTGCCTCCGGCGGATCTTTCTTTACGATCCCCCCGCAGGTACAGGTGGAGATCGCCTCCCGCAAAAAAATCATTACGGACGAACACAGCGGCCGTATCCTGGTAGACCCGGCCCTGGCCGATGAAGAGCAGGAGAAAATGAAAAAGCTGTTCGAGAAGATCAAATAAGAAGGCCCTTCAGGCCGCAGGCTTAAAACCACTCCTAATAACCGGGGTGGTTTTTTATTTGCCGGCTGTTACCGGCTGCTCATCCAGAAGTTCGAGGATCCGGTTGGTGACCTCCGGGCTGTCCCAGCGGTTTTCCAGGTCCGGCATCTGCATCACCTCCCGCATAATGGCTTCCTGTCGGTCGCCCATGGCCAGGGCTTCCGCGTAGGGACGGTCCGAAAATGTAACCCGGGAATAGGCCGGGATCCATTTATCCGGGTAGGCATTCGCAAAATGGCGCTCAATTTTCTTCTGCAGCAAAAATTCCGGATCGGCCGTCCGGGAGCTCATTTCCACGAAATTCCGGTAACTCAACTCGGCAATGGCGTCGGCATTCGGTTTGCGCCGGGCCTGATATTCGGAGAACACCCGTTCCCAATCCTCCCCGTGCCGTTCCATCAAGCCGGTCAGCACGGTAATATCCTCAAACCCCGCATTCATGCCCTGTCCGTAGAAAGGGACAATGGCGTGGGCCGAATCGCCTACCAGGGCCACCTTGTCCCAGTACGTCCAGGGATAGCAGCGGATCGTGACCAGGGCGGAGGTGGGGTTGCGGAAAAAATCCCCCGTCAGGTTCTCGATATCCGGGGTAACTGTCGGGAAATACTTACGGAAAAAGTTCCGGGCATCGTCCCGGGTCTGAATCTTCTCAAAGGACACCTCCCCCTCAAAAGGCAGGAATAGCGTACAGGTAAAACTGCCGTCCAGGTTGGGCATGGCGATAAACATAAACCGGCCCCGCGGCCAGATGTGGAAGGAATGCCTGTCGAGTTTGTGGGTCCCGTCCGCATTGGGCGGGATGGTGAGTTCCTTATACCCCACATCGATAAAATCCTGGGAATAATCAAAACGGCTGCGTCGCTGCATCTTGTGCCGGATTCTGGAAAATGCCCCGTCACACCCAAAGACATGGTCAAAGGCGTATTCCTCCCACTCCCCTTTCTCGGTTTCCCCCGTAAAGAGGCGCGCGGTGGGCAGGTCCACATCCCAAACCTTTTCCGAAAAGCGAAACCGGGCACCGGCTGCTTCGGCCAGGTCAATCATCCTGCGGTTGAGTACCCCCCGGGAAATGGACCAAATGGCCTCCTCCTCCTTGCCGTACTTCTGGTAGTACACCGGTTCATCCACCACGTGCATGGCGCGCTGGTATAGCGGGATGGCTATTTTCCGCACCTCCTCTTCTATCCCTGCCTGCCGCAGGGCCTTCCAACCCCGGTTACTCATCGCCAGGTTAATGGAACGACCCGAAAATTCCACGGTGCGGATATCGGGCCTGCGGTCAAAAACGGTCACCCCGTGACCGGCTTTCCGCAAAAAGATCGCCAACAGCGACCCGACCAGGCCGGAGCCGACTATGGCAACCTGTTTCGGTTTTTTAGACATATACACGGGTTAGCAGGCTAAAGTTACTAAAACCTGCCGGTTTCATGCCCTTCCCGCCCGATCCACTAGTTATTTAGGGAAATCCTAACACTGCTTTGTTTATTTATTTCGTAATTTTATTAAACATTTATGCGCTCAAAGACCACCCTCCCCGAAAAATTATGCCCGGTGTGCCTGCGCCCTTTTAGCTGGCGAAAAAAATGGCAGCGCAATTGGGAATCCGTCAGGTATTGCAGTACCCGTTGCCGCAACAACCGGGGACGGGTCAACGGCAGCCAGGGACGTGTCGGTGCGGGCAACGGCAGCCAGGGACGTATCGGTGCGGGTAACGGCAGCCAGGGACGGAACAACGGCAGCACGAGTGAGATCAATCCCGGGCGGGAAATCCGCACACAAAAAACGATGAAACGATGAATACTGCCCTCTATTGGTTCCGCAACGACCTGCGGGTTGCCGACAACCCGGGCCTGCTGGCAGCCTGCCGCAGCCAGCGTGTGCTGACGGCCTATTGCTTCGACCCCGAGGAATTCCGCGAAGGGGATTACGGTATCCCGCGGATGGGGTCCTACCGGACGGCTTTCCTGCGGGAATCCGTCCAGGCGCTGCAGGAGCAACTCCAGGGCCTGAATATCTCCCTGCATATCCATTTCGGTTCACCCGGGGACATCCTCCCGGGGCTCATCAGAAAATACGGCGTCACCGAGCTGCACCTGCAGCGGGAATGGACCCGGGACGAATGCCTGGCCCTGGAAGGGGTCCGCAAGCGGCTGCCTTCCGGGGTGGCAGTCCACGAATATTACCAGCAATTCCTCTTCCATCCGGATGATGTGCCATACAATACTTTCGACGACATCCCGGACGTATTCACCGGCTTTCGGAAAAAATGCGAAAAACGCGTCACGGTTCGGGAGCCGGAAAATGCGCCAGCCCGGCGGGAAACCCTCTATGCGCCTGCTGAAAACAGCGACCTGCCCGGGTGGGAGGCCTTTGGGATGGAACCTCCCAGGGCCGATTCCCGGACGGCCTTCCCATTCCGGGGCGGGGAAGTCGCAGCCTGGGACCGCCTGCAGGAATACTTTTGGGAAACTCGGTTTTTGAGCACCTACAAACGCACGCGCAACGGGTTGGTCGGCACCCGCTACAGCACCAAGTTTTCCCCCTGGCTGGCCAACGGCTCCCTGTCTGCCCGGCAAATCTACCGGCAGGTGCAGCGCTACGAGCGGGAAGTGGAAAAAAACCGGGATACCTACTGGCTGATCTTTGAACTGATATGGCGCGATTATTTTAAGTACGTTTCCCTGAAACAGGGCCCGAAACTTTTTGCACCCGGCGGCATCCGCGAGGTGGAAAGGAACTGGGGAAACTCTGCGGAGGCTTTTGCCCGCTGGACGCGAGGGGAAACCGACAGCGAATTTATCAATGCGAACATGCAGGAGCTCCTCCGCACCGGTTGGATGAGCAACCGGGGCCGGCAGAACACGGCGAGCTACTGGTCACAGAACCTGGGGCAGGACTGGCGACTTGGAGCCGCCTGGTTCCAGTACCTGCTGCTGGACTACGACGTCCACAGCAACTGGGGAAACTGGATGTACAACAGCGCCGTCGGCAACGATCCCCGGAACCGAAAATTCAACCTGGAACTGCAGGCTAGCCGGTATGACGCTTCGGGAAAATTCCGGCGTCTCTGGCTGCAAGCTTCCCTTTTCGACGCCTCTCCCCCGGCACCCGGGGACCTGCCCACTCCTGCCGGGTTACAGGCCCCACCGGCCGAGGGGCTTCCGATTCCGTCAAAATCCAAAAATCACCCATGAGAACTGTACGGCTCATCCTGGGCGACCAGCTCAACGCCAAACACAGCTGGTATGGCAAAACAGACCCGGAGGTGGTTTACCTGATGGCCGAGATGCGCCAGGAAACCGATTATGTAAAGCACCACATCCAGAAGGTCCTGGGCTTCTTTGCCTCCATGCGGAATTTTGCCGGGGAACTGGAGGAAAAAGGCCATCGGGTGCGCTACTTCAGGATTTCCGATACCGACAACCCCGGGAAGCTGCCAGAACTCATCCGGCAGGTCCTCGAGGAAGAGGGGGCCGACAGGTTCGAATACCAGTGGCCCGACGAATACCGCCTGGACGAGCAGCTCCGGGACTTCTGCCAGACCCTGGACTGCCAGACGGAGGCGGTGGATACCGAACATTTTTACACGGATCGATCGGAACTCGCCGAATTTTTTGAGGGGAAGAAACAATGCGTCATGGAACCGTTCTACCGCATGATGCGCCGGAAATACGATGTATTGATGGAAGGGGGGGACCCGCTGGGCGGCCGCTGGAATTTTGACGGGGACAACCGGAAGAAATGGAAGGGGGAGCCCGAAATCCCCCACGAACGAGGGTTTCGCAAAGACCTGATTGACCTGGAGCGGGAAATCCGGGACGCCGGGGTGGAAACCATCGGGAATGTGGATGCAGGCAGCTTTAACTGGCCCACCTCCCGGGCAGACGGCCTGGCCATGCTCCGGCATTTCTGCGATTCCCTGCTTGTGCACTTCGGGGATTTCCAGGATGCCATGCATACCGGGGAAAAATACCTGTTCCACTCCCGCCTGTCATTTGCATTGAATACCAAGATGCTATCCCCCCGGGAAGTGGTGGAGAAAGTGGAGGCCGTCTATCGGGATGACCCCGAGGCCATCCACCTGTCGCAGGCGGAAGGCTTTATCCGCCAGATACTCGGGTGGCGGGAGTTTATGCGCGGGATGTATTGGAAGGAAATGCCCGGGTATGCAAACCGCAACGCACTCGGGAACGAGAATCCGCTCCCGGACTTTTACTGGACGGGCGAAACAAAGATGAATTGCCTGTCACACGCCATCCGCCAAAGCCTGGATACTTCCTATGCCCACCATATCCAGCGGCTGATGATCACGGGCAACTACGCCCTGCTCACCCAAACGGACCCGGACCAGGTGGATGCCTGGTACCTGGGCATCTACATCGACGCCATCCAATGGGTGGAACTGCCCAATACCCGGGGGATGAGTCAGTTTGCGGACGGGGGGCTGGTGGCCACGAAACCCTATGTGAGCAGCGCCAATTACATCCGGAAAATGAGTAATTATTGCAGTGGTTGCCAGTACAAGGCCTCTGAGAAAACCGGGGATTCCGCCTGTCCGTTCAATGCGCTTTACTGGAATTTCCTCGATGCCAAAAAAGACCTGCTTGCGGGCAACCCGCGGATGGGGATGATGTACCGGCTACTGGAGAAAATGGATGCCGACCAGCTGGAAGCCCTGAAAAAACGAGCTGCCTCCATTATAGCGCATCCGCAGCGCTATTGAGTTCGTTTCCGGCCGGTTTTCACAATTTCTTAACCGTTTGGCGGCAACCGGGACCCCTGATGCCTTCGTATATATACTAGAAATCAACGCTTCGGCGACTCTATATATGCAAGAAAAGACCTTCCAGGCAGCTGCCCGGAAGGTCTTTTCGATTTCCGGCCTTTCGCCGGTGGGATTCCTTAGCCGTTCTAATCCAGGATGGCGTCCACGATACCGTATTCCACGGATTCCTTGGCGTCCATCCAGTAATCCCGGTTAAAATCCTTCATAATCTTTTCAAAGGGCTGCCCGCAGTTTTCCGCCAGGATCTGCGCCCCGATTTCCCGGGTTTTTAAAATTTCCTTTGCCTGGATTTCAATATTGGAAGCCTGACCCCGGGCGCCGCCGCTGGGCTGGTGGATCATCACCCGCGCATGGGGCTGTACAAACCGGCGTCCCTTCTTACCGGCCGACAGGAGGATGGACCCCATGGAGGCGGCCAGGCCGGAGCAAATGGTCGAAACCGGGCTTTTGAGCGAGGCGATGGTATCGTAGATTGAAAATCCGGAGGTTACGTACCCGCCCGGACTGTTGATATACAACTGGATTTCCTTGTTGTTCTGGAGATCCAGGTACAAAAGCCGGTCGATAACGTGTTTTGCCGAGTCGTCGTCTACCTGGCCCCAGAGAAAAACTTTCCGTTCCTCCAGCATCCGTGCATCGATCTGTTCCTGAATCTTTCCTTTTTTTGCGCTCATAGACCGTTATGGGTTTAGGGGCAAAAATAATCAAATTATCACAATACGGGCAGGCATCCCCCTCCCCGATTTCCGCCCAAAATGGCCTATATTTGAATTAAACCAATTGCCATGATTTTCAGAGTCCTGTTCGTGTGCTGCCTCCTGCTTGCAGGAGCCTGCAAAGAATCCCCCGAAAAACAAGCCGATGCGGTGCCGGAAACGGCCCCCACCCCGATGGATGACCTGGACCGCCTGGCGGCGGCCCACGGATTCGCAAACTGGAAAGATGTGTCGGAAATCCGGTTTACCTTCAACGTGGACCGGGATACCTCCCATTTCGAACGCCGTTGGATCTGGAACCCGGCCGAAAACCGGGTCACCCGGATTATGGGTTCCGATACGCTGACCTACCTCCGCTCCGAGGTGGATTCCACCCTGATGCAGGCAGACGGCGGCTTTATCAACGACAAATACTGGATGCTGGCTCCCTACCAGTGGGTCTGGGACCGGGAGAGCATTGAGTGGGAAATGGACCCTGCGGCACCCGCGCCGATTTCCGGGGATACAATGCCCAAGCTAACCATCGTCTACGGGAATGAAGGCGGCTATACCCCGGGGGATGCCTACGATTTCTATATCGGGCCGGATTCCCTGGTGGCGGAATGGGTTTTCAGAAGGGGTAATCAACCGGAACCGAACCTGGCGGCCACCTGGGAGGAATACCAGGACCACAATGGGCTCAAAATAGCGACCCTGCACCAGAACCCTCAGGGCTTTAAACTGTATTTTACGGATATCGAAGTGGAGTAATTAATCGTCCCGGCAGTCTGCGGTTCGGGCTTTGTCATGCCACCCGGGTTGCCTGCCGCTCGCGCTTGCTCCTATTGCCCGGATCCCTGCGGACCCTTTCCCCCGTTTTTCAGAATGCCGGTGGCCAACAGGACCAATGCGGCACAGCCCAGGAGTACCCAGAAACTCATGCGCAGGCCAAAGGCCTCGGCCAGGTAGCCGAGCACGGGGGGCGCCGCCAAAAAACCGGAGTACCCGGTACCGGCTATAAACGCCACCCCCTGGGAGGAATCCACCCCCCGGACATTCCCGCCAATCCGGAACAATTCCGGGATGATCACCGAGAAACCGAGCCCCACCAGGGCAAACCCCGCCAGGGTCGCAAATGGATGCGCCCATAATACGGAGAGGTACCCCAGGACGGCAATGGCGCTGCCAGCGGCCACGATGCGTACCGACCCGATGCGGGCACTGATGCCGTCCCCCAAAAACCGGCCCAGGGTCATGGTTACTGAAAACGCCAGGAAGCCGCCCCCCCAGAGGTACTCGGGCGAGCCTACAACTTCTTTCAGGTACAGGCCGCTCCAGTCTACCACGGCGCCTTCGCCTCCCATGACCACAAAGGAGATGATCCCCAGTAGCAGCAGCGGGCGAAAGAGTTTCAGGCTGAAGCCGTCCTTCTCCACCGGGGCAGCCGTAATTTTCAAATACTGCCGGCGCAAGCCCGCATTGACCAACAACACCAGGAGGATGATCCCGGCCATATGCAGGGCCGGACTGTCAATCACCGGGATCAGGAAACTGCCCAGGCCGGCCAGGACGCCCCCCAGGCTAAAGAACCCGTGGGCGGCCGACATAAAGTTTTGCCGGTCCTCCTTTTCGATTTCCGTCACCAGGGTATTCATGGCGATATCGGTAAACCCGTTGGAAAGGCCGAAAAAAAACAGGGCTGCCACCAGGGCGTAGTAATTGGGGGCGATCAGGGGGAAAAACGCAAAAAAACTACTGGCCAGGACCCCGATCCAGGTAGCGCGCCCCACCCCCAAACGGTTGATGATCCGCGCGGCCACCGGGAATACGGTAAAAACCCCCAGGCTCAAAAAGAAAATGGCCAGGCCGAGGTCTGCCTTGTCGATCCCGAGACGGGACTGCACGGTAGGGATATAGATGGCCCAGGTGCCGAACCAGATATTCAGGCTGGCAAAAACCCAGGCAGGTGCCAGGTAGCGCGGGCTGGTCAAAATCAGGCGAAGGGACTTCATGGGCTCTGCTTCGAAAACGGCGGCAAAATACTTCGAAAATCCGAGAGTAGGCTCAGCTACTTGCCGGGGCCCCTGCCGCAGACCCTTTCTGTATCCCTTCTTTTAATATCTGTCCGAAACGGTACATGTCCAAAAAGGAACAGTAAAACGGGGCAGGCGCCAGGCGGATCACGTTGGGCTCCCGCCAGTCCGGCAGCACCCCGTGGTCCATGAGGTAATCAAAGAGCGGCCGGCCTTCGCCGTGCAGGAACACGGACAACTGGCAACCCCGGTCTGCCGGGGTGATGATTTCGAAGCGGCTGTCCACCTCTTTGTCCACCTCCCGTAAGATGAATTCCAGGTAGCCGGTGAGCAGGTCGCGTTTGGCGATCAGGGCCTCCATCCCCACCTCGTCAAAGAGTTCCAGGGAAGCCAGGTACGGGGCCAGGGCCAGGATGGGCGGGTTGCTCAGCTGCCAGGCATCGGCCGTGGGCATGGGGTCGAATTCGGGCTGCATCAGAAACCGCGTTTCCTTCCGCGTTCCCCACCAACCCTCAAACCGCCGGATGTCCCTCCGGTCCAGGTGTCGCTGGTGGATAAATACCCCGGAGGCGTTCCCCGGGCCACTATTCATGTATTTGTAGCTGCACCAGGCGGCAAAGTCCACCCCCCAGCCATGGAGGTCCAGCCAGACATTCCCGGCTGCATGGGCCAGGTCCCAGCCCACAATCGCACCGGCCGCCTGCCCCGCACGGGTAATGGCTTCCATGTCCAGGACCTGTCCGTTGTAATAGTTCACCCCACCCATCAACACCAGGGCCAGGGAATCCGAATGTTCTTCTATGGCGGCGAGGATATCCTCCGTCCGCCAATGGTGTTCGCCCGGGCGTTTCCGGACTTCTACAAGCGTCTCGGCGGGGTCGTACCCGTGGAAACGCAACTGGCTTTGCAACATGTACTGGTCAGACGGAAAGGCTTTCTCCTCGCAGAGGATCTTAATCCGTTTGCCCTGCGGCCGGTAAAAGGAAACCATCAGCAGGTGCAGGTTCACCGTAAGCGTATTCATCACGGTTACCTCCCCGGGTTTCGCCCCGACAATCTTTTCCAGGTAGGGCGCAAGCTGCTCGTGGTATTCCCACCAGGGGTTTTTTGCCCGGAAATGGCCCTCCACGGCGAGTTCCTCCCAATCGGTCAGTACCTCCCGGACCTTGCCGGCCGCCTTCCGCGGCTGGAGCCCCAGGGAATTCCCGGTAAAATAGATGATTTCTTTTCCGTTGTGCCGGGGGAAGAGAAAGGCCTCCCTGTAGCGGCCAAGCGGGTCTTCGGCATCCATTTTCCTGGCAAAGGCCTCGGTATTCTCGAATCTCATAGGGCGTCTGGTTCTTTACCTTCAAAAATACGAGGAAGTTGCCGATAAACAGCGGCCGCGGAATTCGGGCGGTTGGGACCTCCCTCTGCGGTTGGGGTCTCCGCCAATCCCTGGGGCCTCCCTCTGCGGTTGGGGCCTCCCCCGGCGGATTTCGTATTTTTGCCAAAAACGAAACATGCACTTCCTCTCCCGGGAACTCGAAGCCTATATTGCCGCCTCCAGCGAGCCGGAACCCGAACTCCTTGCGGAACTTACGCGGGAAACCCACCTGAAGGTCCTGCGGCCCCGGATGATTACCGGCCACCACCAGGGCCGGGTCCTTAGCCTGTTCTCCCGGCTGATGCGCCCGGACCGTATCCTGGAAATAGGCACCTACACCGGGTATTCTGCCCTGTGCCTGGCCGAGGGCCTGGCCAAAGGCGGGCAATTGCACACCATCGACAAGAACGAGGAACTCAGCGGCATGCAGCGGCGGTATTTCGACCGGAGTCCCTACGGCGACCAAATTATCCAGCATACCGGCCTGGCCCTTGAGGTATTGCCCGGGCTCAAACAACACACCTTCGACCTGGTTTTTATAGACGCGGAAAAAGAGGAGTATGCAGATTACCTCGAAGCCATTATACCGCTTACGCGGAGCGGGAGCCTGATCCTCCTGGACAATGTCCTCTGGTCCGGCAAGGTCCTGGACGATTCGGCCAATGACCGGGTAACCGATTCCCTGAAAAAACTGAATGCCGCCCTGCCAAAGGACCCCCGCCTGCAGGTGGTCATGCTCCCGATTCGGGACGGCCTGACGGGATGTATGGTGCGGTAAGGCGGTAAATCCGGTAAAAGCCCCAGCCCGTCAGGAAACCGACGCCCGCCCCTGCCAGGATGTCCACCGGGTAGTGAACCCCCACATAGATCCGGCTGAAGGCGAACAACAGGGGCCAGATGTAAAAGACATACACCCACCGGTACTGCTTGCGGAGGAAAAGCACCATCAGCGTGGTTACCGAAAAGGAACTGGCTGCATGGCCGGAAAAAAAACTGAAGTTTGCCGGGCTCCTCAAGATTCGGATAAGCGTGTTGATATCCTCGTTGTTGTTGGGGCGCAGCCGGGCCACGTACTCTTTGGTAAAATCCGTGAACCAGACAATCCACAGGACGAGCAACAGGGTAATGCCGCACATGAGCAGCGCCTGCCGCAAGGGGAATTTCTTGAGGATCAGCAGGAAAAAAAGGACAAACAGCGGAATCCAGGTATCGATATCGGTTACCCCGGACCAAAACGCGTCATAGCGTTCTATCCCGAGGCCGTTCAGGTAGATAAAGGTTTCCTGATCCCACTTGAGGATGCGTTCCAGCATAGGGCTTACTTGCGGCGGATGGTCCCGCCTACGTCGTCGATGTTCTTCTTGACGTCCTTGAGGTCTTTCTCAATCTCCTTGGTAAAGGAGGTGTCGATTCCCTGTTTTTCCGCGCTTTTGTGGATCTCGCGCTTGATGTCGTCGGTTGCGTCTTTGAGCTGGCGCATACCCTGACCCAGGCCTTTGGCAATCCCCGGGATTTTATCCGCTCCAAAAACCATCACCACGATAAAGAGAATAAAGAATATCTCTGCCCCGCTTATAAATAAGAAATGCATTGCCATACCACAAATATACGTAAGTTTCGCAGCCCGCATAAAAAAAGTCCCGGTTCGCAGGCCGGGACTTTTTTATACATTCCAACGGGGGATCAGCCTTTGATCTCTTCCTTGAATTGCTCAAATTCCGACGGCGACTGGTCCTTGGGCCAGCTGTTGTTGTCCGTGTCGATATCTGCGGTTTCCGCATCCGGGTCTACCACGATACCCACGAGTTCCTGCTGGGAGGAAATCACCCGGCTCACTTCGGCATCGCTCCGCCTCCAGATCTCCGGAGGGTAGGTGACGCGCTCCGTAGACCCATCCGCATAGGTGTATTCCACGATCAGCGGCATGGGGATCCCACCCGGTTTCTCAAAGGTCACCTCGTAGAAATACTTCGGCTCCTCCACCTGGGCGCGTTGCTCGGGCGTCATGTTGTCCATCAGGAATTCAGACAGGGGCTGGGAGATCTCGGAAGGTTTCTTCCCCTTGAGGTCCGGGTCAAAATCCTCGCTGTCTTCCTCGGCCAGGTATACCAGCGGGGGCAATTGGTCTTCGGTGACCCCGTTGTTGGCCATGTATTCCCGCATCTGCTGGGTGGGTTTGTCCGAGACGTAGTATTTCTTAACTCCCTTCACCCCGATATCCACATAATCGGTGGTGTAGAACCAGGACCTCCAGAACCAGTCCAGGTCTACTGCCGAGGCGTCTTCCATGGTCCGGAAGAAGTCCTCGGGGGTCGGGTGCTTGAATTTCCAGCGCTGGGCATAGGTCTTGAAGGCGTGGTCGAAGAGTTCCGGCCCCATGACGGTTTCCCGCAGGATATTCAGGGCCGTGGCCGGTTTGGCATAGGCGTTCGGCCCCAGCTGGTAGACATTTTCCGGGTTGGACATGATCGGGGCGATGGTGCTCTGGTCGCCGGCCATGTATGGCACAATGGCCGCAGGCGCCCCCCGCCGCGACGGGTATTTTTCATTCGGGGCGATCACCTGGGGGAATTCCTTGCCGAACTCCTGCTCGGCCAGGTATTGCATGAAGGTGTCGAGGCCTTCGTCCATCCAGCCCCATTGCCGCTCGTCCGAGTTGACGATCATCGGGAAAAAGTTGTGCCCCACTTCGTGGATGATCACCGAGATCATCCCGTATTTGACGCGGTCCGAATAGGTGCCGTCCGGGTTCGGGCGCCCGTAGTTCCAGCAGATCATCGGGTACTCCATCCCCTGGTTCTTGGCGTGCACTGAAATCGCCTTGTGGTAGGGGTAGTCGAAGGTATGGTCCGAGTAGCTCTTAAGGGTACTCGCCACTACCTTGGTGGAGAGTTCCTCCCAAAGCGGGTTCCCCTCTTTCGGATACATGGAAACCGCCATAACGTCTTTGTTCCCGATTTTCACAGCCATCATGTCCCAGATAAACTTCCGGGAAGTGGCAAAACCAAAGTCCCGTACGTTTTCGGCCTTCAGCTTCCAGGTCTTGGTCTCCTTGGAAAAGCCCTTTTCAGCCGCCTCGGCTTCGGCCTGGGTAACGATCATCACGGGCTCGTCATAGCTCTTTTTAGCCTGCTCATAGCGCCGCATCATTTCTTTGGAAAAGACTTCCTTGTGGTTCTGCAGTACGCCGGTTCCGTCCAGGACGTGGTCGGCGGGCACCGTAATATTCACCTCGTAATTCCCAAAGGGCAGCGCAAATTCGCCGCTTCCCCAGAACTGGTGGTTCTGCCAGCCCTCCACATCGCTGTAAACGGCCATCCGAGGGAAAAACTGGGCAATCACATAGGCCCGGTTCCCGTCTTCCGGGAAATATTCGTAGCCGGAGCGCGCCCGGTTCACCGTGTGGTCCGGGATGTTGTACCACCACTTGATGGAAAAGGATACCTGCTCCCCGCTCGCCAGCGGCTCGGGGATGTTTACCCGCATCATCGTCTGGTTGATGGTATAGGGGATTGGCTTGCCGGAGGCGTCCCGTACGTATTCGATGTTGAAGCCGCCATCAAAGGGTTCCCCGAGGTATTCGCCGGCAAACGAGCCGGTGCGGTAAGCCAGGGGTACCCCGTTCCCGTTGCGCAACGGCGACTTGGAATCCTTGGCGCGGACATTTTGGTCCAGCTGTACCCAAAGGTATTCGAGCTCGTCCGGGGAATTGTTGTGGTAGGTAATCGTTTCTTCCCCGTAAATACGGGCATTTTCATCATCCAGGCGGATGTCCATTTTGTAGTCGGCCTGCTGCTGGTAGTAATCCGGGCCGGGGGCTCCGGAGGCCGAACGATACGTGTTCGGCGTTGCGAATTCCTGGTAGAGTTGCCGGAACTTGCTCTGGTTGGTATGGCCGGGCTCCCGCTCTTTTGACTGCTCTTCCTGCTGGGCAAAAACGACGGCCCCGCAAACAAACAGCACGGCGGATAATACATACTTGATTTTCATCATGGTTTACGCTAAATTTTTGATCCGCGAAAAATAACTTTTTTGGCGCGAATCGTTACAAAAGCTTATAAGTTTAACATTCCTTTATTATTCTCCCGGATCAGCACCACACTGCGCTTTTTGCCCAGTACCTTGAAGTGGACCAGGTTCTTTTGTTCGTTGAAGAGATCCGTGAGGATTTCGTTCTGCAACCCCACGGATTCCAGGTCTTCCCGGGGAACCCCGGTGACCTCGATAAAACACAGGATCAGGTCCTTGTCGTACTTTTTCCCCAGGAAGGTATAGGCCCGCTCCTCCCCGTTTACAAACACCCGGAACTTGGAATTGAAATAGCGTTCTATATACCCGGCGGCAGCCTCCGGCTCGTCTTCCGTGGCCAGGCGGGCGTCAAAATCGTACCGCGTTTTGAGCAGGTTGTCCAAATCGTCGATAAAAATCCGGCTGATGATCTGCAGGGACTCGTCCGATTCCGAATACTCCACATTGGTGACGCTTACGTAGAACTTGTGCGCCGCCGTAAAGGAAGTTAGCAGCAAGGCGAGTATCAGGAATCCAACTGTCGGGAGTTTGGAGTATTTGATTTTCATGGTGTTATTTATCAGATTCAGGCCATAACTTTTCAGGTTCAGGCCACAACTTTTCAGGTTCGGGCCATAACTTTTCATGTTCGGGCCACAGCTACACTTGCTACAGCTACACTTTCTGCGAAAACAGACACACTTTCTGCGAGATCCGTTTTCGAGGGGCCGCCACCCTGCCGGCAGGGCCGGCCGGCCTATCCGGAACAAAACCCGTGCCAGGCCTTATCCCTGCCAGGGGTCATTCCCGGGAAGGCGGGTCTAAATTATTGTATTTCCGGTATTCTTCGCCTTTTCGCCTGAGAAAAGCCCATACCCGCAGGCGGTCGCCGGAATCCGCCACGGGGTCAAAAAGGGAGTCTACCTCGCAGAAATACATAAAATCCGGCAGGCGCTCCAGGGGCACCCCGAGTTCCCGGGTAAGCACGCTGTCCGGGAACTGGGCACGCATCTCCAGGGATTTCCGGTATTGGCGTTCAAAAGCGAGTTGCTTTTTCAGCCTTTTGGTCCGCCCGGTAAAATAATTCAGGATCGGGTTCAGGGGAACAATGCCTCCCCCGGTTGTGGCCTCGTGGATTTTTTTTTCGGTCTGCGTCCAGGGCCGCCGGTACGCATTGGGCAACCCGAGGCTGTATTCGGTAACCGTGCGGTCTTCCGGCAAACGGTCCAGGTCCGCGTCCAGGTCCCCGCTCAGGTCGTAGGGGCGCACCACCACCTCATCGAGTTCGTTGACAAAGGGTTCCATGGGCACCTCCAGGCGGATGGCGGTGAGCATATCGGCGCGCACCTCCAGGGTTTTTCGTTTATATCGGACGGCCGAAAACAGCAGTGTGTCGCCCGGGGCAGCATCGATCCGGAAGTACCCCCCGGAATCCGAGATCACCGCCTTCTCCCGGCTGAGGTTCAGCACGTGGACATCCGCGATGCCTTCCGACCCCTCATAGACCCGTCCGCGGAGTTCCGATTGCCCACGGGCAGACACGCCGGCCAGGAAAACCCCCAGGAAAAGGATTCCAATTGCGAAGTAACGGGAAAAAGGGTCTTTAGTCCTGCAGTACGGTCTTTCGGAACGTCTCACTCTGGTCTACCAAGAAATCTATCAGTTCAAATTCGCGATCCCGCCGAAGGAGCGTGCGCGAAGGCAGTTGGGCATCTACAAAGTCCAGGAAATCCGGGATCTGCGCCTGGGGGATCCCCAGGTCTCTCACAAAGAAGGCATCGTCGTAGATTTGCCGGATCACCGTGCTGGCCTGTATAGCCGGTTGTTCTTCGCCCCGGCTTTTCAACCCCCCGGTTAGCAATTTGAAGATATTTACAAAATTCAACCCGTATTCCATGCCGCGGACCGTCGGGTCCAGGGCGGTGTTCTGGATCTCCGTGGTCTCGTCCGTATCGTAGTCGAAACCCTTGAAGTCCTCATTGCGCAGTCGCAGAAACTCCTGCTGCTCTTCCGGGCTGACGGTTACCTCGTCCAGCTCGGTGACCTTCTCGGTGACCTCCACGACCATGCGGTTGCGCCGAATCACTTCCTCGTCCACGGGCACCTGCTTAAACTGGTAGGCCAGGGCGATGAAATAGAGCGTATCCCCCAGTTTGGCCGGGATGGTAAACTGCCCGTTGTCGTCGGTGGTGGTGGCGGTGCCAGCCCCGGCATTCAGGACGTTCTCCCCGGGAACCGGGGTATTCCGGTACAGGACGGTGCCTCGGAGGAGCTCCCTGTCATCGTCTGTGTCGTCCTGGGCGGCCAGGGGGAGTACCCCCAGCAGGAGGAAGGCCAATATGCAGGTATTTTTCATGGAATGTGTGTCTCAAATAAAGATAAAGAAAGTGCATGAGGGAATAAAATAAAACCCGGCAGGCATAAACTTATGTTAATCTCAACGAATATGGGCGCTCAGGCAACCGAAATCAGGCTCCCAGGCCCCGTTTCCCTGCTTGCCCCGTGCAGGCCGCACCTGCACCTTGGGGCACCCGGGCGGGCAGCGACCCCATTCAACGCAAAAACCGGCACTTGCGGCTAAATTCTGTGCGCATTACCCCCAGAGTATTATTTTTGTTTGATTGGGTCTATTTGCAATGTCCGCAGCGCCCAACCCCATAAAAACGACGACCGATGAACAAACGACGAATTCTGCTGCTAACCGCCCTGTTCGGCGGGCTGAGCCTGACGGCCCAGGTAAAAATTGGCGACAACCCCCAGACCATCGACCCGGGATCCCTGCTGGAACTCGAAAGCACGGACAAGGCCCTGGTGATTACCCGCGTAACCGATGCGCAGATGAATGCGATCAATGCGCAACAGGGGGCCGTGGTTTACAACACGGACGGCGGCTGCATCTATTATTTTGACGGGGCGGCCTGGATCAACATCTGCGAATCCCTGGGGCTCCAGTTTACCGCGGATGCCATTGTGAATTCGGCCCCGACCATCGTCATTACCGAAAACGGGGACATCGTAAACTTTGAAGTGGGGGAAATCCGGAGCGAAAACATCCTGGACTTCAGCATCGGCAGCCAGGACATCCAGGACAATTCCATCAATTCGGACAAACTGGCGCCGGGCTCCGTGGGCGCCGAAGAGCTGCAGGACAACACGGTGACGGACCGGGTTATGGATTATTCCGTGGTGACCCTGGCCGATTTTACAAACGATGCCGGCTACCTGGTATCCGGCGACATTATCAGCGACGACGACGGGAACGACCTCTTCCCGGGCACCGACTCCGGGGTCTTCTACGACGACCAGTTCCTGCAGGATGCCATCGATTTGAATACGACGTTGCTGAACATCAAAGAAAACCTATCCAACAAATCGACGGATATCAACCTGGGGACCTCCAACACCCTGTACCCGACGCAAAACGCGGTTAAAACCTATGTGGACAATCAACTCGGCGGGGCCTTCCAGGACCTGACCTTCAACGCCAACCTCCTGGGCATTACCGGGGGAGCGACAACAGTGGACCTGACCCCGTACCTGGACAACACAGACGATCAGAACGCTTCAGAGGTGCCATTCACGCCCTACCTTACTGTCAACAGCACGAATACGCAGGCAGCGATCCAGGAATTGAAGGACGAATTGGACAATGTAAGCGCCGGAAGCGGGACCACCGAGCTGGCCGACCAGGTGACCATTGTCGGCGACGGTTCAGCGGGCAACGAGTTCGAAGTTGCCGACCAGGGGATCACTCCGGTCAAGATCGCCCCGTCGGCCACCAACGGGCAAGTACTGACGACAACGGGTGGTAATGTCGTATGGGCAGACCCGGCAGGAGGCGGGAACACGACCGACGAATTAGTGCAGGCATTCGAAATTAACGGTATCAACCTGGAACTCACCGATGCGGGCAATACCTTCCAGGTTCCCGTAGCAGACCTGGGGACCGATGACCAAACGGCCGGGGAGGTAGGATTTACCCCCTACCTGACTATCGGGGCCAATAACGTACAGATTGCCATTCAACAATTAAAAGATGAATTGGATGCCGGGGGCGGCGGAACCCAAAATCTCACCAGCGTCCTGACGTTTGGGAATGATGCCGGAGGTACCGGGATCATAAACCTCCCGGACCCGACCCTGGCACAGGATGCCGCAACGAAGGCCTATGTGGATGCCGTTGCGGGCGGCGGTGCCGTAGAGGTAGCCGACCAGGTAACCATCACCGGCGTGGGAACTGTAGGCGATCCCTTCAAGGTAGCCGACGGAGGGGTGGGCACAACCCAACTGGCCGATGCTGGGGTTACGGGCGCCAAAATCGCACCCGGGGTGGACGGCGAAGTATTGACTACGGTTGGAGGGATTGCGGTCTGGTCCGCTCCTTCTGCAGGTGGTGTTACCACTGACGGAACCACGATTGAAGGTGATGGGGACGTGACCCCGCTTTCCGTTGTTGCCGGCGGCATAAGCGCCAATGAACTGGCAGATGACGCAGTGACTACCGCCAAAATCCTAGACGGCCAGGTCCAGACCCCAGATCTGGCCGATGCCGCCGTTACCGCAATAAAAATCAACCCGGGGGCCGACGGACAGGTTCTTACCACTGTTGGAACTACTACAGTTTGGGCGGACCCGGCGGCAACCGGCGGGGCTGTCACCGCAGATGAAACAACCATCACCGGTGATGGGGATGCCACCCCACTCTCCGTACTGCCCGCGGGAATAACCTCGAACGAATTGGCAGATGACGCCGTGACCCCGGCAAAATTGCTAGCGGGAAATGATGACGAAGTCCTGTTAAGCAGCGGAGGCGCCGTTGCCTGGACGCCCCTGGCCGGCCTGTCGCACAGCGATGAGCCCACCGGAATCTTTTTTGGGGACGGTTCCGGGGCGCCCGTCACGAATGCCCCGAACTTCTTCTGGGATCCGGCCCTGCGAGTTGGTTTTGGAGGTTTGGGTATCGGATTGGAGGCTACTTCCCACGCAGATATTGCGAAGGTGCAAATTTCCGAGCGCCTGCCCCCAAGTGCCATGACCTATCCGCTGCACATCAACAATACATTCGGCAATGATGGCTCTAATGTGGGCATCCTTTTTGGGACTAGCACAAATACCGCCGTAGCCAAAGGCGCCATTGTATACGAGCGCGACCAGAGCCTTTTTAACGGTCGCGGGGACTTCCACATCTTGCAAAATCAAACCAATACCATTGGCGCGCTGCCCACAATCGCAGATGCTGTTTTTACGGTGACTTCTATTGGAAATGTAGGTGTCGGGACACCAGCACCACAGTCTAAATTAGATGTCGCCGGCGCTACACGAACTCAAAGCCAGGAGCTTCTTGGTGGTATCGTTGATAATGCATTAAGCAATGGAACTCCTGGCGACGTATTAAGCATTGACGGGGGCGGCCAGGTGGTTTGGGCTACAGCTTCAGCAGGTTCTGTTTCTACTGACGCCACGATTTCAGGTGATGGGGCAGGCACTCCATTAGGAGTTGCAAATGACGGGATTAATTCCGCCCGGATTCTTGACGGGGAGGTAAGTACGCAAGACATAGCCAATAATGCCATTACTACTGGGCTCATTCAGGATGGTCAGGTTCAAACAGCTGATATAGCCGATAACAATGTTACACCGGCAAAAATTGAAGAAGGTGCGGCGGGCGAAGTCCTTACCACCGACGGGAGCGGGGATGTGGTTTGGGCTGCCCCGGCAGCTGGGGCCGTAGGAACAGATGCGACAATTGATGGAGATGGGACCGTTGGAAATGAACTTAGTTTGGCTGACAACGCTGTTACATCGACTAAAATAGCTGATGGAGCTATTATTGGAGGAGCACTAGGTGCCATAGCTGACAACTCGATCACTGCTTCTGACTTGGCACCCGATTCAGTTGATTCTTCTGAACTCCGTGCAGATTCCGTAGGAGAATCTGAATTGGGAAGCGACGCGGTTACTACTATCAAAATTCAAAATGAAGCAGTTACTCCGGCAAAAATTGAACCGGGTATCAATGGAGATTTTCTAGCAACAGTTGGAACTTCCGTCGCTTGGATTAATCCATTATCCGGAACTGCGGGCTCAGTTTTCTTTTCTGATGGAACTGGGTTGAATGAAGATAATCTTAATTTATTTTGGGATGATACTTCAAATGAACTAGGAATTGGCACAAATACACCAAATGCACTTCTTCATGTTGCCGGTGATGCACAAATTGATGGCAACTTAGTAGTAACAACAATTAACGGTTCACCTTTCCCCGACTACGTCTTCCAATCCTATTTCACCGGGGCTTCCGAACTCAAGCCGGATTACAAAATGCCCAGCCTGGATGCAGTTCGTGAATATGTGGAGAAAAACCACCACCTCCCGGGTGTAACCTCAGCGGCGGAAGTTGCTGAACAAGGCGGTATCATCCTCAATGAGGCCACTACACAAAACCTCGAAAAAATCGAAGAGCTCTTTTTGCACACCATCGAGCAGGAGGCCAAAATACGGTCCCTGAAGGAGGAGAATGCGTCCCTTGCCACAGAATTGGAGGACCTCAAGGCGCGCATGGCGCGCATCGAGATCCTGCTGTCTAACCAAATCGAGGAATAGGATGCGCCTGATCTGCACATATTGCCTCCTGTTAATGGGCAGCGGCCTCTTGGCCCAGCCCGCCCTGCAGCACTATGGGAACATGCAGCTGCACGGCGGGGCCCAACTGGGGCTGCACACCAACCTGGTGAACCAGGCGCCTTTTGACCAGAACCTGGGGCTGCTCGGCTTTTACGGGTCCACCCCCCTGCGGGTCAGCGGGGGGTTCGCGCCGGGGGCTTTTGACGTGGAGATTGCCAATGATGCCGGCGTGGACCTGGACCTGCCGATTTTTATCGCCAATAACCTGAACTTTATCTCGGGGGATTTCCGGACAGACCGGACGCTGGCAGACCAGTATATCGGGCTCCTGCAGGATGGCTTTACCGTAGGGGAATCCGATGCCTCCAAGGTGGACGGCTTTGTGCAGGGGGTCCAGCAACCCGCCTTTGTATTCCCCGTGGGCGATGCCTCCCAATTGCGGGCCCTCACCTACCAGGCATCCGGCACGGTACCTGTGGCCCGATGTGCCTATTTCCGGGAGGACCCTACCGTCACCACCCCTTACGGATTTTTTAACCCGGACCTCCGGCCGCGGACCATCGAGGCCGTTGGCCAGAATGAATACTGGCGTTTGGAGGGTGCGGTTTCCGGGACGGTTACCATCAGCTGGAATCCGCAAAGCAATATGGCCGGAATTGCCACAGACATAAGCCAGATTGTTATCCTGGGATGGAATAAATCCGGGGGTCGGTGGATTTCCCTCGGCACATCCAGTGTGGCGGGCGACCTGATGAACGGATTTGCGGTTTCCGAACCCTTTGTCCCGGATGATTTCCACGTGATTACCTTTGGCAGCCTCTCTGAAATCGAAGAGGTGGCTTCCCTGCCCAACTACTACGTCAGCCCGAACGATGACGGCATCAACGATTTCTTGCAAATCGACGAGCTGGCCGACTCCCCCAACAACCAACTTCGAATCTACGACCGCCGGGGCCTGCTGGTTTTTACCCAGGACAATTACACGGACCAGTTCAACGGCATTTCCAATGTGGACGGTCTGGTTTTTGACCGTGATGCCGGCCTGCCGGAAGGCGTGTACTTCTACGTGGTCCGCCTCCTGGACCTGGGAACCGAATATCAGGGTTTTTTGTACTTACGCCGATAGGTTTCGAATCAGCAGCATGTCGTTGTAACGCCTGATTTTTCAGGTGTTTGAAGCGATATGCCATCTTCACAACACTTAGCCGTTACTTCACAACAATTCTTTATGACCTGGGCCCGGTCGGATATAACTTTAGTTCACAAAACCCGAATTGGACCTCGTCATGAGCAAAAAATACCTACTTATCCTATTCTTGTTTTCGGCATTTGTCGGTTCCTCCCAATTAAAAGTGGGGAATCGGCCGGAGCAAATCCACCCGAATTCCGTCCTGGAACTCGAGGGATCGGATAAAGCACTTGTACTTACCAGGGTGACGGACCTGCAAATGCAATCGATGAAACCGCTGCACGGTGCAATTGTCTATAACACCGATCAGAAAGCGCTCTATTATTTTGATTCCACCAAATGGAAGCCTGCCGGATCCGGTGGGGACACTACTGATATCCGATTTGAAAATAATGACGACGGCACTTTCACAGTATACTTTGAGGACGGTCGTAGTTTTACCTCGAATGTCCAGGCCGGGCCCGTTGGACCACAGGGACCCGAGGGGCCCCAGGGCGACCAGGGAATCCCCGGTCCGAAAGGGGATCCCGGCGACCCGGCATCAGACGACCAGGCACTTAACCTCTCCGGCAACACACTAACCCTGGAGAACGGAGGCACCGTAGACCTTACTGCCTACCTCGACAACACGGATGACCAGCAAATCACCGATTTCAGCATTTCAGGCAACGTCCTGACCCTGACCCTGGAAGACGGCGGCAGCCAAACCGTGGACCTTTCCGCTTACCAGGACAATACCGACGACCAGGCCCTGAGCCTTTCCGGGAATACCCTGACTCTGGAGGACGGAGGTACCGTGGACCTTTCCACCTACCTCGATAACACGGACGATCAGCAAATCACCGATTTCAGCATTTCAGGCAACGTCCTGACCCTGACCTTGGAAGACGGGGGCAGCCAGACCGTAGACCTATCCGCCTACCAGGACAACACCGATGACCAGGCTCTGAGCCTTTCTGGGAATACGCTGACCCTGGAAGATGGCGGGACTGTAGACCTTTCCACCTACCTCGATAACACGGACGACCAACAAATCACAGACTTCAGTATTTCCGGAGACGTCCTGACTCTGACCCTCGAAGACGGGGGCACTCAGACCGTGGACCTTTCCGCTTACCAGGACAATACCGATGACCAGGCGCTTAGCCTTTCCGGGAATACGCTGACCCTGGAAGATGGCGGGACTGTAGACCTTTCCACCTACCTCGATAACACGGACGATCAGCAAATCACAGACTTCAGTATTTCCGGAGACGTCCTGACTCTGACCCTGGAAGATGGCGGCACCCAGACCGTGGACCTTTCCGCTTATCAGGACAATACCGACGATCAGGCCCTTACCCTGTCCGGCAATACGCTGACTTTAGAGGACGGAGGCACCGTAGATCTTACGCCTTACCTTGACAACACAGACAGTCAGAATATCTCGCTTTCAGGTAACACTTTGACGTTGGACAATGGAGGCACCGTTGATCTTACCGCCTACCTCGACAACACGGATGACCAGCAAATCACCGATTTCAGCATTTCAGGCAACGTCCTGACCCTGACCCTCGAAGATGGAGGCACCCAGACCGTAGACCTTTCGGCTTACCAGGACAACACCGATGACCAGGCGCTGAGCCTGTCTGGGAATACGTTAACCCTGGAGGACGGGGGCACTGTTGACCTTTCGACTTACTTGGATAACACCGACAGCCAGAACATTTCGCTCTCGGGAAACACATTGACCCTTGACAACGGAGGGACTGTAGACCTTACCGCCTATCTTGACAACACGGATGACCAGCAAATCACCGATTTCAGCCTGGCTGGAGATATCCTGACCCTGACCCTGGAAGACGGGGGCACTCAGACCGTAGACCTATCCGCTTACCAGGACAACACCGATGACCAGGCGTTGAGCCTGTCCGGCAACACATTGACCCTGGAAGATGGCGGGACTGTGGACCTAACTGCCTACTTGGACAACACCGACGATCAACAAATCACAGACTTCAGCATTTCAGGCAACGTCCTGACCCTGACCCTCGAAGACGGGGGCACCCAGACTGTGGACCTTTCCGCTTACCAGGACAACACCGATGACCAGGCCCTGAGCCTGTCTGGGAATACGTTAACCCTGGAGGACGGGGGCACTGTTGACCTTTCGACTTACTTGGATAACACCGATAGCCAGAACATTTCGCTTTCGGGCAACACATTGACCCTCGATAACGGAGGGACTGTAGACCTAACTGCCTACCTCGATAACACCGACGACCAGCAAATCATCGATTTCAGCCTGGCTGGAGATATCCTGACCCTGACCCTGGAAGACGGGGGCACTCAGACCGTAGACCTTTCCGCTTACCAGGACAACACGGATGACCAGGCGCTTAGCCTTTCCGGCAACACATTGACCCTGGAAGATGGCGGGACCGTGGACCTTTCGACTTACTTGGATAACACCGATAGCCAGAACATTTCGCTTTCCGGCAACACATTGACCCTCGATAACGGAGGCACCGTAGACCTAACTGCCTACCTCGATAACACGGACGATCAGCAAATCACCGATTTCAGCATTTCAGGCAACGTCCTGACCCTGACCCTCGAAGATGGAGGCACCCAGACCGTAGACCTTTCGGCTTACCAGGACAACACCGATGACCAGGCGCTCAGCCTTTCCGGGAATACGCTGACCCTGGAGGACGGAGGTACCGTGGACCTAACTGCCTACCTCGACAACACGGATGACCAGCAAATCACAGACTTCAGTATTTCCGGAGACGTCCTGACTCTGACCCTCGAAGACGGGGGCACCCAGACCGTGGACCTTTCCGCTTACCAGGACAATACCGATGACCAGGCGCTCAGCCTTTCCGGGAATACGCTGACTCTGGAAGATGGGGGCACTGTTGACCTTTCCACCTACCTCGATAACACGGACGATCAGCAAATCACCGATTTCAGCATTTCAGGCAACGTCCTGACCCTGACCCTCGAAGATGGAGGCACCCAGACCGTAGACCTTTCGGCTTACCAGGACAACACCGATGACCAGGCGCTCAGCCTTTCCGGGAATACGCTGACCCTGGAGGACGGAGGCACCGTTGATCTTGCGCCTTACCTTGACAACACAGACAGTCAGAATATCTCGCTTTCAGGTAACACTTTGACGTTGGACAATGGAGGCACCGTTGATCTTTCCGCCTACCTCGATAACACGGATGACCAACAAATCACCGACTTCAGTATTTCCGGCAACGTCCTGACCCTGACCCTGGAAGACGGGGGCACCCAGACCGTGGACCTATCCGCTTATCAGGACAACACGGATGACCAGGCGCTCAGCCTTTCCGGGAATACGCTGACTTTAGAGGACGGAGGTACCGTGGATCTTTCGACTTACCTGGACAATACCGATGATCAGAACGCCACAGAAGTACCCTACGACAATACGACGTCAGGACTTGGGTCTTCCAATGTTCAGGAGGCGCTGGACGAAATTGCAACAAACCTTCCCAGTATGCAGCCACGTGTCTGGATGGGGGCCATTCGCATTACTTCGAGCGGCACGATGGATGTAACGGGCATCCCTTTCCAACCCACAAGCATCAGCTTTTCGGCTCATGCCAATGTGGAGAACTTTAATCTGGATTCTGACAATGGTACGCGCAACAACGACTCGGGCATCAGTAACGCATTCGGAACCATGAACGGTTTTGTTCAGGATACCGGCAGTGGTTTGAACCAGCAGGTGATCTACGTTGGGGGAAGTGGTAACTCAATCAACGATATTTCCCGATTCGCCTCCAACTCGCACTGTATTGGCCTGCGTTACAGCAACCAGAATGGTGACAAGCTGGGGCTTACCAGGGCTCGTGTTACCCAAATGAATTCCGACGGCTTCCGTTTGATTACGGACAATTATGCAGAAGACGTTGTCATCCTTTATCAGGCATATCGTTAATTCCATGAAGGTTTTGCCGACATATTTTATTCTCCTGCTCGGGGCCTTCCTCATGCCATTGGCCGGGATAGCCCAATCGGGTATTGCCAATCACGGAGCCATGCAACTCCACGGGGATGGATCCGCGGGTTTCCATGCCGATTTCCAAAATGACGGGCCCTTTGAAAACCTGGAGGGGCTGGTGGGTTTCTACAATGAAACCGGCTCCCTGAAGGTGTCTGGCGGCCATACCCCGGTATTGTTCGATGTTGAGTTTTCCGCTGTTAAGGGGGTTTACCTGGAAACGCCCGTAGAAGTAGGCAACAATGCCAACCTGGTGCACGGGAACCTGAAAACTTCCCGCAGCACCCCGGAAAACTATCCCGTATTCGATTTTGATTCCTTCTACACGGGCGAAAGCAGCGTGTCCAAAGTGGACGGATATGCCGCCCTGCAGAACAAACAGGACTTCGTTTTCCCGATTGGCGACATAGACCGGTTGCGACCCCTGAAAATTCAATCCCAGGCTATTAACGCCCGTGCCACAAGCGCGTATTTTGCCGAGGACCCACAGGCCCCCGTTAGCCTGAATGGCCGTTTTGACGTGGGGTCTACCGTTGATCCCGGCCTGCGGGTGGGTCGCAGCGAGTTCTGGACGCTGGACGCCGATATCCCCTCCCGGGTAACCCTGACCTGGGACGTATACAGCAATGTGGCCGGGGTGGTAAAGTTTTTCGGGGACTTACGCGTGGTGGGTTGGAGCCGGGAAAAACAAGCCTGGGTAAACCTGGGCAATACCGCCGTGGAAGGCGGCCGCGACTACGGTTCGCTCACCTCCGATTATTTTGTGCCCAGTGAATACGAAATAATTACCATTGGCGGGACGGGCGAATCCGAAAACTACCGGACCGTGGAATTGGACAATTACTACCTCTCCCCCAACGGCGACGGGGTCAATGAAACCCTGGAAATCGAGGCCGCCCGGGAAATGCCCGGGAACAATTTGCAGATTTACAATCGCTACGGTCAGCTGGTTTACCAAAAGGATAATTACACAGGTGGTTTTGACGGGCAGTCGAATACCGATCTGGTCGTTCAACGCCAATCCGGGCTGGAACCGGGTATCTACTTCTATATCATTACGTTTCCCGAACTCCGGGAGCGGCACCAGGGGTATTTCTACCTCAACGATTGATGGGGCTTGGGACCTGCTGGTGAATTGCAGGAGTACGGTGTATCTTGAAACCGGGCGGGCGGGGCCACCCCCGGAAAATCCCAAAATTAAGTACCTTAGTACCCGGGCTTAATCCCCCACAATATGAAAAGACGCACCTTTATCCGAAACAGCGGCATGGCGGGCCTGGCACTGGGCCTGCCCATATGCGGCTTTCCGGCCCATACCGCAAGTGGCCAGGACTATTACACGCCGGAAGAACTCATGGGCAAGACGGACCTGGAACTTTTCGGGGAAGGGATCAATCTCCGCAAGGAAGCCCATGAAGCCTTTGTGCGGATGAAGCGGGCTGCCTACCAGGACGGGATCGATATTTCCGTGGTGAGCAGCTACCGGAATTTTGAACGGCAGCGCGCCATTTTTGAACGCAAATACATCGCGTTTACAGACGAAGGGCTGGAACCCCTGGAAGCGATCGACAAGATCATCGAATACTCTACCATCCCGGGGACCAGCCGCCACCACTGGGGTACGGACGTAGACCTGATCGACGCTTCGAAGCCGGCGGACGGGGACGTCCTGGTTGCCGACAAGTTTGAATCCGGTGGGCCGTTTGAAGATTTTAAAACCTGGATGGATGCCAACAGCGAATCCTACGGCTTCTACCTCGTATACACAGACAACCCCCGGAGGCGCGGCTTTAAATACGAGCCCTGGCATTACTCCTATGCCCCGATTTCCCGGGACATGCTCGCGGAGTACCGGCGGCTGAACCTCATCCGCCTGATGGAAGAAGAGGATTTCCTGGGAAGCGAGCACTTCACAACGGGTTTTTTGCGCACGTATTTTACCGACAACATCCTGGATATCAACCCGGACTTGCTTTAGGGAATTTTGTATTTTACCGGTAACAACCCATCCGATACTCCATGAGGCGAGGCAATTGGAAAATCCGCATATTCATCGGCCTGGCCATTGTGGCCTTTGCCTTTATCCAGCGTTGTGGCGACCAGGAAGAAAATCCGTATACCGGCCGGACCCAGACCATCAATATGTCGGCACAGCAGGAAATTGCCATCGGCCTGCAATCGGCCCCGGAAATAGCACAGCAACACGGCGGCCTCTACCGGGACAACCGGCTGCAGAGCTCTGTGGACGCCGTCGGCAACCGGCTGGTGGAAAGCAGTATCGCAGAGGAAACCCCGTATCAATACGAGTTTCACTTACTTGCGGATGAGCAGACGGTCAATGCCTTCGCCCTGCCGGGCGGGCAGATTTTTATCACCTATGCGCTTTTCTCCCGTCTGAACGAAGCCCAGCTGGCCGGGGTCCTCGGCCACGAAATCGGGCATGTCATCGGCCGGCATTCCGCCGAGCGCATTGCCGAGACGAATTTTTGGAAAACGCTGTCGATGGGAGCCTCCGTGGGTGCGGACATGGGGAACGTTGTAGCCGGGATCGGGCAAACAACACTGCTTACCAACGGTCGGGACGACGAACTCGAGAGCGACGAACTCGGCGTGTTGATCATGCTACAGGCGGGATACGACCCGGAAGAATTGATCCGCGTGATGGAAATCCTCAAGGACGCCTCCGGCGGGAACCGCGTCCCGGAATTCCAGAGTACCCACCCGGATCCGGACAACCGGATCGAACGGATTCGCAAGGCCATCGAGAAATATCGCAGTTAATCGAATTAAACGGGCATTAATCGGGTGGCCGGGCTTTTTTGCTATCTTTACGTACTCCCGAATCTTTGTGATCCATTTTACCTTTTGCGCTTGAAGCGAGACATGGCAAAGGCTGAATGCGTTCATTGCCCCGATTTAACCCTTATAGCTTTGATTTATTTAATAAACGAGACTATATGGGAACACTATTGCATTTTAAGGAATTGTACATGCACGCCTTCGACGGTTGCAAACCGTCTTTCGTAGTCGTGCTGCTGAAGGGTTATTCTGTTTTTTGCGCCCTGATGCTGACCATGGCATTGTATGCCTTTATCTACCGGGCGTTAACCGGCTTCGATTTCTGACCGGCCGCCCGCGGACTCTTTTACCAGAACACGAAAAGCCACAGGCTTTGAAAATGAAAACCCCGGCCATGAGCGCCGGGGTTTTTTGATTGATGAGTAAACTCCTTCTGTCTCACGCTTTTTTCGCCTGCCGCAGGACCTGCATGGCCTCGGTGGCGTTGGATAATTCGGCATATTTCATCGCTGAGTGCCCCTTGTCGCATCGGATCGTCGGGTCGGCCCCGTTTGCCAGGAGCATTTTCAGGATTTCCGGTTGGTTGTAGCGGGCCGCAAAAATTACCGGGGTCTTCCCGAGGGATTTGCGGTTTACATCTTCGCCCAGTTGGATCATTTTTTCCACTGTGGCGGCATCCCCATTCATGATGGCTTTGCAAAACGGGGTGAGCCCGGAAACGGCCAGTTCGGTTTCCGGTACGGGATCTGTCGGAGCCAGGGAATTGCTCATGGCTGAGAGTTGGGCGGCAGTAAATAAGGCAAGCACTGCAGCCATTGCTGAAGATGTCTTCATAACGCGTCGATTTTTGATTGATGATGAATAATAAATACGTACTATATAAATATAGACGAATCCTATGCGTAAGTGTTTCAGGATTAACAGTTAAATAACGAAACTTTAACATCCCGACAGGGTCCCCGGCGGCGGCCGCAGCCCGGTGCCGGGATTGTTTTTGCAGCCCGGTCCGAACAGGCGAAAGAAATGCCCCAAATAGTGGCAAAGCTTCCGATTTCCCCCTATTTTTAAGGCCGCATTGTAAAACCGCAGCTGATGAATTCCAAAGCCATACTGATGATCCTGGACGGATGGGGAATCTCCCCGGACCCAAAAGTCTCCGCCATTGAGCAGGCCGACACCCCGTTTGTAGATTCCCTCTATGAGAAATATCCCCACGCCACGCTGCTTACCGATGGCATGCATGTGGGGCTGCCCGACGGGCAGATGGGGAATTCCGAAGTGGGCCATATGAACCTCGGGGCGGGCCGTATTGTCTACCAGGATCTGGCCAAGATCAACCTGGCGGTTTCCAACAACAGCCTCAAGGATGCCCCGGCATTGAAGGAAGCTTTCCGGTATGCCGTTGAAAACGACAAACCCGTACATTTTCTGGGACTCCTTTCCGACGGAGGCGTACACAGCCATATCGACCACCTGAAAGGCCTGATCCGCGCGGCCGACGAAGCAGGGGTTCCCGCTTCCTATGTCCATGCGTTTACCGACGGACGCGACGTGGATCCAAAAAGCGGGGTGGGCTTTGTACGAGACCTGATGGAATTTGCCCGGCCTACGCGCACCAGGCTTGCCTCCGTGGTAGGGCGGTATTTCGCCATGGACCGGGACAAGCGATGGGAACGCGTCAAAAAGGCGTATGACCTGTTGGTCAACGGCACGGGGACGGCCACGGACAATCCGGTTGCCGCCCTGGAGGCCAGCTATGCCGCGGGAACCACGGACGAGTTTGTGGAGCCCATTGCGGTTGCCGGGCCAGACGGCAAACCCCTGGCGCAGATCCGGGACGGGGACGTGGTGGTCTTTTTCAATTTCCGTACAGACCGTGGCCGGGAGCTGACCCTGGCATTGAGCCAGGAGGCTTTCCACGAACAAAACATGCACCCGCTCAAGTTGCACTACGTGACGATGACCAATTACGACGATACATTTAAAGACGTCCATGTGGTCTACGACAAGGAAAACATCAAGGATACGCTCGGGGAAGTTCTCGCCCGGGCCGGAAAGAAACAGATTCGGATTGCGGAGACCGAAAAATACCCGCACGTCACCTTCTTTTTCAACGGGGGCCGGGAAGCGCCTTTTGAAGGGGAATCCCGGATCCTCTGTCCCTCGCCCAAGGTAGCCACTTACGACCTGCAGCCAGAAATGAGCGCCTACGACATTCGAGACGCCATCCTCCCGGAACTGGCCAAAGGCGAAGCGGATTTTGTCTGCCTGAACTTCGCCAACCCGGACATGGTGGGGCATACCGGCGACCTGCAGGCTGCTATCAAAGCCTGTGTGACGGTGGATGCCTGTGCCCGGGACGTAATCACCGCCGGCCTGGAGAACGGGTATACCACCCTGGTGATTGCCGATCACGGCAACTGCGACACCATGGTAAACCCGGACGGCAGCCCCAACACCGCCCACACCACAAACCCGGTGCCGCTGATCCTGGTGGATCCCGACCGAAAATCCATAAAATCGGGGGTCCTCGGCGACATGGCCCCGACCATCCTGGAGATCATCGGCGTTGCGCAACCCGAACTGATGACCCAGAAATCCCTATTGGTTTCATGAAGCATCTGACCCTCCCCCGAATGGTTACACGGAACTCCCTTGCACGGGCTCTGACGTCCCTGCTCACTCCCACGTACCTGCTGCTGGCGGCGTGTACGGTCCTGCTGGCCGGTTGCAAGGCCCAGCCCGCCCACACTGCGGTCCGGATGCCGGACCAGGGGACTGAAATCCTGGTGGGTACCGCGGCCATTGATTCCCTACACGCGCAGCCCTTTGCCGGGTGGTATGAGCCCAATCTGGCCGCCTACGAGCCGGACCCTGAAAAAATTGCCGAACTGGAAGACCTGTTGGAAGGGATCGACATTACGCTGTTTATGGGTACCTGGTGCGAAGACAGCCAGCGGGAAGTCCCCCGGTTTGTAAAGATCCTCGAAAAAGCCGGCTACCCGGCCGACGAGGTGGAACTGATTACCATGACCCGGGAGAAGGATACCCCCCAGGGCTACGAAGAGGGGTTTGGAATCATCAACGTTCCCACGTTTATCTTTTACCGGGACGGGGAGGAACTGGGGCGGATTGTTGAATATCCCATCGAAGGCCTGGAAACCGATATGGTGAAAATCCTCAGCGGGGCGCCCTACCGCCACGCCTACGACTGGGATTAACCGGCAGGACTTCCTATCTTTGCACCCTATGTCTGCGATTCAAATCAAATCGGCCGAGGAAATTGAACTCATGCGCGAGAGCGCACTGGTCGTTTCCAAAACACTCGGGATGCTGGCCGCCGAGATCAAACCCGGGGTTACCGGGCTCCAGCTCGATAAACTGGCGGAAACCTTTATCCGCGACCAGGGAGCCGAACCGGGGTTCCTCGGCATGTACGATTTCCCGAACACCCTGAACATCAGCCCGAATGCCCAGGTAGTCCACGGCATTCCCAACGATACGCCTTTTGAGGAAGGGGATATCATATCGGTGGATTGCGGGGCATTGAAAAACGGATTTTACGGGGACCATGCCTATACGTTCCCCATTGGGGAGGTGGCCCCGGAAACCCTGAAATTGTTGGAGGTCACCAAGGAATCGCTCTATGTGGGCATCCGGGAATTCCGGGCCGGCAACCGCGTAGGCGATGTGGCCTGGGCCATCCAGGACCACTGTGAAAAACACGGATACGGCGTGGTGCGCGAGCTGGTAGGGCACGGGCTGGGACGCAAACTGCACGAAGCCCCGGAGATGCCCAATTACGGCAAACGCGGCCGCGGAAAAAAGTTTGTAGACGGAATGGTGGTGGCCATCGAGCCGATGATCAACAGGGGTACCCGCCGGATTCGGCAACTCCGGGACGGGTGGACCATCCTCACGGCCGACGGCCAGCCAAGCGCCCACTTTGAGCACGATGTGGCGCTGATTGACGGGAAGCCGGAACTGCTCTCCACGTTTGCCTATATCTACGAGGCCCTGGGGATTGAATCGGACGAGGAAACGGCCTTTCGGGCCGCCCCGTTAACTACCTGAGGGTTGTGAAGCGGCTCTTTAAATGGGCCCTGGGCATTTTTCCCAGGCCGGTGCTGATCCGACTGAGCTTTGCAATCCGCCCCGTATTGTCGCTGCTCCTGAGGGGCAACCGCTACACCGACCCGATCGACGGAAAAAGTTACCGGACCTTTTTACCTTACGGCTATGAAAAACCGCGGGAAAATGTCCTTTCCCCATCCACGTTATCCCTGGAACGCCACCGGCTCCTGTGGCTCTACCTGAAGCAGGAGACGGATTTTTTTACGGCGCCGCTGCGGTTGCTTCACTTTGCCCCCGAACAGGCGTTTCACCGGCGCTTCCGCCGGATGCCCAACCTGGAGTACACCACCACGGACCTGAATTCCCCCCTGGCGGACGTCAAGGCCGATATCTGCCAGCTGCCCTTTAAAGACAATTCCTTTGACGTTATCCTCTGCAACCATGTCCTGGAACACATCCCGGACCACCGCCAGGCACTTTCCGAATTGTATCGGGTGATGAAACCCGGGGGGTGGGGGGTCTTCCAGGTCCCCCAGGATTTGGATCGGGAAACGACTTTTGAGGACGCGGGCATTACCGACCCGCAGGAGCGGCGTCGGATCTTTGGCCAGTACGACCACGTCCGGGTATACGGCCGCGATTATTTCGATATCTTAAGGCAGGCCGGTTTTATGGCCGAAGGCGTAGACTATACGCGGGGGTTTACACCCGAACAACTCGAGCGGTACCGGCTGGCTCCCGGGGAACTGATCCCCCTGGTGCGCAAACCCGTCGGGGAAGCAGGCGCTTTGGGAAAGGCGTAAACTGCGGGCGTATTTAACCGGATAGAAAGGGGTCAGCGTGCGATTCGGGAGCGGAATCCTTCCGTGACAAACTCCCGGGTATTCCCCTCCGCGTCCAGGTAGATGATATAGGCCTCCAGGTCCCCGGAATTATCGAGGAGTTCCCGGCTGGCTTCCAGGTCCATGGCCATAAATGCCGTGGCATAGCCGTCTGCCACCATACAGGTGGGCGCTATCACCGAAACGGCAAGGATATTTGAATCGCGGGTAAACCCGGTAAGCGGGTCGATGGTATGCACGTAGCGCCTGCCCGTTTGCGGATCTTCCCGGAATTTCCGGTAATTGCCGGAGGAGGCCATTGAAGCGTCCTCGAGTTCTACCACTTGTTTGATCCGGCGCCCCCCGGAAGCTTCCGGATCGTCGATACCCACGCGCCAGGGCTGGCCCTTTTCCGGCTGCCTGCCCCGGGTGCGCACCTCGCCCCCCACTTCCACCAGAAAATGTTCGGAGCCGGCCTGCTCCAAAAGCAGGGCCAGGCGGTCGATGGCATACCCCTTGGCGATGGCGTTGAAATCCAGGCGGATGCCGGGGGTCTCCTTGCGAATGCGGTTCCCCGGGGTCAGTGTGATTTTGTGCAGGCCCACGTATTGCCTCAGGCTATCCACGGTGGTACTGTCCATTTCCATTGCCTCTCCCGGGCCAAAACCCCAGGCGTCCACCAGGATGCCCACCGTGGGGTCGAAGCGGCCCCCTGTAGCCTGGTGGATTTCCCGGGAGGCTGCGAGGACTTCCCGGAACATTTCGTCTACCACCACGGTCGTATCCCCCTCGTTGATGCGGGAAATGTCCGAACCGGGCAGGTAGGTGGACATGGACTGGTTCAGGACGGCGAACACCGAATCGATCTGTGGCCCGAGGTCTTCCCGGTCTGCTCCGAATACGGTGATTGCATAGGTAGTCCCCAGGGCCTGTCCCTGGTAATCCTGTCGTTTTAACTCCGGGGCGGAACATCCTGACGCGGCTGACAAAACCAAACAAACCGCTGCGGAACACAGCGATGCGGCTAAGTGGCGGAAACCGGCCTCCCTCCGGGGATCCCTAAATTTCGATAAGGCCTTCATAGTCCACGATGTATTTTTCATTCAAAAATACCGGGGCATTCCGGTCTGCGGCATTCGATAGCCCCACCCCGGCATAGTAGGTTCGCGCCTCGAATTTCTCGGCATGGGTCTTAACCCGGGCCATCAGGCCCACATCGTATTCCCGCGGGTTGTCCGGATAGGCCACGGGCCGCACCACGATAAAGTGCAGTACTTTTTCCTTCAGGCAGACAAATTGCGGGTTTTTGCCGGGCTTGCTGTTGACCCCCATAAACTCATAGCCGTCGGCTTCCAGTTCCCGCCCCACGATGTTCATCGCCAGGTTGTGCAATTCCTGCTCGGTGAGTGCTTGCATTTTTTATCGTATAAAAAAACCGATATGCAGCATATCGGTTTTAATATGAATTCGTACGGGATTATCCCCCGAAATCGTCAAAGCGGATATGCTCGTCCGGGATTCCGAAATCTTCTCCCATCTTCTGCACCGCCTTGTTCATCAGGGGCGGGCCGCAGAAATACAATTCGATGTCTTCGGGTGCCTCGTGGTGGTCCAGGTAGTGCTCGATCACACAGTTGTGGATAAAGCCCACAAACCCGTCACCCGGGGCATCGATATTTTCCTTCACCTTCCAGTTGTCCTCTTCCAAAGGCTCGGAAAGGGCCATGTAGAATTTGAAATTCGGGAATTCCTCCTCGAGTCTCTTAAAGTGGTCGATATAGAAAAGCTCCCGCTTGGAGCGGCCACCGTACCAGTAGGTCACCTTCCGGTTGGTCTTCAGGGTCTTGAAGAGGTGGTAGAGGTGCGAACGCATCGGCGCCATCCCGGCACCCCCGCCCACATAGAGCATTTCGGATTCCGATTCGTTGATGAAGAATTCCCCGTAAGGGCCTGAAATCGTCACCTTATCCCCGGGCTTGCGGGCAAAGATATAAGACGAAGCGATTCCCGGGTTCACGTCCATCCAGCCGTTCTTGGAACGGTCCCAGGGCGGGGTGGCGATCCGCACGTTCAGCATGATCTCGCGACCCTCTGCCGGGTAAGAGGCCATGGAATAGGCGCGCTCCACCGTCTCCGGGTTTTTCATTACCAGCGGCCAGAGGCCGAATTTATCCCATTCCGTCTGGAACTTGTCCGGCGTCTCGTGTTCCTCCGGGTGGGCCGTGATGTCGATATCCTTATAAGGCACCTCGCAGGGTGGGATCTCGATCTGGATATATCCCCCCGCCTTGTAATTCATGTCCTCGGGGATTTCCACTACGAATTCCTTGATAAACGAAGCCACATTGTAGTTCCGCACCACGGTGGCCTCCCATTTTTTGATCCCGAAAACCTCTTCGGGGATGGTGATTTCCATGTCCTGCTTCACCTTCACCTGGCAAGCCAGGCGGGCCCCCTCATTGAGTTCCCGCTTGGAAAAGTGGGGCGTTTCGGTAGGCAGCGCTTCCCCTCCGCCGGAGAGGACATGACACTCGCACTGGATGCAGGTACCTCCGCCACCGCAGGCGGAAGGCAGGAAGATCTTCTTGTTTCCCAGGGTCGACAGCAGGGAACTTCCCGACGCCACCTCAATCTCCTTCTCCCCATTGATCTTGATAGTCACGGGCCCGGAAGGGGACAGCTTCTCCTTGGTAAAAAGCAAGAGGGATACCAACAGCAGCACCAGGATCAGAAAGGCGATGATGGTAATGGTGATGGTCCCGAGGGTACTTGTAGCTAGAATCATTTACTCGTTATTTACAACGTCGTTATACGAAAGGACTTGTTCTTCTTCGCGGCTGGGTTGTTCCAGATTGTCGGCAGCTGCTTCGGTGCCGGGCGTTTCTGTGTTTTCAGGTTCCCTGATGGTTTCCACGGCCATCTCTTCGGCGGCATCTGCGGTTTCGTCCCCCCCGGTGAGCATCCCCCCGAAACTCTGGAATCCGATGCCCATCAGGCCGGTGATGATAAAGGTGATCCCGAGCCCGCGCAGGGGCGGCGGCACATTGGAATAACGGATCTTTTCCCGGATGGCGGCGATGGCCAGGATGGCCAGAAACCAGCCAATCCCGGAACTCACCCCGTAATTGAAGGCCAGCCCCAGGGTGGCGATCTCCCGGGCCTGCATAAAGAGCGAACCGCCCAGGATGGCGCAGTTCACCGCAATCAGCGGCAGGAAAATCCCGAGGGAGTTATACAGGGATGGCGAAAATTTCTCCACCACAATCTCCACGAGTTGTACCATGGTGGCAATCGTGGCGATAAAGAGGATAAAGGAGAGGAAGCTCAGATCGTAGTCCGCGTATTCCGGCCCCAGCCAGGTAAGCGCCCCGGGTTGCAGGAGGTACTGGTCTAACAGCCAGTTCAGCGGGACGGTTACGGCCAGTACAAAGATGACCGCCGCCCCCAGTCCCACAGCCGTGGAGACCTTCTTGGAAACCGCCAGGTAGGAACACATCCCCAGGAATACGGCAAACACCATATTGTCGATGAAGATGGACTTGAAAAATAATTCTACGTGCTCTAACATAATCCGTTCAATTCAGTATTTCCCGATCAGTTCTCTTCGATGAGCGACCGGTTCCGGGAGCGCTGCACCCAGATAATGATGCCCACCACAATCAGGGCGGCAGGCGGTATAATCATAAACCCGTTGTTTTCGTATCCGATGGAATACACCCCGGTCTTTGCAATCGGGTCGCCCAGCACCTTGAAGCCGAACAGCGTCCCGGACCCGAGCAATTCCCGGAAAAACCCGACGATGACCAGGATCACCCCGTAGCCCAGGGCGTTCCCGATGCCGTCCAAAAAGGACTTCCAGGGTCCGTTCCCCAGGGCAAAGGCCTCAAAGCGGCCCATGATGATACAGTTTGTGATGATCAGGCCCACAAAGACGGCCAGGGTCTTGCTCAGTTCGTAGGCAAATGCCTTGAGGACCTGGTCTACGATGATCACCAGGGTGGCCACCACAATCAGCTGGACGATAATCCGGATCTTGGAGGGAATGATATTCCGCATCAGGGAGATCACCACGTTCCCGACCCCGAGGACGAAGATCACCGACAAGGCCATCACGACGGAGGGCTTCAGCTCGGCGGTAATCGCCAGGGCGGAGCAGATCCCGAGTACCTGGATGGTGATCGGGTTGTTGTCCGCGAGCGGGTCGAGGATCAGGTTTGTGTCTTTTTTGCTCAGTAATGCCATATTATTGCGTGCTTATGGATTGGAGATAGTCTTTGTAGAGGTTCACCGTTTCCGATATCATGGCAGAAACCCCGTTGCCGGTAATAGTGGCCCCGGCAAGCGCATCTACCTGGTTGTCATCCTTGTCCTGGTTCAGCGGGTCGTTGTTGCCCTTGGCTACTTCGATCCCCGCATAACGGGTGCCGTCCAGGATGGATTCCCCGGCGAAGTCGTCCATAAAGTAGCGCGCCTTGATATTGGCGCCCAGGCCGGGTGTTTCCCCTTTGTGGTCAAAGTACACCCCCTGGACCACCAGGTTGTTATCCAGGGCGATGTGCCCCCAGATAGCATCCCAGAGCCCCTTCCCGTACATGGGGATGATGTAGAAGGTCTTCCCGTCCTTCTCCCCGATCATCACCGGCAAACTCGGGGTATCCCCGGATTTGGCAATGGCCAGTTGTTTTTTCATGTCTATCAGGTAGGCTTCATCGTCTTCGGCAATGGAGTCGCCCTTGATGACGAGCTGCCGGGTAATGTACTGCGAGAAGACCTCCTCCACCTCTTCGGTGGAAATGAAATTCACGGAACCTTCGTCCTCATTTTCATTGACCCCCATGGCGTAGAGGATGTTCTGCTGCTTCTCAAAACGCTCGTTCTCCTGGATGCGCGGCTTCAGGGCAGATGCCAAAAAGGCCAGGATGGAACCCACCACTACCACCATGCCGGTGGCAAAGAGGACGGTGTAAACGTTTTTGTCGGTATTGATTGCCATATCTTATGCGGTTTCTGCTTGCAGTTCTTCGGCCTTTCCATCCGTGGTACGGGGGAAAATACGGGCCGTCTTGAGTCGTTTCATGCGCTTTTTCACATTGGCGCGGATTACATAGTGGTCGATGGTGGGCGCAAATACGTTCATCAAAAGGATCGCGAGGAAAACCCCTTCCGGATAGGCCGGGTTGAATACCCGGATCATTACGGAGAGGAATCCGATCAGGAACCCGTAGACCCATTTGCCGCGATTCGTTTGCGACCCGGTTACCGGATCGGTGGCCATATACACAATCCCGAAGGCCAGCCCCCCGACAATCAGGTGTTGCCAGAATTCAAAGCTCATCAGGCTGTAAAAGCGGCTGCTCTCGGTTACCCAACCGGCATCGGCCACCCCGTTGAAGATCAGGCCCATCACCAGGGCCCCGATCACGGCGCTCAGCATGATGCGCCAGCTGGCGATCTTGGAAAATACCAGGAACAGGCCGCCCAGCAGGATCAGGAAAGCCGATGTCTCACCCACCGACCCCGGGATAAATCCAAAGAACATATCGGCCGTACTGTAGCCGTGTTCGGCGTTTTGCGCCAGGGACCCCAGGATGGTTTCCCCGGAAATCGCGTCGGCCGTACCGGCGCGTTCCACGGCTTCGTGAACCCATACCTTGTCCCCGCTCATCCAGGTTGGATAGGCAAAGAACAAAAAGGCCCGGATGGTCAGGGCGGGGTTCAGGATATTCATCCCGGTCCCCCCGAAAACCTCCTTGCCGATCACCACCCCGAATACCACGGCTACCGCCAGCATCCACAAGGGGGTATCCACGGGAACGATCAGCGGTACGAGCATCCCGGTTACCAGGTAGCCCTCCTCCACTTCGTGGCCTTTGATTACGGCAAAGATGAACTCCACCAGCAGGCCGACCCCGTAGGATACGATTACCAGCGGGATCACCTGGGTAAAGCCCAGCCAGAAATTCTCCCATGTCAGGAAGTTCCCGAACAGGTCCAGTTCCCTGGGGGCCCCGTTGGCAGCCTCGATGGCCGCGTAATGCTGGTATCCGGTATTGAAGAAGGAGAACAACAGCACGGGGATCAGCGCCATGATCACCGTATTCATCGTCCGCTTCAGGTCGTCTGCGCCCCGTACGTGGGCCCCGTTGTGCGTGGTCTCGTCCGGGGTGTACAAAAAGGTGTGGAAGGCATTGAATGCCGGCGCCACCTTCTTGCCCCGCAAGCGGTGCTTGATGATGTGGAGGCGTTTCTTCAGTGTCAGTCTCTTGTCGCTCATATCGCTATCCTATTTCTTTATGCAGCAGGTCGAGTCCCTGCCGGATGATCTGCTGGTGCGGTTGCTTGGAGATGCAGATAAACTCGGTCAGCGAAAAGTCCTCCGGGGACACTTCGTAGAGGCCGAGCTGTTCCATCTCGTCGATATCCTGGACCATACAGGCTTTGAGCAGTTGCATGGGGTAGATATCCATGGGGAAGACCTTCTCGTACTGGCCGGTAACCACAAAGGCCCGGTGTTCCCCGTTTGTATTGGTATCCAGGTCGTATTTTTTCCTGGGGTTCAGCCAGGAAAACGTCAGTGCCCGGGTGGTGGAGATCTTGTCGAAAACCGGCTTGTTCCACCCAAATAATTCGTAGTCGTCCCCCTCGGGGATCACCGTTACGGTGTTGTTGTAAAAACCGAGATGGCCATCCGGGCGGGACTTGCTGCCGGTAAGCACATCCCCGTTGATCACCCGGATATTCTTCTGGGTGACGCCGCTGGCGTACAGGAAGGTGGAGATTTCCGCCCCGATCCGCGTGGTGTAATACTGGGGTTTTTTGACCCCGGAACCGGCCAGGGCCACCACGCGTTGCGGGTTGTATTTCCCGGTAAGCAGCGCTTCCCCGATAATGACCAGGTCCTGGGGGGAAAGCGTCCAGACGCGTTCGCCCTTGTTGATCGGGTCGATCCGGTTAATCTGCGTGCCCACCAGGCCGGCCGGGTGCGGCCCGCTTACCCGGTGGATTTCGATATCCTTCAGCCCGTTGAAAATATTGTCCTCTCCCTTGCCGACACCCACGCGCACCTTACCGGGGGTGAGTTTGGAAAGGGCCGTCAGGGCTGCCTGCAGTTCGGCTTCCCTGCCCTTGAGGGAATAGTTGATGTCCGCTGCCAGGGGAGCGGTGATATAGGCCGAAATAAAGATGGCCTTCGGGACCACCTCCGGGTCCGCAATCCGATCGTAGGGACGCTGCCGGATAAAGGGCCAGCAACCTGTTTGCAACAGGAAATTCCGGATGGCCTCCGCATCTGCCTTTTCAGGATTCAGCGGGGTGTGCTCGAGGGTTTTCTGCTCCTTGTCCGCGAGGATCCGAAGGGTCAGGATTCGGCGGCGCGCGCCGCGTTCAATTTCGACGAGTTCCCCGCTGACCGGAGAACAGAAAAGCATTTCCTCGATATCCTTGTTGTAGAAAAGCGCCTCCCCGGCTTTGACCTCAGCACCCGTTTTCACGAGCATCTTAGGGGTCAGGCCATGGAAATCATTGAGGTTAATGGCGTAAACGTTACTGGAAACAGCTTTGGAAGTCGAAGGTTCTGCAGCGCCGACGAGGTTGATGTTCAACCCCTTTTTTATTCGGATGTCAGTTGACATATGATCGTGGACCTTTGGTTATAAAAATGTGCGCCCAAAAATACTACTTAAAAGAAAGTTATCATAATTATTACCCCTTTTTTTGGGCATTCCGCCCGGGGCGAATCGGCGGGCATGGTTTTTGTTTACCTTTGCCCCAAAATTACGCCCCGCATGCCGTTGAAACTTAAACAAATCCCGCTGTTTTTATGGGGTTTCGGATTGCTCGCCCAGGTCCAGACCGAAGTGGCCCCGCCCGAACATATCCGGTCGGTGATTTTCAAGGGGCCCACCGACGACCAGTTCCCGATTGTCCGGCTGGGGGAACCCATCCTCCTGGAGTTCGACGACCTCTCGGCCAGCGAGCAGGACTTCTACTACCGCATCATCCACTGCGACTACGACTGGCAGCCTTCACAGCTGCTTAAATCCCAGTACCTGGACGGGATCGACAACCAGCGGATCATCAATTACGGCAACAGTTACAACACGCTCCAGCCCTACTCCAACTACCGGCTGCAACTGCCCAATGAGCAGGTGCGGCTCCGGGTCAGCGGCAATTTTGTCCTGGAGATCTACAATTCGGCCGGCGACCTGCAGTTCTCCCGGCGGTTTGTGGTCTATCAGGACCAGGTGAGCGTCCCGGCCGTGGTGCGCCGCTCCCGGGATTTTAAATTCCTGACGGAAAAACAGTCCGTGCAGTTCAGCGTCATCCCCTCGGGAGTCCAGCTGATCAACCCCAAAAAGGAAGTCCGCGTGGCCATCCTCCAGAATTTCCACTGGCCCACGGCGCGATACGACATCCCGCCCCAGTTCACCATCGGGAATGAACTCGTTTACAAGTACGACCAGGAAACCGCATTTTTTGGTGGGAACGAGTACCTGAATTTCGACACGAGCGACCTGCGGACCCCCACGGCGGCCATCTCCCGGATCGGCTTTGAGGACCTCTACCAGCACTACCTCTTCCGGGACGACTACCGGTACGACGAGCCCTACACGTACTTCCCGGACATCAACGGGGATTTCCGGGTCCGCACGCTACAGGGACAGGACGACTCCCGGGAAGGCGAATACACCCGGGTGCATTTCCGGCTGCCCTACGAGGAGGTACTCGCAATGGACAAGGTCTACGTCTTCGGGAAATTCAACAACTACGAGATCGGGGAAGAAAACCGGATGACATTTAACCGGGAAACGGGCGACATGGAACTTTCCCTGCTGCTCAAACAGGGGTTCTACAACTACAAATACGTTTTGGAGCGGGAGGACGGGACTGTGGAACTCAACGCCGTAGGGGGGAATTTCCACTTTACGGAGAACACCTACACAATACTGGTTTATTATCGGAATTTTGGGGATATTTATGACAGCGTAATCGGGGTGGGTACCGCGAATTCGCGGACCATCAGCAACTAACCAATAGCTTTGACCAGCCAGGAAGACCGTATGGAAACAAAGCCGGCCAGATACGGGGGGAGATACAAACTGAAATACCGGGGCACGGAGTGCCTGAACTGCGGGTTCCAGCTGGATATCAGCGACCGCTTCTGCCCGAATTGCTCTCAGGCGAACAGCACCAAGAAACTGACCCTGAAGGATTATATCGAAGAGTTCTTTGCCAGTTTTATCGACTACGATTCCCGCCTGCTCAAGACCGTCAAAGCGCTGCTGCTGCGCCCGGGGGTAATCACTTTGGACTATGTGGCCGGCAAGCGCCAGCGCTACACAAACCCCTTCCGCTTCCTCCTGAGCCTGGCATTTATCTATTTCCTGCTGATGAGCCTGAGCGGCGATTTTACGGCCCTGGACCGATTTAACCTGGACCAGCGTACCCGCGACGCCGAGGTGCCGGATATGTCCTTCAACTTTGAACTGGACAGCCCGGAAGAAGAGCAGGCCCTGTCCGTGCTGGATTCACTGGGGATGCGATCCGGGGATTCCCTGAATTTCGGGGCCGGGATCAACGCGGCCAAACGGCGGAAGGATTCGCTGATCCAGGCAGACCCAAAAGCCTATTTCGCCGGGGTGGACGGTAGTTTTTTCGGGCGTGTGGGCACCAAGAGCGATGCGTTTTTAAACCTGATCCGCAAGGATACTATTTACACCTTCGACGAGGCCCTGGAGCGGTACGAGGTGGAGGACACCCGGGAGAACCGGATCAGTTTCAGCACGGCCCGCTCCCTGAAACGCGCTTTGGAGCGCCCCGGGAGCTTTTTGAGCGACCTGTTGGCGCGGCTGCCGTTCGCCACTTTTTTCTTCCTTCCGGTCTTCTCCTTGTTCATTACCCTGGCGTACATCAGAAAAAAATACACCTACACCGATAATCTGGTTTTTAGTTTCCACATTCAGTCCCTGTTCTTTATCTTGCTCATCATTGGTTATTTGATTGACAGCCTGATAGGGCTCGATATCTACTGGTTGTGCTTTATCGCATTCGCCGTGTATCTTTTTGCAGCGATGCGCAAATTTTACAGGCAGGGGGTATTTAAAACTATCATAAAGTACCTGTTTCTCAATACCATTTTTGTTATTTTAGCTACCATGACCGCGATAGCTCTGCTAATTGGAAGTGCGGTCACCTATTAGAGATCATGTTTACGCAAGTCACCAAAGGGATAAAGATTTCAGTCGATACGAGTTTTGAAGGCACGTTCTTCAAGAACTACAAGATGCATTTTGCCTTCGGCTACACGATCACCATTGAAAACCAGAGTAAGGATTCCGTTCAGCTCACCTCCCGTCACTGGAAGGTTTTTGACGCCCTGAGCGATATGGAGGTTCTGGATGGCGAAGGCGTGATCGGCAAAAAACCGGTCATCCGCCCGGGCGAATCCCACACCTACAGTTCCGGCTGCCTGCTGGCTTCCCCAATCGGCGCCATGAAGGGCCATTACAACATGGTGAATTTTGCGTCTACCGAGAAATTCCGGGTCTACGTACCCACCTTCAAACTGAGCGCCCCCTTCGCACTCAATTAAACCGGGATCCGGCCGTCCCGCTTGTTTTTTTAAGGCTAAGCCATTTTGTACCTTTGACGGAAATCTATAAACCGCAAAAAAATACACTATGGCGAACGGATTTTTCAGAGTCCCCCCGGCGTATAACGAACCGGTAAAAAGCTACGCCCCCGGCTCCCCGGAACGGGAGGCAGTCCTTAAGCAATACGATGCGTACTACAACAGCAACAGAGATATCCCGCTGACTATCGGCGGGGAGAAAGTGCGCACCGGCAACACCCGGCCGATTGCCCCGCCCCACGACCATCAACACCAGGTAGGCCAGTACCACCTGGCTTCCGAAAAAGAGGTGCGCCAGGCCATCGACACGGCCCTGGCCGCTCGCGCCTCCTGGGCGGCCCTCCCCTGGGAACAGCGGGCCTCGGTCTTTTTAAAAGCTGCCGAACTCATCGCCGGGCCCTACCGGGACCGGATCAATGCGGCAACCATGATGGCCCAGTCCAAAACCGTCCACCAGGCCGAGATTGACTCCGCCTGTGAGCTGATCGACTTTTTGCGTTTCAATGCGGAATTCATGAGCCAGATCTACCAGGAGCAACCGGAATCCTCCGAAGGGATCTGGAACCGGGTGGAATACCGCCCGCTCGAAGGCTTTGTCTATGCAGTCACCCCGTTCAATTTCACGGCCATCGCCGGGAACCTGCCGGCCAGCGCGGCCATGATGGGGAACGTGGTGATCTGGAAACCCAGCGACCACCAGGTGTTCTCCGCCCAGGTCATCGTGGATATCTTTGAGGAAGCCGGCCTGCCGGCCGGGGTGATCAACTGCATCTACGGCGACCCGGCCATGATCACGGACATCCTGCTCGCCCACCCGGAATTCTCCGGCATCCACTACACCGGGTCTACCGAAGTGTTCAAGGGCATCTGGAAAAAGATCGGGGATAACATCAACACCTATAAAACCTATCCGCGCATCGTGGGTGAAACCGGGGGCAAGGATTTTATCATCGCCCACCCCACGGCCAACCCGCGCCAGGTGGCCACAGCCATCACACGCGGGGCGTTTGAGCTGCAGGGTCAAAAATGCAGCGCCGCTTCCCGGGTATACCTGCCCAAATCCATCGCAGACGACGTGCTGGAAGGGGTGAAAAAGGACCTTAAATCGATAAATAAACCCGGCTCGCCTGCCGACCTGAGCAACTTTGTGACGGCGGTAATTCACGAAGGGGCCTTTGACAAACTCGCCGGTTACATCGATCGGGCCAAATCCGACGAAGACGCGGAAATTATTGCCGGTGGCGGGTACGACAAATCGGTCGGGTATTTTGTGGAACCCACGGTGATCCTCACCACGGACCCGCATTACGTGACCATGGAAACCGAACTCTTTGGCCCGGTGGTTACCGTTTACGTCTACGAGGACGCAGATTGGGACACCACCCTGGAACTGGTAGACCAAACCTCGGAATACGCCCTGACCGGGGCCGTGATTTCCGGCGACCGCTATGCGATACAGCAGGCCACGCGGGTACTGGAGAATTGTGCGGGGAATTTCTACATCAACGACAAGCCCACAGGGGCCGTGGTGGGGCAACAGCCGTTTGGCGGTGCCCGGGCCTCCGGAACCAACGACAAGGCAGGTTCCGCCCAAAACCTGATGCGCTGGGTATCTCCCCGGCTGATCAAGGAGACCTTTGTGAGCCCGGAAGATTACCGCTACCCTTTCCTGGGGTAGTTCCCGGACAAGTATACGGTTGAATCCAGCCGCACATACTGACGCATAACAATGCAAAGCCCCGGTGTTCCGGGGCTTTTTTTGGTATTTGGTTGCGCAACCCGCAGGGTATGAGGTACTAGGACCTATTACCTGGACGTATTACCTGCAGGGTATGAGGTACTCGGACGCGCTACCCGCTGGGTTTGCGGAATTTGGACAGGCCATCGCCCGGGACATACTTTCAATGTAAATTTAACGTTATTAATTTGTAAATTAATGTTTAACAAACGTACTTTTACACTATGAAGTCCCAGATGCACATCCCTGAGAAAGAGGCAATAGCCAAAACGTGGGCCGAAAAGGTATTTGAGCGGATGCGTCATTACGCCAGGTGCTGCCGGCACACTTACCGCACGATCCTGAATACCTGAAACCCCCGGGAACCGGGCTTACCGGCACGCTGTTTCCGGCAGGTACACCACTTGCTTTGTTTCGAAAAACGGGTCCTGAAAATAATCGGACAATGGATAGGTACGGGCCTGCGGGTACGGAGCCAGCTCCTCGGACAGGTCCCCGCCTTTCAGGTACAGGATGCCGTTGGCCAGCCCGCCGGGTTTCCCGCCCGGGCGCAGGCGGTCCCGGGTCCAGAGCACAAAGGTGGGCATGGCGGCTACCGCCCGGCTCACCACAAAATCGAACGAACCCTTCATCGCCTCCGCCCGGACCTGCCGGGCCGAAGCATTTTCCAGCCCGAGCCCCTCGATTACATCGTTGACAACCCGGATTTTCTTCCCGATGGCGTCTACCAGGGTAAACTGAACCTGCGGAAAAAGAATGGCCAGGGGGATTCCCGGGAACCCGCCGCCGGTACCCACGTCGAGCACCTCCGTCCCGGGCAGGAAGGAATGCACCCGGGCAATGCCCAGGGAATGCAGTACGTGGCGCAGGTAGAGCTCGTCGATATCCTTGCGGGAAACCACATTGATTTTCCGGTTCCAATCGGCGTATAAATCGCCGATCCGGAGGAACTGGTCTTTCTGGGTATCGGATAAATTGGGAAAATTTTGGAAGACCGTTTCGGCTGTCATTGGTATCTTTGTACTTCGAATACAAATTTACGATATTCACGGGCAGACCAAAACATGCGGTTTACCGTTATAATATCAATAGAAATCAAGGAGCCTCTACTCATGTCTGAAAACGCCATTCGATTCTCCCGCACTGAATCCCCCCAATTTTTCCGAACGCTGAACAAGCGCGTAAACGCCTATTTTAAAGAAAACGGTTTGAAAAAAACCGGCAACTGGCAACTCTACCTGAAAACGGCCGTGATGTTTTCCCTCCTCCTGGCCCCGTATTTCCTGATCCTGACCCTCGGGCTGCCCACCTGGGCCAACCTGTTGCTCACCATGCTGATGGGCGTGGGGATGGCCGGCGTGGGGATGAACGTCATGCACGACGGCAACCACGGCACCTATTCCTCCCGTAAATGGATCAACAAGCTCATGGGCGGCAGTATTTACCTGCTGGCCGGGAACGTATACAACTGGCAGGTACAGCACAACGTCCTGCACCATACCTATACGAATATTCACGAGCACGACGAAGACCTGGAAGCCGGACGGATTCTGCGCTTTTCAAAACACGCCAAATGGCATCGGTTCCACCGGTTCCAGCACTATTATTCGGTCTTCCTCTACGGCCTGCTCACTTTTAACTGGGCCATCACCACGGATTTTCAACAGATGTACCGCTACACCAAGCGCAAGCTCGCCTACGGCAAGTTTCCCAACCCGGTTCTGAACTGGAGCGTGCTGGTCATCACCAAGCTCATCTACCTGTTTATATGGATCGCCCTGCCGATCATCATCATGGACATCGCCTGGTGGAAAGTGGTCCTCGGCTTCTTTATCATGCACTATGTGGCCGGTGTCATCCTCAGCGTGGTTTTCCAGCTGGCGCACGTGGTAGACCACGCGGACATGCCGCTGCCGGAAAAAGACGGCACCATGAAAAACAGCTGGGCCATCCACCAGTTGCGCACCACCGTTAACTTTGGTACGCGCAACCGCATTGTCAACTGGTTTACGGGCGGGCTCAACCACCAGGTGGAGCACCACATCTTCCCGAATATTTCCCACGTCCACTACACAAAAATTTCCAAAATTGTGAAACAGACGGCACGGGAGTTCAATTTGCCCTACAACGAATATAAAACTACGCGAAAAGCTATAATTTCGCACTTCAGACACCTGCGGGAACTGGGGAAAAAACCCTCCCTGCAACTACAGTAAATACGCAGCAGACTTATGAAGCAATTTCTCTCCGACCGGATCAACAACATGGCCACGTCGGCCACCCTGGCTATGGCCGCAAAGGCCCGGGAACTGAGACAGGAAGGAAAAGACATCATCGGCCTGAGCCTTGGGGAACCCGATTTCAACATTCCGGAATTCATCCGGGAGGCGGCCAAAGAGGCCATCGACCAGAACTACAGCAGCTATTCTCCTGTAGACGGCTATGGCGATTTAAAACAGGCCATTTCCAGGAAATTTGCCCGGGACAACGGCCTCCAGTACGGCATCGACCAGATCGTAGTCTCCACGGGCGCCAAGCAGTCGCTTGCCAACGTGGCCATGGTAATGCTCAACGAGGGGGATGAAGTGATCCTCCCCGCCCCCTACTGGGTGAGTTATTCAGACATTGTAAAACTCGCAGGCGGCGTGCCGGTGGAAGTCCCCACCAGTATCGACACGGATTTCAAGATGACCCCGGACCAACTGCGGGAGGCGATTACGCCCCGGACCAAAATGATCTGGTACAGCTCGCCCTGCAACCCGAGCGGCTCCGTATACAGCAAACCCGAACTGGAAGGCCTCGCTGCCGTATTGCGGGAACACCCCGGGATCTTTGTGGTGTCCGACGAGATTTACGAACACATCAATTTCCGGGAAGGCCATGTGAGCATGGCCGGCCTGGAGGGTATGTACGACCGCACGATTACCGTAAACGGGGTTTCCAAAGCCTACGCGATGACCGGTTGGCGGATTGGCTTTATCGGGGCGCCGGCATGGGTGGCCAAGGCCTGTACGAAATTCCAGGGGCAGATCACCAGCGGGGCAAACGCCATCGCCCAGCGGGCAACCATTGCCGCCCTGGATGCCCCCATTGAGAAGATCCGGTACATGATCGATAAATTCCACGAGCGGCGGGACCTGATCCTGGAATTGCTCGGGGAAATCCCCGGGTTCAACCTGAACGTGCCGGAAGGGGCCTTCTACGTATTCCCGGACATATCATCGTATTTCGGGAAAACCCTGGGCGGGAAAACAATTGCCAACGCCTCGGATTTTGCCCTCTACCTGCTCGAAGCAGCCGGGGTGGCAACCGTAACCGGCGAGGCCTTCGGCAACCCGAACTGCATCCGCATTTCCTATGCGGCTTCCGAGGAGGAGATCCGGGAAGCGGTGCGCAGGATGCAGGAAGCCCTGGCTTAGGGAATCTTCTGCTCAGGCATCCCTCCGGGCGTCTTTGGTAAAACACAGCAGCGCTACGTTCAGGAAAGACATCCATAAGAGCGGAGAAATGGGCCAAAAAATGCAACTTCCAGCTTCAGCAAAACGCGTAAGCCCCGGGAGCGAGCTGGCCAAACCCCGTTGACACGGAAAGAAACTCCGGATAGATCGGCTCCCGGCCGAACGGACCGGGACGACCAGACCCCGCACCTACATCAGGTTCGCTTCCAGAAGTAAGGTGTCAGCAGGATCAGGACGGTAAACAACTCGAGCCTCCCTGCCAACATCAGAAAGCCGCACCACCATTTCCCGAGCGCCGGCAAACCGTTGAAGTTGCTCAGGGGGTGCAGCGAGCCAAAGGCCGGGCCCACATTCCCCAGGGAAGAAGCCGCCCCCCCGATGGCGGATACAAAATCCAGGCCGAGCAGGCTTAAAACAAGCGCGCCGATGATAAACAGGAGCATATAGAGGACAAAGAAGGCGATGATGTTGTAGACAATGTGTTCGGTCACCGTCTTGTCGTTGTACCGCACGGGGATGATGGCGCTCGGGTGGAGCGTCCGCTTGAACTCGAGCAAGCCGTTTTTGATGATCAGGATATGCCGCATGATCTTGATGCCCCCGGCCGTGGAGCCTGCGGATCCCCCGGCAAACATCAACCCGAAAAAGAACACCGTCAGGAAGGGCGTCCAGTTGGTAAAATCGGCGGTGACAAACCCCGTGGTGGTCACTACGGCCACTACCTGGAAAAGCCCATGGCGGAAGGCGCTTTCCCCGGCACCCCAGACCATCGGGTGGTACTCCGACTCGGGCACGTCGGCCCGGAAATAAATCACCAGGGCCGCCATGATGGCAAACACCACAACCATCAGGCCGAATACCTTGAATTCCTCGTCCCGCAAAACCTTCTGCACCCTGCCCTTGAAGGCAAAATAACTCAACACGAAATTGGACCCTGCCAAAAACATGAAGACAATGATGATATACTGGATGAGCGGCTGGCTGTTCCAATAGGCGATACTGGCATTTTTGGTGGAAAACCCGCCGGTTGAAAGCGTGGCCAGGGCGTGGTTGATGGCGTCGAAAAAGGACATCCCGGCCAGGCGGAGCAACAGCGTTTCCGCCAGGGTATACCCCACATAGATCAGCCAGAGCCGTTTGGCGGTATCCGTAATCCGCGGGTGGAGCTTATCTCCCGTGGGCCCGGGCGCCTCGGCGGCAAAGAGCTGCATCCCCCCGATACCCAGCAGCGGCAGGATCGCAATGGCCAGGACGATGATCCCCATGCCCCCGATCCAATGCGTCAGGCTTCGCCAGAAGAGGATGCCCTCGGGCAGGCGTTCAATGTCGTCCAGGATGGAGGCCCCGGTAGTTGTATAGCCCGAAATCGTTTCGAAAAACGCATTGGTGACATCCGGGATCGCCCCCGAAAAGAGGTACGGCAACACGCCGGAGACGGACATCACGATCCACCCGAAGGTCACGATGATATACCCCTCCTTCCGTTTAACTTCCTTTTTATGGCCGCGCGTAAAGTACATGGCCACCGTGCCCGCAAAGAGCGTGGTGATGGCAGCCAGGGAAATCTGGTAGGTGACCCCGTCCTGGTAAATCCCGCTCACCAGGGCCGCCAGCAGCATGAACCCGCCGTTGAAAAGCAGGAGCAACCCCATCAGGTGCAGAATAATCCGCGTGTTCAGGGACATATCACAGGAATAGTTTTTCTACTTTGGGGATGGCACTCGGCAGGCAGCAAACCACAACCCGGTCGCCCTGCCGGATCCGGAAATCCCCCAGGGCGATAATCCCCTCCCCGGAGCGGATCACCCCACCGATGATGGCCTCCCGCGGAAAATCGAGTTCCTTGATCAGTTCGCCGTTGACCTCCGAGGTCTCGTTCACCACGAATTCCAGGATTTCCGCATTCAGGTTGTTCAGCCGGGTAAGGGCCACCACCTCCCCCTTCCGGATGTGGCGGAAAATATTGTTGGCCGCCAGCAGTTTCTTGTTGATTAGCGTATCCACGCCGATGGAATGGGATAGCTGGAAGTAATCCATATTCTCCACCAGCGCGATGGTCTTTTTGATGTTCTTGGACTTGGCCACCAGGCAGCTCATGATATTGGTCTCCGAATTCCCGGTGACCGCGATAAACGCATCCATGGATTCGAGCGACTCCTCCTCGAGCAGCTCCACATTCCGGCAATCCCCGTTGATGACCAGGGCGTTTGGCAGCAAATCCGCAATATCGAAAGCCTTGGTTTTGTCCTGCTCTATGAGCTTTACGTTGAATCGTTTCTCGCAGAGGTCGCGCGCCGCTTTGACCCCCACCTTGCTCCCGCCCAAAACCATGACGTTGCGGATCTCCTCCTTCTTTTTCCCGGTGAGCTTGTAGAGTTCGTCCACCCCTTTGCGGTCCGTGATAAAGTACACCTGGTCCTCTTCCCGGAACTCGGTGTCCCCCCGGGGGATCAGCGTATACTGGGTCCCGCGCCGCTGCAGGGCGATGGGCATAAAATGCAGTTCGGGAAAGACCCGGGCAGCCTCCTTCACCATTTTTCCGATAAAAGGCGCCCCCCTGGGCAGGGATACCCCCACCATGATCAGCAGGCCCTCCTCAAACTCGTACGTGTCGTTAAAGGCGGACTGGTTCAGGAGTAGCTGAATCTCCGCAGCCGCCAGCTCTTCGGGCGATATCAGCTCGTCTATCCCCAGTTCCGTGAAGGCGATCTCGTCCCGGTACTCGACGAATTCCGTATTGGAGATCCGCGCAATGGTTCGCTTGGAACCGAGTTGCTTGGCCAGCATGCAGAGGGTAATATTCGTGGTTTCCGATGCGGTGACGCCGATCACCAGGTCCGAATGGTCCACATGGGCCTCCTTCAGGACGCTGATACTGGTCGCATCCCCTTTGAGGACACGGATATCCAGGTGGCCTTCCGCATAGGAAAGGCTTTCCTTGTTCGTATCGATCAGCGTGATGTCCTGGGATTCGTAAGAAAGTAATTTCGCGAGATGGAAGCCTACCTCTCCTGCTCCTGCAATAATGATCTTCATTCAGTATAAATTGATACGGGTAGCTGGCTGTCCGCCGGTCCGCGGCATGCGGAAGTCCGCCCGGCAAAAGTACGCAATTTTATCATTCTCACCGATACAGGCGGGAATCGTTCCCCGGTTTTCGGAGGCCTTTCCAGCCTGCTGCCAAGCCGGCGCATTGTCGTATCTTTGCGCGCAAAAGAGCACCCGAATGGCAAAGGAAATCCTCCCGTACGACGATTCCGGGGAGAGTAAAAAGCAGCAGGTCCGAAACATGTTCGATACGATTTCGGACAAATACGACGGGCTGAACCGCGTGATCAGCCTGGGTATCGACCGGCGCTGGCGCAAACGTCTGGTGGGGCTGGTGGTCGATAAAAACCCCGGATCCGTCCTGGACATTGCCACGGGTACCGGCGACCTGGCCCTGTCCCTGGCCCAAGCGGGGGTCAAAGCGGTAGTTGGCCTGGACCTGGCGCCCGGCATGCTCGAAGTAGGACGCAGGAAGGTCCGGGATTCCGGACTGGACGACCAAATCGAGATGGTGCTAGGCGACAGCGAAGCCCTGGAGTTTCCGGACAACCGGTTCGATGCGGTGACAGTGGCCTTCGGGGTGCGCAATTTCGAGGACCTGGAAAAAGGCCTGACGGAGATTTACCGGGTGCTGCGGCCCGGGGGTACCCTGGCCGTTCTGGAAACCTCCGTCCCGGAGAAGCAGCCGTTCCGCTGGGGCTATAATATCTACTGCCGGCACTTCCTGCCGCGGGTGGGCCGATGGTTCTCCAAAGACCCGTCGGCGTACAGCTACCTGTCCCGGTCGGCGGCCGCATTCCCCCACGGGGAACGGTTCAACAATATTTTGGGGAAAATCGGGTTTATAGCTATGGAACACCGGCCCCAGACGTTCGGGGCAGCCGCCATTTATACGGCAACAAAATAAATGTATGAGGAACCTCCTGCCGCTCTGTTTCCTGATAATCCTGTGCCAGTCCGGCCAGGCCCAATTCCGGGAAAACCCCATCCTGAACTTGCAGAACGAAGACAAGGCGCTCCTGAACTGGGGGTATTACCTGGGTTTCAACCAGTACGATTTCAAATTTGAATACAAAAACGACCTCCCGGATATCGTCGTGGACAAATCCTTCGGGTTCAATGTCGGGCTGATCGGGGAACTCCGCCTGAATGAATTCCTGGACCTGCGTTTTGAGCCCGGGCTGTTCTATTCCCGGAGGCTGCTGGGCTTCCCGGGGTTCGCTTCGGACAACGACGCCCTGAGGGAGGTGAAATCCACCTACATCAGTTTCCCCCTGCTCCTCAAGGCAGGTACCCGCCGTTTCGGCAACATCAAACCCTTTATCATCGGCGGGGCCGGCGTGGCGCTCAACCTGGGCTCAAACCAGGATTCCATGGAGGACAACAGCAGCGGAACCTTCCGGATGAAAAAGACGGTGGTGAACTACGAATTGGGGTTCGGCATTGACTTTTACCTGGAATACTTCAAGTTTTCGCCTTCCATTCGCGGGGTTTTTGCCCTGACGGACGAACTGGTGCCCGACGACGACCCGCAGAGCCCCTGGACCGGGAATATCGAGGCGCTGAAAACCCGGGGCATCTTTATCAACTTTACTTTCGAGTAGCCCGTCGTATTTCGTAGAGCAGGATGGCAGCCGCGGTTGCCACGTTCAGGCTTTCGGCCCGGCCGAAAGACGGGATGGCCCAGGTTTGCGACAACCGGTCCCGGACCGGCCCGGAGAGTCCGTGCGATTCACTCCCCATCACCAGGATACCCGGCAAAAGCCGTTGCTCCCCCCCGATGGCCTCGCCTTCCATACTGGCTCCGTAGACCGGCAAGCCGCTTGCGTCCAGGGTCTCCGCCAGGTCTTTGTACACCACCCGTACCCGGGCAATGGACCCCATGGTAGCCTGCAGTACTTTCGGGTTGTAGCAGTCCACGGTGTCCGGGGAACAGAGCAATTCGCCAATACCGAACCAATCGCACAGGCGGATCAGTGTCCCGAGGTTCCCCGGGTCCCGGACCCCGTCCAGGGCGAGTGTCCAACCCTCAAATGTCAGCGGTTCCGGGTCGGGTATCGGGAAGACCCCGAGCACACCGCTGGGGCGGACCAGGGCGCTCGCCTTCCGGAGCTCCCCCTCGGTGATCGGCTGCGACCCGGGAAGCTCCTCCGGGGCCGTGCTGTACAGCCCAACCGGCTCCAATCCCGAATCGAGCAGCTCGCCAACCAGTTTCATCCCTTCGGCCAGAAATTGCCCTTCCCGTATCCGGTACTTTTTTTGATGCAGACTCCTTATTCGTTTTAATTCGCTTTTTGCAACCATACAAATAGCTTAATTTTGGGGGTTATGAAGGTTTATCCTCCCTTTGTGAACCTCCCGGCTAAAATAGGATTAATCTTGCTGTGCCTGGTTATCTGTTCCTGCAACGCGCTGAAAAGGGTCGAAGAGGATGAACAACTCCTGACCGAGTACAGCATCCACGCGGACGGGGAAAAAATCACCGATCCGCTGGTGAACAGCCTCGTGCTCCAGAAACCCAACAGCCGGTTGCTCGGGATCCCGCTCCGGCTGCACCTCTACAACCTCGCCAAAAAAGATGCCGACTCCTCCTACCAGGCCTGGCTCAATCGCAAGGATGGCCGCCGGGAACGGCTCGAATCACTGCTTTCCAAAAAACAGGTAAAACGCCTGGGGGAATCTTTTTTTGTCAGCGGGTACAGCGATTGGCTCAAGCGGGTTGGGGAAGCCCCTGCTGTTATCGACACGGCGCGGATCAACCGGTCTGTCCAGCGCCTGAGTTCCTATTATACGAACCGCGGGTATTTCAACAACTCGGGAAGTTACCAGCTGGACAGCACGGGAAGGCAACGGGCTGCGGTCCGGTACCAGCTGGACCTCGGGGAGCCCTACCTTGTGGATTCCCTGAGCCGGCGGATCGCCTCCCCGGCCATCGACTCCATCTACGCCCTCAACCGGGACGCTTCCCTGGTGCGCGAAGGAGATGTATTTGACCTGGGCAATTTTACCCAGGAGCGGGAACGCCTCACCACGCTGTTCCGGAATTCCGGGGTCTGGAATTTCCAGGAGAGTTCCATTACCTACGACATCCTCCGCGACACCCTCAGCCGGGATGACCAGCAGATGCATGTGGAGCTCAACATCGACAACCTGCGCCGACGGGGCGACAGTGCTGTGACGGACGAAGCCTACCGGGTCCGCCGCATGGGAAATATCCACATTTACCCGGACCACCGGTTCCAGGACGGCACACAGAAAGCGGATACCGTCCGGTACGACAACTACATCATCCATTTTGACGGCCGGCTGCGCTACAAACCCAAAGTCCTGGCCGATGCGATCTTCCTGGATCAGGACAGCGTCTACCGGGACATCGACCGGCTCAGGACCTACCGGCAAATCAGCAACCTGAACACCTTCCGGTACCCGAATATCGAACTGATCGAAGCCCCGGGGGACCGACTGGATGCAAACGTCTACCTGAGTGCGCGTCCCCGGAATTCCCTGGCGGTGGATTTTGACGTGACCCATTCCAACATCCAGCGCCTGGGCTTTGGCCTGGGAGCCTCCCTGATTACCCGGAATGTTTTCGGGGGGGCCGAAACCCTGAGCCTGTCTGCAAGGGGCACGTTCGGGCTGCTGAGCGACGATACCCAGGGGGAGGATTTCTTTTCGGAAATCGGCGGGGACATCAACCTGATTTTTCCGCGAATCTGGTTCCCGCTGGTAGACGGGGGCAATATCATCCCGTACTACATGCTGCCCAAAACCCGGATGACCGTAGGTACCAGCTTCCAGAAGAATATCGGCCTGGACAAGCAGACCCTCAATGCCGTATTGGGTTACAGCTGGTCCTCTACCGACTTCAAAAAACACCTGATTGAATTGCTGAACATCCAGTTTGTCCGCAACGTCAACCCGGACCGTTTTTTCAATGTCTACCAGAGCTCCTACGGCCGCCTGAACGATGTGGCGAGCGACCCGGAGTATTTGAACAACCCGGACCTGGCCGGGTTCTACGAACCCGGGGACACCCCCGAGGACCCGCCGAATCTGACCATCCCGGAAGGGACTACCGGGTTTACGGACGCCATCATCAACCAGGGGCTGGCGCCCACGGATTCACAGGACTACGCAGATGTCTTCCGGGTAGAGGAACGCCGGCAGCGCCTTACGGAAAACAACCTGATTTTCACCTCCAACTACACCTACACGAAAAACTCCAAGACCGGGATCAACGACAATAGCTTTTACCAGATCCGCTGGAAATTGGAAGGGGCCGGCAACCTGCTGGCGGTCTTTACCAATATCGTACCCTTTAACGAAAACGACTCGGGCAAAAAGCTCGTATTCGGCGTGCCTTTTTCCCAGTACCTGAAAGGGGAGTTCGATTTTATCCGGCACTGGGAACTCAATGCCACCGACGTTCTCGCCTTCCGCACCTTCATTGGCCTGGCGGTCCCATACGGGAATTCGGACGACATCCCGTTTGTCCGATCGTACTTCGGCGGGGGGTCCAACGACAACCGGGCCTGGTTCCCGTATTCCCTCGGACCGGGGAGTACCAGCAACCTGAACGACTTCAACGATGCGAATTTTAAACTGGCGATGAACCTGGAATACCGTTTCCCCCTGGTCGGCGACCTGAAAGCGGCCCTGTTCAGCGATGTGGGGAACATCTGGAATGTCTGGGACAGCGAAGACGACCCAGCCGCCACCTTCAACGGGTTCTCCTCCCTGGAGGAACTCGCCCTCGGGACGGGCTTTGGCCTCCGGTACGACTTTACCTATTTCGTCTTCCGGGCAGACCTGGGCTTCAAGACCTACAACCCGGCCGAACCCGTTGGAAAAAGATGGTTCCGGGACTACAATTTTGCCAACTCCGTACTGCAGATCGGAATAAATTATCCGTTTTAACGGGTATTATTATTACTTTTGTCGCAGCGAACTACCAACCCAAAAAACGCAAAACATGCCGCATTCCATCAAGCCGGGCGTTGCCACTGGTGAAGAAGTACAGGAAATATTCAGCTATGCAAAGTCCAAAGGCTTTGCCCTGCCAGCCGTAAACGTCATCGGCTCGGATACCATCAATGCAGTCCTGGAAACAGCTGCTGAACTCAAGGCACCGGTTATCCTGCAGTTTTCAAACGGGGGTGCCCAGTTCAACGCGGGGAAAGGCCTGTCCAACGAAGGGCAGCGCGCCGCCATCAAGGGGGCCATTGCCGGAGCCCGGCACGTGCACGAACTGGCCGAAGCCTACGGGGCAACGGTAATCCTCCACACAGACCACTGTGCCAAGAAACTCCTGCCGTGGATCGACGGCCTGCTCGACGCGAGCGAGGCGCATTTCAACGCCACGGGCAAATCCCTGTTCAGCTCGCACATGATCGACCTGTCGGAGGAACCCATCGAAGAAAACATCGCCCTTTGCAAGGACTACCTGGCCCGCATGAGCAAGATGAACATGACCCTGGAAATCGAACTCGGCATCACCGGAGGGGAGGAAGACGGCGTCGACAATACGGACGTGGACGACTCCAAGCTCTACACCCAGCCCGAGGAAGTGGCCTACGCCTATGAAGAGCTCTCCAAGGTAAGCCATCGCTTTACAGTAGCTGCCGCTTTCGGAAATGTACACGGGGTTTACAAGCCGGGGAATGTGAAACTGACCCCGAAAATCCTCAAGAATTCCCAGGAATTCATCAGCGAAAAATACAAGGTGGGCCATAACCACATCGATTTTGTCTTTCACGGCGGCTCGGGTTCCACCCTGGAGGAAATCCGCGAGGCCATCGGGTACGGGGTGATCAAAATGAACATCGACACGGACTTGCAGTACGCCTTCATGACCGGCGTACGCGATTATATGAAAGAAAAGGAGGGCTACCTCCAGGCGCAGATCGGCAACCCGGAAGGCGCCGATTCGCCCAACAAAAAATACTACGATCCCCGGGTCTGGCTGCGGGAAGGGGAAAAAACCTTTGTCGCCCGGCTCAAGAAGGCCTTCGAGGACCTGAACAACGTGGGCACGCTCTAGGCAGGCCTGCATCGGAATTGCGCGGGCATCCTTCGGGCATGCCCCGATACGTGGAATTGAAATAGCACATTATGTCATCCTGGTTCAAGAGAAAAGAAAAAGGAATACAAACCGCCACTGAGGAAAAGAAGGACACCCCCAGGGGCCTTTGGTACAAATCGCCCACAGGGAAAATTGTCGAATCCGAGGAACTGGCCAAGAACCACTACGTCAGCCCGGAGGACGACTACCATGTGCGCATCGGCAGCAAGGAGTATTTCCAGATACTTTTTGACGACAACAAATTCACCGAAATGGATGCCGGGCTTTCCTCCAAGGACCCGTTGAAATTCGAGGATACCAAGAAATACAAGGACCGGCTCAAGGAGGCCGAAAAGAAAACCGGGCTCAAGGATGCCGTCCGCACGGCCTACGGCAAGTCCATGGGCCGGGACCTGGTAATCGCCTGTATGGATTTCAGCTTTATTGGCGGATCCATGGGGAGCGTGGTCGGCGAAAAAATTGCCCGGGCTATCGATAAGGCTATCGAGAAAAAAGTGCCCTTTGTAATGATCTCAAAATCCGGCGGGGCCCGGATGATGGAAGCGGCCCTGTCCCTGATGCAACTGGCCAAGACAAGTGCCAAACTGGCTCAGCTGGCCGAAGCCGGATTGCCGTATATCTCACTATGCACGGACCCCACCACTGGCGGGACAACCGCATCCTATGCGATGCTTGGGGATATCAATATTGCCGAACCCGGGGCGCTGATCGGATTTGCAGGTCCGCGGGTGGTCAAGGAGGCCACCGGCAAGGAACTGCCCGAAGGTTTTCAGACCGCAGAATTCGTATTGGAACACGGCTTTTTGGATTTTATCGTCCATCGCCGGGAACTGAAAAAGAAAATCAACCTCTACCTGGACCTGGTACTCAACCAGCCGGTACGCGTGGAAGAAGTGCCGGAAGAATAAGCGGGAAGCCATTGGAACATAAAATTTCCCGGGACCGCCCGGATAGAAATCCTGAAATTATTCCTATCTTTGCGGCCTGATTGAAAATCAATCGGATACATAAAAATCATTTACAACAATATTGGCATGTATTTAACCAAAGAGAAAAAAGCCGAAATCTTTAAGAAATTCGGCGGATCGGACAGCAACACCGGCTCCACCGAGGGCCAGATTGCGCTGTTCACGGAACGGATCAACCACCTGACCGGGCACCTGAAGAAGAACCAGAAAGACTACAACACCGAGCGTTCCCTGGTTCGCCTGGTGGGTAAACGCCGCAGCCTGCTGGACTATCTGAAGAAAAAGGATATTGAGAAATATCGGAGCCTGATCAAGGATCTGAATATTCGTAAATAACTTATTGCAGGGGAGCCCGTCGGGCTCCCCTGTTTGTTTACCGGCGGTTTGCCCGCCACCCCGAAGTCCCTGCCTTTGCAGGGCAACATAAAAAGCTCACTTCCGGTTTTTCATTGGTCGACCTGCACAACACAACACCGCAGACCATTGTTTAACATTCTCCCGGTAGCTCGGGAGGCTAATTCCATTTTATGATTCCAGAAGCTTTTCAGGAGGTCATCGACCTCGGAGACGGTAGGGAGATCTCTATCGAAACCGGAAAACTTGCCAAGCAGGCCCACGGGTCGGTTGTGGTACGGTCCGGGAACTGTATGCTGCTTTGTACGGTTGTATCCAACTACAAGGCCAGCGATTTGGATTTTCTGCCCCTGACGGTAGATTACCGCGAAAAATTTCACGCGTCCGGGCGGTACCCGGGCGGATTCTTCAAGCGCGAAGCGCGTCCCAGTACCGGGGAAATCCTGGTCATGCGGCTGGTAGACCGCGTACTGCGCCCGCTCTTTCCTAAAAATTATCACTGCGAAACCCAGGTGATGATCCAGCTGATGTCCCACGACGACGACGTCATGCCGGATGCCATGGCCGGCCTGGCCGCCTCGGCTGCTATCCAGCTTTCGGACTTTCCGTTTGAATGCCCCATCTCCGAAGTACGGGTGGGCCGCGTGGATGGCGAATTCATCATCAACCCCACCCGGACCCAACTCGAGTCCTCGGATATCGACATGATTGTCGGGGCTTCCGAAGATTCCGTTATGATGGTAGAGGGGGAAATGGACGAAATCTCGGAGGAGGACATGACCGAGGCGATCAAGTTTGCCCACGAAGCCGTAAAAGTTCAGATCGCTGCGCAAAACCGGCTGGCCGACAAGGCAGGCCGCAAGGAAGTGCGCGAATACGAAATCGAGGAGGAGAACGAAGCAGTTGAGAAGAAAATCCGCGATATCGCTTACGACAAGGCCTACGCCATTGCCAAGGCCGGTTCGGCCAAGCAGGAACGCAGCGCCGCGTTCAGCGAACTCAAGGAAGAGGTCCTGGCTGCCTTCAGCGAGGAGGAGCAGGAAGAATTGGGCGACCTGATCAAGAAATACTACTACAAGGTAGAGAAGGAGGCCGTCCGCAACCTGACCCTGGACGAGCAGATCCGGCTCGACGGCCGCAAGACCGACGAGATCCGGCCCATCTGGTGCGAGGTGGACTACCTGCCTTCTACCCACGGCTCCGCGATCTTCACCCGGGGGGAAACCCAGGCCCTGGCCACGGTAACCCTGGGGACTTCCCGCGAGGCAAACATTATCGACATGCCTTCCTTTGAAGGGGAAGAACGGTTCTACCTGCACTACAACTTCCCGCCGTTCTCCACAGGGGAAGCCCGCCCGATCCGCGGGACGTCCCGTCGTGAGATCGGCCACGGAAACCTGGCACAACGGGCCCTGTCCCGCCAGGTACCGGAAGATTGCCCCTATACCGTACGGGTGGTATCGGAAGTGCTGGAAAGCAACGGATCCTCATCCATGGCAACGGTTTGCGCCGGAACCATGGCCCTGATGGATGCCGGGGTAAAACTCCGCAAACCGGTATCCGGGATCGCCATGGGGCTGATTTCCGATCCGGAGTCCGGTAAATATGCCGTATTGTCCGACATCCTCGGGGACGAAGACCACCTGGGCGACATGGATTTTAAAGTGACCGGGACGGCCGACGGCATCACCGCCTGCCAGATGGACATCAAAATCAAGGGGCTTTCCTATGAAATCCTGATCAAGGCGCTGAAACAGGCCCGGGACGGACGGCTGCATATCCTGTCCAAGCTGACAGATACCATTGCTGCCCCTGCCGAAGACGTGAAGCCGCATGCGCCGAAAATGGTGACCCGCATCATCCCGAACGAGTATATCGGGGCGGTCATTGGCAAAGGTGGCGAAGTGATCCAGGAATTGCAGAAAGAAACCGGCACTACCATCGTGATCAACGAAGATCCGGCAACCGGCGAAGGGATTGTTGAAATCCTCGGGACCGACCAGGGGGGTATCGACAAGGTTTTGGCAAAGATCGATTCCATCATGTTTACGCCCGAAGAAGGCAGCGTGTATGAGGTAAAAGTGATTAAAATGCTCGATTTTGGGGCCGTGGTGGAATACCTCGACGCCCCGGGCAACGAAATCCTGCTGCACGTTTCCGAACTCGCGTGGGAACGCACGGAAAATGTAGAGGATGTGTTGAGCATGGGCGACGTCTTTGACGTCAAATACATGGGCATCGACCCGCGTACCCGTAAGGAACGCGTTTCACGCCGGGCGCTCCTGCCCAAGCCGGAAGGCTGGGAGGAACGTCCCTCGCGTCGGGATGGCGGCCGTGGCGGAGATCGCCGTGGTGGCGGAGATCGCCGCGGCGGTGGAGACCGACGGGGCGGAGATCGCCGGGGCGGAAATCGGCGCCGCGATTGATCCCCAAACGTCTATTTAAACGTAAAACCCCTGGCAACAGGGGTTTTTTTATGCGTTTTAACCAAAAAATCAACTTTTTGTAACCCCTGTGTAACATTTGCACAATTTATACGTATAACTAATGCAGTAGGCACTATTTATATAGGATAAGGATCGATACATGAGACAACTAAAGATTACCAAGCAGGTTACCAATCGCGAAACCGCTTCCCTGGACAAATACCTCCAGGAGATCGGAAAAGTAGACCTGATTACCGCCGATGAGGAAGTGGAACTGGCCCAGCGCATTAAAGCGGGCGACCAGGCAGCTTTGGAAAAACTCACCAAGGCGAACCTCCGTTTTGTCGTTTCGGTAGCCAAACAGTACCAGAACCAGGGCCTGACCCTCCCCGACCTGATCAACGAGGGCAACCTGGGGCTGATCAAGGCAGCCCAGCGCTTTGACGAAACCCGGGGGTTTAAATTTATATCATATGCCGTTTGGTGGATCCGGCAATCCATCCTGCAGGCACTGGCGGAGCAGTCTCGGATTGTTCGCCTCCCCCTGAACAAAATTGGGTCGATCAACAAGATCAACAAGACGTTTGCATTTTTGGAGCAGGCCCACGAACGGGTACCCTCGGCCGAGGAGATTGCCAAGGAACTCGACATGACCGTGGAAGACGTAAAACAGTCCCTGAAAAACTCCGGGCGCCACGTATCCATGGATGCGCCCCTGATCGACGGGGAGGATTCCAACCTCTACGACGTACTCAGGAGTGGCGAATCCCCGAACCCGGATAAGGAATTGCTTCACGAATCCCTGCGCACGGAAATCGAACGTGCCCTGGAAACCCTGACCCCCCGGGAAGCGGATGTGATCCGCCTGTATTTCGGGCTGGCCGGGCAACATTCTATGACCCTGGAAGAAATCGGCGAAACCTTCGACCTGACCCGCGAACGCGTCCGTCAGATCAAGGAAAAGGCCATCCGCCGACTCAAGCATACCTCTCGTTCCAAGATACTTAAAACGTATCTCGGATAAGGGAGGAATACAAATTACATGTTAAATAAACGATAAATTGGAAATCTGGTATAAAGTTTGTAATTTGTAACCCATAACAGCAGTTATCATGACTGTTCGTTTTTTGATTGATGAATAAACTCCGGCTGATTACCGGAGTTTTTCATTTTAGGGCCCTTGAACAGGGCTTTTTCCCGTTTATGGGGCTGCACTGGTCGATTCCAGGGTTATTCGCTTACCGGGGTCGCCGGGAAAAATGTATTTTTGAGAAACCGCATCTCCTATCCCATGAAACATCCGATAATTGCCCCTTCCCTGCTGGCCGCGGATTTCGGCAACCTGCAGCAGGCTGTGGAAATGGTGGAACAAAGCCAGGCGGGCTGGCACCATATCGACGTGATGGACGGCCTGTTCGTCCCCAACATCTCCTATGGCATGCCCGTGATCCAGGCCATCGGGAAGCATGCCTCCAAGCCCCTGGACGTCCACCTGATGATCGTCGACCCGGACCGCTATATCGACACCTTTGCCGATTTAGGCGCTGCCACGCTAACAGTCCACCTGGAGGCCTGTACGCACCTGCACAGGAGCCTGCAGCGGATCCGGGACGCCGGGATGAAGGCCGGCGTGGCCCTGAACCCCCATTCGCCCGTAAGCCTGCTTTCCGAAGTAGCCGAAATGGCAGATCTGGTGCTGGTTATGAGTGTAAATCCCGGGTTCGGCGGGCAATCTTTCATTGAAAATACCTACCGGAAGATCGAAGAATTGCGGAAGCTGCTGAGCGAACGCAACAGCCAGGCGCTCATCGAGGTAGACGGCGGGGTGACCCTGGAAAATGCCAGCGCCCTGGTTGCAGCCGGCGCAGATGTCCTGGTGGCGGGGAGTACGGTGTTCCGTTCCGACGATCCGGCCGGCACCATTGCCAGACTTGCGGCGGCCGGCCAAAAGTAGGCCGGGATCCGCCCGGCCGGCAAGTCTTGTTTGCGGTGAATTCAAACTTCCCCGGGAAAAAAGCAGCTGTAGCGAATCTTTCGGATTCAGAAGGCATCAATACGGAATGAAGCGGTATTAATACTGATCCAAAAGGTATTTAATCACGTCCGTAGTGGTTACAATGCCTATGAGTTCCCCGTCACGACAAACCGGCAACGCGTGGAATTCCTCTTTGCTGAATATTTCCGCCACCTCCTTGATGGTTGCATCCGGACCGACCGACCGCAAATTCTTCACCATGACCTGCGGGACGGTAAACATGTCGTAGACGATGGATTCAATAGCTTCCTCATCCTCGTAGGACCCGTCTACAAAACTGATGCGCAACAGGTCCGTCAGGCTGAGCATGCCCACGATCTTTTTACTGCTGACCACCGGGATATGGCGGATGCGGTGTTTCTTGAATAATTTTTCAGCTTTTTCCAGACTGTCGGTGGTATTGAGCACCACCAGTTGGGTGCTCATGATACTGGATACCGGGATACGTTCTTTTACGCTCATGGCTGCATGGTTTATGATGTATTAAAGATCCCATTTAACAGGCTTCCAAAGAATGATAATTGTCATACGGGCCCGCAGCGGTTCCTGATTGGGGCCATCCGGCCCAAAATGGTTAATTTTGCAACTCCCAGCGGGCCGGTTGCCTGGGGGAGGACCAAATCAGCGAGCTATGGATTTAATTATCATCGGAGGGGGGCCCATTGGTATTGCCTGTGGGCTGGAAGCGAAGAAAAAGGGGGTTTCCTACACCATCATCGAAAAGGGGCCCATCGTGAATTCGCTGTTCAACTACCCGGTGAATATGCAGTTCTTCTCCTCCTCGGAGCGCCTGGAAATCGACGAAATACCCTTTATCAGCAAAGAAGCCAAACCCAAGCGCAACGAGGCGCTGGAATACTACCGGCGGATTGTGACGTCCAACCAGCTGAACATCCGTCTCTTTGAAAAAGTCGGTGGGATACACCGGGGGGATGACGGTTTTACCGTGCAGACCAGCCGGGGGGAATACGCCGCCCGAAACGTCATTATCGCCACGGGGTTTTACGATTTGCCCAACCTGCTGGGTGTTCCCGGGGAAGACCTGCCCAAGGTGTCGCACTACTATAAGGATCCCCACTTTTACGCCAGTCAGAAACTCGCCGTGATCGGCGCCAGCAATTCCGCGGTGGATGCCGCCCTGGAATGCTGGAGGAAGGGGGCGGATGTCACCATGATCGTCCGGGGGCCGGAAATCGGGCAACGGGTTAAATACTGGGTCCGGCCGGATATCCTCAACCGGATCGAAGAGGGCAGTATCCGGGCGTATTACAACAGCGAGGTAACCCGCATTGACGAAGAATCCATTGAGATCCGCACGCCGGATGGAATCCGGAGCCTACCCAATGACTTCGTCCTGGCCCTTACCGGCTACCAACCCAATTTTGAGTTTCTGGAACAGGCGGGAATCCGCTTGTCCGAAGATGCCAAACGACTGCCGGAATACAACCCGGAGACCATGGAAACCAATGTGCCCGGACTCTATTTGGCAGGGGTGATATGCGGGGGTATGGAAACCCACAAATGGTTTATCGAAAATTCACGAGACCACGCCCGCCTGATCCTGGACCATATTGCGGGGAACATGGAGGCCGCCGCCCTCCCGGGGAAACTGTAGCCCAGGCTACTGCCAGCCGGGGCCCGGATTGAGCCCCTGTTTTCTTCATTACAACCCAAATGCCTCCAGGATAGCCTTTTACGGCATTATTTTGGGTGAAAAAACAAACCGGTCTCCTCCTATCGGCATACATTTACCTCAAGGAAATCCGAGTTGGCCTACCCAATCGGGGATTACCGCGTTTTGTACTCAGGCCAACCCGCAGGAATCAACCCATAAACACACCCATTAATTAAAATAGAATAGTATGTCGCTCCTCACCATAATATTGAACCTTTTGTTACCCCCTGTAGCGGTCTTTATGCAGCACGGGGTCGGCACCACCCTGTTGATAAGCATTTTACTCACGCTCCTGGGTTGGTTGCCCGGTGTCATCCACGCATTTTTGGTCAATAGTTGATTGCAACCTGCCCCCGGGAAAGCAACCCCCCTGTGCGGATATGCGCACAGGGGGGTTGCATTTTTGAAGCCCTGTTAAAAAAAGTATTTATCTTAGGGCTTCCCAGCCCGCATATCAACCCACCGACAGATGTCCCATCCCTTTCGACGAATTATCATCCCGATACTTGTTATTTCTACCCTGGCCGTTTTATCCGGCTGTTCCCGCTGGGATCAGGATCCCGTGGTTCCCGTGCGACAAGGCCAGTCTATCGTCTTCCTGGGCAATAACCTGCCTTCCCGAATGATGCATTACGGGTATTTTGAAGCGACCCTGCAAGCCGCTTACCCGGACAGCCTGCTGCAGATCCGCAATATGGGGGACGGGGGGAATACCCCGGGGTTCCGGCCCCACTCCGGAAGGATGCACCCCTGGGCATTTCCGGAAGCGGAAGCACTTCTCGGGGAACTCTACCCCCCTTCCGGGAGTGAGGGCCACCTGGAAAGTCCCGACGAGTGGCTCGCCCGGCTTCGGGCAGATGTCATCCTCGCGTTTTTCGGCTTTAACGAGGTTTTTCGCCCGGATAGTTACCGGGAAATTACCCGGGACGAACTCCGCGCATTTATATCCCACACGCGCTCCCAGCTGTACAACGGGGCTTCTCCGCCCCGGCTGGTGCTCCTTTCCCCCACCGCAATGGAAGCGGTTGCCGGCGGTCCGGACCTCCCGGATTTTCGGGAAACCAACAAAAAGCTGGAGGCCTACACCGCCATGATGGAAACTGTGGCCGTCGAGGCCGGGGTGCCCTTCCTGGATCTGTTCCACCCCTCAAAAGAGTGGTTCGAAGGGGAAGAGAACCTGACCATCGACGGACTGCAACTCAACGATGCCGGCTACCGCCAACTGTCCGCTTACCTGGCCGGGCAACTTTTTGGCGTCGACGCAGGTGTCCCCGAAGATGAGGCCCTCCTCGCAGCGGTCCGGGAAAAAAACTGGTTCTGGCACAACGATTTCAAAATCCCCAACGGCGTCCACGTTTTCGGGAGGCGGTACGACCCCTTTGGGCCGGACAATTACCCTTACGAGCTCGAAAAGATCCGCCAGATGACCGCCGTCCGCGATACGGCTATCTGGAAGACCGCGGCAGGAGGGTCCTACGACGTGGCTGCTGCCGACTCGCTCACCCGTCCCCTGCCTCCGGTTCAGTCCAATTACAAGCCCGACCAGTACGGGCACGGAGGAGGTGAATACCTCTACGGGGAGGAAGCCCTGGCCACGTTTACGCTGCCACCGGGATATGAAATTTCACTCTTTGCCTCAGAATCGGATTTTCCAGAGCTCGCCAACCCGGTGCAGCTTTCCTTTGACGATGCCGGCCGCCTCTGGGTGGCCACCATGCCCTCCTACCCCCATTACCGGCCGGGCGATTCCAAACCGGATGACAAGCTGTTGATCCTGGAGGACCTCGACGGGGACGGCCGGGCCGATACGGCAAAAACCTGGGTGGACGGACTCCACCTGCCGGTGGGATTCGAATTGAGCCCGGAGGGCGTCTACATCTCCCAGGGCACCCACCTGAAGCGCTACCGGGATACGGACGGGGACGACCGGGCCGATACCGAAGAGATCGTCTTCAGCGGGTTTGACGACCACGATACGCACCACGCCATCAGCGCATTCACTTCGGATCCGAGCGGTGCGATCTATATGGGGGAAGGCACCTTCCTCCATACAAACGTCGAAACCCCGTACGGCCCGGTCCGGGGTACAAATGGCGGTTTTTACCGTTACAACCCGACCCGCCGGCACCTGGAACGGACCGCCCAGTTACCGATCCCAAACCCCTGGGGGATCGCCTTCGACCGGTGGGGCCAGCCCTTCTTCCTGGATACCTCCGGTCCGGCCCTGCGCTGGATGTTACCGGGAACCCTGCAACCTGAATACGGCATTTCCCACCCGCTACCGGCAGACATGGTCCCCGATGCACACAAGGTCCGCCCCACCTCAGGGCTCGAATTTGTCTCGAGCCGCCATTTCCCGGATTCGGTCCAGGGAGATATCCTCCTGTGCAACGACATCGGATTCCTCGGGATCAAACAACACGCCCTGCGGGAAACCGGAACCGGCTTCTCCCTGGAATTCCGGCAGGACCTGCTTCGGAGCAGCGACCCGAATTTCCGCCCGGTGGACCTGGAATTCGCCCCCGACGGCAGCCTGTACGTGGTGGACTGGCACAATATCCTCATTGGCCATATGCAGCACAACGCCCGGGACCCCTATCGCGACCACAGCCACGGCCGTATCTACCGCATCACCCATACGGAGCGGCCACTGCTGTCCGCCCCGGACCTGCAGGCGGCCCCGGTTGAAGAACTGGTCAGGGCCCTCGGAGCCCCGGAATACCGGACGCGTTACCGGGCCCGTCGGGTGCTCAGGGGGCGCGACCCGGACGCGGTTTCCGAGGCATTGAGGAACTGGACCGCCCGGCTCAACCCGGCCCACCCGGAAGCGGAACACCAGCTTCTGGAGGCCCTCTGGACCAGCTGGGGGATCGGCAGGCTCGATACGGCTTTACTGCGGGAACTCCTGGACTCAGGCGACCCCCGGGTACGCGCTGCCGGGGTTCGGGCCGTCCGTTACAATACGCATTTGCTCCCGGACCATGTGAAAATACTGGAAAGGACGGCCGGTGATCCCCATGGTCGTGTTCGGATGGAGACCCTGGCGGCAGCATCCTGGCTACCGGATTCGACGGCCCGGAACATCCTGCAAATCCTCGGCGAGTCCGGACTGGACAGCTGGAACCGCGAAGCCTTCCTTGCAGTAAGCAACCGGCTTTACGGCGAGAGGCAAAGCGATGTGGAGGACAAGGGCCCGCCGGTACCGGACGGATTCAGCGAACGGGACAGTACGTTATTTGTCAGCGGTCGGGAAATCTATCTGCGGGAAGGGTATTGCGCCACCTGCCACCAGGAAGACGGGCAGGGCCTGCCCGCTTCCGGTTTTCCGCCCCTGGCCAACAGTTCCTGGGCCACCGGTTCGCAAGAGCGCCTGATAAAACTAACGCTTAAAGGCCTGCAGGGCCCGCTGATGGTCAATGCCGTTCAGTACGACGGCAAGGTGCCGATGACGGCTTTTGAGGGTCTCCTCTCCGACGAGGAGATTGCCGCGGTGCTCACTTATGTGCGCAACGCCTTCGGGAACCGGGCCAAACCGGTGTATCCGGAATCCGTGGGGCGTATCCGGGAAGCGGTCCGGGAGAAAAAAGGATTTTATCACACAGAAGAACTGCAATAGTCCTTTGAAAAACGTCACGCCCATGAAGTACGCCACACCCATAAAAAACGCCATCCTCGCGTCCGTTTGCCTGGTGGCATGCCTCCCCGGGATGGGTTGCAGGCAAGCGGCTGAACCGACAGGGCAGGCAGCAGAAACGGAAAAAAAACCCCATGTGGTATTTGTCATCGGGGACGAGGAATATCGCTCCGAGGAATCCATGCCGATGTTGGCCGGGATTCTCAAGAGGGAGCTGGACGCGGAGGTAACGCTCTGTTTCTCGGTAGATTCCAGCGGGGTGATCGACCCAAACCGCCTGGATCATATCCAGGGGCTCGCTGCCCTGGACAGCGCGGACCTGATGGTGTTGTTTACCCGATTCCGCGCGCTGCCTGAGGCCGAACTGGCCCACATTACCCGGTTTGCCGAATCCGGTAAACCGATGGTGGGGTTCCGGACGGCCACACATGCTTTTCTCTATCCGGATTCCACGGAAAACGCCCGGATGAACAACGCCTGGCCGGCCCGGGTCTTTGGGCAGCAATGGATTACCCACCACGGACACTTCGAGGACGGGAATGACCCGTTGACAGCTGTAACCCTTGCGGAAGGCGTGGAGCATCCGATACTGACAGACGTGAATGCCTTCCAGGCGTATTCCTGGCTTTACCATGTGGACGGAGGCGATTGGGAGTTACAGGGAGATGCCGCGCCTCTCCTCATTGGGAGGTCCCTGCGCTCCAAGCACGAGATGGACGGCCGCCTGGACGAATTCCCGCTGGTCAATCCGGTTGCCTGGACCAAATCCTATACAGGGGAATCGGGGAAAACGTCCCGGGTGTTCTTTACCACCCTCGGGCATCCTTATGATTTTCGAAACCCGAATATGCGCCGACTCGCCCTGAATGGCATCTACTGGGCGCTGGGACTCGAGGTACCGGAAGACATGGACGTGTCCTATACACAGCCCTACCAACCCAATAATTCCGGGTTCGGGGAGGTCTACAAAAAAGGCCTTTTGCCGGAAGGGCAGCTCCCCTAAACCCTGTGACGGTCAGGCTACAGGACGGCTCCTGAGACTCCCATGGATGACTCCGGCACGGCTGGTAACTCGGAGGATGGCTGAAAATCCCCGCAATACGGCACGAATTTCCATGATTTCTATAATTTTGTTTATTGTTTAACATTAATTGTTAAACATTATGGGTACATTTTACCCCATAAACCGATATGATATGTTTGGATTCCTAAAATCCCGTACTCCCCGTGAGAAACTTGAGGTGCGGTACAAAAAACTCCTGGGGGAAGCCCACAAACTCTCCCAGACCAACCGCTCGCAGGGCGATGCAAAATACGCGGAGGCCGAGGCCGTCCTTAAAGAAATAGAAATGCTGGATTCGGGTGCCTGACCCGATTCCTCACAATAATCGATTCATGCAAAAACTACCCACTACCCCACCCGTGCAGGTTAACGGGACACCCAGAGAAGGCACCGGGACTGCATCGCTCCCCGAGCACCTGCAAACCCCGCTCTGCGAGGATGCCTTTGATCTGAGCGACGCCGAGAAAAAAGTCCGGATTGCATTCTATTTTCAGCGGATTATGGAAACCCTCGGTTTGGACCTCAACGACGATTCCCTCAGGGATACCCCTGCCCGGGTAGCCCGGATGTATGTGGAAGAGTCCTTTTCCGGCCTGGACCCAAAGAACAAACCCCAGGTATCCCTGTTCGAAAACACTTATCGCTACGGGCAAATGCTGGTAGAAAAGAACATTTTGTTCTATTCAAATTGCGAGCACCATTTTGTGCCCATTTTCGGAAAAGCCCATGTAGCCTATTTCTCCTGCGGCAAGGTCATCGGCCTGTCCAAACTCAACCGGATAGTGCGCTACTATGCCCAACGGCCGCAGGTGCAGGAGAGGATGACCTGCCAGATCGGGGCCGAATTGCAAAACGTGTTGGGCACCCGGGACGTCGCGGTGATCCTCGATGCGAAACACCTCTGTGTGGCGTCCCGGGGCGTACAGGACGATTGTTCGGAAACCCTCACCTCATTTTATGGAGGTTGCTTTGAAAGCCCCGAAAAAATGGCGGAATTGCAATTCTACCTCCGGGGTTGCTGAGCAGTCCTTACAACCGCAATTGCACTTTTCACAACAAAAAGGAGCCCCATGGGGCATAAATCGGTCGCCCGCCCGTTATGGTAAGCAAAATTCCGATTATGCGAAGCTTATTTTTTTCGATACTCTTTCTGGGGATTGTCGCTACGGCCACCTCCCAGCAGGGATTTAAAATCGGGGCACACGGATCGTTGCCCGTCACCTCGGAGGTCAATGACGTGGTGAGCCTGGCCGTGGGGGTGGATGCCGGTTACCTGGCAGCCCTTGGGGAAGTGGTAGACCTTGGCGCCATGGTGGGGTTTATCAACGGGTTTCCCGAAAAATTTGACAGCGGGGGCGCGGACCTGCCCAGCGTTCAGTTCCTGCCCCTTGCCGGCAGCCTGCGCATCTGGCTGTCGAACTCCTTTTCTTTTGGGGGCGATGCCGGATATGCCCTGGGCCTGAATGACGGAAATGACGGCGGGTTGTACTACAAACCCGTTATCGGATTCCTGATGGGGGCCCAGACAGAAGTAAACCTGTCCTACACAGGCATCGAAACCGACGGGAGCCCCTGGGCAACTGTCAATCTCGGGTTTCTCTACACCTTTCCGGAAGCGAACCGGTTCCGCTAAATTTCCCGGGGGCACGCGCAATCACCTGGCGTACTTTCCGGAAATCGCTATCTTAGGCGCAGACCAAACTCCTAAAATGGCAAATTTTAATATCGATGCCCGCCAGGCGATGACCTACGACGCCATCGTGATCGGGTCGGGTATCAGCGGCGGATGGGCCGCCAAGGAATTGTGCGAAAAAGGGTTGAAGACCCTGGTCCTGGAACGGGGTCCGATTGTAGAGCATGTGGCGGACTACAAAACCATGAACGACGACCCCTGGGACCTGGAACTCCGGGAATCTCTGACCCCGGAGGAACGCCGGAAACACTACAAGGGTATCCGGTCGGGATTTATCGGCAAGTCCGTGGAGCATTTTTACGCAAACGACGCGGAGAACCCCTATACGGAAGTTAAGCCCTTTCTATGGATCCGCGGCCACCAAATGGGCGGCCGATCCCTCCTTTGGGGGAAACAGACCTACCGCTGGAGCGACCTGGACTTTGAAGCGAATGCCAGGGACGGCTATGGGGTGGACTGGCCCATCCGATACAAGGATATCGAACCCTGGTATACCTATGTGGAGAAGTTTGCCGGGATCAGCGGGGAACCCCTGGGTTTACCGCAGTTGCCCGACAGCCACTTCCTGCCACCGATGGAGTTGAACTGCGTGGAGAAACACGTAAAGAGCCGTATTGAAGAGCAATTCCCCGGGCGCCACATGATTATCGGCCGGGTGGCACACCTGACTGAGCCCCTCAATGGCCGCGGGAAGTGCCAGTACCGGAACCGGTGCAGCCGGGGCTGTCCGTACGGGGCGTATTTCAGCAGCAATGCAGTGACCCTGCCGGCCGCCCAGGCCACGGGGAACCTGACAATCCGCCCCTACTCCATTGCCCAGTCCATCCTCTACGACGAAGAGAAGGGCCTGGCCAACGGGGTTCGCATTATCGACGCGGAAACCGGGGAGTCCATGGACTACCGGGCACGCATCGTTTTCTGCAATGCCTCTGCCCTGAGTACCACTCAAATCCTGCTGAACTCCAAATCGAACCGCTTCCCGGAAGGGATGGGGAACGACAGCGGGGAACTGGGGCATAACCTGATGGACCACACGTACCGGGTGGGGGCCACAGCGCGGGTCCCCGGGTTTGAGGATAAATATTACAGCGGCCGCAGGCCAAACGGCATCTATATCCCGCGTTACGTAAACGTGGACGAAGGTTCCAGGTCCCAGGATTTTGTCCGGGGCTTCGGCTTCCAGGGAGGCGGATATCGGGGAGGGAACCCGGCCAATATCCCTGAATTTGGGGCCGGTTTCAAGGACGAAATCCTCAAGCCGGGACCCTGGGAATTCTTTATTACCGGATTTGCAGAATGCCTTCCCTACCACGAAAACAAGGTAACTCTGGACACTGAAAACACGGATAAATGGGGCCAGCCTACATTGGCCATCGACTGCGAGTTCAAGGAAAACGAAAAAGCCCTGAACCGGCAGATCCGCAAGGATGCGGTTGAAATGCTCGAGAAGGCCGGCCTTGAAAATGTCATGGGTTTCGACAACGAGCATGAACCCGGCTACGGCATCCACGAAATGGGAACCGCCCGTATGGGTCGCGATCCCAAAACCTCCGTGCTGAACGGTACAAACCAGGTACACGCAGTGAAAAACGTCTTCGTCACGGACGGGGCCTGTATGACCTCGTCTTCCTGCGTAAACCCTTCACTGACCTATATGGCATTGACCGCCCGTGCAGCGGACCACGCGGTATCCGAACTCAACAAATTCAATATCTGACATGGATCGAAGAAGCGCGCTCAAGAGAACCGGACTGATGGCGGGGGCTGCCCTGGCCCTGCCAACTGCCCTGTCCCTCCTACAATCCTGCCAAAATGAAAAACGGCCGGACTGGAAACCGGAATTCCTCACGGCCAGCGAGGCAGCCCTGGTGGCCGCCCTGGTGGACACGGTCCTGCCCCGGACGGAAACCCCGGGCGGGCTGGATGTAAAGGCCGATATGTTCATGGACAAAGTCTTCGCCCGGGTGTACGACCCGGAGGCCCGGGAGGCACTCCGCAGGGAACTGGCCGCCTTTGATTCCCGGTGCATCGATGGGTATGGAGAGGTGTTTGCAGAACTCGGGGATACCGACCGCGCAAGTGTACTTAAAGCCGAGGAAGCCGCCGGCGGAAAATTCAACCCGGGGGTATGGGGGACGGCCGTAGGGGAACAGGAACCCGTCGGTTTTTACCGCAACCTGAAATCCATGATGGTCTGGGCGTATTTCTCCTCGGAGGAAATCGGCAGGAATGTACTTAGCTACGACCCGATACCCGGGGCGTTCCAGGGGTGTATCCCCCTATCCGATGTGGGGAATCGCTGGAGCCTGTAGCCGGCTTATCCGATAATCCGCCGTTCCCCGAAGAAAGGCTGTTCGTAATACCGCGTACCCGTCGCCTTGTAGAGCGCATTGGCCAGGGCCCCCTGGACAGGCGGCAGGGAAGGCTCCCCGAGACCCGTCGGGTCGATCCCATTGTCCACAAAATACGTTTCAATGGATTTGGGCGCCTCGGCGTTGCGGATTAGCCGGTAGGTATCAAAGTTTGATTGTTCTGCCCGGCCGTCCCGGAAGGAAAGCGCGCTGAATGTCGCATGCCCGATACCGTCGACGATACCACCTTCCACCTGGTTTTTGGCGCTGAGCGGATTGATAACGATACCGCAATCCACTGCGCAATACACTTTCTCCACCTTGGGCGTATTGGCTTCCACCTTCAAATCCAATACCTGGGCCACATAGGAATTGTGGCAGAAGTACGCCGCCACGCCGCGCGACAGGCCGCTGGGCGGCCCCGCTTCCCAATTCGATTTCTCCCGGACCAGTTTCAGCACACCTGCATAACGTTCCGGGTCGTAATCATTTGTTTCAGGGTCCCCGACCGGGTCGCTGATCGCCCGGTCAAAGAGTTCCAGGCGGAACTCGATCGGATCCTTACCCGCCGCCTCGGCAACTTCATCCATAAAGGCCTGCTCGGCCCCAGCGATAAAATTGGAGCGGGGCGCGCGCCAGGCTCCGGTGGTTACCAGCGTCGGCAGGGCGTGTTTCTCGGCCAAGTAGTTGTCTACTGCACCGGCGGGGAAACGGTTCTCAAATACCAGGTCGTCGTTGGTACCCACCCCGCGGACATGCCAGGCAATCAGGTTGCCCGCTTCGTCCAGGCCGGCCTTGTAGCGTATTTTATAGGAGGGCCGGTAGGTGCCCTGGGTCATATCATCCTCCCGGGAGTAAACGAGCTTTACAGGTGCCTGCATCTTTTTGGAAATCATCGCTGCTTCAACGGCGAATGTTCCGTAGAGCCGCCGCCCGAAGCCGCCACCCATCCGGGTCATCATCACATCGATCTTCTCCTTGGGCATGCCCAGGACGGAAACCAGCGTATTCTCCAGGTATTCCGGAGTTTGTATGGGGCCGAGCAACTCGGCTTTCTCCGGGGTTACATGGGCAAAGAAATTCATGGGTTCCATCGTGTTGTGGGCCAGGTAGGGCGCACTGAAGGTGCTTTCCACCACTTTGGCCGCCTGTGCAAAGGCCCGATCCACATTGCCGTCCTTCCGCGCGGGTTTCTCGGGGGCGGTTGCCAGCAGCTTCTCGAGTTCTTCTTCGTGGAATGCCGTACTCTCCAGGGTCCCGTCTGCCTCCCACTCGGCCTGCAACGCCTTCTTGGCCTGCATGCACTGCCAGGTGCTTTCGCCTACAATAGCTATCATCTCGGGGATGGCTCCCCCGTCCGACCATTGCCTTTCGGCCCCTTCCGGGTAGACCACGATCGGGAACACATCCCGGATACCGGGCATGGATTTTACCGATTCCGCGTCAACGGATTTTAATTTCATCCCGAATGCCGGCGGATGGGCCACCATGGCGATCAACATCCCCTCGCGTTGCACATCCAGGCCAAACAAGGGCTTGCCCGTTACAATCTTTGGGCCGTCCACGTTTTTGCGGTCCGTCCCGATTATCGTAAAATCCTTAGGTTCCTTCAACGCCACTTCCTCCGGGACTTCAAGCGCTGCAGCAGCAGACGCCATTTCCCCGTACCCGGCCGATTGGCCGGAGGCTTTGTGATGAAGCATCCCCATCTCGGTGGTTACCTCCTCCACCGGGACCTCCCAGGCCCGGGCCGCTGCCTCTCGGAGCATCTGTCGGGCTGTCGCCCCGGCCAGCCTGAGACCCTGCCAACCCTGTCGGATGGACTGGCTGCCCCCGGCCAGTTGGCGCGTGAAGATATCGAGGTTCAGGGGGGCCTGCTCCACAATCACGCGTTCCCAATCAATATCCAACTCGTCTGCGACGATCATCGGCATGGCCGTCTTGACATTCTGCCCGATTTCCGGGTTGGGCGACATGATGGTCACCACCCCGTTGTCGCCAATCTTGAGGAAACCGTTGATTTCAAACCACTCGTCGGGCATGGCCAGGGCAGCTTCCCGGGCGGCCTCGTCCTTGCAGGAGGCGAGCCAGCTGAAGCCGAGCATCATGCCTCCCCCCGCCAGGGCGGAAGATTTTATAAACGAGCGTCGTCCGATGGATGTTTTTATCAGTGTCATTTTCTTGGGATTAATTGGATTCTAACATGTTAAATGGGTGGCTCAAAACCCTGGATGGTGCCTGCAATTCTCTCAGGCGTACCTCAGGTAGCCGATTGGTCAGCAGCCATCCTGATGGCCTTTTTAATCCGCACATAGGTGCCGCACCGGCAAATATTGCCGTTCATAGCCGATTCGATATCCGCATCGCTGGGGTTCGGGTTTCCCTTGAGCAAGGCAGCAGCCGACATGATCTGTCCGGCCTGACAGTACCCGCATTGGGGGACGTCCACCTCCAGCCAGGCTTTCTGGACCGGGTGATCGCCGTTCTCCGAAAGGCCTTCGATGGTGGTGACTTCCTGGTCGCCTACCGAGGATACCGGCAGCGAACAGGAACGGGTTGCCGTGTCCCCGAGGTGTACCGTACAGGCACCGCACTGCGCTATCCCGCAGCCGTATTTGGTCCCGACCATATTCAGATGGTCGCGCAATACCCACAAAAGCGGGGTGGACGGATCTGCATCCACCTCCATTGAGGTTCCGTTAATTTTCAGGTTATAAACTGCCATGGATAAAAATTTTGCAATAAGTTAGTGAGTTTACCAGAATTATACCCGGACGCTACTTTGATAAACTGTTAAATCGACAGATATTTAACAATTATTAACAACGCTTCCGCATTCGAATTACATGGAAAACAAACCCCAGGTCGTGATCGTGGGCGCCGGCTTCGGCGGGATCGAACTCGCCAAGTCCCTTCGGCGTTTGCCCGTGGATGTCCTGCTGATTGACCGAAACAACTACCACAATTTCCAGCCGCTAATGTACCAGGTGGCAACTGGAGGGCTGGAGCCCGACAGCATAGCCTACCCGGTTCGGCGCATCTTCCGCCGGTTCCGCAATGTCCGGTGCCGGATGGCGGAGGTCAGCCTGGTGGACTGGGAGCGCAGCCGCTTGTTTACCTCCATCGGTACCGTGCCGTACGACTACCTGGTAATCGCCACGGGCAGCCGGACAAACTATTTCAACTTTGAATCCCTACAGGATCGGATGCTCACCCTCAAGTCGTTGCCGGATGCCCTGAACCTCCGGAGTTTCGTCTACCAGAACCTGGAAAAAGCCATCGCCAATTACAGCGGGGAGCCCCTGGAGGAAATCATGAATATCGCCATCGTGGGAGGCGGCCCTGCAGGCATTGAACTGGCCGGGGCCCTTGCCGAGATGAAAAAACACGTTATCCCCAGGGATTTTCCCGACCTCGACACCTCCCTGATGAGCATCAACCTCTACCAGAGCGGCGATCGGGTCCTTAAGGCCATGTCGGAAATCGCCTCGGAAAAAGCCCGGGAGTACCTCGAGGACCTGGGCGTCAACGTCCTGCTCAATTCCCGGGTGGCCGATTACCGGGACGACCAGGTGCATTTATCGGACGGGACCCGGTTTCCCACCGACACGGTTATCTGGACGGCAGGGGTCCGGGCCGCCCCCTTAAATGGCTTGCCGGAATCCTGCCTGCTTAAGGGGAACCGCATTGCGGTAGACCCCTGCAACCGGGTAGCCGGCCTGGACAATGTTTTCGCCATTGGCGACGTAGCCGCCTGCATTGCGGAGGCAACCCCGCGCGGCCTGCCGATGCTGGCTCCGGTTGCCCAGCAACAGGGTCGCCACCTGGCCGGGAACCTGGGTCGCTTGTTAAGGCGTCGGGATTTAGTGCCTTTTGTTTACCGCGACCGGGGCGCGATGGCCACCGTTGGGAGGGCGCGGGCGGTAGCCGACCTGCCCAACTGGAAATTCCAGGGAACTTTTGCCTGGGTGGTCTGGATGGCCGTCCATATCTATTCCCTGGTCGGCTTCCGGAACAAACTCTCCGCCCTCTACCACTGGGCTTTTAATTACCTGAGTTACGACCGCCCCCTGGGTTTGATCATCCGGCCATACCGAAGGGAAGCGCAGGATGCGGCCAGTGACAGGGGGCCGGGGCCCGGCGATTAAACCCTGGCCCGGAATCGGCGTCTAACATCCTGGGGCCTGTTCCGGCGTACCCCCTGCGCAACCCGCCGGGGATTCCCCGGGAAGCACAAATTGCACAGCACCCGGAAAAACAACAAACCTAACATCCTTAAAAAACCAAACCTGATGAAACAAATTAAACTACTGTTGATCCTTGCGATCCTGACGGGAACCTGCGGCACGATCCTGGCCCAGAATGCCGGAAACTACAAGATTCTGGTCGAAGGCTTTGACTGGGGCCCGGCGGTGAACAAAGTTGTCCTGGAAATGGGGGAAACCCTCAGCGAACCCCCTACCGGAGATTTCTCAGTTCACGCCACGCGCACCACGGACCTGGCGGAAATACCGGAAGCCATGGCAGCCGGACCCCGGACCGTCCTGAATACGTACGTATCGGATGCCAACGGCAACCGGGTCGCAGCAGGTTCCCACCTGACGCTTGTCCTCGCTGTCGGGCCCCAAATGCCGATCGGATCGCCATTCCAGTACGCTCAGAACGAAAAGGTCCGGGGCAATTTCTGGGTGGACTACCGCGTGGCGATTACCCACCTGCCCACACTGCGCACCTGGACCGAGAAAACGGGCCGGATCATGCCGCTGACAGACTCCTTTGACCTGGAGGGCTCCTTTCAGTATGCCCCCGGAAAATCCATGTCCTACGCCGCTTTCAGCCCGGCTGCAGGGGGTGGCAAAAAACCACTCATCATCTGGCTCCACGGGGGCGGGGAAGGCGGGACAGACCCCACAGTGGCCCTTCTGGGCAACCGGGCCGCTAATTATGCATCCCCGGACATCCAGGTCCTCTTCGGGGGCGCGTATGTCCTGGTTCCCCAGGCTCCGACCTTCTGGATGAATCGGGAAGGCGGCGGCTATACCCGGGGGGATGTCGAGGACATATACAACGAAGGACTGATGGACCTGATTAAGGCGTATGTCGCCGATAACCCGGGAATCGACCCGGACCGGATTTACGTGGGCGGCTGCAGCAACGGGGGCTATATGAGTCTCAAGCTGCTGTTGAAGGACCCGGATTATTTTGCGGCGGCCTTCATCAGCGCACTGGCCTACCACGCCGAGTACGTTACCGATGCGCAGATCCGCAGTATCCGGAAGGTGCCGATATGGTTTATCCATTCCAAGGACGACCCGGTGACCCTCCCGGAAGAAACAGCAGTACCCATTTACAACCGCCTGCTGGAGGCGGGGGCCCGCAATGTGCATTTCTCCTATTACGACCACGTAACGGACATAACCAACCAGTATGGGGGGGAAGGCTTCCATTACAGCGGCCACTGGTCCTGGATCTATTCCCACGCCAATGTGGCCCGCCAGGATTTTGACGGGGGGCCTGTACTGGTAAACGGGCGGCCGGTTACGGTTATGGAATGGCTGGCGGCCCAGGAGAATTGATGCGCCGCCCGTGCCGGCCGGTCAATCTGCCGTCTCGTAGGCAAACTGAACGATTCGGGCAGGGCCTATAAAACCCTGCCCTTTGGAGGCATCCCACTCTGCGGTCAGGTTCATGGCCTGTACCTCTTCCAGGGATTTTCCGCTGTTACGCGCCGCCCGGACCCGGTTGCGGATGGTCGCTACCATATCCCGGAATTCCAGGAGTTCCGGCCGGCCCATTACGGGTCCGTGGCCCGGGATAATCCGCGTGTCGTCATCCACGATAAACAAGGCCATATTCAGGTTGCGCAGCAGCCCGTCGATATCCCCTCCGGATGACTGGTCGATATACGGATACCCGTTTACAAAGTTGTCGCCCATGTGGATGGCGTTTTCCCCGGGGAAGTAGATATAGGTATCTCCGTCCGTATGAGCCGGGTCCACATGCATCAGGTGCATGCTGCGCCGGGGGCTCAGGTGCAGGGTCAGCTCGTCGTTGAACGTAATCCGGGATAACGCGGCATAGGGCGCTGGTTCGGACACTCCCCGTTCGCCCCGGTCTACGCGCATCCCCATGCGTTTCCGGACATTTTCGTGGGCCACTAAGATGGCACCCTGGTTTGCGAGGTTTTCATTGCCCCCAACGTGGTCGCCGTGCCAGTGGGTATTCACCACAAAACGCACGGGTTTGTCGGTGATTCCCGAAACCGTTTCCAGTATCTTCCCGGTCAGTTCGGCAAACTGGTCGTCGATGATATAGGCGTAATCGTCCCCGAGCGCCAGGCCGATATTCCCCCCGGCACCGAAAAGGACATACAGGCTGTCGGTAACCTGTTCCGCAGTAATCTGTACCTGGTCCCAATCGCGCTGGGCCGGAAGTTCATGTAAAGACAGGAAGGCCGCCGCAAGGAAGGCGAAAAGGCCTTTTAAGACGGGTATTCTTTGGCGGTGTATCGCGGTCGCTGGCATAACGGGATGGTTTTAAGTGTCCTGAAGATAGCCAATTCCGAATTTAGTGGCAATTCCGTAGATTTAATACCGACCAAAGCCGCATCCCATGGGGAACCGCATCCTCCTGATCGAAGACGAATACGCCATTGCCTCCTTTGTTACCCAGGGATTGCAGGAATCGGGCTATGCGGTCGCGGTTTGCTACGACGGGGAAAAGGGGCTTGAAATGCTGCAGGATGGGGATTTCGACCTGGTCATCCTGGATATCGTCCTGCCTGGGATGGACGGACGGGAGGTGGCCCGTACTATCCGGGGCCAGGGTCTGGACCTTCCGATTCTGATGCTCACCGCCCTCGGTTCTACTGAAAACGTCGTCCGGGGTCTCGATTCGGGGGCGGATGACTACCTGGTCAAGCCATTTAAATTCAAAGAGCTCGAGGCGCGGGTCCGGGCCCTTTCCAGGCGCCGGTCTTCCGGTCCCCGGGGCAACCGCACCCTCTCAGCGGGCAACCTGGTTCTCGACCGGGATGCGAAAACCGTCAGACGCGGAGAAGCGGATATCCACCTGACCGCTACCGAGTACCGCCTTCTGGAGTACCTTTTGCTCAATAAAAACCGGGTGCTGAGCCGGATTGACATCCTGGAAAGCGTCTGGGACATCACCTTCAACCTGGGGACCAATGTGGTGGATGTATACGTAAATTACCTGCGGAACAAAATCGACAAACCTTTCGATTCAAAACTGATCCACACCGTGATCGGCATGGGGTACACCCTGAAAGACAACGAACCCTAAAACCCGGACCCACTCATGCGCCTGCGAACCCGGATCACTGCCATTTTTGTCCTGCTGACCGCCCTGTTGCTCCTGGGGGTCTTTACCTTTATTTTCCTGTTTTCCGGGTTTTATACCCAAAGGGAATTCCAGGTCCGGATGGAGGGTCGCCTCTTCCAGCTGGCCACGGAGCTTGAAACCACCCCGGGGGTGCTGACTACACCCGGGCGGGTATCCACCCCGGGCCTGACCCCCAACCAGCAGCCGGCGCTGCCCGAAGAGGCGGTGGGGGTCTATCCGGTCCCTTCGCGCCCGGATATGGCCCGAATCGTTACCAACCAGGGGTTGCCCGATGCTTTTACCCGGGACCTGCTGGCAGGCGGGACGGCCGCCTGGGAACAGGGAGGGCGCTATTACCGGGGGACGCTCCTGGACCTGTCGCAGGGGGAAACCCTGCTGCTACTCAGCGCACGGGACACCTACGGGCTCAATAAACAGCGTAACCTGCTGAACCTCCTGATCCTCGCCTACGCCCTGAGCCTGGCCTGCCTGTTGTTGTTGGGCGAGTATTTTGCCACCCAGGCACTGAGCCCGATTAACCGGATCATCCGGAAGGTGCAGTCCATTCGGGCCGGAAACCTCGATGACCGTCTGGAGGTGGGCCGGGGAAAGGATGAACTCGCCGAACTGGCCGGGACGTTCAACAACATGCTCGACCGCCTGGAAATCGCCTTCGACCAGCAAAGCCGCTTTATCAACAACGCCTCCCACGAATTGCGGAACCCCCTTACGGCCATCCTGGGGCTTACCGAGGTGGGACAGGCCCGGCAGCGGGATGCCGCCTCCTACAGGGAGCTGCTGCGGGACATTGAACGGGAAGCACAACGCCTGGACCATTTGGTGGACGGGTTGCTCCAACTCGCACAGACCGGGGAATCCGGCAAAGGGTTTACCGCAGTTCCCTTCCGGGTGGATGAAATCGCCATGGAGATCAAAGAGGCGATGACTGTTTCCGGCCCGGGCGGACGGATTCGCCTGGACCTGGAAGAATTGCCTGAAGATGCGCGCGGGATTACCTTAACGGGCAGCCCGACACTCTTTAAGGTAGCCCTGGGAAATATCGTCGAGAATGCCTGTAAATACTCCGGAAACGAGCCTGTACAACTCCGGGTCCTCAACGACGGAAACGACATCCTCATCCTGGTGGCCGATAAAGGTATTGGGATTCCTTCCGGTGAACTCACCAATATTTTTGAGCCCTTTTACCGGGGTTCGAACGTCCGGTCCAGCCGGGGATACGGATTCGGCCTGCCGATGGCCTACCGGATCATCCGCCTGCACCACGGGGATATCCGAATTTCATCCCAACCGGGCAAGGGAACCCTGGTAACGATCCGCGTTCCGAATCTGCAGGGGCAGCGCGGCCTGGCTTAAAAAGAATTCTAATCCCATTCTAATCTGCTTCTTAAACCGTTCCAATCCCCGGGATGTAATTTCACACCCAATGAATATCAGCAAGTTATGAGAAATGTCCTGATCCCTACCGATTTTACCCCCGAGTCGCTTCAACTCATGGAGTACGCCCTGCTGAATTACCCCGGCGAGCCGATACATGTAGTCCTGGTCCACGGGTTCCGTTCCCCGGATTCCAAATGGGGCCTGATCCAATTCTCCACCCGCAGTGAAGTGCGCAAATTGCGGTCGGAAGACTTTGAAAATGCCCTGAACCGAATTTGCCGGACGCACGGGAAATCCATCGGGTCGGTACAGACCCTGCTTTTTACGGGGCGGAATACCCACGCCTTTAAAAATGCGATAGAACCTCTGGAGATTACCGATGCTGTCGTGCCGGAAAACGGTACCCTCAACTGCCGGAACCGACGCAGCTTCGACCCTACCCGCTATATACGCAAATGTGTGGACCGCGTAGCGGAGGTGCCTTATGAAACGGATCAAAAGGAGGCTTCAAAACAACAGTTCTCCCTCCAGAACCTGCTTAACCTGCGCACCTGACAGCAAACCTGACAGCAAACCTGCGCACCTGAATTAACCCTGGGCAGCTGATTCTAGCCCTGGGCAGCGAGTTGTTTGCGGACCATAGCGGCAAGCGTCTTCCCATCTGCCCTGCCCGCGAGTTTTTGGGTGACAACCCCCATGACTTTTCCCATATCCTGCATGCCGGCGGCATCCAGCTGGTCGATGGCGGCAGCTACCTCGGCTTCCATTTCCGATTCGCTCAGTTGTTCAGGCAGGAAACGTTCCAGGATGGCGGCCTGGGCCAATTCCGGCCCCGCCAGGTCTTCCCGGCCCTGCTTTTGGTAGATCTCCGCGCTCTCCTTGCGCTGTTTTACCTGCTTCTGTACCAGGGCAATCTCCTCTGCCTCTGTCAGGCCTTTGGCCCCTCCCTTCTCGGTTTTGGCCAGCAACAACGCCGATTTTACGGCCCGCAGCGCCTCCAGTGCCACGGTATCCTTGGCCTTCATAGCGGCCTTCATCTCGTCCATGACGCGGTCTTGTAGTGACATTATGATCGGATTTAAATGGATGACAAAGATACGCAACCCGCCCGGGGTGTAAAAATAACCCCGGCCACAAGGGCCGGGGTTCGTTCCATACAGGTCGCAGTGGGGTGAAACCTGCGTGGGGATTAATCTACATTGTCGTGGAGGAAGGAATTGTTGGAGCGGAGCCGCATCTCCTCGTTGCTGTCCTCGCTGAGGGTGGTCCTGGAAACCTTTGAATCGCCCCGTTTGGCATCGGTGAGGTCCACTCCCTGCCGCTTATAGGCAGGTTCCTTCTCAATATCGTCTATCGTAGTCCGGTTGTGCTGGAACTTGTAATTGAAGTCCTTGAGTTTCCGTCGGCGCTCGTCGGCGCGTTCCCGGAGGATCTCGCTGATCGGCCGGTCGGTGGGGTCGGCATCCGGGGTTGGGCTTTCCGACCCGGAACCCTCCACCGTCTTCTTCTCAAAAACCAGTTCGTCCTCGACGATTTTCGGTTCGTATTTTTCCGCCTTGGAAGTAGCGCCCGTCAGTTGCTGCTCCAGTTCCATGTAATCCTCCAGGCTGTATCGGGTTTCCCCTTCCTTCTTGTACTCGAGTACGGGGGTAATCTCTACGTGTTCCCGGACCTCCATGTCGCGGACATCCTCATCCAGGTCAAAAGTGATGACGTTTTCCGCGGATTCCTCCGAGTCTTCCTGCGTATCCAGCGGCATGTCGAAGTGCAGGCTGATCTGGTCCTGCTCCGGCGCATCCGCCATCACCACTTCCGGGTCCACCACTTCGATATCGTTGATCAGGTCTTTGGAATCGATGATGATGAAATCTTCATCGGCTGCTACTCCTTCCGCCACGACCTCTTCGTAAAACACATTGAAGTTGCGGATGTACTGGGTGGTGGGGATAAGTTGCTGACCTTCTTCCGCGGGCGGGGCAGCTTCCGGGGTGCGGGACGCATCCTCCCGGGCCGCCTCCGGGGTGCGGGATGCATCCTCCCGGGCCGCCTCCGGGGTGCGGGACACATCCTCCCGGGCCGGTTCCGGGGTCGCGGCCGGGTTTTCCGTCCCGGGGTTCCGGTCGGCATCATCCAGTTCCAGGGTGTGGACAACCCGCTGCGGGCCGGGCTCCGAAAGGTCTTGCTGGGCCTTTTGCTCGTCCTCCAGGGTGTGGATGATTTTTTTGGATTCCGTATTGACAATATCGTTCTGCTGGTCGATGTTAAAACCGGTGGCTATCACGGTCACGGCAATCGCCTCGCCGAGCCCCTCGTCCTCCCCGACACCCATGATGATATTGGCCCCATGGCCGGCTTCGATCTGGATGTGGTCGTTGATTTCCCCGATCTCGTCGATGGTGATTTCCTGGGAGCCGGAAACGATCAGGAGCAACACGTTCTTGGCGCCGGTAATCTTGTTGTCGTTCAGCAGGGGCGAATCCAGGGCCTTCATGATGGCTTCCTGGGCCCGCGCTGAACCGGTGGCCGCCGCAGACCCCATGATGGCGGTGCCGCTGTTGGAGAGTACCGTTTTGGCATCCCGCAGGTCGATGTTCTGGGTGTAGTGGTGGGTAATCACCTCGGCAATGCCGCGGGCCGCCGTGGAGAGCACCTCGTCGGCTTTGGAGAAGCCCGCCTTAAAGCCCAGGTTCCCGTAGACCTCCCGCAATTTGTTGTTATTGATAACAATCAGGGAGTCCACGTTGTTTCGCAACCGTTCGATACCCCGCTGGGCCTGTTCGCAGCGCATTTTCCCCTCAAAGAGGAACGGGATGGTAACAATCCCCACCGTGAGGATGTCCATCTCCTTGGCCTGCTTGGCGATGATAGGCGCAGCCCCGGTTCCCGTACCGCCCCCCATTCCGGCGGTAATGAAAACCATCTTGGTGGTCTGCTGGAGCATCTGTTTGATCTCTTCCATACTCTCCAGGGCCGCCTGCTCCCCTACTTCCGGATTCGCCCCGGCTCCGAGGCCCTCGGTAAGGGAAACACCCAACTGGATTTTGTTGGGGACCGCGCTGTTCTGCAGCGCCTGCGCGTCTGTGTTGCATATTACAAAATCGACCCCGTTGATCCCCGCCTGGAACATGTGGTTGATGGCATTGCTGCCACCACCGCCAACGCCGATAACCTTGATCACGTTGCTTTGGTTCTTTGGCAGGTCGAAGGTGATATTGTCCATTTCCATGTTGTTGCTCTTTTATTGATTTATGAATGGGTATGTGGTTGTTCTTTCAATTGCGGCTTAGCCGGCTATTCGGCGTTATCCAGAAATTCCTTGAGCCGGTCTGTCCATTTATCGAATACCGAGCGTCGCGGTTTGTCCACCTCCCCGGACTTCCCGGATGCCGGAGCCCCTTCCAGGACCATCTCCTTTTCGCCCTCCTGTGATTCCGAGGTACCGTCCTTGCGGGTATGGCGGTGTTTGTTCTCTACGGCGTTCATCAGCAGGCCCACCGCCGTGGCATAGGTAGGGCTGGCAATCTCCATGTCGGAATCCCCGGCCAGGTGTTCGTTCGGATAGCCGATACGCGTGTCCATCCCGGTGATGTATTCCACGAGTTGCTTCAGGTGCTTGAGCTGGCTGCCGCCTCCGGTCAGCACAATCCCTGCAATCAGTTTCTTTTTCTGGTCCTCGTGCCCGTAATTCTTAATTTCCAGGTACACCTGTTCGATAATTTCAACGACCCGGGCGTGGATGATCTTCGAGAGGTTCTTCAGGGTGATCTCCTTGGGTTCCCGCCCCCGCAAGCCGGGGATGGATACGATTTCATTGTCTTTGTTTTCACCCGGCCAGGCCGAACCGAATTTGATTTTGAGCAATTCCGCCTGCTTCTCGATGATGGAACAGCCTTCTTTGATATCCTCCGTGATCACGTTCCCCCCAAACGGGATGACGGCCGTATGCCGGATGATGCCGTCCTTGAAGATGGCCAGGTCTGTGGTGCCGCCCCCGATGTCGATCAGGGCCACACCCGCTTCCTTTTCCTCCTGGCTCAGGACTGCATTGGCCGACGCCAGGGGCTCCAGGGTGATGTTTTCCAGGTCGAGCCCTGCGCTCTTGATACAGCGCCCGATGTTTTTGATGGAGGAAATCTGCCCGACCACTACATGGAAATTCGCTTCCAGCCTGCCGCCGTACATCCCGATCGGCTGCTTGATCTCCGCCTGTCCGTCTACCTTGTACTCCTGGGGCAAAACGTGGATAATTTCCTCCCCCGGGAGCATGACCAGTTTGTAGACCTGGTTGACGAGCTTCTCCAGGTCTTCCTCCCCGATCACCTCTTCGGAATTCGCCCGGGTAATGTAGTCGCTGTGCTGCAGGGAACGAATGTGCTGCCCAGCAATCCCGACCGTCACTGCCCCGATCTTCAGGCCGGAATCCGATTGGGCTTCCTCCACGGCCTGCTGGATGGATTGGATGGTTTGGGTGATGTTGTTTACCACACCCCGGTGCACCCCGAGGCTTTTGGACCTGCCGATACCCAGCACTTCGATTTTACCATACTCGTTTTCCTTACCGATAATGGCGACGATCTTGGTGGTTCCAATGTCCAGTCCTACTGAATACTTCGCTTCTTCCATGCGCTTTCAGATTTTAGTGCACACCACCTGGTTGTCGAATTCCAGGCTGACTACCTCGTAGTGTGCCAGTGTTTTATCTTGAGAGGCCTTTGCGTAAAAGGCCTTGAAATTGTCAAACTTTGATTTCAGGTCCGTAACGTCTCCGAGGCGGACCACAAAATTGTCCAGGCGGAACCTGAGGCGGTAATCCGTCTCATCTTCGATATGGATCCCGATGATATTCTTGCTGAGGAACGGGTCCTCGTTGATGAATTTCAGGATCTCATACGCGTCTTCCAGGCTCTTGCCCGTAATCTTACCCGTAATGATGGGGACACGCGCGGAATGGTTGGGTGATAGCGGCATTTTTCTGCCTTCGTCGTCCAGATAAAACTGGGTATCACCCGCCACGCGTCCGATTGGATGCCGCTGGGTTATTTTCGTGATAAGCTGGCCGTCTACAGTAAGATAAACCTGGGCATTTTTCACCATTTCATGAGTCCGGAGGACCGATTCCACAGTATCCAAAACTATCGCATCTTTGGGTGTATTCCGGAGGCTGCCGAATTTTTGTATTAACAATTTATTAACCGTACTTTCCGTCAGATACAGGTTGTCGGCACCTTCAAACCGAACGGTAACTCCCGAGATATCCCGTCGGTTACTACGCACTTCTGAAAATGCGTAAAGACCTGTTATACAGATCAATAATCCTATCAGCTTCAATGTATTCCACTTAACTTGCACAACTCAACGCTTCTTTAATCGGGTCTACTTCCAGGCCAATATCCCCCGCCCCGATAGTCAGGAGGATTTGCGGGTTTTCCCGGGTGATTTCCGGGATCAGTTCGGACTTTTTTATCAGCCGTTTCCGGGGGTTTTCGATTTGATCGAGTAACCACTGCGAATCGATGCCTTCGATGGGGTCTTCCCGGGCCGGGTAGATCTCCAGCAGCCAGATGGTATCGAAGCGGGAGAGGCTCCGGGCGAACTCCGGGCCAAAGTCCCGGGTACGGCTGAAGAGGTGTGGCTGGAACACCGCCAGGATATCTTTGCCGGGGTGCATTTCCCGGATCGCATCGCAAACCGCATCGATCTCCGTGGGGTGGTGCGCATAATCATCGATAAAGATGCCTTGCTCGGTCTTGATTTTATAGGAGAATCGCCTTTCGACCCCCTTAAAGCTGCCCATGGCTTTAACCAGGCGGTCTGGTTGCTCGGCAACCTGGACCGCCATCGTAAAGGCAGCTAATCCATTCAACAGGTTGTGGCGCCCGGGTTTTGAAAACCGGACGGATTCAAAAACGCGGGTCGGCGTATGGATGTCGAAGCGATATGCCCCGTCTTCGGTACGCAGATTGCGGATGGAATACGCGGCATCGTCATCGATCCCGTAGGTAAGCCCTTCCAGGGGCAGCCCGTTGCGGACCACCAGCACCCCTCCGGGCCGGACCTTTGCGGCAAACTCGCCAAAGGTGGCCTTCAGCGTGGCGTCGTCCCCGTAGATATCCAGGTGGTCGGCATCCATGGAGGTTACGCAGGCAATGTCGGGTTCCAGGTAGAGGAAGGAGCGGTCGTACTCGTCGGCTTCCACAACCGAAAATTCGGTGCCCTCCATCAAAAAATTGCTGCCGAAATCCTCGGATACCCCCCCCAGGAAGGCCATCACTTCCAGGCCGGCCTCCCGGAGGAGGTGCGCCAGGATACAGGATGTCGTGGTTTTCCCATGGGTGCCGGCCACCGCCAGGCAACGGGAGGCCCGGCTGATCATCCCGAGTACCTGGGAGCGTTTTGTCACCTCGTACCCGCCCTTGCGGAAAAAAGCGAGTTCGCTGTGCGTTGCGGGTACGGCAGGGGTATAGATGACCAGGGTCCCTTCCGGCTGCCGGAAAGCAACGGGAATCTCGTCTGCATCCTCCCGGTAATGCACGGCGATGCCCTCTGCCTCGAGTGCCCGGGTAAGCGGAGTAGGCACCTTGTCGTAACCGGCTACCTCCCGGTTGCTCCTGACGAAATACCGGGCCAGGGCGGACATGCCGATGCCCCCCACACCAATCAGATAGACCCTATGTACACGGGAGAGTTCCATCAGGCTTTCAGGATTTTTTCTATTTCGTCCACAATCTCGCGGGTTGCCCCTGGGCGCCCCAGCGCCCGGAGGTTGTCTCCCATTATTTTCATCCGGGCCGGGTTGGCCAGCAATTCGCCCAAACACGCCTCAAAGCGGTTTTCGAGTTCAGATTCCGGCAGCATAACGGCTGCGTCACGCTCCACCATGGCCCGGGCGTTCTTGGTCTGATGATCCTCGGCCACGTTCGGGGACGGGATGAATACCACCGGTTTCCCGATCAGGCTGAGCTCCGATACGGAGCCGGCGCCAGCGCGGCTGATAATGATATCCGCCGCCGCATAGGCAGTTTCCATCTCGGAGATAAAGTCCAATACGCGCACCTGGTCGGAATCGCAATCCCGGTAGGTTGGGTAATACCCTTTCCCGCATTGCCAGATAATCTGCAGGCCCAGGTCCTGGAGAAACTGGAGTTTCCCGCCGATCAATTCGTTGATCCGGCGGGCGCCCAGGCTGCCTCCGAGGACCAGGAGGGTCTTCTTTCCGGGGTCCAGCCCCCATTTAGACCGGCTAGCAGCAGGATCCGGCAGGTTGCCGGCCAGGCTGCCCCGGACCGGGTTGCCGGTCAGCACAATCTTATCCGCCGGGAAATACCGGTCCATGCCCTCATAGGCCACAAAGATTTTCCGTGCCCTGCCCGCCAGGAGCTTGTTGGTGATGCCCGCATAGGAATTCTGCTCCTGCAACACGCAGGGAATGCCCCTGCCGGAAGCCACCCGCAGGGTCGGGCCGCTGGCAAAGCCGCCGGTTCCCACCACCAGGTGCGGCTGGAATTCCTTCACTATTTTACGTGCCTGCATCATACTTTTTATCAGTTTCAACGGGAAGATCAAATTCTTCCAGCTGAGTTTCCGGGCCAGGCCGCTGATCCAGAGTCCCCGGATCTCGTAGCCCGCCTGGGGCACTTTTTCCATTTCCATCCGGTCCTGTGCCCCCACAAAAAGGAACCGGGCGTCCGGGTAGCGCGATTTCAACTCGTTGGCAATCGCCACCGCCGGATAAATGTGTCCTCCGGTACCGCCCCCGGAGAGTAAGAACCTATAGTTGTCCACTCAGTACCTCCAGAGGATGTTCCTCCGTATTTTGTTCGATTTCCTTTTGTTCGTCCTGTTTCCGGCTCGCGCTCAGGACCACCCCGATGGCCAGGCAGGTCATCCAGATGGACGTTCCCCCGGAGCTGATGAGCGGGAGGGTCTGGCCCGTTACCGGGAATAACTCCACGGCCACCGCCATGTTGATAAGCGCCTGGAAGACAATCGGCAGGCCCACGCCGATGACCAGTAGCTTCCCGAATACGGTCTGGTTGGCATTGGCCACCACCACTATCCGGAACAGCAGCAACATGTAAAAAAACAGGAGGCTCAGCCCGCCTAATAACCCGTACTCCTCAATGATTATCGCATAGATAAAATCCGAGGAGCTCTGCGGGAGAAAATTCTTCATAACGCTTTTGCCCGCGCCGTTGCCGATGAGGCCCCCGCTGGCAATGGCGATTTTCGCCTTTTCTATCTGGTAATCCCCTTCGCTGTCCGTCCCGTCCCAGAAACTCTCCACCCGGCTGATCCAGGTATCCACCCGGTTTGGGAAGACCCCGGGCATGGCCTTGGCCAGCAAGACAAAGAGCGCGAGGGTGACAATGCCCGCCCCGATGATGCTCAACAAATACTTTGTCGGGTACCCCCCGAGGAAACAAAGCATCAGGACCATGCAGAACAGAATGGCGGCGGTGGAAAAGTTAGCCGGCAGGATGAGGATCAACACCAGAAAAACCGGTAACCACAAGGGCAGGATACTCTCGGTAAACCGGATTTCCCGGTCCCGGATCTTGCTCAGGTAGCGCGCGGTATAAATCATCAGGACCACTGCCGCCAGGTTGGACGTCTGGAAGGTGATCCCCACCACCGGGAGACGGATCCAGCGGCTGGCGTTGGCACCTTCGATGGTGGTTCCCTGGGCCAGCGTATACCCCAGCAGGACCAGGACCACCGGCAGGGCGATGATCGAGAGCCCTTTAAAGAAATGCGTGGGGATTTTATGTACGCTGTAGATGATCCCGAAGCCGAGAACGAGCAACAACCCGTGCTTGAGCAGGTGCCCCACCGTGGTGCCGTTGCCCACCACATAGACCAGGTTGCTGCTCGCGCTGTAGACCGGCAGAAAAGAAAACAGGGCCAACAGGGCCACGACGCCCCAAATGGCCTTATCTCCCTCCAGGCTTTTCAGGATCCCTTTCATCTATAGTGCTTTTACCGCGTCCTTAAACTGGTCGCCCCGGTCCTCGTAATTTTTAAACAGGTCAAAGCTCGCACAGGCCGGGGAGAGCAGGACGTTATCCCCCCGCTCGGCAATTTTGTAGGCCACCTTCACGGCCTCGGACATCGCATAGGTCTCCACGAGCAGGTCAACGGCATTGCCGAAGGCCTCCACAATCCGGCTGTTGTCGGCCCCCAGGCAAATAATGGCCTTGACCTTTTCACGGACCAGGGGCATCAGCGGTTTGTAGTCGTTGCCCTTATCGACGCCGCCAACAATCCACACCGTCGGGGCCGTCATGCTGTCCAGGGCGTAAAACGTGGCATTTACGTTGGTGGCCTTGGAGTCATTGATATACTGGACGTGATGAATCTTGAGTACCCGTTCCAACCGGTGGGGCGCCCCCTGGAAATTGGCGACGCTCTCCCGGATGCTCTCCTTGCGGATGCCGAGCAACCGGGCCACCGTGGCGGCGGCCATCGTATTCTTCATGTTGTGTCGGCCTTCGAGGGCCAGCGTGTCGTTGCTCATAGTAAGTGGCGTATTTTCTTTTTCCAATTGTATGTTTATATCGTTTCCTTTCAGCCAGCCGGCGGCCCCGGGATCTTCTTCCAGGGTCAATGGGAGGAGGTTGGCGGCAAAATCCTCCGGGTTTATTTCCCTTGCCAGCACCGGGTCGTCCCGGTCAAAAACCAGGAAATCCGAGGGCCCCTGGTTCTCGGCAATCCGCTTTTTTGACGCGATGTATCGGTCCATCCGGTATTCGTACCGATCCAGGTGGTCCGGGGTAATATTTGTGATCACCGCAATGTGCGGCCGGAAACCCAGAATGTCGTCGAGCTGGAAGCTGCTGACCTCCAGCACGTAGCAGGGGTGGGATTCCCGGGCTACCATGGCTGCGAAACTATCGCCGATATTCCCCGCCAGGGCCGCATCCATACCCCCCTGCCGCAACAGGTGGTGCGTGAGCATGGCCGTGGTGGTCTTTCCGTTGCTCCCGGTAATGGCCACCAGGGTGGCCTGGCAATACCAGGAGGCGAATTCGATTTCCGAAATCACCGGTACGCCCCTGGCCACAAGCTGCTCCACCAGGGGGGCCGTGTCCGGGATCCCCGGGCTTTTCACGCACAGGTCCGAGTCGAGGATCCGCGATTCGCTATGCCCGCCTTCTTCCCAAAGAATGCCAGTCTGATTAAGAACGTCTCTGTATTTTTCGGCTATCGGCCCATTGTCCGATACAAATACCTCAAATCCTTTTTGCTTCCCCAGCAGGGCCGCCCCAACTCCGCTTTCGCCTGCGCCCAGGACTGCCAACCTGCCGCCCTGCCGAAGCACTGCTACCTGCCGCGCCGTATCCCGTTTTGCCCCTGTTGCCATATCAGCGCACCTTCAGGGTGACGATGGTGACGATGGCCAGCAGGATCCCGATAATCCAGAACCGGGTCACGATTTTACTTTCGTGATACCCCATTTTCTGGTAGTGGTGGTGCAGGGGCGCCATCAGGAAAATCCGTTTCCCCTCCCCGAGCCGCCGCCGGGTATATTTGAAATAGCTCACCTGCAGCATCACCGAGATGGATTCGGCGAAAAAAATGCCGCAGAGCAGCGGTATCAACAATTCCTTGCGCACGATGATGGCAATCACGGCAATGACGCCCCCGATGGTCAGGCTGCCCGTATCGCCCATAAATACCTGGGCGGGATATGCATTATACCAGAGGAAGCCCACGAGCGCCCCCACGAAGGCGGCGATGAACACCACGAGTTCCCCGGCCCGGGGGATGAAAAATATATCCAGGTAATCCGAAAAGATGGCGTTCCCCGAAACCCAGGCAAATATGCCCAGTGTGAGCACGATGATGGCCGATGTCCCGGCCGCCAGCCCGTCGATACCATCCGTCAGGTTGGCCCCGTTGGAAACTGCGGTCACAATGAATATCACAATGGGGATGAACAACATCCAGCCGTATTTCTCAGCCCCTTCCCCGATCCAGCTTACCCATTGGCTGTAATCGAGTTCGTTGTCCTTGAAAAACGGGACATTCGTTTTCAGGGACTTCACCTCCTGCCCCTCCACCTCCTGTAATTCAAAGGATTCCGTAATCACGGTGGTGTTCTTTTCCTTCATGGTGACCTCCGGGTGGAAATACAGCGTGGCCCCCACGATGAGCCCGAGAACCACCTGGCCCGTGATCTTGAACCGCCCTTTGAGGCCTTTCTTGTTCTTTTTAAAAATCTTGATGTAGTCGTCGATAAACCCGATAACCCCCATCCAGAGGGTGGTAATTATTAGGAGGATCACATAGATATTGTCGAGCCGGGCAAATAGCAGGGTGGGAATCAGGGTGGAAACGATGATGATGATCCCCCCCATGGTAGGCGTCCCGGCTTTTTCCTGCTGCCCCTTGAGGCCCAGGTCCCGAACGGTTTCGCCAATCTGTTTGCGTTTGAGGAAGTTGATTACCCGTTTCCCGTAGGCGGTTGCAAGCACCAGGGAGAGCAACACGGCCATGGCCGCGCGGAAGGTCAGAAACCTAAAGAGCGACGCCCCGGGGAACTGGTACGTGCTTTCCAGATACTCGAACAGGTAATACAACATGCGTTGCCGTCTTTTATCGTTATTGCACCAGGTGCATTGATTCGTTCTTTATTCATACTTCCGAAGCCAGCCGCTCGAGCACCTCGCTGACCAGTTTGTAATCGTCGAAATCCCTACGGACCCCGGCAATTTCCTGGTAGGTTTCGTGCCCTTTTCCGGCAATCAGGATAATGTCACCTCCTCCGGCCATCTTGCAGGCGGTTCGGATGGCTTGTTCCCGGTCCTCGATTACGAGGACTTTCCGGACATTCTGGGGTTCCACCCCGGCCTCCATTTCCGCGATGATGTCCCGCGGGGGTTCGCGGCGGGGGTTGTCTGATGTGAATATGGCCGTTTCACTCATATCGGATGCGATATGACCCATAACCGGACGCTTAGACTTGTCACGTTCACCACCACACCCCACTACGGTGATGACGCTTTCATTTCCAGTCCTCAATGCATTGATTGTTACCAACACATTTTTTAAGGCGTCCGGAGTATGGGCATAATCAACAATAGCCGTTATGCGCTGCTTCGACACAAAATATTGGAAGCGGCCGTCAACTGTTTGCAGGCCGCTGAGTAATTGTAATATCTCGAGCTGTCCGAGCCCGAGCAGGCTGGCGGTCGCGTAGATCGCCAGTAAATTGTATGCGTTGAACTGCCCGATGAGCTTGGTCCAGACCTCGTTGTCCTGGATCTTGAGCAGTTGCCCGTCCAGCTGCTGTTCCAGAATCTGCGCGCGGAAGTCCGCATAGGAGCGAAGCGCGTAGGTGAGCTTGCGCGCCCGGGTGTTCTGGATCATGAACAGGCCGTTCTTGTCGTCGGCATTGGTCAGCGCAAATGCGCTTTTGGGCAGGCCGTCGAACAGTTTTTTCTTGGTATCCCGGTAATCGGCAAAATCCTTGTGGTAGTCCAGGTGGTCGTGGGAAAGGTTTGTGAAGATGCCCCCTTCAAAAACCAGGCCCTCTGTCCTGCGCTGGGCAATGCCGTGGGAACTGACCTCCATAAAACAGAATTCCACACCCGCCTCATTCATCCGGGACAGGTATTTATTGATCGTCAGGGAATCCGGAGTGGTCAGCCGGGTGGGGAATTCCTGGTCGTCCACCATGATTTTGATCGTCGAGATCAGCCCCACCTTGTATCCCGCCTTCTTAAAAAGCTGGTAGAGCAGCGTACTCACCGTGGTCTTCCCGTTGGTCCCGGTAACCCCCACCAACCGCAGGTTGGCAGACGGGTTCCCATAATAGTTCGAGGCCATCACCGCCAGGGCCAGTTGCGTATCCGCGACTTCCACGTAGGTCACCCCGTCCGCCAGATCCTGGGGGAGTTCCTCGCAAATCACTGCGCGCACCCCGTTTTTCACCGCCCCGTCGATAAACCGGTGGCCGTCGGCCTCCGTTCCCCGGATTGCCACAAACGCATCGGACGCGCCGGTTTCCCGGGAATCGAAACGGATCGATTCAATGCCCACAGCGGTACTGCCGCTGACTGCGTGGAGGGATACCCCGAACAACAAGTCCTTGAGTTGTTTCATGAGAGTTCCAGGACAATTCGTTTGACTTCTCGGACTTTGGTTCCCTTGGAAACCGATTGCCGTTTTACCTTGCCGTTTCCACGGACTTCCACCTGCACCCCGAGGTTTTCCAGGATGGATATTGCGTCCATCCCGCTCATCCCCCGCAGGTCCGGCAGCGTTTCCGGCGCCTGGCGCGAGGTTTCATAGTATTTTTCGTATTCCGCTTCCAACCCGGAAGGGTCAATTTGAATCCCGGCCAGGTATTGCTCGCGGGGTTTATTGGCGATAACTTTCTGGGCCACCGACCGGAATACCGGCCCCGAAACGTCCGCCCCGTAGTAGCCCACGCTTTTGTCGGGTTCGTGGATAACCACAATACAGGAGTACTGGGGGTCGTCCGCAGGGAAATAACCCGCAAACGTGGAGATATACGCCAGTTTTTCCGGGTCCTTGTGCGCGTAATTCTTTTGGGCGGTACCTGTTTTACCTGCCAGCGACAGGTAAGGGGAATACAGGCTGCGGCCCGTTCCGTGCTCCCCGGATACCACATTCTTCAGCAGCCGTTGTACCTTCCGAACCGTTTCCCGGGAACATATGGCCGGGTTGATCACCTCTTTTTCGAACCGCTCCACTGTCCGGTCCCATTCCCGAACCTCCTTGATGAGCCGGGGACGCAACAGCTCCCCGTCATTGGCGATCGCATTGTAGAAGGCGAGCGTCTGAAGGGGCGTAAGGGACACTTCATAGCCGTGGGACATCCAGGCCAGGGAAATGCCCGACCACCCTTTATCCCCCGGGTTCCGGAGTACGGGTTTGCCCTCTCCCTTGATCGGCATGCCCAGCGGCTGGGCGAGCCCCATTTCCATCAGGCGGTTAACAAACCGCTGCGGGTTCTCCTTATATCCATTGTGGATGATCTTGGCGAAAGCCGTATTGGAGGATACTTCAAATGCCTTCCCGACGGATATTTCCCCATAGCCCCCGTGTTTCGAATCGCGGACCACGCGGTCGTAGATGCGCCAGTAGCCCTTTCCGGTATCCACCACGGTACTCGTATCCACCACCTGGTCCTCCAGGGCCGCCACCAGCGACATGAGTTTAAAAGTTGAACCCGGCTCGTGGGATTCGCCAATGGCGTAATTCAGCCGTTCGTAGTACGTCCCCTCGGAGGTGCGCCCCAGGTTGCTGATCGCCTTGATCTCCCCGGTGCGGGTTTCCATCACGATTACCGTACCGTGTTCCGCCTTGTAGTGTTCCAGTTGCCGCAACAGGGCATGGTGGGCGATGTCCTGTATATTGATGTCGATGGTAGACACCACGTCATACCCGTCCTGGGGCTCAATAATATTGTCCAGGCCGATGGGCTTCCACTGCCCCTTGGCAATTTTCTGTTTGAGGCGTTTGCCTTCAACCCCCCGGAGGTAGCCCCCGAAGGCGCCTTCCAGGCCCACCCGGGTGGCATAGCCGTTTTCATCAAAGCGCTCGTATCCGACGCTGCGTTCGGCGATTTTCCCTAGGGGGTGTTCCCGCACGGTACGCTGCTCCACGATGATCCCTCCCTTGTACGGGCCTTTGCGGAACAAGGGAAATTCCCGGATCGCCATGTATTCCGAGTAATCCAGGTTCCGGGCCACCAGGAGGTACCGGTTTTTGTTGGCACGGCCCTTGCGCAATAGCTGCTCGTAATAAGCCGAAGGTTTCCCGAGCAGGTCGGACAGGGCGCGGGAGAGCGGCCCCACCCCTTGAGAAAAATCCGCATCGGAAACGGTCACCGCATCGAATCGGATGGTGTATTTGGAAACCGAAGTGGCCAGCAGGCTCCCGTCCTCGGAGTAGAGGTTGCCCCGGTTTGGGGCGATAGTAAAGAGCTTTTCGGTCCGCTGCATGGCGAGCTCCCGGTACTTATCGCCGTCCACCGTCTGGATGTTGACCAGCTTGAACACCACCGCCCCGGCAAAGAGGAACAGCCCTCCGGCGACAATATACAGGCGTACGAGTATGTTCTTCGGGGTGATAGCCACGTTATTCCTCGGGTGTTACGATTATTTTATTCGGCGGCGTTTCGGCCGGGAGCAACCCGGCTTCCTTCACGCTTTCGCGGATGGTTGATTCCAGTTTCAGCCGCTGGGCCTGCGACCGGATCTCGACAAATTCGCTGCGCAATTCCTTTACTTCCTCATTGAGTGCCGCCAGTTGGTGTACTTTTTTATCGGCAGCATGCGAACTGGCGATCATGATGGTGGCCAGCCCGGAGATAAAAACGATAAAAGCCCAATTCTTGGGGGCGTCCCCGCTTACCAGGAAGGTGCCTCTAAGTATGGATACCAAGCGTTTTCTCATGCTTCTCAATCAATTGACGGACCGCGTGTCCGTTGTTTCAATATCTGTGCGTTCTGCTATTCTGAGTTTGGCGCTCCGGGCCCTTGGGTTCTCCTCCAACTCGTCATCCCCGGGGACAATGAGCTTACCGACTTTGCGAAAGGGCGCCAGCGGGTTTCCGTAAAAATCCTTGTCAACCTCCCCCTCGAATTTCCCGGTCCGGATAAACCGCTTCACCAGTCGATCTTCCAGGGAATGGTAGCTGATCAGGCTCAAACGCCCCCCGGTCGGCAAGAGCGCAGCGGTCTGTTGCAAAAACGCCTCCAGAGCCGCGAGCTCCTGGTTCACCTCCATCCGGATGGCCTGGTAAATCCGGGCGAGCACCTTGTTCTCCTTGCCGCGGGGCAAGAAGGCGCTAACCGCTTCATTCAGGCCGTACGTGGTCTGAATGGACGCCTTGTCCCGCGCCCTGACCAACTCCCCGGCTATCTTCCCGGCGCTGCGGAGTTCCCCGTATCGCTGCAACACGCTGCGCAGCTTTTCAAAGGAATAGGTGTTGACCACATCCCGGGCCGTGATTTCCGCCCGGCGGCTCATCCGCATGTCCAGCCCGGCGTCGAAGCGGGTGGAAAACCCGCGTTCCGCACGGTCGAATTGATGGGAGGAAACCCCGAAATCCGCGAGGATCCCGTCTACCTTCAGAATGCCATAGAACTTCAAAAACTGTCGTATATACCGGAAGTTTTCCCCAATCAGCAAAAACCGTTCGTCTTCCGGTTTATTGGCCAGGGCCTCTTCGTCCTGGTCAAATGCAATCAACCTCCCTTTCGGCCCCAACCTGCCGAGGATTTCCCGGCTGTGTCCGCCCCCGCCAAAGGTGACGTCCACATAGGTGCCGTCCTCCCGGATCGCCAGCCCGTCGACCGACTCCCGGAGCAGGACCGGTTTATGATATTTCATCTCCGTCATCCCCCATCACCTCCTCGGCGAGGTCTGCAAAATCAGCAGCCGTCTCTTCGAGTACATTCTCATAGCTGTCCTTGTCCCAGATCTCCACAATATTAATTGCCGAGCTCAGGACAACTTCCTTGCCGATCCCCGCCACATCAATCAGGTTCTTGGGGATGAGCAGGCGGCCCGTGGCATCGATTTCCACCAGCTTGACCCCGGCGGTGAACCGCCGGATAAAATCATTGTTCTTTTTGCGGAAACGGTTTTTTTTGTGCATCTGCTGCATCAGCTGGTTCCACTCGGCCATGGGATATAACTCCAGGCAGGGCTGGAACACGGAACGCTTGATGACAAATCCCTCGTTCAGGATGGGAACCATCTGGTTTTTCAGCGCCACAGGGATCATAATACGGCCCTTGGAATCGGCCTTGCATTCATATGTCCCGATGAAGCTGATCACAGTTAAAGCTGGTTGTTTGGTATTATAAAACTCAAATATATAGAAATTATTACCACATTTTACCACAAATTACCACTTTGTTCATAAAAAATAGGGATTGCACCCGGAAGTCGCCAATCTGTTCCGCAATTCCGGGCGGTTTCGCAGTGGGAAGGTTGCCTGCCGCTATTCCGCCTTCAATAGCGTCTTCCAACAGGCCCGGGAAGGCCTTATAAAACCTTGCCATATGGTGGAAATGCCTATATTTGCCAACTGACAGCAGCAACCGCCTGTATGAAAGACCAGATTATCAAAGACGGTAAATACCGGTACATCGAAAAGGGCGAAGGGACCCCGATGATTATCCTTCACGGTTTGATGGGCGGCCTGAGCAACTTTCAGGGCGTCTCGGATTATTTCCCCGAAAAGGGCTACCAGGTCCTGATCCCGGAACTCCCCATCTACGACATGCCGCTTATCAAGACGAACGTGAAGAATTTTGCGCGTTTCCTGGAAGGGTTCATCGAGTACAAGGGGTTAAAAGACGTTATCCTGCTGGGGAATTCCCTGGGGGGGCATATAGGCCTGCTGCATACCAAGATGTTTCCGGAAGTAGTCCGGGCCCTGGTCATCACAGGGAGTTCCGGTTTGTACGAAAGCGCCATGGGCGACGGTTACCCCAAACGGGGCGACTACGAATTCATCAAGAAAAAGGCCGAGGACGTTTTCTACGACCCCAAGGTGGCCACCAAGGAAATCGTGGACGAGGTATACGCCACGGTGAACGACCGGATGAAGCTGGTCAAGACGCTCGCCATCGCCAAAAGCGCGATCCGACACAATATGTCCAAGGACCTGCCGGCCATGAAGACGCCCACCTGCATCATCTGGGGGGAGAACGACACAGTAACCCCGCCCAATGTGGCCAAGGAATTCCACGAACTGCTGCCGGATTCCGATTTGTTCTGGATCCCGGAATGCGGGCACGCCCCCATGATGGAACATCCGAAGGATTTTAACCGCATATTGGCTGGCTGGCTGGAAAAGCGCAACTTTTAAGGCAGCGAACCAAACCCCGGGCCTGCCCGGTAACCCGCCGTTTTTATGAAAATCCGATCTGCAGAATTCGTCGTCAGCAATACCGACGTGTCCCGGTGCCCTGCCGAGCCCCTGCCGGAATACGCTTTTATCGGCCGTTCCAATGTGGGTAAATCCTCCCTGATCAATATGCTGACCGATCGGAAACACCTGGCAAAGATCTCGGGCCGGCCGGGTAAAACCCAACTCATCAACCACTTCCGCATCAACGACAACTGGTTTTTGGTAGACCTGCCGGGATACGGGTATGCCCGGACTTCCAAAAAGGACAAGGCCGCCTTTCAAAAACTAATCCACCGGTATTTCAGGGAGCGGCGGCAATTGCTGTCGGCATTTCTGCTCGTGGATATCCGCCACGAGCCCCAGCCCATCGACCTGGAATTCATGGAATGGCTCACCGGCGAAGGAATACCCTTTGCCCTGATCTTTACCAAAGCGGACAAACTCAAACCCGGCGCCGTATCCAGGCATACGGACGGGTACCTGCAGGCCATGCGCAACGCCGGGTGGGAAGCCGACCCGCCTTTCTTTGTGACCTCCTCCCTGAAGGGGATCGGCAAGGATGAGGTTCTTGCTTATATCGGGGAGATCAATCAAAATTTCCGGGAGGCTTCCGGGGGACCCCCCCAATAAAAATTACGCCAGAACCCCGCAAACTGCCAGCAGCCCCCGGCATTCACGCCAGCCGTTCCCGCAATACGTCCACCAGGTCCTCGAGCCGTTTGACCGCATTCAATTCCCGTGCGGAAAGCAGTATCCGAAGGTGTCCGCTGCGCACTTCCAGCACCGCAGGCAAGGCAACAGCCTCCAGGTCCTTTTCGGCCTGGAGTTCCCGGTATTCATCGCGGTGCAGGAAATGGACGGGCCTGTCCACGGCCTGCAGGAACGCCCTCCAGGACTCCCGGGGCCCTATCGGGCCGTGCGTGAGTTTACAGAGGTTGCAGCCGTAGGTATCCGGACGCATATACTTATGAAGCGTATCCCAAAAAGCCTGGCGCCATCCGGTATCCGCATTGTAGACGAATACCAGGGTTCCGTCTTCCTCCAAAAATTCCGTGTTCATTTTTGTCTTCCTTTCCTTTCTGGCACTGCGCGCCCTTTTCAGTTGGTTCCTTCTTAGGTCAATTCCTTACAATCCCATCTCCTTTAACCTTTCATTAGGCCGGCCCGGCCGGGGAGTTCAGTAAATTAGCCGGAAGTGAAACCGGATATCCATTAAGTTATGAAAAAGATTGTACATCCCTCAGGAGATCGGGGGTTCGCCGACCACGGTTGGCTGAAAAGCAGGCACAGCTTCAGTTTTGCATCCTTCTACGACCCGGATAAAATTCAGTTCGGGGCACTGCGCGTCCTGAACGACGACCGCGTGGCTCCCGGGAAGGGGTTTGGCACCCACCCGCACCGGGATATGGAGATCATTTCCATCCCCCTGGAGGGCGCTCTGGAACACGAGGACAGCATGGGTAACAAAGCGGTAATCCGCGAGGGGGATATCCAAGTGATGAGTGCCGGCACCGGCGTCCGCCACAGCGAATACAATAAAAACCAGGATCGGGAGGTAGCCTTCCTGCAAATCTGGATCCTCCCCGATACGCCCGGGGTGAGCCCCCGGTACGATCAAATCCGGCTCGACCCGGCTGCCGCGCGAAACAAATGGTTTACCGCCCTGGGCCCGCAAGGGAAACACGACGGCCTGTGGATCCACCAGGATGCCTGGCTGCACCTCGGTCACTTTGAATCCGGACAAACACCCCGCTACTCGCTGAAGGCGCCGGAACACGGGCTTTATATTTTTGTCCTGGAAGGTGAAGTGCAAGTGGCGGATACGCGGCTGGCCGACCGGGATGCCCTGGGGGTCTGGCAAACTGGCTCGGTGGACTTCGACATCCTGGAGCAGAGCCGCATACTGCTTATCGAGGTGCCGATGGCGGAACAGGCAGGTACCTGAATCGAGCAATCCAGCAAATTTGATATTTGTCATGAATTATTCGTATCCTAGGGGGTAGATTTACAATCAAACCTATATTCAACGCATGGAACGCATCAACGACATCCTTGTCCCCTTTGATTTTTCCCCACCTTCCGAACAGGCCCTGGCCTACGCCCTGGATTTTGTGGGAAGCCGCCCCGGCAAAAAGATCACCCTTTGCTTTATGCAGGAAAAAGAAGACCTGAAGGCCCTGGAGAAACAGTTTGCGGATATTCGCGCCGGACTCAGCAAAGCGTTCCGCTCCGAATTGGACTGGGTGCATTTTTCGCCCCCGTCGGTGCCCGGCCTGATTGACAAGAGCCGGGAACTCCACACCGACCTGATCCTGATGGGCACTTCCGGCTCCCAGGATCCGGAGGGAACCACCCACACCTCGCAAACCGTCCTGTCCACGGATTGCCCGGTTTTGGTAATCCCCCAGGGGGTCCCGGAGGAATTCCGCCTGAAGAAAATCGCCCTGGTACTCGGCAGCAACGAAATAGACGACCCCAAGGATCTGGGGACCTTGCTGAATTTTGCACGAACCTTCAATGCGCAGGTGCACGTGCTGACGATTCAGACCACCCCTGGCGTATACGGGTATTCCAGGGAGGAAGAAAAGAACGAGCGGCTACTCGAGTACTACCTGGAAGATTTCTATGCCCAGCATACCTTTATAGAGAGTGACGACATGGTGGAAGGGATTTTTGACTACGCCCAGGAAAAAGAAATGGACCTGATTGCCATCCTGCCACGCAATCACGTGCGCAATGGCAAGCCGTCCGAGGGACGGCTCACCCGGATCCTGACCCTGCAATCCCGAATCCCCCTGCTGGCCATCGAGCACTAAGGACCTCTTATATGTCCTTGCTCCTGACCACTTGTCGGCCATTGGAGTCATTAAAAGGCCGATTTAAATAGAAAGCAACCATTTATACGTAATTTCCGCGGCAAAACGAATTGTACACACCGAAATACCACCCAATATGTCGCAACCCGTCTCCCCCTACCGCAACTGGTACCACCCGTACACCCCCGACCGGAAATACGCCCGCCGTGCAGCCTACTTCAGCATGGAGTTCGGTATCGACCAGGGGCTGAAAATCTATTCCGGGGGCCTGGGCTTTTTGGCCGGCTCCCACCTGAAGTCCGCCTTTGACCTGAAACAGAATATGATCGGTATCGGGATGCTTTGGAAATACGGCTATTACGACCAGGAGCGGCAGCAAGACGGCACCATGGCATCCCGCCTGGTGGAAAAAAGATACGATTACCTCCAGGATACGGGGATTGAGCTTTCGGTGGCTATTAATGACAACCCGGATGTTCGGGTTCGGGTCTGGGTACTCCCACCGGATGTCTTTCAGACAGTACCCCTGTACCTGCTCAGCACGGATGTCCCCGACAATGACCACCTTTCCCGGACGATCACCGACCGCCTCTACGACCCGAATGACGAAACGCGAATCTCCCAAAGCATTGTACTGGGAATCGGCGGGGCAAAGCTTGTCGGGCTGCTGGGAGGGGCCGACTGCTACCACCTGAACGAAGGCCATGCACTCCCGGCTTTTTATTACCTGCGCGACCAGGGGGTTCCCTCCTCCCAAATGGTCTTCACCACGCATACGCCGGAGAAAGGCGGAAACGAAACCCGCAATGGCTACCACCTGAACAACCGCGGATTCTTTGGCCGCCGGTTGCCCGACCCGGAATTGCGCCGGCAACTCGTCGGGGAAGAGCTCAATTATACCGTATCGGCCCTTCGGCATTCCAAAAAGGCGAATGCGGTTTCCAAACTGCACGCCCGGGTGGCCCGGCAGATGTGGCAACCCTTTGGCCTGGATTCCCGGATCGTCCCCATTACCAATGCCCAGCACCCGGGATACTGGACGGATCCTGCACTGCAAAAGCACTTTGAGAAAAATCAGGTTAAAGCCTTCCGAAAGCGCAAAACGCAAATGAAGGCCGACCTGTTCCGGGAAGTCATGAACCAGACCGGAAAGCGGTTTGACCCGGAGGTCCTCACCGTGGTCTGGGCCCGGCGGTTTGCCGCCTACAAACGGGCAGACCTGCTGTTGCGGGATTTTGAGCGTTTCCGAAAACTCCTGACCAACCCGGAAAAACCCATACAGATTATCTGGGCGGGCAAGCCCTACCCGGAAGACTACGGCGCCATCAATATCTTCAACCGACTCATCGAGGTCAGCTGGGGGTTCCCCAACCTGAGTGTGCTGACCGGCTATGAGATGGAACTCTCCAGGTTGCTGAAGGAAGGCTCGGATATCTGGCTCAACACCCCGCGAATCACCCGAGAGGCCTCCGGTACCAGCGGGATGACGGCTGCGATGAACGGTTCGCTGAACCTGACGGTGAACGACGGTTGGATCCCCGAGTTTGCCCGTCACGGCGAAAATGCCTTTGTCCTTCCCGAGGCAGATCCCGGACAGCCCCACAGCGTCCAGGACGAGGTAGACAGCAAAAACCTGTACGAAATACTCGAGAAAGACGTATTGCCCTTATACTACGAGCAACCCGAAAAATGGATGGAGATGGTATTCCGCGCCAAGGAGGAAGTTGTCCCTGCGTTTTCGAGCCACCGGATGGCCGACGCCTACTACCGGGAGCTCTACAAGGCCTGACCTCCCGGGCCGGGCGAATCGCCTTTTAGTTCGAGCTTCTCGGCAAAGTAGTCGCAGAAATCCTTCATGGTGGCCGTCATCTTTTCGTCCTGGGTGGCCTTCATAAACGTATCGGAAAGCGCCACCAGGGTCTGGTGGAAAAAGATCTTCATCTCCTCCACGGGCATGTCCTTGGTCCAGAGGTCAATTTTCAGGGACTCTTTGTTTGCGCTGTCCCAAACAGACAGGAGCATCGCCTTGGCTTCCTCGTTTTCAATCCCGCCGTCCTGGGCAGACCAGTGCAGCTTTTCCGGGACCCGGTTTTCATCCAGGGCCACCCGAAGGGTTATTTCCGATGTATGTAGTTCCGACATAATTTCTTATCTGGGGGGTTTGTAATTTGATTCCCTGAACAGTGCCTCCCCGGGCAATTCCATCAGTTGGCGAAGTTCCGTATCCGGGTTGGCCTCCATATAGGAGCGCACAATCTGCCATCCCATATAGCGACCGATCCTCCCGGGCGATTCGTTGTCGAGTTCCAGTCGGAACTTGCTGAAAGGCGCCGGGTCCAAAAATCGCGGGCCCAGTTCCCGGTCCGTGCTGTAGAGCAGTTCCCGTTCAATCAGGTAGCGCCAGATCTGGGCTTCGTTCTCCCGGGCCCATTGGAGCTCCTCCCCGGTATAGCCGATTTTGGTCGAATCCGGTTCCAGGGGCAGCAATTGATCCTTCAGGTAGAGGATTTTACCGTAATAAACCATCTGGCCGACAAAACTCCGCTCCCGGGGAGCCGGGACCACCGACCGGGCAAATGCCGCCGCCACATCGCTCATCATGAAATCCGCATCCAGGGATTTGGCGATATACCGGTCCATGTTGCCGTAGAAGGGGTGGTCCGGGCCCAGGTAGTTGTCCAGGCCAATCAGCAACAGCGTATCGGCCAGGACCACCCGGTTTTGGTAATCCACATCCGTTGTCAGCGTGATGACCGAAGGCACCGGGCGATCGGGAAAATAAAATTGTACGTGCTTGTAGAAGAGTTCGAGTTCCCGGGTAAACGGCTCAAAATCGGGAAAAACCCGTTCCACCTCTGCCCGCAGCCGGGTTTGCAGGGAATCCTCTTTTTTGGCCAGCCAAATACTGTCCGGGAATTGGGACGGAAACAGGTAGGGGAACCGGGCTTTTAAACCGGGGAGCTCCTCAGGGGCCACAGTGTCAAAGGCACGGTCAAATCGATGGACCTCGAGGTCTACCGGTATCCGGGCAATGCGTTCGGGTACATTCGCCCCGGTTTCCCCACAGCTGCAGAACAGCACCATGGCAACAACAGGTATTCCTTTTATAAGTAATCGCAGCAAGGCTTTCGTATTAGGAGGCGGGGTGCTATTTTTACGGGGCAAAGTTAGTGGTTTTCCAATTGAAACTAAAGCGGGATGCAATCTGAAAAAATCATCGAACATATCGTTAACTGGTTAAAGGACTATGCCCGTGATGCGGGAATGAAGGGGTTTGTCGTCGGGGTCTCCGGGGGCATCGATTCGGCCCTCACCTCCACGTTATGCGCCCGGACCGGGCTGGAGGTGCTCTGTCTGGAAATGCCCATTCACCAATCCACAGCTCAGGTTACGCGGGCTGCCAACCATATCGAATGGCTCCGGAACCAGTATCCCAACGTGCGGTCCGAATGGATCAACCTGACCCCGGTATTCGACAGCCTGATCGGGGTACTCCCGCCGGTGGAATCCGAAGACTCGCGGTTTATGTCCCTGGCCAATACCCGCGCCCGGTTGCGAATGACCTCCCTGTATTATTTCGCCGCCCTGGAAAAGTACCTGGTGGCCGGAACGGGCAACAAGGTGGAGGATTTCGGGGTGGGATTCTACACGAAATACGGGGACGGAGGCGTGGACCTCAGCCCGATTGCGGACCTGCTGAAGACAGAGGTATACCAGCTGGCTTCCCATTTGGGAATCAATAAGGAAATCCAGGATGCCCCGCCCACGGACGGGCTCTGGGGAGACAACCGCACGGATGAAGACCAGATTGGGGCCTCCTACCCGGAATTGGAGTGGGCCATGGAGATGGACGAACGGGGCAAAAAAGCCGATGATTTTAAGGGTCGGGAGCGTGAAGTCTTTAAAATATACAAACACCTCAATACCGTTAATCGACACAAAATGCTTCCTATCCCGGTGTGTGAAATTCCGGAATCCCTCAAATAAGCCACTCAGCCCCAATTCGATGCATTATCTCGAGAATTGAGGGAGATTTCCTAACCAATCGGGAATTTTTTGACAATTTTGTTGAGGTAATAACGGATTTAAGCCTTACATTGCATGTCAGTTTTTAGGGACGTGCCGAGCCTTGAAATCGATAAACAAACCAAAATGATCAATGTACTAATTGCGGATAATCACCCGGTTGTCCGTCTTGGCATCAAACAAGTTCTGGAAAATGATGGCGATATTCAGGTTCTCGGAGACGTTGGAACCACCACGGCGCTTTTCCAGATGCTTTCAAAAGCGACCCCCGACGTACTGATCCTCGAGATGGATATTCCGGAAATCAACGGAATTGCCACCCTGCGCAAAATGAAAGATGAATACCCGGAAGTCCAGGTGCTGATTTACAGTGGCCAGTCCGAGGACGTCTATGCCCTGAGCACCATCCGTGCCGGCGCGCGCGGCTACCTTTCAAAAAGCGCCGAACTCTCCTACCTGGCCGATGCCGTGCATAAGGTAAGTGACGGGGGCATGTTCATCACCAATGAACTCGCCCAGCGGCTGGCCTTTGACGAAGGCACCCAGAAACCCCGCCGCTTTTTCCGCAAGCTGTCTACCCGCGAGGTGGAAGTCCTTAAAATGCTGGCGAGCGGCAAACGAAACAAGGAAGTGGCCCTTGGCCTGAACCTGAACGAAAAAACCGTCAGTACCTACAAGGCCCGCCTGATGAAAAAGCTGAATGTCGACAATATGGTCGATTTGCTTCAACAAGCCAAAGCCCTGGAATTATACTGATTGCAGCGAGGCGAATACTGGATAAAAAAGCCCGGATCCCCGGGCTTTTTTATTTTCGTTGCCCGGGACGCGGGGGATACGCGGCACGTCCCTCAGCTTGCCGGGGTATCGCTTTCAGGATAATACCCGGTTGAGCTTTTTGTTGAGGAGTTTGTTGAGTTGCAGGTAATTGATAATCTCCTCCAGCACCTCGGCATTCGTCTCCCCGGGACGGGATTCGGTCTGCCCCCTCAGCGCCTCGATGCGCTTTTTGATCAGGTAACACCTCAGGGAGAGGATGGTTTCGCTTACGAGTTGCCCCAGGCTGTCCTGCTTTTGTTTCGGGTAGATATCCTTGCGTTCCCAATGGTGCAGCTCGTACTTCTCCTCGTCCATGAGGATGGCCGATAATTCCCCGGCAAATTCCGCATCCGCCTCTTCGGTTAACCGGTGCACGCTGAAATCCGGTTCGGAATTCAGCTTCTCGATGAGTTTGTAGTAGAGGCTCCGGAATCGGGCGTCGCTGAGTTCAATTTCATCCTCCTGAAGGTCCAGAAAAATTTTCTCAAAAACGCGTACTTCGCTACGCTCAGGTTCCAATACCAACTCCCCTTCGTCGTTCTCCTTCAGGACGAGATCCTCGAATTCCTCGGACTCCCTGCCGTAGAGCAGCAGTACTTCGATAATTTTACGCTCCAGCTCGTACTGGGGGTCTACCTTGGCGGCAGCGGGATCCTGCCGGACCACTTCCATGGGTCCCGGTTCGGGCTTGCGCGCCTCTTCCCGCTGGGCCTTGCGGGTCATCTGTGCCAGCGTGTTAAAGAGGACTTCTTCGGATATCCCCATCAGGGAGGCGCACTCCTGTACGTAAACCTCCCGTTTGATGCGATCGGGGATCCGGGCGATGCTGCTGACGATATCCCGGATGGTCTCTGCGCGCCGGATCGGGTCGTTGGCGGCTTCTTCGGTTAGCAGGGCCGTTTTAAACTGTATAAAATCCCGGGAATTCTCCTTGAGGTAGGCCTCGATGGCATCCCGGGAATGAGACCGTGCAAAACTGTCCGGGTCCTCCCCTGCCGGGAACGTGCATACCCGGACGTTCAGCCCCTCTTCCAGGATCAGGTCGATCCCCCGGAGGGATGCCCGCAGCCCGGCTGCATCCCCGTCAAAAAGGACCACCACGTTCACCGTCAGGCGTCGGATCAGGCGGATTTGTTCCGGGGTCAGCGCCGTACCGCTGGAGGCGACCACGTTTTCAATGCCGCTCTGGTACAACTGGATGACATCCGTATACCCTTCCACCAGGTAACAGACATCCTCGCGGGCTATTGCCTTCTTGGCGTGGTAGATGCCGTAGAGCACCTTGCTCTTGTGATAAATCTCGCTTTCGGGCGAATTCAGGTACTTGGCGACTTTCTTCTCGGAACTCAGGGTCCGGCCCCCGAATCCGAGAACCCGTCCGCTCATGGACTGGATGGGGAAGAGTACCCGCCCCTTGAAGCGGTCGAATTTCCTCGGTGGCTGGGCGGGGTCGGCGGCGGGTTTCACTATGGTCAGGCCCGTTTTCTCCAGGAATTCCAGTTGATAGCCCTTTTCCAGGGCCGCATCGGTAAAGGCAGACCACTGGTCCGGGTTGTACCCCAAGCCGAATTCGCGGATAGTATCTTCGGAAAACCCGCGCTCTTTAAAATACGTCAGCCCGATGGCCTTCCCGCTCTCGCTCTCCCAAAGGCACTCCTGGAAAAAATCCCGGGCAAACTCGCTGACCAGCAACATGCTTTCCCGTTCACTCGCCTGCTCCTTCTCCTCGTCCGTCCGCTGGGTTTCCTCTACTTCAATCTGATATTTGCGGGCCAGGTATTTGATGGCCTCCGGGTAGGTGAAATGCTCGTGTTCCATTAGAAACGCCACCACATTGCCCCCCTTGCCGCTGCTGAAATCCTTCCAGATCTGTTTCACCGGGGAGACCATAAAGCTCGGCGTCCGTTCGTCCGTGAACGGGCTCAGCCCCTTGAAGTTGGAGCCGGACTTTTTTAACTGCACAAAATCCCCGATGACCTCTTCCACGCGGGCGGCGTCAAAAACCTTGTCAATAGTCGTCCTGGCAATCAATTCTTCCCGTTTTTGGCAAAGGTAAATGTACGAAATCGTATGGTCCGGAAAAAGGTATTATATCCCGGGTCGTACTGGAAAAAATAAGGGGCGCCCGAAAGCGCCCCTACCGTTATCGGGAATCCGGAACAACGGCTCAAAGGTCAAATCGCAGGCCCAGGGACAGGTTGTGCTCGTCCACCGCCGCGTTTTCAAATATGGGGTTCAGGTCGTACTTGGCATAGAGCAGCACCCCTTCCACGCCGATGTACCCGGCCAGGCCATAGACCAGGTCGGAGGTATTGTAGCCCCTTTTCAGTTTGTCTTTTACGCGTTCCCCGTCCCGGGTGTACTTGAGTTTCTGGCGCGCCCCCAGGTTGAAGCCGCCGTACCCGCCCAGCCCGATGCGGAACTGGTTCTCCAGGGAATACCGGAAATGGTCCTCGTACTCCTTGTAGCGCGAAGGCCCGAATTCCAGGTACACGGGCACCACCAGATTGTCCATCCGGAATTTGGATTTGTCCAGCTCGTACTCAAATTCCTGCAGGTTGGTTTGCCCGTCCTCGGCTACGAAATACTGGTTGCCCTCCGGTTTTAAGCCATTGAATTGCAGGGATACCCCGTAATGGAACCGCAAAAAATTACTGTTGTTGAAAACCCGGGTCCGCCAGGACCAGCCAATCTCAAAAAACCGGCTGCCGGCGAGTTTATAGGGGGCCTCCTCCAGGCTCCGGCCGGAAGCCAGAGCATTGTTGAAGCCCACGGCCACCACCAGGTCGGAATACGTGCGGCGGTCGTATTTTACCGGCCGGTTCCGTTCGCGCCAGCCAAACACATCCTCGTCGTTAAACCGGATGTTGAAGCCCACCACCTCCCCGGCATCATCACGGTTCTTCCGGGTGCCGAGCACTTCACCTTCGTTCCGCTCCAGCAGGGCAATCTCCCGGTCGATCATGTTGATCCGGTCCGCGATATTCAGGGCGCGTTTTTCAGCGGCGGCTTCTTTGAGCTGCGCTGCCTCCGCCTCCGTAATCTCCCCGTCAATCAGGCGCTCCTCAATACGCAGGATTTCCTGTTTCAACGCCTCCTTCTCCTGAAGGGAGACCTGCTCCCGCATCTCTTTGAGGGATTCGACGCGATTTTCATAAGGTTCCTGGCCCAGGGCGATTTGTGTACTTGCGAGGATCAACATGGGGATTAACAGGCGTACTAATGTGTTCATTTCTTTTTGATTTGATGATTGATGAATAGACTCCTCCCGGACCCCGTTACGGGATCGGAATAATTGTTTGTATTTCAATGGGTTAATTGTTCCGGTCGGCTACTGCCGTCCGCACCTTCCTAAAGCCGTCTTTCAACTTTTCGAACAGCTCTTCCCGAAAAGTCTGGTCGAGTTCCGATTCGGCGGCCGAAAGTAGCGACCGCGCGTCCACCGAATCCCGGGGCATGCGGTAGGCCGAGGCAGCTATCCGCTCCTGCGCCTCCCGCAGCAGCGAATCGATTTCGGCATCCGTAACGACAGCGCCCCCTTCCTGCTCCCGTTGGGCAACCTCCGTGAGGATGGCATCGAGTTGCCGGTTTATCTGCAAGGCCAGGCCGCTGGTATCCACCCCGGTTGCCGGGGCCTCCCCGTTATTGGCGATATCCGGGCCGGGATCATCATTTAGCGGCAATTGGGCCGCCCGCGTCGGATCTGCCGACGGTTGCCTTCCTGCCGCAGATTCGGTGGCTTCCCGACGTTTCTCCGGGCTGGCCTCCCCGGCCAGGGCATCCGCAGGGGGCTGCTCCCCGGGGGGTTGTGACTGTTGGCGGTCCTCCGCCCGGGTGTCCGGGGCGGCAACTACGGGCAGGTCCCCGGAAGCCGGATACGGCCCCATGGGATCAATGCCCCCGGCGCTTCCCGGGCCGGATAGCATCCGAACCCCCAGGACGATCAGCAGGCAGGCTGCCGCAGCGTACATCCAGGGCAACCAACGTTTCCGACGGCCCGCCCCACGGGGTACGTCGAGCCGTCCGGACAGGCGCTCCCAGGCCCCGGGGGTCGGTTGGATCTCCTGTTCCTGTAATTTTTCCTTTATTTTCCTTTCAAAATCAACGGGTGCCATAGCGGGTAATTTGATGTTTTTCCAGCTGCTCCTGCAGCAATTTCCGGGCCTTGTACAGCTGGGATTTGGAGGTGCTCTCGGATATATCCAGCAACTCCGCAATCTCCGGGTGTTTGTAACCTTCCACAACGTATAGGACAAAAACGGTCCGGTACCCTTCGGGCAAGGCGTCAATGAGCTCGTAAATCTGGCGCAATTCCAGGAAATCCGATTCCCGATCCGGTTTGCTGGCGGGCTCCGGCAGTTCCTCCTGGAGCACCAGGAATTGCCTTTTGCGCAAAAAGTCAATCGATTGCCGCACCATGATCCTACGCATCCAGCCTTCAAAACTCCCTTCGTGCCTGTAGGTTGCCAGGTTTTCAAAGACCTTGACAAACCCTTCGATCATCACGTCTTCTGCGTGCTGCAGGTCCCGTACATACCGACGGCAAACAGCCAGCATTTTCGGGGACCAGTGTTCGTAAAGCGTTTTCTGTGCTTCCCGATGCCCATCGCGGGCCTTTCGGATAAGGGCCTTCTCGTTCTGAAATAAGGCGATGATCTTCACGGTTTGGTGTCGGTTTCTATAGATATAGACGAAGCCGGATGAAAAAGGGTTGCCTGGCCGTCTGATTACTGCCTGCGGTCCACCACATAATTGACCATCAATTCCAGGGCCTCCCGGTAGGATGATTGCGGAAACGGTTTGAGCATTTCCAGGGCTTCCTGTTTGAATTCCTGCATCCGCCCTTCGGCGTATTCCAGGCCGCCGGAAGATTTTACAAAATCGATCACTTCGCGCACCCGCTTCTTATCGGTGTTGTGGTTCTTTACCGAATTGATCAGCCACTTCCGGTCCCGTTCGGAGGCTGAATTCAGCGCATAGATCAGGGGAAGCGTCATCTTCTGTTCCTTGATGTCAATCCCGGTAGGCTTCCCGATCCGGTTTTCGCCGTAATCGAACAGATCGTCCTTGATCTGGAAGGCCATACCGCAGCGTTCCCCGAATTTCCGGAACATTTCCACATATTCCGAATCGGGACGGACCGAGGCGGCCCCCAGGCTGCAGCACGCCGCGATCAGGGTAGCAGTTTTCTGCCGGATGATCTCGTAATACACTTCTTCGGTAATATCCAGCCGGCGCGCCTTCTCGAGCTGGAGGAGTTCGCCTTCGCTGATTTCCCGCATGGCCGCCGAAATAATCCGCAACAGGTCAAAATCTCCGTTGTCCACGGATAACAACATCCCCCGGGCGAGCAGGAAGTCCCCCACCAGGACGGCAATCTTGTTCTTCCAAAGGGCATTAATGGAGAAGAAGCCGCGTCGCTTGAAGCTCTCATCCACCACGTCGTCGTGGACCAGGCTGGCCGTATGGATCAACTCAATGACCGAGGCGCCGCGGTAGGTCCGTTCGTTTACCTGGCCTTCGTTGAGCAGTTTGGCTGTCAGGAAAACGAACATGGGCCGCATCTGCTTGCCCTTCCGGTTGACGATGTAATAGGTAATCCGGTTGAGCAGCGGCACCTTGGACGACATGGACTGATGGAACTTCTTTTCAAAGAGTTCCATCTCCTTATCAATGGGCTCACGGATGCGGGCGCTGGTCTTCAATCGGGTCGTTTTGGAAGGTCATGTCTAAGCAGGTATAAATGTAGGCAAAAAGGCGGGAAGCCCGGCAGGAAACCGCCCAAGCGACCTGCATTGTGGATGGACGTCGCCGGATTCCCTTCCTGGGCCAGCCATCCAGGGCCCTGGTCGTCCGCCCGTTGTAACAAAACGCAGCATCCTGCGACCAATTAGGCATGAAAAAGCTACAGATTATCAACGCGCTCCTATGGGCCGCATCGATCCTGGTAACCTCGTATTTCTTCCGGGAAGGGACGGGGTATGAGTATGTCCTGGGGGTACAGGTAATTGCGGCAACCCTGATGCTCGGGTTGATCCAGAACCAGAGCAGGAAGCGCGCGAGAACCCGTTAGGAACTGGTTACGGGTCGTGCCGGCCAGACAATGACAGGAGCAGTTGTCTTTTGGGGAGTTACCCCTTGTTGGCGAGCTGCCCGCAGGCGGCGTCGATGTCCTTGCCCCGGGAACGCCGTACAGTAACCGTGATCCCGGCTCCCTCCAGGGCACTGATGTATGCCTGCAGGGCGGGTTCGGATGCCTGCCGGAAGGCATCGTCCCCTATAGGATTGTACTCAATCAGGTTGACCTTACAGGGGGCGGCCCGGCAGAATGCCAATAGTGCAGCCACGTCCTCCGGCCCGTCGTTAATCCCCTCCCAGACCACGTATTCGTAGGTCACCCGGTTCCCGGTCTTTTCGTACCAGTATACGATGGCGTCCCGCAGGTCGTCAAGCGGAAAGGTCTCGTTGAACGGCATAATCGTTGAGCGGGTGCTGTCGATGGCGGAATGCAGGGATACGGCCAGATTGAAACGCGGGCCCTCTTCGGCCATCCGGCGGATCATCTTGGGGACCCCTGAGGTGGAAACGGTAATGCGCCGGGGGGACATGCCCAGGCCCTCTTCCGAGGTGATTTTATCAATCGCCTTCATCATGTTCGGGTAGTTCATGAGCGGCTCCCCCATCCCCATAAAGACGATATTGCTCAGGGGGCGACCGAAATAGAGCCGGCTCTGCCGGTCGATTACCACCACCTGGTCGTAAATCTCGTCCGGGTTCAGGTTCCGCATCCGCTTCAGGCGGGCCGTGGCGCAGAATTTGCAGTCCAGGCTGCACCCCACCTGGCTGGATACACAGGCCGTGGTGCGGTTTTCGGTGGGGATCAGCACGGATTCCACCACGAGTCCGTCGTGCAGGCGCACGGCGTTCTTCACCGTGCCGTCCGCGCTGCGCTGCATCCGGTCTACTTCAATATGGTTGATGGTGAATTCGGCTGCCAGCTGCTCCCGGAGATCCAGGGAGAGGTTCGTCATCGCATCAAAGTCATGCGCCCCTTTTTTCCACAGCCATTCATATACCTGGTTGCCACGGAAGGCCTCCATCCCGCGGGATTCGAAGAAGTCCCGCAGCTGCTCCCGGCTCAGGGCACGGATATCTTTCTTGGCCTCGGACTTCATATGGGCAGGGGTTCAGGCCGCTTCCGGCCGGTTTTAAATTAAAGGATCAGCATAGCATCCCCGTAGGAATAGAACCGGTACTGTTCCAAAATGGCTTCCTTGTACGCCCGCTTCATCAGGTCATGGCCCATAAAGGCCGAAACCATCATCAGCAAAGTGGACTTGGGCAGGTGGAAATTGGTCACCATGCAATTGGCGATGCTGAACTCATACGGAGGGAAGATGAACTTGTTGGTCCAGCCTTCGTGGGTGTTCAGCATGTGCTCGGACGAAACGGCACTTTCCAGGCCTCGCATCACCGTGGTTCCCACGGCACATACCTTGCGTTTGTTTTTCTTGGCGGTATTGACGATCTCGGTGGCCCGCTCGTCGATGACCAGTTCTTCACTGTCCATCTTGTGTTTTGACAGGTCTTCCACCTCAACCGGGCTGAAAGTCCCCAAGCCAACGTGCAGGGTGAGCTCGGCAAAGTTGATGCCCTTGATCTCCAGCCGCTTGAGCAGGTGCTTGGAGAAGTGCAGGCCGGCTGTCGGGGCGGCTACGGCACCCTCGTACTTGGCGTAGATGGTCTGGTAGCGGCTTTCGTCTTCCGGTTCCGGGTCGCGCTTGATGTATTTCGGGAGCGGTGTCTGCCCGAGCTCCCGCATCTTGCGGCGGAAATCCGTATAGGAGCCGTCGTAGAGGAATCGCAGGGTCCGTCCCCGTGAAGTGGTATTGTCGATTACCTCTGCCACCAGGGCCTCGTCTTCCCCGAAATAGAGCTTGTTGCCAATCCGTATTTTCCGTGCCGGGTCTACCAGCACATCCCAGAGGCGCTGTTCTTCGTTCAGCTCGCGGAGCAGGAAAACCTCGATGCGCGCCCCGGTTTTTTCTTTGTTCCCGTACAGGCGGGCAGGGAATACCTTCGTGTTGTTGAGCACTACCACATCGTCTTCCTCAAAGTAGTCGATCAGGTCCTTGAACAATTTGTGCTCGATCTTACCCGTTTCCCGGTGGACGACCATCAATTTGGATTCATCCCGGTTCTCTGTCGGGTACTCGGCCAATAGTTCTTTGGGAAGCTCAAAATTAAAATGTGATAGTTTCATAGTCTGGCGTTCGTGTTTTTTGCGGCTGCAAATATACGACCCTCAAACAGGGGATGTCAAGTAATAGAGAGACTTAAATTGGAAAATGCTGGGAAGTTGCAGGCGGAAGCCCACCCGATTTCCGGCAGAAGCGCCAATTGCTTATCTTTAAACGCCCTGAAAGAGGGGGCAAAGCCTGGTATATGAAATACAATTATTGCCTATCCATCATCCTCTGCCTGGCAGCCTTCGGTTCCTGCGGGACCCCCAAAGCCACCGGCGATTCCGGGTTTCCCTATGCCACAACCTGGGAACTCGATTTTATTTCGGGTACCCGAATCGCTTTTGAGGGCTTGTTCCCGGATCGGAAACCCGTCCTGACCTTTGATGCCGGCGAGGGCACCGCCTCGGGCAACAGCGGGTGCAACGGTTACACGGCTCCGGTTGAGATTTCCGGCAACCGGATTGAATTCGGGCAACCCGGCCCCTCCACCATGATGTACTGCGGACCCGGAGAGAACCAATTCCGGGAAATGCTTCAGAAGGTAAACCGCTGGGAGGTAAATTCGAACGGCAAACTCACGCTGCTCCTCGGGGACATCCCGATGCTGCGGTTTAAAAAGGCTTCTCCGTGAATGGGATAAAATCCATAACGACAAATAAAGTTTGCTGCCCGGTTGCCATCGGCCTCTCTTTGTTGCTGGCCCTTGTCGGTTGCACGGAGTCTCCCACCGGGGAGGCAAAGCCCGTGGTGAACTGGCAGGAGCGGGCTACGCGTATCCCTGAAGATTCCCTGCAGGCAGGGGCTACGTATCTGTCGGTCTATTCACAGATCTACAGTCAGTCAGAGCACCGGACCTTCAACCTGACGGTCACCGTCAGCCTGAGAAACACGAATACGGCCGATACGGTCTATATCCAATCCGTGGATTACTACGACACCAGCGGGGAGGCTATCCGGAAGTACATCCGGCAGCCCGTATTTATCGCGCCCATGGAAACGGTGGAAATCGTTATCGCCGAAGACGACCTGCAAGGGGGTACGGGTGGCAATTTCTACTTTGACTGGCTCACCCCGGCAGGATCCCAACCGCCGTATTTCGAAGCGGTTATGATCAGTACCTACGGGTCTCAGGGGCTGTCCTTCAGCACCCAGGGACATCCGGTTGGCACCCCCCGGAAGCATCCGTAGAACCGGGTTGCCGTATAGGTTTTACACCTCAAGGTGGCTGAACCCCAGCGCCTCCAGGTCCTCCCAGAAGTCCGGGTAGGATTTGGAGACTACACCCGCATCCTCAATTACCAGGTCCGTTTTCAGCCCCAGGGGGGCGAAGGCCATAGCCATCCGGTGGTCATTGTAGGTGCGGATGCGCTGCATGGCCACAATTCTCCGGCTGGGTTCCAGGTGCAGGGATTTGTCTGTTACACGGATCTCCGCCCCGAGTTTCTTCAATTCGTTTTCCAGGGCTACCAGCCGGTCCGTTTCCTTGATCTTCAGCGTGTGCAACCCGGTGAGCTCGCATCCGATCCCCAGCCCGAAACAACAGGCTGCCAGGGTTTGGGCCAGGTCGGGGGAACGGATCAGGTCGCAGCGGAAAAAATCGGATTCCGGGTCCCCGCTGCGGGTAATTTCCAGCCGGTCGTCCTCAAAATGGGATTCTACCCCCAATTGCCCGAATATTTCGGGCAGCACGCTGTCTCCCTGCAGGGAGTCTCCCCGGAAGGATCGCAGGCCAATCTGGCTACCCGTGGGGGACAGGGCCACCAGGCTGTAGAAATAAGAGGCCGAACTCCAGTCGGATTCCACCGTGCAGATGCTTTCCGGCAGGGAGGCGGCGTGTTCCACCCGGATGGTTTGGTCCCTGAATTCGGTCTTCACGCCAAGGCGGTCCAGCAGTCCGAGGGTCATCCGGATATAAGGAACCGAGGTGATGGTCCCCTCCAGATGGAGGGTCAGCCCATTCGGAAGGCTCGGGGCAATCAGCAGCAGGGCCGAGATATACTGGCTGCTCACATGGGCAGGCAGGGTAACCTCAGACTTCTCCAGGCGTTTTCCCCGGATTCGCAGGGGCGGGCAGCCCGGGTTTTCCAGGTAGTCGATCTCCGCCCCCAGGTCCCTGAGCGCTTCCACCAGGATTTCTATCGGGCGTTCCTTCATCCGTTGCGATCCGGTAAGGGTCACCTCCCGGCCTTCCCTGCTGGCAAAATAGGCCGTCAAAAATCGCATGGCGGTACCCGCGTGGTGGATGTCCACCATATCCGCCCCGGATGCCAGGCCGTTTTGCATAACGCGGGCATCGTCGGAATTTGAAAGATTCCGGATCTCGATACCCGGATAGAGGGCGCGCAACAAGAGCAGCCTGTTCGACTCGCTCTTGGAGCCCGTAATGGTGATATCCTGCTGGAGGCGTTGCTGGCGGGGGCCGCTGATTTGTAGATCCAAGTCGGGCGAATTTAATGAACGACCAAAGATAGTTATTTCAACTTTTCATTCCCCCGGTGCCGGTCGTGATCGCGCCGGGCCTTCAGGTGGAGTTTTCGGTTGAATGCGGCTTCCAGGTCAATCCCGGTCTGGTTGGCCAGGCAGAGGACGACAAAGACCACATCGGCCAGTTCCTCCCCGAGGTCTTTCCCCCGGTCCGATTCCTTCTCGCTTTGTTCGCCGTAGCGGCGCGCGATGATGCGGGCCACTTCGCCCACCTCCTCGGTGAGCTGCGCCATATTGGTGAGTTCATCAAAATAGCGGACCCCGTGGGCCTGTATCCAATTATCTACCGCCTGCTGTGCTCCCCTGAGTTCCATCGGAAATTGTTTTTGTCAAAACTACTTGTTCTGAATCTTTTTTACACAATAAAATGGGGCATTATTCCCGCCTCCGGCTGTCGATGGTGATGGTTACCGGCCCGTCGTTGACCAGGTGCACCTGCATGTCCGCCCCGAATTCCCCGGTTCCAACCGGGCGTCCGGTTAATTCTGCCAGGCTGGCGACGAAGGCTTCGTACATCGGCACCGCCTCCTCGGGCCGGGCTGCCCGGATATAGGAAGGCCGGTTGCCTTTTTTGGTGGCGGCCAACAGGGTAAACTGGCTAACCACAATGGCCTGCCCGGAGCTATCGATCAGCGACCGGTTCATCTGCCCGTCCGCATCCGGGAAAATCCGCAGGTTGGCAATTTTCCGGCAAAGCCATTCCCGGTCCCCGGCGGTATCCCCGGTTTCCACCCCGAGCAGTATCAGCAAACCCGGGCCGATTTCGGAAACCGCTGCTCCCGCCACTTCCACGCGGGCCTCCCGGACCCTTTGCACCACAGCCCTCATGCTTCCTGAAAAGGATCCTGGCGGTAGGTGTCTTCCTCCCCGGTTACCATTTGCACATAGGACCGGTAGCGACTCTGCGGTATCCGACCCTCCCCGACGGCGTCTTTTATGGCGCAACTGGGCTCATCTAGATGGAGGCAGTTGTTGAATTTACACTGAGCCTTCAATTCAAAAAATTCCGGGAAATAATCCCCGATTTCCCCGGGTTCCATGTCTACCAGGCCAAACCCCTTGATCCCCGGGGTGTCGATAATTTGCGCCCCGAACGACAGGTCGTACATCTCGGCAAACGTAGTGGTATGCTGCCCCTGCCGGTGCTGTTCCGAGATCTCCGAAGTCCGGAGTTCCAGACCGGGCTCAATCGTATTGACCAGCGTGGATTTCCCCACCCCGGAATGCCCGGCAAAAAGCGAAGTTTTGCCCTCCATGAGTTGCCGCACCTCTTCCACGCGCTCCCCGGTCCGGGCCGAAATCCGCAGGCAGGTGTAGCCGATATCCGAATAGAGACGGTACATCCGGTCTACCTCCGCCTCCATGGCATCCCCGGTGACATCGATCTTGTTGAACAGCAACACGCAGGGGATGGCGTAGGCCTCGGCCGTGGCGAGGAACCGGTCGATAAAAGCCGGGTACGTCCGCGGGTTTTCCAGGGTCACCAACAGGAAAACCTGGTCGATATTGGCTGCGATGATATGGGTTTGTTTGGAGAGGTTGACGGATTTCCGGACGATGTAGTTCTTCCGAGGTTCAATTTCCTCAATGTTCCCAACGGTTTCGTCCCCGATGGTTTCCAGACTGAAGCGCACCCTGTCGCCCACCGCCACCGGGTTGGTGCTCTTGATCCCCTGCAGGCGAAACTTCCCCTTGATCCGACAATTCTGGAATACCCCGTTTTCGTCCTTCACGGTATACCAGCTTCCTGTCGATTTATATACGGTTCCCTGCATTTCTTTTTTTGGCGCCGTCGCAAATTAAGAATTATCGCGTAACATTGTACCGACTTCCCCCGTCATTCATTCATAACATTTTAAACCCATTCGCATGAAAAAATTGATTTTTCTGACATTTTGCGTGCTCCTCGGCCTCCCGGGGCTCAATGCGCAGACGTACAAAGTGGTTACCAGCGTGGAATCAATCGTCCCGAACGGACTCGGCCGTTCCCGGATCATCAACGCCATGGAGGACAAAGACTACAAGGAATTCACCAGCGTACAGACCGAAGACGACAACACGCGGAACAAATCGGACCGCTCGGAAATACGCGTCAAGAATTTTGAAGAGACCAAGTTGCTCAACTTTTACAACCTCGGCGGGATCCGCTTCCAGAACATTGCGGCCAACGACGCGCTTATCACCTCCATGATCAACGACATGACTGCCAACGGATGGGAACTAGTCTTTGTGTCCAGTGCCGTGGAGAGCGAAGGTGGCAAAGGGGATGGCCAGGGAATCTTTATCACCCGGTATATATTCAGAAAATAGCCGGGCAGTTTAAGCCGAAAAACCCCGGGAGCCAGGTGCTTCCGGGGTTTTTCATTTGTCTTGTGAGATGACGCCGCAGACTTAGTCCTTCAGGTAGATGCGGCCGCCAAAAATCCGGTCTTTCTGCACGCGTTTCGGGTTCCCGTAAACATAGACATCCCCGCCAGCGCGGATCTGTATATCCACTTCCTCCCGGGCAAATAGTTCGGCTTCCCCCCCGGCAGATACCCGGATACTGCTCGTTTCCGTTTCCAGGTCCCGGCCCTCGAAGATTCCCCCGGTATTCAGTGTAATCACCTGGTTGGTTGCCAGGCCGGAGGCATAGACCATCCCCCCGGTCACCGCCCGGATTTCCGCATCCCGGACCTTCATCCCGACCTCGATCCGGGCCCCTTCCTGGGCACGGAGTTCAATGCGGTCCTGCTCAATCATTTCGTTGCAGGTAATCCGGGCCCCTTCATTGGCATCCACCACCAGGATATCCGTGTAATATACCTCGATCAACGTGTCCTCCCCCCGGAATTTCTTGTCGAATTCCATCCGCAGTTTCAGCACCCCGTCCCGGTTGACAAACTCGATATCGCCGGCCCGGTCGCCCTTGATGACGATCCGGTTCTCATCGGATCGGATCATATTGACCTCGATCAGGTCAAAGACTTTGATTTCGTGAAAATTGCCGACCTCCCGGTCGATCATCTGCTGGGCACTTGCCGTGCCAAGGCCGAGGACCAGCATGGCAATCAGAAATGTTCTCATTGAAGTTATGTTTTTTCGTTGCTATATCTATAAAGACGGGGGCAAGACCCGGTTGTTACACCTGGCTGCCCCCGAAATTTTAAACCCGCAACGCATCCGGCTGCCGGCAGTGCGGAATCAGTTGTTGATCACCTTCTCCTGGTGGTTGATGGATTCCTGGTGAATCGCCTTGAACATCCTCAGCACGAATTCCTCGCTGAGCCCTTTGGACTCCCCTTCCAGGATCATATTACCCAGGATGGCATTCCAGCGTCCGGTTTGCAGTACCGCGACGTTGCGCTGCTTCTTGAGCGCCCCGATTTCATCCGAGATGCGCATCCGTTTCCCGAGGGTCTCGATTAACTGGTTGTCGATCACGTCGATTTGGGCCCGTAAATTGCTCAGCTTGTTGTTGTATTCCGCTTCCTCATCGGTTTCCTTCCGGATCCTCAGGTCGTTCATGATTTGTACAAGTCGTGCCGGGGTTACCTGCTGGGCGGCATCGCTCCAGGCGTTGTCGGGGTCGCAATGGGTCTCAATCATCAGCCCGTCGAAGTTCAGGTCCAGGGCGGTCTGGGATACGTCAAAGATCAGGTCGCGCCGCCCGCTGATGTGCGACGGGTCGTTGATCAGCGGCAGGTCCGGGAATCGCGTCTGCAGTTCAATGGCCAGCTGCCATTCCGGGATGTTCCGGTACTTGGTTTTTTCGTAGGTGGAAAACCCCCGGTGGATCACCCCGAGTTTCCCGATGTTGGCAGAGTGCAGCCGTTCCACGGCGCCGAGCCAAAGCGACAAATCCGGGTTTACCGGGTTCTTGATCAGCACCACCTTGTCCGTACCCTCCAGGGCATCGGCAATTTCCTGGACGATAAACGGACTCACCGTAGACCGCGCCCCGATCCAGAGCAGGTCCACATCGTGTTCCAGGGCCAGGTCCACGTGGGCCCGGTTGGCCACTTCAGTAGCCGTTTTCAGCCCGGTCTCCTCCTTGACCTTCTGCAGCCATTTCAGGCCAATGGCCCCTACCCCTTCAAAATTCCCGGGGCGGGTCCGCGGTTTCCAGATGCCGGCACGGTAGTAGTTGACATCCGTGTCCTTGAGTTCGTGTGCAATTTCGAGCACCTGCTCTTCGGTTTCCGCGCTGCAGGGCCCGGCAATCACCAGGGGGTGCGGCAGATCCATATCATCGAGCCATTTGCGCAGTTGTGTTGAATTCTCCATAGTCTGTTTTCAGCTTTTATTCAGTGGTATTCCTTTTAATATTTCCCGTATGCGGTTGGTTTGCTCCATTGCCTCATAGAGGGCTTCGTACTGGTCGGAATCGAGCAGGGCCCGGAATTCCTTCAGGTTGGCGATATACTCGTCCAGGGTTTCCAGGACGTTTTTCTTATTCTGTTCAAATATCGGCGTCCACATGGCCGGGGAGCTCTTGGCCAGGCGTACGGTGCTCTCAAATCCGCTTCCCGCCATATCGAAGATATCCCGTTCGTTCTTTTCCTTTTCAATCACCGTCTTCCCCAGCATAAAGGAACTGATGTGCGACAGGTGGGACACATAGGCTATGTGCCGGTCGTGCGCCTCCGGGTTCATATAGCGAATGCGCATCCCGAGCTCCCGAAAGAGGTCCAGGGCGCGTTCCTGTATGGCAAATGCGGTCTCCTCCACCTCGCAGATGATATTCACCTTGCCGTCAAAGAGCCCCTCGACAGCGGCGGCGGGGCCGGTGAACTCCGTGCCGGCAATCGGGTGGCACGCCAGGAAATTCCGCCTTTTGGGATGGGAGGCCACCTCCCTGCAGATCGGGGCCTTGGTAGACCCCGCGTCGATCACCAGTGTCTCGTCCCCCACCCGGTCCAGGATTGAAGGGAGTTCCTCTACAATTCGGTCTACCGGGATACTCACCACCACCAGGTCGGCCGCGGCCAGGTCTGCATCCGATGCCTTCCCGCCTATCAGCCCCAGTTCCCGGGCCGCTTCCAGGTGGGCATCGCTGATGTCCATCCCGAGGACGGTTGCCTCCGGGTCGCTGCGACGGATATCCCGGGCCAGGGACCCGCCAATCAAACCGATTCCAATGATCACTGCCTTCATTTACACTTCCTTTTTGGTTACCGCCGTTTGAATCCGCCCGAGGGCTTCCCGGATTTTCTCTTCGGGCACGCACAGGGAGAAACGGATATAACCGGCCCCGCGACTCCCGAAGATTGTCCCGGGGGCTACAAAGATATTGTGGTTGTACAGGAGCCCGTCAATATATGTCTCCGCGTCCGGGCTGCCTTTCGGCAGACGGGCCCAGACAAACATCCCCACCGCTTCTTTGTCGTAGCTGCAGCCCAGCAGGTCGGCGAGTTCATGCACGGCAGCGCGGCGGCGGCTGTAGATGGCGTCGAGGCCCTTAAACCATTCCGGGTCGCTTTTCAGGGCGGCAATGGCCCCCTTCTGTATCCCGTAGAACATCCCGGAGTCCATATTGCTTTTTACCTTCAGCACCGCAGCGATCAGGCGTTTGTCTCCCAGCGCCATGCCCACGCGCCATCCTGCCATATTGAATGTCTTGCTCAGGGAGTTGAGTTCCAGGACGTGGCCGGAGGCCTCCGGGATATCCAGGATGCTGATAGGTTCCCGGGCGAGCACAAAACTATACGGATTGTCGTTGACCAGCAAGATCTGGTGCCTGTGGGCAAAGGCCACCAGTTCCGATAACTGCTCCCGGGAAGCCTTCGCCCCCGTGGGCATGTGCGGATAGCTCGCCCACATAATCTTTACCCCGCTGAGGTCCGACTGTGAAAGGGCCTCGAGGTCCGGGAACCAACCGGATTCCCCGGATAGCCGATAATGGATGGGTTCGGCTCCTACCAGGCGGGTCACTGCCGCGTAGGTGGGATATCCCGGATCCGGGATCAGCACCTTGTCCCCGGGGTTCAGGAAGGCCATGCTGATATGCATGATCCCTTCCTTGGATCCCATCAACGGGAGGATCTCCGAATCCGGGTCCAGGGAAACGCCGAACTTCCGGTTGTAAAATTCGGATATGGTCTGCCGGAGTTCCGGCAACCCCTGGTAACTTTGGTACTGGTGGGCCCCCGCTTCGCGCACCGAGGCCGTGAGGGATTCCAGGACGGCCTGGGAAGGTGCCAGATCCGGGCTGCCGATGCCCATATTGATCACCGGGCGGCCTTCGGCCATCAGGCCCCGCACCTCGCGGAGCTTGCTCGAAAAATAATATTCCTTGACCGCCGAGAGGCGGCGGGCTTCTTCAATCATATCCGTGCATTTTTGTATTCCCCCAGGACCCGGAAGTCCTCGGTCATTATCGCCAGGAGGGACTTTGCCTTTTCGAACTGCGCATAGGCCTCAAAGGTCACGTCCACAAAGAAGGAGTACTTCCAGGGGGTGTCGATCACCGGCAGCGACTGGATTTTGGTCAGGTTCAGGTTGCAGTCGCTCATCACGTTCAGGACCGTGGCCAGGCTTCCCCGTTTGTGGTCGGTAAGGAAGCGCATGGAGGCCTTGTTAATTGCATCCCGCGGCCATTCCTTGTTCACGGTTTTGACGATGATAAACCGGGTGGCGTTGTTGTTGATGGTCTGGATTTCGGAGGCCAGGATCTCCAGGCCGAATAGTTCTGCTGCCAGGGCCGGGGCGATGGCGCCGACACCTTTTAATTGTTCCCGGGCAATCTTCCGTGCGGGTTCCGCCGTATCGGCATCCTCCACAACGGTCATTTGCGGCTTCTCCTTCAGGTAGTCCCCGCATTGGAGGAGTGCCATCGGATGGCTTCGAACCACCCGGATATCCTCCAGGCGCTGCCCGGGAAGCGCCATCAGGTGGTGGTGTACGTTCAGGTAGTGTTCCCCGATGATATGCAGGCCGTTGTCACAGACCAGGTTGTAATTCGGAATGATGGATCCGGCGATGGAATTCTCGATGGCCATTACGCCTTTCTCCGCCTTTCCCTCAAGCAGGCTGTCTACCAGGCCGGTGAACGACATGCATTCCACCAGCTCGATCCCCTGCCCAAAATATTCCGAAGCCACCTTGTGGTGGTTGGAGCCTTCGATTCCCTGTATGGCAATTTTCCTGGGTTTCATATTCCGTATGCCTTCTGGCACCCCTAAAAAAAAAGTCCCGTTAAGAACGGGACCCGGTTTTATATACTTGTGCGTATGCTACAACGGTCCCGTACTCCCCTTAAAAAAGAAGTAAAAAAAGAAGCCGTTCCAGAAATACGTGGTGTTCATAACGAATTAATCGGGGCTAATGTAGCCATTAATTTTGAATGCCTGCCGGGCACCGTAAATTTTTCACAAAAAAATGCGAATCCGGGATGATGTTGCATTTTTTAAAACGAAATGCGCGTTTTAATGAGAATCCCATATTGACCAGGCAGGTGGCGGTTGTCCGATTTACACGGCCGAATGCGGCAAATACCGCATGGTAAATCGGGGGCAATCCGTATTTTTACCCAAAATAAACGCTCATGTCCATCCGCGTTACCGGTATTTCCAAGCGATTCGGGGCCCAGCTGGCCCTGGACGATGTCCATTTTTCGATTGGCAAAGGGGAAGTGGTGGGGTTTCTCGGGCCGAACGGGGCCGGGAAATCCACCTTGATGAAAATCCTGACCACCTATTACCGGGCGGATTCGGGGACGGCGGAAGTGAACGGGTTGGATGTGGCACGGCATCCGGAACAGGTGCAGCGTAGCCTCGGCTACCTGCCGGAACACAACCCGCTCTACCTGGACCTGTATGTCCGGGAATATCTCGGTTTTTGCGCATCCGTTTACCAATCGTCCCGGGATCGGGTGGCCACTGTGGTGGAGCAGACAGGTCTCGCCCCGGAGGCAGGTAAAAAAATCGGGCAGTTGTCCAAGGGGTACCGCCAGCGCGTGGGCCTCGCCGCAGCCCTGTTGCACGACCCCGATGTCCTGATCCTGGACGAGCCCACGACGGGTTTGGACCCCAACCAGCTCCTGGAAATCCGCAAACTGATCCGGGACATTTCCGGGGAAAAAACCATATTGCTCTCCACGCATATTATGAAAGAAGTGGAAGCCGTATGCGACCGGGTCCTGATTATCAACAAGGGGCGGTTGGTAGCGGATACCACGCTGCGGGAATTGCGCAAGGATGAAATGCAGGTCATCGAGGTGGAGTTCGACTACCGGGTGGAAGAGGTATTGCTCCAGCAGATCCCGCATGTAGACGGGGTGCGCAATACGGGGGGCTTTGTATATGAACTCCGTTTCAGCACGGAGAAGGATATGCGGCCTGCAGTGTTCGACTTTGCCCACGACAACCAACTCAAGACGCTGCAACTCGCCCGGAAGACCCGGAACCTCGAAGCGCTCTTTACGGAACTGACTTCCGGGGCATCAATCGCCGATTAAAGCGGCTCTATTAGTCTACCAATTGAAAATCGATGGTGGAGACTACCCGGACATTTTTGATCTGAGGGGTGTTCGCATCCCGGTTGCTGATGGTGAACAAGCCCTGGCGGGCCACCCGGATCTCCCCTACTTCTGAGTCCGAGTCCCGCGCAAACTTATCTGCCACCTCCCGGGCATTTTTAGTGGCTTCCTCTATCATTTCCGGCTTGATTTCGTTGAGGCCCGTAAAGATATACTCAATGGGCTCCCACTCATTCTTGGATGCGAAGAGAATACCTTCGGACAACAAACCGAGGGAGGCATCCAGGGATTTGAGGAGTTTGGGGATATCCGATGTCCGGACGGTCAGTTCGGATTTGGCCAGGTACCGGTACTTGTTGTACTGGGCGTTTGAATTGTAGAGGTTGGCCTGGGCATCGCTGATATTCACCACGCCCCGGGTCACCTCATCCGCATCGAACCCCTGGTCCATAAAGAACCGGTAAACCTGTTCATTCTGGGTTTCGATCTCCCGCCGGAGCGTCTGCAGGTCGTTCCCTGTCAATACAATGTTGATTGGCCAGACGGCCAGGTCGGCCGGGACTTCCCGTTCGGAAAGCCCTTTTACGGAAACATACCGGTCGAATTTCTTGCCTTTCAGGAAGGTCTCCCCGATAAAATACCCGGCAAGGGCAAGCCCCAGGGCAACTATCAGGGCCGGGATCCAATTTGTTTGTTTCATAAGTCTTCGGTTTTGGGATGTTAAGGAGTCCGTATTGCCCGGAGCCCGGATGGGGTCCAGTTGCGGGCCGCTGATAAATATACGGGCATTTCAGGGGATTCAGATTTCAGGTATCCAATTCGGGGTAGGCCACTTCTGTTGTTATTTCGGGTACATTCCCCGGGTAGGATTTGCCCCGCAACTTCCCGACTGTGTAGGCGGCGAGCTCCTCCTCCGGATAAGAACGGATCAATTCCTCAAGGGCCTGGCGGTCTGCCGCGTCCTGGCAGGGCTCCAGCCACTTATCGGCCAATTCGTCCGGCAGGATCAGCGGCATCCTGGGGCCCGCCAGCTTTGGGTTGTTGTGGATTCGGGCCATCATCGGGTTGCCCTCGGTGGTGACAATGGAAAAGGAGGTGATGACCTCCCCGGTCTCCGGATCCGCCCAGTCGCTGTAGAGGCCGGCCAGGATCAGGGGTTCCCCGTCCCTGCGGTGGATATAATGGGGATAGGTGCTGCCTTTGTGGTGGTGGTGTTCGTAAAACCCGTCAACGAAAAGCAGGCAACGATTGCCTTTGGCTGCCAGGCGAAAAGCGGGTTTCTCAAAAATCGTTTCGCCCCGGGCATTCAGCGTACGGTTCCAAATCTGTTTTTGCTGGGCGGAATCTTTTACCCAGTGCGGGATTAGCCCCCAGGTGGCAACGGACGGGTATTCCGGGGATTCGTCCGTATAGATGAGCAGGCGCGGGTGGCTGAACCCGGATGCGTGGAAAAGGGGCAGGTCGGTAAAGGGCAGTAATTTTTCCCGAATCTCCCCGGCTGCCTCCTGGTCGCCCCGCCTCAGGGCGCGTTTTAACTGGGTCTCCAGGCTGGCCCGGATATCGTAGCACATATTCTTGGTTTTCTCCGGGGGCCCTGCCCCCTCCCGATTTATAAGTTACATCATCCCAATGCAAAAGATACAAAAAAACACCCCCAAACCAGGCGTTTAATTGCCGGGCCGGGCTGGGAACACGAGGTTGAAGCCGGCTATTCCAGGATAAACTTCACCTGGACGCTCACCTCCACCCGGGTCTTCTGGAAATCCGAGTCGACGGGCTGGTAGGCGTCCGCCTCCTGCATGGCGCTCATCTGGACTCCGGCGGCTTTGCCCCTGAGCATCGGGTAGACATTGTATCCGGAATCGGAAATATAGATGGCCCTGCCCAGCCCCTGCCCCAGGGCCTCGCTCATCATCCGCCCCTGTTCCCGAGCTTTGCGGACAGCAGCCGTCTTGAGTGCCATCTGCAGGGATTCCAGTTTGGAGTATTCGGTGCGATTCAAAGAAACATTGGCGATACCGAGTTTCTCCAATTCAAAGAGGACACGGCCCGCCATTTGCGCATCGTATACGACCAGTTCAAAAGATTTGTCTTTTTCCACTTCCTGCCCGCGGAGGAAGTACCGGCGAAAATCGCTCGAAAGACTTGCCACAGCCAGTTGCTTTTGGGTATCGACACCAATGGCTTTTAGGCGGGCCGACATTTGTTGTTCGAGCTCCTCTACAGTGGTGCGGCCCCGGGTATCGGATTCCTTCAGCAGGATCCCCAGGTAGATGCGATCCGGGATGACCAGGGTGTCTGCGGAGGCGGAAGTTTCCAGATAGGGCTGGTCCAGGAAATTTTTATTCTGGCCGGTGGCCGCGGCCGTAAACAGGAGCCCGGCAAAAAGGAACAATAGCTTTCTCATTTTTTTAAATTTTTGTTACAAGCCTAATGTACAGGGATTGTGCCAAATTTATGCTTCCCCCCTACGCGGGAATACCCCAATGCGCATCGAGTGGAATGCAATGCGTCAAATAGCCGGTTGATTGAGGGAGCCGAATGAACCTGCCGCGCCTTCGGCAGGTTGGCCCGGGCATTCAATCCCCCGCATTCCATCCCCTCGCAGGTATTCAACCCCCTTTGTCCCGCCCGGCACTTTCCAGCCCTGACAAGGCGGCATCGATGGCCGTGTCGAGTACGGGCTGAACACCCGGATCCGTACAATTCATCAGCACAGCCAGCACAACTTCCGCATCCGGATAGACGAAAAAATTGCTGTATCCCCCCACTGCATTGCCCACATGACCATAGTACCGGCGGCCGCAGGCATCCCGGCCGACCTGCCAGCCCAACCCGTACCAGGTGGGGCCCTGGGGCGTTTCCCGCGATGTCAGGAATTCCGCGGCCAGATCCGGATTCACGGCAGAACCATCCAGATAGGCCTGGCCGAGCCTGCACACATCCCCAACCGTTGACAGGTAACCGCCCCCTGCGAGTTTGTACCGGTTATCCACTGGCACGGCCCTTCGGAAGCCCCCGGCCCTTCGCGTATAGGGCTTGGCCAGGCCGTCGGGCAGCTGTTCGGGCTGCTCGGCCTGCGTATGTTCCATCCCAAGGGGTTGCAACACGAGTTCCCGTACCAATGCGTCAAACGGCATGCCCGCGGCCCGTTCCATCGCCAGGGAGAGCAATACAAAATCAAAGCTGTTATAGAGAAATCCGGTTCCCGGGGCAAATTCCAGGGGGTCGTCCCGGAATACTTCCAGGCTTGCCTCAATGGAATAGGGCCTGTTCAGGGCGTACTCCTTTCCCCGGTACCCCCGAAGCCCGGCCGTATGCGCGGCGAGTTGGTGGAGCAGGATGCCGTGGTCGGGATATTCGGGCACATAGCGCGCCAGCGGGTCGTCCAGTCGGAGCAGGCCTTCCCCCGCCATCCGCGCCAACGCCGTGGCCGTAATCGGTTTGGATACGCTGGCGATACGGAATAGCGTTTGGGGCGTGGCCGGCACCCCTCCTTCCAGGTCTGCATACCCGAAGGCGGCTTCGTGCACCCATTGCCCCCGGTGCTGGATACGCATTGCCAGGCCGGGAACCCGTCCACCTTCCGCCAGGTCGCCGAGCAGCCCGGCAGCCCCGTTCACCTATTCCGGACCGGATGGTTCCGAACGGGAGGCTGCTGAAGAAAAAACCTCCCTGATCTGTCGCCAGAAATTCCCCATCATTCCACAAATATCAATCGCCCCCGGTAACGTTCCTCCACATCCACAGTATCCGGCCGGTTGTAGCTCAACACATCCCCGTAGCCCCGGATAACCCCGTCAAGCCGGCCCGTCGGGTTTACGAGGACCTGGTTGCTGCCCCGGTGGTCCAGCGTCACCCGCCCGGATACCAGTTCGGAAGCCTCCACCCGGGAATCCCCGGCCGCAATGGTTACCCGCAGGGACCCGGCGGTACCGCGCAATTTAAAATAGGCAATCCCGTTGGCTACCAATCGGACTTCGCCGGCAGCCAAATCCATGTCAAAGGCACCGTCGGTGGTTTCCGTTTCGGGGTTGTTGAAACTCTCCGAAATCAGCGTCAGCGCATCAAAGGCCAGTACCCCGTCGCTTGCTATGGGCCATCCGGTACTGCTTCGGATGGTGCCGAGATCCGGGGCGGTTACGTAGAACGTGGTGAGCCCGTATTCGCGAAACAGGTTGCAGTTGTTGGAATCGCGCAACTCCAGTACGCCGTCTTCCACCCGGGCGGAAACCCCATCCCTGAGGTTCTTCCCGGTTTCCAGGACCACGCGTTGCTCCGGTCCCTGACGGACAACCAGGCGGACGTTTTCAAAGACTGTGATCTCCGAAAAGCCGGGCACGGCAATTTCCTCCCGCTGCAGGTCGCCCGCAGATCCGAGGCAGCCCGCACCCTCCTTGCCGCATCCCCACAGCGATACGATCAGGGCGAACAGGCAAGCGAACCGGTATGTGGCAGGTAACTTCATGGTCAGAGGCGGATTCCGATTGCAAATTCCAGGGCTTCGGCCTTGGCTCCGTGTGATTTCAGGCTGAGGGCGCCAAACCAGTTTGGCCCGAAATAGCGCTTGAGCCCGACCCGGTTGTAGGTTCGCCCTTCAAAATCAAAAGGGTAATATACGTAATAGCCCAGTTGGGTGATGACGCTGAGCTTATTGATAAAGAGCTCGTGGCCGATAAAAGCCCCGGCCCTTTTGTAGTCCGCATCCGGGTCTACGCCAAGTTCCGGGAAAGCTGTAGCCTGGAACCGGATAAGTTCCTTCAGAAAGTTGGAATAGAAGATGTCCGTACCCAGCTGGATGGCGCTTAACCGGCCGAGGCGCTTGTCCGCATAGGCGGAAAAAATGTAAAAGGGGAATTGCCCGGACCCCACCACGTCGCTTTCGTTCACGCCGCTGCGGAATGCCAGGTTAACCCGCAGGCGTTCCTGTACGGGATCTGATGATGTAACCCGGTACCCGGGTTCATCCGCCGGGGACAGGTCGTATAAAATCCCCGCAGTGAGCCCGAAGGTATTCGTGGAGGTATTAGGAGCCCGCAGGTTTGCGTTGGAATAATGCACCAGGGTTAGCCCGGCCCGGAATCCCCATCGATCCCAAACGCGTTGCCGGTAATATTGCAGCATCAGGTAGGTGGAACTCAGCAGGTGGGTGCCGTAGGCATTGTTGCGGAAATTTTCCGTCGCATCGTAGGGGTTGGTGTTATAGGCCACCCCCTGGCCGATCCGCAGCTGGAGGCTCCTTTGGAAGAAATAGAAATTGTAGTGGGCATACAGCCCAAAGTGCTGTCCCAGGGTTTCGTTCCGCATGTCCTGATAGACAAAGGAAATGCCGGTATCCGGGTAATTGAACAGGGACTGCCAGGCTTGTGAGCCAAAGGTTTTGGTGTTCCAGCCCAGGATGATCCCGGAGGGATGGTTGCGAATCAGGTGGGAGATGTCCGTGTTGTGCAACAGGACGGACCCGTAAAACGCATTCAGATCCAGGTTGCGCACCGGCTGTTCTGCCTGGGCAAAAGTACGTGACAGGGCCAGCAACGCGGCAGAAAGAAACAGGATACGACGCCTCATGCCGACCAAAGGTAGTTTTTTTGGCCCACAGGCCGAAGCCGGGAACCGCCTAAAAAACGGCCTTGGCAATTGCCTGTATATTGTCGGATTTCCCCATGGAGTAATAATGCAGCACGGGTACGCCCGCCGCTTTCAGCTCCCGCGACTGTTCAATGGCCCATTCGATACCCACCTGCCGGACCGCCTTGTTGTCCTTACAGGCTTCCACGGCCTCAATCAGGGGTTCGGGCAGCTCGGTGCGGAAAACCTGGGGCAAGAGCTGCAGGTGCCGCTTTACCGCTATGGGCTTGATCCCGGGGATAATCGGAACGTCAATCCCCATTTCGCGGGCCAGATCTACAAATTCAAAGAATTTTTGGTTGTCGAAAAACATCTGGGTGACGATATAATCGGCGCCCAGGTCTACCTTGTGCTTCAGCCACTTGATGTCCGTGCGCAGGGAAGGGGATTCCAGGTGTTTTTCCGGATAGCCCGCCACCCCGATACAGAAATCCGAGCAATCGTCCGTCTCCACCACATCGTGGAGGTATTGCCCCTTGTTCAGGCAAACGATCTGGTCTACCAGTTCCGAGGCGTAGGCGTGCCCCCCCTGGGTCGGTTCAAAGTATTTCTGCTCCTTCATCGCATCCCCCCGGAGCGCCATCACGTTGTCGATGCCCAGGTAGTGGCAGTCCACGAGCAAATACTCGGTTTCCTCCTTGGTAAACCCGCCGCACAATACGTGCGGGATCGTATCCACATCGTATTTGTGTTTGATGGAAGCGCAGATCCCAAGGGTCCCCGGCCGCATCCGGGTCACCTGCTTCTCGTAGAGCCCGTCCCGATCGATGTAGACGTATTCCTCCCGGGAAGTCGTCACGTCGATAAACGGGGGCTTAAATTCCATCAGCGGGTCGATATTCCGGTAGAGCTCATCGATCCGGCGGCCTTTCAGAGGCGGGATGACTTCAAAGGAAAACAGGGTTTCCCTGGCATTTGCGATATGTTCGGTTACTTTCACGGGTTGAATTAGGTAGCTAAGTTATACATGGTCGGAGGTGTGGCTCATTGAACGGTTGCGGCTGCTTCTGCCAAATTGGGCTGCAGCCATTTTTCTGCGGTTTCCAGGGGGATTCCCTTGCGGTCTGCGTAATCCTCCAGCTGATCGCGCGTAATTTTCCCCAGCCCGAAATACCGGGCGCCGGGATGCGCAAAATAATATCCGCTGACGCTGGCCGCCGGCCACATGGCCAGGCTTTCGGTCAGTTCCACGCCGATGGTTTCTTCAACTTGCAGGACCTCCCAGATGGTCTGCTTCTCCAGGTGGTCCGGGCAGGCGGGATACCCGGGGGCGGGGCGGATGCCTTTGTATGCTTCGCGGATCAGCGCGTCGTTGTCCAGGGTTTCCCCCGGGGCATACCCCCAATGCAAAACGCGCACCTCCCGGTGCAGGTATTCGGCCGCCGCCTCGGCCAGGCGGTCGGCCAGGGCCTTGACCAGGATGCTGTTGTAGTCGTCCAGGCGGTCTTCGTATTCCCGGGCGAGTTCGGCTGCGCCAAATCCGGCCGATACGCAAAAACAGCCCATGAAATCGGAAATCCCCGAATCTTCCGGGGCGATAAAATCCGCCAGGGCGATGTTGGGTACCCCCTGTTTCTTTTTGGTTTGCTGCCGCAGGGTCCGGAAGGTGAACTCGCGGTTGTCATCCCGCCGGATGACGATATCGTCCCGACGGGTGGAGACGGCCGGGAACAAACCGAAAACGGCCCGCGCTGTCAGGGATTTTTCCCGGAATATCTTCTTGAGCATCTCCCGGGCATCCCGGTAGAGTGCCGTTGCCTGCTGGCCAACTACCGCATCCTCCAGGATGTCCGGGAATTTGCCGTGCAGGTCCCAGGACCGGAAAAAAGGCGACCAGTCGATAAACGGTTCCAGTTTGCGCAGGTCGATAGACTCGATTACCTGTACCCCCAGTTGTCGGGGGACATGTACCTGATCCGGGCCAAATTCCAGGCCGAGCCTGTTGGCGCGGGCAGCCTCCAGCGGAAGGTATTCCCGGATTTTACCGCGTTTCAGGAACTTTTCCCGGAAGGACTCGTAGTCGAGCTTCACGGCCTTTTTATACTCCTGGGACCGCTCTTCCTGCAACAGGTCGCCCACCACGGTCACCGCCCGGCTCGCATCGTTGACATGTACCACGGCAGCGCTGTATTGCGGATCGATCTTGACCGCCGTATGCGCCTTACTCGTGGTTGCCCCGCCGATGAGCAGGGGTACGCGGAAGCCCTGCCGCTCCATCTCCCGGGCCAGGAAAACCATCTCGTCCAGGGACGGGGTGATCAGCCCGCTTAGGCCGATAATATCCACATCTTCCTCCCGCGCCTTTTCAATAATGCGTTCCGGGGGTACCATCACCCCCAGGTCCACAATCTCGTAATTGTTGCACGCGAGTACCACGCTGACGATGTTTTTACCGATATCGTGCACATCGCCTTTTACGGTTGCCATCAGGACCTTGCCGGCGGCCTGTTTGCTGCCGGGCTGGGCCGCCTTCGCCTCTTCGATGAACGGGGTGAGGTAGGCCACGGCTTTCTTCATCACCCGGGCCGACTTCACCACCTGGGGCAGGAACATTTTTCCGCTGCCGAAGAGGTCGCCCACGACGTTCATCCCGGTCATCAGGTGGCCCTCGATCACTTCAATGGGCTTCCCGGCCGCTTGCCGGGCCTCCTCCACATCCGCTTCGATAAACTGGTCGATCCCCTTGACCAGGGCCCGGGTAATCCGGTCCTGTAATGGGGCCTCCCGCCAGCTCATATCGGTTTTGCGGTCTTTTTGGGTCCCCTGTACGGTTTCCGCGTATTCCAGCAGGCGCTCCGTGGCTTCCTCCCGCCGATCCAGGAGGACATCTTCCACATAGCCCAGCAATTCCTTCGGGATGTCGTCGTAAACCTCCAGCAAGGTGGGGTTGACAATACCCATATTCATCCCCGCCCGGATGGCGTGGTAAAGGAAGGCCGAATGCATGGCTTCCCGTACCGGGGTATTCCCGCGGAAACTAAAGGAAACGTTGCTGACCCCCCCGCTCACGCTGCAATGGGGCAGGTTGTCCCGGACCCACCGGGTGGCTTCGATAAAATCCAGGGCGTTTCGGCGGTGCTCCTCCATGCCGGTAGCCACCGGGAAGATATTCAGGTCAAAAATGATATCCTCGGGCGGAAATCCGGCCTGTTCGGTAAGCAGGCGGTAGGACCTTTCGGCTATTTCGATCCGCCGCTCGAAGTTGTCTGCCTGCCCGGTCTCGTCAAAAGCCATCACGATGACCGCTGCCCCGTAAAGGAGGATTTTCCTGGCCTGTTCCAGGAAGACAGCTTCCCCTTCCTTCAGACTGATGGAATTGACCACGCTTTTGCCCTGCACCACCTGCAGCCCCGCCTCGATGATGTCCCATTTGGAACTGTCGATCATGACGGGGACACGCGCGATATCCGGCTCGGCCAGCATCAGGTTCAGGTACTTGACCATCGCCGCTTTCCCGTCGATGAGCCCGTCGTCCATGTTGACGTCGATAATCTGGGCGCCTCCGTCCACCTGGTCGCGTGCAATCTCGAGCGCCTCCTCAAAGTTGCCTTCCTTGACCAGCCGCAGGAATTTCCGGGAACCCGCCACGTTGGTGCGTTCCCCCACATTGACAAAATTGCTTTCCGGTGTAATCACCAGGGGTTCCAGCCCGGCCAACTTCAACTGCCGGGGTCTGCCGTCGGGAATCTGTCGCGGCTTGTATTCGGCCACCAGTTCGGCCAGGGCGCGGATGTGATCGGGAGTGGTCCCGCAGCAACCGCCCACGATATTCACCAGCCCTTTCTCCAGGTATTCCCGTACCTGCCGGGCCATTTGCGCCGGGTTCTGGTCGTATTCCCCAAAGGCATTGGGCAAGCCTGCATTCGGGTGGGCCGAGACGGCCACGCCGGCACGCGCGGAGAGGACCTCCAGGTGGGGCACCAGCTGGGATGCGCCCAGGGCGCAATTCAGGCCGATGGAGAGCATCGGGATATGTGAGACCGATACCAGGAAGGCTTCCGCAGTTTGTCCCGACAAGGTTCTCCCGGAGGCGTCCGTGATGGTGCCGCTGACCATTACGGGCGTGTCGATGCCCCGTTCCGATTTGAGTTCTTCAATGGCAAATAGTGCCGCCTTGGCGTTCAGCGTATCGAAGACGGTTTCCACCAGAAACAGGTCCACCCCCCCGTCGAGCAGGCCTGCAGCCTGTTCCCGGTAGGCCAGCCGGAGGGCTTCAAAATCAATGGCGCGGTAACCCGGGTCATTCACATCCGGCGACATACTGGCCGTTTTGTTGGTCGGGCCCAGGCTCCCGGCCACAAATCGGGGTTTCGCCGGGTTGGCCCGGGTGGCGGCTTCGGCTTCCCGTTTGGCAATTTCCGCGGCGGCCCGGTTGATTTCGTACACGAATTCCTGCATGCCGTAATCCGCCATGCCCACGGAAGTTGCAGAGAAGGTGTTGGTTTCCAGGATATCCGCCCCCGCCTCCAGATAGGCGCGGTGGATCTCGCCCAATGCCTTTGGCTGGGTCAGGGAAAGCAGGTCGTTGTTGCCCTGAAGCGGCTGGGGCCAGTCCGCAAACCGGTCACCCCGGTAATCGGCTTCCGTAAAGCCGTACCGCTGCAACATGGTCCCCATGGCGCCGTCCAGCACCAGGATTCTTTCAGTCAGCAAATCGCTCAGGTTGTGCATGGTATGTTTTGTTTGGGTTCACCGCAGGCCGGACCTGCCGGCAGGCCGGTCAGGCGTATCGAAATCAAGAAAGTTCTGGAACAATGAGCCACTGGGGCTAATGGTTATCTGTCCGGGCAGCGGTTTCCGGTGCGGGTAGCCACCGGGCTGCAGGATAGAATGTAGCACCTTCTTTTGCCCCGGACAGGGGTAAAGGGTTGCTAAGGTTTCACCGGGTCTATTCCCTCCACCTTTCTTGATAACGCTCAGGCTGGCAATGAACAGTTGCAAAGTAACGGTACGCCTGCTTCAAAAGCAAACATTCCCATTTCTTTTTAGGCTTTAAAAAAAGCCCGGCCCCCTGAAATTACAGGGTTCCGGGCCAAGCCAACTAATTGTAGGATCTCAGGCAATAGCCTGTATGACTTCTTTTTTCGCTTCCTTTTTACTCCCGTCAAACCCGGTGACCCCGCCCACGGTAGTGTACTTCATCACGTAGCGTTTACCCGGGTTTACCACCTGGTAGGCACTCTGGCACATTACAGCCGCCTCGTGGAAACCGGAGAGGATCAGCTTGAGTTTCCCGGGATACGTGTTCACGTCCCCGATGGCATAGACCCCCGGGATATTGGTCTGGTAATCGTAGGCGTTATTAACCTTGATGGCATTCCGCTCAATCTCCAGGCCCCAGTCGCCTATGGGCCCGAGCTTGGGCGACAGGCCGAATAACGGGATAAAATGGTCTGCCTCCACGTACGATTCGCCCCGCTCCTGGTCATTATAGGAGACGACGACGGCTTCCAGGTGGGCATCGCCGTAGAGCCGCGTCACCTGCGCCTCCGTATAGAGCCGGATCTTCCCGGCAGCCGCCAGGGCCGATGCCTTTTCCACAGAATCCAGGGCACCCCGGAATTCATTCCTCCGGTGCACGAGGCTCACCTCAGCGGCCACATCGGCCAGGTAGATGGACCAGTCCAGGGCCGAATCGCCACCACCGGCTATGACCACTTTTTTATCGCGGAACACCTCGGGGTCCCGAACCATATAACTCACGCCCCGATCCTCAAAATCCGCGAGGTTGTCGATCTGGGGTTTCCGCGGTTCAAAAGAGCCCAGCCCGCCCGCTATAACCACGACAGGCGCCTTGTGGCGTGTTCCCCGATTGGTGGTCACCACAAATTGGCCGTCCTCCTGTTTCTCCAGGGTCTCGGCGCGTTCGCCCAGGGTGAAACCCGGGTTGAAGGGTCGGATTTGTTCCATAAGCCGGTCTACCAGGTCGCCCGCCAGGATCTCCGGGTAAGCCGGGATATCGTAGATGGGCTTTTTCGGGTAGATCTCCGCACACTGCCCGCCGGGCTGTGGCAGCGCATCGATCAGGTGGCATTTGAGCTGGAGCAATCCGGCTTCGAATACGGTGAACAGCCCGGTGGGGCCTGCGCCAATGATCAGGATATCGGTTTGTATCATGCTAAATTTCTGTTTTTTGGGCTACCAGCTTTTGGGTAACTTCATTCATCTCGTTTACTTTGGCCTCAAAATCCCCGGCCAGGGTTTTCCGGTACGCGTTCAGGTACTCCACCATCCGGCTGATATCATCCGGGAGCACGGCTTCGAAAAATTGCCGGAGCCGTTTGGCTGTGGTCGGCGACTTGCCGTTTGTACTGATGGCGATCTTCACATGTCCCTTGGTGACAATTCCGCCCATATAAAAATCGCACAGGGGCGGGTTGTCCGCTACATTTACCAGAATGTGTCGCTGGCGGCAGTCTGCAAAGATCTTTTCATTGACCTTCGGGTTATCCGTGGTGGCAATCACCAGGTGCTGGTCCTGCAGGTATCCCGGATGGTATTCCGATTCAATCAGCTTTGCGCCGAATTCACCGGCCAGCCTCCGGGTATCCTCCCTGAAAAACGGGGCCACCAGGGTTACCTGGGCGTCCGGGCTGGACTTGGTCAGGAAATACAATTTTTCCTCGGCCACATATCCGCCGCCGACAATGAGGATATCCAGCGCCCTGCATTTCAGGAATATGGGGTACAGATTATTTCGTTCCATGATTACGCGGTTTCCAATGGGTTCGTAAATGCCGCTTTAACCGGATGGGATACCTGCCGGGGCTCGACGCGCGCAGACCAGGTGCCTTCCCGGTGGCGCACGGTTTCTCCGATCAGGATGATCGCCGGGTTTGTCAGCCCGAGGCGCGAGACTTCCCCTGCAATGGTATCCACAGTCCCCAGGGCAATCCGTTCGCCCTGGGTGGTCCCTTCCTGGATGACCGCTGCCGGGGTCCCTCCCTTGCCGTTCTCACGGAAAAGCGCGGTTATTTCAGGGAGTTTGGACATGCCCATGAGGATCACCACGGTGGCCGACGATCGGGCCGCCAGGGCTACGTCCTCACTGAGCGCGTGCTCCCGGGTGGTGCCTGTTATAACCCAGAAACTCTCGGCAATACCGCGGAGGGTAACCGGGATGTGCTGGCTGGCGGGAACGGCCAGGCCGGAGGAAATCCCCGGAATCACGGCGACTTCCATCCCGTGGGCAGCTGCATGGGCCATTTCCTCGGCCCCGCGTCCGAATACAAACGGGTCACCGCCTTTGAGACGGACCACGTGCTTGCCGCCATTGCCCCGGGCGACGATCAGGTCGTTGATCTGGGGTTGCCGATAAGCCACGCAGCCTTTACGCTTCCCGACAAAGATGCATTCGGCCCCTCGGGCGTATTCGAGCAACTCCCTGGCCACCAGTGCATCGTAGAGCACAACATCCGCCCGTTCCAAGGCCCGCAGGGCCTTGAGCGTAATGAGTTCCGGGTCGCCGGGCCCGGCGCCGATAACCGTTAATATACCTTCAGGACGCATGGCTGAGTTCTTTTTGTCGGAAGGCTGAAGCTTCGGAGAGGAAGTTGCGCGCCTGTTCCAGGTATTCCCTTGCAAAGCCGGCGTCCGGCGCATGGCGGTTCATCCGCAATACGGCCTGTCGAAACGAATCGTTCCCGAATCCGCGCGGCTGGTCGATAAAATGGGTGTCAAAATCTTTCAGGATGGCCGCATGGGAATTTACCGCGACGTCCTCGGAAGTGAGCAGTGCCTTGGCTGCGTGGATTTGCGCACTGTAGGCATAGTAGATAGAAGCGGCCCATTTGCCCGCTTCCAGGGCCTTTTGCGCGTCCTCCAATTTCTCTTCCGCTTCGAGCAGCAAGGTGGAAATCAGGTCGATGACCACCCCGGCACATTCCCCTATGCCGATCGCCTTCTCGTACTTTTTATCAGTGCCCCAATCGATAAAATCTTCCGGGGTCAGGTCGGAAACATCGGAAAGCGGCTTGAGCTTGTCGTAAAAGTAATGCTGCCCCTGTTCCTGGTAATAGCGATCGTAGGGTTGGCCGCCGCCGTTTTCCAGGTAATCGTCCAGGATAATGCGCAGCGCCTGGGGACCCCGCTTGGACGGGATTTTGATCACCTTGTCGGCGAAAATCCCTTCACCCCCGCCGCGGTTGCCGCCTCCCAGCAATACCTGTAGGGCCGGTGCCACCCGTTTGTCGCGGGTACGAACCGACATGCCCTGGAAACCGATATGAGCCATGTTGTGCTGCCCGCAGGCGTTCATGCACCCGCTGATTTTGATAACCACGTCCGGGTTGTGGATAAAGTCCGGGTATTCCGCTGCAATTACCCTTTCGAGTTCCGTCGCGATGCCCGTACTGCTGGCAATCCCCAGGTTGCAGGTATCCGTACCCGGGCAGGCCGTAATGTCCGCGGCCGTATTGTACCCGGGTTGGGCCAGGCCGATTTTTTCGAGTTCATTGTGGAAATACGGCAACCAGGCTTCCCGGACAAATGGGATCAGTATATTCTGGCGGAGGCTGAGCCGGATTTCCGAAGCGGCGTACCTGGCAACCAGGTCGGCCAATTGACGCGCTTGCCGGGTAGTGAAATTCCCCAGGAAGACCCGAAGCCCAACCGCCACATACCCGTCCTGCTTCTGCCGGATGGTATTGGTCCGTTTCCACGCCTGGTAGGCCTCCGTGTCCGCAGGAACCGGGATATCAGGGGGAGTCGAAGCAGGCCGGGGTTGCGGATAGGCCTCCGCGTCGATGGGATATTCCCTGACGGGAATCCCGGGGGTTTCCTCGGCCAACAGCTCCCGGAACCGGTCCAGGCCAATATCCCTGATGAGGAATTTCATCCGGGCCTTGGCCCGGCTTTTCCGTTCCCCATACCGGTCAAAGACCCGGAGAACCCGCTCCATTAACGGGATAATCTGTTCCTGGGGCAGGAATTCGTACAGCACGTCCGCATGGCGCGGCTGGGCACCCAGGCCGCCCCCAACCAGGACTTTGAATCCCCGCCGGCCGGCTTCCACCCGGGCGATAAACCCGAGATCGTGCATATAGGAAAGCCCGGTGTCCGCATCCGATGCGGAAAAAGAAACCTTGAATTTCCGACCCATCTCCTGCCCTACCGGGTTCCTCAGGAAATATTCGAAAAGCGCCTGCGCATAGGGGGATACGTCGAAAGGTTCCCCGGGGTCGATCCCCGCGGTCTCACTGGCCGTTACATTGCGGACCGTATTCCCGCATGCTTCCCGAAGCGTGACGGCATCCCTTTCGAGTTCCGCCCACAGTTCGGGGGTTCGGTCCAGGTCCACATAGTGGATCTGGATGTCCTGTCGTGTGGTAATATGGAGGATCCCGGTAGAATAGGTGTCGGAAACATCGGCAATGCGGTGCAGTTGCCGCGCAGTCACTTTTCCGTAGGGGAGTTTGATCCGTACCATCTGCACCCCGGGTTGCCGTTGGCCGTAAACGCCGCGGGCCAGCCGGAGGCTTCGGAACTTCTCCTCATTGAGCTCGCCTTCGCGGAACTGCCGGATCTTCCGTTCCAGTTCAACAATATCCTTCTCAACCACCGGGTTCTCCAATTCTGTGCGAAAGCTTTTCATATATCTATTATTCCTATGGTTTTTATAGTTTATTAGACGCATTCCTGCCGGGCAGGTACGAACAGGCAAAATCAGGTGTGCAGCCCGCACTCCCGATTCTCGAGCACCTTGGTCGGGTCAAAATACGTATGCTCGTTCGGCAGGTCTCGGGATGCCAGGTAGACGTCCAGCTGCGAGTCGTTCCAGTAATAGAACGGGCTTACCTTGAGGATCCCGTCCTTGCTCAGGCTCAGGATATCCAGGGTGTCCCGGTGTGCCGTCTGCCCCTTCCTCAGGTTCGTGAACCACACGTCCGGGCGGTGTTCCGACATGGCGCGCCGGAAGGGTTCCAACTTCACCTGTTCGGTAAACAATTCGTGGCGGGGGTCCTCGATATCGGGGATACCCATAATGGCATCCCGATGGGCCGCCGTCTGTTTGGGAACGTAGAGCCGGATATCGAGTTGGAGTTTGACAATGAGTTCTTCGGCATGCCGGTAGGTCTGCGGGGTATTGTAGCCCGTGTCGCACCAAATTACCGGAACGCGGCGGTCGATATCCGTTACGGCATGCAGGATGGCGACCTCATACGGCCTGAAATTCGTGGTGAGTACCGGCCGTTTTGCCCGGTCCAGGGCCCAGGAAATAATTTCTTCCGGCGGAATGCCTTTCAGTTGCTGGTTCAGGTGTCGGACCTGAGATTCGGAGATAACCATAGTATTAAATCTATTGACTTACTAGACTATTTGATTTCAAAACTACACTTCTTTTCCAAACCTCAACGTTAAAATTTGATAAAATGTATGATTACCCTATAGTTTTAATAGATTTTTAAAATTTTCGGGGGGATGTTGCCAAATTGACAACCCCGGGCATAGCGGCTCCCCGGGTCTACACAAAATCGGCCAGCGTATGGTTCCGGTATACGGCCAGGGCGCTGTCGCGCACCATGAGCATCAGCTTATGGACCGAGCAGGCAGATTCGTCCGGGCAATCGTCGCAGGGTTCATAAAAATTCAGGCTGACGCAGGGTACCATGGCGATGGGTCCTTCCAGTACCCGCATGACGCTGGTCATCCGGATTTCACCCGGGTCCTTGATCAGGTAGTAGCCTCCGCCCTTCCCCTTTTTGGACCCCAGGAATCCGTTTTTGCGAAGCGTCAGGAGGATGCTTTCGAGGAACTTCTGGGAAATATTCTCGTGCCGGGCGATTTCGGCAATCTGAACGGGTTCCCTGTCTTTCTGCGCAGCCAGGTAGGTGAGCGCCTTGAGCCCGTATTTCGTTTTCTTGGATAGCATAGTACCAAGATAGGCAAAATAGACCTACTTCCCCTATTTTACGGCATCCAGGGCCTGCCCCAGGTCGGCGCAGATATCATCCGGGTGTTCCAGGCCCACGGATATTCGCACCATCCCGTCGGTTATCCCGGATTCCAGGCGGTCTTCCGGGCTCAGTTTGCTGTGGGTGGTGGAAGCCGGGTGGGTGACGATGCTGCGGGTATCCCCCAGGTTGGCGGAGAGCGAAAGCAGTTCGATCTGGTCAAAGAATGTCCTACCGCCATCGACCCCCCCCTGCACCTCAAAGGCGACTACGCACCCCCCTGCTTTCATTTGCTTCTTGGCCAGTTCATATTGCGGGTGGGTCTTTAGAAAAGGGTATTTCACCCAGTTCACCTTGGGGTGGGACGAGAGGAACTCGGCGATTTTCAGCGCATTCTCGCAATGGCGGTCTACCCGTACCGCAAGGGTTTCCATGCTCTTGGACAGGAGCCAGGCATTGAACGGTGAGAGCGCCGGGCCGGTAATCCGGGAAAACCTGTATACCCGGTCTATCAGTTCCCTGCTGCCCACGGTAATCCCCGCCAGCACACGCCCCTGACCGTCCATGAGCTTGGTTCCGGAATGAATGACCAGGTCGGCCCCGAACCGGATGGGCTGCTGGAGGTACGGCGTGGCAAAACAATTGTCGATGACAAGCAGCAGGTTGTGCTTACGGGCCAGTTGCCCGAGGGCCTCCAGGTCCAGCACATCCACTCCGGGATTCGTAGGCGATTCCGCATAGAGGATCCGTGTTTCCGGGCGGATGAGCGCCTCGGCCTCCTCCAGACGGTCGTAGCGGAAGTAGGAATGGCTGATATTCCACTTGGGGAAAACCTGCGTAAACAGCGTGTGGGTAGACCCGAAAACGGAACGGGAAGACACTACGTGGTCGCCGCTGTTGAGCAAGGCGGCAAAGGTGGAAAATACCGCGGCCATCCCGGACGCAAAGGCAAAACCGTCTTCGGCCCCTTCCATCTTGCAAACTTTCTCAATCCATTCGGAGGTATTCGGGTTTGAGTAGCGGGAGTAAATGGTCCGCTCCTTTTCCTCGGCAAAAGACGCCCGCATATCTTCGGCGTCCTCAAATACAAAGCTGGAAGACAGGTAAAGCGGTGCGGAGTGTTCGAGGAACTCCGTCCGGTTGATCTGCGTACGGATGGCTTCCGTCTCTGGCTGATGTCTCTTTTTCATGACCTGGTGTTCTTTTGGTTTCATGGCGGGGCTCCCGCGCCGCTGTGTTTTTTAATCTGCAAATCCCTTCTCGGCAATGCGAAGAATGTCCCCGAAAACGCCCCGGGCGGTAACGGCTGCACCGGCACCCGCCCCCTGGATCACCAGGGGTCGTTTCCCGTAGGATTCCGTGTAAATCTCTATCAGGGAATCCGCATCCTTTACCTGGCCGAGCGGGCTGTCGGCGGGCACGGATACCAGCTTCACCTCCAGGTTGCCCTTGTCCTGCTGCAAGTCGCCGGACAGGTCGCCCACATAGCGAAGTACATGGCCCGCCTCCTGCCGGTCGCGGATGGCCCCGAAGTGATCATCGAGTTGGGACAGGGATTCCAGGAATTCCTCCCGGGTCCCGCCCCGCAGTTCTTTGGGAATCAGGTTTTCGATGGATACATCCCCGAATTCGTTCTGCAGGTCGAGTTCGCGGGCGAGGATAAGGAGTTTGCGCCCCACATCGTTGCCCGAGAGGTCTTCCCGGGGGTCCGGCTCGGTAAATCCTTTGTCCAAAGCTGCCTGAACGCAGGCAGAAAACGAGGTTCCTCCCCGGGAAAAGGTATTAAAAATATAACTGAGCGACCCGGAAAACACCCCGCGGATACGCGTAATGTTCTCCCCGGACAGATGCAGGAGCTGTATGGTGTCGATCAGCGGCAGGCCGGCCCCGACATTTGTTTCGTACAGGTACTGCTTCTGATGGGATTCGAGCTCCTCCCTCAGGAGGCTGTAGAAATCGTATCCCAGCGTATTGGCGACCTTGTTGGAGGAAACCAGGTCGAACCCGTTCTCCACAAAATCGAAATACCGGGCCACAAAATCCTCGCTGGCCGTATTGTCCACGGCAACTAGGTTCTCCAGGTGGTGCGACCGGGCGTAGTCGAACAGCTCCGTAAGCTGGTAACCCTCCGGGGCGCTGGACAAGCGGGAACTCCAGTCCGCTCCCACGCCTGCCTCGTCGAGCAACAGCCGGGTGGAGTTGGCCACCGCAAAGACATTCAGGCGGATGCCTTTGCGCGCCTCGATCTTGTCTGCCGAGGCGAGGAGCTGGTGCATCAGCGTGCTGCCAACCGTCCCCACGCCGAACACCGCCAGGTTGATCTTCTTGCTGATCCCGAAAATCTGTCCGTGCATCACATTCAGCGCCTTGAGCGTATCAGCTTTGCGGACCACCAGGCTGACGTTCTTGCCGGTCACTGTATTGTTGAACAACAAGGGGATCACCTGGTTGCGGATCAGCGCATTATACGGTTTGTGGAAGGTGCTCAGGTCCTGCCCCACGATAGAAATGACCGAGACGTCCGAAGTGATGTGGATCCGGGTGATGTCCTGGTTGCGAAAATCCTCCTCGAACTCCGCTTCGAGCGCTGCCTTGGCGCGCTGCGCCGCATCCGCCCGTACCACCAGACCGATACCCCGTTCCGAGGAACCCTGGGAGATAATCCCCACATTGATCCCGCTCTGTCCGAGCGCCTTGAAAATCCGGGCATCCACGCCGACCTTGCCGAGCAGCCCCCGTCCCTCCAGGTGGATCAGGGCCTCGTGCTCGATGACCGAAAGGGAGCGGATACCGTCCCGGCTGGACCGGGCGCTGATCAGCGTACCCTCCCCGTCCCCGTCAAAGGTATTTAGGATGCGCAACGGGATATTCTTCTCCAGGAGCGGAATAATGGTTTTGGCATGGAGGATCGTCGCCCCGAAATTGGCCAGTTCGTTGGCCTCCGAATAGGAAAGCTGTTCGATGCGCCGGGCGCCGGGGACCAGGTCCGGGTTCGCCGTGTAGATTCCGTTGACATGGGTGTAATTCTGCAATTCGGATGCGTTCAGGTAGTTGGCCAGCAGGGAAGCCGTGTAATTGCTCCCATTGCGGCCCAGCGTGGTGGTCTCCCCCAGGGCGTTGGATGCGATGAACCCCGTGACGACGGCCACGGTGTCTGCCTGGAGCCCGGAGAAAAAGCGGTTGACGTTTTCCCGGGATACTTCGTCCAGTACCTGGGCGTTCCCGAAGCCCGAGTCCGTACGGATCAGCTCACGCGCATCTACGAGTACGGCGTTCAGGCCCCTGCCGATCAACAGCTTGGTTATCAGCCGGGCAGACAGCAACTCTCCCTGGGCCAGGACCTGGTCTTTGATCTTCGGGCTGTAATCGCCCAACAGGCGCACCCCTTCCAGCAGCCTCGCAATTGCTTCAAAGGAATCCCCCAGACCGACATTGGAGAACGTGTGCCGCTGATAGTTTTCGAAACGGCTGAAAGCCTCGCTGTAATCCTTCCCGTCCGCGGCCAGTTCCAGTAGTTCTTCGAGCTGGTCCGTGGCCTTTTCCCGTGCGGACAACACCACCGCTACGCGTTCCTTTTCCGCTACGCGTGCCGAAATGATATCCAGGACGCGGTCAATGCCCTCGCCGTTGGCCAGGGATTTCCCGCCGAACTTCAGCACCTTCAGGGGACGCTGTCCGGTGCCACCGAAAACGTCCTGCAGCAGCTGTTCCATCTGGTCGAATTCTATCAGGAAGGCATCGTGCCCGTGCACGGAATGGATTTCCCCGTAGGTGACATTGGAATTGACCTGGGCGAGCTGTTTATAGGTCTCCTTGTTTTCGGCAGCCGTAAAAAACAAATCGGAATCCACCCCGATGATATGGATATGCGTGGCGCTTTGCTGGAGCCGCTGGAAGGCCTCTTCCCCACCCCTTGTAATATCGATGGTCTTCAGGAGCTGGTTGGTGAGCTTGTAAGCCGCCAGCTGAAAACGTTCCTGCAGCTTCTTGCCGTGGTGGAGCAGCCAGCTTTCGACGTTGAACAACCGGGACTCCTCGTTTGTACTCCGGCGAAAACGCTGCTTAAACGACTCGGGGGTCCGGTAACAGAGCATGGCGTGCATCCGCGCATCGTGTACGGGTTGGGAGGAATTTACCAGGAATTGCTCCTGTATCTGGCAATTGGCGATGAGCCAGTCTGTCGACTTCCAGTCGGAAGCCACCGGGATCAGGTGGGTTGCCAAATCCGGGCGCAGAGCTGCCATCTCCCAGGCAATCCCGCCCCCCAGGGAGCCGCCAATCAGGGCAAAGAGCTTGTGGATGCCGAGGTATTCCAGACCCAGGAGGAAGATGCGTGCAATGTCCCCGGCGATAAAATCCTTGTAATTCTCTATCAGGAAACCGTCATAGCCGTTTCCGGGAACATTAAAACAGAGTACCGTGTAAGTCTCCGTGTCGATGCACTTGCCCGGGCCCACCAGGGACGTCCACCAGCCGTCCGGCCCGGCGACGTTGGAATTTCCCGTGAGGGCGTGGTTTACCAGCACAACGGGGGCCGTGTGGAGTTTCCTCCCGAAGAGCTGGTACGACAGCTCGATCTGCTGGGTAACGCCTTTTTCGGTGGTAAAGGCGTTTAACTGGATATGTTGCAATGGCGATGCTTCCATGGTTTTATTTGAAGGCCGTTCCGTCCGGGGCGTCCGTTGGGCACCCATCCGGAATACGGATTGCTTTAAATGTCGGCGTTAAAAAGAAAATGGAAGCGGGGCAGCGCCCGGTTGTTATCTGCCCCGCACCGCGGCAGCCAGCTGGCCCCGATCCCGGTCCGGGTTAGAATGTAGCACCTTCTTCGATTGTGCGAAGGGTTGCCAAGGCTTCACTGGGTCTAGTCCCTCCACCTTTCTTGATAACGAGTCAGTATATATGTGAACGTCTCGGCAAATATAGGGATGCCACAAGGGAAATTCCCAATTTCGGGCCGAATAATTTAATGGGCAAAGCTTTTTGTCCCAGCCCGATGCCTTTGGCCCGGGCCAACACCACCGGCTACAGGCCAAAGGCTTCCCTGACCGCGTCCACGGCGTCCAGCTTCTCCCAGGTAAAGAGTTCCACCTCCTTGGTCACCCGCCCGTTGTACGGGGATTCAAACACCTTGGTAACCACGCGGGGTTCTTTGCCCATGTGTCCGTAGGCGGCGGTCTCCAGGTAGATGGGGTTTCGCAGCTTCAGCCTTTCCTCAATGGCAAAGGGCCGCATATCGAACAGTTCGGCAACTTTCGCCCCGATCTGCCCGTCGGTGAGATTGACCCTGGAGGTGCCGTAGGTCGTTACGTTGATGGAGGTTGGCTCCACCACCCCAATGGCATAGCTCACCTGAACGAGGATCTCGTCGGCCACCCCGGCTGCCACCAGGTTTTTGGCCGCATGGCGGGCCGCATAAGCCGCACTTCGGTCTACCTTGCTCGGGTCCTTGCCACTGAAGGCACCGCCTCCGTGGGCACCTTTGCCCCCGTAGGTATCCACGATGATCTTACGGCCCGTGAGGCCCGTATCCCCGTGGGGTCCGCCGATAACAAATTTACCCGTCGGGTTGATATGGTATTTGATCCGCTCGTCGAACAGGCCCCGCAACCGTTCTGGCAGGCCGGCCACTACCCGGGGAATCAGTATTTCCAGCAGGTCCTTCTTGATCCGGGCCAGCATTGCGGCGTCGTCCGGGTCAAACGGGTCGTGCTGGGTGGAGATGACAATCGTATCGATACGCTGCGGCTGGTCGTCATCGGAGTATTCGATGGTTACCTGTGCCTTGGCATCCGGGCGCAGATACGGAATCGCATCGGATTCCCGGCGAAGCGCGGCGAGCTCCTGAAGGATCCGGTTGGCGATGTCCAGCGCCAGGGGCATATAATTGTCGGTCTCCCGGGTGGCATACCCGAACATCATGCCCTGGTCCCCGGCACCCTGAAGTTTTTTATCCCCCCGGTCCACCCCCTGGTTGATTTCCTGGGATTGCTCGTGGATGAGGGAAATCACCCCGCAGGAATCCCCGCTGAACTGGTAGGCGCCTTTGGTGTAGCCGATGTCGTTGATCACCTCCCGGGTAATCTGTTGCAGGTCTACGTAGGTATGGCTCCTGACCTCTCCGGCCAGGACCACCTGCCCGGTGGTCACCAGGGTTTCGCAGGCAACCTTGCTCTCGGCGTCAAAGGCGAGGAAATTATCGAGGAGCGCATCGCTGATCTGGTCGGCGACCTTATCGGGATGTCCCTCGCTTACGGATTCGGATGTGAATAAATAGGGCATGTGCGCGTTTTTAATGCGAGACAGCCGACGGATCGCGGGGATGCAAAAAGCGCATTGGCTGTCGCCCTGAGAGCGGAGCAAACTGCTTTAGCATTTTTGGTGGTCCGGCACAATTCCGGATCAGAGGTTGCAATCAGTCAAATCTGTCCTCTGGAAAACAATGGCGCAAAGGTAATGAATTGGCCGGAATCTGAAACCCGGCGGGAGCGGGTTTTTAGCACCCCGAATTCGCGTCCCCATCCTTTCAGGGTCCGGCGATACTTCGTATATTGTGTGCCCTTTTCAGACGTTACCAACCGAAAGAACAAACGTATGCATATTGCGGTTGCCGGCAACATCGGCGCAGGGAAAACCACCCTAACCAAATTGCTTTCCAAACACTATCAGTGGGATGCGCATTTTGAAGATGTGGTGGACAACCCCTACCTGGATGATTTTTACACCCAGATGGAGCGGTGGAGTTTCAACCTGCAAATCTACTTCCTCAACAGCCGGTACCGGCAGATTCTGCGAATCCGCGAAAGCGGGAAGGACGTCATCCAGGACCGGACCATCTACGAGGACGCCCATATTTTTGCCCCGAACCTGCATGCGATGGGGCTGATGACCAACCGGGATTTCCAGAATTACACGAGTTTATTCGAACTGATGGAAACCCTGGTGATGCCGCCGGACCTGATGATCTACCTGCGCAGTTCCATCCCGAACCTGGTCAACCAGATCCACAACCGGGGGCGGGAATACGAAAATTCCATTTCCATCGACTACCTCAGCCGGCTCAACGAACGCTACGAGGCCTGGGTACACAGCTATGAAAAAGGCAAGTTGCTGATTATCGATGTCGACAAACTGAACTTTGTGGACAACCCGGAACACCTCGGGGAGGTCATCAACCGCATCGATGCGGAAATCCACGGGTTGTTCTAGTTCCGCCCCCCGACGAGCCCGGATCTGCCCGCAGGCCCTTTCACAAGGCGTAACTACGCGTTGGTCGTTCCGCAAGACGGGACTTGCCGCCGGGCGTTTTGCAAGACGTAACTTCCCGCTGGCCGCGCTGCTTGCCGGGGTACATTTTCTAAATAATGCCGATCGACTCCCCATGGCGGATCACCTCCTCGGACTGGTCCACCAGTAATATGGGAATATGCGTGTTTTCGGCAATCAGGTCCCGGACGCGCTGCATCCTTTTGGTGTGCCGCACACTGCGCAGGTAGATGGCCAGTACCCGCCCCGGAAACTGCCGTGCAATGGCCAGGTAGATATCCGCATCCCGCTCCCCGCTGTCCCCTATCAGGATAAACGGCATGTCCGGGTAGGTTTTAAAAATATTCTCGATCTCGTGCCGCTTCTGGGGCACGTCCTGTTTCTTCCGCTTCCAGAAACTGGCCATACTCCGCAAGAGGATGGGACCTTTTGGAAATCGGTTATTGCTGAGGAAGAATTCCAGGTAGCGATACAGGTTCCAGGGGCTGTGGCTTACATAAAAAACGGGATTCGCACTCTGGCCGTCGCGACCCCGGTGCAGCCGGTGGTAGAGTTCCGGGGCTCCCTTTAGCGGCAGGCGCCTTTCCACCCCTTTGAATAGCGTATTGGCAATAACCTGCCACTTCAGGTAGGACGTTACCCCGGTGTGCAGGATCGTGTCGTCGATATCGGTGATCACCCCGTATTGGGCGCCCACGGCCGGGATCATCAGCGCCCCGGGAAACCGGTTTTCCCCCAGGACCGGGCGGGAGAGCTTTTCGGTGCGGAACGAAATCTCAAAGTGTACCCAGCCCTCCCGGTTCACCAGTTCTCCGAGTCCGTCTACCTGCTCGTCCAGCAGGTAATACCCGTCGGAACCCGTTTCCACCTCAAAGCAGCGGTCGTCGGGGAGCCGGATGGTCAATGGCGTATGCCGGATTTCATCGGTCTCAAAGCGTTTCCAGCTGTTCAGCAGGAGTTTGACGATCCCCTTCTGAGCCAGGTCGATGGTCTCATCCTCCAGTGCCCGTCCGCGGATATACAGGCGGTTTTTCGTGCCGTAGCTTTGGAAAGCCACGATCTGCAGCGGGTCTTTCCTCCCCAGCCAACCCATATCAGAGATGCCAGTTTTGCGGCCAGAGCCAGATAATCAGCAGGCCGGCCCCTATCCCCAACCCAAAGGAGATACCGATCCAACGCCCCAGCTTCCGGGTACCCAGCACGGCCGCCATGGCCCCCTTGAAAGCCAGGTTGGAGAGGGATGCCAGCAAAATGAGTTTCCAGCCCGTGGAGATTTCCAGGCGATCCTGCCGCATGAGCTGCGAAAGGGAGAGCGTAATGGCGTCCACGTCCGTGAGCCCGCTAATGACCGCCAGGCCGTACAGGGCTTCGTTCCCGTACTCCTGCTTGATAAATGCCACTGCCAACAGGATCAGGCCGTAGAGCAGGCCAAATATCAGGGCGCTTTTGAACTGGGCCGGATTTTTAGGTTCCGGGACGGACTTCACGGAATCGTCCCGGTTCATGCGCAGGTAAATCCAGACGCAGATTCCGACGAGCACCAGGAATTCGGCCAGCAATGGGAGGATCATTGCGGGCAGGTGTTGCGGGATAACCACCCCCACTTCCACCAGCACCCGGATCACGGCAACCGCGGAAGCGGCCACGATGACAAAAGCCGCCATGATGTGTACTGCGCCGGATTCCTTGGTTTTCCGGGCATAACTCACCGTAGTGGCCGTACTGCTGATCAGCCCCCCCAGGATGCCCCCGGAGATGGTGCCTGCCCTGGCACCCATGAATTTGTAGATAAAATATCCCACAACACTGATGCCCACAATCAGGGTAACCATCAGCCAAATGCTGCGCGGGTTGAGCACATCCAGGGGGCCGAAGGTTTCGTTGGGCAACAACGGCAGGATGACCAGGGAAATCCCCGCAAATGTCATGATGGCCGCCAGGTCTTTTTCCTGCAGGTCTTCGATAAAGTCGTGGAGTTTGTCCTTGAGGTAGAGCAGAATTGCCAAGGCACCCCCGGTAACCACCGCGATCATCCGTTCGCCCATGACCAGGTAGGCCCCGATGGCAAACATCAGCAGGGCGGCCACCTCCGTGGTCTGCCCGATGTCCGGGGTGTCCGAGCGGCCGTTCTTGATCACGTTCGCGGTAATCAGCAACCCCCCGAGCACCAGGCCGAATGCCGGCATGATCAGCGGACTGTCATACACCCGGCTGAGCATTCCGGACAGCACCCCGAGCATGGCAATCAATGTAAAAGTACGCACCCCGGCCATCTTTGAGTCGGCGTGCTGCCGCTGCAAGCCGGTGAGCATCCCCAGTCCGAATGCAATGCCCAGGTTGATCAGGTCTTCGTACTCCATGGCCCATGAAGATAGCACAGCCGGCCTTGACGGGCAAACGCGATCCGAATTATTCGGGGCCTGCCACAAAAAAACCCCGGCTTGCGGCCGGGGTTCGTTCTTCAGGTAAAGGGTTTAAGACCCAGGGGGGGGGGTCATTTTATTCCTCCACCACCTTTTTCACTTTTTTCACGTCTTTTTGGACTTCAACTGAAGCTTCAGCCTCGGTGTAGTTTTCCAGGCTGACTTTTACATCTTCCTCCGTCCCGGTGAAAGTCACCTCCTCAACAGTCTTTTCCCCGTCTACACTGGTGGTGGTAGTCACGTAGGCCGTAACGGTGCCGTCCTCATTCTCATCCATCTGCACCTGCAGTTGCTTCTGGACTTCGCTGCCTTCCGAATAAGCCGCCAGACCGTCCGAGGACAGCGCGATACTCGGGGCGATAACCAGCGCCACCACAGAGATCAGCTTCAACAGGATGTTCAGGGAGGGTCCCGAGGTATCCTTGAACGGATCCCCGACGGTATCCCCAACCACGGCTGCCTTGTGGGCATCCGTGCCTTTGCGGCCCTGCTCTTCGATCATCTTTTTGGCATTGTCCCAGGCACCCCCGGCATTGGATTGGAAGATGGCCATCAATACGCCTGCGGAAGTAACCCCTGCAAGCAGGCCTCCGAGCATTTCCGCACCCCCGATAAAGCCAATCGCGACAGGTACAGCAATGGCCAGCAGCCCGGGAAGTACCATCTCTTTAATAGAGGCCTTGGTAGAAATTTCCACGCATTTCTCGTATTCCGCCTTTCCGTCGGCTTCGTCAAATATCTTCCGGTCGGCCGCAGAGGCCTTGGAGATATCCGCATCGTACTTGCGCATGACGGCAAGGGCGGCCTTCAACTCGGGGATATCCCGGAACTGCCGGCGGACCTCTTCGATCATCGACATGGCGGCACGCCCCACGGCATTCATCGACAGGGCCGAGAACACAAAGGGCAGCATGGCGCCCACCAGGAGACCGGCCATGATATCCGGCTGGGAAACGTCGATCGCCGTCACTTTTGCCGTTTTCATGAACGCGGCAAAAAGGGCCAGGGCCGTAAGGGCGGCAGAAGCAATCGCAAATCCTTTCCCAATGGCAGCTGTGGTATTCCCCACGGCGTCCAGTTTGTCGGTGCGCTCCCGCACTTCCCCGGGCAGTTCAGCCATTTCGGCAATCCCCCCGGCATTATCGGAAATCGGGCCATATGCGTCAACGGCCAACTGGATCCCGGTGTTCGCCAGCATCCCAACGGCTGCGATGGCAATCCCGTAAAGCCCGGCAAAGTAGTGGGATACCAGGATTGCGGCAGCGATCAGTAAAATCGGGATAGCCGTGGACATCATCCCCACGCCCAGGCCGGCGATGATATTCGTGGCGGACCCGGTCTCGGACTGCCGCACGATGGCGTTCACCGGCTTGGTCCCGGTTCCCGTGTAGTATTCGGTGACCTTCCCGACCAGCAAACCGGCCACCAGGCCGGCGATTGTCGCCAAAAAGACGCCCATGGAAGTAAACTCCCGACCGCCTTCAGTCCATGTTTCCGGAAGCATGGCGCCAATCAGGAAATAGGAAACCACCAGCATCAGGGCTGCCGATCCGAATTCCCCGATGTTCAGGGCCTTGTGCGGGGAACCGCCGTCCTTCACACGGACAAAGAAGGTCCCGATAATGGACATGACGATTCCGGCACCGGCCAGTGCCAGCGGCAGGTAAACGGCCCCCAGGCCGTTAAATGCCCCCTGGAACTCCGGGAGTACCACAAAAGAAGCCCCCAGTACCATGGTACCGATGATGGAGCCCACATAGGACTCGAACAGGTCGGCCCCCATCCCGGCAACGTCCCCCACGTTATCGCCCACGTTGTCGGCGATGGTAGCGGGGTTCAGCGGGTGGTCTTCCGGGATGCCGGCTTCCACCTTCCCGACCAGGTCGGCCCCCACATCGGCGGCCTTGGTGTAGATACCCCCGCCCACACGGGCAAACAGGGCAATGGAAGAAGCCCCGAGGGAGAATCCTGAGAGGACGTTAAGGACCTCATCGATCCCCCAACCCTGGGCACTGTAGATCATAAACAAACCGCTCAGGCCCAGTACGCCGAGCCCGACGACACCCATCCCCATGACGGATCCGCCTGCAAAAGCTACTTCCAGGGCTTTCCCAAGGGAGGTCCGGGCGGCATGCGTGGTGCGTACATTCGCCTTGGTGGCAACCTTCATCCCGATAAACCCGGCAAGGGCGGAGCAAATGGCCCCGACGATAAAGGACACGGCAACCATGCCGTTGGAACCGGCTTCGTTCTGCCCCTTAAAGAATAGCAGAACCGCCACGGCAGCGACAAAAATCGAAAGGATTTTGTACTCCGCCTTCAGGAATGACATGGCCCCGTCGGCAATATTTTTGGCAATCCGGGCCATTTTGGCATCCCCTTCTTCCTGCTTGGATACCCAGGCGTTCTTCACCAGGACAAAGAGCAGCCCCAGGACGCCGAAGGCTGGTAAGAATTTCACGATTTGTTCCATAATGTAGTCAGTATAGTTTCGTTAATGTAATCTGAAAGTGTTGCACTTTTTTTAACATTTTAAGCGCGAGCAAATGTAGTAAAATACCGGACAATAAAAAAAGCCCTTAACCATGCGGGATTAAGGGCTTTGCGGTGCGCAGGGCCGTCGGTCAGATCATGAATTTCCGGATGGTTTTGTATTCGCTGTCCTCATAGCGCCGGACGCAACTGCGGTAGATTTCCCGGGCTTCTTCCGCATTGCCCCAGCCACCGGTATCCACTTTCTTCTCCTCGAGATCCTTGTATACCTGGAAAAAATGCTCGATTTCCTTCAGCCGGTGGGGATTCAAATCGCTGATATCCCCCTTCAGGCTCCAGATCGGGTCGTTCAGGGGCACGCAGATCAGCTTCTCGTCCGGCCCTTTTTCGTCTGTCATGTGGAACACCCCGATAGGGCGCACCTTCATGACCACCATCGGGTAGGCGGGTTCCGTGGTCAGCACCAATACATCCAGGGGGTCCTGGTCCAGCGCCAGCGTCTCGGGCACAAACCCGTAATCCCCGGGGTACATCATGGAAGAAAAAAGCGTGCGGTCAAAGCGGATTTTGTTCAGGGTAAAATCGTATTCGTACTTATTCCGGCTCCCTTTGGGGATTTCGATCAGTACGTCAAAAGTAACCTCATCATTGTTTGTCATAGGCAGAGATTGTAGGCGGTGGCGGCTCCCGCACCGGCGGTTGGCACCACCCGGTTATCCGGGATTCGCCCCGGGCTGCAAAACTACGAAAAAACAGCCGTTTGCCGTCCGGAAATCAGAAATGGAAGCCAAAGGCGCCGGTAACGCTGAAAGCCCGGGCATCCGGATTATCCAGGTAGTTCCCCCGGAAATTGAAATCGATCCGGAAGATCTTGAAGATGTTGCCCACCCCCACGCTGTACTCCCAGTAGATAGAGTCATCCGGGGCCTGCAGGGGGATGTTGGCCGGGCTGTTGAGGAGCTGGTTGGCCTCGGAAAGCTGCCCCCAGACCCCGCGGAGCCCGACAATTTCCCGCAGGTTCCAGTCGCGCAGCATCGGGATGCGCGAAAACAGTCGGCCGTTGAAGTTGTGCTCCAGGTGGAGGGAAGCGTAGGTGTCCGTAACGAATTCGTAAAAATCCAGGTTCGGGAAGGTATTGTAGATGGAAAACAGCGTCTGGTTCCCGGGTACCACGTTGAGCATCACCAGGGGGACCTCCCCAAAGGTCTTCCCGACCTCCACGGTGCTCAACAACCTCCCCATGCCGCCCACCTGCCAGGGCTGGGAATAGGAGAATTGCACCTTGCGGTAGTCGAAATCGCTTTCCAAAAATCCCTGCAACCCCTGGGTATAATGCAGCAAAAGCGTGCTGTAGGTGTCGTTCACATCCCGACGTTCCACGCCGTAGCCAATGGTTTCCTTCCCCGGGGTGTAGATGAGCGTGGTGGTCAGGTCGAATTGCCTGACCTCCGAGGCGACGCCCCCCGGGGCCTCCGGATCCAGGTAGTCCAGGCTGAAAACATCCGGCAGGGCAGACCGGAGCGTGCGCATCGATCCCCCGAACCGGATCCTGAAATTCTCCAGGGGTTCTATATCCACCGCCAGGGTAGACAGGTTGATGTTTGTCAACCGGTTGTTATTCCCCACGGTAAATACGGCCGAGGAAGCCACGCTACGACCGAGCACGTCGTTGGTGGCGGTCAGGCTCAGCCCGAGTTGCTCGATGTCGCGGCGGTTGCCCCCCGAGAGTATCAGCCGGGTTTTGCGGTCCAGCAACCATTTACCCGAGATCCCGTACTTGACTTTTTTGTCCAGGAAGCCATAGGCCATATACCCCTCCAGGCGCCAGGGGTCGTTCTGCCCGAAATAGGTCCGCGCCCCACCCCTCAGGCGGACGCCCTCTGCATCGTTGTACCCGAAAACGCTGTAGATGTTTCCCAGGTCCAGGTTCCATTTGTCGATCTCCACGTAACCGGAACCCAGGATGCTGACCAGGTTGTAATAGGTATTGAATTTCGGCACCGTCCGCAGCGTGTCCAGCAAGGTGTAGATCCCCCGTTCGTCCTTGTTGAGTGCTTCCAGCCGGTTGGCGGACCAGAAAGCGTCGTCCCGGTTGAACACCCGAGGGTCGAAAGGGTCGGATTCCCCCTTGTAGAATGCCCGCCCCCTGGGACGATTAAAGACATAGTTGTCGTAAACGGTGGTGCGCTTGCCGTAGACCCCCCGGGATTCCTCCTTTTTGTTCAGCGCAAAATCGCTGAGCATGTAATCCCTTTTGAGCAGGAAAACCGAGTCCGAAAGCACGTCGAATTCCTGTTCGATGTAAATTTCCTTGACCCAGTTGATATTTGCACTCCGCGTCACGGCCAGGTTGATCCTGGCAACCGCGTAGGTGGTGTCATTTACCCAGAAATCCCCCTTGAAAGTCAGTTCGTTTTTCCGCCGCGGGTAATAGATGATGTTGTAGCACCACTTGTCTCCCAGGAAGGCAGAATCCGCCAGGACATAATTATAGGTGTCCACCCCCGTGGTTGAAAGCGGGCTGGTAAAACTCTTGTCGAAAAACTTCAGGTAGTTGTCGTAGATGTCGTATTCCGAATAGAGGTCCTGTACAAAGGCGATGATTGCCTGGTTGTTGCTGAACCCGGAATTTTTGTTGCCCAGCACGTCTGTGCGCTCCTCCCCGATCCGGTTGTCCCCGTAGACCCGGGAGAACTTCTCGTTCAGGAATATCGGCAGGTAGGTCTTCCCGGTGATCCGGGAGGTATCCAGGTCTTCAAAAATAAATTCCAGCCCCCGGAATACGCGGCTCTCCATCAGGCTGCTGTCGATGGTATTCAGGTCAAACTCAATCTTCTCGTAGGTGTCGTAGGCGTACTGGTCAAAAAGCTTCACGCCGTTGCGGCGCTTTTTCTCCCAGATTTTCCGCAGGATGTCGATGGCCGGATTGTCTTTTTTGGGTTGCCGGCCCATGTAAACCACCACTTCGTCCAGCTCCTCCCCGGATTCCTCCATCTCAATCCGCAGGCCCGTATTGACCCGCTGCTCCAGAACGATCCGCCGCGTGGCATACCCGATGTAGGAAACCACCAGCGTATCCCAGACGGCCTCAGACTCCAGGTAAAACCTGCCGTCGTCATTGGTAATGGTGCCTTCGGACGAGCCCGCAAACAGGATATTGGCAAACGCCACCGGGTCTCCGGATGCATCTACCACCAGCCCCCCGGCCTTGGTTTGGGGCCAAAGCACCTGGCAGGCGAACAGCAACAGGATTGGGAACAGATAGCGGCGTACGGACATGCGTCGGAATTCGAATGGGCATGAGGTTTCCGGCAGGGTCCGGGGAGATGAGGGTGGTGCAGGCGCGCCGGGCCATAACCTGTCAGCAGCCCCTCCGGACCTTTCCGGCGGGGCTAATATACGGCAGCAAGCGGTGCCGATTACTTATATAACACTTTCTTAACAGCGGCGATTACGTCCTCGCTGTTGGGCAGCCATTCCTGCAGCAGGACCGGCGAATAGGGTGCCGGGGTGTCCGCGGTATTCAGTTTGATGATGGGGGCGTCCAGGTAATCGAATGCCTTTTGCTGTACCTGGTAGGTGATCTCGGTAGCCACATTTCCGAAGGGCCAGGCCTCTTCCAGGATCACCAGGCGGTTTGTTTTTTTGACCGATTCCAGGATGGTTTCATGGTCCATCGGCCGGACGGTCCGCAGGTCGATGATTTCACAGGATATCCCTTCGGAATCCAGCTTTTCTGCCGCTGCGTAGGCCTCTTTGATAATCTTTCCGAAGGAAACGATGGTGACGTCGGTTCCTTCCCGTTTAATCTCCGCCACCCCGATCGGAATCGTGTATTCCCCTTCCGGGACTTCCCCTTTGTCCCCGTACATCTGTTCGGATTCCATAAAGATTACCGGGTCGTCGTCCCGGATGGAGGCTTTAAGCAGCCCCTTGGCGTCCTTCGGATTGGAAGGCACCACCACTTTAAGCCCCGGGCAGTTGGCGTACCAGCTTTCAAACGCCTGGGAGTGCGTGGCCGCCAATTGGCCGGCGGAAGCGGTCGGGCCCCGGAAAACGATGGGGATATTGAATTGGCCGGCGGACATCTGCCGCATTTTTGCGGCGTTGTTGATGATCTGGTCAATACCGACCAGGGCAAAGTTAAACGTCATGAATTCAATGATCGGCCGGTTGCCGTTCATGGCAGATCCCACGCCGATACCGGCAAAACCAAGCTCGGAAATGGGGGTGTCAATCACGCGCTTGGGACCGAATTCGTCCAGCATGCCCTTGGAAGCCTTGTATGCCCCGTTGTACTCGGCCACCTCCTCGCCCATCAGGTAAATGGATTCGTCTCGCCGCATCTCTTCGGACATGGCTTCGGCAATGGCTTCTCTAAATTGTAGTGTCTTCATGTTATCTGGGTGTTCGCTGGTTCGCAATTCGGTAACAAAATGCCCACAAAAATAGAAAAATATCGCGCAAAATACGGGGCGGCGACTTCAAAAAATCAGGAAATTTTTACTATGCATGCATAGTATTTCTGAAATATATTGGCTATCTTAGCAGCCACTTTCAATCCTAAAGCTATTGAAAATATGAAGCTATTAGTTTGTATCAGCAATGTGCCCGATACTACCTCTAAAATCAATTTCACGGCAGACCAGACTGCTTTTGATACCACCGGCGTGCAGTTCGTCATCAACCCGAACGACGAATTCGGGCTGACGCGGGCCATGTGGCTTAAGGAGAAGCAGGGCGCAACCCTGCATGTAGCCACCGTCGGGACGGCCGCTGTGGAACCTACCATGCGGAAGGCACTGGCTATCGGGGCCGATGAGGCCATTCGCATCGACGCGGAGCCGAAAGACGGCTTATTTGTGGCCCGGCAGCTGGCCGAGGTGATCAAAAACGGGGGGTACGACCTGGTGATTGCCGGGAGGGAGTCCATCGACTACAACGGTGGCATGGTCCCCGGGATGATCTCCGCCCTGCTCGATATGAACTTCGTCAATAACTGCATCGGGCTGGAGCTCGACGGTACCAAAGCCACGGCCGTACGGGAAATCGACGGCGGAAAGGAAACCCTGGAAACCAGCCTGCCGCTGATTATCGGCGGCCAAAAGGGCCTTGTGGAAGAGAGCGACTTGCGGATCCCGAATATGCGGGGGATCATGATGGCGCGTCAGAAAAAACTCAGCGTGGTTTCCCCCGTGGACATGCAACCGGGAACCGAGGACAAACGCTTCGAAAAACCAGCGCCGAAAGGCGATGTAAAACTCGTGGACCCGGGCGAGCTTGACAAACTCGTAGATCTGCTCCACAAGGAAGCCAAAGTCATTTAAACTGCTGCTGCAGCGGCCCGTTACGGGCACGCTCGCTCAACCAAAAACATTCGGACATGTCAGTACTCGTATATACAGAAACAGATAAAGGTAAATTCAAAAAGAATGCCTGGGAAGTGGCCAGCTACGCCGCGGCCCTGGCCGAAAAACTCGGTACCGAGGCCGTGGCAGTTGCCATCAACCCATCGGACCCCGGGGCGCTGGGCACCTACGGCATTTCCCGGGTGCTCGAAGTCAGCGAACCCCGTCTGGAAACTTTTAATGCCCGGGCGGCGGCGGCCGTAGTAAAACAAGCGGCCTCCCAGGCCGGGGCAACCGTAATCGTGGTCAGTTCCAGCGCGGATGCCAGGTTTATGGCTCCTATACTGGCCGGGGTCCTCAAGGCGGGATACGCCCCGAACGTCGTGGGCCTGCCCGAGCAGACGGACCCGATCGTGGTCCGCAGGACTGTATTCAGCAACAAGGGCTTTGCTCATACCCAGCTAGACGGCACCCTGGGAATCATCGGGGTGTCCAACAACGCATTTGGGGCCGTGGAAAAAAACGGGGACGCCACCGCGGAAGCCTTTTCCCCGGAACTCCCCGATTCCCTGTTCAGCACAAAATCGGTTTCCGTGGACAAGGCCACCGACAAGATCGCCATTGCCGATGCGGAAATTGTCGTCTCCGGCGGCCGCGGCCTGAAAGGCCCTGAAAACTGGGGGATGGTAGAAGAACTGGCAGAGGTTCTCGGGGCGGCTACCGCCTGTTCCAAACCGGTTTCCGACATGGGATGGCGGCCCCACAGCGAACACGTCGGCCAGACGGGGAAGCCCGTGGCCAGCAACCTCTACATCGCCATCGGGATCTCCGGGGCCATCCAGCACCTCGCCGGGGTGAACGCTTCGAAAGTCAAGGTGGTTATCAACAACGATCCGGAGGCGCCCTTCTTTAAGGCCGCCGATTACGGAGTGGTTGGCGACGCCTTTGAAGTCGTCCCGGAACTCATCGAAAAATTAAAGGAGTTTAAGGCCGAAAACGCCTAATTTTTGTTAATTTGTCCCTTTAATAGGGCTGTTAAATAACCCGTCCCTGTTGTTTAACAGCCTTTTTTAATTGCGCGAACGATCTATGAGCCTTGTACGGTTGAAAATAAAAGGAATTTCCTATAGTCAAACCCAGAACGGGGCCTATGCCCTGATCCTGAATGAGGTGGAGGGGGATCGAAAACTCCCCATCGTGATCGGTGCATTTGAGGCGCAATCCATCGCGATTGCCCTGGAAAAGGAAATCAAGCCGCCCAGGCCGCTCACGCACGACCTTTTCAAGAATTTCGCAGACCGTTTCGATATAGTAATCAAGCAGGTGATCATCCACAAACTGGTAGACGGCGTATTTTATTCGAGCATTATCTGCGAACGGGATAAAATCGAAGAAATCATCGATGCGCGTACCAGCGACGCGATTGCCCTGGCCCTGCGGTTTGGGGCGCCGATTTTTACCTACAAAACCATTTTGGACAAGGCGGGTATCTACCTGAAGTTTTCCTCCAAGGATAAAGAGAAAGAAACCGGGGACGACAGCATTGTGGTGGATGAAATCCTCCAGGAAAGCGAAGCCGTGGAAATCGATTCCGGGGCTGCGTCGGCCTATAAGGAAATGACCCTCGAGGAGCTCCGCGCCGAACTGGACAAGGCCGTAGCCAGTGAAGACTACGAGAAGGCGGCCAAATTGCGGGATGAAATCTCCAAACGCAAATAGTTTGTCAAGGACTATCCGGTTCAAAGCGATCGCATGCCTCGGAATCACCGGGATTGCCCTGGCCTTTCCCGATCAATTATCCGCCCAGGTGGACAGCCTGGCCAGCACCGCCCTGGACACCACCCTGTTGAATGACGCACAACCGAGCCAGGCCGTGCCCAATCAGGGATTTACCCTGGAATCGCTTGGCCGCGGGGCACTGGGCATGGCCGTCCTGCTGCTCCTCGCCTTTGCATTCAGTGCCAACCGCAAACGGATCAACTGGAAAACCGCAGGTATCGGCCTGGGCATCCAGCTGCTCCTGGCCATCGGCATCCTGAAAATACCGGCCGTCCAGTGGTTTTTTAATATGCTCGGGGGGTTTTTCAACAGCATCCTGGAATACACCCTGGCCGGGAGCACCTTTATTTTCGGGAACCTGATGGACCTGGACAATCCGAATATCGGCTATGTATTTGCCTTCCAGATTTTGCCGACGATCATTTTCTTTTCGGCCCTTACCTCGGTACTCTATTACCTGGGCGTCATCCAGAAAATAGTTCGCGGGCTGGCCTGGCTCCTGACGCGTTCCCTGGGTATTTCGGGCCCGGAGAGCCTCAGTGTGGCAGGGAATATCTTTCTGGGGCAGACGGAAGCCCCGCTGCTCATCAAGGCCTACCTGGAAAAAATGAACCGATCGGAAATCCTGCTGGTGATGATCGGGGGCATGGCCACGGTAGCCGGGGGCGTACTGGCCGCCTATATCGGGTTCCTTGGGGGGAACGACCCGGCCCTCCGCCTGGAATTTGCCCGTCACCTGATCGCGGCATCCGTCATGGCAGCCCCCGGGGCGATCGTCGTATCCAAGGTGTTGTATCCCCAGACCGAGCCGGTGGACAGCGTTATCCGGATTACGGATGAAAAAATCGGCAGCAACATATTGGATGCCATCGCAAACGGCACCACGGAAGGCCTGAAACTGGCCGTAAACGTGGGGGCCATGCTCCTGGTATTTGTGGCCTTTATCGCCATGATCAACGGGATCCTGGACTGGACCGGCGGGACCACGGGCCTCAATGCCTGGATCGCCGAACGGACGCCCTACGAGAACCTGTCGCTCGAAGCCATCCTGGGGGCCGTTTTTGCCCCGCTGATGTGGCTGATCGGCGTGCACGCAGACGATATGATGCAGATGGGGCAGCTGCTGGGGATCAAGCTGGCCGCCAGCGAATTTGTAGGGTATATCCAGCTGGCAGACCTCAAGGACGGGGCAGGCTCCACCGGCCTGGGGTACCAGAAATCCATCATCATGGCCACCTACATGCTCTGCGGCTTTGCGAATTTCGCCTCCATCGGCATCCAGATCGGGGGCATCGGTTCCCTGGCCCCGGGACAGCGAAAAACCCTGTCCGAATTCGGTATGCGGGCCGTTCTGGGAGGCACGCTCGCCTCGTTGCTCTCGGCCACCATCGCCGGGATGATCCTGGGATAAACCGGGGTTGATAACTGTTGGATAATTGCCGGCGGCCTGCCCCGTGGGAACCCTGTGAAATTGTTTATTTTTGATCCCGGCCGGGACCGACCCCGGCCGCATTCGGAAGACGATATCCCCATGAAACAGTACCACGACCTGCTCCGGCACGTTTTGAAAGAAGGATTGGAAAAAACCGACCGTACCGGCACGGGAACGGTAAGCGTATTCGGCTACCAGATGCGCTTTGACCTCTCGGAGGGATTCCCCCTGGTCACCACCAAAAAAATCCACGTGAAATCCGTCATCCACGAACTGCTCTGGTTCCTGCGCGGGGACACGAATATCGCATACCTGAAAGAGAACGGGGTCCGCATCTGGAACGAATGGGCAGACGAAAACGGCGACCTGGGGCCTGTTTACGGGCATCAGTGGCGCAACTGGAACAGCGAGGGTCTGGACCAGATTGCCCAGGTTGTGGAAACCATCCGCAACAACCCGGACAGCCGCCGGATGCTGGTGGCCGCCTGGAACCCGTCCGTTTTGCCGGACACCTCCAGGACATTTGCGGAAAACGTCGCCGACGGCAAGGCCGCCCTCCCCCCCTGCCACGCCTTTTTCCAATTTTATGTCGCCGACGGGAAACTCTCCTGCCAGCTTTACCAGCGTTCAGCGGATATCTTCCTGGGGGTTCCCTTCAACATCGCCTCGTACGCGCTGCTGACACTGATGGTGGCACAGGTCTGCAACCTGCAGCCGGGGGAATTCATCCACACCTTTGGCGATGCACATATCTACAACAACCACCGGGAGCAAATCCGGCTGCAGCTCAGCCGGGAACCCCGGCCGCTGCCGACCATGGAACTCAACCCGGAGGTGACCGACCTTTTCGCTTTCCGCTACGAAGACTTTACCCTGCACAACTACGACCCGCATCCGCTGATCCGGGGGAGGGTTGCTGTTTGATCCGCGTATCCCGTAGGCCCGGATAGGTGCCCGATCGGGGACCGGGCTGGACTACAGCCGGGAAATTCCCTATCTTTCAGGAAAAGCATGAAATGCCCGTTACCGCTACCCTGGCAGACCGCCTGCTAAGTACCCGATCCCATTCCGAAGCCCTCTGCCAGCCCTTACAGACTGAAGATTACGTCGTACAGCCCATCGAGGACGTCTCCCCGCCCAAATGGCATCTGGGACACACCACCTGGTTCTTTGAGGAGTTCGTATTGAAGCCCTTCGTCCCGGGCTATTCGGTTTTTCACGAAGATTACGCCTTTGTTTTTAACAGCTATTACGAAAGCCTGGGCGAACGGGTGATACGGGCCAACCGCGGCAACCTCTCCCGTCCCTCCGTGCAGGGGGTCTACAAATACCGGCGCCACTTTACCGAAAAACTGATGGAATTCCTGGAAGGCGAGGTGCCCGCAGAGGCCTGCGATCTTGTGGAAGTGGGCATCCACCACGAACAGCAACACCAGGAACTCCTGCTTACCGACATCAAGTATATCCTGGGCAACAACCCCTTGCTCCCGGCGTACAGCGACTGCGGGCCGGAGGAATTTCCAAAGTTGGGGGCCGCGGAATGGATAACGGTTCCCGGGGGACATTACGATATCGGCCACCGGGGGGAGGGCTTCTGTTTTGACAATGAGCTCGGGCGGCACCAGGTACTCCTGGGGGATTTTGAAATTGCCAGCCTGCCGGTGACCAATCGGGATATGCTGGATTTTATCGCTGACGGGGGCTACCGGCGTTTCGACCTCTGGCATGCCGAAGGCTGGGACTGGGTAAACCGGGAAGGCATCCGGGCGCCCCTCTACTGGCACGAGCGGGACGGGCAGTGGCAGTATTATACGCTAAAAGGCCTGCAACCGGTAGACCCGGAAGCCCCCCTGGCCCATATTTCCTTTTACGAAGCCTACGCCCTGGCCGAATGGAAAGGTTTCCGGCTGCCCACCGAATTTGAGTGGGAAGCTGCCCAGGAGGCATTTGGCTGGGGCAACCGCTGGGAATGGACCGGAAGTGCCTACCTGCCCTATCCGGGATACCGGAAAGCCCCGGGGGCGCTGGGCGAGTACAACGGGAAATTCATGGTGAGCCAGCACGTGTTGCGCGGCGCTTCGGTGGCCACCCCACATGGCCATTCCCGGCCGACGTACCGCAATTTCTTTCACCCGCACCTCCGGTGGCAATACACCGGCCTCCGGCTGGCCCGCTAAATTTCAATATCCGATGCAGCAAAAAACACCCACTGCCACAGAGGCCTTCTCCGAAGCGGTCCGCAAGGGACTGACCCAATACCCGAAAAGCCTGCCCTCCCGATTCATCTACGATGCCCGGGGGGATGCCCTATTCCAGCGCATCATGGAAATGCCCGGCTACTACCTGACCCGGTGCGAAACGGAAATATTCAACCGGCACAAGGAGGCGATCGCCAGCCGGTTTGCCGACACCGGTTCCCCTTTTAACCTCATCGAACTCGGGGCCGGGGATGGAAAAAAGACCCGGTTGCTGCTCCGGGAGTTGCTCCGGCTGGATACCCCTTTCAGCTATATGCCGGTGGATATCAGCGAGAATGCGCTCTCCGGGCTGGTGGCCACACTAAAGCAGGAACTCCCCGACCTCCGGTGTTCCCCCTGGCAGGGTACCTATTTTGAAGTCCTCCGGGAAATCGGCCGGATGAAGGACCAGCGCAAAGTGATCCTTTTCCTGGGGTCGAATATCGGCAACCTGTTGCACCCGCAGGCCCTGTCGTTCTTAAAGGAACTCCGGGAAACTATGGGCCGTGAGGATTATTTGTTTATTGGCTTTGACCAGAAAAAGGACCCGGCCACCGTCCAGGCGGCCTACGACGACCCCGAGGGGATCACCGAAGCCTTCAACAAGAATATCCTCGGGAGGATCAACCGGGAGTTGGGCGGTACATTCGACCCGGGGAAATTCCGGCATTGGGAGGTCTACGACCCGGAGACGGGCACGGCAAAAAGCTACCTGGTGGCCGGGGAACCCATGCGCGTGGAGGTTCGGGATCTGGACCTGGAGGTGGAATTTGAACGATGGGAAACGATCCACACGGAGATCTCCCAGAAGTATGACGACCGGGTGGTGGAATGGCTTGCCCGCGAGGCCGGGCTGGTTATCGACGGCCACTATGCGGATTCCCGCGGGTACTACAAGGACTACCTGTTTCGTTTGGCCTGATGCCGCAGGGCCCGCCCGATCCGTTCAGTCCGTCGAAAACCCGGTTGCCGGAAACGGGCTTCCCCCGCGTAGCCCTATAAAACAAAAACGGGACGCAGCCGAAAGGCCACATCCCGCTTTGCGCTTTGCATTGCGTATTCCTAGATTTCGATCACGGCATTTTCAGCACCGGCAAAATCGTTCCACTGGTAGCGGTCGGCAGCTTCGTCATTGACATAGGCCCCGTCTACCAGGTAGCGGAATTCGTAAGAGCTTTCGCTGGGCAGGTCAAAGGTGCCCTTGAAGGTGCCGTTCTTCAGTTTTTTCAGGAGGCTCCCCTTGGGATTCCAGTTGTTGAAGTCCCCGACGACTGCAACTTTCTTTGCATCTTCGGCCGGGACGGTGAATGTTACCTTACAGACCGGCTTGGTTTTCAGGTATTGTTTTTTAATCGCCATAATTGGAGTGTTTTCAGTGAATTTGTGTACTTGTAAATAACGCGACAAAACAAATCACAAAACCCTTATAAAACAATAAGTTAAAGCAGAATTATGAATTTGATAAAATTGGATTTACAATGCGTCTAAGTTTTTAATAAACCCGGCATTCCATTAGCAGTCGTGTAAGTATTCACCCGACAGGTTTTCGGAAGCGCTCGACAGGTTTTCGGGAGCGCTCGACAGGTTTTCGGAAGCTCTCGACAGGTTTTCAAGAGCGCGCGGCTGGTGTTTCGGGAGCGCGCGGCAGGATTTCGGCAGCCCGGGATCAGGCAACAGGGTTATTTCAGCAGTTCCACCAACTGGTCCAGGTCGTTCTCCGAATTGTAGCAATGGAAACTTACCCGGATCCCTCCCCCCCGCCTGGAGCAGACCAGGCCGGCGCCGCTCAGGCGCTCCATCAGGGCGTCTTCGGAGCGGGGAATGTTGAAAATCGTACTGTGGCGGGGCCGGTGTACAACCGGGGTATCCAGCCCGAGGGATTGCAAGGCCTCTACCACCTGGGCACTCATGGTGCGGCTCTGCGCCTCAATCACATCCAGGCCAATGTCCTGCAGCAATTCCAGGGATTTGTTCAGGCTGCCGAAGCAGAGCAGGTCCAGGTGCCCGGGTTCCAGGCTGCGCGGGAGGGATATCCCCTCCCGTCCCGAAAGGTCGTGTCCCGAGGCGTTAAAGCCCGAGGAAGGAGGTTGGAATCGCTCCGTTGCCCCCTGCCCGAACAGCATAAATCCATTGCCATTTCCCCCCAGGAGCCATTTGTACCCGCTTGCCCCCAGCACGTCGATGCCGCTGGCTGCCAGATCCAACTGGAAGGCGCCGAGATACTGGGTCCCGTCCGCAATGATCAGCAGGTCCGGAAATTCGGATTTCACGCGGGCCAGGAAATCCGGTTCAATCAGCAGGCCGTCTATCCACCGGACGAGGCTCAGCGCCAGCACATCCACGGGCCCTGTGCGCAGCGCCCCGAGGATCTGCTCCTCTGGCGAAGGGTCCGACGGGAGCACCTCTACCCGGAAATCCCGACTGAGAAACGGCCAGTTCAGGGACGGGTAATCCCCTTCCAGCAAAACTACCCGGCTCCCTTTCGGCAGGCCTTCCAGCAGGAGGTTCAGGCCAATGGAAAAGTTCGGGACAAGGGCCACCTGGCCAGCCGGGCAGCCAAAACAGGCTCCTATGCGCTCCCGGGTCCGGTCCAGGATATCCAGGCAGTCCATCTTATGGACGCTGCCGCCAATGAGGTAGTCCAGGTCGTGCTCCTGCCGCCACTCCAGGACGGATTCGTGCAGCAGTCCCCAGGCTGCTGTGTTCAGGTAGGTATATCGCCTCAGGGCGGGGAACTGGTTGCGGAAGTGCCGGAATGGAGTCATGCAGGAGGCTCGAAAAGGGTTATCTTTGCTTTAAAGATAGCCATTCGGATGTTCTCCAAAAACAAAAATAACCGGGAGCTGGACCTGGAACAACACGAACAGGTGGAATACGCCCAAAGCCGTATCCGACAGAAAAAACGGCTTTACGCGCATTTTGTGATCTTCCTGATAGGCAGCGTATTCCTGATCGTCATCAATAAGATCCTGAAATACGGGGCGGAATACGACTGGTTCCTCTGGGCGATGCTCCTCTGGGCCTTCCTCCTGGCGATCCACCTGGTCAACGTCTTCATCACCAACCGGTTTATGGGCCGGGAATGGGAACGCGCCCAGCGCGAACGCCTGGTCCGGAAACAAAAAGAGCGCATCCGGGAGCTGGAATCGGAAATCGCCCCCACCCCCCCTCAAGGCGATACCCCGAAAAAAAAAGCGCCGTGAAAGAGATTATCCTCATTGCGGCTGCAGGGGAAAACAACGAGCTGGGCCGGGAATCCGACCTGCCATGGCACCTCCCTGACGATTTTAAGCGTTTTAAAGAGCTGACCATGGGGCACCCGATGATTATGGGGCGCAAAACCTTCGACACCTTCCCAAAACCCCTGCCCGGGAGGAAACACATCATCCTCACACGAGATCCGGACTATCGGCCAGACCATCCGGCATGTCGCGTGGCGGATTCCATGGACCGGGCCCTGGAAGCAGCGGACGGGGCGGAAACCGTCTATATTATCGGAGGGGGTGAGATCTACCGCCAGGCGCTGCCACTGGCTACGAAAATTGAATTGACGCGTGTTCACGGCACCTTCCCGGCGGACACCTTTTTCCCGGAAATCGACCTGGACGACTGGGATCTCACAAACTCCCACCGGCATCCCGCGGATGCGCAACACGCACACCCCTTTACCTACCAGACCTACGAGCGCAAATCTTAGAATGCTTCTCTCCGGGGAACCAGTTTATGCCCCAATTGCAGAAGCACTTGCCGCATCACGCCGGGATCCCCGTTGGTCAGCAACTCGTGGCGTACCGGGCCGCCGGCGTCCCACAACAGCCCTTCCCTTTCCAGGATAGCCCTGGACTGCCGGGCCACGGGAAGCCCGCAGTCCAGGATCCGGACCCCTTCGGGCAGCAGGTGCTCCAATGTGGGCTTCAACAATGGGTAGTGGGTGCATCCGAGTACCAGGTAGTCGATCCCCTGGAGGAGCATCGGTTTGAGCAATCGCTCCAGGATATCCCGCAATTCCGGATCGTCCGGCCCGGCGGATTCGATGCGTTCCACAAGATCCACCCCTTCCTGCTCCACAATTTCGATGCCCGATCCGAAATTCCGCGACGTAGAGGCGAAGAGGGAGCTGGAAAGCGTCCCCCGGGTGGCCAGCACGCCGATTTTCCCCGATCGGGAATTCAGGGCAGCGGGTTTGATGGCGGGCTCGATCCCGATAAACGGCACCGGGAATTCGGCCCGTAACCGGTCAATCGCATTCGTGGTGGCGGTATTGCAGGCTACCACGATGAGTTTACAACCCCGCTCCAGCAGCCAGCGCGTATTCTTGCGTGCAAGCTCCAGGATGGCCCCGGGCGATTTTCCGCCATAGGGAGCGTTGGCACTGTCGGCCAGGTAGATCGTGTGCTCGGCAGGCAGCAAACGAACCAGTTCGTGCCAGATCGTGAGCCCCCCGACCCCTGAGTCGAATACCCCCACGGGCGCTTCTCTCGGATTTCGTTCCATTACCCGTAAAAATAAAAAAACCGCCCGGGGAGGGGCGGTTTCTCAATCTATTAATTTTCGCGTCAGAAGCCTAGCTCCTGCTTTACGTCGCTGAGCAGGTCCTTGCCGGTTGCCACAATCACCCCGGAACCCGGGCTGGAATCCAGAACGTACTGGAAGCCCTGGGCCGCAGCCACCTTTTCGATGGCAGCCTTGGCTTTCTTGGAAATCGGGTCGAACAGTTCCTGCTGCTTCTTGGCCAGCTCCTGCTGCGCAGCTTGTTGCGCTTCGCCGATATTCCTTTCAAAGCCCTGCAGTTCCAGCGCCCGCTTCTGGTTTTCTTCCTGGGACATGGAACTCGCTTCGTTGTTGTATTGCGTGAATTTGTTCTGCAATTCATCCAGGGAACTCTTGATATCCGCCTGGTAGGTTTCCTGGAGCTTCTTCAGCTCCGCCTGGGCAGCCTTCATTTCCGGCATCTGCTGCAGGAGCTCCGCCACATTGATGTGTGCCGTCTTGTGTTGCGCCTGGACAAAACCGGTGGCAGCCACAAACATAACTACTGCTACTGCTACCTTAATTACTTGTTTCATGATTTCTAATTTGCTATTTGAGTTTACTATTTATTGAATTGCCAGTTAGTTATCCGTTATTGTATCCTTGGCCTGTTCGGTGGCATTCTGCCGTTCTTCCTCCCGGGCCTTGCGTCGGGCCTCCCGCTCTTCGAGGAGCTTCTGGCGCCGGGCCTCGTAGGCCTTTTTCCGTTCTTCCCGCAACTTCAGCTGCTGCGCCCGGTAATCCTCGGCTTCCCTGGCGCGGGCCTCGGCGGCCTCCTCGGCGCGCTGCTGGCGCTCTATCAGGGCCTCCGAAACCGGCTCCTCCGCCTCTTCCGCTTCGAAATCCTCGAGGCGGTCGTTCCGCTGCTGCGGGGGGCTGCTGACCCTCCGCGTCCGGGCGATTGAGCGCAATACCAAGTCGCTGATATCGTGCCTTTTTTCGGAGTACAACATTACAACATCCGCAGATTTATCAAAAATAAAATCATAACTTTTATTGGCTCCGATTTTCTGTACTTCGTTGAAAACCTGATCCTGTATCGGCTGTATCAAACGCTGTTTCTGCAACACCAGATCGCCATTCGGTCCAAATCGATCCTGCTGGTAATCCAGCAATTCGTTTTCCAGGATTGCAATTTCTTCTTCCCGCTCGGCGATCAATTCATCCGTCAACAGTACCCGCTCTGCCTGCAGGTCCTTCTTTTGCTGGTCGATGGCTCGTTGCCGCTCTTCGACTTCCGATTTCCACTGCAGTACCTTGTTGTCCAGCTGGTCACTGGCTTCCCGGTACTCCTCGACGTTCTCCAGGATGTACTCCATGTCCACATACCCGATGCGGACGCCGCGCTGGGCCAGGGCCATTCCGGAAATGCAGAGGGTCAGGGCTGCACAAATAAATTTTGATCGCATCACAGAACTGTTTTGTCTAATAGAAAATATCGTGCCAAAATTATTAAATCTTTTATAATGAACGACTTAACAAATATGGAAATCCGGAAAAACCGATGCGTCGACTAGAATTGCTGCCCGATGATGAAGTGCGTCTGCCACCCGCTGGGCCCCGGATTGCTGTCGGGCCGGAGGTCGTCGTCGAACCCGTACCCGAAATCGATACCCAACAAGCCAAAGGCAGGCATGAAAATCCGCAGCCCCACCCCGGCCGATCTTTTTATTTGAAACGGATTAAACTCCTGAAAATTGTTGAAGGAGTTCCCTGCTTCTGCAAAAATCAGGGTGTAGATGGAAGCGGTGGGCTTCAAAGTGAGCGGATACCGCAATTCCATGGAGTACTTGTTGTAGACAATCCCGCCTTCCTGGTCCTGGGTAAGCGGGTCCACCGGCGTCAGGGAATTGTTCTCGTACCCGCGGAGCTGGATGGTCTCCCGCCCGTCCAGGGTAAAGTTTCTGCCCAGGCCGTCCCCGCCCAGGAAAAACCGCTCAAAAGGCACCTTGCCCACGTCCGAATTGTAGTTTCCGAGGAAACCAAATTCCGCATTCGTGCGCAATACGAGCTTGTCGACGATCCGCGTATACCAGTCCGCCTTGAATTTCACCTTGTAGTATTCCAGCCAGCGGAACCGCTCCTGGTCAATCTCCTCGAGCCGCTGTTGCAGGGCCGGGTCGGAAGGCTGCCCGAGTTGGGCGTCCTCTAGTTGCTGCTGGACGATTTCCTCCCCTTCCGCTTTCAGCGACCCGTAGTCTTTGTCGCTGAAAAAGGAATACGGGGGCGTGAATTTCGCGCTCAGTTCAATGTTGCTCCCGTAAAGCGGAAAGATCGGGCCCGGCCCGGAGGAGTTCCGGGTAATCCCGATGGTGTACGCCAGGGAATTCGAACGGCCGTTGCCAAAATTGAACAATCCGGTCCGGTAATTCTGGAAATCGTAGATCTGGTAGCTCAGCGCATGGGAGATGACGAAAAAGTCGTCCGGCCATTGGACCCGCTTGGCCAGCCCGGCAGAAATCCCGGTGATGGAAAATTGCTGGTCCTTGTCCACGTCAATCTGGCCGCTGCTGTTAAAACTCGCCAGGAACTGTTGCGTTCGGGATAGCGACAGGCTAAAGCGCACGGGTTTCCGACCTCCGAGCCAGGGTTCTGAAAAGCTCAGGGAATACACCCGGAAGGTCCGGCTCGCCTGCAACCTAAGGGCAAAACTCTGGCCATCGCCCATCGGTACCGGCGAATAGGCCTCCCCATTGAATAAATTCTGGATGGAAAAGTTGTTGAAGGAAAGCCCGAGGGTGCCGATAAAGCCTCCGCCCCCGTATCCCCCCTGGAGCTCAATCTGGCTCGCGCCGGATTCCACCAGGTCAAATTTCAGGTCTACCGTCCCCTCGTTCGGGTTCGGGTTTTCGATTTCCGGTTTAATCTGTTCCGGGTCGAAGAACCCGAGTTGCCCGAGTTCCCGGATGGTCCGGATAATATCGTCCTTGCTGTATCGCTGCCCGGGTTTCGTGCGGATATCCCGGTAGATGACGTGGTCGTTTGTCTTGTTGTTCCCGCTAACCGTTACGCGGTCCAGGAAGGTCTCCTTCCCTTCGATAATCCGGATCTCAAAATCGATGGTGTCGTTCTCGGCCGACACCTCCACCGGGTTGATCTGGGAAAACAGGTAGCCGTTGTTCTGGTAGAGGTTCGTCAGGTCGTCCCCGTCCGGTTTCGTGTCGTCGGCAATCCGCTTGCGCAACAGTACCCCGTTGTACGTATCGCCTTTTTTGATGCCCAGCACCTGGCTGAGCTGCCGGTCCGAGTACACCGTATTCCCGACAAAGTCGATTTCGCCAAAGTAGTATTTGTCGCCCTCCTCCACCTGGATGCGGATATTGATATCGTCATTAGACAGGCGTTCGATGCTGTCGGAGAGCACCCGGGCGTCCCGGTAACCGTTCTCGGCGTATTTGTCGATCAGCGACTTCAGGTCTTCCTGGTAGTCGTCTTCGATATACTTGGACTTTTTCCAGAAGCGACCGAACCGCTTCTCCTTGGTATTCTTCATGGTCCGCCGCAACTTGGCGCCGGATAGCTTTTCATTTCCCTCAAAGATTATATCCTTGACCTTTACCCGGTTGCCTTTGTCGATGTTGATCACCATGTTGCGGGCATTCGTC
>Ga0208934_1000016_pt1 | contig 247334 bp, 209 predicted proteins | sample MalvirDeepMed_s2_FD_184243 | JGI IMG/M metagenome (GOLD analysis project Ga0208934, IMG submission 184243) | Marine viral communities from the Global Malaspina Expedition - Malaspina viral metaG DeepMed_s2 (SPAdes) (version 2) | ecosystem: Environmental > Aquatic > Marine > Oceanic | place... | reverse complement strand
TCGCGCCATGGCTTGAGATCGGGGAAACCGATCGACTTAGAGAAGAAGACCCCCTTACCGATTTTTTCCTTACCGCTGGCGACACTATAATCCGCGCCAATCGGTCGCGGTTCGAATTCGACCTGAACCGCCCGTCCAAGACTGCGGTCACTACGAACCCCGAAGACACTTGGGGGCTGCGTATCTGGAAGCCCGACATGCCTGAGAGGGAGAAGGAACTTTCTCTAAGGCTTCACCGGCAATTCTACGATCAGGTCGCTCGGCGCGTGGATGAGATGATCGAGGCGCATGGGCGGATCCTCGTGCTCGACGTGCACAGCTACAACCATCGGCGAGCAGGTCGCGATGCGGAGCCAGATGATCCGCAACTCAGCCCCGATATCGATTTGGGGGCTACTACGTTAGACAAGGATATCTTCGGGGGGCTTCTCGAGAGGTTCGGCGATGCCCTGCGCTCGCGTCCGCTCAATGGCCGGACGCTCGAGGTGGGCACGAATATTCGCTGGAAGGATGGCGGGCATTTCCCTGAATGGCTTCACGCCAAATACGGCGATGCCGCTTGTGTGATCACGCTCGAATACAAGAAAGTCTTCATGGATGAATGGGGCCGCTCGGCGGACATACTCGCGCTACAGGATTTGCGCGAAGGCTTCCTCGCGGCGGTGGACGAGGCGCGCGATTGGCTCGCCGAACATCCTGCCCCCGGACAGGCCCAAAGAAAAGCTCGAATGCCGGCATGACACGCATGGCAAAGGAAGGAAATCACCATAACGGCGCGGACGAACTGCTCTGCGAGGCGGCGATCGCCGTTGATCGCGCTCTCGAGGAGATGGACCGGAAAATCGACTGGCTGGAGCGTCTGACGCCGGTTAATATCGACGAAATCTGGGACGGCTTCCAGGCATCGTCCTTCCGGTCGATGCCCGACAGCCGATATGGCGAGGGGCTCGATCAAGATGCGCCCGTACTTCGTAGCGAACTATTCAGTTTGCCTGTTCGCGAGATCAAGAACCCGATCGTTGAGGCGCTTATGCTCGAGAAGCAGCGTGAGCTCGACCGCCAAATCGAATTGGTTCGTATGCGCGACAAGGATGGCTTCATCCTGGCGAGCATCGACCTTTTTGGACATGTCAGCGAGCGGTTTCTCCAGACGGCAAAAGACTTGCTGGCAACTGTTCCGGTCCTCACGCCGAAACAGGAGGACGTCGGGGCTGCCGAAGTGTGCGAAGCAGCGGAAGCTGCCATTGCCGGTTATCGCAAACGGGCGCCGACCTTTCGGTGCGGTATTGTGGTCGATCCTACGCCGGGGACCTCGATGTACGTGTCCGCAGGTGATTTCCACGTCGCACACGATTACCGTACTTCGCGCCATAGGGTGAAGCCCCTCATCGCCCACGAGATCGGCACCCACGTCTTAACCCGCCATAACGGTCGGCGACAACCTTTGCACACCCTAGCAGGCGGGCTGTGCGACTACGATGTTTTGCAGGAGGGCCTTGCGGTGCTCGGAGAATACCTCACGGGGTATCTCCCCGCCGATCGCTTACGCGTCCTTGCCGCGAGGGTCGTTGCAGCACATATGGCCGCCGAGAAAGAGACGGGCGCTGAAATCTATGCCTGTTTGACAGAGCAACACGCAATTCCCTCGAAAGACGCTTTTGATACCGCTGTGCGTGCCAAGCGGGGGGGCGGGCTGACCAAGGACGCTCTTTATCTCAAAGGATTGGAAGAGCTCCTCGCCTATCTAAGTCATGGAGACAAATTCGAGATTCTTTTCCTCGGGAAGTTTGCTCTGAAGCAATTGCCAAGCTTGGAAAAGCTGATCGAACTGGGAATTCTACACCCGCCCGAACTCCTGCCCACCTATTGTGATGACGCGGCCGCCCGCCAGCGGCTTGCGCAGGTGCGCAAGCTTCCGCTCTCAGCGCTTTACCAGGAAACACCTCAGTGACGGCTGATAAGATCAAGCTTGCCTTCGTAGTCAACGACGTAGCCACCGAGCAGGACAACTATTCGACCATTCGCCTCGCCCGTCGGGCAGTGGCGCGAGGACATCAGGTCGCGCTTATCGGCCTTGGTGATTTCATCTACGACTGGGAGGAGGGCATCTGTGCCATGGCCACCCTCAGCAAGATCAGCGAGTTCGAGGACGATACCGACTATCTTGCGCACTTGCAGAATACTGGGATGGACCGGACCAGAATTGCGCTTAGCGACTGGGACATCCTCATGCTTCGTAGCGACCCGGCCGAAGAACTCGTCGCGCGCAGTTGGGCCCCGTCATCCAGCTTGCTGTTCGCGCAACTGGCTTCACTACAGCGAACCATCGTGCTCAACGATCCCCGCCATCTGACCGATGCAGTGAACAAGACCTATTTCCAGGGGTTTCCTGCCAGCGTGCGTCCCAAAACCATGATAACCCGCGAACCGAAAGAGGTCAGGCGTTTCCTAGATGCCCATGGTGGCAAGGGCGTGATTAAGCCCTTGCAGGGATCTGGCGGACAAGGCGTTTTCCTCCTCGACAAGAAAAATCGACAGAATCTCAACCAGATAACCGAAGCGGTCATTCGCGATGGCTATGCTATCGTGCAAGAATACCTTCCCGCAGCCGCGGATGGCGACCTGCGCATCATCACTCTGAACGGGCGCCCGCTCAAGGTAGATGACACCTATGCTAGCCTACGCCGGTTTAGCCAGACCGAGGATCACCGATCGAATATTTCAGCCGGTGGGGGATACGAGATGATGGCTCCTGACGAAAACGCGCTGGCGATCGCTGAAATCGTGGGGCCCAAGTTGATCGACGACGGCATGTATCTAACCGGCCTCGATATCGTGGGGGACAAGATGATCGAGCTGAACGTCGATACGCCTGGCGGGATCAGCTTCATGGAGGATCTCAGTGGGGTAAATTTCAGCGGCGCAATCATCGACGATCTGGAGCGCAAGATACGCCTGCAGCGTCAATATGGCGGTACGCTGACCAACCGTCAGCTCGCCGTCATATAGGAATATGAGTGTCTATTGGCTCACTCCCGAGGGGTGATGCTCCACATAGGCTCGACACTTCCTCAGGATGCGTTTTACCTCGGCTTTGGTTGCCTCCCCCATTTGACGACGTTCTCGTGGAGCTAGCGATCTGCGAGGAACTGACGAGCATTTGAAGTTTCGTGGCGAGCTGACCGGTGCCCTGTGGGTTTTCTACTTCTGAAAAATCAGCCGTCTCGAGATAGCTTTTGATCACGTAGATGCTTCTTGCTCGTTCGCATGCTGCTGCAGTCTCGACTTTTCGCCCGGCAACGTTCCGGCATCACTATATACCGTTCGAGTATCACTTTGCACCGTCCAAATGCCTGACCGATCGCGATCATCCAGAGCAACACGCTGTTCCCCACGTTCTGGCCCTCACGCTCAACACGCTTTCCAACGCCGTGGTCGTCTTCATGGAATATCAGATTGTAGGTTGGCATAGCCGGACCTTATGCTGGGTCCGGGCTCAGGGAACCAGAAACGGTCGCAACAAGGAGCTACCAATCATGGCAAGTTGCGTTCGATCAGCCAAAAGGATCATGCACGGCGGCATTCGACAATGCGCGGCTTATTCTGATGACTAGGCCGCGAGGTTGACATCACCACACTTCAAATCTCTTTCGAAGCGGCCGCCCTCCACCCATGATTGGACATCGGCGGTGCTCATGACCGGAGAAAAGCTGCCAGTCCGCTTCCGGGCATTTTCCGGGAGAGTCCGAACGACTAGAATTAGGGCGCGAAGCTGCCGTTGCGCGTAATGCAATCGACGGCGACGCGGTCAAGAGCAGGTTCGATATACCTACACCCAGAGGTATGAATCCTGTGGATACGAAGATCAGAGCGGCGGGAATGACCGGAGTTGGGCCGTTAGCTGACAGTCGGGAATTGGTGAGAAAATCGGCTTTTCTGCCGCTACGGCATGATTTCCTCAGCCTTCGACATGAGCTGGATTCAAGGTGATCGAAAGCACGCAAGCTGGTCTCCGATCTCGGCTTTGCTCACGAATGGAGATGGCCAGGAGCACAGACGCGCTGCAGGTGCCAGAGTTCGCTGACACCGGAATGTGCGTCGGAAAAATACTGCCTCGGAGCTGCTCGAAGTCATTATTTCTACCTGCGGCTTGCGCATCTCAATGCTGCGCTGCACAATCAGCGGATGCGGATTGCGGTGATTGATGAGAGCCGGGCACGGGCCACCATAATAGAGGAAGGCCTGCGCGCCTTCGAAGGCTCGGAAATCTTCGTTCTCTCTGAGCGCAAGGGTCTGCTGTCCCGCATTGCCGAAATCGAGCCGGACATCGTGCTGATGGATCTCGGCAACCCCGCGCGCGACGTGCTGGAAGAATATTTCGCCGTCAGCCGAGCGCTGGCGCGGCCCATCGCGATATTCGTCGATGAAACCGATGACCAGGCGATCGCGGCCTCGATCGATGCAGGCGTATCGGCCTATGTCGTCGATGGGCTTTCCGCACCGCGTATCCGGCCCTTGCTGGATCTGGCCGTCAAGCGGTTCCATGCCTTCGCCCGTCTGGAAGAGGATCTGGCCAAGGCGCGCGGACGATTGCACGAGCGCGATCAGATCGATCAGGCCAAGCGGATTCTCATGGCCGAGCGACGCTGGACCGAACCCGAAGCCTATGCCGAATTGCGACGCAAGGCGATGGATTCGAACAAGCGGATCGCAGCGATCGCCGAGGCTGTGGTGACGGCGCACGAACTGATGAAAGGGGATCGATGAGCGAGAAACTGACCATTGGATTCCTGCCGCTGGTCGATGCCTGCCTGCCTATTCTGGCGCGGGAACTGGGATTTGCGGAAGAGGAGGGGCTGGACCTCGCACTGACGCGCGATGTCACCTGGGCGACCGTGCTCGATCGACTGCTCTATGGCCATACCGATGCCGCGCACATGCTCGCGCCTCTGGCCATCGCGACGACCATGGGCATCGGGCGACCGCCACAGAAGCTTGCTGCGCCATTCGTGCTCGGCCTCAATGGCAATGCGATCACCCTGCGAACCGAATTGGCGGATGCGGTTTGTCCCGAGCCGGTCCTCGGCGATCCGGCCGCTGTCGGCGCGGCGTTGGCGAAGCAGGCTGAGAAGGCGGCTGCGAATGGCCGCACGCTGCGGTTCGGCGTGGTACATCGCCATTCCTCGCATAATTACATGCTGCGATACTGGCTGTCCGCCTGCGGCATTCGCCCCGATGTCGATATCGAGATCGTCACCGTGGCCCCGCCGTTCAGCGCGGATGCACTGGAATCGGGCGAGATCGACGGGTCTTGCGTGGGCGAGCCGTGGAACTCGGTCGCCGTGGATCGCGGCGCGGGGCGGATCGTTCTGGCCACCGCGCAGATCTGGCGGCGGGGCGTGGAAAAGGTTCTGGCGGTCAAGGAAGCGCGCCTTGGGGAACGATCCGAGGCGGTCGAGGGGCTGATTCGCGCCATGCGACAGGCGGGCAAATGGTTCGTCGATCCGGCGAACAGGGAAAGCGCCGCCGCAATTCTCGCCCGACCGGAATATCTCGACGGCTCGGCAGAAATAATCGGTCGGGACATCGCCGATGAGATTGTGCTGGAGGCAGGCAGGGGCACAAGCTCCTATCCGGATTTCATGTTCCAGTACAACGAAGCGGCGAACTTCCCGTGGATCAGCCAGGCGAAGTGGCTCTATTCCCAGCTCATTCTCTGGGAAGGCAAGCCATTCGACACTGGCGATGCGGAGCGCGCCGGGCGCGTTTTTCGTCCGGATGTCTATCGGCAGGCCCTGCGCGGGACCGGAGACCTGCTGCCCGGGGCAAGTTCGAAGGTCGAAGGCAGCATTGACGGTTCGCTTGCCGTGGGTGCCGAGCAAGGCCGGATTACCTTGAGTTCGAATGGCTTTTTCGATGGTCGGATATTCGACCCCGACGAAGTCGAAGCCTATGTTGCGGGCCAGCGATGAAACTGCCGAAGATCACGGCTGATCGAAGAGGCACTCATCATGATCGCTTTTGACGAAGCCATGTCGCGGGCACTGTCGATGGTCCGCCCACTGGAAAGCGAGCGGGTCGCGGTATCCGATGCGCGCGGGCGGGTGCTGGCCGAGACTGTCCACGCCGAGATCGACGCACCCCGCGCCGATATTTCGGCGATGGATGGCTATGCGGTGCGGCTCGACGAGGCGCGATCGGGCCAAAGCCTGAAGGTAGTCGGCGAAGCTTTCGCAGGCACACCGTTCACGGCTCCGCTCGGTGAGGGACAGGCGGTGCGCATCTTTACAGGCGCGCACGTGCCTGCGGGCGCCGATTGCGTCGTGATGCAGGAATATGCGCAGCGTAGCGGGGATACGGTCACCTTCGGGCAAGGGTTCGGGCCGAGCAGGCACATCCGCAAACGTGGCGGCGATTTCGCCGCAGGTGCGCTTATGATCGAGCGGGGCACCCGTCTCTCGCCTGCCGCCATGATCGCACTGGCCGGGGCGGACAAGGCCGACGTCGCGGTCGCCCGGCAGCCGAGGGTCGCTATCATCGTGACCGGAGAAGAACTGGTCTCGCCCGGATCGGCTGCGGCCAGTGCCAACCGCCAACCGGATTCGGCAAGCTATGGGGTTGCTGCACTGGCAGAGCGTTATGGCGTGAAGATCGTGCAGATATTCCGCGCAGGAGACGATCTTGCCGCGCTCGAAGACATCGCCACCCATGCGCTTTCGCTGGCCGATTGCGTGATCGTCATCGGGGGCGCATCGGTGGGCGAGCGCGATTTCGCCAAGCCGATGTTCGCCGGTGCGGAGCTGGAATTTGCCTTTTCCAAGGTAGCGATCAAGCCCGGAAAGCCGGTGTGGTTCGGCACGGCTGGTGGGAGATATGTGCTCGGCCTTCCGGGCAATCCCGGTTCCGCATTGGTGACCGCGCGCCTGTTTGCGGCCCCCTTGCTGATCGCTTTGCAAGGTGGGGATGCTCCGGCCGAGATTCAGACCGTACCGCTACCGCTGGCGGCGGCTCTGGAACCAGGCGGGTCACGCGAAACCTTCCTTCGGGCGCGCCTCGATCAGGCTGGGCTGAAGCCCGTTGCCAATCAGGAAAGCGGCGCTCAAGCCCCCTTGGCCCAGAGCACTTGGCTGATCTGGCGCGAAGCGCATGCCCAAGCGCAGGCAGCAGGGGCGATGGTTCGTGCTATTCCCTTATGATCCGCGCTTGGGCGGCAATCAGATCGGCCTGCGTATCGATATCGGCGAAAGGATCGGCGCCTTGTTCATCCCACTCGACGCGCGCGATTCCCACTTGCTCGGCAAATCCCCATAACGAACGCCGACCCGACGCAAGATAGGCGTCGAGCGCTCGCCGGTCGCATCGCCAAAGACCCGCCATATTCTGGTCGTGCCCCGAACTTACAGGAAGCGCCACACCTGCGTCTCCGCGCGCGTCCGCCAGTCGCCGAGGCAGATCGTTGGGCAGGAACGGCTGATCGCTGGCGATCAGCAGCACGTGGGCGCAGCCGACCTCGCATGCGAAGCCGAAACCGCTGGCGAGCGCCCCGATCGGGCCCATATCGCCCCGCGGATCGACGAGCACCGGCAGATCCGTTTCGGGAGCCTGCGTCCGTTCGGTGACGGCGAGGGCAACCGGGCCGCCATAAACCGCGGCTCTTGCGATGGCTCTTTCCAGAAGCGTTTGTCCGCCAAGTGCCTGCTGTCGCTTGTCCGCGCCGAAACGTGTGGCCTTGCCGCCGCAAGCGATGATGGTCGCAAAGTCCGTCATGCTACTGCGCGAAGTTCGGATGGTGCATACGCCGATGTGAGCCAGCGGCTTTGCGAAAGTCAACGGCCCCGTGCATTTGCGGCTTGCAGTTACGGTCTATTGCATCGCACCAATGAATCACATATTAAAGTGTTGTTCCGGCGTGTGCCCAAGGGTGGGTTCACTGGAGTGTCGGAGCGAGAACTTCGAAAATGCGTGGCAATGTCGCCGCTTCGACCGATCGGGTCGCAGCGGCTTTTTTGTATGCGTGCGGGAAATCGATCCCCGACGAAGTGCGGGAGGGACTGTCCAAAGGCCGAGCAATCGGAGGCAGTTCGATGAAAAAGAGTCTGGTACTTTCGATAGGAGCGGTGATGGGATCGATCGCCAGTCCTGCATTCGCGCAAGAGAGCCCACTCCCGCCGATAGAGGTGGCAGATGGGGTTACGATCGATCCCATAGTGGCCGCGCGGCTGCGCTACGAAGCCGTGGATCAGGCCAGTGGGCTGGACGACGCCGGGGCGCTTACCGCCCGCTTGCGCGCCGGGGCGGAGATCAAGGCGGGGATCGTGTCACTGATCGCCGAAGCCGAAGGCACGCTCGCGCTGGCCGACGATTACAACGACACCTTGCCATTCAACGGCATCGAGCCGTTTCCGGTGGTTGCGGACCCAGAGAATTTCGAGCTCAATCGGCTTCAGCTTTCGGTAATGGACGAGGGCAACGGCGCGACGATTGGACGCCAGCGCATCATACTCGATAATGCCCGTTTTGTGGGCAATGTCGGGTGGCGGCAGAACGAACAGACCTTCGATGCCATCCGCGGCCAGGCGACCATCGGTCCAGCCACATTCGATGCGACCTACGCAGTCAGCCAGCGCACGATTTTCGGCGTCGATAGCCCGAATGAGCATTTCGACGGCGACTTCGTATTCCTGAATGGCGGGGTTGAAGTCGCGGGCGTGGATGCGAAAGCCTTCGCTTATCTCATCGATTACGACGATCGCATCGCATTCTCCAGCCAGACCTACGGTTTGCGCGCCAACGCCGATCTGGAACTGCCCGGCCTGTTCGCATTGAAAGCGGAGGCGAGCGTCGCGACCCAGTCGGACTATGGAGCCAATCCGGTAGATTATACCGCGCCCTATTACAGCGTGAAGCTGGGCGCGACCGTGGCTGGCTTCGGCCTCACGGCGGGGTACGAGGAACTGGGCAGTGATGGCGGCGTCGCAGCCTTCCAGACACCGATGGCTACGCTTCATGCCTTCAATGGCTGGGCAGATGTTTTCCTGAACACGCCGACCTTCGGCGTGCGCGACTATTACGTGACGGTCGGGCGCAGTTTCGGCGGCATCCGCCTGCTGCCCGGGTTCAACGCGAGCGTCACCTATCACCAGTTCGACAGCGACTTCGGCAGCCAAGACCTCGGCACCGAATGGGACGCTTCACTGGGTTTCAAGGCCGGTCCGGTCTCCCTGCTGGTGAAATACGCCGATTACGACGCGGACACTTTCGCCGTCGATACCGAAAAACTCTGGCTGCAAGCCGAAATCTCGTTCTGATACTGGAGGGCTGATCAATGTCGACTTCGTTCAATCTGTTCTCGTTCACCGGAAAGATGCGGACCCTGCATCTGACCTGGTTCGCGTTCTTCCTGACCTTCGTGGTCTGGTTCAACCTCGCGCCAATGCTGCAGGCCATTCAGGAGACGCTCGGCCTTACAAAGGATCAGGTCACCACGCTGCTGATCCTCAATGTCGCGCTGACCATTCCCGCGCGCATCGTGATCGGGATGCTGACCGACCTTTACGGGCCGCGGCGGGTCTATTCCGCGTTGCTGATCGGCGCTTCAATCCCCTGTTTCGTGTTCGCGCTTGCGGACAGCTTCCTCCAACTGGCGCTAGCGCGCTTCGCACTCGGCTTCATTGGGGCAGGCTTTGTCATTGGCATCCGCATGGTGTCGGAATGGTTTCCCGCGAACGAGCTGGGCACGGCAGAGGGCATCTATGGCGGCTGGGGCAATTTCGGCTCTGCCGCTGCGGCTTTTACCCTGCCGACGATCGCCTTGTGGTTTGGCGGCGACGACGGCTGGCGCTGGGCGATCGGGCTGACCGGGGCGATGTCGCTGGTCTATGGCTTCATCTATTACGCCAGCGTGCGCGACGTTCCCGAAGGCTCAAAATATTTCAAGCCGCGCAATGCCACTGCGATGGAGGTAACCTCCAAGGGCGATCTGTGGCTGCTGCTGGTGATGAAGGTGCCGCTTTACCTCGCGCTGGGCGCGCTTGCCTGGCGGCTGACGAATGTCGATATCTTCACCCAGGGCACCGCGTTGGCAGTCTATGTCGGACTGGCAATGCTCTATGCCTATGATGCCATGCTGGCCGTGCGCGCCAATCGCAATGTGCTGACCGGCGAAGTGCCGGAATTCCAGCGCTACAAGTTCAAGCAGGTGGCAATTCTCAATATCCTCTATTTCGCCACTTTCGGTTCGGAGCTGGCGGTGGTTTCGATGCTGCCGCTGTTCTTTGCCGACACTTTCGGTCTGTCGGCGGTCGTCGCGGGCATGGTTGCCTCGGCCTATGCCTTCATGAACCTGATGTCGCGTCCGGGCGGCGGGTTGCTGTCCGACCGCTTTGGCCGCAAGTCGACGCTGCTGATCCTGACCGGGGGCCTCGCGGTCGGCTATGCCCTGATGGGGATCGTCGATCCTACCTGGCCGGTATGGCTTGCGGTGGTCGCAGCGATGGTCTGCTCTTTCTTCGTGCAGGCGGGTGAAGGCGCTGTGTTCGCCGTGGTTCCGCTGATCAAGCGTTCGCTGACCGGGCAGATCGCCGGGATGACCGGAGCTTACGGCAACGTCGGCGCGGTGATTTACCTGATTGTCTATTCGGTGGTCGATGCCTCGACTTTCTTCATGGTAATTGCCGGGACGGCCGTAATCGGCTTCATCTCCCTGCTGCTGCTCGAAGAGCCGACGGGCGAGATCGCCGAGGTGGATGAAGACGGCAGCGTCACCATGATCCAGGTCGGGCGAACGCCGCAATCGGCCTGAACCGTCTAAGCGAGGGGAGTTGTCGTTTGCCGGATATCGACAGGAAAACCGTGCACGAACAGCTCCCCTCCAACGCGTTGAAGGCTGCCATGGGCGGCCACAGCGCCGCGGGGCAGAAGGCGCGTAACGACGATGCCATCGTCGGTAAGGTGCCGGACAATGAGTATCAGAGGCACCTGCGCGGCGTGGTCGCGTGCATCGCCGATGGGTTGTCGAGCGCGCGCAATGCCGATCGGGCGGCTCAGCTGGCGGTGCTGCAATTCACCCGCGATTTCTACGATGCGCCCGAAAGCTGGACGGTGCAGAACTGCGCGTCGCGTCTGCTCGGCTCGCTCAACAGCTGGTTTCATTCGCAAAATCGCAGCGGGATTGCCGATAACGAAGGCTTCGCCACCACGTTCACCGCGCTGATCCTGCGCTCCACCACCGCGCATATCGTCCATATCGGCGACACGCGTTGCTATCGCCTGCGAGACGGCAAGCTGACGCTGCTGACCGAAGATCACAGCGCGCCCTATCTAGGCCAGTCGGAAGTCCTCACCCGCGCGCTGGGCATCGATGCCGATATCAAGGTCGATTACCGGCTGGAGCCTGCGTGCGACGGGGATCTGTTCCTGCTGACCAGCGATGGCATCCACGGCTCGCTGGGCGTGGAAGAGATGGTCGCCATCCTTCGCGAGGCGGCTCTTGGCAACCGCGCCGACCTCGAAACGACATCGCGCGCGCTGTGCGATGCAGCGCTGGCGGCCGGAAGCACGGACAATGTGTCCTGCCTGATGGTGCTGGCTCAGGCGCTGCCGTCCGAGACTTTGTCGGAAGCGCACAGCCGCCTGACGCGGCGGACGATTCCGCCGGTCATGGAGGTCGGCAATCGCCTCGACGGGTGGCGCGTGGTGCAAGTGCTGCACGCGTCTACCCGCAGCCATGTCTACCTGGTCGAGCGGACCGAACGCGAGGGCCGATATGTGCTCAAGGCTCCTTCGACCAATTTCGCGGGTGATCTGCGCTATCTCGAGGGGTTCGTTCTGGAGCAATGGGTCGGGCGCCGCATCCGCGACCGGCAGGTCATGCAGATCCTGCCGGGCGAGGACAGCCGCTTCCTCTATTTCGTCGCCGAATTTGTCGAGGGGACTACGCTGCGGCAGTGGATGGCGGATCATCCCGAACCCTCGGTGGACGAGATATTGCCGCTGGTGCGCTCGATCGTTTCGGCGGCGCGCGTCTTTCATCGTATGAATATCGTCCATCGCGATCTGAAGCCTGAAAATATCATCATCGCGGCCGATGGCACGGCCAAGATCATCGATTTCGGTTCCGCCCAGGTGACCGGTTTCGCCGATCTGCGTAGTGAGCCGATTGCGGACTGGCCCGAAGGCTCGCTCAATTACATCGCGCCCGAATTGCTGACCGGCGGCGAGGCGAAGTCGTTGTCCGACCTGTTTTCCATCGCCGCGATCATCTGGGAGATGCTGACCGGGCAACTGCCCTTCGCCCGCGAGGGGGCTGCGCGTATCTCGACTAGCGAAGAGGATCGGCTCCGCGGAGTGTTCGACCGCCTTCGCCCCGACTTGCCTCCCGCGGTAGAGCAGGTTCTCCAGCGCGCCCTGTCGCACGATCCAGCCACGCGACCGCAGGCGATGTCGGAATTCGTCGGCGCGCTGGGCCGCGCGGGCGAGAGCACGGCGTTGATGCGGACCGAGTTCGTCCCGCTGATCGAACGCGGGTCGAAAGAGATGTGGCGAAATTGGGCACTGATCGCGACTCTTGCCGCATTGGTGCTGGCGGTTATCCTATTCGGCCGGCTCGGTTGAGACCATCGCGGCGAGGATCTGGCCAAGCTCCGCCTTGCACGACCCGCAATTTGTCCCCGCAGAGGTTGCCGCGCCGATCTGTTCGACACTGGTGAGCCCCTCGCTCTCGATCGCGCGGCGGATGGTGTTGCGACCGATGGAAAAGCACGAACACACCACCGGGCCGGGATCGGGCATGTCCCCGCGCGACTGCCCGGCAAGCGCCCATACCGCATCGCTGCCCGGCAGGCCGACAAGGAAGTCGCGCATCAGCGACACGGGCTGTCGGCCAAGGTAAATCGCGGCGAGCAGAGTCTCGTCTTCGAAAAACGCCATGCGAAAGCTGCCGCGAGCTTCGTCCACCATCACCTGGGCAGGCGCATCGGGAAAGGCGAACAGCGCGCGCGCCCAGCTTTCCGGGTCGGTGGGCCGCTCCTTCCCAGCCAGCTCCGCCCGCCAGCCGGCACTGGTGCGCGCCATCGCCCAATATTCGCAGGTCGGAGAAAAGCGGTCCTGCGCTATGGCAAAGCCATACCAGCCGGCTGCAAACCGCTCCGCCCGGACCGATGCCGCCTTGCTCTCCGGCTGGCCGGACAGCGGATCGGTAACGGAAGGGACAAGCACGTCGATCCGCGATGCTGGGGCGTTCTCGCCAGTCCAGTGCATCGGCGCGAACAGCGTGCCGGGCTGCACTTCGGTGCTTTCGCGCAGCCGCAGGATTGCGCTGCCGCATGCATTGCTCAGCCGCACCATATCGGCGGGCTTCAAGTGCAGCCGCGCGGCATCTTCGGGACGCATATCGACGAAGGGTTCGGGCAGATGGGCGGAAAGGCGCGGCGAGAGCGCGGTGCGCGTCATCGTGTGCCATTGGTCGCGCAGCCGCCCGGTGTTGAGGCGGAAGGGCAGCTTGCGGCTCAGCGCGGCCTTAGGCGCGCGGTGTCTCACGGGCACTATCCGCGCGCGCTTGTCGGCGTGGAAGAACTGACCGTCTGCGAAGAAGCGACCACCTTTTTGATCAGGCGATTGCGGCCAGCGTAGCGGAGCCATCTGGTCGTAGGCCGCAGCGTCCTTGCCGCTCATGCTCGATATATCGAAGTCCAGCCCGAATTTCCCCGCAATGGCCGAAAGCTGCGCATATTCGTCGAAAATCTGCGCGGGCCCGTCCCATGCGAAGGCCTCTTTCCAGCCCATGCGCCGCCCTACCTCCGCCATGATCGCCCAGTCAGGTTTCACATCGCCGGGTGCGGCCAAGGCGGCGCGCTGACGACTGATCGTGCGGTCCGAATTGGTGACCGTGCCAGACTTCTCTGCCCATGCAGCGGCGGGCAAGAAGACATCGGCCAGCCGCGCCGTATCGGTGCGCAGCGTTATGTCGGAGACGACCACGAAAGGACAGTCGGCAATCGCGCGGCGTACACGGTCCGCATCGGGCATCGTCACGGCGGGGTTCGAGTGGACGATCCACAGCGCCTTGACGCGGCCATCGGCCACCGCATCGAACATCTCCACCGCCTTCATGCCGTTCTCGCGCGGCAGGGCCGTAGCGTTCCAGAATTGCTGCACCGCCTTGCGATGCCGTTCGTCCTTCAGCTCCATGTGGCAGGCAAGCATATTTGCTAGCCCGCCGACCTCGCGCCCGCCCATCGCATTGGGCTGACCGGTCACGGAAAACGGCCCCGTGCCAGGCCTGCCGATCCTCCCGGTTGCGAGATGGCAGTTGATGATCGCATTGACCTTGTCCGTCCCGGCGGAAGACTGATTCACCCCCTGGCTGTAGACGGTGACGGTCTTGTCCGTGCCGATCCACAGATCGTAAAACGCGGCGAGCTCATCCTCGTCGAGGCCGGTCGCATCCGGATCGTCTCCTCGGGCAGCCTTCAGAGCTTCTTTCAGCCCGCTGGTATGAGCCGCGACATAGTCCGTATCGACCGCGCCGCGCCGACTGATTTCGGCCAGCAAGCCGTTGAACAGCGCGACATCGCTACCGATCGCCAGCGGCAGGTGGAGGTCGGCCTCCGCGCAGGTCGCCGTGCGGCGCGGATCGATGACGACCAGCTTCAGCTGCGGTCGCGCGGCACGGGCAGCGGCGATACGCTGGTAGAGAACCGGGTGACACCATGCCAGATTGGATCCGACCAGCACTACAAGATCTGCCTCTTCCAGATCCTCGTAGACGCCCGGCACGGTGTCCGTCCCGAAAGCGCGTTTATGTCCCGCGACGGAGGACGCCATGCACAGCCGGGAATTGGTGTCGATATTGGCGCTGCCGATGAAGCCTTTCATCAACTTGTTGGCGACGTAGTAGTCCTCGGTGAGCAATTGGCCCGAGACGTAGAACGCCGTCGCATCGGGGCCGTATTCCTCGCGCACGCGCAGGAATTCGGCGGCGACGAGGTTCAGCGCCTCTTCCCAATCGGTATCCTGTCCCCCGATCTGCGGGGTAAGCTGGCGATCCGCGAGACCCACCGTCTCGCCCAGCGCCGATCCCTTGGAACACAGGCGCCCGCGATTGTTCGGGTGATCGGGATCGCCCCGCACCGCCAGACCGCCCGTGCCATCGGGCTTCAGCAGGACGCCGCAACCGACCCCGCAATAAGGGCAGGTCGATCGAACCTCGCCGGCTTCGACATGCTGCATCATGCCGCCGCTTTTTCTGCCAGCGCGCTCACATCCAGCAGCACGCGCCCCGCTTCGATCTTCACCGGATAGGTCGCAATCGTGCCTTCGTCCGCGCCCTGCGCCTCGCCGGTTTCGAGCGAATACGTCCAGCTGTGCAGCGGGCAGGTGACCTTGCGGCCATGCACGATGCCCTCGGCCAGCGGGCCCTGCTTGTGCGCGCAGGTGTTGGAGGTCGCGAAGACTTCTTCCTCGCCGGTGCGGAATAAGGCGATGCAGCCCTTCGCCGTTTTCACCCGGCGCGCACCGCGCAGGGGTATGTCGGCCACGGCTCCGATATCGGTCCAGGTCATTCGGCAGGCTCCATGGTCAGATCGGCAATGGGCTGGAACTTCTCCGCCTCGGGCTCGCTCGCATGCTCGGCCCAGGGGTCTTTGCGATAGACCGATTGCGAGATTTCGAAGCGTTCGTTCAGCGCGGCACGCTCGGCCGGATCGGAGAGCACGTCCTTCACCCAGTCGAGCCCGACCTTATCCACCCACTTGTATGGCCGGTCGAGATATTTGGCGTGCTCGCGGTAAAGCTGGACGAAGGCAGCGGTCCATTCGATCGCCTCTTCTTCCGTCGCCACATCGACCAGTCGCTGCGTTTCGCGCACGTCCATGCCCGCCGCGCCCGCAACGCCGATCTGATAACCGGAATCGACGCAGACGACGCCGACATCCTTGCAGGTCGCCTCGGCGCAATTGCGCGGACAGCCCGATACACCCAGCTTGACCTTGTGCGGGGTCCACGAACCCCACAGCTTCTTTTCGAGCTTAATGCCGAGGCCGGTGGAATCCTGCGTACCGAAGCGGCACCAGTCCGTCCCGACGCAGGTTTTAACCGTGCGCAGCCCCTTGGAATAGGCGTGGCCCGAAACCATCCCAGCGGCATTGAGATCGCCCCAGATTGACGGCAGGTCTTCCTTCTTCACACCCAGCAGATCGATCCGCTGGCCGCCGGTGACCTTGACCGCGGCGCCGTGTTTCTTCGCCGCCGCCGCGATGGCCAGCAGCTCGTCCGGCGTGGTCATTCCGCCCCACATGCGCGGCATCACAGAATAGGTGCCGTCCTTCTGGATGTTTGCATGGTTGCGCTCGTTGACGAAGCGCGATTGGGCATCGTCCTGATAATCGAGCGGCCATTCCGCCAGGAGGTAGAAATTGATCGCCGGGCGGCAGGTCGGGCAGCCATTGACCGTCTTCCACCCCAGTTCCTGCCACACGGCTGGCTGGCTGCGTAGCTCGCGCGCCTTGATCAGGCGACGCACATCCTCATGCGTCAGATCGGTACAGCCGCACACCGGCTTCGCGCCGCCCGCATCGAAACTGTCACCCAGAGTGACGGCGAGCAATTGTTCGACCAGCCCGGTGCAGGTGCCGCAGCTGGCCGAGGCCTTTGTCTGCGCGCGCAAAGCGTCGAGCGTGTCCGCTCCTGCCCCGATGGCCTCCACGATCTGCCCCTTGCATACGCCGTTGCAGCCACAGATCTCCGCTTCAAGCGGCAATGCTGCAACGGCTGCCAGAGGGTCCGCAGAGGCGCCTCCGCCACCCTGGAATGCCGGGCCGTAGATCAGCGTGTCGCGCATCTCCTCAATATCGGTTTGGTCCTTGATCAGGCCGAAGAACCAATTGCCATCCGCCGTGTCGCCATACATCACCGCGCCGACCAGCCGGTCGTTTTCGATCACCAGCCGTTTGTAGATGCCGCGGGCCGGATCGCGGAAGACGATATCCTCTCGCCCCTCGCCATCGGCGAAATCGCCCGCGCTGAACAGGTCGCAGCCGGTAACCTTCAGCTTGGTCGAAAGTTCGCGCATGGCAAAGGCATCGTCCTCGCCCAGCAGCGTCTTCGCCAGCACCCGCGCCTGATCGTAGAGCGGGGCAACCAGGCCGAACAGATTGCCGTCGAATTCCACGCATTCGCCCACGGCGAAGATATCGGGATCGCTGGTGCGCATCTGCGCATCTACCGTGATCGCCTTGCCGCATGTCAGCCCAGCCTCAGCACCGATCTGCCCCGCTGGCCGGATGCCCACCGCCATGCAGACGATGTCCGCATCTAGCACGGTGCCGTCCTCCAGAACTACCCGTTCGACCTTGCCATCACCCTCGATTGCCTTGGTCGAGGCCTTGAGCAGCACTTCGATGCCGCGCTTCTCCAGATCCTTTTTCAGCAGATAACCCGCCGCTTCGTCTAGCTGGCGTTCCATCAGATGGCCCATCAGGTGCAGCACGGTCACTTCCATGCCGCGCAGCCGCAGGCCCGCCGCCGCTTCCAGCCCCAGCAAGCCGCCGCCGATGACCACCGCCTTCGCGCCGGGCCGGGCCGATGCCGCGATCATGGCATTGGTGTCTTCCAGATCGCGATAGGCGACCACACCGGGCAGATCGTGTCCCGGCAGTGGAATTATGAAGGGGGCGGAGCCGGTCGCGATGATCAGCTTGTCGTAAGGCAGTTCGCCCTTTTCCCCGACCACTACCTTGCGGCTGCGATCAATGGCAACGACCTTTTCGCCGAAGCGGCAGGTGACGCCGTGTTCGGCATACCAGCCATCGTCATGCGTCACGATTTCTTCGAACGCCTTCTCGCCAGACAGGACGGGGGAGAGCATGATGCGGTTGTAATTGCCGCGCGGTTCGGCGTTGAACAGCGTGACCTCGAATGGCGCGCCCGCTTCGAACAGATGCTCCAGCACCCGTCCCGAGGCCATGCCTGCGCCGATGACGACCAGTCTTTCCATGCCTTGCGCTCCCTTACAGATACCAGGCGGTGATGAAGGCGAGGTCTTCGCCGTGATAAACCGGCAGGGCGACCATGCTGCGATAGCCGGCCGGAAGCCCTGTTCCGTTGCCGACGATGTGCGGAAGGCCGGAGCCGAGCACTTGCCCGACCGGCCCCTGCCATGCCGTGATGGTCACAATATCGACCGGCGGGTTCTGCTTGGCCCATAGCGGTCCCTCGCGCTCGCAAATGCCGTCGATCCGCACTGCCGCGCGGCGCGGGCCGACACGTTCGGGGCGGGCGTCCCAGATTTCGAACCGGCGGGCGAGGGGGGTGTCGGCCCCAGTCAGCAGCGTGACGATGCGCGTGCGACCGTCCGGCGCCTGCACCGGAATGCCGAGGCCGTGCGTCAGCCCCGCTGCCTTCGCACTCTCGCCGCGCACGAAGCCGTGGCGTGAACCGATCTGCCGCATCAGCACTGGCATTTGCGCAGACCAGACGCCGCCCGGCAGACCCTCGCCATGCGCGAACACGACATCCTGCGATGCTGTACCGAAATCTTCCGCTGCGCCGTAATAGCCGGCCTCCAGATGGAGGCGGTCGTCGCGGTCCTCCCACACCTCGATGGCTCCGATGTGCCCGGCGTCATCGCCGCACAGCACGACGAGAACGGCCTTAAGCGCGTCGTCCGCAAAAACGGGGATCGCGATTGCGCAGGTCAGCCCCGCCTCATGCGCAGCCACCGTCCGCTGGAAATAGGAACCATCGAACTGGTCGAGCACGATGGGACATCCTTCGGCCCATGCCTTGCCCGGAAGTCCTTCGCCATGCGCAAACTGCGATTGCGAGGAGACATCGGCGAAGGCAGCGAGCGGCCCGTAATCCCCGGCACCGAAGACGAGCGTCTCGCCTTCCGGCAGCCAGATTTCGGACGCCTTGATGAAGGACATCGCAGAGTCAGGCTGCGACATTCTGCGCCTCCTCTCCGGCAAGCTCGCGCCGGCTGTTTGCGCCGCGCAATGCCTCGCCGATCAGGATCACCGCCGGTCCGCCGCGCAGGGCGGACCTTGCGGCGAGAGGCAGCAGGTCGAGCCGGGTGAAGAACTCGCGCTTCTCCGGCAGGCTGGCATTCTCGACCAGCGCCACGGGCGTATCGGGTGCAAGTCCCGCAGCAATCAGCCCGCGCGAGACGTGGCCTGCAGCGGCCTTTCCCATATAGACGGCGAGCGTCGCCTGCGGGTCGGCGAGCGCGGCCCAGTCCACGTCGGGCGCAGCGCCGCTCTTCGTATGCGCCGTGACAAGGGTCAGCCGTCGCGCCAGTCCGCGCAAGGTCAGCGACAGGCCGAGGTCCGCCGCGCCCGCACTGGCTGCCGTGACGCCGGGGCAGACGAACACCGGAATGCCCGCCGCCCGGCACGCCTCAAGCTCTTCATTCGCCCGCCCGAAGATGGACGGATCGCCGCCCTTCAGCCGTACGACGCGCTTGCCTGTTCGCGCCGCTTCCACGATCAGCGCATCGATCGAGCGCTGATCCCTGGAATGCCGCCCCGACCGTTTGCCGACCGACACGCATTCGGCTTCCGGCCCGATCAACTCCAGAACACCGGGGCCGACCAGCGCATCATAGAAGACGATGTCCGCACGCCGAAGCAACCGCTCCGCTTTCAGCGTCAGGAGATCAGGGTCTCCGGGTCCGCCCCCGACAAGCCAGACTGTCCCTGGACGGAACTGGCTATCGTATTTGACCTTCACGACCCATCCCCACCAGAGGTCGGGCCATCCGACGCTTTCCCGCATATGAAACGCATTCCCAGTCTCCAGACGTGAACGCCAAACGCAAAAAAGCCGCTACGACGCATAATCCTGAAGGATCGGTCGAGCGGCTGCATTGCCAACAAATTTAAGGTCTGATCGGACGGTCAGGCACCCGACACTGGGTGAATCCGATGACGTCGAGAAATGCCCGATCTTCTGCTGCAACGCAATAGAAAAATGGGTTGGATTGCAGGAAGTGCTTGCCGCTTGCGACAACCCGACTGCCACTGTCGGAGATCAGAATAGGTGACCGCTTTCAGGTGCGCGCGCCGATTGCCGGAATGACTGGGAAGAGGGCGCAAAGCGGACATCACGAACGCTGAGCTTGAAGATGCTTGGGCTGCTAGACGCGAGCATCCTATAACCGGTTGTAAGTTCTTGCCGGTAGAGGTGCTATTATGTCCAACTCACCAACATCGATGCAGTCGGACCGTGTCCAGAAGATCGTATTAACTAAAGATCAGATGAGGTGGCGCGCGTTTTGGGCAAACACTCAATGGCACGAGCATACTTTCCGCAAAGTCTTGCGTCGGATGGGTTTCGAACAGTCCTTCCCCATAGAACTGGCAGGCGGTCGCCGGTTCACAAATATAGCCGTAAGTGTGCTCGACTTCCAGCAGGCATCTGGATCGGGACCTCGGCTGCTCATTCCGATAGATCCCCAGTCCCATCCGGACGAGCGCGCGATTGAGGCATCGCTTGCCCGATCCATCGGACTGATGCTCGCGGACGCGGCGATGTACGATCAGATCTGGGTCGATACCTACAGCAAACTCCTGCCCCGGTTTGCAAAGAGGCCGAAAGCTTCCTTAGAACGGATGGATTTCGCGGAAGGGTCTCATGACGGCCTTATGCTGCATGCCGAGTTTCTTCGCCTCGATCACGATTTTTCGACAACCCGATCGAGGCGGATTGCTTCCGATATCGAAGAGCTGATCGAGGCGATTGACTTCGACCTTCGCGAACATGATCGCAATGTCGCTGCCCTGACAGTTGACGAATCGGGATCTCATCGAAGAAAGATTACAGGTCTTGCCGCCCATGTTCTCGAGCTCGCTGGCATGAGCCCGGACGACCTGCCGTTGCTCTTCAATGACGATGGTGATCAACCCTTCACATCGGTCGATGGCTCTCTCCCGTTTTCCGCGGGGCGGTTCTATTGGATAAGAGGAACGCTCGAGTGCTCGCTCGAATTGCGCAAAGGCCGGTGCTGGATCGATGGCAGAAGGGTCATACTTTCGCACCCTTCCAATCTACCTGCGACAACCCTTTCGTCCTGTGTCGGACGGCCACTATGTACCTTGCTACAGATTGAAGGGTTGCAATTCGACGCGACTATAAAAAAGGTCCACGCGGACAGAGGTTGCATCGTAATGGAAATCGATATGCTTACGAATGAGTTCAGAACAAATCGCTTAAGATAGAATGAACAAATCCCGTTCAGATTTTTGTTACACGCGGCCGTACGTCCATGAGCAGGTTGTGTCCGGCTACACCTAGCTAAATATTATGCTCTGGGTTGTGGTCGGTTTGGCAGGAACTGTCCCGAGAGCGGAACGGTAGCTGATGAGAAAGCCGAAGGCTCTTGGGGAACGAAGGATGCCGCTTGTCCCTTCCGCCGCGCAACACACTGCTGATCTGCTCTCGCAACTAAACCGGGAATTCAGCCTTCTCCAAGGCCACCTCGGTTTCCTCCCAATTGACGACGACGATATGCTGGCTGCGCGCGGGCTGCTTCGCCGCATCGCCCAGCAGGGCCAGGCGCTTCAATACATAAAACAGCATGGCGTAGCGCACGGTGAGGATGGCCGAGCCGCCCTCCATGCCGAAGTCCTTGGCGACGACCGCCTTCTGGCTTGCGGTCAGGTCAGGATGCGGGCCGATCTCGACCTCGAACCGCTCCTGCCACAGCGCGTCCTGCAGCGAGTGCCCGCCGCCGTCACCCATCTCGCCGACGCCAAGAATACGCGGCAGGAGGAAGTCTTTGAACTTGTCGGTGACGTGGCAGTAGGCGCGCACGTGCCAGCGGAAGCCGTCATAGCCGAAGGCATGAGGCGTGATCCGCCGCCAGATTGGATCGGGTCGGTCCTTGCTCATCGACTGATAGTGGACATCGATCGAACGGTTATCGCGCACCGCGCTCAGCACCGTTCTCAGCACGGCCGAATCGATATCCCTGCGCGGCGTCAGCGCGATGTCGGTGTCGGGAAATTCGGTGATCCACGAATCCGACAGATCGATTAGGCCTTCGGCCACCGAACGCAGGCGGGACAGATAGCCGTCGGGATCGGGCTTTAGAAAATGCGGCTCGAACTGCTCGCTGGCGACGTAGCGCTTGGCGCTCTTGTCGTAGAGCGCATTGTGCGGCGCACGCTCCTGATAGAGCGTTAAATCCTTCGACGCCTGCGGCACCGACACGTCGAACATGTCGGTGATGTCCGAGCGATTGACTCCGCCTTCCCAGAACAGGCGGAACTCGATGAACTCGAGTCGGCGCTCCACGCCCCACTTCAAGGTGGTCAGGCCGTCCATCCGAAATTGTCCTCCAGCGGATCCAGATAAAAACTATATGGACATATCTGCAATACGCGTTTACTTTCTATTCTCATCACGGTGTCGCGTCAAGCGGAACCGTGCCGAGGAACAGGGCGGAGAGACGAGGACGATGACCTGCATGACCGACCGGCGGACCATCGTCGCCCACGGGCGCATGGCGATGCGTGAGCTTCGCCTCGACGCCGCACGCCACCGCCGACACGGCCTGCAGATCATGTCGTTCGAGCAGCTGGCAGCCCGCCTCGCCGGCGGCTTTTCGAGGCCGATCGACGACGAAAGCCTGCGCACCGCGATCCAGGCCGTCCTGCCGGACACCTCGCTCGGCGAACTCGAAAGCATCAAGCTCCTGCCCGGCATGGTCGACGCCTCGGCCGACACCCTGCACAAGACCTGGCGCGCCAGCATCGACCTCGCTTCCCGCTCCCACGAGCATCCGCGTCTCGACTCAATTGCGCGACTCGAAGCGGCGGTGCTTGCGCAGCTGCCACCGGGCATGATGCGGCCCTGCGACCTGGTCGCGACCGCTTGTCAGCGTCTAGCTCACGCCAAGGCCGTTCTCGGACCGGTCGAGATCGTCGGCATCACCGAGCTGTCGCCGTGCTGGCGGCCGCTGCTTGCGGCGCTAACCGGCTGCACCCCTGTGACCTGGACGGCGGGCCCTCGGCCCACGCCGCCCTGGCTCGAGGCGACCGGCGTCACCATCGCGCGCGATGCGCCGCAGGCCCCGGAGGTTCGGGCGGAAAGCGCATCGACGGCGTATCATGAGGCCATCGAGGCGATCCGCTGGGCGCGTGCGCTACTGGCTTCGGGTGAGGCCCAGCCGGCGGAAATCGCCATCGCCGCCGCCTCGACGGCGGAATATGATGACCATTTCCTGTCGCTTCGCGCCGACGCGAACCTCGACCTGCACTTCATCCACGGGATCAAGGTCACCACCACTCGCGAGGGTCAGGCGGCCGCCGCGCTCGCCGACATCCTCGTTCGCGGCTTGTCGCAGACCCGGCTGCGCCGTCTCGCTGCGCTGTGCGGGTCCGAGGCCGGTCCGCTCCAGACGTTGCCGGCGGGCTGGTTGCGCATTTTGCCGACCGAAGCCCCGCTTGCGTCGGTCTCGGCCTGGACGCGTCTGCTCGGGCGCCTGACCGCTGCGGACTGGCCTGACGAGCAAGAGCACACCCCTACCTTGCGGGGCGTCGTTGAGCTTCTGGGCAAGGGCCACAGCGCCGCCGAGGAGATCGGCGCGGCGCTGCTCAGCGGCCGCGCCCTGGCAATCTGGCGCAAGGCGCTGCTGGCGGGGCCGACCGGATCGCTCGATACGACGCTGGAGAATCTCAAGCAGGACGACGGCCTCGAGGCCTGCGTCTCGGTCGCCTGGATGCCCGCCAGCGCCTTGGCGGCCTCGCCGCGCCGGTTCGTTCGCTTGATCGGGCTTAATTCGTCGCGCTGGCCGCGGAGCATCTCCGAAGACCGCCTGATCTCCGACCACGTCATTCCCACCGCCGATCTCGATCCCCTGCCGGTCGCGGCGGCCGATCGCCGGGACTTCGAGACGATCCTCGCCACGACCGAGCGCCAGGTGGTGCTGTCGCGTGCGCGCCGCGACGGTGAAGGGCGGCTCCTCGGCCGCAGCTCGCTGCTCGGCGCCTATGGCGAGGAGACCTACGTCCGCCGCAACGCGGTCCCAGCTCATGCCTTCAGCGAGACCGATCGGTTGATGGCGCGCCCGCCGGAGTTTGCCGACGCGCCCCAGGCGGTCGCCGCCACGGCCTGCTGGCGCAACTGGCACCGCAAGGAGATTACGCCGCACGATGGCCTGGTGCGCGCCGAACACCCGCTCTTGTTGGCCATCCTCGACCGCACCCAGTCGGCAAGCTCGCTTCGCCTCCTCCTGCGCAGCCCGCTCGGCTTCGTCTGGCGCTACGCGATGCGGCTGCGAATGCCCGAAAGCGGCGCTGATCCTCTGGTTCTCGACGCCCTGGGCATGGGCGACCTCGTCCACATGACGCTCGATCTGGCGCTCCAGAAGTTGGAGGCCGACGGCGGTCTGGCCAACGCCGACGAGGCGCAGATCGAAGCCACCGTGCAGGAGGCCGCACGCGAGATCGCCAGGGTCTGGGAGAGCGAACGCGCTGTGCCGCCGGAGGTGATCTGGCGCCGGACGCTCGACGACGCCCGCATTCTGACGAGCCGCGCGCTCACCTATGACGACGAGCGGCTGCCGGACGCCCGCTCCTATGGAGAAGTGGCCTTTGGCGGCTTAGAACCCAAGTCGGACGCCGACAGCCCCTGGGATTCCAACATCCCGGTCGAAATCCCCGACGCGGACTTCCGGATCAACGGCTACATCGACCGTCTCGACCTTTCGGGCGACGGCAAGCGCGCCCTGGTCCGGGACTACAAGACCGGGCGCCCGCCTAGGGAGGATATCAGCGTCGACGGCGGCCGCGAGTTGCAGCGCTGCCTCTACGCCTTTGCCGTCAAGGCGCTGCTCGGATCCGAGATCTCGATCAGCGCCTCTTTGCTCTTCCCGCGCGAGCAGGTCGATCTCCAGCTCTCCGATCCGGAAGCCACCCTGGTCGAGATCACCGGCTATCTGCAGGCGGCGCGCGCCAACCTGACCGCCGGGCACGCCCTCATCGGGCCCGACACCGGCGGAACATATGACCACCTCGCCTTCGCCCTGCCGGCGAACGCTGGCGCCACCTACTGCAAACGCAAGCTGCCCGCCGCTACCGATATGTTCGGCGACGCCGCGCAAGTCTGGGAGGCCCAGTGATGACCGCCGCAAGCAAAGCCCTGCGCGACGACAGTGCCCGCCGCGCTGCGATCAGCGTCCACGACCGGTCCATCTTGGTGGAGGCCGGCGCGGGTTCGGGCAAGACGGCCGTCATGGCCGGCCGCATCGCCGCGATGCTGGCCGAAGGGGTCGCGCCCAAATCGATCGCGGCCGTCACCTTCACCGAACTGGCGGCGAGCGAACTTTTGATCCGCGTCCGCGACTTCGTCGCCGACCTCGTAGTGGGCACGGTCCCGACCGAATTGCGGATCGCTTTTCCGGACGGTCTGTCGGAAATCCACAAGGCCAACCTCGCGGCGGCCTCGGCAGCGATCGACGAGATCACCTGCTCGACGATCCACGGCTTCTGCCAGCGCCTGATCAAGCCCTATTCGGTCGAAGCCGACATCGACCCGGGCGCCCACGTGATGGACAGCAACCAGGCCGACCTCGCTTTCATCGAGATCGTCGACATCTGGCTGCGCGAGCAGCTTTCCGGCGGCCAGGCCGGCATCATCGCCGAAATGGTGTTGCAAAGCCCCGGCGAAACCGTCGGGCTGATCCATAAGATCATCGCCAACCTGCGCAAGCGGCGCACCGTGTCGGCGCCGCCCGCGACGCCGCTCGCGCCGCATCTGCGCGCCTTCCATGATGCGACCGCGGCCTTCTCTGACTTCATCCAGACCGCGCCCGCGGTCGAGGACGAGACCGCGACGTTCGCCGAGCGGCTCGCCGGGATGGCCCAAGCGATGGAGGATGCGGCGACCGCCGAAACGCCGGCCGGACTCATCCGGCTGCTGGTGACGCCGCCGCACCCCGATCTTTGCACCAAGAGCGGCTCGTTTCTGGCCTTCAGAAAGAAGGGCAAATGGGTGGAGGCCGCCAAGCGCGAGGGCCTGGCCAAAGCCGATGGCGACCGCCTCAACGCGGCGGCCGAGGGCCACTACGCGGCGTGCTGTCAGGCGTGGCAGCTCCTACTCCAGAATGTCGCCAGCCACGTCCTGGCCGATCTGATCGCGCAGGCGCAGCCGGTGCTGGAGCGGTTCCGGGACTACAAACGTTCGGCCGCCTTGCTCGATTTCGACGACCTAATCTTCGCCGCGCGGGACCTGCTGCGCGATCATGACGAGGTCCGCCGCGCGCTGAGCGCGCGCTTCACACGGGTTCTCGTCGACGAATTCCAGGACACCGACCCGCTGCAGACCGAAATCTTCTGGCGGCTATGCGGGGAGCCGCCCGCCGGACGCGCGACCGCCGAGTGGAGCGAGTTCCAGATCCGCCCCGGCGCTCTGTTCCTGGTCGGCGACCCCAAGCAGGCGATCTATCGCTTCCGCGGCGCCGATGTCAGCGCCTATGTCCGGGCGCGCGACGCCTTCATCGCGCAGGATGCCGACAGCGTCCTGTCGATTTCCACCAACTTCCGCTCCTGCGCGCCAATCCTCACCTATGTGAACGAGCGCTTCGAAACGCTGCTATCGAGCGACGGCCAGCCGGGTTTCACCGCACTCGACCCGTTCCATTCCAACCGGGGCGAGGCTCCCTGCGTCGCGGCGCTGGATGTCACCGTCGCCGACGAGAACGGCAAGGCGAGCGCCGAGCAGCAACGCGATGCGGAAGCCGAAGCTGTCGCCGAGTTGTGCGCCCGCCTGATCGGCAGCGAGATTATCATCGATCGTCGCTCCGATGCCAGCCGGGTCTGCCGGCCGGGTGACATCGCCCTGCTCGCGCCGACCGGAAGCGACCTGTGGCGTTATGAAGAGGCCCTTGAGCGCCACGGCATTCCGGTCGCCACCCAGGCCGGCAAAGGCCTGTTCAGGCGACAGGAGATCCAAGATCTCATCGCGCTGACCCGCATCCTTGCGGATCGCCGCGATACGCTCGCGTTGGGCGCGCTCTTGCGCGGCCCTCTGGTCGGTTTGACCGAGGAAGAACTGCTCGACATCATCTGGGCGCTGCCCCGGTCCGAAGAATATCCCGAAGCCCTGCCGCGCCTCGACCTCGGCGTGGAGACCAGTGCGATCGCCCACCCGTTGGCGCGCTCGGTGATCGAAAAGCTGCAAGTCCTCAATCGCCGGACCAACAATACCACGCCGCACAACCTGCTGTCGCAAGCGGTCGACGTGATGCGGGTGCGGCCGATGCTGCTCGCCCGCCACCGGGGCCAGGCCGAGCGGGCGCTCGCCAATGTCGATCTTTATCTCAGCCTGACCTCCGCTTTCGCGGTTCGGGGACTGCGCGCCTTTGCCGAGACCATGACCGCTGCATGGACCGATGAAGCCCGCGCCGTCGAGGGGCGGCCCGACGCGCAGGAAGAAGCCGTTGCGCTCTACACCATGCACGCGGCCAAGGGCCTTGAGTGGCCGATCGTGGTGCCGGTGAACACGATGACAGGCATCATGCCGGCCGAGAACGCGGTGACTGATCGCGAAAGCGACGCCTTCTACTGCCCGGTTTTCGGCGTGAAACCGGCCGGCTATGACGAAGTGCGCGACGCGGAAAACGCCGAGCTCGATCGCGAGCGCGTCCGCCTCTGGTACGTCGCCGCCACTCGGGCGCGCGAGCTGCTGGTTCTGCCTCGCCTCGACGCCTCGCCGTCGAAGTCGGCCTGGATTTCGTTGCTCGACCTCTCGCTCGGCGACCTCCCGGCGCTCGATGTGGCTCATCTGCCGCTGGAGATGGGCGCCGTGGCGGCGGGCGAAGGCAACCAGCAGACCCGCGAAAGCTTTGCAGTGGAAGCCGCCGCTATCGCCGAGCGCCATCGCCGCTTGACCTGGCTGGCGCCCAGCCGTGACGAAAGCAGCGTCGGCCCAGTGCTTACCTCGGAAGCGGTGGAAATCTGGGCGGCGCGCGACGAGCGCAAGCCCGATGACGAGGCCAAACGCCCCAGCATACAGGGGGGACGCGAGCGCGGCCTGATCCTGCACAAGCTTCTCGAAGAGGTGTTGACCGGCGAGACCGCTCCAGACAGCGCCGCGCTGACCGATCGGGCGCGCTCGCTCATCGCGGCGCTCGGCTGGCCGGCGGTCGAAGACCCGTCACAGGGCCTTTCACCCGCTGAACTTGTCGGCTGCGTCTCCCGCACGCTTGCCTTGCCCGAAATCGCAGAGCTTCGTCCCGTCCTCAGCCCGGAGCTCCCGGTCTATGCGTCAACATTCCTCAATGAGGTTGAGCAGGCGTCCGCCGGCATCGTCGACGCCATCGGCTGGGCCCCCGATGGGACGCCGCAGGTGGTCATCGACTGGAAGAGCGACGTCCAGCCAACGCCTGAGACGGTCGATCACTACCGCGCTCAGGTGCGGGCCTATCTGGATATGACCGGCACCACGCGCGGCCTGATCGTGCTGGTGACGACCGGCGAAATCATCGCTGTAGCGCCGTCGCCGCTCGAGGCCTAGTCGCCTGCGGTAGGGGGAAACCGATGCTGACCCGCGCGAGCGCCGCAAAACCTGCTCGGAACTGAGACGACGCCCGACGACCTCGCCAAACTGCAATTCCGATTGCAGCCATAGCGCCTGGCGACCTATCCGCAGAACGGTCTAATCGTCGCACAGCGCACTCCTTTGCAATGAGGGCTAAAATCTAAAGAGTGGCAGTTTCCTAGATCAGCAAGTCTAACTCTAACCGGCAGAGATTAGGATGCAAAGCGGCCGTGGCCGACTGATGATCTTCTTAAGAACGAAAGGAGGTGGCTCTCTGGACGAGAGCGGAAAAAGGCATGCGATCCCCGCGGCCTATGGAGACTTGAAATGACTCAGATTGAACAGCAGAACCGCATCGCCAACTTCTTTGCCGCCCTTGCTCGCCTGCTGAGCGGCCAGTCCGGACGCTTCACTGAATTCCGAGACAAGGTGGACATAATGCTGAGCGGTACGGCTCCTCACGCTTTCGGCCTGATGCAGTTCGCTTCCCGGGTCCAGACAACTGGCCGCCCGCTCCTCTGGGTTCATCAGTCTGCAGAATGCCCTGTTCCGCAGATCGGCCTGATCGCGCAGATGGGAGGGGGGATGCACTACATCGAGAGCTGCATGCTCTGCCTGACTGGCGAAGACGACCGCGCGACCCTCGTACCAGACGGCTTCAATCTGGGCGCGTACAGATTCGACGATGCGCTCGATCTGCACCACATCACGGAAGCACCGGCCTCGACCTTCGAAGCGGCAAATGGTGACATGGTGAGGGCCTACAACCGACTTATGGCGATCCAAGCCGAGCAGTGGGAGCGGGGTGATACCTTCGACCTGCCTTACCTCGCCCAGGCGGCCTAGATTTCATAGTGCGCCGGATCGTCCATGGACGATCCGGCATCGCCACACAGGATCTATCTTCGTTGGTCGATTGCCCTGAGCATAACGGTTTTGGCGCGAATAACTTGACGCTTCTTAACCAGCGAAGGTTAACGGCAGTGATTGAACCGTTAGTATTCGGCCGATTGCGGGCTACGCGATAAGCGGTTGGTCGGATTGGAGCAGGTTGTGTCCGGCTACACCCGTACGGGTGAATGTTGTGGAGGGCCTCTAGAAATGGCGGGAAGTGGGCCGTGACCGGACTGCCCGCTGTTGGAATGGTCATCTCGTGAAAGCAGACATCCCCTCACATTCATCACAGCTACTCGAGGCGGTAGCGATTATGCCGTTCGGAGGGGGGGAAGGGGGAGATGAGCTCGGACGACCTCTAAAGCAGTGTTCAACACGGTTAAAAGCGGCAGTGCCTCCTGCATCGCATGGGTTGTTGCCTCGTGCGCGGCTGCCACATGCGAAATAGATTTGGCTTACGGGATATTAACGCATGCAGTCAGGAATCGGAACTGGAAGAGCATGCTGAAATGTTGCGCGCACTGGCGCCGCGCGCGCTCCCTCGATCTCGCATTCGAACGGGCGCTCGACGCGGTCGAAAAGTGGGTCGGCGAAATGAAGGTCAGATAGGCAATTGAAGGCAACCTAGCAGTCGCTGCGAGACAGGGGACAAGCAGGCTTTCCGCCAATGCAACGAAATAAATCTGAAAAGCTAATCCGTTGTGTCCATATCTCTGTTGAAGGAGGCTGGAATGCGAAAAGTGCGCGAAAAGATTATGGCCCGGGCAATGATCAGCAGAAGCTGTGCGAACTTCCTTTCCGACGTCGATGTCAAGCCGGGGATCGCTCAGTCCGGAGGTGCCTTGAACAAGCACCAGCACCAGAAGATAAGGTTTCGGTCCAAGTACGACTGTTGGTCAGAAACGGACATCGTGCTCGAAAAACGGGGCTCGTTATTAGCTGGATCGATGGAGCATGCACGGTTCGCAAAACGAGCGACGCTTGACCTCGAGTACAGGTGGTTTCGCTTCCGTGAAAGCAAGAACGGCTTTTCCATGCTTGCAATCTGGGACAAGGAGCTTCCCGCGACGATCTGTGCTGCAGGCTCCTCGGGGAACTACCGTTTGCTCGACCTAGTAGATTTTTCCGATTTCAAACCCTTGTTCTTCGTGCGTTCGAACCCGGTAGTCCATTCCTTGAAAAATGTTACGAGAATGCGCCGTAGTCCCGAAATGCAAAGGTCTGGAGGGGAGCGACAGCGATGTAAAGCTATTCTCATTACCATGAAGGATGAATGGTCGAAAAGTTTTTGGGGCTATTGGTCTCCGGAAGAAGGCTATCTATCGACCATGGACGCTCCTTGAGCGAGAGCGCGACACGAGAGCAATTAGCGCATGATGCCATGTGGGTGCCTGATAATGAAAAACCCAAGGTCAGTCGTAGAGGCGCCCATGCACGCCATGGCGGATGTGGGCGTCCTGCCGTGTCGTTTCGAGGGGCGGCAAGTCGACCGCGGGGTGCTTTCAAAGTGCGCGTCGACCGGAGCTACGTAGCCCCTCGACACCGTCGGACAGAATAACCGCGCGTGATCGAGCAGAATTTGTGAAGTCGAAGCTGTCGAATGAACAACGGAAGGTATTGGATTCCGATGGCTCTCGGTCAAGATGCCGACATGGCGAAGATCAGGCTGAAGAAATCCGGGTTCATCCGCGAAGGGTTCAGATACCAGGACCTCATCGCCATCGATCGACTGCTCGAGCTCTACCGCGACCCAAAAGCCTACGCATGGATCAGCGTCGAAGCCGAAGACAGCCGCGTCGACGGTATCGACGACGTGGTAGCGTGCCGAAGCGACGGCCTCCTGGAACTCACGCAGGTGAAGTTCGCTGTCGATCCGTCCAACCCGGCGAGCGCCCTGAATTGGAATTGGCTCCTGGAGCGCAAGGGCCGCGGCAAGTCGAAGCTGAAACGCTGGTTCGAGACCACCTTGCGCCACCTCGACGCTGGAACTCTCGCAATCGCCCAGCTGCGCACGGACCGGACACCCGACGCGGATTTCGCGCATTCGCTCGCTGGCCGGAAGATCAAGTACGAAAAACTGTCGTCGGCGACGAGGAGTAGGCTCGAGAGCGAGGTGGGAGGCGAAGCGGACCTGAGACGTTTCTTCGCAGCCTTCGAGTTCAGCCATTCCGAGCAACACATCGACGACCTCGAGGACCAACTGAGGCGGAAGGTCCTCCACGACACCGACGATGCGGGCTGGGCCCTCTTCTGCAAACAGGTCGCGAGCTGGGCCGTCAGGAAGGGGGAGCCAGGGGGCGACGGAAGGATCCGCCACGTGCACCTGCAGCAGGCGTTCTCACCCGACAGGCCAAGACCTCTCCCGCAGAACTTCCTCGTGCCGAGTTCCTACGAGGTGCCCGACGCGGCGTTCGACCAGATGTTCCTCGCGCGCGTAACGGGGGGCGACGGAGTCACGGTCCTCTGGGGCCCGCCAGGGCGGGGCAAGAGCACATACCTCAGCCATTGCGTGGATCGGCTGGACCGGGAGAGCATCCTGTGCATCCGTCACCATTACTTCCTCAGTCTCGACGACCGTGCACAAGGGCGTTTCCACGTCCAGGCCATCGCAAGGTCGTTGGAAGACCAGCTGGGCGAATACATGCCGGCGGAAGCACGCCGCACCCTCGACATCGCTGCTATGATCAACGGCGCGGCACGAACGCTGGCCCAGGAGGGGCGCCGGCTGGTGGTGATGATCGACGGTCTCGATCATGTCTGGCGAGACAATCGCGACCTGGAGCACATGAACGAGCTGTTCGCGGGTCTCCTTCCCAACGGAGAGAACGTCCATCTCGTCGTCGGGACGCAGAAGGTGGCGACTGACGCGCTGCCGACCGCGCTACTCCAAGCCGTTCCGATCGAACGGTGGACGGAGCTCCCGTCGATGTCCGTGGAGGCAGTGCGGTCGTGGACGCGATCGCAAGACGAGGCTGGGCGGCTCAGACTTCGAGAGATGCCCAACCGTGAAGTGGAAAGGCGATCCGTCGCCGACGCGCTCCACTCCATCTCATCGGGCCTGCCTCTCCATCTGATCTACAGCTTCGAGTCGCTGGTGCGCTCCGGGGACGAGGTCGATCCTGCGGTCGTAAAGGCGCTTCCGACCTGTCCGACGGGCGACATCCGTGACTACTATCGCCGGTTCGTGGAGCGGGCGACCGAGGGGGCGAAGCGGACGCTACATCTCCTGGCCGGGTTGCATTTCGGCCCACCGAGAGCTGGGTTCGCACATATCGTCGCGGACACGCGTCCCGCCGACCTGATCGCCGAGGTCTCGCATCTGCTCGAATTCCGCGAGGCCGACGTCACGGCCTTCCACGGAAGCCTGTTCGCCTTCATGCGTGAACTGGATGACCACGATGCAGTCTTCGCCGAACAGGTCGAGCTAGTCGTCGAGTGGCTACGCGATACCGCGCCGCCCTACTGGCGCGACGCATGGCTGTGGGTGACGCAGGCGCAGGCAGGCGAACCGAAAGACCTGATCGAACGTCCGGATCGATCCTGGACGATCGAGTTCCTGGCGAAGGGATATCCGATCGAGCAGCTGATCTCGATACTGGGCCATGCGGAGCAGGCCGCCTTCGACGCACTCGACCTCCCTTCCCTCCTCCGTCTGCGTTCGGCCAAGATCAGGGCGCTGAACGGCCCGGAGTTCCAGACGCAGGACTGGCACCTCCTTCCGGAGCTCGCCATAAGTCTCACCGACGATCCGATACCCCTGGCGCTCCATCGCACCGTATTGCGCGACGCTCCCACGGCGCTGCTCCCATTTCTCGTCGAGGCCTCCGTGCCCGAAGTGCGACCCCGTTTCGCGGAACGCGTCGTCGAGGAAATTCGGGAGCGTTTCGCAAGGGGGCCGAAGGAGGACGTCCACGATCCCGGTCATTCGCAGGAGCTCGCCGACGCATTCGCGCGGACCGTCGTCCATATAGACGCTCGGAAGAGACGGTTAGTGGAATGGACCGAGAGGAACGGCATAATCGACGCCACGATGACGCAATACGCTCGGACCGCGAACCGGATCGGCGAGAGGTCGAAGGTCCTCGACGTGGCGGAAGAGGTAGAGGGGGCATCCTTCGACCGTGAACTCTTCACTGCGCTGGCGCTGGAGGGTCTGGGGCCGGGCAAACGAGCGAACGTGAAGGGTAGCGAACATCCACCGACCAGAGTCCTCGCGGTGCTCAAGGGAGAAAATCCGGCCGGCCAGCACCGGCGTAACGACCTGACGAAGGCGATCGACGGCGGACCGGATCCGGGAGACCCCTGGTCAGCCCCCATCGGTCCCATCCTGCGCAAGGCCTATTTCGATAGCCTCGCCGCGAGGCTCGACGGAAGGCGCCAGGAGCCTTGGTCGAGCTACTCCGCCAATCCGAAGACGGAGCACGTCGCCGAAGCGCTGCTAGCCCTGGAGTCGCTGGCCGACTTCGTCGCCACCTCGTGGACTGAAGGCAAACGATGGCCGACGCTGGCGGAGTTCTTCGACGCTCTCGACCTAGAGGAGCCCGAGAGGCGGACGTTCCACATGGAGCGCCAGTTCGTCGGTGTCAGGTCGGCGTTGGCCGAAATCGCAGTTGACCATGTGCTGCTTGGCCTGGCGGTCGACGCTTCGAGGACCATCGGCCCGCAAGACCTGCTGGCGGTCGAGACTCATGCCTTCTGGAACGACGCCCTCTGGATCCACGTGGCGACGGAAAGACGTCTCCCGATCCACTGCCGGGATGCGGCGAGGGTGATCGTCGAACGCGAGAAGGCGAGGTTGGAAGAGACACGACAGGAGACCAACGAGAGCACTGATGAAGCGACGAAGCTCGCGCTCTTCGCTTCCGACAACGGTCTCACCGATCTCGGTCGTCAGTTGCTCGAGCGCGCTCTCGGCTTTTTACTAGGATATGGATGGAGGAAGGATCCGTTCGCATACGAGGCGCTGTCCACCCTAGAGATGCTGATCGCGCGAGGCGATGCGGATGCAGGACGTTGGCTGTTGGAGATCGCACCCGTCATCGACGCCATCCTCGACTTCACCGACGGCAAGGGAACCCGCGGCGCGCGTAGCTCCCTTCACGAGCTGGTGCTGAAGGCCGACCCCGACCGGGCAGCCGCCTGCCTGGAGACGCTTATAGAGGACGACGACTGGCATTACGCGAGCGAACTTCTCGAGTCCGTGCCTCGTGAGGAGATGGGCGCCGACCGAGGTGGGCAGGAGCTCCTAGCTTCGTTCGTCACCCCTTCGGAGCGCCGGGCGCTCCTCAGGTCGACGAAGGGCAGACCGGGCAACAGAGCACCGCTCCTCGCGGCACAGAGGACCACCGGTGTCACCATGGCCGAAGAGAGGGAACGCGATCGAAGGGAGCGGAAGGAGGACAGCGGGACGCCGATGCCGAAGGAGCGGCGGTCGCCGCCCGATCCGCTCGCCTTCCCGCCGGGGCAGCTGGCCGCCTACGTCGCGGAACTCGACGCGAGAAGATTCTGGTCGACCTCCCGCGGACACGTCTCGGGATGGCTGGAGGCATGGGCGGATCGCGACCGCGTGGGCGAGGCCCTCGACGACCTCTGGTCCTTCACGGCCGGGACGAGGCTCGACCTGCATATCGGCGAAGCGCTCGACGTGGCCGCCGGGATGGCGCTGGAGCATCGTGGCCGTTCGGAGGCGTTCGAGTGGCTCGTGCGCGCCCAGGTGACCCGGAACAGCTGGAGCAGCCACTACACGAGCGCTTCGGAGGCCACGGCCCGCTTCGCCTTCGTCGCGGAACACTTCCGCGATAAGTGGCAGGAGTTCCTGCGTCGGACTTCCCGATCCGCGCTGGGCTTCCGACGCGAGGGAGGCCATCTCTCCGTCGGCTACGAGCGGCTCGTGGAGTTCCTGCTCGCGGTAGGCGAGGTGGACTTGGCCAAGGCTTGCACGCGGTCCATCATCGACATCCTTCTCGCCGAGACCAGCACGATGCGGTTTCCGACACCGGATTGGGCCGGATGAGCCGAGCGGCCTACGACATGCTCACCGCGAGGTTGCGTTGGCCATCGCCGCGGGTCCGGTGGGAGACCGCCCGAGCTATCGCCCGCTCGGTGGAGGCCGGCGAGCGCGCCGCGCGGGACAGCCTGATCGACTGGATCAGCAGGCGGACGCTCGAAAGCGAGGTCGCGATCGGTCTCGGTGTCATCGACGGTTTCGGCCTGGAGAACCACTTCGAACACGACGAGCTGACCGAAGCAATCAAGGTTCCTTCGGTGCTGTCCGATCGACTGATGGCGGCCATGTTCGGCGACTTCCGCAGGAGCAGCGCGGCCCGTCTCCGGTTCTCGGACGACGTCGACGTCGCGCTTCCCGATTCCGTGAGCCGTTGCTTCGACAGATACCGACGGTTCGCCGTGCCACCTGTGTTCGACGTGACGTTGGAAGCCATTGAGAAGTCCACCGGGGTTCCTCTGGTTGCTCGATGGAGGCACGAATGGCGATGGCTACAGGCAATGCAGGAGCGTCCGGTGAGCGAATATCCGGACCATTTCTTCTCACCTTCGACGAAAGGAGAGATAGGTTCCTACGACGGAGCGCAGCGCGAGGTCTTCGCATCGGCCTTCCTACGGACCCTACACTGGGCGCACCGCGCGTTGGGCGCTCCGATCGACGTCATGGAGCACTACTCCCTCATCGCCCTCACGACCAACCGCGGACTGGCCCGGGTCGGACCGAGGAGGCGCAAGCCCTGGGCGCGGCTCACGTTACCACCGCGCGACGACTGGCGACAGGAGGCCGAGGCGCTATGGCTCAGCGCGTGCTCGGGCTCGAAGGACACCGAACTCCCGATATCCGTCAACATCCGCCATGCCGAGAAGACAGGGTTCTTCGACCATCGCATGGTCTTGGTGGCCATCCCCGAAGACCTGCCGCCACCAGAAGATGCGCCATCCGCGTTCAAGAGCATGCTGTTCGAAGACGACCGGATTTTCGGTGGAGACATCGGTCCTGTCGAGGCAGGTGGAAGGGCCGCGATCGATAGGCCGGTCGCCCTCGCGCAGACCGTATCGCCGCGAAACTGGGGCCGGTTCCATATCGATCTCGCTCAAGAGATCACTCTCCTCTCGCCGATCTTCAACGGCGGCACGATGACAATCGAGACCAGAGACGACGAGATCGTGGGGAAGGTCGGGCGCAGGGTGGTCACCCGATGGCACCACTGGCTGGCCGGATGGTCCCCGGCGAGTCCGGCTGAGATGTTGACGTCGGTCCCTTCGATCACAACCGCCCGACGCGACGTCCTCGACCGATTCGGAGAGCAGGCGGGCGTCAAATACGGCATCTGGGCACACTCTGTGCGCGGGAGCCGGTCCGACGGATATTCGCCTATGGACGTCTCGGAAGCCCAGGGTTGGGTCGAACCGTGATGTCGCGCGTCGACTTGGCGGGACCAAAACTAGCGAGGAACCGACGTGAGCAATGTCTAGATGGTCTCGGGATCGTCTGAAGCGGTTTTCGCGATCGGCCACATCCCCCTTCCGAACAGGTTTCGGGCATCAACTTCGCGCTCGGGCGCGGGGAATCCGTAGAGCCTGCGCTGCAGCGACCAGTCCGTCGGGATGTTGGACTTGAGGATCACGTCCCTTGTCAGCGCGGCAGGCTGCGTGCCGTCGAGTATGGCGGTGACGATGTCGGGCGCCAAGTAGTTCACTCGTATCAGACGGGCGAAGTGGGCTGGTCGGCGCCCAAGGCTCCGGGCCAGCTGTTCGATCGACCAGTCGCGGTGCTCGTCCACGAGAGGCCGCCGCATACCTAGCCGAGTTCGCGCAAGAACACCTAGCCCACTGCAACATGCAGTTCTGGGTAGCGGGCGACGATAGCGAAGGGCCTCTCTACACCGGCCGAGACCCGCACGGCGCGTCGCTCGGCAACCTGCCTATCACTGCCGACGGGTCCGACATGATGGACATCCTTCGCTCGGAAATCGAGAATCCTCGGGCGTTCGGTCGGCTGTCCGCCGTACATCTTGGGCATTGGCCTCTTGTCGCCATGGCCTGCCGCCAGCACGACCTGCCACCGCCACCCGACCTATGGTTCACCTTGCTCGAGCAGGCGCGGGCAGAACGCGAGACGCCAAATGCCGACGGAGGTGAGAACGAGTCGGTCGATTGACGCAGGACGATCCCCTACGGCTTGCATCGTGGCGACAAGCCTGCTCGCAGTTCGACGGTGTTTCCGAAGCATCGCACCCCCGGATCAGGGGGGCCCTATCGGAAAGCTGCCGATCAGAGGTCCAGATCCAGAAACGGCGGTGCCTTGCCGAGCGCGACCGCAGCCTCGTTGACCTTCGCCTTCGCGACGAGAACCGCCGCCTCGGCCGCAGCGATCTTGACCGGGTCGCCCTCGGTCGTCGCCGCCTCGAGCGCCACAAGCGCGGAATCCAGGGTCGTGCGCGCGGTCACCATCGCAGTGTCGTCCGCGCTCCATGCGGGAGATGGAGCGAGTCGCCCGGCCACGGCCGTCCCGACGCCTTCCGCCTGTGCACCGAGCGCCGTCGATATCGCCTTGGCGAAGCGGTTCTCGTCGCGGATCGTGAGAAAGGTCACGCGGGCGTTCGCACGACCACGAGCGGTCAAGCGCGAATTGCCTTCCCCCGGTAGATCGGCTCTTGCGACCCCGGCCCTCTGCTCGGCCTCCTTCGCCCTCGCTAGAATGGCTGATCGCGTCTCGACGGCCACGCGATGGGCGGCGGTGGGCTCGTCCTCGAAGTCGGCCTGCGCGGCTCGCAAGTCGGCCTGAGCCTTCAGCGTCGTGGCCTTCGCGGTCTGGTGGGCGGCGACGGCCCCGTTGAGCTCTGCGACCAGCGCGGTGTCGACGGCGGCGACCGGCCGCCCGGCGTGGAAGATGGGGTTCAGGTCGCGTAGGTCGTCCTGGTCGAGGACCGAGGTCGGTCCGGGGCGCATGCGGGGAAGGCGGAAGCGCGAGAAGGCGTAGAAGGAGCCGAGGGGGTCCCCTTCCGCGGAGTAGCCCGGACTGGCCAGTGCCACGTGGAGTTCCGTGCGCTGGGTCCGCGACCTCGAGGCCTTGGGCAGGGCCTTGCGATACCACACCTTGAGCGGGACGATCCGGACACCCTGCCTGTCGGGTACGACAGCGATCTCGGCATAGACGAGAGGAAGGTTCCGGAGTCCCAGCGGACCAGTCATCACCTCAAGCAGGTCGGCCCGCGATGTCGAGGGGGCCACCGCATCGATGCTGGAAAGGTCCGACGCGGCGTCGATCGCCACCACGCCACGGCTGCCCGCACGATCGGTATCGGGGACCGCCAGGACAAGACAACGTGCGCCGTCCCGATAGGAGAACGGCGTGAGCGACGCCTCGTCGGAGCGCCGAACCTTGCCGTGGGCGAAGCCGCGCGTCCCGCTCGCCTTGAACGTGTGCTCGCTTGCCGCACGGTCGATCGCACCGGCCACCCCGGACACCGCGCCCTGGACGAGACTTCCCACGAAGCTCGCCAGGAGCGGCGCGAGGAATCCAGCCTCTTGGGTCCCGGGTCTGGCCAGCTCGGCGAACTCCGCCTTCGCCGCATAGCACTGCTCCGCGACGTGGACACGACCCGCGAGATCGGTCTCGGCCGCCGCAACCGATCCACCAGAAGCCAACGAGAGGGCAGCCAGCAAGGTCCCGACGGCACGAAGTTCCAAGTTTATCATCAATCCTCTCCTCCTGATCGCCCGATCCTCGAAGCGGGAACGGCGTAGGTGACACGCTCGATGGTCCTTCCCCCACCACACTTGGCGTCGATCGTCTCGCCCTCGTCCCCACCGCTGAGGAGTCCGATCAGAGTGGTGGTGCCATCCGGCCCCGAGCGCGCGAACACGGGCGACCCCGAGAATCCCGGCATCGACTGGCAGGCGAGATGCAGGCAGTCGTCGAAGTCGAAGATGACCCGACACATGTCTCGCCGCGGCGTGCGCACGGCGTCAGCCATGCGCGCCAGAGGACGGAGCCGGTCCGCCGAGACGAAGGAGAAACCGACCGGGTATCCGGAAACACCCGGTTCGAAGCGACCGAACTCCACCGGCGGGACGACGAGCGGCGGATCCTGGACGATCCTGAAGATCGCCCAGTCGTTGGGGACGCCCGGACCGTCCGCGCTCCTCACGTGATCGAGAGTCCTGACCTCGTCGGTGCCCGCCTGCCTCACGCGCAGATAGTCGTACGGAGGCCCTCCGACGCAGTGCTTGGCGGTGATGAACCGACCGTCAGGCGTCAGCAGCCCAGAGCAGCGAGGCGTCTGGCCGAGATGAAGGATCCCCACGGCCGTCACGAGCGCCTCGTCGGGCACGCCTTCGGACGACCCGGAATCGAGCGTCGTCAGGCATGCGTTCTCCCAGGCAAGCGCTTCGGGACGACGATACCAGTATCGCTCGCCGGGCACCACCGCAGCCGACAGGGCGTTGGCGGCGTCGCCACATCGGGCGACGACGTCAGGGTCGCCCCGTCCTGGCTTGAAGGCCCGGAGCTGGTCGGCCACCGCGCAGTATTTCACGATGAGACCTCCGCGGCAGAGATCGGCGTAGTGGGTCGTCAGTTCGGTTATCTGCCTTGGGAGAATGACAGGGTCGACGACGTTGAAGACGTCGTCAAAAGGAGGGAGTGATACGAGATCCTCCTCGTCCAGATCGAGCACGTCGCGCGCCTGATCCTCCAACGGCGTGGGATCTTCAGGGTCGAGCATGACGACCGGGAAGGGGAAGCTCGGCGCGTTCGGATCTCGCGGAAGAAGGACGATCTCTCCAGCGCGCCAGTCCCGGGTCGCGGCGAGGAGCTCCTCCAGCTGCGCGACCTGTTCGGGCGTCGGTTCGGGACCCTGCGGCATGTCCTGTCCGGCCGCCGAAACCGAAACCCCTGCCGCCAGTAAGGCGAGACCGACGAACCGCATGATACCTTCCCCCCTCAAAGAAGTATCCAATCGGTAGCATGCCGTCCGAGCGACCAAAACTCAAGTCGGAGGAGAGTTCGCCAAGTGAAGGCGGTTGGAAAACCACTCGAGACCTACCACCGAAGCTCGGAAATCGTCGTCGATGGACTATTGATCGAGACCGGAATCGAACAGTGAATCGGATCGTCGACCGGCTGGCACCCCACTTCTACGACGACCGAAGTGCCGTTGCCCGATCCGCACGAAGCTGTACACTGACGGCATGACCTTAGACCTCCAGAGATGCCACCCATACTTCTCGGCGGCGCTGTTCGAGAACAAAGGCGACGGCGTCGACGTGGACTGCGAGGCCTTGCGAAAGGCGATCGCGAAGAAGCTGAGGGAGGCGACCAAGTCGGACGTCGAGCGTGAGGCGGTGGAGAAGCGGACCGTATCGACCGCTGCGACGATCATGAACACCGACGGTGTCGAATTCGGGGCGATACACGTCGAGGAGACCCGGACGCCGGGCTGGTACGATGGCACCGGGGTGAAGGACCATCTCCACCATCTCCTCGTCGTGGCGACGAAGGGTAGCCTGATGCTGATCACCGCTACCGACACCGGCCTGCGAGACCGGGTCGTCGCCTGGACGGTCGACGCCAAGCATGGAGCGCTTAAAGATATGCAGGCCATGAGGCGCGGCGAGATCGCGACGGCGTTCGTCGGCACCAGCTTGAAGACCGTCTGGCTCTCGGCCACCCACAGGCGGGTCGCGGTGAAACCTGACGCGAAGGTCCTTTCCGGGGTCGAGTTGGAGGCTGCATTCGATCCCCTAGACGACCAGAGCTTCTCCTACACCTCGATCCGGACCCCGGCTCTTGGAGACGGGCAGGTGATCGGCGCCAACCCTTCGAAGGCCAGGCTCTGGATCGGCCCGTCCCGCACCTGGGACGCCTACACGGCACAGGTCGCGAGCGTCCTGCGACGAGTCGAGGAGGTGCGCGAAGACGCCGCGAAAGGCTTCGGCGGGGTCCCGGTGCTCGCGGAGCCGCTAGACGGTCTGGACGAGGTCGGCGAACCCTACGACATGACCGTCATCGTGCCCGAACTGCTCACCGCGGACTACCAGGGCTTCGCGGACGATCCGTGGCGCGCGGAGTTCGCAGACGCGGCGAGTTTCGAGATCCTCGACGGGGACGACGGGAGCGACTTCGCCGTCCGCGTACACTGGGGCGAGCAGGTCTACGGCGTCCTCCAATACTCTTTCTCCGCGCGGGCACGGGGCGGCGTGAAGCTCGCCGTGAAGAAGGCGAGCTGGAACGACGAGCTCGCCCATGCCGACGAGGTCCTCGAATTCTGCAAGGACGCGGACCACCTGACCGTCTACTACGACAGTGGACACACCTTCTGCAGGGGTGCCTTCTTCCGAACCAGGTTCCGCGACATGGCGCTGCCTGAGGAGCACTGGAGGTGGGCTCAACTCGCGGACTTCGCGGTCGAACGCGAGAAGCCGTTGGACGGTAAGAAGCTCGACATCGACAGGATCGGCCGTGACGACGACGATTCGCTGTTCGGCTTCGTCGCGAAGCGCTGGCCGGCTGTCGAAACGGACGACCCGCCGTCCGGTTGGCTGTTGAGCGACGACGGGTCGATGGAATCCGCGGATTTCGTCCATCTGGACGAACAACGCAAGAAGCTGGCACTCATCCACGTGAAGGGCAGTTCGTCCGACAAGCAAGACCGGTCCATCTCGGTCACGGACTTCGAGGTCGTCGTCGGACAGGCGGTCAAGAACCTGCGTCATCTCGACCGGGTCAACCTGCACGAGAAGCTGTCGGGCAACGCCGACGCGAAGATAGCGAGCGCCGTCTGGCACGACGGCGCGAGACAGAACGACCGGACCGGGTTCCTGGCGGCGCTGGAGGCGTGCGGCGAGGATCTCGAACGCTGCGTCGTCGTGTTCCAGCCACGGGTGCGGAAGGCGAAGCTGGAGGACCTGCGGGACCGGATCGCCGCGGGCGAGAGTCCCAACACCGACAACCACGTCCGACGTCTCCGCCAGCTCGACACACTGCTGCTCGCGGCGCGGGCGGACTGCTACAAGCTCGGAGCGTCCTTCGAGGTGGTCGGCTCGGCCGACGCCTGAGACCGCGCCCTTAAGATCCGGCGGGGGAAACGGACCCCGGCGTTTCGACAGTCGGATGCGCAGAGCGTAGACCAGCCGACATGGCCAGAAAACATCCCGATTCGAAGACCCCCGACGCGCTCGCGATGTCCTTTGGTCTGCGGCTCGCCGCGCTGCGGGAGAAGGCGGGGCTCTCCTACGGCGAGTTCGCCGAAGAGGTGGGGACGTCGAAAGGCTACCTCTGGAAGGTAGAGCAAGGCGAGATCCTTCCCACGATCAGGAACGCGGCGCGCATGGCTCGCGCGCTCGACGTCTCCCTCTCCCACCTGATGGAGGACGTCGACATAACGCAGATCGAGCTCGCGAGCCGACCATATCCACCGAGGACCGAGACTAAGAAGACTTGACGGACCGTATCAATTAATTTATACGACCTCCTGCGAACGGGAGGTCTTCATGCATCCACGCGATCGATACCCAGCAGGCACCCACGAGGCGGGCCACGATGCGCTCCTCCTGCACGAAACACGCCATCGGTTCGCGAACGAGCTGGCGGCGACCCTCGCCTCGCTACACCTCGCGAAGGCGCGTGGCGCCGACGGTGAACTCGTCGACGACGCGATCGAGCGCGTCGACGCGCAGGCGCGGCTGCTGCGGCTCCTCGTCGAACCGCGACCCGCCGCGTGCGACGTGGTGGAATCGCTCCTCGAGCTCTCCCACCTCCTGCTCCGGTCGAGGCGGTCCGACCGCCGCACCACCATACGTGTCTCGGCGGTGCGGGTGGTCGTCCCGGGCGAGGTCGCCGAGGTCGTCCTGACCATCGTGAACGAACTGCTGACCAACGCCCTCAAGCAGGTCGAGGCGGGCCGGATCGGCGTGCGCGTGAGGTTGCGGGCGGATGCGCTTCGCGTCGTCGTCGAAAACGAGTGCCGCGACGCGGAGGCGACATCGCCGGTGCGAGGCGTCGGCACGACGGCGGTCAGGATGATTGCCGAGCAGCACGGTGCACGGCTGGTCTTCGGGATCGGGAAGGGTCGCTTCCGCGCGACCCTGCTCTGGCCTGTGCGGCCATATGAGGTCGAGGATGACCCTGAGGATCTACCCTTCTAGAGGAGAAAAGAGATGCGCTACGAACTTCGCGTCGGTGACGACGCGGGCACGGTGCTGAGCGCCGGCGACCCGACCGCGCTCCTGCGCCTCGTCGAGGAGGCCGACCTCCCTCTCGCGAAGGAGGTAGTCGTGGAACTCGCCTTCGGCGATCGCACGATCGCGACCGTCCTGACGATCGTCTTCGAACTGCGCGCGTGGGTCGACGGACCCTGCGCCCTGCCGAGGCCATGCCTCTGAGGCCATAGGCCGACCAGTGAACCCGCGCCGGACCCGGCGCGCACCACCCAACGACATCGATCGCCGCATCCCACTTCCGGGACGGCGACGTCACGACCCCGCCCGGCCACGTCGCGCCGCGCGGGGCACCTGCACATGCGACGACGAGGAGAAGGACATGGACATGGGGACGGAGCGCCGATGGGAGCTGCATTGGATCGAGGACGCCCGGCGCGTACCGGGCTTCCCCCACGACGACGGGGACGAGGTGGAGCTGTGGGCGAGATCGAGAGATCCGGCGAGACTCAAGGCCTTCGCGAGGGGCGAAGGATGGCCGGAGGACAAGGTCGTCCGCATGGCCCTTTCGACCGGTGCCGGATCTGACGCCGATCGCCTCGATGTCGCCTGCACCGCGGGCAACCTGTTAGGCTGGGATCCCGCCATCGCGGACCTGCCGTCCGGCGGAGAGCCCACTCCGCGCGCGCGTAACGCCGCCGGGCTGAAACTCGAGATGCTCTCCGGCATCAGGAAAGCGGTCGAGAGGGGTGTGGAGGACGGCGTGATCGCGCGGCGCGAAGCTGACGGCCTGCTGCTCCACGCTGCCCAGGTAGCGGACCGCCGGCGCGACGCCCGATGACCTAGTTGGCTACGATCGCGTCTGGTCCGCCGTCCGGAATGGGTTCGAGAGGCTGATCAGAGGCGAGAAGCCTCTCCCGCGACAGCGCGAGGAGTTCGTCGCGTCTCTCTCTCATCCGTCCTATCGAATGGACCAGCACCGGCTTGGACGAACGAGCGTGCATTTCGAGGCCGGGCATGGCATCGACCACCTCCTCCCTGCCGATCCAGTCGTCGAAGGCCTGCCATCTCGTGCGGTAGGGGTCCGCGTAGAGCCGACGCCATCCGAAAGGCTCGCCGAGCTTCTCGGACATCCTCTCCGCGATCGTCACGTGCAGACGGAGTTCGGGCTTGGTGGTCCGTCCCTCGGCCATGTCGATGAGAACGCCCTCGAGAGCCTTTAGTCGCCGGGCGACCGAGGCGTCGCTCCGCTTTCTCAGCGCCACCATGTTGGCGGGGGTCACCTTGCGCGGTATCCGCCAACGCCTGCGCCCGCACTCCGCTTCGAGCCTCGCGACCTCGAGTTCGAGCTGCACCAGTATCCTCGCGAGCTCGATCCTCGACTTGCGGGCGAGGTGGCTCTTGCCCCGCTTGCCGCGCGGCGGACGTCCGCCCTTGCGTGGACGCCTACCCCTCGGCGCGAACCGACCACGCACGTCCCGCCGCAACGTGCCTGCGGTCTGAGGCCGTTTCGCCCGACGTGGTCCGCCGGAGACGCTCACGCCGCCTCCCTGCAGTCGAAGTCCCACGCGCACGGCCTCAAAGGATCGTTCCGACGGTCGCGACCTCGGCCGTCCGGGCGATCGAGACACCGGCGTCCTCGCCGTCGATCTCGTGCGAGTAGTCGTAGGTGCGGGCCTCGTCGGAACCAGGTGAATGATGGAGCAGTTCGCCCATGAGGTCGTAGGACACCCCTTCGAGGCCGAGCGCGGTCGCGAAGATCCTCCTCCCGTCGTGGCTCTCGAGGTCGAACACGCCGCACAGGAGGACGCGGGCGAAGTTTGTGAGCTCTTCCTTACGGATCGCCCTGCTCGCGTTGGTCATGATGTATCGGGCCTCGCCCAAGTCGCGTCGCGAGAAATCGCCCGACGGCAGCTCCGGAAGCCACGGTCGCCCGTTCTCGTCGCGCTTCCCGCCATGCCAACGGGCGTTCGAGAGCGCACGGAGGTCGAGCATCGCCTGGAGCGTCCCGGTATCGAGACCGAACTTGCCCATTTCGGCCCAACCCTTCGGCTTCGCCTCGAAATAGGGCCTCATCCTTCCTCGCCTCCTGTGCCAGGAGACGCACCCGACGCGCACCTGTAGGACCTCCCCGATCCGCGCGCCCCACCTGACGCCCAGACGGAGCGCCAGCCGTGCGTATGCCATCGCATGGTAGAAGGCCATGAGAGGGACGATAACATCCGAGCTCCCTGGATCCATGGAAACGTCGCTTCGAGCGAAGCCAGCGCATGCCCTTGCGGTGACGGGGTGGCCGAGCAGACCCTCCACTGGGGCGACGTAGTCGGGAAGCCCCATCGACCGCACGAGGTCCAACCGACGTGACGCCAGTTCGTCCGACATATCTCCGTCGGGATCGAAAACCCCGGACCGAAAGAGGTCTACGAAGAATGGCTCCACGCATTCACCACCCTCACTTCCGGGCATGGTGCCTTCGTAGACGACGTGGATCCGGTCCCAGGTCTCGGGCGAGTGCCTCTGGCCATGGAAACCCGGCAGTCCGCGGAATCCCTTCGGAAAGCGTCGACGCAGGTTCACGTCGTCCGGGGAACGTTCGAGCGCCCGCTCATAGAGCGTGGATTCCCGGACGAACGCGAAACTGACGGTCTGTTCGCCCTCGCCGAGCGAGCCATCCTCAAGGACCACCCGCCCCGTCCATTCGAACCCGGCCTCCAGTCCCGCGTCTAGCAGCCTCGGCGCGTCGGGACGCTTCGCGAGGCAAGCACGCAGGAGCTGTGCAAGCTGGACCACGCGATTCTCGACGCACACGAGGAGCTCGTTCAGCGAGATCGTGGCACGCACGATCCTGTCCACCCTCGCAGCCCGTCTCTTCGCCTTGACTGTCCGGACTGCGACGGGAGTCCCAGCGAGCAACTCCGCCAACCGTCCCGACGGCACTGCGCAGCCAGGCAGGAGGTCGTCGATGACGGACGGTTCTCCAGGGAACAGCTGCCTCGCGAGGGCACGGGCCCCGTCCTGCAGGACGAACCAGTCCCGCGCCGCGCGATGCGACCCTGCCTCGCGCACCGTCCCTGCGGCGTCCTCGAGATATTGAAGAAGCGCCGCGCCGATCGCCTCGTCGTCGTGCGGGTCAAGATCCGCAAGGACCTGGACGAGCGTCTCGGCGCTGGACAGGACGGCTCTGCGTCTCGACAACGATAGCCGCGCGCCGTGCATCTGGACGAGGTCCACCGCCGTCATCACCCGCATGCATTCGGGCTTCATCATCAGCACCCGGTGGACGTGGCACCGCTCGAGAGGAGGGATCGGTGGGCAGACCTCACGGGCGAGATGCGCGCGCAACGCGTCGGCGAGGTCGGAGTCGAAGAGACCGTAAAGATCTTTAGGTTCCCTTTCTCCCATGGATGCGCGCCGTTTGAAATCCCGTCCTACCTTGGCCGACAGTCGCTCGAACGAGTCCTCGAACACGTGGGTGCCGAGCACGTCGCGGACGGTCCGGGTTCTGACGCCGTCGGTCCCGTAGATCGCAAGGAAGCCGTCCAGGACGAACTCGGGATGTGGCGTCGACTGCACGTGAAGGGTGCGACGCACGCTCTTGTAGGTTTGGAACCAGCCCCGGCCAGTGACCACCGAGGGTCCTCGTATCGCCAGGCCGGCGACGTATGATCGCCAGACCTCGTCCAGGCTCTTCCCAGGATCGCCGATCCACCCGCGCGGCGAGATCGGCATCTGAACACCCTGACCGCGCAGACGTGAACGCGCGCCCCTGCCGAGATCGCCGACGAGCATGGCCATCACGCCATCGCCTCCACGGCGGCCAACAGGTCGGTGTCGAAGTCCTGGTCGTCAGCCAGCGGCGCAACGGGCGCAAGTGCCGCAGCGCCGATGGTCCGGTCGAGTTCGTCGTTGTGCTCGTCGGCCGCTCGTTCCGCGAGCTTGATCGAATGGTGGGCGGAATACCAGGCGAGCATCCTGTCATGCTTCCAACCCATGTAGGTGACGAGTCTCCTCCTCGCCTTCCTCTCCCGCTCGGGATCGTCCATGGCGTCGATGCTGTCCAGTCTCGAATGGACGTACTCGTGGCGCAGCCAGTGGAACGTCACGAACCGCTTGCGCAGGGTCTCGCGATACTCGTCGTCGTCCACGTAGAGGTCCATCTTCTCCGCAGCCTTGCGGAAGGCGCGGTAGAGCTGGTCGTAGGTGACGGGGTTGCGGCCGTCCAAGGTGAGGAGAGGCCGCGACTTGAGTTCATGACGCTTCGCCGGATCGGCGGCGATCAGGCGCAGTCGCGCGAGGCTCTCGCCCGTCAGGCGAGCCCGCTCCCCATCGATGTAGGCGAAGATAGCGTCTGTGACCCTCGTGCCCGGCGACATGACGAAGCTGCGATCGTCGGCGTCGCCACCCTTGTTACGCGAGGGGAACCGGCCGCGCTCCTTCGCCAGGACGAGCACGTCGAACATGTTAAGCGGCAATATGCTCATCGACCTCCCGCCAGCGAAGCGTCCGAGATCGCAGGCGAGCATGATGGCCTCGCGTGCGCCCGTCAGCTCGAGACCGCGCTTCAAGCGATCATAGAAGCGTGGATCCTCGATCCTCGGAGCGACGCTCCGGTCGTCACGCAACCGTAGGATGTTGTCCGTGTCCTGGCGCAGGCCGCGTCGCGTCGAGACCAGGATGCGGCGCTTCCCGCCAGTCCGGCTAACAGCTGGGTCGACCTTGCCCGGGTCTTGCCCGCCGAAGAGGCCAATCTTCGCGAGGCCAAAGGTGGCGAGACCCAGGCCCACCACGAGGTCGGCGACCTTGGCATGCATGTGCGCCTTGGGGCTCAGCCAAACGGAGCCGTCCCTCTCTTCCGCATCCTTCGAGCTCACGTTGAGAGCCGCCATCAATGCGAATAAGACCACTCGGCAGTCGCCCAAGCTCTTCGCGAAGCGGTCCGCGGGGTCGTAGGCCGGATCGACGCCGAGCTTGGCAGCGAGGACGTTGAAGGCCCAAAGTATCTTGGCAACCAGGCTATCCCCATACTTTGGACTGCTCGCGTTCCGAGCGACGAAGCTGAGGGCCTGCGAAAGCGGTCCACGGACGCGGCCGTCAGGTCCAATCACGAGGATGTTGACGGGACCGTCGACCACTTGGATGCGATAGTACGAGAACGCGAAGGACGGCATGGAGAACTATTAGCACTGTAGAGAACGAATGTGAATACCTCTCGGGCGTGCCGGTTTGCTTCATTAGATACTGGAATTTAAATGATAGAATCCAATGACATAGAAGGTCATGCGGTTGTTGTCGCCTGTAGCAACGCTTGGTTTCTACCGGTCAGATAAAGAAATCCGTCTTCCAGAGAACGGCTATGTGACTTGACGCGGAAAAATCCGGAAAATCGGCGGAAGACCGTCGATGCTACACGCGACAACGACTCAAAAATCAGGCTGATCTACGCGCGAGGCGGCCGAACCGGGACTCAGGCGCCGGACGCCTTTCCGGCCGTCCGCGACCCCTCATCCATCTTACGGTCCGCTTTCCATCGATTCGCGAAGCGCTTCATCTCGCCGAACATCTCGAAATATACCGTGGTGCCCGGACTCAGCGCCGAGGCAAGGTCCTCCACGGCGGCGCTTAGATCGAGGACGATCGCCCGCCGGTCTTGGGTATCTCGATCATCGTCGTCATCCTCCCGAAGGGACTTCAGGTTGCCTACAGCGTCGTCCATCGTGGTCTCGACCACCGTTCCGGTCGCACCGCGCCGCGCGTCGAAACCACGCACCCTCACCACGAGCATCCGTCGCTCCTTGGCCTGGTCCCGTTCGAGCCAAGCGGCGGCGAAGGAAGGTGACAGCTCGCTCCACAGCCCGTCCACGATTGACGCGGCCTGCGTCGGCACCACACCAACGGCGAGAAGTTCGAAGGCCATCGTCAGCTTGGCGAGTTGCTCGGCCGTGTAGTATGCGCGCGCGCCTTTGCCGACCTTGATGTCGGAGGACGGGAAGGGGAGGCGCTGGAGATACTTCAGTCGCGCCTCGACTATGCCCGCGTCCACGTCGGGATGCAGGCCACTCATCACCTTCAGGACGTCGCCGAAACCGAAATTCACTTAGGAAGCCTCCAGACACTGGAAGCTACCGGATCGACCATCCGCTGCCAAGGCTCGGAGGCCGCGAGACCACAGCTGGAACGGCGTCGCCGCTCGCGGACCGGACGGCGCGAAGGGCGATCAGCGTGCGGCGGCGCCCCAGGCGGTCGCGTCGTCGGCGAGGAGGCCGCTCGTCGCGAAGCGCTCGAGATGGGGGCGTGTCGCCGCGATCCGTCGCAGGTGGCGGCCGAGCGAGGCCAGCGAGATCCGCAGGCGGTCGCGCGACCGGTGGCGCATAGCGAGGACATAGCACGTCAGGATCATCGTCCCGACCACGTCCTGCTCGCACTTGACCGTCTCTGGCGGCGAGACCCGCGTCACGGCGAGCGGGGTCGGGCCATGGAGGCTGAAGCCTACGCTAGCGCAGGCGTCCGCCAGGGTGGGCCAGCGCGCTTCGCCCCCCGACGACATCTCGAGCATGATGTCGAGGTGTTCGACCTCCTCCTGAAGGACGGCCTCGACGAGATGGGCCTCCAACCTCCACCACCGTAGCTGCCTGTGGCGTATCGTGGGGAGGTCGTGGGCGGTGCCGTTGAAGGTCGAAAGCAGACCGCCGCCGTCGACGACGGGACGGAGCCGCATCTCCAGGTTGTCGAGGATGTCGGCCTCGCAATACTCGTCGATATGGAAGGAGTGCAGTTCGAAGAGTCCGGGCACCCCGTCTCCGTCCTCCTCATAGGTCAGGACCGATGCGGCGACCAGCGCGTGGATCGGCGACCCACGCGGCGCCGCCCTCCGGCGCCGGGCGAGGACGTAGGCATCCTGGTCGGGCGAAGTCTCGAGGTCGAGCACGGCGCAGCGCCGCGTCGACGGAATGGCGCGGTCAGACACCGGAGGCGTCCCGGAGACGGGCGGCGACGACCATGGCGCGAAGATGGTGCACGCCGAGGCTCATGAAGGTGACCGGATCGGGACCGTCGCCTGCCTCGGCACGAGCCCATAGCGCTATCTCGGATTGCGACATCCGCTGGGAGAGGAGTCCGTCTAGCTCGACGAGGAGGCGCATCGAGGTCTCCGCCACGACCGGGAGACGGGCGGAGCACGGCTGGACGCCGATCCGGTCCAGTCCGAGCAGGAACGTCACCTCGTCTTCCTCGAGATCCCATCTCTCCACCACGAGCGCGAACCGGTCGCGCATTGCCCTCAACTCCTCCGGAAGCTCCTTCACGCCTTCTCTCCTATCGTATCAATTAAATGATACGATAGTGAAGTGCTGCGGTTCCCGTTGGCGAGGCTTCAGGAGCGCGTGCCGCCCACGTCACGCTCCCAGCGCTCCCGCAGGTCGCGAGGAAGGATACCCGGATGGGGATCGAGTGAATACGACACGGTCGGTCCGACCGCACCGATCCCGCGGACGCCCAGACCGCACCAGAGCAGGGCCAGCGCCCTGTCCGCAGTGCAGACCTGCGTCCGGTGCTCGGGGAAGCGTGCGATCAGATGGACCAGCAGTTCGAGCGCGCGCAGATCGCACATCGCGGCGTAGGCGTCGCCTCGGTCGTATCCCGGGCGCGGCTTGAGGACGCGATGGGCGGGTCCGCCGGGGATCGCCAATGAGGCTAGCGCCGCGAGGAGTAGGAAGGAGTCAGGGCGGACGCCCGCCTGGTCCGCAGTGTCGACCACCTCCCTCCAGACGGCGTCGAACCTCGCCTTCGAGGTCGGGCTCGCCAGCCTGGGCGCGACCGCCAGGAGGAACTCCTGACCCGCTGCCATGGACGCGCCACCGTCCTCGATGGTGCCGAGCAGACCCGCGAGCGTGTCGGGGCCGACGACGATCCTTGCGTCGGGTAGGGCGGCGCGGAGCTTGTCGACGGCCTCGTCGAGCTGCCGCCGCGCGAGGGCCGCGTCGGGAGCCGCCCGAGCGTTACCCTCGAGCGCGTAGAGCGATGGATTGATCCGGACGGCCCGACCCTCGAAGAGGTCGAGGAAATCGGGCTCGCGGCCCCGGTTCCGCCCACCTTCGAACCTCGCCACGATCTCCGTGATCACATTGCGGTCGGGCAGCACCACCGATCTCGAATCGAGCGCCGCGAATGAAGAAGGGAGCCACCCACCCTCGACCAGAGCGATGGCGCGCGCGGTGAACGGAGTTTCGATCGTGGTCCTCACGTTCGCGGGCAGGTCGCTCGCCACGCCCGCGATGTCGGTATCGACGACCCTCGCTCCGACCAGCTCGAACTCGAGGGAGACCGGGGCGCCGCCACCCAGCCGGGAGAGATCGTCATAGCCTCTCGGAACCACGTGGCCTCCCGCGAAGCCAATCGTCCGACCAAGGCCTCCGTCGGGACCCTCGTGCTCCCGGAAGACGAGCAGGGCGCCCTCGTCGTCCTCGACCGAATTACCCTCGTCGACATCCGTCATCGTCGCACTCCCCTACGCTCGCGGCTCTCCCGATGTCGATCCGATCTGGCCATGCCGATGCGGAAATCCTCCTCCGACTCGGACACGGGAAGTGGACACTCGCCGCGCAGCACCCAAATATAGGCCCATGTCGAAGCAAGGCGAGACAAGGTCCACACACGGAAATGGGCCTCCGAAGGGAGGCCGCGCCGCCATCGCGGGGTTCCTGCTGCAGATACTGCGCAGCGCGCAGCTCGGCATGCGCATGGCGATCGAGTTCGGCTGCGAAGACGGCGAACCGTCGACGATGAAACTGACGCTCGAACCGGCGAGCGGCGGCGATCTTCGCGCGACCGCTGGTGCGTCCGGCGTGGTCGAGCAGGTCAAGATGCGGAGCGCCGGACGGCGCTGGAGCACCCGCGAGGTAGCGGCCACTGTGATGAAGGACCTGCTCGCTGCGGTCGGACCGGGCGGGCCGGGCACGTTCCGCTTCGTCACCGACAACTCAGCCGGACTTGCCGACCTGGAGGCGCTCGTGGCGGCGAGGGAGGCAGGCGGGAAGCCGGCCCCCGAAACGATCGCAAAGGTCGCCGACGCCCTCGGCGTCCCGGTGGACGACGAGCGTCTGGCGCGGTTGCTGGCGGGGTTCGAGATCGTGATCGTCGACGCCCGCGACGTGGAGACCGAGGTCGAGGAGGCGATCGCGCGCATGCTGGCGCCGGGGCAGGACGCGTCGGAGAAGCGGCACGCGCTCACCTCGCGGCTGCTCGTCGCCGCGAAGAACGGGGAGACGCTCGGCGCGGCCGACCTGATGGCCATGATACATCCCGAGGCGCTGCTGCGCCTCACGCACGCCAACACCCTCGCCTCGTCGCTGGCCGCGAGGCTCGGGAGGGACTGCCGTGCGCTCGGCTACGAGAGGTCTCGGCAGGCCCGTGACCGGAGGGTAGTGCCGGAAGGCGCTCTCCACGTCCTCTCCGGCGAATCGGGACAGGGCAAGACGTGGTCGGCCTGCCACTGCGCACACTCGCTCGCCGACGAGGGAGAAGCGGTGATCGTGGTGGGCGGCGCCACGGACTTCGACGGGCTGGCGCGCGTGGTCGCGGAGCGCGTCGCGGCGGGTGCCTACGAGCGGCCCCCGTCCATTCCCGCGATGGCCGCGCGTCTTCGCCCTTCCCTCTCCGGGCCGGACGGGCACTGGCTCACGGTGTTCGTGGACGACGTGCAGGACAGGAGGTTCGCCGCCTCCCTCGCCGCCTCGGACTGGGGGGAGCGCGGCGTCAGGTTGGTGGTCACCTGCCAGCCACGCATCGCCGGCGTATTCGAGGACGCGGACGCGGACGCGACGATAGAGGAGGTCGGGGACTTCACCAGCGCGGAGCTCAGGCGCCATCTCGCGCTCCACGGACGCGCCGCGCCGCTCGAGACGATGCCCGACGACGTGCTCGAGCTTCTGCTGAAGCCCGTCCACGCCAAGATGTTCGTCCAGCTGCCGGAACGGGACGGGTGGGTCGGCGAGACCGAGTACGAGCTCTTCGCGGCCTACTGGAGATTCGCGACGACGAGGAGCCGCGACCAGCGCGACCATCCCTCGGATGCGGTCGCGCTGCTCGAGCTGGTGGCCACCGCGCTCGAGGACTCGCCGGGCTATCCCTTCACCGCCGGAATACGTCGCCGGGTCGGGATGGACGACGCGGCCGTCGTTAGGCTGGAGCAGGTGGGGCTCGTCCGTTCGACCTCGGACGCCGGTCTCGTCTTCAGCACCGACCGCATGCTCAACTGGGCGGTAGCGGAACGCCTCGCCTCGCAGGTCGTCGCCGGCGAGCTCGACGCCGCGACCTGCGAGCAGACGGTCGAGGGACTGGACGAGATCGCGGCGGACGGCGACCCGGACCTCGGCAGGAGGCTGGGCTACGTCCTCCACGACCTACTGTGGATACTCGCGTCCGAAGGCAGGAGCGTCGCGGTCGCGGACATCCTCTGGAGCCGTCTCGAACGGCGGCCCCACGACCTACGCGAGAACGAGACGTGGAGGCGAGGGATCGGGAGCATCGGCGTCGGCATGCTCCCTGCGCTCGAGATCCTGGCGTCGCGACTGGCCGACGACGAGCACCACGACGTGTCCTTCCGGATGCCGCTCGCACTCGTCGCGATCGCCGAGGGCAACCCGGACACCGTGGCCCGATCCGTCGGGCGGCTGATCGGCTCGGAATCGGAACTCGCCGTGGGGATCGGGCTGAGGACGGCCGCGCGCACCCCGTGCCCTCAGGTCGTGTACGTCCTGTGGGCGCTGCATCTCGAAAGGGACCGCCGCTTCGACGAGGCGGACCGGGAGGGCGAGGACGTGCGCGACCGCGGCGAGCTCATGCACATGCGCGACCTGAGCTCGAAGGCCGTGCGCCGTGCCGTCTCCCGCGCGCCGGAGTGGCTCGACGGGAAGCTGGAGGCGGCGGATGAGCCTTTCGAGCTGGACAGTCTGGTGTGGATGCTGGTCGACGAGGACTGCCTCGGCGACGCCGTCGCAGGAGGTCTCTGGGCGAAGCACCGCGAGCGCATAGTCGAACGGCTCCCGTCGCACAGCAAGGCGCTGATCGCCGCCGTCGGACACTTCGGCGATGCCGCCCACGCCTCGCTCCTGGAGACCGTCCCGCTCGGACGAGACGACTGGATGTCCTCGCGGATCCTGAGGACGAGAGCCCTCGTCGACCCGGTCGCGGCGTTGCGCCAGATCCGTGCCGACCAGGAGGAGCACGGCTGGGGCGCGGCGGCGTGGTGGCTGCCCGAGCTCGTCCACTCCCATCCCGGGGAGGTGTCCGAGGCGGTCAGGGAGCGCTCCTCGCGTGGCGAGAACGAGCTGACCGACCTTGCCCTCCACTACGCCGGCTTCCCGGAGCTGATGGACGAGGCGACGCTCGAACGCGTGCTGGACCTCACCGAGCAGGCGGTCGTCGCCTTCGTCGAAGAAGAAGGAGCGCACGAGCGTCTCGGTCGCCTCTCCCATCCCCTGCGTCTCCTCTCCGCGCTCACGAGCCCCCGCCAGATCGCGCAGCTGTCGGCACGCGCCGGTGGCGGTCTCGAGCGGGCGCTGGTGCAGCTCGCCACCTCGCGCCGGGGCAGGACCTCGCGGACGCGCGACCACGAGGGCGGGGAGCTCGAGCGCGTGCTCGCGGCGATCGACGGCGAAGGCTACGCCCAGCTGGCCGTGGCGGAGCTAAGCCGCGAGGACCGGTTCGGACGGGAGGACGGATACCTCGCGGCGCTCTGGACCGAGGATGGTCCCGTCCGCGACGCGCTGGCGGCGACGAGCGAGACCGATCCCGACGGATACAGGCGGGTCGTGCGCATGCACGCTCTCGCCGTGCACCGGCTCGACGGGCCGCTGGAGGAGATGGTGCGCGCGGGCGCGCCGATCTACGTCGACGCGGCTGAGAGCCGGAAGGCCGCAGGCCGTCCCCTGGGGGGCCTGCGGGAGCGGATCCGGACGTTGCTCGACGGCGACGAAGACGACGTGCTCACCGCCTTGCGGCTGGTGGGCTTCCTGCGCGACGCGGACGACGCGAGGGAGATGCTGCCCGACCTGATCGAGGCGGCCGGCGGGGTCGACGTCGGGAACACGCTGGTCGCCTCGCTCAACGCGCTCGGTCTCTACGATCCCGCGATACTGGAGGCCTGCGTCGCGACGCTGGACGGAGGGACCGGGGAGGGGGCGCAGTTCGTCGCCACCTATCTCGCACGGCACGGCGACCGGGACGCGCGCGCCGCCGTGTGCGATTGGCTGGACCAGCTCGACCTCGGGACCTGGTCGAGCTCGAACCACGCTTTCCTCGAACCTCTCCTCGGCCACGAGGACAGTCGGTCGGCGGTGGTCGCGCTCCTTCGGCGGTCCCGCGAGGCCGGGCACCTCCTCGTCCGGGGCGACTGGCGACGGATCCTCGCGGACGAGGGCGACGAGCGGGCATCGACCGAGCTCGTGCGCTCCGCCTACCGCTCCCCACGCTTCGGGGCCTGGGAGACCGCGCAGGGCATCCTACATCTCTCGGAGCAGGATCGCGACGAGGCCTTCTTCGCGGCTAGGCGGCTCCTGGCTCGGCACGGTTCGTCCGAGGCGGTCGACCTCCTGCTGCACATCGATCCGGAAGCGGCGACTAGCCTGCTGGTCGAACGCTTCCGCACCTCGGGTGCCGCCACGCGGCAGGAGATCGCCCGGCGCCTCAGGGTCCGCGCTCGCGACCTGACCTGCGCGCGACTCGACGAGCTGGCGGCGAGCGACGTACTCGATGACAGGACGCTTGCCGCGGAACTGGCCGGATGGATGCCGCCGTCGCGGACCTTCGCGTGGTTGTCCGATTTCGCAGACGACCCGTCCACCACCCTGAGGAAGGCTTCCCGCGCCGCGACGGCGCGACGTGCACGAGAGGACGATGCCATTTCCCACGTCGAGGCGTGGGAGCATTCCTCGAAGCCTTTGCGTTGGGTGAAGCTCCACTCGATCTTCGAGAGCGTCGACCCGTTCTTCCTGTGGCAGCGGGACGATCCGGCGAGCATCGTCGCGATGCTCGAAGCTTCCCCGCACGAGTTCCTGGTGGAGGCGAGGAGGATCAGCTCCAAGGTCGAGAAGAAACTCGACGACGAGGCGCGCAAGGCAGATCGCGACCGCTGACGGCCACGGAGCCATGATGGGTCAGGTTAAGAGCACACGCTCCAGTATCGGCCAAATCGTCTTGGCCATCCATGCGAAGACGGCCATCCAGCCGAACGCGACCAGAGCCGCGACGATCGCGGCCTCGATCCGGATGCGCCAAGCGTCTCGCTCTCTCGACGCTCGTCGTTCGCGATGCACTGGGCGGTCCCGGTGACGAGAGGACCGGACGTCGCTAGAGGAAGTCTCGACCTCAACCACCCCGGCGCATCCAACGTCCACGTCGGTCCTCGGTGAGGTCCAGCAGGGACATGAGCCGACGGTGGGGGTCGACAGCCCCGCGGTAGGACGCGTCGAAGTAGAGGGCGGTCCAGGACTTGGGAAAGCGCGACACATCGAGCCTGTCGACCTCGCCAATCGCGGTATGCAATCCCCTGTGCTCGAGCGCCCAGATCAACTCGTCCGCCCGATCCTCTCCGCCGCCTCGCGCAGCCGCCAGCTCGCGGCCCCGGTCGTAGAGTGAGCCGAGCGTCTCCTGGTCCACGTGTGAGCGATCGTCGCACGCCATGCCCAACAGCTCGGCGAGGACGTAGGCGAAGTCGACGCCGAGGTCCTCGACCTCGCCCAGCGCGTCCTCGAGTATCCGATCCCGGGCGCAGAGCCGTCTCGCGACGAACGCGGAAAGCCACTCGTTCCTCGCCTCGAAGAGCGCGAGGGCATGAACGGGCTCGACGATCCGGACGTCGTCATACTGCAGCAGTTCGGAGCTGATCAGTCGAATCTGCTCCGCATGGGCTACGGCGTCGGTGCACAACAATATCCAGTACGCGTCGAGACGAAGCTTCTGGGTCGCGGCGGCGATTTGCGCCTTAAGCCGGGTCAAGAACTCCTTGTCCTTCTTCGTGCGCCAGTTCTCGATGTCGTCGAACGACTTGATCTGCAGGGCCGCATGGACTGTCCCGTCCTCCTGGTCGAGGAAGCGGATGTCGACGTCGACGCCCTCATCCCTCGGCCCCTGAGTGTCGCGGACGTCGGCTCGATACGCCATGTAGGTCCGCAGCATCGTGTCGACCCTGTCGCGGAAGGCGGGACACAGGTCGGCGTTGTGCCGCAACGTGCGGAATGCCGCGGTGTCCTCCGTCAGACAACCGTCGATCCGCAACAGTTCGGCCATCATCTCGAGAGGGGTGAGCGCATCAGTCACGAACATGGATGCGGTCCCTATCGATCCGTGAAGAGCAGGTCGAGCGATCGTCGGCCGTCGCGCCTCGCCTCGGCAGTGTCCCGGAACTCTGCATTCGGCAGAGCCGCCGACCACTTCGCACGATCGGGATGGCCATACGCGTTCGGATCGGAGCAGGAGAAGACTACATGGTCGGGGTCTAGATGCTTCAGGAGCTCGACGGTGGCCTTCGGCCAGTGCGCGCCCGAGCCATGGTGGGACGCGACCATGCCGCGGACCTCGAATGCGTCATCGACGTATCCGTGAAAGTGCCCGACCGCCTCACACGGCGCGTCGCCGGGGAGCAGTATGACCTCGGTCACTCCGTCATCCCGCTCATGCAGGACCGAGAAGGCGACGCCAGTCAGGTTGCAGTCCTCGTTCCTAGCGTCCGGTCCCGGCCACCGTGCGATCTTCTCCCAACGGACGCGATCTCCTCCGCCCGTCCCGAATTCGTGCACCAGTCCCACCACGCTCTCGGGAATGCAACGGATCGATGCCAGCTTCGCCGAGAAACGGGCGGCGCGCGGTGAGGCAGTCTGCCGTGGGACGAGCCAATCGGCATCACGCGCCGTGACCCCCTTCCTCGCCGAGCACCAGTGGTCCTCGTCCCAGTGCGTGAGCATGACGAGATCGGACGGACGAACGTGCAGGAACCGGTCGACCGTGCGGCGACGTACACCTTGGAAGGGGTTGCCCTGTCGCCCGCCGTAGTCGATCCACAGGATAGTGGCACCGAAAAGGTCCAGGACGCGGACGGCGTCCCCCTGACCGACGTCCTCAATCGTGACGCCGGATATTCCCGACACGCCGCGCGTCGGCTGGTGTGCGAACACGTTCCCTGTCTCCGCAGCCTCTATCGGTAGTCTATCCGTTATCGCCGGGTTCCTCCTCGATGCGCCTCCTAAGCGGCGGCCTCGATGGCCGACGCGCTATCAACCTCATGATCGACTGCTCGTCCGGCGCGCCGACCAGTCCGGTTGCTCGGCTGTCACGGTCCGGATCGTCACTTCCGGGTGGTGCTGGATCTCCGCCGAAGCCGTCATCCTCAAGATTCGCGTCCGGGACATGAACTAAGGAGAAGATGTCGCGAAGCCGGGCCGATGCGTGCTCAGGAGGACGGAACAGATCCGCGACGATCCATTGCGTAAGGGGCTCGTCGTCTTCGAGCTCGGGATCGGCCAAGAGCACCGGAATGCCCCATGGCGGAACGTCCACGACGCGTCGAAGCACCATCGTCAGCCAGCGGCTGGAATGGAGCGTTTCGCGCCAGGCCGACGCCGACTTGTCGTCGGTTCCCGCTCCGAGAAACATATCGATCACGGGGATCGGCACGCCCCCGAGCATCTCGTTCAGCATGACCCTCCGCTCGTTCCGCTCCTCATCGGTGACGGTCGTATGATCGAGTTCTCGTATGGCGTCGGCGACCCCTTCGAAGTCGGAGACCCTCAACCCCGAGAGGCGACACCTCCATTCGCGTCCCGCCATCCACTCGGCGACGACGTGGTCGCGGTCGTCGGGAAGGTCGACGGGTCGCACTTCCGCCTTCTCAGGTGGCGGGGCGAAGCCCGACCAGCCTTCGACGAACGCGAAGTAGATCCTGAGGTCGCCTTCGACCTCCCGGTCGAGCCGGGCCAGGTCGGAGAAAGCGAGAAGTCCCACGGGACGAGGTGGTTGGCCCATCATGCCTCCTATGGCAGATTCGGCGGATCGTAGTCCGCACGCTTGGCGACGCGGGCGCGGACGCTCGGATGGATCGACGCGCCGGACGGGATGGCGCGTCGTTCTCCGCGCGGAAGGTAGAGGCCCCTCGTCGCCGTGCGGGTCTCGGCTTGGCTCGCGCGACGAGGAAGTAGTTCAAGTGGCCACCAGCCGGTGGTGAGGCTCTCGTGCATGTCCGCGAGCGGGTCGGGCGCCACGGTGGCCTCCACGCTGCGCCTATGGCGCCGTCCCAACCCCAGACGGTTCACCCTGCCGCGCATGACCTTGAGGCCCTTCGCCTCGGCCTCCTCCAACATCCAGGCCAGCGGGATCTTGGCGAGAGCGCTGTCGGCCTCCGGGTATCCTCCCCCGACGTCGCCGTGCACGCCCGCGAACCACATCTCCTCCACGTCCTGCGGAGCGGAGCGTGAGTGCTTAGCGAGATAGGGTCGGAAAGTCTGTCCGGGATCCCACGGGGCCGGGCGGAACATCCGCCGGCGTTCGTCGATCGCCAGCGCGTGCCGGAAGTGCATGACCGAGGGATTCTCGTGGGTGTAGGGCAGTTCCTCGAGGCTCGGTACGTAGGCGCGGTCGGGCCGCGGGACGATCACCGAGGCGACGGTGTCGAAGCATCCGAGGAACCAGATCGGCATCCGCACGCTGCCGACGACCCTGCCGAAGCGCCACGCATAGGGTAGTTCTCGCTTCGCCGCCCCGCGCTTGTAGGCTCCCAGCGCATGGTCCACCAGATGCAGTTCGCCCGGTCGCATCAGGCCCACCGTATGGATGAGTCCTGCGAGCACGCGGACGGTCCAGGCCCCGCGGCTGAATCCGAACAGGAAGACCCGGTCGCCGGGACGCCAGTGCTCGACGAGGTAGGCGTAGGCCTCCACCACGTTCTCATCGAGGCCGTAACCGAACGCCAGCCCGGCGATCGATGCGGTCTTCTGGCGGAAGGACTGCCAGGCGCTGTCGCGTGCGACGGTGCCGACGCCGGGATGGTAGAAGACGAGCTGCTCGGCGTTCTTGGCGCAAACCCGAAAGAGCCGCAGCACGTTGGTGTGGCGATCGTCGATCTGGTTGCTTGTGCCGTCCATCAGCACAACGATGTTCCGACCGCCTCCAGAACTCATGGTCAGTCTCCCCTCAGCCCAACGTGGGCCGACATAGCGTAAAAACCGCGTTCTCTGAAGGTCGACCTCTAGACGCCGCCACTACAGGCCGGATCGAAGACCTCGATCGTCAACCGCCCCAGTAGACCTCCATGGAAGCGATCTCACGATCAGCAGGCGAAAAGGGATGCATCTGGGCGCTCAGCCGTAGCGTTGGTGGCGTAACTTTCGCGGAAACAGCTGGCGAAACCGCAGATGAGGCCCAGATCTCTTCCCAGCCATCCTTGTCGAAGCGCATTGCGACACGTTCCGCTCGCCTCGTCCATGTCCGTCTCCATCACCGTCTGCGATCGTGTCGGTCGATCATGCGAGCGGCTGGCCATCGAGACGGCCCATGATCCATTCCGTCCCCCCGACGATCTCGTCGTAGTCTATGGACACCTGGCGATCGTCTCCCAGCTTCATCGAGACGCCGATCCTTGCCGGACCTGCGAAGGTCAACTCGGCCACCAGAGCATGGATCGCCGACTTGACCTTCGATCTCGCCTCGAACCTCACGTCCTCGTCGGCATGATCGAGGGACGCACGAAGGGCGCGGACACGTTCCTGCTGTTCCTCCGCGGTAAGGGATCCACGGATGCGGAAAAGGCGCTCTCGCGCAGCGTCCAACGCGGCCTCGGCCTCGTCCGATTGTCTGGTCAGGTCCGTCCACGCCGTCCGTGCCTCGTGTCGACCCGTCTCGATCGCCAGATCGAGGGCGGTCTTGGTGCGAGCCTTCGCGAGCTGGCTGATCCGCTCCAGTCGGGCGACCTCAATCTCCAGTTCCTGGACCTCCGTCTGCGGAGCGAAGCTCTCCTCGCGAAGTGCATCGTAGATTATCGGCGACAGGATGCCATCCTCCCAGACCGCGTAATTGTAGTGCAGGCGATTGTCGCAGCCCCGACCCCTCTGGTATCCGTCACAGACGAGGTAATCCTCGTTCACCCAGCTGCCGTCGGCTCTCTGCTTGCGCCCCTTTCCGCGGAAGGTCATCTTGGAGCCGCACGCCTCGCATCTTGCGAGACCGGAGAAGAGGTTGACCAGACGCCGCCCCCTTCCGGCGAAACGGCGCGAGCGCTCGGCCATCGCGGCCGTCGCCCGTCTGTGGAGATCGGCGTCGACGACGACGGGGTAGTAGTCCTGCACGACCTCGCCCGTAGGCTCCCTCTTCGAGCCTCGAGGCTTGGTGGCAGGATGCAGCTCACCGACGACCGCGGGATTCCGCAGGATCTTCTGCACCGCGCTCGCATGCCATCCCGAGGCCCTTCCGAAAGTCGGTACGCCATCGCGGTTGAGGTTGCGCGCGATGTACTGCTTTCCGAAACCCGCGACCGTCTCCTCGAAGATGCGGCGCACGACATCCACTCTTCCCGGGATCGGAACGAAGCGTGGTGGGTCACCGACGACCTCCAGCCACCCGGGGGCCCGTCTCGTCATCACGAACTTCGCGCCCGCGTCGAGGCGATGACGCTTCGCCGCCCAGGCTGCGGAGAGGCGCTGGCTCTTCTTCCCAGATTCCTCGTGCGACAACTGGGCCTTCACGACCACCTCGATGATCGCAGCCATGTCAAGGTTGCCCTTCGAATAACGCCGAGCTCCATCGACGGTAGCCACGGTGACACCGGCTTCGGTGAGGTTCATCATCCACAGGAAGACGCGGCCGGGTTCCTGGCGGGAAAGCCGGTCCAACTTCTCGCATAGGAGGATGACACCGTCGGGATAGCGGCCAGCCTCCACGTCTCGGACGAAGCTGGAGAGCCGACCCGTCGTGGCGTGCTCACCCTTGAACGCGCTGATGCCGTCGTCGACCAACTCCTCGACCACCCGCCAGCCTTGCTCCGCCGCGTGCCTCCTGCAATCCGCTTGTTGACGTTCGAGGGTGGAGCCCCTGCTCTGTTCTGAGCTCGACCACCTCATGTATATCACGCAGTCCATGTCGCCTCATCGTATCGATAAAATCGATTAAGGTGTAGACATATCTTACCTGAGCAGGTTGTGCGCGCCCGCCGCGGCGATTTCCAATGCGCGCTTGGCGGTTTCCTGCCCCTTCACCTGCTTGAGATCGCCGCCGCTCCTCTCGCTCGCCACCACGCCCGGTTCGGGCTGGGGCAGCAGCTGCGTACCCTTGAGATGGTTCAGCAGGCTGGCCAGGTCGGGCGCGGCACACACGGGGACCTCGCTCGCCCAGCGCGCTTCCGATCCCTGCGTGCTGGGGCAGATCAGCCCGACCTCGGCCTCGCTCGCATGGATTGCCGCCAGCAGTACGCCGGGCGAGGCGACGATCCGCGCATCGAGCGCGAGTTCGCCCACCGCGATCCAGTCGCCCAGCTGTTCGGCATCGGTCACGCCCATCGCCCCCAGCAGCGCCAGCGCGATCGGCAGGTCGTAATGCGACCCCTCCTTCGGCAGGTCGGCGGGGGAGAGGTTGATCGTTATCCGCTTGGGCGGCAGCGCCAGCCCCATTCCCGCCAGCGCCGCGCGCACGCGTTCCTTGCTTTCGCCGACCGCCTTGTCGGCCAGGCCGACGATGTTGAACTTGGGCAGACCCGGCGCGACCGAGCACTGAACTTCCACGCTGCGCGCTTCGAGCCCCAGATAGGCAACGGTTTTGACCAGCGCGACCAGCGTGAATCCCCACCCCCGTAGTTACCCGTAGATGATGGCCGCGAACGCCCCGCTTGTCGAGGGTAAACAGAAACCACAACGCCAGTGAACTATTATGGTTAACAGCGAGTTAGCCATACCTCTTGAGCCGGTCGAAACCGGGCGAGCCGCATAAGCTTGCCATGTTTCGAATCACTGCCCTTATCGCTTCCGCCGTCGGCTCGCTGTTTGCTGCCCCCGCAGCCGCCCAGTCGCTGACCCTGGTCAACCTCCCGGTGGTCTATGTCGCCAGCCCGGTGGTCCAGGAAACCCATCAGGGCAAGGCGATCGCGCCGAAGGCCGTTTCGCGCCCCGGAGCAAAGCCGCAGGCCGAGACCAAGCAGCTCGCCGCCGTGCGTCCGCAGGCCCATGCGCCCGCCGCGCTGCCTGTGTGGAAGGCCCCCGCCTTCGTCGATCGCCGGTTCCGCAATTACAACCGCGGCGTCGCGCAATACGGCCCGTTCCGCGTGCTCGACGATCGCCGTGTCGCGCTGGTCGGTGAAACCGATGCCACTACGCCGGGCTACTTCCGCGCCATGATGCGCGATTTTCCCGATCTCGAGCAGCTCGACATGGTCGAGTGCCCGGGCACGCGCGACGACCGCGCCAACCTGCAGGTCGGCCGGATGATTCGCGCCGCCGGTCTCGTCACGCATGTGCCCGCCGTCGGGTCGGTGCGTTCGGGCGCGGTCGAGCTGTTCCTTGCCGGTGTCGAACGCGACATTGCGCAGGGTGCCGAATTCGCCGTGCACAGCTGGATGGACGCCTATGGCCGCGAAGCCGACGACTTCGCCATGCATGCGCAGGAAAACCGCCAGTATCTCGACTATTATCGCGAAATGGGTATGAGCGCCGAGCAGGCCCGTTCGTTCTACGCCTTCACCAATTCGGTGCCGCACGCCCGCGCGTTGTGGCTCGATGCAAGCGATATGCGCCGCTGGACGGGCCGCAAGACGCAGCGCGCCCAGTCGCCTGCACGCTACCAGCAGGCACAGCCCGCCCCGACGCTGACCTACGCCAACGTCACTTTTTCTTGACGCCCCCGGGCCTATCGCCTAGGCGCGCGGCCCTGTAAGGCGGTCGCTCCCGAGATCGAATCAAGCGGGGCGACCCTTGTGCCGGAGCGAACCGTTCGTACCGGCAACCAACCTATCTAGTAAGGACGATCCGATGAAGCGGACATTCCAGCCCTCGAACCTCGTACGCGCCCGGCGCCACGGTTTCTTCGCGCGCAAGGCTACCCCGGGTGGCCGCAAGGTGCTGCGTTCGCGCCGCGCCCGTGGCCGCAAGAACCTCTGCGCGTGATGTGATGCGCTGCGCTCCGGCGCAGCGATAGTCACGGACAGTCAGCGGGCTCCCCTCGGGGGGCCCGTTCGCGTATCTGACTCCCATGGACCCGAGTCTTTCCGTCATCCGCAAGCGCGGCGACTTCCTGGCGGCGAATCGCGGGCTACGGGTGGCGCGCCCCGGCTTCGTGCTGCTGGCCCACCCCAATGACGGGCGGGGCAAGCGCTATGGCATCACGGTGACCAAGAAGATCGGCAATGCGGTGGTGCGCAACCGCATGAAACGGCGCTTCCGCGAATTGCTGTGGGACGCACTCCCGGATAGCGGCCTGCCCGATCACGACCATGTCCTGATCGGCCGTGCGGGCGGGGTCGAACGCGATTTCGCCAAATTGCGCGACGAGCTGGCCGCTGCGCTCGACCGCGCGGCGCAGGGCAAGGGCGATCGCGCGCGCAGCCCGCGTGCGCATCGCAGCCGCCGCGCGTGAAGCACCCGCTCATCTGGATTGCCCGCCTGTGGCAGCTCGGGCCAAGCCGGATCCTGCCGCCGACCTGCCGCTATCACCCCTCGTGCAGCCAGTATGCGATCGAGGCGCTGGGAAAACACGGCGCGATCAAGGGTGGATGGATGGCATTCAAGCGTATATTGCGCTGCAACCCATGGGGCGGCCACGGCCACGATCCGGTGCCCTAGCACTGTCTTGACAGGCTAAGACACCTCCCCACATTCTGTATTCGACCGGACAAAGACGGGACCGACCTTGGACAACCAGCGTAACCTGATCCTCGCCATTGCGCTCTCCTTCCTGCTGTTGCTGGGCTGGACGTCGGCGATGGACTATTTCTATCCGCAGCCCGAACAGGCGCTGGTGGAAGACCGGGCGGACACCCCGACCGAACAGGCCAGCCAGGCGGCGACGCAGCATTCGCGCACCGGCGGGCTCGTCGATCCGGCGATGCGCGCGCAGGAAGCCGCCGACCTTAAGACCGCGCTGGCCAGTCCCGACCGCGTGCGCATCGACGCCCCGCGGGTGGCCGGCTCGGTCAATCTGCGCGGCGGCGTCGTCGACGACATCGTGCTCAAGGAGTATGACGAGACCACGCAGAAGGACAGCGAACCGGTCCGCATCTTCTCGCCCAGCGGCACCCCGGCGCAGCAGTTTGCGCAGTTCGGCTGGGTCGGCTCGAACCTCAAGGTACCCGGGCCGCAGACGCTGTGGGAAGCCGATGGCGATGTGCTGAGCGCCGACACCCCGCTCACGCTGACGCATGACAATGGCGAAGGGCTGACCTTCTCGATCCGCTATACGATCGATGACCAGTACATGATCACTGCCGAACAGACGGTGGCCAACACTGCGGGCAATGATGTGGTCGTGCAGCCTTTCGGACTCGTCAACCGCACCAGCCGTACGGCCAGCGAAGACCTATGGATCGCGCATTCGGGTCCGATCGGCGTATTCGGCGACAGCGCCGATTACGACATCGATTACGACGATCTCGACGAAGACCAGCGCGTTTCGCCCGAAGGCCGCACCAGCTGGGTCGGCTTCACCGATATCTACTGGCTCGCCGCGCTCGTCCCGCAGGACGACAGCGCGCCTGAAACCACCTTCCGCGCGATGGGCGACGAAACCTACCGCGCCGACATGATCTACGAGGCGACCACGCTGCCCGCGGGCAATGCGCTGACGGTCACCTCGCGCCTCTATGCGGGGGCCAAAGAAAGTGCGGTGCTCGATTCCTACGAGGATGCGGGCATCCAGAAGTTCGGCCTAGCGATCGATTGGGGCTGGTTCCGCTGGTTCGAGAAGCCGATGCTGTGGCTGCTGCGCACGATCTACGACGCGGTGGGCAATTTCGGCATCGCGATCATCGGGCTGACCTTCATCGTGCGCGGCCTGATGTTCCCGATCGCGCAGCGCGGCTTCGCCAGCATGGCGGAGATGAAGGCCATCCAGCCGAAGATGAAAGCGCTGCAGGAGAAGTACAAGGACGACAAGCCCAAGCAGCAGCAGGAAATCATGGCGCTCTACAAGAGCGAGAAGGTCAACCCCGTTGCGGGCTGCCTGCCAATGCTGCTGCAGATCCCGGTGTTCTTCGCGCTCTACAAGGTGCTCTATCTCGCGATCGAGATGCGGCACCGCGACTTCCTGTGGATCGGCGACCTGTCCGCGCCCGACCCGGCCAATCTTGCCAATGCGCTGGCCTATGTCGGGATCGACGTGCCGCAGTTCCTGATGATCATCTTCGGCCTCGGCGTGCTCGCGGTGCTGCTCGGCTTCACCATGTGGCTGACCTTCCGCCTCAACCCGAGCCAGATGGACCCGATGCAGCAGAAGATCTTCGACATCATGCCGTGGATCCTGATGTTCGTGATGGCGCCCTTCGCCGCCGGCCTGCTGCTGTACTGGGTAACCTCCAACGTGCTCACGCTGGCGCAGCAGAAGTACCTCTATTCGAAGCATCCGCAGCTGCGCGCCTCGATCGAGGAAGAAAAGGCGCGCAAAGCCGCCGAAGCTGCAAAGGCGGGATCATGAGCACCGAAGAAGCTGCCGAGCGGGCCGCGCTCGAACGGCGCGCGGGCAAGCTGTTCTCGGGCCGGGTGGATTTCCTCCTTTCGGCGCCGCAGCTCAAGTTCCTGCCCGAACCCACCGTACCCGAGATCGCCTTCTGCGGACGCTCGAACGTGGGCAAGAGCTCGCTGCTCAATGCGCTGACCGGGCGCAAGGCGATCGCGCGCGCTTCGGTCACGCCTGGCCGCACGCAGGAACTCAACTTCTTCGAAGTGGGCGAACCCACGCTGTTCCGTCTCGTCGACATGCCCGGCTACGGCTTTGCCAAGGCGCCAGTGAAAGTGGTCGAGAAGTGGAAGAGCCTCGTGAAGACCTATCTGCGCGGCCGGCCCGTACTGGCGCGCACGCTGGTGCTGGTCGATGGGCGCCACGGCCCCAAGGATGTCGACCGCGAGATGATGAAAATGCTCGACGAGGCAGCGGTGGGTTACCGTGTCGTGCTGACCAAGGCCGACAAGATGAAGGCCAGCGAACTCGCCAAGGTGATCGAGGCCACCGAAGCCGAAGCACGCAAACACGTCGCCGCCTTCCCCGAAATCCACGTTACCAGTGCGGAAAAGGGCATGGGTATCGGCGAGCTAAGGGCGGCGGTCCTGGGCGACGCGGGGGTCTAGGTGGCATCCGCTTCGCGGCGGACTTTCTCGCACCTCCAGCTGCAAGATCGGCAAGACTGGCAGGGCCAGGCTGGCGGGGCATTTACCAGCCGCCCGTATTCTCACCCGAGGCATTTCTGACCAGGCTTCGCGCGAAGGAATTTCCGTCACGCATCACACGGGCCCAGCGCTTGTTCGTGAGGCACACGTTCCTCACCTTCGCCCGTGTGCCGGTCTTTCTCCAATCACGGCAAACGATTAGGTCCGGATCGTAGCCCGGATGAGCCGGATTGGTGATCGGTTCGCCCGAAGCCTTGTAACCCGGCTTGACCGTACGCTCATCGGCCGAAGCCATGCCCGCACCAGATATTGTCAGACCAAGAAAAAGTAACGCCTGCCATTTCACTGCGGACCTCCTGTCGTTTCTTGTGTCTTTAGTTTTTCAGAGGATACACAGGGGCGAGACAAAGTCTAGCGGGAGGGAAAGTACTGCCCTTGTTCGCAAGGTTTCCGAGCGTTCTTAACCCCTTGCCTAGTCTTCAGCCAGGGAAACAGCCGGAATTGCGATCGGGCGCATGACCGCGGTTGGATTCGTCGGCTTGAATCTCTTACGTCGCAAACAGCATCGCGTCGTCGGCGAAGGCCTTCATCTCCAGCGCGTTGCCGCTGGGGTCGCGGAAGAACATCGTGGCCTGTTCGCCTGGCTGCCCCTTGAAGCGGATGGTCGGCGGTATTGCGAATTCGGTGCCCGCGGCCTCGAGCCGGTCGGCCAGCGCTTGCCAGTCCGCCATCGCCAGCACCACGCCGAAATGCGGCACGGGCACGCCGTGCCCGTCGACATGGTTGTTCGCGCGGTCGCCCGCTTCGCCGGGGGCGAGATGCGCGACGATCTGGTGGCCGTAGAAATCGAAATCGACCCATTCGGTGCTGCTGCGTCCCTCGCGGCAACCCATCGTTTCGCCATAGAAGGCGCGGGCCGCGGCAAGGTCGTGAACCGGGAAGGCGAGGTGAAAGGGCCTGAGCGACATGTCTACTCCGTCGCCCCTGCGAAGGCAGGGGCCTAGATAAGGGGTCTTGCTGGCACATCGGATGCGGATTGCAAAGCGTCCTGCGGGGCGGAAAGATTATCCGGATTCCCGCCTGGGCGGGAATGACGAACCGGGGCCGGGCGGCCTTGGCTGTTCAGCCTCGACAGTGCCCGGCCGGGTCTCTACCGCCGCCCCACGCAAGGTGGGTGCATACATGAAGCTGATCATCGGCAACAAGAATTACTCGAGCTGGAGCCTGCGCGGCTGGCTCGCGGCGAAGCAGTCGGGCCTGTCGTTCGAGGAAATCACCGTGCCGATGTTCGGCAAGCAATGGGATGCGCTCAAGAGCGAGGATGGCGGCACGCAGCCCTCGCATGGCAAGGTGCCGATCCTGTGGGACGACGAGGCGGTGGTGTGGGACAGCCTCGCGATCCTCGAATATCTCGCCGACAAGGTCGGGCGCGATCGGTTCTGGCCCAAGGATGCAGTTGCGCGCGGCATGGCGCGCTCGATGGTCGCGGAAATGCATTCCTCCTACCATGCGCTGCGCGGCGAATGCCCGATGAACGTGCGCAAGCGGTTCGAGGGCTTCACCCCGAGCGAGGCCTGCCGGCAGGACATCCTGCGCATTCTCGGGCTGTGGGCCGAGGCGCGTAGCCGCTTCGGCAGCGGTGGCCCGTTCCTGTTCGGCACTTTCGGTGCGGCGGATGTCTATTTCGCCCCCGTCGTGTCACGCTTCATCAGCTATCAGATCGCCGTACCCGGCTTCGCCGCCGCCTATATGCAGGCGGTGTGGGAGCATGAGTGGCTGCAAACCTGGATCAAGGCATCGGACAACGAAGAATGGGTCATCGAGCAATACGAAACCATTGCCTGAGCGCATGCGCCGCGCTGGCGGCGCTGCTGCTCCCCGCGCAGGCGCAGGCCTGGGGCTTCTACGCGCATACGGTGACCGCCGATATCGCGCTGGAAAACGTGCGCCCGCAGACGCGCGCGGACATCGCACGGCTGCTGCAGGCCTCGCCCCTGCTGGGCACGCCCGATTGCGACCTGGACAGTCTGCAGGATGCGAGCGTGTGGCCCGACTGCCTGCGCGGCCAGTACTGGCGCTGGGGGCATACCTTCTCCTGGCACTACCAGACCGAGCCGGTCACCGAGGAATATGACGCGCGCAAGAACTGCTCGGGCCTCGGCTGCGTCAGCGCGCAGGTCGAACGCAACCAGCGCATCCTCGCCGACGAAAGCCTGCCCGACAATGTCCGCGTGGAAGCGCTCGCCTTCCTCGTCCACTTCATCGGCGACATCCACATGCCGCTGCATTCGGGCGATCACGACGACCGCGGCGGCAACGACCGCGAGGCCGCCTATGGCATCGTCCCGGGGCTGAACCTGCACTGGGTATGGGACGGGCCGCTGGCCGAACGCGCGATCAGCGGCAATCCGCCGATCGCGCGGCGCTACAGCACGGCCGAACGCGCCGAGCTGGCTGGGGGCGAGGCCGCCGACTGGGGCCGCGAAAGCTGGCAGATCTCACGCGACTTCATCTATCCCGAAACCTTCGGCTGCGACCCGTGCGAGGGCGAGCTGCCGCGCGAGACTGCGCTGTCGCAGGAACTGATCGAACGCTCGGCCCCGATCGCGCGGCGCCGCGTGCTGCAGGCGGGGTTGCGCATGGCCGAATATCTCGACCGCGCTTTCGAGCCAGGGCCGCTGCCCGAAGAAAGCCGCGACTAGGGTATGCGCTCGGTCTCGTAACGGCTGCCATCGCGGCGAAAATAGCCTTCGGGGCTGAACCGCATGTCGATATCGGCATACTCGCCGCCGTCGATGGCGAAATCGCCCGCAGAAGCGACCACGAAGACGCAAGGCTCCTCGCCCCGGTTCTGCAGGTGGTGGCCATTGGCCGCGCCCGCGGGCCAGGCGAGGATATCGCCGGGGCGCACGGCGGTTTCGCCATCGTCCTCGACCAGCACCGCTTCGCCTGCGAGCATTACCAGCAGTTCGTCGAGATCGGTGTGCCAGTGCCGCTGGCTCGACCAGGCGCCCGGCTCGAGCACGACGTGGCTCGCGCGCAGATGCTCGAGCCCGCAGGCCGGGGCGAGGCGGCGGTAGCGGCGGCCGCTCACGGGCGCATCGAACGGCGCGGGATAGCCCGTCGCATTGGTCTGGGGGATGGCATCGAGATCGAGCTTGGGCATCGCTGCGCACTCCTGCTAGCGGACACAGCATGACTGATGTTCTCGATCTCGCCAAGCGGCTGATGGCCGCGCCCAGTGTCACTCCCGCCACGGGAGAGGTGTTCGATGCGCTGGAAGCGATGCTGGCGCCGCTCGGCTTCGAGGTGACGCGGTTCACGCGCGGGGAGGGCGCCGCGGGCACGCCCGAGGCGCCGGTGGAGAACCTCTTCGCGATCCGCCGCGGGCCCGAAGGCTCGCGGCACCTGGCCTTTGCCGGCCACCTCGATGTCGTCCCGCCCGGTGGCGGCTGGACCAGCGAGGCCTTCGAGCCCGAAGTGCGCGGCGAGCTGCTCTATGGCCGCGGCGCGGTCGACATGAAGGGAGCGATCGCCTGCATGGTCGATGCGGCGGCGCAGGTGCCTGCGGAGGCGGGGACGATCAGCTTCATCATCACCGGCGACGAGGAGGGCCCCGCGCTGCACGGCACGCGCGCGCTGATCGATTTCATGCGCGAGCAAGGCCACCAGCCGGACCTCTGCCTCGTCGGCGAACCCACCTCGGTCAACCGGCTGGGCGACATGATGAAGATCGGGCGGCGCGGTTCGGTCAACATCTGGCTCGAAGTGCAGGGCACGCAGGGGCACGTCGCCTATCCGCATCTGGCGGACAATCCGATCCCCAGGCTGGTGGCGATGCTCGCCGACCTCGATGCGCTGGTGCTGGACGAAGGCACCGACTGGTTCCAGCCGAGCAATCTCGAAGTGACCGAGATCGACGTGCCCAACGATGCACACAATGTGATCCCCGCGGTCGCCAAGGCGCGGATCTCGATCCGCTTCAACGATCTGCATTCGGGGGCATCGCTGTCCGAGACAGTCGGCGCAATCGCGGAAAAGCATGGCGGCAACGCGCTGCCGATCATCAGCGGCGAGCCGTTCCTGACCCCGCCGGGCGCCTTCAGCGACAGCATCGCCGCCGCCGTGAAGGCGGAAACCGGCGTCGATCCCGAACCCTCGACCACCGGCGGCACGTCGGATGCGCGGTTCCTGCGCAGCGTCTGCCCGGTGATCGAATTCGGGCTGGTCAATGCAACCATGCACAAGACCAATGAGGCGGTGGCGGTGGAAGACCTTGCGGCGCTCGGCCGGATTTACGCGCGCATCGTGCGGGACGTGCTGGCCGGCCAGGCCTAGGCCAGGACGCCGGCCAGCGGCGGTCCGACGTTCACTTTGCTTTGCTTTCGCCGAGAACTGCGTCATGGATTGGCGCGCGGCCATGCCGCTTGCAACGACGGTAGACAGGGGTTGGGAATTTGCTGAAGACGTGGTTCGAAATTCCACTGTGGCAGCGCGTGGTCACTGCGCTCATTCTGGGTGTGCTCACCGGCTGGGCTTGGGGTCCCGATGCCGAAAGCATCAAGTGGATCGGCGATTTCTTCATCAAGGCGATCAAGATGCTGGTCGTCCCGCTGATCTTCTTCAGCCTCGTGTCGGGCGTCGCCGCGATCGGCGACCTGCGCAAGCTGGGCGCGGTCGGCGGACGCGCGCTGCTGCTGTTTGTCGTCACCGGCCAGATCGCGGTATGGCTCGGCCTCGGCCTCGGCACGTTGATCCAGCCGGGTGCGGGTGTGGATACCAGCGCGATCCAGATGGGCGAGACCCCGGTACCCAACGAAACCACTGCGGTCGACATGGTGCTTTCGATCGTGCCCGAAAGCCCGGTCCAGGTGATGGCGGACGTAGCCGTGTTGCCGCTGATCGTCTTTTCGCTGCTGATCGGCATCGGCATCCTGATGGCCAAGGAAGAAGGCCTTCCCGTCCAGAAGGTGTTCGATAGCGGCGCGGTGATCATGCAGAAGGTCACCATGATCGTGATGGAGCTGACCCCCTTTGGCGTCTTCGCGCTGATGGCCTGGGTGGCGGGCACGTTGGGGCTCGATGCCTTGGTCAGCCTCGCCAAGCTCGTCGGCCTCAACTATCTCGGCTGCCTGCTGATCATCGTGCTGATCTATGGCAGCATGATCAAGTTCCTCGCCCGGCTGCCGGTGCGCGATTTCTTCCGCGGCATCGTCGATGCGATGGCGGTGAGCTATTCGACCGCCAGTTCGAACGCGACGCTGCCGGTGACGCTGCGCTGCGCCGAGCGGAACCTCGGCGTGTCGAACTCGGTGGCGAGCTTCGTGATCGCGCTGGGGGCGACGATCAACATGAACGGCACCGCGATGTACCTGGGACTTGCGACGCTGTTCGGCGCGCAGATCTTCGGCGTCGACCTGTCGATGGGCGATTATTTCCTCATCTCGATCCTCGCCACGCTGGGCGCGGTCGGCGCGGCGGGCATCCCCGGCGCAGGCCTGATCATGATGGCGCTGGTGTTCGGGGCGGTCGGCGTGCCGCTGGAAACGATCGCCTTCGTCGCCGGCGTGGACCGGATCATGGACATGATGCGCACCACCACCAATGTCAGCGGCGACGCGGCCGTGGCAACTACGGTGGCGGTGATGACCGGCGAGATCGACACGCGCGAGATGATCTCGGCGGATGATGTCTGAATAGAGAATCCGCCCCGTCTGGCGGCGCCGGATGGGGAGGCTGTTGGACCTACCGTCCCCTGGGCTTCTCCAGCACCTTCTTGCGGTAGCTGCACAGATCGACCACCGGGCAGCGCCAGCATTCGGGCGTGCGTGCCTTGCAGATGTAGCGGCCATGCAGGATCAGCCAGTGATGCGCGCCCAACCGGAAGGGCTGCGGCACGCGCTTTTCCAGCTTGGCCTCGACCTGCTCGGGCGTCTTTCCCTTGGCGAGGCCGGTGCGGTTGCCGACGCGCAGGATATGCGTGTCCACCGCGAAGGTTTCCTGCCCGAACCAGCAATTGAGCACGACATTGGCGGTCTTGCGGCCCACGCCGGGCAGGCGGACGAGATCCTCGCGCGTGTCGGGAACCTCACCGCCATATTCGTCGACCAGCAGCTGGCTGAGCGTGATCACGTTCTTGGCCTTGGAGTTGAACAGGCCGATGGTCTTGATGTGCTCCTTCAGTCCCTCTTCGCCCAGTTCGAGCATCTGTCGGGGCGTCTCCACTTCGGCGAAGAGCGCGCGCGTGGCCTTGTTGACGCCGACATCGGTCGCCTGCGCCGATAGCGCGACTGCCACCACCAGCTGGTAGGCATTGCCATATTCCAGCTCGGTCTCGGGCGAGGGATTGTCCTCCGCCAGCCGGCGGAAAAACTCGAATATCTGGTCTTTGGTCATAGCTGTTGGCGGCTCATTCCAGGCCTGCGCCTTCCATTTCCTCGAGCGCGCGGGCCATCGCTTCGCGGCGGCGTTGCATGGCGTCGCTGAAGGCGGCGGCAACGATTCCGGTGGGCAGGGCGACCAGCAGCACGCCGCCGATGGCGACAGCCGAACCGATAAGCCGGCCCAGTGCGGTGACCGGATAGGCGTCGCCATATCCCACCGTGGTCAGCGTGATCACCGCCCACCACAGCGCGCGCGGGATCGAGCCGAACTGCTTGGGCTGCAGATCCCCCTCGACCCAGTAGAGGCCGGCAGCGCCCAGCAGCACAAGCACCAGCGCCAGCGTGGCGCAGACGAGCAGATCGTAGCTGCGTTCGCGCAGCGCCGCGCCAATTTCGCGCATGGCGGCGGAAAAGCGGCTGAATTTCATGATCGACACGATCCGCAGCAGGCGGATCACGCGCAGCACGGCGGCATTGGCCACGAAGAACGGCGCCAGGCTGACCACCACCACCACGAGGTCGATCAGCCCGATCGGGGAGAAGATGAAGCGCCAGCGTTTCTGCCAGGGGGAGCCGGGGCCGTCGCGCTCGGGGGCGGCGAAGATCCGGCCCGCATATTCGAGCAGGAAGACCAGCCCGAAGATGAATTCCGCGATCAGGATTTCGTCCTGATAGGGCAGGCGGATCGCCGGTTCGGTCGCGACGATCCCCACCAGCAGCGCCGCGAGGATGACCCACACGACGAATACGTTGAGCCCGGTCAGCTTGCCGTTCGGCCAAGAGCCGATGTGGAGCTGCCGGTGGAGCCTTGCGCGCAGCGTCACCGGGTCAGATCCCCAGCACCTGATCCATCGTATAGCGGCCGGGGGTCCGGCCGATCATCCATTCCGCCGCGCGCACCGCGCCGCGCGCGAAGATCGACCGGTTTTCCGCGCTGTGCGACAGCGTGATGCGCTCTTCGCTGCCGGCGAGGATGACGCTGTGCTCGCCCGCCACCGTGCCGCCGCGCAGCGCCGCGAAGCCGATCGCGCCCTCTTCCCGCGCGCCGGTGCACCCGTCGCGCCCGCGCACTGCGTGATCACCCAGCGCAACCCCGCGCCCGGCCGCTGCGGCTTCGCCCAGCAGCAGCGCGGTCCCGCTGGGTGCGTCCACCTTGCGGCGGTGGTGCATTTCGAGGATCTCGATATCCCAGTCCGGGCCCAGCCGTGTGGCCGCCTCGCGGACCAGATGCGCCAGCAGCGTCACCCCCAGCGAGGTGTTGCCCGTCTGCAGCACCGCCACTGCACGCGCGGCATCGTCGATCGCGCCGTGGTGGCGTTCCTCCAGCCCGGTGGTCCCGATGACGAGCGGGATGCCGGCGCCGATCGCGGCATGCAGATTGGCGTCGAGCGCCTGCGGCGAGGAGAAATCCACCAGCACATCGCTGGCGTCGGCGAGTGATGCCGCATCGCCGCCGCGGTCGATGCCGCCGGCCCATTCGTGGTCGCTGGCGTCGATCACGCCGGCCAGCGCCTGGCCCATTGCGCCCTCGCTGCCGATAATTCCGATCCGTGCCACTGCTGCTCCCTTTCGGTTATGGTTCATGGCCGGTCTTTGACTTGCCCTTCTGCATCGCTACTTGAGGGCAAATGACCGACATGCGCAACATCGTGATACTCACCGGGGCGGGGATTTCCGCGGAAAGCGGCATCGATACCTTCCGCGATGCCGGCGGGCTGTGGGAACAGCACCGGGTGGAGGACGTCGCCACGCCCGAAGGCTTCGCGCGCGATCCCGAACTGGTCCTGCGTTTCTACGACATGCGGCGCGAGGCGATCCAGACCAAGCAGCCCAATGCCGCGCATGAGGCGCTGGCGCGGCTGGACGCGAACTGGGACGGCGAGCTGCTGATCGTTACGCAGAATGTCGACGATCTGCACGAACGCGCTGGCGCGGGGCGCGTGCTCCACATGCACGGGACGCATCTCAACGCCTGGTGCACAGCCTGCGACGTGCGCACGCCGTGGACCGGGCCGCTGATCGATCGCCCGGCCTGCCCGGCCTGCGATGCGCGCAGCCTGCGCCCCGATGTCGTCTGGTTCGGCGAGATGCCCTATGAAATGGGGCGGATATATTCGGCGCTGCGGCGGGCGGACCTGTTCGTGTCGATCGGCACGTCGGGCGCGGTCTATCCCGCGGCCGGTTTCGTCGAGGAAGCGCGCCAGCGGCGCGTCCGCACGCTCGAGCTCAACCTCGAAGCAAGCCAGGGTTCGCGCTGGTTCCACGAAACCCGCCAGGGTCCGGCAACCAAGGTGGTGCCGGAATGGGTCGACGAGGTGCTAGGCGGCTGATCCGCAGCCGGTGCAGGCCGGGTCCTTCGCAATGGTGAAATTGCGCATGCCGGGCTTGAGCCCGTCGAGCAAATGGACCCGCCCCCAATCGGTTGCGCCGAATGCGCTGACGCCGTCGAGCAGAGTGCGCACTGCCTGCAGCGCGGCGAATGTCGCGACCCAGCCGGCCATGGCGCCCAGCATGCCGTCCTCGGCGCAGCTGTCGCAATCTTCCGCATCGAACGCATCGCCGACGAAGCAGCGATAACAGGCCTCGCCCGGCAAGTGCCCGGCAAAGGCGCCGACCTGCCCCTGAAAGCGGCCGACCGCCGCGGACAGCAGCGGGACGCGTTCGGCGACGCAGGCATCGGAAACCGCCAGCCGGGTGGCGAAATTGTCCGTCCCGTCGAGAATCAGGTCGGCATCGACCACCAGTTCATGGGCGTTGTCGCGCGTGATCCGGCGGTCGCTGATCGTCACGTCGAGTTCGGGATCGAAGCCAGTCACCCAGCGCTTGGCGATGACCGCCTTGCCATGGCCGACATCGCGCGCATTGAACAATGTCTGGCGTTGCAGGTTCGACGCCTCCACCCGGTCGTCGTCGACCAGCGTGAGTTTCCCGATTCCCGCCCCGGCGAGATATTGGAGCGCGGGCGAACCGATCCCGCCGAGGCCCACCAGCACGAGGTGCTTGCCGGTCAGCGCGACCTGCCCCGCGCCGCCGATTTCGGGCAGCACGATGTGGCGGGCAAAGCGGTCGAGGCGCTCGGGCGACAAGCTCATGCGTCGTCGCCGGGCTGGGGGCGGCGTTCGGCGCGAAAGCCGTGCATGCCATGCCACCATTGCAGCGCGATCACTGCGCCCTTCGCGGGTTGCAGCGTGAGCAGCATGAAGGCGACCGCCAGCGGCAGGATGATCGCGAGGATCGCCGTGCTCGACAGCGCAAAATCGCTTGCCAGCACGATCAGCACCGGCGCCAGCAAGTGCCCGGTCACGAAGATCGAGATGTAGGCGGGGAAATCGTCCGCCCGCTGGCCCGAGATATCGAGCGTACAGGCGGGGCAGGTGTCATAAGGCTTGAGCCAGCGCCGGAACAGCCGCGCCTCGCCGCAGCGCGGGCAGCGGCAGCGCGCCCCGCGCAGCAGCGCCGCGCCAAAGGAATGCGGCAGGTCGATGCCTGCAGGCTGCGGAGTAGAGGCGGGGTCGGGCATGGAGGTTCTTTGACGCGTCGCGGCGTGCCTGTCGACAGGTCTGTGGACAGACCTGTCGATCAGCTGTGCTCCGGTTGAGGACGGCGCTGCCGGGCAGCGGGGGCGTCAGCTTTCCAGCTGGCGCAGCAGGCTGCGCACATCGCCGTCCATATCGGCATCGCGCTGGCGCAGGTCTTCGATCAGCCGCACTGCGTGGATCACGGTCGAATGGTCGCGTCCGCCGAACTTGCGTCCGATTTCCGGATAGCTGCGCGGGGTGAGCACCTTCGACAGATACATCGCCACCTGCCGCGGTCGGACCACGGCGCGCGCGCGGCGCTTGCTGCTCATCTCGCTGCGGTCAATGCGGTAGAACTGGCACACGGTGCGCTGGATCTCGTCGATCGTGATCCGCCGGCGATTGGCCGACAGGATATCGGTCAGCTGCTCTTCGGCCAGCTGGAGCGAGACTTCCTGCCCGGTGAGCTGGGCGTAGGCGATCAGCTTGTTGAGCCCGCCAACCAGTTCGCGGATGTTGCGCGTGATCGTCCGCGCGAGGAAGTCGAGCACGTCGGCAGGGACCTCGAGCGGCGCGAAGCGCGTCAGCTTGGAGGTCAGGATCTTCTTGCGCAGCTCGATATCGGCGGCCTGGATGTCGGCGACCAGACCCATCGACAGCCGGCTCAGCAGCCGCGGTTCGACCCCGTCCAGCGCCTGCGGGGCGCGGTCGGCGGCGAACACCAGCCGCTTGCCTTCGGCGAGCAGCGCATCGATCGTGTAGAGCAGTTCTTCCTGCGCGCTGGCCTTGCCGATGATGAACTGGATGTCGTCCACCAGCAACAGGTCGAAGCTGCGCAGGCGCGCCTTGAATTCGAGCATCTGGTTGGCCTTCAGCGCCTGGACGAATTCGACCATGAAGCGCTCGGCGCTGCAGTAGAAGATACGGCTGCGCGGATGCGCCTGCAGGAACGCGTGGCCGGTGGCGTGCAGCAGGTGCGTCTTGCCCTGACCGGTGGCGGCCTTGAGGTAGAGCGGGCTGAACTGCGGCTTCTCGGTCGCGCCCATGCGCTGCGCGGCATTGAACGCCAGCACATTGGCTTCGCCGGTGATAAAGGCGGCAAAGGTGAGGCTCGGGTCGAGGCCGACCGAGCTGGTGAAGCCGGTGTCGCCCAGCGTGTCGGCGCCGATCGCCATCATCGAGGTGTCGAGCCCGTCATTGGCCGGCCGGCGGCCGTCAGAATGCAGCCGCAGATCCGTTACCTGGCGGCGCCCGGGATGGACCTGGATGCGGACGTCGCGCACTTCGCTGCGCGCGATCTTCCATGCCAGGCCCAGGCGGTCGGCAAAGCGGTCCTTGACCCAGTTGGCGCTGAATTCTGTGGGCAGGAAGAGGTCGAGCGTGCCGGTTTCCTTTTCGATCCCGCCCACCTGGATCGGCTTGATCCACTGGCTGTGCAGCTGGTGGCCCAGGTCCTTGCGCAGACCCTGGCTGATGTCGGCCCAATCGGCGGCAAGGTTTACGGCTTCCTGGTCTGCCATGAAATCGTCCTGTGCCTTCTGCGCGCCGATGTCCGATGTCTTTCGCATACTACTTATCACCCCCGGTCGGCTGACCCGCCGCCTGTTTGTTGTTCTTACATCGGCAAGGCCGGGCACAGCACAGTCCCGCTCCGGAATCGGTTCATCCGGAGGTCGCCCTCGCACATCGATCATTTAAAAGCCGGGGCTGTCCCGCCCCCGACTGAGAGCCTTGGTGTAGGTCGCTCTCCGGATGAGTCGCAAGGGGGATAACTGTAAAAAACACGAAATATACTTGTTGACTCAAGTGGACCCCGCAGAGGCCCGTTCAAGTCGATGAATCTACTACGATAAGCCCGAAATGGCAGTGCGAATCGCGGGATTCCCAAGGGTTATGTTACGGCGTCATTACAGGCCGGTATCGGAATGAAACTGGAATACGACAAAAGGGCCGCCGGTACACCGGCGGCCCCTTCGAATGACTCGCTTGCAACCGGCTGCGAAAGCCGGCGGCCGGAGATCAGAGCGCGGAAACGCGCTTGCTCAGACGGCTCATCTTGCGCGACGCCGTGTTCTTGTGAAGCACGCCGCGGGCAACACCGCGCGCCAGTTCCGGCTGGGCGTTGCGGAGCGCGGTCTGCGCGCTGTCCTTGTCGCCGCCTTCGATCGCGGTTTCCACCTTCTTGAGGAAGTTGCGGATGCGGCTCATGCGGGCACCGTTGATTTCGGCGCGCTTTTCGTTGCGACGGATGCGCTTTTTGGCTTGCGGCGTATTGGCCATGTCTGTCCTCGTCAGGCCGCACGGCATGCGCGGCGGAAAATCTCTGTATTGCGTACGGAAAGGCGGCACGGGCCGCCGGAAAGCGGCGCACTTAGCGGCGCCCCTGCGAATCGTCAAGCAAATCGTCGACCATTCGCGGAACCGCGTGCATCGGCTCCGGTTGGCCCTATATGGGATACCTCACTCGAAAGGACAAGGCATTGCCCGACCAGCAAGAACTCACCGATGCCGAATGGCGGGAGAAACTGAGCCCCGAACAATACCAGGTGCTGCGCCAGGCAGGCACCGAACGCGCCTTCACCGGCAAGTACGACAAGCATTACGATGAAGGCGAATATTACTGCGCCGGATGCGGACAGAAGCTGTTCGAAAGCGACGACAAGTACAACAGCGGCTGCGGCTGGCCCGCCTTTACTGCCCCGGCCGAGGGCGAGGCGGTGAACGAGCACCGCGATACCTCGCATGGCATGGTGCGAACCGAAGTCACCTGCGCCAATTGCGGCGGGCACCTCGGCCATGTCTTCCCCGACGGTCCGCGCGATCGCGGGGGCATGCGCTATTGCATCAATTCCGCCGCGCTCGATTTCGAGCCCGAGGATTAAGCGCCGCCGCCTGCCGTTCACATGCGGTTAGCTCTCGCCATGCGAGATTGCGGCAATTACAGGGCGGACAGCAACAAGGGTGCCAGCGTAAGCAATGAATAACCGACGCAGTGGTCGCCAGCGGACGCGACGCCAGAAACGCGGCTCCGCAGCGGGCGGCACACCGCCCGGCCGGCTGCGGACATGGGGCCGCCGGCTGGCGATCTGGGGCGCCGCGCTGGCCTTGTTGTTGGTGCTGTTCGTCAGTCTGGCAGTGGCCTTTTCGGTCCGCTCGATGCCCAGCTATTACCAGCTCAAGGCGACGCAGACCGCACAGACCATCGTCGTGCGCGCGCGCGACGGGACCGAGATCGTCGAGCTGGGCCCCAGCTTCGGCAAGTGGCTGACCGCGGACGAGATCCCGCAGGTGATGAAGGATGCGATGATCTCGGTCGAGGATCGCCGCTATTATTCGCATTTCGGCATCGATCCGGTGCGCACGGGCGGCGCGATCATCGAGGGGCTGACCGGATCGCGTGCGCGCGTGGGCGGTACCTCGACCATCAGCCAGCAGCTGGCGCGCAACGTCTTCCTCAACAACAACCGGTCGCTCGACCGCAAGCTGCGCGAGGCGATCCTCGCCATGGCGCTCGAGTGGAAGTTCTCGAAGGAGCAGATCCTCGAGCTCTATCTCAACAAGGTCTATTTCGGCGGCGGCGCCTATGGCATCGATTCGGCCAGCCGCAAGTTCTTCAGCCATCCCGCAACCGAGCTCTCGGTCGCCGAGGCGGCGATCATCGCCGGGCTGGTCAAGGCGCCCAGCCGCTATTCGCCCACTGCCGATGTCGATGCCGCGGTCGGCCGCGCCAGCGTGGTGCTGCGGCTGATGAAGGAGCAGGGGCGCATTTCGCCCGACGTCACCGTCGATCCCAGCGCAGTGCGGCTGAAGGAAGAGGCCGGGCAGAACTCGGTGCGCTATTTCACCGACTGGGCGCTGCCGCAGCTCGACATGCTGCTGCCCGAGACCTTCGAGCCGATCGAGGTGTGGACCACGCTCGACGTCGGGATGCAGCGTGCGGCGACGGCCTCGATCAAGGCGAACACGCCCGATGGGGCGCAGGGCGCGCTGGTCAGCATGGACCGCGACGGCGCTGTGCTCGCGCTGGTGGGCGGCACAGATTACGTCCAGACCAATTACAACCGCGCCACCGATGCGCTGCGACAGCCGGGTTCGTCATGGAAACTGTTCGTCTATCTCGCCGCGCTCGAAGCGGGCTACACGCCCGACGACCGCGTGGTCGACACGGCGGTGACCATCGACGGCTGGAGCCCGCGCAATTCGAGCGGGCGCAATGTCGGCGAAATCGACCTGCGCACAGCCTTCGCCTATTCGATCAACACGGTCGCGGCGCAGCTGGGCAATGAGGTCGGCTTCACCTCGGTCGCCTCGATGGCGCGGCGCTTCGGGATCACCACCGAGATCAACACCTATCCGGCCATGGTGCTGGGCTCGAACGAGGTCCGGCTGATCGACATGACGCGGGCCTTTGCCGCGGTGTCGGCGCGGGGCGAATCGGTCGAACCCTATGGCATTCTCAAGGTCGAGACCGCCGATGGCGAATTGCTCTACCAGCATGAAAAGCCGCGCAGCTCGCAGCTGGTGCCCGACTACGTGGCCGCGGGGATCACCGATTTGCTGCAGACCGCCGTCGCGACCGGGACCGGGCGCGCGGCGCAGATCGGGCGTCCGGTTGCGGGCAAGACCGGGACCACCAGCTCGAACAAGGACGGCTATTTCGTCGGCTTTTCCTCGGGCGTGACCACCGGCGTGTGGATGGGCCGCGACGACAACACCCGCGTCGGCGGCCTGCAGGGCGGCACCGCCCCGGCGCGCGCCTTTGCTGCCTACATGCGCTACGCGGTCAAGGATCGCCCGGTCGAGGAATTCGACACCGATCTGCAATTGCCCGAATGGCAGCTGGAGCCCGACGATGAATACATGTTCGGCGATCCGGAAGATTACTATTTCATCGACGAGCAGGGGAACCTGATCGAACCGGGCACTGCGGACACGCCGCGCAACGACCCCTTCGCGCAGGACTTCGACCGCACGCTCGGCCCCGAGCGGCCGAACCCGTCGAACACCTCTCAGCCCGGGCCCGGGCCGCGGCCGCCCCAGCAACCGCCGCGCGGCGCCGACGGCGCGCCGCAGGCGATCGGCGACGATTTCCTCGAGGAAGCCACCGGGGCAAGCGGAAGCAATCGCTCGCCGCCTGCGCAGCGGCAGATAAACTAGGCTAGGCTGGCAACAGAAAGGGCGGCTCTCCCCATCGGAAGAGCCGCCCTGCTGTCGTCTGGTCCGGGCCGGGTGGCTAGCGCAGCCGCACCGCCACATAGGCCGCCGGCTGGCCGCGGCGCTGGACGCGCAGCAGCACGGCTTCGCGGTCTTCGCTTTCCGCCGTCCGGATAATGCTTTCCAGATCGTCGAGCGAGCGCACCTGGCGATAATTGGCCGTCAGGATGATGTCGCCGCGCTGCAGGCGCTTGCGTGCCGCATCCGAATTGGGATCGACGCGTGCCACGACTAGGCCCTGCGTATCCGCGCCAGCACCCAGCTGGCGCGCGATCTGGGCGGTCAGCGGCAGGACCTGGAGCCCCAGCCGTTCCTCGATCACGGCATTCTCGCCCGGCTCCATCGGGTCCTCGTCCTCGATGTCGGGGTTGAACTGCTGCTGCTGGCGCAGTTCCTCCTCGCTCGGACGTTTGCCCACCGTCAGCGTGACGCGGCGGGTTTCGCCGTCGCGGACCAGTTCGACCGGAATGGTAGTGCCCGGCGCGATGTTGGCCACGAGGAAGGACAGGGTCTGGTCGGGCGTGACTTCCTGCCCGTCGATCTTGGTGACGATATCGCCGGGGCGGATGCCCGCCTGTTCGGCGGCTTCGCCGGGCTGGACGCCCTGGATGAATTCGCCCCGGTTCTGCGGGATGCCAAGCGAATCGGCCAGGTCGTCGTCGACCGGCTGGATCGATACGCCGAGATAGCCGCGCTCGATTTCCACCCCGTCGCGCAGCTTCTGCACGATCGGCGCGGCGATTTCGGCGGGAATGGCGAAACCGATCCCCACGCTCCCGCCCGAAGGCGAGAAGATCGCGTTGTTGATGCCGATCACATTGCCCTGCATGTCGAACAGCGGGCCGCCCGAATTGCCGCGGTTGATCGCGGTATCGGTCTGGATGTAGCGGTCATAGGCACCGCCCTGGCCGGTGTTGCGATAGACCGCCGAGACGATGCCCGAGGTGACCGTGCCGCCAAGGCCGAAGGGATTGCCGATCGCGATCACCCAGTCGCCGGGGCGGGACTGGGTCGAATCGCCGAACTCGACGAAGGGGAAGGGCTCGCGGCGGCTGATCTTGAGCACTGCGAGATCGCTCTGCGCATCGGTGCCGACGAGCTCGGCATTGTATTCGGTGCCGTCGGGCATGGTGACGGTGATCTCTTCCACCGTGCCGCGCCCGTTGGGACTCACCACGTGGTTGTTGGTCACGACATAGCCATCAGCCGAAATGACGAAGCCCGAACCCAGCGACTGGCCTTCGCGGTACTGCGGTTCGCGCTGCTGCCCGCCGCGGCGGTTGAACAGGCCTTCGAAGGGCGTGCCCGCGAAGGGATTGCCATTGTTGCCCGATACCTCGATCCGCTGGCGGGTCGAGATGTTGACCACCGCGGGCTGCAATTGCGCGGTGAGATCGGCGAAGCTTTCGGGAGCGCCCGCACGGGGCACCACGCGCGCCATCTGGCTGTCGTCGTTCTGGGCGACCTGGGCACCCGCCGGATAGCCGGTCGCGAGCGAAATGGCAGCGCCGCCTACCAGCAGCGCACTCGTTACGGAATATGCATATCGCACTGGCTTCACGTCCTTTTCGTCCTCTTCTCTACTGTGCGGGCCCCGCGGTCAGCAGAACGCTGACCAAGCGGGAACCACGCGTTCCGGCGGGTGAATGTCGGGCCCGCCGGTGAATGCCGATTGAACGGTGCCGGCGCCGTTCGACGAACCGTCAACGCCGCCCGCGGAACTGCCGCAGATATTCATTGTCCGGCGACAGGATGATGCTGCTCTCCGACGGGTTGTCCTCGTTCGAGAAGGTCGCGTCGTAGCTCTGCATCGCGCGGTAGAAATCGTAGAACTCGGCATCCTTGCCGAAGGCCTCGGCATAGATCCGTGCGCTTTCGGCATCGGCCTCGGCGCGGATGATGCGCGCATCGCGGCTGCCGCCGGCGCGGATCGTGCGGGCTTCGCGTTCGCGGTCCGATTCCATCCGCCGGAAAGCCGATTGCAGCGGCGCTTCGGGAAGGTCGGTGCGCATGATCTTCACATCGACCACCTCGGCCCCGTATTGCCGCGCCTGACGATCGAGATTGGTGCGGACATTGGCCAGCGCGCTGCCGCGTTCGGCGGTCAGCATGGCCTGGAAGGTCCGGCGGCCGAGTTCCTGGCGCAGCACCGAGTTGAGGATCGGCTCGAGCGCGTTGCGCACGCCATCGGTCGAACCGGCGCGTTCGACCATGCGCACCGGATCGGTGATCCGGAAGCGGGCATAGGCGTTGACGAGCAGGCGCTGCTGGTCGGCCGAGAGGACTTCCTCGTCGGTCATTTCGAGATCGAGCAGGCGCTTCTCGATGCGGTTGACGCTGTCGATGAAGGGCACGCGGAAATACAGGCCGGCGTCGGTTTCGCCGCCGGGCGTGTTGACCGTGCCGACCGGTTCACCCGTGCGGATGATCACGACCTGGTCTTCTTCGGGCACCACATAGGCGCTCATCATGAAACCGATCACCAGCACTGCCAGCGCGATGACCGTGTTGCGGTGATCCTGCAGGAAATTGCTCATGTTACTGACCCTCCGGTGCGGTCACGGTGGTGACGGGCTGCTGCGACCGGCGGCGGATTTCCGGCAACGGTAGGTAGGGGGTGACATTGTCGGTCTCGACAATTGTCTTGTCGGTCTGGCTCAGCACGCGCTCCATCGTTTCGTAATACAGTCGCTGACGGGTCACCTCGGGGGCGAGGCGGTACTGGGCATAGACCTTGTCGAAGGCCTCGGCCTCACCTTCGGCCTGCGCGAGGACCTGCTGGGCATAGCCCTGCGCCTGGTTGCGCGCCGCATCGGCGTTCTGTTCCGCGACCTGCACGTCGCGGAAGGCATCCACCACCTGCGCGGGCGGATCGGCCTTCTCGATTTCGACACCGAGCACCCGCACCCCGGCCTGGTAGCCGTCGAGCGTGCGCTGCATGCGTTCGCGCACGTCCATCTCGATGGCCGCACGCCCCTGGCCCGAGAAGGTCTCGTCGAGCTGGGTTTCGGCGACCGCGGCGCGCATGGCGGCCTCGGCGGCCTCGTTCACGGTTTCGATCGGGTCGACCACGCGGAATTTGTAATTCGCCAGATCCTTGATGTTCCAGCGCACGATATAGCTGAGGTCGACCAGGTTCTGGTCGCCCGTCAGGATCAGTTTGGCCTGGTTGTTGTTGCCCGGGATCCGCACCGACCGCACGCCTTCGACGTCTTCCACGTCGACCGTCTCGATCGGGAAGGGGGCGGAGAAATTGAGGCCCGGTTCCATCTTGCGGGTGTAATTGCCCAGCGTCTTGACCACGCCTTCTTCCTGCGGTGCCACCAGATGCACGCTGGTTGCCAGCAGGCCGACGCCCACGATCGCCACCACGGCGAGCGGGAACCAGCTCTTGCCGCCGGGACGCTGGGGAAAGCGGAAATTGGGGCCGCCGGGCCCGCCCCCGCCGCCCGAGCGGCGCGGGCCTTCGGGGCCGCGGCTCTTGAAGATGTCTTCGATATTGGGCGCGCGCCGGCCATCGTCGCTGGTGCCGCCAGGTGGCAGCCACGGGTTGCGCGGGCCCTTCGGCTTGTCGCCGCCGCCCTGCGATCCGCCGGGCGTGTCGCCCGTGCCGCCATCATCCGATCCACCGCCCCAAGGGCTTTTCTTGCCCGCCATCGCGAGGGAAATCCTCTGTCCGAACCCGTCAAAAATTCTCATGCTGTTCCTTATAGGTGCGGTTCGGCGGAAAAACAGGGGTTGCCGCGCGCTTTTCGATGCTACAGCAGCCGCGCCCATGAGTTCGACCGATCCCAAAGCGCTGCTTCCCGACAGCCTTGCAGCCCGTGTTTCGACGCTGACCATCAAGGAAGGCAGGGCCATCGCCATCGTCGATGCCGCGGGCCTGGGCCAGCAGGAGCGCGACGATATCGAGCGCGCGATCACCGATATCCTCGGCCAGCGCGAAGAGGTTTCCGAAACCCGCGTCGTGATGACCGCCGAACGCACGCAACGGCGGATCATCGCGGTGGGCAGCGGCAAGGGCGGCGTCGGCAAATCGACGCTGACCGCCAATCTGGCGATTGCGCTGGCACGGCGCGGGCGCAAAGTCGGGCTGGTCGATGCCGATATCTACGGCCCTTCGCAGCCGGTCATCCTGGGCAATCAGGGTTCGAAGCCGGTGGCCCGCGACAAGAAGCTGGAGCCTGTCGACAGCCCGGTGGGGATCCCCGTGCTGTCGATGGGGCACCTGGTCGAACCGGGGCGCGCGCTGGCCTGGCGCGGCCCGATGGCGGGCAATGCGCTGGCGCAGCTGATCGATGCGCATTGGGGCGATGTCGATACGCTGCTGGTCGACCTGCCGCCGGGTACGGGCGATGTGCAGCTGACCATGCTGCAGCGCTACAAGCCGATGGGCGCAGTGCTCGTCTCCACTCCGCAGGACCTTGCCCTGATCGATGCCGCCCGCGCGGGGCAGCTGTTCGACCAGGCGGGGGTGCCGGTGATCGGACTGGTCGAGAACATGGCGGGCTATGCCTGCCCGCATTGCGGCGAGGTGTCCGACCCGTTCGGCAGGGGCGGGGTCGAAACCGCGGCCGGGCGGCTTGACCTGCCGTTCCTCGGGCGCATCCCGCTCGACCTAGCGATCCGCGAAGGCAGCGACCGCGGCCAGCCGCCCGCTTGCGGCGAAGATGCGCTCGCAGCGCCGTTTCACGATATCGCCGCCAAGGTCGACGCGTGGATCCGCGCGCAGGGCTAGCCGCGCTGCCGGTTTCGCGGCGGCAGCTGCTGGCCGGGGCCGCAGTCGGCGGCGGGCTGGCGGTCGGCTGGTGGCTGTGGCCGCGCCGCTATTCCAGCCCGCTGGTCCCCGGACCGAACGAACACGGCTTCGGCGGCTGGCTCACCATTGCCGAAGACGGCGTGGTCACCGTGGCCCTGCCGCAGCTTGAGATGGGGCAGGGCGTGACCACCGTGCTGGCGCAGGTCGTGGCAGTCGAACTGGGTGCCGACTGGCGGCAGGTCGCCATCGAACCCGCACCGCCTGCAGGCCTGTTCGCCAACACTGCGCTCGCCGCGAAATGGGCGCCGCTGTGGTCGCGTCTGCCCGGCCTGGCCGATGATCCCGATGGCCTGCTGGCCGAACGCTTTGCGCGGAGCAACGCCTTCTGCGCCACGGCCGAAGGCCTTTCGCTCGCAGCCTATGAACAGCCGCTGCGCGCGGCCGCCGCGGCGGCCCGCGCGCTGCTCGCCGTGGCGGCGGCAGAACGCTGGGGGGTGGGCTGGGAAGAATGCGAAGTCGCAGCGGGTCTCGTGCGCCACGGCGAACAGGAACTGGGCTTCGGCGAACTGGCCGCGCAGGCTGCCACGTTCGACCCGCCCGATCCGCCGCCGCTGCGGGTCGAACCTGCGAGCGAGGATCCGTCCCCGGCGGAGGCCGAATTGGCGCCCGCCTTCCCGCGGCTCGACTTGCCCGCCAAGGTCGACGGCAGCTTCCTGTTCGCCGGCGATATCCGCTTGCCGGGCATGGTCTACGCCTCGATCCGGCACGGGCCGCTGGGGAAGGCCGAACTGACTGCCTTCGACAAGGAAGCGGTGGCCGGCCTCAAGGGGCTGGTGGGGGTAGTGAAGTCCAAACGCTATCTCGCGGCAGTGGCCGAAAGCTGGTGGATTGCCGACCGCGCGCTTGCGGCGATGCGGCCGGTCTTCGCCGGGCCCGCGGCCGTCGAGAGCGCGGGTGCACTGCGCGCGCTCGATACCGCGCTGGCGGAGGGCGAGGGCGAGCGCATCGTGACAGAAGGGGATCCGGACGGCGCTCTCGCACGGCCCGATTATGCGCAGGATTATTCCGTCGCCCCGGCAGTTCACGCCGCGATCGAGACCGCCAGCGCGACGGCGCGCTTCGACGGCGGCAAGCTGGAATTGTGGATCGCCGCGCAGGCGGGTGAACTGACGCGCCGCGCGGCGGCCAAGGCAATCGGCATCTCGCCGCAGGACGTGGTGCTCTATCCCACTGCGGCGGGGGGCAGTTTCGACGCGCGGCTCGAACGGCGGCACGCGATCGAGGTTGCGCAGATCGCGCAGCAGATCGGCCGCCCGGTCCAGCTGACCTGGCCGCGCCAGCAGGAATTGCAGCTGGTGCCGGTGCGCACCCCCGTCAGCGCGCGGCTGGAGGCGGGCTTCGTCCCGGCGAGCGGCGGCCGCATCGCTGCCTGGCGCACGCGGCTGGCGATGCCCGCGACCATGCGCGAATTCGGCCACCGTCTGTTCGACAACAACACGCCCGAAGCGGCGATGGAACACGCTGCGGGCGAGGCCGATGCGCTGGCCTGCGAGGGCGCGGTCCCGCCCTATGGAATCGCGCATGTCGCAGTCGACCACCTCCCGGTGACGCTGCCCTTCCCGACCGGGCCGATGCGCGGCAGTGCCGCGGCGTACACCGCGTTCTTCACCGAGAGCTTCATCGACGAACTGGCCGAACGCGCCGGGCGCGACCCGTTCCTCTACCGCATCGAGATGCTGGGGCAGACGCCGCGGATGGCCGATTGCCTGCGCCGCGCGACGCGGCTGGCCGGCTGGGACGGCGGGCGCCGCGGCACTGGTCAGGGACTGGCGATGGTGCGTATGGGCGGACCCGGCGATGGGGGCGGGCGCATCGCCTGCGTGGCGCAGGCCGCGCTGGGCGAAGGCGGGCTGCGCGTGACTCGGCTGCATGCAGCGGTTGATATCGGGCGGATCGTCAATCACGACATTGCGCGCCAGCAGATCGAAGGCGGGCTGATCTTCGGCCTGTCGCTCGCCACCGGGTCGAGCGTGGCCTATGAGGATGGCCGGCCCGTCCCCGCGCGCCTTGCGGGGCTGAGCTTGCCGACGCTGGCCGATTGCCCCGAGATCGTCATCGAATTCCTCGCCAGCGACGCACCCGCGTTCGATCCCGGCGAACTGGGCGTCGCCGTGGCGCCGCCCGCCATCGCGAATGCGCTTTACTCCGCGACAGGAGTGCGCTTTCGCCGTCTGCCATTGCTTTCGGAGGGCCTATGACCTGGCAAGAACAATCGCTTCCCGCCGACCACCCCGCAGTCAAGTCGGGCGGCGTCGGGGTGCTGCTCGTCAATCTCGGCACGCCCGATGCGCCCGAGAAGGGGCCGGTCAAACGCTATCTCGCGGAATTCCTTTCGGACCGGCGGGTGGTCGAAATCCCGGCAATCGCCTGGCAACCGATCCTGCGCGGCATCATTCTCAACACGCGGCCGAAGAAAAGCGCGCATGCCTATCGCCAAGTGTGGACCGAGGAAGGCTCGCCGCTGGCGGTGATCACGCGCGACCAGGCGGCCGCAATGCAGCAGCGGCTGGGCGACGAGGTGAAGGTCGACTGGGCGATGCGATACGGCACCCCGTCGATCCCCGAGCGGATCGAGGCGTTGATGGCGGCCGGGTGCGAACGGATCCTGCTGGCTCCGCTCTACCCCCAGTACTCGGGTGCGACCACGGCCACCGTTGTGGACAAGGCTGCGGACAAGCTGCGGGAAATGCGTTGGCAAGCCTCACTGCGGACCCTGCCGCCCTATCATGACGACCCGGCCTATATCGATGCGCTGGCGAGCGATCTCTCGCGCCAGATCGATGCGCTCGATTTCGCGCCCGAAGTGCTGCTGCTGAGCTTCCACGGCATGCCGCAGCGCACGCTCGAACTCGGCGATCCCTATCACTGCCACTGCCAGAAGACCTCGCGCCTGCTGCAGGAGCGGCTGGCGCGGCCGGGGCTCCGTTTCCGCACCACTTTCCAGTCGCGCTTCGGGCCGGCCAAGTGGCTGGCCCCTGCGACCGACGATACGCTGGAAGAAGAAGCGCGGGCCGGGACCAAGCGGCTGGCGATCGCTGCGCCGGGCTTTTCGGCCGACTGCCTCGAGACGCTCGAAGAGCTGGCCATCCAGGGCTGTGAGCAGTTCACCGAGGCCGGCGGAGAGCGGTTTGCCGCGCTGTCCTGCCTCAATACTTCCGACGCCGGACTGGCCATGCTGGAGACGCTTTTGCGCCGTGAATTGATGGGGTGGATTCGCGCCTGAAAATTACTTACAACGAAGTAAGTTTTAAGGAGCTACCTAATGGCCACGCTTGCCCCGCACCAACCTGCCGAGACCGCGCCGTCGCATTGGCAGGAAGGCAATCCCAGCGAAGATGCGCTCGCGCACATCCCGGGCGAGGGGGGGTGGCCGATCGTCGGCAACACCTTCAAGATGCTGGCCGACCCGCATGGCCAGACGCGGCGCATGGTCGAGAAATACGGCCGCGTGTACAAGAACCGGGCCTTCGGTGGCTGGAACGTGGCGCTGATCGGGGCCGAGGCCAACGAGATGCTCCTGATGAACCGCGACAAGATCTTCAGCTCCGAACAGGGCTGGGGACCGATTCTCGACAAGCTGTTCCCGCGCGGGCTGATGTTGCTCGATTTCGATCACCACCGCGCCGATCGCCGCGCGTTGTCGATCGCCTTCAAGCCCGGTCCGATGCGGCATTATGCGGACGCGCTGAACCGCGGCATCGCCAAGCGGGTCGAGGAATGGGGCGGCGATGGCTCGGGGGCGCAGCTGCTCTTCTATCCGTCAATCAAGGAACTGACGCTCGACCTGGCGGCCGACAGCTTCATCGGCATTCCGTGGGGCCCCGAGGCGGACCGGATCAACACCGCCTTCGTTGACATGGTCCAGGCCAGCGTGGCGCCTGTGCGCAAGCCGCTGCCGTTCACGCAGATGAAGCGCGGCGTCGATGGCCGCGCCTATCTGGTCGACTATTTCACTCGCGAAACGCATCGCCGCCGCGCCGAAGGCGGCGGGCAGGACATGTTCAGCCAGTTCGCCACCGCCGAATATGACGATGGCAGCCTGATGCCGGTCGACGAAGTGGTCGATCACATGAACTTCCTGATGATGGCCGCGCACGACACCATCACCTCCAGCGCCACCTCGCTGCTGTGGCTGCTCGCCAAGCATCCCGAATGGCAGGACCGGCTGCGCGACGAAATCGCCGCGGTCACCGGGGGCAGCGATGCCAGCGACCGCCCGCGCGATCTCGAATATGACGATCTGGGCAAGCTCGACCTGACCGAGATGGCGTTCAAGGAAGCGCTGCGGTTCGTGCCGCCCGTGCCCTCGATGCCGCGCCGCGCGCTCAAGTCGTTCGAATACGGCGGCTACCGCATTCCCGCCGGCGCGCATGTCGGGATCAACATCCACTACACGCATCACGACGAGGAACATTGGGAGGATCCCTACACCTTCGATCCGATGCGCTTTACGCCCGAGCAGGTGAAGGCCCGGCACAAATACGCCTGGGTGCCCTTCGGCGGCGGGGCGCACATGTGCCTGGGGCTGCATTTCGCCTACATGCAGGTGAAGATCCTGCTGGCGCAGATGCTGCCGCGCTACCGTATCGAACTGGCGGCGGGCGATCCCGAATGGCAGGCGTGGCCGATCCCCAAGCCCAAGGACGGGTTGAAGCTCAAGCTCACCGCCATCTGATTCGGTTTTTATCGGGCATCCTCGCTCACGCGACCTGACGGCCGCGTCGCTGTGGGCGGCCAGTCGGCCTTGCCTCGCCTGCGGCGCGGGGATTCTCGCCCAGCGATTGAGTAGTGCTAGCCCCGGCCCGGAATGAGGGCCGGCAAGGGCGGAAGCGAAGTCGAAGACACAGCTGGCCAGAGGCCACCTGCATGCCCGCCCGCAGGGGCCTGCAGCGAAGCGGAGGAACAGCCCCGAGGACGCACCGACGGATGTCGGTGCGCAACCGGAACATCATTTCAGAAATCGATGGCGATGCCGTCTTTCACCCAGTCGCCATAGCGCGTCGGGCTGAGGTCCTCGTCGTCGCTGCCCTTCCTGGGCGCAGGCGGGGCATCGTTGGTCCAGTGAGCGGGCTTCTTGAACCCTTCGGGGCGGGTGGTTGCGCGTTTCGGCATGCCGCCAACATGATGCCGCTGGCGGCTTTGTGCAAGTGGGGGTAGGGGCTGGCCCCCATGGCCCAACCTACCGGTATCCACGCCCGCCGCGCTGCGCTGCGCCTGCTCGATGCAGTGCTTCGCCAGGGCGAAACGCTCGACATCGCCTTCAACGGCGCGACCCGCGACATCCGCAAGTTCGAGGACAAGGCGCTGGCGCGGGCCATTGCCAGCGAAGTCCTGCGCTGGCTGGTCGATCTCGACGCGCTGATCGACAGCGCGACCAAGAAGCCGCTGCCGCATGATGCCAAGGCGCGCATGGTCCTGCGGATGATGCTGGCGCAATGGCTGCGGCTGGACACCCCGCCGCACGCGGTGCTGGCAACCGGGCTCGACTTGCTCGCCGGGGGGCAGCGCCGGCTGGCGCATGGCGTGTTCTCCACTCTGACCAAGCGCGGCGACACGCTGCCTGACGCCCCGACGCTGCCCGAGCCAGTCGCGGTGCGCTGGGGCGAGCGGGCCCCCGCGATCGCCGCCGGCTTGGCCGAACCGCCCCCGCTCGATCTTACACTGCGCGATCCTGCGGACACCGCGCAGTGGGCCGTACAGCTTTCCGCCGACAGCCTGATGCCCGGGCATTTGCGCCTGCCGCGCGGAGCCAATGTCGAGAAGCTGCCGGGCTTTGGCGAAGGGGCCTGGTGGGTACAGGATATCGCTGCTTCGCTGCCCGCACGGCTGCTGGGCCCGGGCGAGGGGCGCCACGTGCTCGACCTGTGCGCAGCGCCGGGTGGCAAGACGCTGCAACTGGCCGCGCAGGGCTGGCAGGTGACCGCGCTCGACATATCGAAACGCCGGCTCGACCTGCTCAAGGCCAATCTCAAGCGCACGGGTCTGAAGGCGGGCGCCGTCCGCGCCGATGCGCTCAAGTGGGAGCCGAAGCACGCATTCGATGCGATCCTGCTTGATGCGCCCTGCACGGCGACCGGGACCGCGCGGCGTCATCCCGATGTGCTGCACCGCATCGGCCCGCAGACCATCGAGCAGATGGCGCAATTGCAGGCCGCCCTGCTTCAGCGTGCGCAAGGCTGGCTCAAGCCGGGCGGAACGCTGGTCTATGCAACCTGCTCGCTCGAACGCGCGGAGGGCGAAGACCAGGCCGGCGCCGTCTCGCTCACCCCCGATCAGATAACCCGTGATGGTTTGCCGCAGGGTGTCGAGCCGGGCAGCGCGGCCTGGCTGCGCACCGACCCCGGCATGCTCGAAGAGCACGGCGGTCTCGACGGCTTCTTCATCGCGCGATGGCGACGGGACCTCTGATCAGCGGGCGATGAAGTCCCGCAGTTGCGCGATCGCGAAATCGGGATCGGTCATCAACACATAGTGGGCCGCCGTATCGCTTGCCGCCAGTTCGATATCGCCCGCAGCATCGAGCCGCTCGGCAAGGGCTGCCGCCCCGGCGAAGGCGGTCTTGGGATCGCGCTTTGCGTGCAGCACCAGCGTCGGCGGGATTCGTTCGGGCAGACGGCCCAGATCCGCGGGTGCTTCATAGGTCGGGAACCCGCCGGGCAGCAAGTGCCGCGGCAGCGGGCTGGCGAACAGCAGCCCGGCTTCTTCGCTCTCGATCATTTCCTCTGTCAGCTCGGCGCGGCGGTTGTTCTCCGACCGGCTGATCAGGCTCACCAGCGGGATCGACGAACCGAACTGCGGGAAAGCGGCGAAGGTCTGCTGGACACGCCCGAGCTCGGCCTGCGCGTGCTCCAGCCATGCCGTGTCGCCGCGGTGCAGGCCCGCGATGATAAAGGGCAACATCGCCCGCGTCCGGGGAAAGTCGATCAATGCGGCGAGCAGGTATTTCGGCTTCGGCCCAAGCGGCTCCGACAGTTCGGGGTCGGCGAGCAGGGCTGCCAGCGCCTCGTCGAGCGGCTGGTCGAAATAGCGGCTGCAGGCAGGCCGCACATCGCAATCGCGCAGCACCTGCCGCCCGACCGCATCGGTCACCTGCGAACGCCGGCTGAGGTCGTGGCGCAGATCGTCGTCGGCGGGGACGAGCGAGTCGAGGATCACACCGTCGAGCCGCTCGGGCGGGGCGACTGCCAGCGTGCGCAAGATCAGCTGCGTGCCGTAGGAGACGCCGTAGAGATACCGGCGCGTGTCACCGCCATGGCGGTCCATCAGCAGGCTCACGTCGCGCGCTGCATTGCCGATCGTGAAAGCCTGCGTGCGCTGCGGATCGGCATGCAAAGCGCCTATGCAGCTGCCCCATTCCGCACCCTCCAGCGCCATGCCGCCGGCGCTGTCTGCGCTTTCCTCGGACGGGCACAGCCGTGTGGACAGGCCGGTCCCGCGGTGATCGGGCACGATCAGGTCGAAGCCGGGGGCCGCCGCGCGCAACCTCTCAATGTAGGGGTAAAAGGACGCACCCGATTCCCCCGGTCCGCCGGCGATCAGCCATAGCTCGCCTGTCGCAGCCCCGCGTGCCGGGAACTTGCGGACGAACAGATCGACGGTGCCCGTTGCGGGCGCGCCGTGATCGAGCGGGACGGCCAGCTGCGCGCATCGCGTGTCGCCAAGCGCCGGATGCGCGTCGGCGTCGGCGCAGGGGGTGAACCCGGGCCGCTCTGCGGGTTCGCCCGCGGCTGCCGGAGTGGCCGCGGCAAGCGACAGGACTGCGCAGGCGGCAAGCAAGGATATGATCGGTGACACGCTAAGCTCCGGCAATATCGGGAAAATCGACGGCTAGGCGCCATCCTTCCCCCGGGCAATGGAACCCGCCCGCCGCTTCGTCGAAGTGCTGCCTCCTATCGACCGCCGACAGCTTCGGCCAGCAGCAGCCCCGACATATAGGCTGCCTCGACCCGCGGACCGATGAGCCAGTCGCCGCAGACGCCGATCCGCTGTTCTGCATCCCACAACGCCTCTTCGCCAGCCGTGCCCGACCTGGCAAAGCGCCAGCGATGGGCGGTTGCGCCCAATTGGCGTGGAAGCGGGCCGCCATTGGCTTCGGCCAGTTCGGCCAGCAGCGCGGCTGCAACCGTTTCCGCGTTGTCTTCGAGATGCGCGCGCGACCATTCGGCCGAGGCCTGGACGACCCAGCATTCCTCGCTTGCGCGCCCGGGCTTGGCATTGTTGCGCGCGGCCCAACCGATCGGGCCGCGCTGGCGCAGCGTGTCTTGCACCAGCGCCAGCGGTGCCTCGAACCCGGCCATCAGCGTCCAGCATGGGTCCGAAGCGGTTTGATCCGCGAGCGTGGCCATGGCCGGGGCATGCGGCTGCAGCAGCGGGCCGGCCTGCTCCGCCGGCACCGCGACGAGCACTGCGTCGAAACGCGTATCCGGCGCACCTTCGCCGTCGATCTGCCAGCCCTCGCCATCGCGCACGAGCTGTTCGATCCGCGTCCCGAATTGCACGCCGAGCTCACCGGCCATCGCCTTGAGCGGCGCATTCATCGCGGGCGTGCCGACCCAGGCGTCATCGCCTGCGGCGGCCCAGCGCGCGGCCACGCCGGTAGCTTCCCAGTGCGCAACCTGGTCGACGAAGCGCGGTTCGCGCGCGGTGAAATACTGCACGCCGTGGTCGAAATGCAGCGTGGTGCCGCCGTCTTCCATGCGCCGAGTCGCCATCCGCCCGCCGGGTCCGCGGCCCTTGTCGAACAACCGGACCTCGTGCCCCAGCCGGGAAAGCCGCTGGCCGCAGCTCATCCCGGCCATACCGGCACCGACGATCGCGATCCGCATCGCGCCGCCCGCGTCAGGCATCGGCCTTGAGATACTTCTGGAAGCTCTTGCGCAGCTTCATCAGCTTGGGCGGGATCACTGCCTGGCAATAGGGATTGCGCTGGCCTTCGCCTTCCCAATATTCCTGGTGGTAATCTTCGGCCGGATACCACTCACCGCTCTCGATCGTGGTCACCGCCTGCTGCCCGGGATGATCGTCGTTCCAGCGCCCGATCGCCGCGCGGGCTTCGTCTTCCTGCCCGTCGAGCGGAAAGATCGCGCTGCGGTACTGCGTGCCGACATCGTTGCCCTGCCGGTTCAGCTGGGTCGGATCATGCGTCCCCAGGAAGACATCGTAGAGCTGGCCCAGCGTGATCTGCGCATCGTCGAAGGTCACGCGCACGCCCTCGGCATGGCCGGTATTGCCGGTGCAGACCTCCTTGTAGGTCGGATCGGGCTTGTCCCCTCCGATATAGCCGCTTTCCACCTTACTGACGCCGATAACGTCCTTCATCACCGCTTCGGTGCACCAGAAGCATCCACCGGCGACGATCGCCTGTTGTTGAGCCATACTCGTCAATCTCCTTGTGCTCCGCAGATAGGAAGCCGTCTTCGCCTTGTCATCCATCGGCGGCAGGTCCAGAACACTGCCGGATGAATTGAGGAGGATTTTCCATGCGTCTTATGCTGACTGCCGCCGTTGCCGCTCTTGTCGCGTCACCGCTCGCCGCCGACAACCACGCCGCCGATCTCGAAACCGTGCTGGCAGACGACATGCGCGGTGACGACCGCGCGCGCGACCAGTACCGCAACCCCGCCGAAACGCTCGAATTCTTCCAGGTCGCGCCCGGCATGACCGTGGCCGAATACGGTCCGGGCAGCGGCTGGTACACGCGCGTGCTGGCGCCCTATCTGCACTCCTCGGGCAAATATATCGCCTTCGATCAGGACAGCGACGGCCGGACCTACAACAGCCGGGCGCAGGAAGCGCGCGCGAAGGGTTGGACCGAGCGGTTCAAAGCCGAAGTCGCCGAAATGACCGGGGTCGAAGCTGACAGCGTCACTGTATTCGAGATCGACGAGATGCCCGAAGACCTTGCCGGCACGGTCGACCGCGTGCTGATCTTCCGCTCGATGCACGGGCTGAACATGGGCAATGCGGCGGACGATGTGCTCAAGGCCGCACGCATGATGCTCAAGGACGACGGCATGGTCGGCGTGGTCCAGCACCGCGCGCCCGAAGGCGCAAGCTACGACGATTACGGCGCACGCCAGCGCGGCTACATGCGCAAGCAGGATGTCGTCGCGATCTTCGCCGCCAACGGCTTCGAACTGGCCGATGAGAGCGAGATCAACGCCAATCCGAACGACCCTGCGAACTGGGAAGGCGGCGTGTGGACGCTGCCGCCGGTGCTGCGTTACGGCGACCAGGACCGCGCGAAATACGAAGCGATCGGTGAAAGCGACCGCATGACGCTGCTGTTCCGCAAGGCGCAGTAACCATTGTCTGGACGGCGGCGGCTGCCTATCTCGCGCGCATGAGAAAGCTGTCCGTCGCCGTCCTGCAATTGCCGCTCGCCCGCCCCGAGCCGGCCGACAACATCGCTGCCGTGTCCGCGCTGGTGGAAGAAGCCGCGGGCAAGGGCGCGCAGGTCATCCTGCCGCCCGAACTGTTCGCGGGCGAGTATTTCTGCCGCATGGAAGAGGAAGAGCTGTTCGACCTCGCGCATCCCACCTTCGAAAGCCCGAGCGTGCAGGCGATGCAGGAACTGGCGGCAAAGCTCGGCGTGGCGATCCCGACCAGCTTCTTCGAACGCGACGGGCAGCACTATTACAACACGCTGGCGATGATCGGCCCCGATGGCGCCATCATGGGGACTTACCGCAAGAGCCACATCCCCGACGGCCCGGGCTACGAAGAAAAGTACTATTTCCGCCCGGGTAATGACGGGTTCAAGGTGTGGGACGTGTTCGGCACGCGCATCGGCGTGGGGATCTGCTGGGACCAGTGGTATCCCGAATGTGCGCGGGTGATGGCACTCAAGGGTGCCGAAGTGCTGTTCTACCCCACCGCCATCGGCTCCGAACCCTATGACGCCGATCTCGACACCAGCCGCATGTGGCGCCGCGCGATGATCGGTCATGCGGTGTCCAACTGCATGCCCGTCTGCGCCGCCAACCGGATCGGGCACGAAGGCCCCGCCGATCGCCAGCAGAGCTTCTATGGCCACAGTTTCATCAGCGACGAATGGGGCGATCTGGTCGCGGAATTCGGCGGGTCGAGCGAAGGCGTGCTGACCGCCACGCTCGATCTCGACCGCGCGCGCAAGCACCGCGCTGGCATGGGCTTCTTCCGCGACCGGCGGCCGCAGCTCTACGGGCGCATCAGCGAGGATATCTGAGCTTGGTCGGGGGCATCGACCAGACACGGCTCGATGCCCTGTTCACGGCCGCGCTCGAAGCCGCGATCGCCCGGATCGAAAAGGACGGGACGTTCTTCCCGCTGGTGTTCGAACTGCGCGCCAATGGCGTCATCCAGAACGTCGCGGTGCTCGATACCGGCGCAACCGAGGGCGCGCAGAAGGTCATCGACCGGCTGGTCCAGGTGCTCCGCCCCCGCGCTGCCGATCAAACCATCCAGGCAGCCGCCATCGTGCTGTTCCGCAGCGCCGAGCCGGCGATCGAGGTGCGGTTGCGGGCGGCGAATTATTCGCGGGACGTGACCGCGCCTTTCACGCTCGCGACCAGCGGCGTGTTCCGCCGCAGGCGCAAGCTGACGCTGGGCGAATTCACCACCCGCGAAGCGGCGAACGAGCTGTTCTAGCCGCCCGCAAGCTCCTTCAGCACGATGCTCCAATGGTCGAGCCCGGCATAGAAGGCATCGACCCGCATCCGTTCGTTGAGGCCATGCGCGTAGATGTCCTGCGGCCGGCTCGCGCCAGCGCCGATGGCCACCGTGTCGTAGCCCAGCGCGCGGTAATGCATGCCGTCGGTGCCGCCCGATGACATGGTCGGGATCATCGGGATCGCTTCACCGAAGCGGGTTGCAAGCGATTTCGCCAGCGCTGCGCGAACCTCGTCGGGGAACGCGCTCATCGGGCTTTCGGTCGCCTCTTCGCGCTGTGTCACGGTGATCGCTTCATTGTCGACTGCCGTTTCCAGCGCAGCCTTGACCGTTTCCACCCCTTCACCCGGGAAAACCCGGCAGTTGACTGCGGCGCTGGCCGATTGCGGCAGCGCGTTTTCGGCATGACCTGCATCGAGCATGGTCGCCACGCAGGTTGTGCGCAGCGTGCCGACATAGCCCGGATTGGCGCTGATCAGCGCGATTGCCTCGTCATCGGCGGGATTGGCGGCAAATGTCCGCATGGCTGCGCCAAGTTCGCCCGGAATGCTCTGCCCCAGCGCGCCGAAATAGCTGCGCGTCAACTCGCTTTCGCGCACCGGAAGGCGAAGCTGCTCGATCCGCGTCAGTGCGCCCGCGAGGTCATAGATTGCATTGTCGCTGCGCGGACGCGAGGAATGCCCGCCGGGATTGGTCGCGGTTACATCGAAGGTGACATAGGTCTTCTCGGCCAGCTGCACCTGCTGCGCGAGCGGGGCGAAATCGTCCGCCAGGCCGATGCCCCCGGCATCTGAATTGAGCACATAGGCGGGATCGACATTGTCGGCGACCCAGCGGGCCTGCGCGCGGGTGGAGACCATGCCGGTTTCCTCGTCGCCCGAGAAAACCAGATAGAGATCGCGGTTTGGCAGCCAGCCCTCTTCCTTCAGGCGGATGAAAGTGCCGGTGAGGTTGGCGATGCCGTATTTGTTGTCCTGCGTCCCGCGGCCGAAGAAATAGCCTTCGTCCTCGACCAGCGTGAAGGGATCGCGCTCCCAGTCCTCGGGCAGGGCGTCGACCACGTCCATATGCGCGAGCATGACGATCGGCTTCGCGCCGGCAGACCCGTCACCGCGGTAGCGCACGACCAGTCCCTGCGTCGGATCGCCGTCACTGTCGTAATCGGTGACCAGCAAATCCTCCTCGGCAAAGCCCGCGGCCGCCAGCCGGCCGGTAAGATAGGCGACCATGTCGTCCATCTGGCCGTGACCTGCTGCCGTGCGGAAGGCGATGATATCGCGGTAGATGTCGTAAACCCGCTGCTCATGCGCGGCCAGCGCGCGCGGCGCGTGGTCGTCGGCGGCGGCCTGCCCCGCCATGGCCAGCGCACCCGCTGCCAGAATCGCCTTGATCTTCATTCGCCTGCCGCTCCCGTTTGGTACTTGTCGGCAGCGAGGCTAGGGCGGGGGCATGGGCGACGCAAGCGAGCATCGATATCTGGTCGCGCTGGGCTCCAACCGCCGGGTGCAGGGGCTGGGCGCGCCGCGCGCGGTGCTGGCGGGGGCGGTGGCGGCGCTGGCCCAAAGCGGCTGGGAGGTCGAGGCGGTCGCGCGCGTGATCGACAGTGCCCCGGTCGGCCCGTCGCTGCGGCGCTATGCCAATGGCGCAGCGATCATCGCGGGCGGTCGCGCGCCGCTGGCCGCGCTGGCGAGCCTGCAGGCGATCGAACGCGCTTTCGGGCGCGACCGGCGCGGGCAGCGCTGGCGCTCGCGCACGCTCGATCTCGATATCGTGCTGTGGAGCGGGGGAACATGGTACGGCCCGCGCCTGGCGATCCCGCACCCCCTGTTCCGGCAGCGCGACTTCGTCCTGCATCCGGCGGCGCAAATCGCGCCCGACTGGCGCGATCCGGTCTCCGGCCTGACGCTGCGCCAGCTGGCGGCACGCGCCGTACGGCGGCGCTGACAGGATTGCCGCAACACCGGCTTGACCACCTGCGACAGCGCCCCTAGGTGGCACGCCGTGGTCGGGCCGTTAGCTCAGTCGGTAGAGCAACTGACTTTTAATCAGTAGGTCGCTGGTTCGAACCCAGCACGGCTCACCACCTTGAATTCCGCCCCGAGGCCGGTGCGCCGGCACCCCTAGTCCGGAGCCGTCATCCATGAAAACCCGCGCCGCAGTCGCCTTCGCCCCCAAGCAGCCGCTCGAAATCGTCGAGCTCGACCTGGAAGGGCCCAAGGCAGGCGAGGTGCTGGTCGAGATCATGGCCACCGGCATCTGCCATACCGATGCCTACACGCTCGACGGGCTCGATTCCGAGGGCATCTTCCCCAGCGTGCTGGGCCACGAAGGCGCGGGCATCGTGCGCGAAGTCGGCGCGGGCGTGACCAGCGTCCAGCCGGGCGATCACGTGATCCCGCTCTACACGCCCGAGTGCCGCCAGTGTAAATCGTGCCTCAGCGGCAAGACCAATCTGTGCACCGCGATCCGCGCGACCCAGGGCAAGGGGCTGATGCCCGACGGGACCACGCGCTTTTCCTACAAGGGCGAGCCGATCTACCATTACATGGGCTGCTCGACCTTTTCGAACTTCACCGTGCTACCCGAAATCGCGGTCGCCAAGATCCGCGAAGACGCGCCGTTCAAGACCAGCTGCTATATCGGCTGCGGGGTCACCACCGGTGTGGGCGCGGTGACCAACACCGCCAAGGTGCAGGTGGGCGACAATGTCGTCGTGTTCGGCCTCGGCGGGATCGGGCTCAACGTGATCCAGGGCGCGCGGCTGTCGGGTGCGGGCATGATCATCGGGATCGACATCAATTCCGACCGCGAGGAATGGGGCCGCAAGTTCGGCATGACCCACTTCCTCGACACCAAGGGCATGAGCCGCGACGAGGTCGTCGCGAAGGTGGTCGAAATGACCGATGGCGGCGCCGATTACACCTTCGACTGCACCGGCAATACCGAGGTCATGCGCACCGCGCTCGAGGCCTGCCATCGCGGCTGGGGCACCAGCATCGTCATCGGCGTGGCAGAAGCGGGCAAGGAAATCGCCACCCGCCCGTTCCAGCTGGTGACCGGGCGCAACTGGCGCGGCACTGCCTTTGGCGGCGCGCGCGGGCGCACCGATGTGCCCAAGATCGTCGACTGGTACATGGACGGCAAGATCGAGATCGACCCGATGATCACCCACGTCCTGTCGCTCGAGGAAATCAACAAGGGCTTCGACCTGATGCATGCAGGCGAAAGCATCCGCAGCGTGGTGGTATTCTGATGGCCGGCAAGATTTATCCCGATGCCGCGGCGGCGCTGGACGGCGTGCTGCGCGACGACATGCTCATCGCCAGCGGCGGCTTCGGCCTGTGCGGCATTCCCGAACGCCTGCTGACCGCGATCCGCGATAGCGGCGTGAAGGGGCTGACCTTCGCCAGCAACAATGCGGGCATCGACAATGAAGGCATCGGCATGCTGCTGCGCACGCAGCAGGTGAGGAAGATGATCTCATCCTATGTCGGCGAGAACAAGGAATTCGAACGCCAGTTTCTTTCGGGCGAGCTCGAGGTCGAGTTCTGCCCGCAGGGCACGCTCGCCGAACGCATGCGCGCCGGCGGCGCGGGCATTCCCGGCTTCTACACTAAGACCGGCGTCGGCACGCAGGTCGCCGAAGGCAAGGAAGTGAGGACCTTCGACGGTGAGGACTATATCCTCGAACGCGGCATCTTCGCCGACCTCGCCATCGTCAAGGCATGGAAGGCGGATGAAACCGGCAACCTCGTGTTCCGCAAGACCGCGCGCAATTTCAACCAGCCCGCGGCCACCTGCGGCAAGGTCTGCGTGGTCGAGGTCGAAGAGATCGTGCCCACCGGCAGCCTCGACCCCGACTGCATCCACCTGCCGGGCGTCTACGTCCAGCGGATGATCGTGGGCGCGCCCTACGACAAGAAGATCGAATTCGAGACCACGCGCGAAAGGGAGAGCGCCTGATGCCCCAGGAAGCAGCAGGCTGGGACCGCAACCAGATGGCGGCGCGCGCCGCGCAGGAATTGCGCGACGGCTATTACGTCAATCTGGGCATCGGCATTCCCACGCTGGTCGCCAACCACATTCCGCAAGGCATGCATGTCACGCTGCAGAGCGAGAACGGCATGCTTGGCATCGGGCCGTTCCCTTATCCCGACGAAGTCGATGCGGACCTGATCAATGCGGGCAAGCAGACCATCAGCGAACTGCCGCACAGCGCCTATTTCGACAGCGCGGCCAGCTTCGCGATGATCCGCGGCGGGCATATCGACCTGACCGTGCTGGGCGCGATGGAAGTGGCCCAGAACGGCGACATCGCCAACTGGATGATCCCGGGCAAGATGATCAAGGGCATGGGCGGCGCGATGGATCTGGTCGCGGGCGTCAAGCAGATCATCGTGGTGATGGATCACACCGCCAAGGACGGCAGCCCCAAGTTCATTCCCGAATGCACTCTGCCGCTGACCGGGCAGAACGTGGTCGACATGATCGTCACCAATCTGGCGGTGTTCCAGCGGCCCGACCATGACAGCCCCTTCCGGCTGGTCGAACTGGCGCCGGGCGTGACGGCTGATGAAATCGCCGAGAAGACGACCGCGAAATACGAGGTCGCGCTATGACCACCGCGGGCACGCTCGAGACGGTATCGGAAAATTGCAGCCATGGCGGCGTGCAGGGCGTCTACCGCCATGCCTCGGCCAGCACCGGCACGCAGATGACCTTCTCGGTCTTCGTCCCGCCGCATGAAGACGGCGCGAAGCTGCCCGTGCTGTGGTTCCTGTCGGGGCTGACCTGCACCCACGCCAATGTCACCGAGAAGGGCGAATTCCGCGCTGCCTGCGCCGAGCACGGGGTCATCTTCGTCGCGCCCGATACTTCGCCCCGCGGTGAGGACGTGCCCGATGACGAGGCCTATGATTTCGGGCAGGGCGCGGGCTTCTATGTCGATGCCACGCAGGCACCTTGGGCGCAGCATTTCCAGATGCGTAGCTATATCGAACAGGAACTGCCCGCGCTGCTGACCGAGCATTTCCCCGCGGACATGCAGCGGCAGGCGATCAGCGGCCATTCGATGGGCGGCCACGGCGCGCTGACCATCGGCCTGCGCAATCCCGACCGCTTCCGTTCGATCAGCGCCTTCTCGCCGATCGTCAGCCCGCTGAACTGCCCATGGGGCGACAAGGCGCTGGGCGGCTATCTGGGCGATGACCGCAGCGACTGGCGCGAATACGATGCCTGCGCGCTGATCGCAGACGGTGCGCGCCATGCGAACCTGCTGGTCGACCAGGGCACGGCGGACAATTTCCTCGAGGAACAACTCAAGACCGATCTGCTGGTCGACGCCTGCAAATCGGCAGGCATGAAGGCGGATATCCGCATGCAGCCCGGCTACGACCACTCCTATTACTTCATCTCGACCTTCATGGCCGAGCATGTCGGCTGGCACGCGCGCCATTTGCAGGGCTGAACGCTTGGCGGGATAGATTTGCGCCAGCCATGCGTTAGGGCAGCATGATCCTCGATACTCCCTGGCCCGATATCATCGCCCGCGGCGTGCTGCTGGCAATTGCCGCCATCATCTGGGTGGTGGTGCTGATCCGCCTCAACGGGCTGCGCTCGCTGTCCAAGATGACCAATTTCGACTTCGTGATGACGATCGCGCTGGGCAGCCTGGTCGCGGGCGCGGCGCAGGCAAGCGACTGGAAAGGCTTCGCGCAGGCCATGGTGGCGATGGCGGGCCTGTTCGTCGTCCAGGCGGCGTCGGCGCGGCTGCGCAAGACCTCCGACCATGTCGAGGACCTGATGCAGAACGATCCGGTCTTCCTGATGCGCGACGGCAAGTTCTGTGACGATGCGCTGACATACACGCGCGTCGCCAAGAGCGATCTGATCGCCAAGCTGCGCGAGGCCAATGTACTCGATTACGGGCAGGTTCGCGCCGTAGTGCTCGAGACCACCGGCGACGTGTCGGTGCTGCACGGCGACCATCTCGAGGAGACGATCGTCGAGAACGTGAAGCGCGTCTAACGGCGGTCGAGCCAGCGCGCGAATGCGACCCCGCCGGTGATCAGGAACGGCACCAGCACCAAGCTGAGCACGACCTTGGCGATGATCTGCCCGATCAGCAGGTTGGTGATGGCGAACTGGCCATAGAACGCCAGCGTGATGAAAATCACCGAATCGATAGCCTGGCTCAGCGCCGAGGCAATCGCCCCGCGTGCCATCAGCGAGAGTGTCGACGCGCCTTCGGCCGATCCGCGGAGCCGCGAGAAAATCCAGACGTTGAGCAGCAGCGACACGATGTAGGCGGCCGGTCCCGCCATCCACACGCGCCACAATGTCGCATGGACGCGTTCGAAGGCGGCGAGGTCGTCGGCGCGGAATTCGGTCATCTCGACCGATGGCGGCAGGTTCAGCACCAATTGCATCAGCAGCGACGCCACCAGCAGCGGAACGAAGCCCCACCAGACGATGCGATTGGCCAGCTTCTCTCCGTAAAGCTGTGCGATCGTGCTGGAAATCACCACCAGCAGCAGGAAGGCAAAGATGCCCGATTCGACTGCCAGTTCGGTCGGCCACAACTGCACCTGCTTGAAGGCCAGCACGCCCGCCAGCACCGTCATCCCGCCATAGAGCAGCGTGTATACGAACAGCCCCAGCGGCATGGCGGCAGCGGCGAGACGGGTCTCGTTGGCGGGGTGGGTCATCTCTCGGCCTCGACAAGTTTCGTGGACGGCGAGGCCGTCGGCGGGCCCTGAAAATTGACTAATGCGGCGGCGCACGCAAGACAGCGCCCGATTTCATCCGCAACTTGTCCTCCTGCCAAAGGGAAAGCGATGGCGCCTATCCTGATTAATCTCGTCGGTATCGTGGCGATCCTGCTGATCGCCTTCCTCCTGTCGACGGGCAAGAAACGCATCAGCCTGCGCGTCGTCGGGGCGACCTTCGCGCTGCAGGCGCTGATGGCGCTGCTGGTGCTGCGCACCCCGTGGGGTGTGCAATTGATCCAGGCGCTGTCGAACGGGGTCATTGCCCTGCTCGACTATTCGAAGGTCGGGATCGAGGCGATCTTCGGGCCAATGGGCGCCAATCCCTTCACCAACACCTTCGTCATCGCCGCGCTGCCGGTGATCGTCTTCTTCGCGGCGATCGTGTCGATCCTGTATCACTGGGGCATCATGCAGCGGCTGGTGCGCTGGGTCGGCGGCGCGATCGGCTGGATCACCGGGATCAGCAAGGTCGAGGCGCTGGGCAGCGCGGCCAACATCTTCGTCGGCCAGTCCGAAAGCCCGCTGGTGGTGCGCCCCTATCTGGCCGCGCTGACCCCCAGCCGGCTGTTCACGCTGATGAGCGTGGGCATGGCGGGCGTGGCGGGGACCATCCTCGCCGCCTATGCCAGCTTCATCGGCGCCGAGGCAGTGCCCTTCCTGCTCGCCGCGGCGTTCATGTCCGCGCCCGGCGGCATCCTGATGGCCAAGATCATCATGCCCGACGACGACAGCGTGCTGGCGCGCGATGCCGCGCAGATGTCCGGGGTCGACCCCCATGGCGAGATCGTGCTACCGAAGAGCCGGATCAGCGCCGAAGGGCCTGCCGCGCTGACCGAAGGCGGCAAGGCGCATGAAGTCGAAGTCGCCGAGACCTTCGAGGAAGGGCACAAGCCCGCTAATGTCATCGAAGCCGCCGCGCAGGGCACGCAGACCGGCGTGAAGCTCGCCGTGGCGGTTGGCGCGATGGTGATGGTCTTCGTCGCGCTGGTCGCGCTCGCCAATGGGATTCTCGGCGGTATCGGCGGCTGGTTCGGCTATCCCGATGTCAGTTTCCAGCAATTGCTCGGACTGGTGTTCGCCCCGGTGATGTATCTGATCGGCATTCCCTGGGACCAGGCAGGCGCGGCGGGCGGATTGTTCGGCACCAAGATCGTGCTCAACGAATTCGTCGCCTTCATCGAACTCGGTTCGATGGATGGCAGCGTGCTGTCCGATCGCAGCCGCGCGATCGTCACTTTCGCGCTGTGCGGCTTCGCCAATTTCAGCTCGATCGCGATCCAGATGGCGGTGACCGGCGGGCTGGCACCCAACCAGCGCCCGGTGATCGCCAAGCTCGGCCTGCGTGCACTTGCGGCGGGCAGTCTCGCAAATCTGATGAGCGCGGCGCTGGCGGGACTCTTCCTCCCGTATTAAAGGCCGGTCCATTATGACCGATTCGAACACAGATATCGCGGTTGTGTCGCTGGCACAGCCGCTCGACTCGATTGCCGACGAGCTTGGCCGCAGTTTTCAGCAATACGGCTTTGCCGTCATTCGCGACCACGGGATCCCGCAGGAGCTGATCGACCGCGCCGAAGCGCTGTCGAAGCAGTTCTTCGCGCTGCCCGACGAGGTCAAGCGCGCCTATCACATTCCCGGCGGTGGCGGGGCGCGCGGCTACACCCCCTTCGGGACCGAAAAGGCCAAGGACGCCAAGGTCCACGATCTCAAGGAATTCTGGCACGTCGGGCGCGAGCTGCCCGAAGGCCATCCCCTGGCCGAATTCATGGCCGACAATGTCTGGCCGTCCGAGGTCGCAGGCTTTCGCGAAACCTTCAGCGAACTCTATGCGGCGTTCGAGGAAGCCGGCGGCCGCGTGCTCGAAGGCATCGCGCTGCATCTCGGGCTCGACCGCGAGTTCTTCGCGCCGACCATCGAGGACGGCAATTCGGTGATGCGCCTGCTGCGCTATCCTCCTCTGGAAGGCGAGGAAGCCGAAGGCGCGATCCGCGCCGCCGCGCATGGCGATATCAACACGATCACGCTGCTGCTCGGTGCCGAAGAGGCCGGGCTGGAACTGCTGACCGCGCAGGGCGACTGGAAAGCGGTCGCCCCGCCCGAAGGTGCGCTGGTGGTCAATGTCGGCGACATGCTCGACCGGCTTACCAACGGCAAGCTGCGCTCGACCACGCACCGCGTGGTGAACCCGCGCGGCGATGCCGCCTATCGTGCGCGCTATTCGATGCCGTTCTTCCTGCACTTCCGGCCGGATTACGTGATCGAGACGCTGCCGTCCTGCATCGACGCGGACAGCGGCACCAAACCGCCCGAACCGATTTCAAGTCACGACTACCTGATGCAGCGCCTGCGCGAGATCGGCCTGGCCTGATCCGCACGCCGCTTCCGGGGGCTGTTGCACTTATGCACCGGTTCCCGGAAGAATCGGATTTGTTGCCTTTATGCAACTAACGTAAATACCTGAAATACAGCGGATTTCCCGTTTGGTGCGGCGATGCGTCTCGCACCTGCAACATATGTCTTGATCTTGTCACAAAAAGATAGCTTTGCCGCAACGTCCTCCCGCCAGGGAGTCGGCTCAGCAGCACTAGCCTACTTTTAACGAGACGAAGGGATCCGCTCGATGAAGTTCAAATATCTCCTGGCCGCGTCGGTTGCCGGACTGGCAACCACGACGGCGATGATTGCAGCGCCCGCCGCAGCACAGCAAATCACCTCGGGAATCGAAGGCCGCGTGGTCAGCGAAGCTGGCGAGCCGTTGAATGGCGCAACCGTGGTCGTCACCGATACCCGCACCGGCCAGGACCGGACGCTTGTGACGGCAGCTGACGGCAGCTTCCGCACCAGCTCGCTCGTCCCGGGCGGTCCCTACACCGTCACCGCTACGGCCGATGGCTATGAAGGCCAGACGGTCGAAAACACCTTCATCACCGTTTCGGGCAACACCGATTTCACCTTCGAACTGACGACGGGTGTCGCGGCGAACACCATCATCGTTTCCGGCTCGCGCGCCAATGTGCAGCAGCTTGCCGTCGGACCGGGCACCGCCTTCGGGGTCGAAACGCTGGAAAGTTTCCCGAGCATTTCGCGCGACGTGCGTGACATCATTCGTCTCGACCCGCGCGTAAGCCTCGATCGTTCCGACGAAGTCGACCGGATTTCCTGCCTCGGCGGTAACGACCGGTCGAACACCTTCACCGTCGACGGCATCGTCCAGGCCGACGTGTTCGGTCTCAACGGAACGCCGTTTGCCGCGCGTAACTCGCTGCCCCTGCCGTACGATGTGATCCGCGAGACTTCGGTCGAATTCGCGCCCTTCGACGTCGAATATTCCGATTTCACCGGCTGCCTCGTGAACGTGGTGACCAAATCGGGCCAGAACCAGTTCCACGGTTCGGCCTTCTACACCTATTACGACGACAGCATGCTCGCCGACACCATCATCGACGGTGACGGTGTCGAACAGCCGCTGTCTTCGGGCAGCGAGAAGCGCTGGGGTGCCACCCTCGGCGGTCCGATCATTCCCGACTATCTGTTCTTCTATGCCGGATACGAGGAAACCGACCTTGGCGATGCGAACGATACGGGCCCCGCAGGCGCCGGTTTCGTCAATTCGGTCGATGCCGTCACGCAGGCCGATTTCGATCGTTTCGCCACGATCGCGCAGAACGTCTACGGCCAGGACATCGGCGGCTATCCGCGCACGCTTGACGAAAGCAGCAAGCGCTACTTCGGTCGTCTCGACGCCTATCTCGGCGAAGACCACCGTCTGGAGCTGACCTACCAGCGGCTCGAGGAGAACAATGTCGAGCCCGACTTCGGCACCGATGCTCTGGGCGGCCTCAACTCCTTCGAAGCGGAAGGCACGATCTCCGATTACTATTCGGGCCGTCTGTATTCCGACTGGACCGACACGATTTCGACCGAACTGCGCCTGAGCCGTTCGAAGGTCGGCGACGTTCAGGGCCCGGTGGGCTTCGGTGAAGCGCAGTCGGACAATCCCACGGTCCGTCTGGCTGTCGGTACCTTCAACAATGGCGAATACGGTTTGCTTTCGACCGGCCCCGGCATCTTCCGTTCGGCCAACCAGCTCGACACCACGATCGATCAGGCGAAGTTCCAGATGAACATCGATGCCGGCGATCACCTGTTCAAGCTGGGCGCCGAAATCAATTCGCTCGACACCTACAACCTCTTCGTCATCAATGCGACGGGGACGCTGTACTTCTCGAACCTCGACGATTTCGAGCAGGGCATTCTCAGCCAGGGTGGCGAATTCTTCCCGACCAACGAGGAAGTGTTCCTCGGTGAAGGCTACGGCGCGGATATCAATGCCACCCCGACCGGTGACGTGAACGAAGCAGCCGCGCGTTTCACCCGCAACATCTACTCCTTCTATGCGCAGGACGAATGGCAGGCGACCAGCCAGCTCAACATCACTGCAGGTCTGCGGGTGCAGTTCTATTCGGGCGATGCGCCGCGGGCGAACCCCAACTTCCTCGCTCGCTACGGGTTCACGAACTCGAACCCCTTCAGCAAGCTTGATCCGGTTCTCCTGCCCCGTCTGTCGGCCACCTATGAACTCGACAATGCCGGTTTCCTCTCGAATTCGCGCGTAACCGGCGGCGTCGGCGTCTTCTCCGGCGGCGACCCGGTCGTGTATTTCTCGAATGCCTTCTCGAACAACGGGTTCTCGGCTGGCCTCGGCACGGACATCTTCTGCGCCAACCGTCCTTCGGACGTGGTCGTCAACGGCGAGTTCACCGGTTTCCCGGATTGCGTGATCGCGTCCGGTTCGGACAGCGCGGCCCGGGGTCTTGCCGATACCCAGTCGACCGATCCGAATTTCGACATCCCCACGGTGGTGCGTGCGAACCTCGGTTTCTCGACCGATTTCGGCACCACTTCGGGCTTCTTCAGCGACTGGCGCCTGAACCTCGACTACATCTACTCGCGGTACAACGACACGCTGAACTTCGTCGACCTGTCGCAGACCCCCGATCCGAGCCGCGGCGTCAACGGTTTCACCGTCGACGGTCGTCCGATCTACCGGGCAATCGATCCGACGGCTGCAGGCTGTGAAGCGACGCTCGAAGGAACGGGTGGGACCCCGCCGATCTGGAACAATGTCACGGCACCGTGCTTCGCAACGGGCCGCGATGATGAAATCCAGCTGACGAACGGCCCGAGCTACGACAGCCACGTGGCATCGTTCCTCCTGTCGAAGAACTTCCGCGGTGGCCTGCTCACTGAAAATGGCAGCGTCGGCCTTCGCTTCGGCTATGCCTTCACCGACTCCAGCAACAACCGCAATGTCGGGTCGTCGACGGCCACTTCGTCCTACGACGTGACCGCGGCATTCGACCGTCAGAACCCCGGGATTTCGACGTCCAACTACGAAACCCGTCACAATCTGACGGCAGCGTTCAGCTGGAAGGAACGCTTCTTCGGCGATTATGCCACGCAGTTGGGCATCTTCTTCCGCGCGCGTTCGGGCCGGCCGTACAGCCTCGTGTTCGACGGCAGCGGCGTCTTCAACGACAGCTCCTCGGGATCGGACAACGCGCTGCTCTACGTTCCGTCGGGCGTGAACGATCCGAATGTCACTGGCGATGCCGGCGACATTCAGGCGCTGATCGATTACGTCGAAGCATCGGGTTGCGATTACACGCCGGGCGCTTCGATCAAGCGCAACAGCTGCCGCAACGAATGGTCGTATGATCTGGACCTCCGCTTCAGTCAGGAACTGCCCTTCCTCGGCAGCCTGACCGGGATCGCGGACGATCGGGTCGAACTGTTCGCCGATTTCGATAACTTCCTGAACTTCCTTGATAAGAGTGCTAACCGCGTGAAGTTCTTCAACGATATCCCGGTAACCAGCACCGGTGTCGATGCGCAGGGCCGCTACGAAATCGAAAGCTTCAATCCGGATGATGACCAGATTGTCTCGGTCTCCAGCTCGGCGTGGAAGGTCCAGGTTGGCGTGCGCTACGAATTCTAATCGGTAGCTCTCTTCCAAAATCAGGGCGGTCCTCTTCGGAGGGCCGCCCTTTTTCGTGGGGTCGCTGGACCCGGTGGGGCGGCTTTGCCATGAGGGAACGATGGCCGAACCCGCAACCCGTTATGCCCAGACCAGGAAGCGCCTGAACCCCTGGGTGATCGCGCTGATCGCGGTGATCCACCTGGGACTGTTCTACCTGCTCGCAAGGGCGCTTGCGCCCAGCGCCGTCACCGGGGTCGAGCAATCGGTGGTCTCGGCATTTACCGTCACCGTCTCGGCACCCGAGGAGCCGAACGAGCCGCCGGAGCCGGAACCGGAAGGCGCGCAGGGCGATCCGGGGCGTGAGGCAGTCCCCGATGCGGTTACCGCGCCGCCGCAACCGGTGCGCCGGGATCCGCCCGCCCCGCGTGCGTCGTCCACCGGCACTGCCGATACGTCGGGGGCGACCGAGGAGGGGGCCGGTACGGGCCGATCGGGCACGGGTGAGGGCACCGGCAGTGGCGATGGCGGCGGCGGGCAGGGCGGGGGTGCGGCCACCAAGCCGCAGCTGGTCCGCGCGATCACCGATGCCAGCGCCTTCCCGGTGCCGCCCGGCGGGCGTGCCGCGCGGATCGGCCAATCGGTTATCGTGCGGCTGAGCGTATCGGCGCAAGGACGCGCCACCCGCTGCAGCATCTATCGCCCGAGCCCGTTTCCCGAGACCGACGCCACCGTCTGCCGGCTGGCGCTGGAACAATTGCGCTTCGAGCCCGCCCGCGATCGTGCAGGGAACCCGGTGGCTGCGGAATTCTATTACCAGCAGCGCTTCTTCAACTGAGGCGCGCCGCGCCGCGGCGGGTTCAGGCCTGGGTCTTGCTGCCGATCACCTGCAGCAGTTCGTCGCGCCCATAGGGCTTGGTGAGCAGGCCCGTCGCCCCCAGTTCCTCGAGCCGGTCCTGCATTTCGCCATATCCGGTTGCCAACCAGAACGGCACGCCCAGTTCCTTGAGCTTCAGCGCCACCGGCTCGCTGTTTTCCTTACCCAGATTGTAATCGAGGATCGCCAGCTCGGGCTCGGTCCTCGCCAGCGCGTCGAGGGCGGCGGCCACCGAGCTTTCGACCCGGACGTTCTCGACCCCCAGTTCCTTCAGGCAATCCTCCGCGTCGAGTGCGATGATCATGCTGTCTTCGACCAGCAGGACGGTATTGGGAACATCGGCCAAGACGGTCTCCTTCTTGGTGGCGGTGGGCTCGATTTCGTTGCCCTCGGCGGCGCGCCATTCGACATATTGCGAGGGAATGCAGAAGCGGGCCTCGACTCCGCTGAGCCGGTAGTTGATCTCGGCCTCGCCCTTGAGTTCGTGCGGGATCGAGCGATCAATGATCGTGCTGCCGAAGCCGCGCCGCTGCGGCGGCTTGACCGGCGGGCCGCCGCGTTCGCGCCAGTCGAGGCAGAGATCACCATTGCCCTGCCGGGTCACGGTCACTTCGAGCATGCCTGAACTGTCGCTGAGCGAGCCGTATTTGGCCGAATTGGTGATCATCTCGTGGATGACCAGCGCCAGCACCGTATAGGCTTCGGGGGCGATCATCGCCTCCGGGCCGATCAGCGCGAGCCGGTCGCGCTGGTCCGACAGATAGGCATGCGCTTCGGTCTCGATCAGCTCGGAAAACGGCGCATGCGACCAATTGCCCTTGGTGATGTTGTCATGCGCAGAGGCCAGCGATCGCACGCGGCCGCCGACGATCTCGACGAAGCTTTCGATGTTGCGCGCATCGTTCTTCGACTGGTTGATGAGGCCGCGGATGAGATTGAGGATATTGCGCACCCGGTGGTTGAGCTCGGCAATCAACAATTCCTGCTGCTGCTGCGCGCGGGCGCGCTCGGTCACCGCTTCGTCGGTCAGCCGCAGGATGATCTCGAGCAGCGTGACCCGCAGGCTTTCGGCGATCTCGATTTCGGCATCGGACCATTTCTCGGCGCGGCCCTCGACGGTCTCCTGCCACGCCTCGAAGCTCTTGCGCGGGGTCAGCCGGGCGCCATTGGGGCCCATCTCGACCGGCTTTTCCGGATTGCCCGCCCAGGTCACGGTCTGCACCAGCGGCTTGCGCCACAGGACCAGATAATCGCGCGGGGTGCGCGAGACGGGGATGATCAGCGCCCCCACCGCCCGATCGGCGAAACGCGCGGCGCGCGGCAGGCGGTCGGCGATCGCTTCGCTGGCGAGAATCCGGCTGGTCGCCGCGCCGTTCAGGCTCGATACGATCGCGCGGAATTCCTCTTCGCTGGGGGCGGAACCACGCGAATCGTAGAGGTCGTCGACGAAGATGCTCGCGCCGTCATGCGGAATGGCCTGCTGGATGACCGGCTCGATCATCGGCAGGCTGGCCGACAGCGGGGTGCCCGCGGCCACATCGCGCATCAGCTGCGTGTGCATCGCCCGCCCGTGTTCGCGGCGTTCGGCGGTCTGCCGGGCCAGCGTACGGTCGAGCGTCAGCGAGAAGAATTCGGAGAACAGCTCCGCCGCGGTGCGCTGCGAATAGGGCAGCAGCTTGGGGCCGTAGTGATGGCAGGCGAACAGGCCCCACAGCTTGCCGCCGATGATGATCGAGATCGACAGCGAGGCGCCGACGCCCATGTTCTTGAGATATTCGATATGGATCGGCGATACCGCGCGCAGCGAACTCATGCTCAGGTCGAGCGGTTCGCCTTCGAGCGAGAGACCGGGTTCGATCGGGACGGGTTCGGCCTCGACATCGGCGATGATCCGGAAGCGGTTGCGCACGTAGAGCGCGCGGGCCTGGTCGGGAATGTCCGACCGCGGATACCGCAGGCCGTGGAATTTCTCGAGATCGTCGCGCGCCGCCTCGGCGATGACCTCGCCCGAAAGATCGTCGCGGAAGCGATAGACCATCACGCGGTCGATCTCGAGCGCGGCGCGCAGCTGGCGCGCAGCCTCGGCGACAAGCGGTTCGACTTCGGTATGCTTCTCCAGCCGGGCCATGATCGGGCGCAGGACGGCCAGCTGGCGGTTGAGGACGCCTGCGGCATGCGGTTCGATCTCGATGATCGTATTGCCGCCCGAACTGTGCAGCGCGCAGTCGAACAGGCAGTCGCCGTCGAACAGCGCAAGGCCGAAAATCCGTTCGACTTGGTCGGGGAAAGTCAGCGCGGCAGCCGCGCTGCGCAACTGGTCCATCGCATCGGGCGCGAACAGCCTGCTCAACCGGTCGCCGATTTCGATCGTCCGGCCAGCGCCGAGGATCGTCTCGAGGTTGGTCGATCGGTGAGCGACGAACCAGTCGGAGTTGAGCGCGAGCAGCGCGCCGAAATTCTGGATCCGGCCCAGCTGGTGGATCGGTTCGCGGTCGCAATTGCTCAGAGTGACGTCGGTCGAATGCATTACGCTGCCTTAAGTGCGAGGCACTGCGACGCAACTATGTTGAAATGCGTAAATGTGGCACGTGCGGCGCGCAGCACGCTGTCATGCTCGCAGCTGTCGCAAGGACGGGTGAGGGCCGGGAGCATGCTGCGCCAGTACTGGCCCATGCGCGGGTCGGCGAGGAAGGCGGTGGGAACATCGGCCTGCGCCTTTGCCAGCCGCGCCAGGATCGCCCGGTTGCCCAGCGCCGATCCGGCCAGAACCCAGCATACCCCCAGCGTGTCCTCGTCATCCGCGGCCGTGAAATCGGGCGCTTCCGCGGGGATCGCCTGGCCGAGGCTGGCCAGGTCCCGCGCGACGAGATCGGATTGCGGCGGCGGCGGATCGCCGAGGGCGCGGGCTTCCAGCCAGCGCTCGACACCGCGCCGTGCCCGGTACTGGATGTCCAGGAACTGCGCGTAGCCATCGCGATCGGCGAGGACGAGCAAACCCAGCCGGGCGTCGAGCATATCATGCTCGGCCGCGGTCCCATGCTTTAGAATTTCCCGGATGGTGCGACCCACCGCGTCGGTTGCCGGCATACGAGCGGCCTCGCTCATCAAACGTTTCACCCCCAGCTAAGAGCAGAGGCCTCAACGATTGGTTATCGGCCAAGCCCCGCCAGAACGAAAAGCGCGCAGCGATCGAAATGGTTCCCGAACTAGCTTTCGCGTGATCCACTCCTCCGGCGGGTTACTTGGGAGCGATCAGCTTCTGCCCCTGCTGGCGGATCGCACTAGCGACCATCGGTTCGACGAAGGACAGCGCCAGAGGCAGGTTCACCTCGAAGATCACCTGCGTTTCCTCGATGATGACGCATCCGTCGATCGATTGGCCCATGGCCTTCACCGCCAGGTTCATCCGGTCTTCGCTCGGCCAGCTCGTGGTCACGTCGGCCAGCCCGCCGGGCACATATTGGCCGATTTCGTGGCTGCGCGACTGCAGGCGGCGCCGGACTTCGTCCTTGCCGAGATCGTGGGAAAGCGGAACGCGCATCAGCTCTTGTCCTCCAGCTGCGGGCTGGTCTGCGCCGCTTCGCCGAACTTGTAATCGAGATAACGATGCTTGATCGCCAGGTCGTCGAGCGAGCCCTCGGCCAGCTGCCGGGTGATCGAATCGATTTCGCCGCTGATCTTGCCGAGGCTGTCGGTCAGCTGCTCGTCGGGCGTCGCCCCGGCACGCTGCTCGGTGCGCAGATGCGCGGGAATGCGGCGGTAGCTGTCGATCATTTCGGGCAGCTGTTCGCCGACCAGGCTGCGCACTTCGCGTGCCTTGGGATGGTTCTGGTCGAGCCCTTCGAGCTGCAGGCCCAGCGCATCAAGCTGGACGCCCATGTCATCGACGATCTTCGCCGCTGGCGGGGGCAGGGCGGGGCGCTGCGCTTCGAGCCACAGCTCGGTGCGGCCGACCATCTGTTGGACATTGCCCTTGTTGATGTCGGCGCGCTTGGGCGTCTTGATCTTCGGATAACTGGCGAAGATCGCGGTAGCGATGGCCGTGGCGACAACGACAGCCATGACGCCCCAGAAACCGATGCCGCTGAAGATCGCCCCGGCAATTCCGGCTCCCACCCAGATGACGGCCACCGCGATCAGGAGGTTGCGCACCTTCTTCATCAGGTGGTCGCGCTTGGCCTTGGCCGAACCCTGCCCGATCGAGGGCGCACGCCGGTGCCGGCCGCCTTCGCGGTTGTCGCGCACCAGCGCCTTGCTCTCGGACAATATGCGGTCGCTGTCGCGGGTGAGGTCGTTCACGATGCCACCCTCAGCCCTCAATGCTCAGCAGGCTGCTTTCGGCGACCTGCTTCTGCGCCTGCGCCTGGCCTTCGGCGCGCGCGATATAGCCCTTCGACTTCTCGACCTCGTCGGTCAGCAGCGTGACCGTCTGCTTCATGCTGTCGAGCGCGCGCAGCTTGAAGCTGTCGACCTCGTCCATCGTGTCGTAGATGTTCTGGAAGGCGCGCTGCAGCGTTTCGAGCGGGATCGTGCTGGCGGCGGCCTGTTCGTGGATCTTGCCGGTCTGGTCGCGCAGCAGCGTACTGGTGCTGTCGATGATGCCGGCAGTGGTTTCGTTGAGCGCGGTGATCTGGCCCAGGACGAGGCGCTGGTTGGTCATCGCCTCGGCCACGGTCACTGCCGTGCGCAGCGCGCCGACGGTGGTGGTGCTGGCGCGGTCGACGCCCTTCACCAGCTCGACATTGTTCTTTTTCACCAGGTCGAGCGCGAGATAGCCCTGCACGCTCACCGCCATCTGGGTGAGCAAATCCTGCGTGCGCTGGCGGACATAGAACAGCGCGGTTTCGCGCACCGCCTTGGCCTTGGCCGGATCGGTCGCGTCGAGTTCGGCGGCCTTTTCTTCCAGCTTCGCGTCGAGCGAGTTGGAGATGTGGATCATCTGTTCCAGATTGCCCATCGCCTCCCACAGTTTCTGCCGTTCGACGTCGATCGCGGCATTGTCCATGATCAGCTCGTCCTTGCCGCTGGCGAGGTTGTTGAGGATCGACTGGATATGCGTCTGCGCGCTCTGGTAGCTGCGGAAGTAATTGGTCAGCTTGTTGCCGAAGGGAATGATACCGAGGATCTTGCGCGGACCCGACAGCTTGCCGCGCTTGCCGGGGTCGAGGTCTTCCACCACGCGGCGCAGTTCGGCCAGATTGGCGCCGACGCCTTCGTCCTTGTCCATCGCGCGCACCGGGCGGTCGAGGAAACGGTTGGACATGCCTGCAGCAGCCATGATTTCCTTGCGGCCCATATTGGTCAGCTGGTCGACCTTCTTGCCGAATTCGGGCGAATTCGCATCCTCGGCGATCAGATCGGCGACGAAGCCGTCGACCTTGGTCTGCAGCTTGCTCTTCACCTCTTCCGAAACCGGGACGAGGCCCGCAGCCTTCTCCGGCTTGACCTCGGGCACGGGATCGGGCGGCGTGAGGTCGAAGGCGGTTTCGGTGGCAGTTGTGGTCGGCGTTTTCGTATCGCTCATGGGCGCAGATCTCTCCAAGCGGCTATAATCCTGTATTAGGGTGGCAATACACGATCTTCAAGCGCGCAGTCGCGCGGCGCAGCGATAGTGCCGCGCCGATGGCGCGAAGCGCAAGGCAATTCGGAAAAGGGTCCGTTCGCAGCGCCAGCGCCCGACAGGGGGCGATTGCTTCAGGCGGCCAGGTCCAGCGGTACGATTTCGCCAGCGAGATACTGCTTTTTCGCCTTGGCCCGGCTGAGTTTGCCCGAACTGGTGCGCGGCAGGGTGCGCGGCGGGACCAGCTCGACCACGCAGCTCATTCCGGTGACGCCGCGGACCTTGTCGGCGATCTGGTCGCGCAGCTTGATCCGCTCTTCGGGGTCCGAGACGCGGCAATGGACCAGCACGGCGGGGGTTTCTTCGCCATTGTCGGTATCGACCGAGAAGGCGGCGATGTCGCCGTGGTTGAAGCCGGGCAATTGCTCGACCGCCCATTCGATGTCCTGCGGCCACAGGTTCTTGCCATTGATGATGATCATGTCCTTGGCGCGGCCGACGATGAACAGATAGCCATCGGCCATGTAGCCCATGTCACCCGTGTCGAGCCAGACGTCCCCATTGTCCTTGGCGACGAGGCAGTCGGTGGTTGCTTCCTCGTTGCGGAAATAGGAATGCATCACGCTCTTGCCGCGGCACCAGACCTTGCCGATCTGGTGATCGCCCTTGATCCGGCCGTTCTCGCCGCGGATCTCGACATCCATGCCCGGTATCGGTTTGCCGCAATTGACGATCGCGCGGTACCGCGCGGGTTTGGACAGGTCGCGCGGGCGTCCCGACAGGCGTTCTTCCTCGACCAGTTCGACGCGGATGCCTTCACCCGGCGGCATGACCGTTACGGCCAGCGTGGCTTCGGCGAGGCCGTAGCTGGGGTTGAAGCTGCTTGCCTGGAAACCGGCATCGGCAAAGGCATTGACGAAATTCTGCATGACGTCGGGACGGATCATGTCCGCGCCATTGCCCGCAACGCGCCAGCGCGACAGGTCGAAGCGGTCGGCGACCTGGCTCTGGCTGGAAATGCGGCGCGCGCAGATGTCGTAGCCGAAAGTCGGCGAATAGCTGAGCGTGGTGCCCTGGTTGCGGCTGATCAGGTCGAGCCAGGCGAGCGGGCGGCGGGCGAAATGCTCGGTGCGCAGGTAGTCGACCGACACCTGGTTGGCGATCAGCGACAGGAAGCAGCCGACCAGACCCATGTCGTGATACCACGGCAGCCAGCTGACCACGCGGTCGTTGGTGCCGATATGCATCGATTCGGCATGCCCGCGCAGATTGTGGAGCAGCGCCTCGTGCGTCACTGCGACCCCGGTGGGGAAGCGCGTCGAGCCCGACGAATATTGCAGGTAGCAGATGTCTTCGGGCTGCGCTTCGGGCAGCTCGCATGGCGGGCCGGCGCGCTGGGCGAAATCGTCCCAGCTTTCGCCGTCGCAGCCCTGCCGGTCGGCGGCGGCCTTGGCCATTTCGGCGATTTCGGCGGGATAGATCAGGATTTTCGGGTCCGAGCTCTGCAGCTGGACCGAAAGCTGGTCGATATAACTTTCCTTGCCGCCGAAGGTCGTCGGTAAGGGCAGCGGGACCGGCCACGCGCCCATCAGCGTGCAGCCGCAGAACAATGCGGCGAACTCGGCGCTGGTCTCGGCGACCAGCGCGACGCGGTCTTCCTTGCGAATACCCATCGCCACCAGCCGGTACGCGGCCTGCAGCGCGTCCTGCTGCATCTGCGCATAGGGATAGACCCGTTCCAGCGTCCCGCGCATGTCGTGGAAGTTGAGGCCCTTGGCGCTTCGCGCAGCGTAATCGATAGCCTCGTTGAACGTCGCGAAGTCCGACCGGCGGCGTGGCAGGTCGCAGTCATTCGGCGTCGGCGTCAGTACGGCGTCGGTCATAATTTTCGGCGATACCCGTGAATAGCTGGGGCCTTTCGGCCATTCTCTTTGCGTGCTCTTTCGCGCTCATTGTAGGATGGGCGCGCTCTCCCACATTTCCCAATCTTAAAGGACTGTGGCAGGAATATGGCCCATGGATGATGAACGCACAACATCCGGTCGTGCTCGTCGCCGGGCAAAACCGCTTGATCGCATCCGGCTGGAAGAGCTGGCGGTGTCCTACGTCGCCCGGTTTTCGACCAGCGCGGGGAAGCTGCGGACCTATCTCCAGCGCAAGCTGCGCGAACGCGGGTTCACCGAGGGGGAGGAGCCCGATCTCGACGGTTTGCTGCACAAGTTCGTCGCGCGGGGCTATGTCGACGACGAGGCCTATGGCCGCGCCAAGGCGGGTGACCTGGCAGCGCGCGGCTATGGCGCCCGGCGGGTCGAGCAGGCCTTGCGGGCGGCGGGAATCGAGGACGACTTGCGCCAGGCGCTCGAACCCGGCGAGGACCAGCGGCGCCGCGCGGCGCTGGTGTTGGCGCGCAAGCGCCGCTTCGGCCCCTATGCCCGCCCGGCAGAAGGCGACGCCGAGGCGGAGCGCAAGCTGCACGAGAAGCGACTTGCCGCGATGGTGCGCGCAGGCCATGATTTCGAAATTGCCCGGCGCGTGATCGAAGCGCGCGATGTCGAGGAGCTAGAGGAATGGGTCGCGGAAGCCGCCGAGGGGTACGAATGAAAGTGCTGGCCGCCATGGCCGGGATGGCGGCGCTGCTTGCGTGTTCGCCGCAGACACAGGCCGGGGCCTCCTCCGAGCCGGCCGGCGCGCAGGCGCAGGCCCCCGAAGCCGCGGTCCACCCCGTTTCGGGCCTCGCGGTCGTTCCCCTGACCGTGACCAGCGGCGAAGACCGCCACCAGTTCGCGGTCGAGGTGGCCGACACGCGCGAAGCGCAGGCCCGCGGCCTCATGTTCCGCACCGAGCTCGGCGATTTCGAAGGGATGATCTTTCCCTATGACGGAACGCGCGCGCAAAGCTTCTGGATGAAGAACACGCCGTTGTCGCTCGACATCATCTATGTCGGGCCGGACAACCGGATCAGCAATATCGCCGCCGAGACCGAACCCTATTCGCTCGACCCGGTCTACTCGGTGGGCCCGGTACTGGGCGTGCTCGAACTGCGCGGCGGACGCGCGGCGGAACTGGGGATCGAACCCGGCGACCGGGTCGAATGGTAAAGTCGCGCGGGCCCGCACGCGGGCGCTTGAGGCACGGCGAATAAACGGCTAACCGCGCGGACATGAACTTCCTCGGCAAGATCTTCACCTGGTGGAACGGTGCCACCATCGGCACGCATCTGTGGTCGGCCCGCAATGGCGAACACGTCGGCACCGATGCGCAGGGGAACAAGTACTACCGGTCGAAGAAGACCACCGGGGACGGGCGCGAACGCCGCTGGGTGATCTACGAAGGTGCCAACGATGCCAGCCGCGTGCCGAGCGAATGGCACGGCTGGCTGCACGGTTCCTTCGACGACGTACCCGAAAGCCATCTTCCGCCCGCCCGGATCTGGGAAACCGATTACACGCCCAATGCCACGGGTACGGCAACTGCCTATCGCCCCGCCGGAGCGCTCGAGCGCGGCGGGCAGCGGGCCCGCGCCACCGGCGATTACGAAGCCTGGTCGCCCGAGGCGTGACGATGCGCGGGGCGCTTGCCCTCCTGGCCATGGCGGCGATTGCCTCGGGCTGCGAGCAGCAGGCCGAAGCGCCCGAGGAAGCCGTCGCCACCGACATTCCCGAAGAGCTGCAGCAGGACGCGCTTCCGGTGCAGCCTGCCGCCGAGGCGGGAATCGGCACGCCGATGGCGGAGCGCGTCGCCACGCTCGGCCTGCTCAACAAGCGCAACAATGTCAGCCGCGATCTCGAATTGCAGCCCGGCGACCAGCAGCGCGTGGGCGACGTGATCGTCCGCCTGCAGGCCTGCGAGCGCACTGCGCCGTGGGAAATGCCGAGCGAAACCGGGGCCTTCGTCCAGTTGCTGGTCAAGGAACGCGGGACCGAGGACCAGTTCCGCAAGGTGTTCTCGGGCTGGCTGTTCAAGAACTCGCCGAGCCTGAACGTGGTCGAACACCCGATCTACGACGTGTGGGTCAAGGAATGCACAATGGCCTTCCCGGGCGAGGAAGATGCGCCGAACCCGGCCACCACTGCAGGGAGCGACGCCGCGGCCTGACCGCCGGCTTGGGCCACTGCCGCCATGTATTGCGCCTGCGGCAGCGGAACCGCGCCCATCCGGCCCAGATGCTCGGTCATGAACTGACAGTCCAGCACGGCGTAGCCCGCCTCGCGCAATGCCGCGACCAGCCACGCCAGCGCGACCTTGCTGGCATCGGATGTGCGGCTGAACATGCTTTCCCCGCAGAACACGCGGTCGAACGCCACCCCGTACAGCCCGCCGACCAGCTCGCCGTCCTGCCAGCATTCGATCGAATGCGCGTGACCGGCCCTGTGCAGCGCGTTGTAGCTCGCTTCGACGCGGTGGCTGATCCAGCTTTCGGCATGCTCTTCGCGCGGCAGGGCGCATTGGGCGATCACGGCGGCGAAGGCGTGATCGCAGGTCACGCGGAAGCGGTCCTGCCGCAGCGTCTTTCGCAGGCTCTTCGACATGCGGAACCCGCCAAGCGGGATGATCGCGCGCTCGCGCGGCTCTACCCAGTAGACTTCGGGGTCGTCCCGGTGGTCGGCCATGGGGAATACCCCGCCGCGATAGGCGCGCAGCAGCAATTCGACCGGAATCAGCGAGAGGTTGGGGGCATGCATCGCGCTGCGCTCTACCACTTCCCGATTGCCAGCGATATCCGCCTTGCCAAGTAGGGATGGGCATACTAATGCGCGCCCTTCCTGCAGGGGTGTAGCTCAGCTGGTAGAGCATCGGTCTCCAAAACCGAGGGCCACGGGTTCGAATCCTGTCACCCCTGCCATTTCCTTTTCGCGGTGACTTGTCGTTGGCTCGCGCGCGCCCTATCGGGCAGCGCATGACAGAAGATGAAAAGCGCCGGCGCGGCATCGAAGACCGCAAGTTTTACGCTGCCGAACAGGAAGCCCGGTTCGAGAAACAGGGCCTCGAATCGCACACTCCCCAGACCGAACATCCAAGCTACAAACTTGCGTTCCAGGACAAGGACTTCCTGCTGCGCGAGGAATTGCGCCCGGTGCGCTTCCAGCTCGAACTGCTCAAGCCTGAAATGGTCCTCGACGAGGCCGGGGTGGGCTCGACGCTGGTGATGTATGGCAGCGCGCGCATTCCGCCTCCCGAAGCGGCGGAAACCGCGCTCGAAGGCGCCAAGGATCTGCCCGAGGAAGAACGCAAGGTCGTCGAGAGCCTGGTCGCCAAGTCGAAATATTACGAGGAAGCGCGCAAGCTGGCCAAGCTGGCGACCGAGAAGTCGATCATCGAGAACGGCAAGCGCCAGTTCGTCGTGTGCTCGGGCGGCGGTCCGTCGATCATGGAAGCGGCCAATCGCGGTGCCAGCGAGGCGGGCGGCGAATCGATCGGTCTCAACATCATCCTGCCGCACGAACAGGCGCCCAACCAGTATGTGACGCCCTACCTGTCGCTCAACTTCCATTATTTCGCGCTGCGCAAGATGCACTTCCTGCTGCGCGCGCGCGCGGTTGCAGTGTTCCCCGGAGGGTTCGGCACGTTCGACGAATTCTTCGAACTGCTGACCCTTATCCAGACGGGCAAGATGAAGCCCATCCCGATCCTGCTGTTCGGCAAGGATTTCTGGTCACGCGTCGTCAATTTCGAGGCGATTGCCGAGGAGGGCACGATCTCGAAGAAGGATCTCGACCTGTTCCGCTGGTGCGAAACCGCGGACGAGGCGTGGGAATATCTGTGCGACTTCTACGATCTGGGCTGCTGATCGCGTTCGCCCCGGTTGCGGACCGCCTGATGGCCCAGCGGGCCTGACCCGTCGCCGAAACCGGGCGCATTCTCGATCGCGGCATAGGTGAACGCGCGGGCGATCCGGATCGCGTGGGTCAGCGGCTGCCGGTGCCCCAGCAGCGTGGCCAGCGCGGCCGACAGGGTGCAGCCGGTGCCATGCGTATGGCGCGTGTCGAGGCGGCTATGCGCGAAGCTGGCGAATTTCCCCGAAGGCGAGGCGATCCGGTCGACCACCTGCGTTTCGTCGCCGCCGTGGCCGCCCTTGGCCAGCACCTGGACGCCATGGCGTTCGGCCAGCGCGTGGGCCGCATCGAACATCTCATCGTCGGCAAGCGGACCGCGACCGGCCAGTATCTCGAGTTCGGGCTGGTTGGGGGTGACGATGGTGGCGATGTCCATCAACGCGGCGAACCCGGCGATCGTCTCATCGTCGGCCAGCACCGATCCGCTGGTTGCCACCATGACGGGGTCGAACACGATCGGGCCGGCGAAGGTGTCGAGCCGCTCGGCCAGCAGCCGGGCAGTCTCGGGGGAACCGAGCATGCCGATCTTGATCGCATCGGCGCCGATGTCCGACAGGCAGCTTGCCACCTGATCGAGCACGAAGTGGGGCGGCAGCGCTTCGACACCCTGGACGCCGCGCGTATTCTGCGCGGTAATCGCGGTCAGCGCCGTCATCGCATAACCGCCCAGCATGGTGATGGTCTTGATATCCGCCTGGATACCCGCGCCGCCCGAACTGTCGGAGCCCGCGATGGACAGGATGCGGGGAGGCGGCGCGTCGCTCACGCGCCAGCCTTTCGCTTGGTGGCAGGCGGGAATTTTTCGTGCAGCTTCCTGGCCCGGGTCGGGCGGTCCATCAGTTCGCCCCCGCAATTGGGGCACAGATCGTCCAGCTCGTTCGCGCAATCGGCGCAGAAAGTGCATTCGAAACTGCAGATGAAAGCGCCGGGATCCTGCGCCGGCAGGTCGGTTCCGCAACGCTCGCAATCGGGTCTCATGTCCAGCATGGCTTGCTCCGTTTCCGCCCCTGCAATGTGCGGCGGTTCAATTTGTCGATGGTGCGCGCGGCGAGGCGTCAGGACGCCGCCCGCACGGCATCGCAGATCCGGTCGACCAGCAACTCGACCTGGGCGGCATCGTCGCCTTCGGCCATCACCCGGATAACCGGTTCGGTGCCCGACGGGCGGATGACCAGCCGTCCGTTGCCCCCCAGTTCGCGTTCGGCCTCGGCGATCGCCTGCTGGACGCTGTCCTGCTCGAGCGGCGCCCCGCCGTCATAGCGCACGTTCTTGAGCAATTGCGGCACCGGTTCGAAGAGCCGCAGCAATTCGCTCGCGCGCTTGCCCGAACGCACCAGGCCGCTCAGCACGCTCAGCGCCGCGACCGTGCCGTCGCCGGTGGTGGCGTGATCAAACAGGATCATGTGCCCCGACTGTTCGCCGCCGACGTTGAAGCCGCCGCTGCGCATGCGTTCGAGCACGTGCCGGTCCCCCACCTGCGTCCGTTCGAGCGTCAGCCCGATACCCGCAAGATAGCGTTCGAGACCCAGGTTCGACATCACCGTGGCAACCACGCCGCCCCCGGTCAGCTTGCCGCGTTCGTGCAGCCGGGTGGCGATTGCCGCCATGATCTGGTCCCCGTCGACCGTCTCGCCCTTCTCATCGATGACGATGAGGCGGTCGGCGTCGCCATCCAGCGCGATGCCGATATCGGCGCCTTCGGCGACCACGCGCGCCTTGATCGCCGCGAGCGAGGTCGAACCCACGCCGTCGTTGATATTGGTCCCGTTGGGCTCCACGCCCATGGCGATCACTTCGGCGCCCAGTTCCCAGATCGCGCCCGGGGTGACCTCGTAGGCGGCGCCATTGGCGCAATCGACCACCACCTTCAGCCCATCGAAGCGCACGTCGCTGCCGATCGATTGCTTGACCGCGTGCATATAGCGCCCGCGGGCATCCTCGATCCGCCGGGCGCGGCCGATATGGCCGGGCTCGACGAGCTGTGGTTTCTCTTCGAGCAGCGCCTCGATTGAGGCCTCCGCTTCGTCGGACAGCTTGAAGCCATCGGGACCGAACAGCTTGATGCCATTGTCCTCGAACGGATTGTGGCTGGCCGAAATCATCACGCCCAGATCGGCGCGCATCTCGCGGGTCAGCATCGCGATAGCGGGGGTGGGCAGCGGCCCGGTCATGACCACATCCATGCCGACGCTAGTGAAGCCCGCCACCAGCGCGCTTTCCATCATGTAGCCCGACAGCCGCGTATCCTTGCCGATGACCACGCGGTGGCGATGGTCGCCGCGCAGAAAATGCGTGCCTGCCGCCTGGCCGACGCGCATCGCAGTTGCGGCAGTCATCACCCCGCTATTGGTGCGTCCGCGGATTCCGTCAGTGCCGAAGAACTTGCGAGCCATGGATGGTCAAACTCCCTTGTGTCGGGGCCCCAATGGCGCGGTTGCCCGAGAAATAAAAGGCCAGCGCCCCTCTTTTCGCGTGCTATATCGCCGCTATGTGCAACCACGCGCTTACAGGGGCGTTAGGGACGCGAGTACGAAATTTGTTCACACCAACCCAAGAGGGGACATTCCATGGCTTTTGAGCTGATCGACCTGCCTTACGACGACACTGCGCTGGAACCTGCGGTTTCGGCCAAGACGCTCTCGTATCACCACGGCAAGCACCACAAGGCCTATCTCGACAAGACCAACAAGGCGATCGAGGGCACGGCCCACGAAGGCAAGAAGCTGGAAGAGGTGGTTGCCGCCGCGCGCGATAGCGACCAGGGCCTGTTCAACAATTCGGCGCAGAGCTGGAACCACGGCTTCTACTGGCACTCGATGGCGCCGGAAGAAACCAGCCCGTCGGACGAGCTCAAGAGCATGATCGACGATGTCTTCGGCTCGGTCGACGGCGTGAAGGAAAAGCTCGCCGAACGCGGTGCGGGCCACTTCGCCAGCGGCTGGGTCTGGCTCGCCGTGAAGGACGGCAAGCTGACGATCGAGGAAACGCATGACGGCGACACGCTGGCCGATCTCGATGGGGTGAACCCGCTGCTCGTGATCGACCTGTGGGAACACGCCTATTACCTCGATCACCAGAATGCGCGCCCGGCCTATCTCGAGGCGGTCAATGGCAAGCTCAACTGGAGCTTCGCGAGCGAAAACCTCGCGCGCGGTACGACTTGGGAATATCCCTGCTAAGCGCCAGGAACCCGACGATTTCGAAACCCGTCGCCAGCAATGGCGGCGGGTTTTTTTACTGCTGCGCGGCGGTTTCGGCGGTCTCGGCTTCGCCGAACAGATCGGTCGCGAACAGCGGTTCGCCGAAGATGAACCCGACCAGATTGGGGCGTCCGATATGGTCGAACAGCGCAGTCAGCATCAACAGGATGGGGACCGACAGCAAGGCGCCGAACACGCCCCAGATCCAGGTAAAATAGGACAGCGCGATCAGGATCAGCACCGGGTTCATGGTGAAGCGCGCGCCAAGGATCGACGGGGTGACGAGATTGGCTTCGACCGTGTGGAGCGCCAGATAGGCGGCCGCCGGGACGAGGCCCAGCACCACCGTATCGGCGGTGCCGATGCCGAACAGGCCGAGCAACGCGACCATCACGATCGGTCCGACATAGGGCAGGAAATTGAGCAGCGCCGCCAGCCCGCCCCACATGATCGGGGCATCGACCCCCAGCGCCCAAGCGCCCAGCGCCACGACCACGCCGACCATGGCATTGATCGACCCCACCGTGAGGATATAGGCGGCGACCCGGTCCTGCACTTCGCGGATCACGCGCGCGGCCTTGATGCTGGTGCCGAAGCTGGCGCGGCCGAACAGCAGCCGCTGGCGCAGCCGCACGCGCGCCTCGATCATGAAATAGGCCATCAGCAGCGTCAGGATCGTCTCGAGGATCAGGCTCGGCGTGGCAAAGGCCACCTGTTCGAGCAGGCTGGGTGCGGCCAGCACCACTTCGCGGGTGCCGTCAGTGTTCATCAGCGCGGCGAGCTGTTCGTTGAGCGTGGCGATCCAGGCGAAGCGCTCGCGCAATTCGCCGAAGCGCGCCATCACGCCCTGCGCCATCGCCGGCACGTCGTCGAACAGCGCGACGGCCGGCTGCAGGATCAGCGCTAGCGCCAGCAGCAGGATGGCGAAGAAGAACAGGAGCGCCGCGAGCGAGGCGAGAGCATTGGGCAGGCCCCAGCCGTTGAGCTTGTCGGCCAGCGGCGAAAGGATCACCGTCAGCACCAGCGCGGTAACCACTGGCAGGAACACCACCGAACCGATCGACAGCACGAAGGGCAGGGCGAGGAACAGGCCCAGCCCGATCAGCAGCACCAGCGACGAGATCAGCCGCAATTCCTGTTCGGCGAAGGCGTGCCTGCTCGACCGGCGGCGCGGCGCCGGTGACACGGTTTCCTCGGGCGGCTTGGTCTCGCTCATCGGCGCTTATCTGCCTCGCATGGCGATTGGTGACAAGCGGCGCGGTCGCGACGGTTGTCAGCTGCGGCTGCTGCCCATGCCGGAGGCCACATCGTCGAGTTCCTGCAGGATCGCGCGGTGCGCTGCGCTGTCGCCGATCGAACGCTTCGGAATGTTGCCATCCGCCAGCATCGCATTGAGCGCGGCGCGCGCACGGCCCACCCGGCTCTTGATCGTGCCCACCGCACAGTCGCAGATCGTCGCGGCTTCTTCGTAGGAAAAGCCGCCCGCACCCACGAGCAGCAGCGCTTCGCGCCGCTCGGGCGGCAGCGTCAGCAGCGCCCGGTGCATGTCGGACAGGTGGATCGGTTCTTCCTGTCCCGCCGGTGCGGTCAGGACGCGCTCGGCGACGGTCTCGTCATATTCGCCGCGAAAGCGGTTGCGGCGCATGTCGGTGAGATAGGCATTGCGAAGGATCACGAAGGTCCATGCGCGCATGCTGGTGCCGGGCTGGAAGCGCTCCTGCGCCGCCCATGCCTTGAGCAGCGTTTCCTGGACCAGATCGTCGGCCATGTCGGCGCGTCCGCACAGGCCGCGCGCGAAAGCGCGCAGGTGAGGGACGACCTCGGTCAGTTCCCGTTTGAAGTCGGCTTTGTCCGCTGCCGTCCGTTCGTGGTCCGACATCAGTCCTTTACATCCAGCTTGTCGAGCAGGTCCTGGAAACTGTCGGGGAGGGGCTCTTCAACCACGGAGTCATAGAGTTGGCGCAGGCCGTTCGCCCAATCCGGATCCTGTTCCTTCCCCGGAGCAGATGGATGTGGCGGCGGCCCGCCAGCGGGCGCCCGCTGCGGAGTGTTCGGCGTATCTGAGCTCATGGCTTGAAGACTGCTACCCTTTTCGTATGTCACCGGCAGGATGCCCTACCAGCATCTTTCGATCCCGCAATGTGCTTCGCACAACGCATGGGACGATGTCGAGTTCCCTTGCTTTGTGCAATGGAACAATTAGGCCCCCGCGGCATAGTAAGCGTTACTATGGGACCGGGCAAACCGTCAGGGGCAGGAAGCTGGTAAGCGAAGAACTCCAACGCAAAGGGCGCCGCAGGCGTTGGCTGATCGACTATCCGCGCGGAATCCCGGTGCTGATCTTCGTCCTGGTCACTGCCATAACCGTGCTCAGCGTCTTCGCGATCGAGCGCGGCGAGGCGCAGCGCGATGCCGCGGATGTCGCGCGCAAGGCGCAGGCGATGACTTCGGCGATCGAACGCCGCGCTTATACCAGTTCGGCCTACCTGCGTGCCGGCGCCGCGCTGCTGTCGACGCAGGACGAGATCACGCCCGAACTGTTTCGCCGCTTCGTTTCCGAATTGCGGTTGGATGCCAATTACCGCGGGGCAGAGGGGATCGGCTGGGCCCCGGTCGTCACTGCGGCCGAACTGCCTGAATTCGAAGCCCGGCTGAGCCGCAGCCGCGTGGAAGAACAGCGGGTGTCGCCGACCCTGGCCGAACAGCCGCGCGACATGCTCACTCCGATCCTCTACCTGCAGCCCGACACAGTGCGCAATCGCCGCGCACTCGGCTACGACATGTATTCGGAACCCATCCGCCGGGCCGCGATGGATCTGGCGGGGGCGAACGATCGGCCCACTGCCAGCGGGCCGATCGTCTTGCAGCAGGAAGGCGACAGCGAGGCTGCGGGCTTCCTCATATATATGCCGGTGTTCGAAGGGCTGAGCAGCACGCGCGAGCTCAAGGGCTTCATCTACAGTCCGTTCAATGCCTCGCAATTCCTCAGCTCGGCCAGCGAACTGGTCAGTTACGAGGCGGTCGGGGCGCGCTTGCTCGATACGGATGCCACGGCGGAGGTCGCGATCGCGCATAGCAACAGCTGGATCGAGGGGCGCCCCACGATCACCCGCGAACTCAGCCTCGCCAACCGGTCGATGCTGCTCGAAGTGCAGTCCGCGCGCGAGGAAGGGTTGTCGGCCATGTCGATGATCACGCTGCTGTTCGGGCTGGCGGTCGCCAGCCTGCTGATGCTCGTGGCCCGCCTGCTGACCCAGCAGACGCTCGAGGATCGCCGCGCGATCAGCTGGTTCGAGGAACAGAACTCGATCCGCAACTCGCTGACGCGCGAGCTCAACCACCGGGTCAAGAACACGCTCGCAAATGTCCTCTCGATCGTATCGCTGACGCGGCGGCGGTCGCAGGACCTCGACGAATTCGCCGAAGGTCTCGACGGCCGCATCCGCGCGCTGTCGGCCACGCACGACCTGCTGACCCAGTCCGAATGGGGCACCACGCCGATCCGTTCGGTGGTCGAGGTCGAGCTCGCACCCTATGCGCGCGACCAAGACCATTCGCTCGATCTGGTCGGGCCGCATACCGAGCTGGCGCCCAACGATGCGCTGTCGCTGGGGCTCGCGATCCACGAACTGGCGACCAATGCGGCCAAGTTCGGTTCGCTCAGCGTCCCCGGGGGCGAGGTCGCGGTGCATTGGAGCCAGGTCAACGACACGCTGGCGAAAATCGAATGGATCGAAAGCAACGGGCCGCCGGTGGACAAGCCGCGCCGCCGCGGTTTCGGCACCGATCTGATCGAGAAGATCGTCGCGCATGAACTGCGCCACCCGGTCGAGCTCGATTTCTGCCCCGAAGGGGTGCGGTGCACGCTGCTGGTACCGGTGCGCGAACCGAGCGAGTTCGAACTGCGCCGCAAGGGCCCCGCGGCGGTCGGGCGCTAACAGCACGGGTTTCGCGGCCGCAAGTCTCCGCGCCGAGCTCTCGCAACCACATCAATTGATCCGAGAAAAACGCGGCCCGATCGCGCCGCGTCTGTGCCGACCGCATCGGCACGGTGCAGCCTTCGCGCTGCAGGCAAAGAAAAACCCGGGCCGCAGGGACCCGGGCTTTCAAAAACCGATTGCCGGCGGGGGTTAGCCCAGTGGGCGGCTCGAGCCGAAGAACAGCGCCTGGCTGATCGCGGCACGAACGGTCTGTTCCTGGAACGGCTTGGTCACGAGATAGGTCGGCTCGGGACGGTCGCCGGTCAGCAGGCGTTCGGGATAGGCAGTGATGAAGATCACCGGAACGCTGCTGATCGCAAGGATATCGTCGACAGCATCGAGGCCCGAGGATCCGTCCGCCAGCTGGATATCCGCCAGCACCAGGCCGGGCGTCTTCTGCGCGACGACTTCCTGTGCCTGCGTGCGCGTGGCAGCAGTGCCGCAGACTTCATGGCCGAGCGAGGTCACGAGGTCTTCGAGCTGCATCGAGATGAGCGGTTCGTCCTCGATGATCAGCACGCTGGTCGACGACTCGCGGTCGATTTCCGAAACCGCTTCCTGGGCCAGCCGCTCGATATCCTCGGCCGACATGTCCATGATTTCGCCCGCCTGGTCGGACGAGAAATCCTCCAGCGTGGTCAGCAGCAGCGCCTGCCGGTTCAGCGGGGTTACCGATTTCAGCCGGTCCTGCGCCGCATTCTCATGCGTGTTGTCGCCGACGGCTTCGGGCACTTCCATATAAGCGCTCGACCAGACCTTGTTGAACGCCCGGTACAGCGGGACGCGGCCGCCTTCGAGCGATTCCTTGAGTTCGCTGTCGGCCAGTGCGGCTTCCAGCGTGGCACGTACGAATGCGTCTCCCGTGGCCTGCGAACCGGTCAGTGCGCGCGCATAGCGGCGCAGGTACGGCAGGTTACGAGCAATTTGATCACCAAGCGACATTTAGACCCCTTCCTTAAGGTGCGCGCTTCTAACGTCCCGATGGGGGTTAGGTTCCTTGGGCCGATGCCGCAACCCGCAGGTTTGACATCCATGCCGTTTCAGGCCCATTCCGGGTGGTGGGGATTGCCTGTCGAGGACTGCCGCGTTGCAAGAAATTGCCGATCCGATTGCCTGTGTCGAGTGTCCGCTCCAGTCCTGTCCGGGACTGCGCCCGCTCGAGCCGAACCAATTGTCCTACATGCAGCGGTTCAAGGACGGCGAAATCGCGCTGCAGCGCGGCGATATCCTGATCGAGGAAGGCGCGTCGCATCGCCGCCTGTTTACCTTGCTCGACGGCGTGCTCATTCGCTCGCGTGCGCTCGAGGATGGGCGCCGGCAGATTCTCAATTTCATGTTCCCCGGCGATCTGGTCGGCTTGCAAAGCGCCTTCGACGAACCGGCGACCCATACGATCGAGGCGCTGATCGACGCGCGCCTGTGCCGTTTCCGTCGCGCCGATTTCGCCGATCTCATCGCGCAGCACCCGGCGCTGGGCTACGACATCACCTGGCTGGCGGCTAAGGAAGAAACCGCGCTCGAAGGCCATATCGTTTCGCTGGGACAACGCAGTGCGCGCGAACGGGTGACCTATCTCGCGGTCTGGCTGCTCGACCGGGCGCAAGCGACCTGTCTCGCCGATCATCACAATACGCTCGCGCTGCCGATCACGCAGGCGCAGATCGCCGACATGCTCGGGCTGTCGCTGGTGCATACCAACCGCACGCTGCGCCAGCTCGCGCGCGAAGGGCTGGTGGACTGGCAGTCGCGACGGATCCACGTGCCCGATCTCGATCACGCCGCCGACTATGCGCAGTTCGAGCGCAAGCAGGGCGGCGGACGGCCATACATCTGATTGTTTTTGCTTCGGAATGTCATTTTAGGCAAAAAATTTCACCCCGCTTGGGAACCCAGTTTCTGGCGGCGCGTATTCCTTATGTCACCGCCGAGACCCCCCCTCCCGTCCAAAGCGGCTGGTGATACGATCCCGAAAGGCCTCCGTTGCACGGCAACGGAGGCCTTTTTTCTGTCCGGCGTAGTTTCGGCAGGGTTTGTGATCCGGAACGCGCGCCTTGATCCGGCGCGTGCGGCCGCGTCTATCGCAGCGCGCCGCGCAGCCGCGAGATGATCCCGCGCGGCTTCGACTGGCGCAGCACGGCAATCAGTTCCTGCGCGTCGTAAGGCTTTTCGAGCGTGCAGCCCAGCGCGGCGATGTCCGCCGGAATGTCCTGCGGGGCGCCGGTCGAAAAGATGATCTGGGGGCTGTCGGCGCCCAGCGTGCGCACCAGTTCGGCAATCGCCCAGCCGTCGTCGCGATCGGCGAGGTGGACGTCGAGCACGATCGCTTCGGGACGCCCGTCGCGCAGGTGCTGCATGGCTTCTTCTGTCGACGCGCACAGCGCCACCCGGGCCACGCCTGCATCGAGCAGCGCCTGCTCGATCGTCATGCCGAGCACGGCGTCATCCTCGACGACCAGCACGTGGCCGGGCAGTTTGGCAGGGGCGGCCGTCTCGGGGTGCTGCGTCATCGTCTCTCGCATGGCTGGCGACACGGGCGCCGCTTTCGCCTGTCCAACGGGAGGCGGCCGGGCGCAGTTCCCGGCCCGCGTGCATTGCCGCCGGGCCGTGGCGCAATTGCGACAATCCCGCGGTCAGGAGGCAAGCGAGCGTTCGTAAATCGCATATTCGCGGTTGACTGTGCTGCCGATCGCATCGGCAATTGCCTTCATCCCCTGGTTGTCGTCGAGGATCCAGCCGATCTCCGCGCGCTTGGTCTGGTATTCGGCGATCGCCACCTCGCGGATCTGGCTGATCATCATGAAGGCCAGCTGGCTGGCGAGCCGCGAATTGTGCAGTTCGCGGCGCACCCCCATCAGCGGAACGCGCATGCCCGCACCGCTCGGCTTGCGCATCCAGCGCAGCAGGCGGAGCCAGCCCAGCGGCCACAGCCTGCCGTTCACCTTGCGCAGCACATCGTTGATGTCGGGCAGGGTCAGCATGAAGGCCACCGGCTTGCCGTCGACCTCGGCGATCAAATTGATCTGCGGATGGATGATCGGCTTCAGCTTCTTGCCGGCATAGGCGATCTCGGCATTGGTGAAGGGGATGAAGCCCCAATTGTTCGACCATGCATCGTTTAGGATGGCGAGGATGGTCTCGACCTCCTCGTCCCACCGCGACAGCTCGACCGGGCGCAGGCTGATCCGCTCGTTGCGCTGGCCCGACTGGACGATCCGGCGAATCAGCGGCGGGAACCCCACCGTCACGTCGAGATCGTAGGTCAGCAGCGTCTTGGCGCGCGCATAGCCCGCGCTTTCGATCCAGTGCTGGTAGATTTCGGGATGGTGCCCCATCATGATCATCGGCGCGTGGTCCTGTCCGCTCACGAGCAGGCCCGGCTCTTCCCAGATCGACATCGAAATCGGCCCGATCGCGCGGTCCATGCCCTGGCCGCGCAGCCAGTCCTCCGCCGCGCGCAGCAGCGCATGCGCCACCGCTTCGTCGGCGGCGTCGAAATAGCCGAACATGCCTGCGCCCGGGCCGAAACCCTGCTGGCGCGGCAATTCCAGCGCGAGGCGGTCGATATGCGCCGAGATCCGGCCGACCACCGCGTCGCCGCGCCGGGCCACGAACAGCTGGTGTGCGGCATGGCCGAAAAAGGGGTTCTTGGCAGGATCGACCAGTTCGAGCTGTTCGCCGCGCAATTGCGGCACCGCATGCGGCTCGCGCGATGCGAAGCGGCGGCCCGTATCGACGAAAAGGGCACGGCCCCGCTTGCCTTCGACCGGATCGATCACCACTTCACCATTCATTAGCGCACACCTCGTTCAGCTTGGATTAGCCCTGTGTGCGCTAGCTGATCTTTGTCAAGGAACCGCACCGCGCAGATCACTATGATCGCAACCCATCGCTGTAATGCGGGTGCGTTTTCGGCTAAGGGCCGCTCCAGGATACCAGACCATGAATGTTCAACAGACACAGATTTCGGCTGCCGATACCCTTTCGCGTCGCGAGGCGGGAAGCGGCTGGCATGCGCAAATCCCCGACGACAAGGCCATGCTGCGCGCCGCGCGCGACCTGACCAAGGATATCTCCGCCCACCGCGCGGACATCTACTGGGCCGACATGATCGCTTCGGCGCTGGTCGGCTATGGCGCGCTGGCGGGCGCGATCCTGACCGGCAGCCTGCCGCTGGCAATCGCGCTGGGCGTGGTTTCGGTGCTCGCGCTCTACCGCGCGCTGCTGTTCATCCACGAGATCTCGCATTTCCGTAACGGGGCGCTGCCGGGCTTCCGCACCGCGTGGAACGCATTGGTCGGCGTGCCGATGCTCACCCCGTCGTTCATGTATGAAGGCGTGCACACGCTGCATCACAAGCGCACGCAATACGGCACGATCGAGGATCCCGAATACCTTCCGCTGGCGCTGATGAAGCCGTGGAGCTTGCCCGCATTCGTGCTGATCGCGCTGCTCGCACCGGTCGCGCTGCTGCTGCGCTTCGCCGTGCTGGTCCCGCTGGGCGCGATTGTCCCGCCGGTTCGCCGGCTGACCTGGCAGCGGCTGAGCGCGCTGGCGATCAATCCCGATTTCCGTCGCCGCAATCCCGAAGGCGACCTGCGCCGCCGGGTGCTGCTGCAGGAAGCGGGCGGCATGCTGTGGAGCTGGGCGCTGATCGGCAGCGTCTTCGCGTTCGGCTGGAAGCCGCTGCTCGTCGCGCTCGCGGTTGCCTCGGTGGTCGCGCTGCTCAACCAGCTGCGCACTCTGGTGGCGCATCTGTGGGAGAACGAGGGCGAGGCCATGACCGTCACCGCGCAGTTCCTCGACAGCGTCAACGTGCCGCCCCCGGGCCGGATCGCCGAACTGTGGGCGCCCGTCGGCCTGCGCTATCACGCGCTGCATCACCTGATGCCGTCAATGCCCTATCACTCGCTGCCCGAAGCGCACCGCCGGCTGGTGGCCGAGCTGGCAACCGATTCTAGCTACCACGGCGCCAACCATGCCGGGATGGGCGTGCTGGTATCGCGCATCGCACGCAATACGATGCGCCCGCGCGGCTGAGGCATTCGCGCTTGTGCCGCTGGTCCTGCGGGGCCGGCGGCGCATCGCCGCAGCCGCCGCTCAGTCGATAAACCTGATCATCGCGATACGGCGCTCCGCGGGCAGGCCCGCAGCGATCTCGGCGTCGAGCTCGCTTGCCAGCCGCGGGTGCGCGGCCAGGTCCCCGACCTCGACGAAGCCGATCCGCGCATAAAAGGGGGCATTCCACGCGACATCGCGGAACGTGGTCAGCGTGGCTGCCCGAAATCCGCCATTGCCCGCATCGATCAGGCAGGCGCGCAGCAGTACCGCGCCGATCCCTTGTCCCTGCCAACGGGGCAGCACGTCCATCTCCTGAATATGCACTTCGCGCCCGCACGGCCTTGCCGCAAGGAAGCCGACGATGTCGCCCTGCTCCTCGGCGATGAGGCAGTGCCCGCGGGCGATCAGGCGGCGATGCTCATCCGCAGGGATCACGCGCGCCGAGTCGATCGCGGCGCTGTCGGGGTCATCGGCGAAAGCCGTGGCCGCCTCGCGTTCGATACCGGGGAGCGCCTCGGCATCTTCGGGGCGCGCCAGCCGGATCGAGAACGCGCTCATTCCTCGGTGCGGATCAGCACCGTCTCGCCGATCAACAGGAACAGGAAGAACGGTGCCCAGGCGGCAAGGAAGGGCGGGTATCCGCCGAAGCTGCCCATTGCGAGCGCGGCATTGTCGACCACGAAATAGGCGAAGCCCAGCGCCATGCCGATCACCGCGCGGACGAACAATTGCCCCGACCGGGCCAGGCCGAACGCCGCCACCGCGCCAAGCAGCGGCATCAGGAAAGCGGACAGCGGGCCCGATATCTTGTGCCACCATTTCGCGCGCAATTCGGCCGTCGGCCTCCCCGCGCGTTCGAATTCCGCAATCGAGCGGGTCAGGGTCCAGAAGGGTTCGGCATCGGGGTCGATCTTGGCAAGATCGATCTGATCGGGAGTCAGCGCTTCGCCCACCAACAGCGTATCGGGGGTGTCGGTCACGGCGTTCTGCACTCCGAAGCGCGTGACGCCCGACAGCTGCCAGCCCGGCGCGGCATAGCGCGCTTCCTCGGCCTCGACCTGCTCGGTGATCATGCCGTCGGCATTGCGTTCGTACCAGGTGACCTGGCGCATCACGATGCCCTCGCCCGACCCGGCGAGATAGCCGGCCGTCAGGATGTTGCCGTTGTCGTTGAGGTAGATATTGGTGCGCACGCGCTCCTCTTCGGGGATCGGCCCGTATTCGACCGCTTCCCACGCCTTGAGCGTCTCGGTCGCGCGGGTGACCACGCGTTCGTTGAAGGCGAAGGTGGCCACCGACACCAGCCCCGCGGTCAGCAGCAGCGGGGCCAGCACCTGATGCGCCGACAGCCCCGCCGCCTTCATGGCGATGACCTCGCTGTTCTGGTTGAGCGTGACCAGCGTGATCAGCGTGGCGAGCAGCACCGAATAGGGCAGGAAACGCGATACCAGCTGCGGGATGCGCAGCCCCGCATAGGTGAGCAGTTCGCCCTGGCCATTGCCTTCCACCGCCAGGATCTCGCCGCTGCTCGACAGCAGGTCGAGCATCATCAGAACCAGCACGAGGACGAACAGCATTGCCGCGATCCGCGCGACGAACATCTTCGCGAGGTACAGCGTCAGCGTGCGCGAGGGGAAGAAATCGAGCTGCATGGGTTCCCGCTATTCGGCTGCTGCCAGGTCGATCTTGAGCCGCCGGCGGCGGAATACGCGGCCGACGCGCTTGGCCAGCTTGTCGAACCAGATTTCGAGCGCACCGATCGCCTGCCCGCCGGGGACGTAGGCGACCCGCCAGTACATCCACACGATCAGCGCGGCGAACAGGAAGAACGGCCCCCACAGCGCCAGGATCGGATCGACGCGGCCCAGCGCGGCGACGTCTTCGCCATACTGGTTCACCTTGTGATAGGCGACCACCATCACGATCGACAGGAACACGCCCAGCGCGCTGCTCGAACGTTTGGGCGGCACGCCGAGCGCCACGGCCAGCAGCGGCATCAGTGCCATCATCACCACTTCGACCAGCCGGAAGTTGAAGCTTGCCTGGCTGGCGTCGCGCTGGGCTTCGGGGCGTTCGTCGCTCCACCCGATGCGCAGCAGTTCGGGCAGGATGTATTCGCGTTCGGCATCGCCGCGCGCGCGAAATTCCTCCACCGCGGGCAGGTCGATCGGCAGGTCGTGGCGCGTGAAGGTCAGCACACGCGGCGTCTGGCTGCCGGTGTCCTGCACGATCGTGCCATCGGTCAGCCGCAGGATGATCGTATCGGGGCTGTCGGTGGTGGCGAGGAAGGCGCCTTCCTTGGCGGAGATCGACAGCACCTGGCCGCGGTCGTTCGCGACGCGGGCGAAAATCCCCTTCAGGCGGCGGCCGTCGTCCTCGCTTTCCTCGATCCGCAGGGCCATGCGATCGGCCAGCGTGGTAAATTCGCCCACCTTGATCGAGGCGCCGAGCGCGCCCGAGCGCAGCTCATATTCCATCTGCTCGTAATAATAGCGGCTGACCGGCTGGATGAAGAACACCAGCGCGACATTGACCATCATCAGCACGGCGGTGATGGCGAACGGAACGCGCAGCAGGCGGCCATAGCCGAGCCCGACCGCGTGGAAGACATCGAGTTCGCTGGTCGTCGCCAGCTTGCGGAAGGCAAGCAGGATGCCCAGCAGCAGGCCCAGCGGAATGGCGAGGCTGGCATATTCGGGCACCAGCGCGATCAGCATCTTGAACACGACGCCCACCGGGCCGCCTTCGACCGCGACGAAATCGAACAGCCGCAGCATCTTGTCGAGCACGAGCAGCGACGCGGCGATGGCAAACACCGCCAGCATCGGCACGGTCACGAGCCGGAAGATGTATCGATCGATGCTGGGCAGGAATTTGAGCAAGGGGCCGCCGGTCAATTGTCTCCGCGCCAGCCCCTAGCGCGCTTTTGCCTGCAGGTCATGCCCCTTGTGCGGACGGGCCGCGCGGCGTCGCCGGTTCAGGCCTTCTCCAGCGTGCATTGCAGCGGGTGCTGGTTCTGCCGGGCGAAGTCCATCACCTGGTGGACCTTGGTTTCGGCAACCTCGTAGGGGAAGATCCCGCAGACCCCGACACCCTTCTGGTGGACGTGGAGCATCACGCGGGTGGCTTCCTCCATGTCCATCTTGAAGAAGCGTTTCAGGACGATGACCACGAATTCCATCGGCGTGTAATCGTCATTGAGCAGCAGCACCTTGTACTGGCTGGGCTTCTTGGGCTTGGCGCGGGTCTTGGTGGCAATGCCGACCTGACCGTCGCCCTCGCGCGAATCGTCGTCCTCGCCGGCAGCGCGGATGGGGGTAAGGGGGGGAATCTCGGCCATTGCTGAACCCATTATCGTAACGCTTGGGCAAATCGCAAGGCACGAGCGGTGAGCCTGTGCCTGTGCGCGCCCGCTGGGCCGCACGGATGCAGCCTGTGCGGCAGACGGAAAAAAGGGCCGGATGGCAAAACCATCCGGCCCACGGTGTCCAATTCGCCGGGCGAGGGAGAGAGGAGAGAGTGCCCGGTGGAATTGAAGCTGGAAATTCGGCCTCAGGCGGCCTTGCCGACCTTTTCGGCGGCCAGGCTCATGCGGTTCGACATCGGCGCGAACGCCTCGTTGACCAGCTTGAGCATGGCTTCGGTGTTCTTCGACGCAGTCGAGACCATGGCATCGAAATTGCGGCGGGCGATTTCGCCCTGCAGTTCGAAGAGCTCGGACGGCGACTTGATCGCGGTGAACTTCTTCATGTCTTCCTGGACGGTCTCGGCAGCCGACTTGGCTTCTTCCGCATAGCTGCGGCCCATGTCCTGCATGCCCGAAGCGAGGATCTTGCCCGATTCGACCACGGCCTCGAGATTGCCCTTCTGGAATTCGGCGGCTTCCTTGGTCATTGCAGTGCCCTTTTCGTAGGCGGCCTTGACGCGGGTCTGCATGTCGGCAGCCATGTTCTGCGCCTTGGCGGTGTAATCGGTGGTGTTAGCGGTCTTGGCAGTAGCCATGATGGTGTCCTTCAACTGGGAGATCGGGGCGGTCTTGGCGAGCGCCGCAGCCGGCGCCGCGGGAGTGGCCTGCTTCGCCGCCGGCGCTGCTTTGCGCCGGGCGGTCTTGGATGCGGCCTTTTTCGTCGCGGCTTTCTTCGGCTTTTTCGCAACGCTGGCGGGGCCGGCATCGGCTTCCACGGCCTTGGCGATGGCCGCGGTGCTTACTGCATCGCTTGCCGGCGCAGCCGCAGGCTCGGTCGAAACCTTGGCAGTCGCCTTGGCGCTCTTGTCTTGGCTGTCACCCATCGGGAACCTCGCTATGTTGCAGTGCACAAAATAGCCACTGCACCCGCGAAGTCAAGGATATTTTGTGCACTGCACAATAAAGCGCGACTGCGCCGGGCAGGGCCGGTTATCGCGCCGCGACGTAGCGTCCCGGCGCGTCCTCGATCACTCGGTCTCCGCGGCCGCCGGGCTTGCGCTTGCCCTTCGCAGCCACCGTGGCGGGATCCTGTTCGCGCAGCCATTCGATCCAGTCGGGCCACCAGCTGCCGGGATGCTCCTGCGCACCGTCGCGGAATTCGGCCAGGGTGCGCGGCGATCCCGTATTGGTCCAGTACTGGTACTTGCCCGAGCCCGGGGGATTGACCACGCCCGCGATATGGCCCGATCCCGCCAGCACGAATTTCAGCGGGCCGGCGAAATGGTCGGTAATCCGCCAGACGCTCTCGGCGGGCGCGATGTGGTCTTCCTTGCCCGCCTGGACGTAGGTCGGAGTCTCGACCAGGCCGAGATCGATCGGCGTGCCGTCGGCGCTCAGCGCATCGGGTTCGACCAGCCGGTTGTCGCGGTAGAAATCGCGCAGATATTGTTCATGCCACTTGGCGGGCAGGTTGGTGACGTCGCCATTCCAGTGAAGCAGGTCGAAGGCCGGGTAATCCTCGCCCAGCAGGTAGTTGTTGACCACGTAGTTCCAGATCAGGTCGGTGCCGCGCAGCAAGTTGAAGGTCGCCGCCATGTAACGCCCGTCGAGATAGCCTTCGGGGGTCAGGCCCTTGATCGCCGCCAGCTGCTGGTCGTCGACGAAGTTGCGCAGCTCGCCCGCCTTCTCGAAATCGACCTGCGCGGTGAAAAAGGTCGCGCTCCTGACCTTGTCTTGCTCGCCGCGGCGGTGCAGCACCGCCAGCGTCCCCGCCAGCGTCGTTCCGGCCACGCAATAGCCGATCGCGTGGACCGCCGGCACGTCCAGCCGCGCACGGATATGGTCGATCGCGTCGATCTGCGCACGGACGTAATCGTCCCACACCACGTCCTTCATGCTGGCATCGGCCGATTTCCAGCTGACCATGAACACGGTGACGCCCTGTTCGACCGCCCAGCGCACGAAGCTTTTCCGGGCGTTGAGGTCGAGGATGTAGAACCGGTTTATCCATGGCGGGAAGATGACCAGCGGCGTCGCCAGCACCGTGCCGGTCGTCGGCGTGTACTGGATCAGCTGGTAGAGCGGGGTCTCGTGCACCACCTTGCCCGGCGTCACCGCGATGTTCTCGCCCAGCGTGAAAGCGCTCGCGTCGGTATGCGACAATTGCCCGCGCCTCAGATCCGCGAGCAGGTGTTCCATCCCCGTGACGAGGTTCTCGCCCTGCGTTTCCAGCGTGCGTTCCATCACCACCGGGTTGAGCAGCGGGAAATTGGCCGGGCTGGCCGCATCGGTCATTGTCCGCGTGGTGAACCGCAATTGTTCGCGCTTGTCGTCGGACAGCCCGTCGATCCGGTCGACCATTTCGGCCACGCGCTCGGCCAGGAACAGATAGGTCTGGTGGATCAGCGCATAGGCGGGGTGCGCGCGCCAGCGCGGGTCGGCGAAACGGCGGTCGCGGCGCGGCATGTCGGCGGCGTCCCGGGCCTCTTCCTGCCCGCCGGCGCCCAGTCCGTATTGCGCCAGCACCTGCTGCCATACCTCCATCCCTTCCTGCCACAGCGCCTGCTGCTGCGCGGGATCGGCCAGCGGCATCTGGCGGTACCAGTCCTGCGCCAGCCCCATCCACCGCGCCGGGTCCATCCATGGCACCAGCGCCTGCGGATCGGCCAGCTGCTCGGCTTGGTATTCCAGCCACATCGTCTGCAGCTTCGTCCCGATCTCGGCCCAGTGGCGCATGTCCTCCGCCGAAAGCGGGTTGCCCCCCGCCGCCTCGGCCATCGGCGCGAACAGCGCGCGGGCGAATTTCGCCGGCGCTTCGAAAAGGTTGGTAAAGGGGTCGGGGCCGTCGTCGGTCATCATCGCTCCTGCCTGGTGCCAAGCGCCTGTTGGGGTCGCAATAGGATATTCCGCCTCCGCATGCACGCGCGCCGATTGCACCGGGGAGGTGAATAGGTAATCAGTGTGACTCGCCTACAGCCCGAAAGAGCCATGATGTCCGACGAATTCTACCGTATCAAGCGCCTGCCGCCCTATGTCATCGCCGAGGTCAACGCGATGCGGCACGAGGCGCGGCGCGCGGGGCGCGACATCATCGATCTCGGCATGGGCAATCCGGACCACCCGCCGCCGCAGCACGTGATCGACAAATTGTGCGAGGTCGCGGCCAAGCCGGGCGCGCATGGCTATTCGCAGTCCAAGGGCATTCCCGGGCTGCGCAAGGCGCAGGCGAACTATTACGGCCGCCGCTTCAACGTCGATCTCGATCCCGATCGCGAAGTGGTGGTGACGATGGGCTCGAAGGAAGGCCTGTCGTCGATGGCCACCGCGATTACCGCGCCGGGCGACGTGATCCTTGCGCCGAGCCCGTCCTATCCGATCCACACCTTCGGCTTCATCATCGCCGGGGCGACCATCCGCAGCGTGCCGACCACGCCCGACGAGCGCTATTGGCGCGCGCTCGAGAACGCGATGGACTACACCGTGCCGCGGCCGACCGTGCTGGTGGTCAACTACCCCAGCAACCCGACTGCCGAAACGGTCGACCTCGCGTTCTACGAACGGCTGGTCGCCTGGGCGAAGGAGAACCGGGTCTGGGTGCTGTCCGACCTCGCCTATTCGGAACTCTATTACGACGGCAAGCCGACCCGCTCGATCCTCGAGGTCCCGGGGGCGAAGGATGTCGCGGTGGAATTCACCTCGATGTCGAAAACCTATTCGATGGCCGGCTGGCGGATGGGCTTCGCGGTCGGCAACCCCACGCTGATCTCCGCGCTGACGCGGGTGAAGTCCTATCTCGACTACGGCGCCTTCACCCCGATCCAGGCGGCCGCCTGCGCCGCGCTCAACGGGCCGCAGGACGTGGTCGAGGAAAACCGCGCGCGCTACCAGAGCCGCCGCGACGTGATGGTCGAAAGCTTCGCCCGGGCCGGGTGGGATATCCCCACGCCGCCCGCCAGCATGTTCGCCTGGGCCAAGCTGCCGCCCGGTTTCGAGGAGATGGGCAGCCTCGAATTCTCCAAGCAATTGCTCGAACATGCCGATGTCGCGGTCGCGGCCGGGGTCGGCTATGGCGAGGAGGGCGAAGGCCATGTCCGCATTGCCATGGTAGAGAACGAGCAGCGCATTCGCCAGGCCGCGCGCAATGTGAAGCGCTTCCTCGCCGACCACGCGGGTCGCTGATGCGGCTGTTGCATCCGGATCGGTAGCATTTCCGCGTCCGGGCGGTTCTCAAACCTCGGTTTTTACTTAGTCTCCGGCCCGCATCGGAAAACCGAGGGGTCGCTTGATGAGGGGTGCGACATTCGCATGGCTGTCGACCAGCCCGGCTGTCCCGGTCCGATGGGATCTGGGCCATGCCGGCTGGGCGATGGAACACGCACCGGATGCCGCCAGCGCGTCCGCGGCGCTGCCGGGCGTGCTCGACTGGCGCGCCGCCAGCCGGCTGCGTGACTGGCATGCGCTAGCGGGACGCAGCCGGATCGTCGCGGTGGGGGTCGATAGCCCGCGGGAACGCGCGCGCCTGCTCGATGCCGGGCTGGGCGATGCGCTCTCCAGCCACGTCGCCTTCGTCGAGCTCGGCGTGCGGCTGGCGCGGCTGCGCCACGGCGAAAGCGCGCTCCCGCGGTCGCTGCGGGCGGGGCCGGTGACGCTCGACCTGTTCCACCGCGACGGGCGGCTCGATGGCCGCTGGCTGGGGCTGCATCCACGCGAATTCGGCCTGCTCTGGCGGCTCGCCGAAGCGCGCGGCATGCCGATCACCCGCCGCCAGCTGCTGCGCGATGTGTGGCGGATCGAGCATCCGCCCGAAACCAACTCGCTCGCCGTGCATGTCTCGCGGCTCCGGGCCAAGCTGGCGGTTTCCGTCTGCAGCTGGCTGGTGGAAACGCATCCGCAAGGCGGCTACCGGCTGGCGGCCCGGCCCGCGGCCATTCCCTGCGAGGCGCAATGCGCCTGACCGGCCGTGCCGCTGCCGGCACGCGGCAACTGGACATGGCCCGCGCGATGGGTACCAAGGGGCGCACAGTTGCGGAGAGAGGTTTCAGCATGCAGTTCAACGATCGCGTTTCCATCGACCTGGCCGATAATGGCGTGGCGCAGGTCCGCTTCACTCGCGGCGACAAGATGAACGCGCTCGATCCCGCTCAATTCGACGCGGTGATCGCCGCGGGCGAAGCACTGCGCACGATGAAAGGGCTGCGCGTCGCCGTGCTGTCGGGCGAGGGGCGCGCCTTTTGCGCCGGGCTCGACACCGCCAGCTTCGGCGGCGACGGCGGCGGATCGTCCAAGCTTGCCGAACGCGGCTATGGCAATGCCAACCGCGCCCAGGAAGCCGCGATGACCTGGCGCAAATGCCCCGTGCCGGTGATTGCCGCAGTGCACGGCGTGTGCTTCGGCGGCGGGCTGCAGATCGCCAGCGGCGCCGATATCCGCGTGGTGCACCCGCAGACGCGCATGGCGGTGATGGAAATGAAATGGGGCCTCGTGCCCGACATGGGGGGGTATGCCCTGTGGCGCGGTCTGGTGCGCGACGACGTGCTGCGCGAGCTGACCTACACCAACCGCGAATTCATTGGCGAGGAAGCGCTGCAGCTCGGCCTCGCCACCATGCTCGACGACGATCCGCACGCCCGCGCCACCGCGCTGGCCGAAACCATCGCCAATAAGAACCCCGAAGCGATCCGCGGCGCCAAGCGCCTGTTCCGCGTGATGCATGAAGAGGGCGAGGATGCGATCCTGCTGGCCGAGAGCGAAGAACAGGACGCCATCATGCGCCAGCCCAACCAGATCGAGGCAGTCATGGCCGAAATGCAGAAACGCGCGCCGGTGTTCAAGGACGTGTGACCGGGCCTTGGCCTTGGCTGATTGCGCGCGTTAACATAGCAATGAGGATCTGCGCCTAAGCACGCTGGTATGCAGCAATTCGGCCAAATCACTCGCCGCATGTCCGGATGGGTCATGCTCTGTCTTGCACTGGCAGTCGCGGGGTGTTCGCTCACCGATCAGACGCCAGTCTATCGCTATCGGCTGACCGTGGAGGTCGATACGCCCGATGGGGTGAAAACCGGATCGAGCGTGATCGAGGTGGATACCGAGGTAGCGGGCGGATATTCGATCCCGACACCCGGGCGGGTTACCAATCGCGTACGCGGCGAAGCGGTGACGGTCGATCTTGGCGAGGGGCGGGTGTTGTTCGCACTGCTGCGTTCGGAAGCCGACATCGATTGGGCGGGACGGGTAATGTACCGCCTTTCTCCGCAATACGCCGGCGAAAATGCTCTTCGGGACGGGTATCGGAACATGCTCCGGCACCGGCCGGAAAGGACCGTGCCGCGACATTTTTCGCGTGCCGACCAGGTGAATAAACGCTCGGCCTATCCGATGCTGGTCACTTTCGGCGACCTCGACGATCCTGCCAGCGTCGAACGAGTCGACCCCGACGATCTGGCCGCGACATTCGGCGAAGGGGTCAGGCTCAAGCGCATCACTGTGCAGGTTACGGACGATCCGGTTACGAGCGGGATTGGGCAGCGTCTGGGGTGGCTGAATCGAACAAAGGGCACCCTTTTATCGAGGCCAAGAGATACCCCGATCGGTCAACTCCCGATCGAATATCAGGTTGGCAAAATCTCGTTTGTTCGAAGTGATGGTCAATGAAGCGCTATGTTTTTCTCTTGCCGCTCCGATCCCAGCGTTCGTTCGCGACCCATGTCTTACCGCCGTGCCCAATCAATCACCCCGCCCGCGGGATAGCGCAGGCCGAAGCATAGCCCAGCCCGCGCTTGATCGCGGGGAACAGTCTGCCGCTGGCGGCGGCGAGCGTCATTTCGGTGCGGACGGGGCGCGAATGCTGCGCCTCGACTGCCTCGCCCAATTCGACCGCGCGGAGAAAATCGTTTTCGTCCGCGGTTATCTCGCTCGAGGCTAGGCCGCTTCGGTCGCGGGCTGCGACGCGGCGAGGAATTGCCGTACGAGGTGTTTGAGATGCGTCGGGAAATGGTCGAGCCCGGGGGTCTCGCCGATCGGCGCCCCGATTTTCGTGTCCGGCTTGAGCCGTTTCATGCGCCAGTTGGGAAATGCGCGCTGCGCGATTTCGGTCTGGCTCAGGATCTCGATCTGCGAATGGCGCGTGTCTTCGCCAAGCCGCGAAAGCAGCGCATCGATTGCGCTCCGGGAACCTTCGACGACCTGGAAGAAGCGGTTTTCCGCGAAGATCAGGAACCCGGTGAGATCGTCTCGGGAATTGTTTCGGGCCGAGGTTTCGATGATCTTGAACACATCGTCGGAAGCAAGGACGCTCGATGCCCTGCTCACATAGGCTATTTGCAACACCCGGTTCACTCCTGAATTTTCGCTATCCTAACCAGTCTGGCTTACCGAGCCGTTAAGAAATTGCCGGCCAGTGGGTGCGCCACGCCGCCGTTCTGTCACCGCTCCGCTCTTGGCCGCGGAGCTTCCCATCGCTGCAAATTCTCGGGTATCGCCGGCATCCCCATTGCGCTGCCCGATTGCGCGTGTTCAACACCGCAGCCGGTTCATCCAGGGGCACGATCGGGCTTGCTCCACGTTAGAGGTCATGATGTTCGATCGCCTGTCTGTCCTGCCGCAATATCTCCTGCCCAAACGCGGGCTGACCCATCTTGCCGGGCGCGTTGCCCGGGCGCGTGGGGGGCGGGCGACGACCCGGCTGATCCGCTGGTTCGTCGGAAAATACGGCGTCGACATGAGCGAGGCCGAAAACCCGGACATTGCCAGCTACGCCTCGTTCAACGATTTTTTCGGCCGCCCGCTGAAACCGGGCGCGCGGCCGCTGGCCGATGCCGATTTCATCTCGCCGGTGGACGGTGCCATCAGCCAGTTCGGCGCGATCGACGATCACCATATCCTGCAGGCCAAGGGGCATCGCTTCACCACGACCCAACTGGTCGGCGGGGACGCCGCGCTGGCGGGCCGGTTCCGCCACGGCAGTTTCGCGAACCTGTATCTCTCGCCGCGGGATTATCACCGGCTGCACATGCCGTGCGCGGGCCGCCTGCAGCGCATGATCTATGTTCCCGGCGCGCTGTTTTCGGTCAATCCCGTGACCGCGCGCGGCGTGCCCGGACTGTTTGCCCGCAACGAACGCGTGGTCTGCGTGTTCGATTCCGAAACGCATGGGCCCTTCGTGATGGTGCTGGTCGGCGCGACGATTGTCGGCAGCATGGCCACCACATGGCACGGGGTGGTCAATCCGCAGCGCACCGGGGCGATTGCCGAGTGGGATTATTCGGACCAGCCGGTCGTGCTCGAACAGGGCGAGGAAATGGGCCGCTTCCTTCTCGGATCGACGGTGATCATGCTGTTCGAGAAGCATGTCATCGAATTCAATGCGGACTGGCGCCCCGAAGGCCCGGTTCGGCTGGGAGAGGTGATGGGCACCAGGCCCGCCCGGTAACCCCGGTTCACGGCTACGCGCAGTCTCGGATCGGGAAACGCGCCGTGCGGTGCTCAGGCGGCGGCGGGAGCGTCGCCCTTCAGCCGCCGTGCCTGGAATGCGAAGCGCGCGGCCTTGCCGACATCCTCCTGGAACGATGAATTGACCAGTCCGCCGACGATCGAACCGACGAGGGGTACGACCATGCCCGCCCGGCTGCGGAAGCTGGTGAATGCGATCGCACGCGAAATCCGCTCGACTGCCTGATCGACGATCGGCGCGATGTGTTCGTGATCGGCATGGACGAGTTCCCCGACCGGGCCGAGCGCCGCTTCCAGTGCCGCAATGCGGTCCCGGCGCGCCTCGGGTTCGTCCACTGCGGCCAGTTCGAGGATCTGGAGGCGGAACAGCTTTTCTGCCGGGCCATCGCCCGTGTAGCCATAGGCGCGCCCGGTATCGCGGATGGCGCGCAGCGCAATGGCGATGGTGGCCGGGATGTCCGCGCTCATTGACAGCGCACCGCCCAGGCCAGCGGCGGCCCCGGTGGTCGCGCTGACGCTGCGCGCGGTGCGCGAGACCTTGCGTGCCGCCTGCCGCGCCGCCTCGAGATCGGCCGTATCGTGATCGAACTGGACGAGGCGCGGGGCGCCCGCCGCCCGGTCGAGCCCCTTCAGCACGGTTTCCACCAGGCCCTTCGGGACCACGCTGGCGATCGCTGCGCCGAACGGATGCGTCAGCCGCTCCAGTCCGCGCCCGAGGCGGGAAGGGGTGCTGTCGCGGAACCGGCGCTGCTCTTCGATGATATCCATGCCAACCGAATGGCTGCGGGGCGGACACGTTCCGGAACGGGGATGGTAATTCGGCAGCCGGCCGGTGGGTTCGCCGGTACGCCAGTTCCCCCGCGCTCGCTCCTTTAGCCCCGGATAGAGGCGACTCGCGCGCCGCTTACCTACAGCGTGGGCGATCGGCATGAGGGGCCCGCTCTTTGACCGCGTGGAATTTCTACCCTGCCGGGCGTGACCGGTGCAGTGCCTTATACTGCCGGAAGGTCACACATGTGCGGGCGTTGCCGGGGGCAAGCTGCGGGCTGCGCTGATCATTCCGGGAAGGTCACGCTTTTCGCAGGCGCGTAAAGCGGTCCATGTTCAGCCGAACACCGCCACGCATTGCATGCCGTCGAGCATCTGCTTGCCGTCGGCGTTCCACAGCCGCAGCCGTTCAGAGGAGTAGCCATGCGCAGCGTGCTGGCTGGCGTTCTCGCTCATCCACCAGCCGTCGCGGGTCGCGGGCGCGGGTTCGAGCAGGTTGAACGACCAGTTGACCGAGCTGATCGGCCCCGGGCGCTTCATCGCGCGCATTGCACCCGGCGGCAGCACATCGCCCAGCAGGATCAGCTCGCTCACCGGATCGAGGCCCTCGCGGTCGGTCAGCCGCGCCCAGCGGCGCACCACCGGTTCGCCGGGCCCCTGCTGCTCCTGCGCACGGAGGATCTCGAAATTGTTCTGGATGAAGGCAGGACCCTTGCCGTGCATCGCCGGTTCCGCCTCCTCGGGCGGACCGGGCCAGTCGGCCACCGGTGCGGCATCGTGCATCGCATTCGCCTCGCGCTCGGTGCCGAACAGCCAGAAGGCGGTGAGCGTGCATTGCCCCTCGCACCAGATCTCGCTGCGCACCTGCGCGACGTTGCGGCCCTGCCGGACGATCTCGCGGCGTAGCTCGGCATCGGGTCCGGTAGGGGCGACGAAGGCGACCTGGGCGCCGCGCAGGGGCGGCAGGTCGGGGAATGCGCGGGTAACCGCAGTATAGGCGATCAGCGCGGAGGCGCCGCCGTAGAGCGTGCGGCCCTGCATCCAGTGGTCGAGCCCGGAAAAGCGCGTGTCGCCGCCTGCTGCGGTGATCGGATCGAGAAGGTTGGCAATGCTCATGCGCAGGGTCATTGCCCCTATCCGGCCATGCGTCCAGACTGACGTTACGTAAGGCATCACTGGGCGATTGCCTTTGCCGCGGAGAATCGCTAGTGCCCCGCTTCCTTCCCGAGAGGGAGGGCGAGGCCCGATGGCGGAGTGGTTACGCAGAGGACTGCAAATCCTTGCACGCCGGTTCGATTCCGGCTCGGGCCTCCACTTCCCGCGCAACCCGCGAAAGTGCCGCTTTAGCTCAGTTGGTAGAGCACATCATTCGTAATGATGGGGTCACAGGTTCGAGTCCTGTAAGCGGCACCATTCACGGCCGAGGCCGAAAAGCGCCCAGCCCGCTCCAGCTGCATCGCCGAATGAAAGAGAAGAAGCGCGAGCGTGGTCCGGCATTTGCGCGCGAGCGTTGCGGCTCCGCCCGCCGTGTTGCCAAGTTATTTGGCCGATCACCCCGCCACGTCGGACATTGCCGGCGGCGAGTGGTCTAGTCCGACAGGGGTAGGGTCGAAATCTGCAGCGCCGCCCTCGGGAACCTCCGGAAGAAGTCCGCGCGGGCAAGTTCGGTTCCGGTCGCAGCGCACACATCCAGCAGATCCGGCGCCTTCGTCCACTGACCATCCCGCCAGCACCACGGCAGGGAATGCCTGGTGTCGATTATGACTGCAGTTCCTTCGAGCTGGTAATAAGCGATCTGCACGGCGCCCTCGTCTGTTCGGCGAGACGCCAATAGAAAATCGGAGGGCCGATACACCCTAGGATTATCACTTAGAAAGCCGGGCGGCGGGGACAGTTTGACGCGAGCACTGACGCGCTGGCAATCCGGGAGCAGGAGCGGCCGGGAAGTCGCGCGGTCAGGCGGTTTCCTTGTCCGAATATCCGAACCGAAGCGCGCAGGCTTCGTCCACCGGGACGGCTGGGCTGAACAGGTAACCCTGCCCGTAATAGCAGCCAATCTCGAGCAAGGTCCTCCTCTGCTCTTCGGTTTCTATGCCTTCAGCGATCACCTCGATACCGAGGCTGCGGCTCATCACGACCATGGCCTGAACGATGTTCTTGGACATCACCGAAGTGCATATGTCGCGTACGAAAGAGGCATCGATCTTGACCCGGTCGATCGGGAAATCGCGAAGATGGGTGAGCGAGGAATAGCCGGTGCCGAAGTCGTCGAGGGCGATCCTGATCCCGCGACTTCTCAATTGGTCCAGAACGCTTTTCACATTCTGGTTGTCGCCGACCATCAGCATGGTTTCGGTAATTTCCAGGGTTACCCATGCCGGATTGATGTGGTGTCGCTCCAGCGCCTCGAACACGCGGGGTACGAAGTCGCGGCTTATCAGGTCGGCTTCGGTGGCATTGGTGCTGACATATTGCACTCCGCCATGCGCGGCCATCAGGCTCGGGAGATCGCGCGATACGTTCTCGAACATTCGTACGCTGATCTGGCGGGAAAGGATGGGGTCCATGATCGCGGGAATGACGGCGGATGCCGGTATCAGCGTATCGTCTCCGGCTTTCAGTCGCATGAGCGATTCGAAACCGATAAGCCGGTTGTCGGTGATCTGGATGATCGGCTGGTACCCGGACTGCACCCGGTCCTCGCCCAGAGCCTGGGTTACGGTCTCTATGGCCCGCCTACGCTCGACATGCGGCAGTTCCATGGACGAGTTGTAGAAGTGGACCGTTCCCGGTTCGCGTGCCTTGCCATGATACAGCGCCAGATCGGCCTTGTGGATCAGCGCGTCGAGGGATGCGAGCGCCGTGCTCTCCGCAACGCCGCATGTCGCGCCGACACCGACACCGCCTTCTCCCAGGTCGACCGCCTCTTCGATCGTCAGCAGCAGGTTGCTGGCGAAGTCCTGAACCTCGTCCTCCGACATCGATAGCGGACTGAGCACCGCGAATTCGTCGCCGCCCCACCGGGCAAGGATCGCGTTTGCGGGTACGGCGTCTTCAATTTGCTTCGCAATTCGCCGCAAGAGCTTGTCGCCCGTCTGATGGCCGAAAGTGTCGTTGACGAACTTGAAGCCGGTAAGGTCGAACAGCATCGCGTAGAAGGTGCAATTGATCGCCGCGGCATCTTTCAGGCGCTCGACTGCACGCGCTTCGAACGCATTGCGGTTGAGCAGGCCCGTCAGATCGTCGTGACTGGCCGCATAGCGCAGGTCCAGCATCGCTTGGAGCTTTTCCGTAATATCGCGGACAGTACCGATCATCACGGATTTGCCGCCCTTGGCATTCTCGACGAACTCCGCGATTATCCGGGCCTGTCGTCTTTGGCCCCCCCGGCCCACGATCTCCGCGGTGAAATCGAGGTTCTTCCCTGTCCGGCGGGACTCCAGATAGAGCGCTTCGACGCGCTCGCGTTCATGCGGGGAGTAAAACTCGAGGGTATCGTCGAGCGTCATCGGACGCTGCTGATCCAGCCCCATGATCTTGTAGGCTTGATCGGAAAAGGTCAGCGACTGCGTCTCGACGTCGAATTCCCATGAACCCAGCTTCGCGATTTTTTCCGCTTGCTGGAATGTCCTGACGCTTCGTTCCAGCCTGCGATGCGACTTGGCCAGTTCGTCTCGCGCGGCAACAACCGCGTCGATGTTAAACGCCTCGACGATCGTCCCGACTGGCGATCCGCTGGAATCGACCATCGGAGAAGCGGTGTAGGAGACGTTGTAGAAATGGCCGTCCTTGTGGACGAACATGTCTTCGCCGCTAATCTGGTGGCGTTCGGGAAACGCCCGGTCGATGGGGCATTCTTCGATCGGGAAGGGCGACCCGTCGGGGTATTGGTGATGGATCAGGCCGTGGAGGCACCGTCCGACCGCCTCTTCGAAACTGTAACCGGTCAATTCTTCAGCAGCGCGATTCATGAAAGAACAGTTCTGCTGCTCATCCATCATGAAGATGGCCATCCTGGTGTTGTTCAGGATGGCATCCAGCCGGGAGCTGGTCCGTTCGAGGCGGTCCCTGATCGAGTTGAATTCGGAAATGTCCCGGATCGCTGCGAAGAAAACGAACTCGCCCTGGGATTGGATCAATTGCAGCGAGACCGAGACTTCGTAAGTGCTTCCGTCTTTTCGGCCGTGCACCGTCTCGAACGAAAGCCTGGGAACTTCTGCGGATAAAAGCGGGCCGACGAAGGCTTTGAATTCTTCTTCGGAGAACTCCGGCTTCAGGTCCCAGGGGTGCATTTCGCTGAGTTCTGCCAACGAATAGCCGAGGTTTTCGCGCGCACCCCTGTTGACCAGGATAAAGCGGAAGTCATCCGCGGCAAAGACGTAGATCTCGGACGCCGACTGCTCGACGACTTCTCCCAAACGATCCACGCCTAAAGTTGACATCCGAACCTCATCCTAGGGAGTCTGAGTATCGCAAAGAAGGTAAACCAAACCCTTCGTGCCTATCACGCGTAAGGCCTCGTTCCCGATTGACCGGCTGTATCGCTGCGTGCTCGCGGCGGGAGGGCCGCTATCGGCGATGGGGACCTCGTTCCGGTGCTGGTCCGGTCAACCCACGATTGAAGATTGTGCAGGAGGAGGCGGGCTTTGGGGGCCGGCATGCGCGCCCGCCGACCATGCTGAACCAGACGGCGCGGAAAGCCGGGGCGCCGAGCCGATCCGGCCACAGCGGCTTTTCGGGAAGCCACCGGCGGCCCCTCCGCGCGCAGGCGAGAGCGGCCTCAGGCGGGGATGAAGCAGCAAGGGTAGCCTGCAAAGCGGTTTCGACGAGCCGCCGTTCCCCATGTGGGTTCATTTCTGACAATCCCCAAAACCTAGCGGATTGCGACTCGTGTTATTATTATTTGAAACCAAGCTATCAAAAGCGGGAATCGGAAGCAAATTCCCGATATTTTTCTTACGATTATCCGAATAGGTGCAAGCGGTGTCATGCGCTGTCACTGGGGTGCGCTGGCGCCTGTCCTGCTTCATCCGACCTGCCGGCGCCTGGCTCATGCTGCCGAGGGGCAGGTGGACTGGCGGTCAGCCCAGTCTGTCGTGAGACATCCGTGATCAGGTTTTGGTTCCGGGAAGCGTCAGCCCGTTGCCGGGCCAACAGCAGCAGCTACGGACCGGCATGCTAGCCGTGCCGCTGTATAACTCTCGCCCGCGGGCCCGAAGCGGTCAATGCCGCTGGTCAATGATTGGATGATGCCTTGCCGGCGGCGCATCCCACGAGGGCGGGCTGGAAGCCAGCCGCGCCGCTCATGGGGCATTTATCATCCACGCACGCCGTCACGAAAGCGAAACGTGCCGTTTCAGGTGGTGGTCGACGCTGCCGAATTCGGATTCGAAGATCGTCAGTCGCTTGAAGTAATGCCCGATCGCATATTCATCGGTGACGCCATTGCCGCCGTGGATCTGCACGGCTTCCTGGCCGATCAGGCGCGCGGCCTGGCCCACGCCGACCTTTGCCGCCGAGGCGGTGCGCTTGCGTTCCTTTTCGCCGGCATCGAGCTTGATCGTGGCGAGATAGGTCAGCGAGACCGAGGTCTCATAGGCGGTATACATGTCGACCATGCGGTGCTGCAGCACCTGGAACTTGCCGATCGGCACGCCGAATTGTTTGCGTTGCCGCGAATATTCGACCGTCATCGCATGCGCGACCTTCATCGCGCCGCAGGCCTCGGCACATTGTGCGGCGATCGCCTCGTCAGTCACCTGCTCGATCAGCGGGAGCGCGGCGCCTTCTTCGCCGATCAGCGCATCTGCGGGGACCGAGACATTCTCGAAATAGATTTCCGATGCGCGGCGCCCGTCGACGGTTTCATAGTCGCGCGTGACGATACCGTCGGCCGATTTATCGACAATGAAAACGCTGACGCCTTCGCGGTCGCGGCGGTCGCCGCCGGTGCGGGCAGTGACCATGAGGTGGCTGGCCCAGGGGGCGCCGATGACCACGGCCTTGTGGCCGTTGAGGACGTAGCCATCGCCGTCTTTCTTCGCCGTCGTCTCGAGATCGGCATAATCGTAGCGGCCACGCGGCTCGGCATAGGCGAATGCGAAGACACGCTCCCCGCCGATGATGGCCGAAAGGTGTTCCTCGCGCTGGGCGTCGCTGCCGGCATGCTTGAGGAAGCCGCCGGCGCAGACCACGGTGGGAACGAAAGGTTCGACCACCAGGCCCTTGCCGAATTCTTCCATGACGATCATCGCATCGATCGCGCCGCCGCCAAAACCGCCGACATCTTCGCTGAAGGGCATGCCCAGAATGCCGAGTTCGGCGAGCTGCGCCCAGATTTCGGGGCGCCATCCGGCATCGCTCTCGATAGCAGCGCGGCGCGTTTCCCAATCGTATTGTTCACGGACCAGGCGCGAAAGACCGTCGCGCACCATGTCCTGTTCTTCGGTGAAGTTGAAATCCACGTGTCGTCCCTTTCCCGTGCCGTCCGGCGCTCTCAGAGCCCGAGGATCATTTTCGTAATGATGTTGCGCTGGATTTCGTTCGATCCGCCATAGATCGATGTCTTGCGCATGTTGAAATAGGTCGCCGCCGAATCGTGAGCGTAGTCGGGGCCGATCGGGTATTCGTTCGATCCCGTATCGTTGGCGATGCTGCCGTAATAGGGGGCCGAGTAGCTGCCGACCGCTTCGAGCGTGAGTTCGGTCAGGCGCTGCTGGATTTCAGTGCCCTTGATCTTGAGGATCGAGCTTTCCGGTCCCGGACCCTTGCCGGCCTGCTCGCCTGCAAGCGTGCGCAGTTCGGTGATCTCGAGCGCGGCGAGGTCGATCTCGAGCTGGCTCACCTTGCGGGCGAAATCCAGATCGTCGATCAGCGGTTCGCCATCGAGCGTTTCGTTGGCGGCAATTTCGCGCAGCTTTTCGACGCCGCGCTTCGAGCGGGCCACACCGGCGATCCCGCTGCGTTCGTGAGCGAGCAGGAACTTGGCATAGGTCCAGCCCTTGTTCTCTTCACCAACGAGGTTTTCGACCGGGACGCGGACATCGGTCAGCCAGGTTTCGTTGACCTCGTAACCGCCGTCGAGCAGCTTGATAGGCTTCACTTCGACACCTGGCGACTTCATGTCCACGAGGATGAAGCTGATGCCTTCCTGCGGCTTGGCGGCGTCCGGATCGGTGCGGCAGAGGAAGAAGCCCCAGTCGGCATATTGCGCCAGCGTGGTCCAGGTCTTCTGGCCGTTGATGACGTAGTGATCGCCGTCGCGCACCGCCGTGGTCTTGAGCGAGGCAAGGTCGGAACCCGCGCCGGGTTCGGAATAACCCTGGCACCACCATACTTCGCCGCTGCGGATGCCCGGGAGGTGCCGCGCCTTCTGCTCTTCGCTGCCGAAGGTGTAGATCACCGGCCCGACCATGGAGACGCCGAACGGCAGCGGCATGATCGCATTGACCCGCGCGTTCTCCTCGGACCAGATGTAGCGCTGGGTAGGCGTCCAGCCCGTGCCGCCATACTCGACCGGCCAGGCAGGAACCGACCAGCCCTTTTCGCCGAGGACCTTGTGCCAAGCGAGAAAATCCTCGCGCGAGAGGTCTTCGCGCAGGCCCACGTCGCCAAGGTGCTTGGGGTAATTTTCTTCGATGAAGGCGCGCACTTCGTCGCGGAAGGCCTGCTCTTCAGGGGTGAATTCGAGGTTCATATGCTCAAGCTCCGGTTTCCATCCGCTAAGGCTCGGAATTCCCCGTCCAGTTTCTACCGGGTCGGACCATTCGGCTAGGTGAAGGTCTTCGCGAAGCGCGGCGCCTTTGACAAGTGCAAGCTCGACAAATCCTATCTGAAGCGCGTGCAATCTACGCTTTCGCCCGCTCGATCACGGCGGCCGGGGCCAGCTTCGCGCCGGGCCCCGGCCGTATGGTCACTTGAGCGGCAGGATGCGGCCGATGATGTAATCCGCGGCTTCCTCGGGGGTCATTTCGACCGTGTTGACCCGGATCTCCGGGTCTTCGGGAGGCTCATATGGGCTGTCGATCCCGGTGAAGTTCTTGAGCTTGCCTGCGCGCGCCTTCTTGTAGAGACCCTTCACGTCGCGCGCCTCGGCCACTTCCAGCGGCGTATCGACGTGGATTTCGACGAACTCGCCCGCGTCGATCATGTCGCGGACCAGCTGGCGATCCGCGCGGAACGGACTGATGAAGGCGGTGAGGACGATCAGCCCCGCATCGGTCATCAGCTTGGCCACCTCGCCGATGCGGCGGATGTTCTCGATCCGGTCGCTTTCCGTGAAACCGAGATCCTTGTTGAGGCCGTGGCGGACATTGTCGCCATCGAGCAGGAAGGTGTGGCGGTTCATCAGCGCCAACTTCTTTTCGACTTCGTTGGCGATGGTCGACTTGCCCGAGCCCGACAGACCGGTGAACCACAGCACGCGCGGCGTCTGGTTCTTCATTGCTGCGTGATGATCGCGGGTGATGTCGGTCGGCTGCCAATGGACGTTCTGGCTGCGCCGCAGGCTGAAATGCAACATGCCTGCGCCGACCGTGCGATGGGTGATCTTGTCGATCAGGATGAACCCGCCCAGCGCACGGTTGTCGGCATAGGAATCGAACACGATCCGCCGGTCGGTGGTGATCTCGCACACGCCGATCTGATTGAGGTGAAGCGTCTGCGAGGCGAGGTGCGACCCCGAGCCTGACGGATTGTTGACGTCGATCTCGTATTTGGGTTCCGCCACGGTCACGCTGACCATCTGTGCGCCCAGCTTGAGCCAGTAGGCGCGCCCGACGACCAGCGGTTCGTCGTCCATCCACACGATGGTCGTCTCGAACTGGTCGGCGACTTCGGGCGGACTGTCGGCTGCGGCCAGAACATCGCCGCGCGAACAATCGATCTCGTCGGCCAGCGTGATGGTGACCGACTGGCCGGCAACCGCTTGGTCCAGGTCGCCATCCATGGTGACGATCGACTTGACCGTGCTGGTCTTGCCCGAGGGGAGCGAACGCAGTTCGTCGCCGGGTTTGACCGTGCCGCTGGCGATCAGGCCGGAGAAGCCGCGAAAATCGAGATTGGGGCGATTGACCCATTGCACCGACATGCGGAACGGCTTGGCCTGACTGGCGGTGTTGCTGACCTCGATGGTCTCGAGGTGGTCGATCAGGACGGGACCATCGTACCAGCGCGTGTTGCCGGATCGGGTGGTGATGTTGTCGCCGGCAAGGCCGGACATGGGAATGGCCGTGAAATCCTCAACTCCGATGCTGTCGGCGAATTTCCGGTAATCGGCCACGATCGCTTCGAACTTTTCCTGATCGTAGTCGATCAGGTCCATCTTGTTGACGGCCAGAACGAGGTTCTTGATGCCGAGCTGGTGACACAGGAAGCTGTGACGCCTGGTCTGGACCAGCACGCCCTTGCGCGCATCGATCAGGATAACCGCGCAATCGGCGGTCGAGGCGCCCGTCACCATGTTGCGCGTATATTGCTCGTGTCCCGGGCAGTCGGCGACGATGAACTTGCGTTTCTCGGTCGCAAAAAAGCGATAGGCGACGTCGATCGTGATACCCTGTTCGCGCTCGGCGGCGAGCCCGTCAACGAGCAAGGCGAAGTCGATCTCCTGCCCCTGCGTGCCCACGCGTTTGCTGTCGTTCTCGAGCGCGGCGAGCTGGTCCTCGAAGATCATCTTCGAATCGTAGAGCAGGCGGCCGATCAGCGTCGATTTGCCATCATCCACGCTGCCGCAGGTGATGAAGCGCAGCATCGACTTGTTCTGGTGCTGGTCGAGATAGGCTTCGATGTCGTCCGCGATCAGCGCGTCCGTCCGGTAGATGGGGTCGCTCATCAGAAATAACCCTCCTGCTTTTTCTTCTCCATCGACGCGTCGCCCGCGTCCTTGTCGATCACGCGGCCCTGCCGTTCGCTGGTGGTGGTGAGCAGCATTTCCTGCACCACTTCCTGCAAGGTGGCTGCCTCGCTCTCGACCGCGCCGGTCAGCGGGAAGCAGCCCAGCGTGCGGAAGCGGATCGAGCGTTCGGTGACTTCGGGCCGGTAGCCCATCACCTTCTCGAGCCGTTCGAGGTCGTCGGCCATGAACAGCCCGCCCTCATGTTCGTAGGTCGGGCGCTTGGCGCTGAAATAGAGCGGCACGATCTCGATGTTCTCGGCCATGATGTATTGCCAGATGTCGAGCTCGGTCCAGTTGGACAGCGGGAACACACGGATGCTCTCGCCCTTCTTCTTGCGCGCGTTGTAGATGTTCCAAAGCTCGGGGCGCTGGTTTTTCGGGTCCCAGCCATGGGTTGCCGTGCGGAAGGAGAAGATGCGCTCTTTCGCACGGCTTTTCTCCTCGTCGCGGCGCGCGCCGCCGAAGGCTGCGTCGAAGCCATATTTGTCGAGCGCCTGCTTAAGCCCTTCGGTCTTCCACATGTCGGTATGCAGCGGGCCGTGGTCGAAAGGGTTGATCCCGCGCTCTTCGGCTTCGGGATTCTGGTGAACGATCAGTTCCATCCCCGCATCACGCGCGGCCTTTTCGCGCAGCGCATACATGTCCTGGAACTTCCACGTCGTGTCGACATGCATCAAGGGGAAGGGCGGTGGCGAGGGATAGAAGGCTTTCTTGGCCAGGTGCAGCATGACGGCGCTGTCCTTGCCGATCGAATAGAGCATCACCGGCCTGTCTGCCTCGGCAGCGACCTCGCGCATGATGTGGATGCTCTCGGCCTCGAGCCGCTGGAGGTGAGTCAGGGTCTGGGGTTCGGTCATGTGGGGCTCCGTAACACTTGCCCCAGAGATAGGAGCGGATCGTCAGGATAGACCTCCCAAATGGGAGGTGATAGAAAAGCTTGTATGCGGATTCCCAATCTCGGCGAGACCGACCTGCTCGTGCCGCTCCATTCGGGGGTGTTCGACCAACCCATGTGGCAGACATTCCTCCGCCAGTTGCGGCGTGTCTGCGGCGCGCGGGGTGCGGCGATCCGGTTGGCGAGCGCGGGTGAGGGGGGCGATATCGCCTTGGGCGACGGGGCCCCGATTGCGGCTGTTACTGCCGCAATGCGCGAGGCGCGTGTGTATTCGGGTGGCGATCTGGACGGTCGCGAGGATGGCCTGCGCGCCGTCCGCGTGAGCGGAGCGGACATCGACCTTACCCTGTGCGTGCTCGCGGACAACGCGCCGGGGGCCGAAGTCGCCAGCCTGCTATCGGCGCTCATCCCGCATGTGCGCGTGGCGCTCCAGGTCGTCGCTTCGATCGAGCGCGAGCGCAACCGCGCTTCGGTCAGTGCGGAGGCGTTCCGGCGGATGAATTTCGGCTGGATCGCGCTGGACCAGCGTTGCCGCATCGTCGATATGGATGCGCAGGCAGAGCGCTTGCTCGAACGCTCGGGCGTGCTGCGCCGGGGGCCGTATGACCGGCTGGTCCCATCTTCTCCCGCGATCGATCGCCAACTCACCGCGCTGGCGAAAGCGATGGCGCGGGACCGCCGCCACCGACCGCGTGCCATCAACCTGGCACAGGATCCGTGGATCGATATCCTGGTGGCACCGATGCGGATCGATGCGCTCGCTCGCGAAAGCGAGGCGGTGGCAGTGGTCTATCTGCGCGGTGACCGGTCATCGAGCGCCGACCGGCACGAACAATTGGTCGATCTGTTCGATCTGACCCCCGCCGAAGCGCGGCTCGCCTGGTCGTTGGCGCAAGGGCTCTCGATCTCCGAGGCGGCGCAGGCGCACGGTCTGACGGTGGAGACCGCGCGCTATTACTCAAAGAAAATCTACGCCAAGACCGGCGCGCGCGGGCAAGTCGATCTGGTGCGCAACATCCTGACCGGCGTGCTTGCGCTGGCCTAGTCGGTTCGCGCGGTCAGCCCAGGCCAGAACGCGTCGGCCCCCGCATCGACCACCAGTGTGCCCAGACGCTTGCTCCAATAGGCGTCGTTCCCGTATTCGGACCGCCATTGCCACAGCCGCCGCGTCAGCGGATGAAGCCCGTATTCCTGCGTGAAGCCGATCGCGCCATGGACCTGATGGGCGACCGTCGTGCCCACCTCCACCGCGCGGTTGGCGCGCAGTTTCGCTGCGGCAATTTCGAACCCGGCATCCCCGCGCTCAAGCGCCTGTGCCGCACCGACGGCCGCGCAATTCGCGGCAGCCGCCTCGCAGGCGAATCCGGCGAGCGACTGCTGCACGGCCTGGAACTTGCCGAGCGGCCGGCCGAACTGTTGCCGCTCGTTCACATAGCCGACCGACAGCGCGAGCGCCGCATCGAGCGCGCCGGCGATCTGCGCCGTGCGCGCGAACGCCATCAGGGCGAAGTGCGCTTCGGTGCCTTCCCCGGCCGTCTTGGCAACGATCATAGCGGGCAGGTCGATGGCCAAGGCGTGGTAGCCGGCGAGGCGGAAAACGGTCAGCGCGTCCATCCAGTCACCGCCGAAACCGCCATCGGCTTCGGGCATCAGCAGCGCGGGCAGGCCCAATTGTTCGAGCCTGGCCCCGTCACGGTCCATCGTGGCATCCGCGCCCAGTTCGGCAAATAGCGGATCGGCCATTTCGGCCAGCATGCGCCTGGTGTCGCTCATCGTAGTCCCAGCCCCCGGGCGATGATGCCCCTGACGATTTCGCGTGTTCCCCCGCGCAGCGAGAAGCTCGGGCTGACCTGCAGCAGGTAGAAGCAGACTGCCTGCACGACCTGGGCATCGATGCGTTCCCAATCGACTGCGGCCTGCACCAGCTGCGGGATCGCCTGTTCGTAGGAATTGCCGAGGTCCTTGACCATGGTCGCCTCCAGCGCCGGGTCTTCGCCGCGCGCCAGCTTGGCAGCGACCGATGCGCTCATCAGCCGCAGGGTCCAGGCTTCCGCGGCCAGCCTGCCGACCAGTTCGGCCAGCGCGGGATCCTGCGCAGTTTCCGCATGGCGCACGAGTTCGAGGAACAGCACCATCGACGACAGATAGCGTTCGGGTCCCGACCGTTCGAGCGAGAGCTCGGCAGTCGCTTGCTTCCAGCCGGCACCCTCTTCGCCCAGCAACGCATGCGCTGGCAGGCGGACGGCGTCGAAGAACACCTCGTTGAACTCATGCGCGCCGGTGAGGTCGGTGATCGGTTTCACCGTCACACCGGGCGTATCCATCGGGATGACGAATTGCGACAGGCCCTGCTGGCGTTCGCTGCCCGCTTCGCTGCGTACCAGGGCGATCATGAAATGGCTGACATGCGCGCCGCTGGTCCAGACCTTCTGCCCGTCGATCACCCAATCCGAGCCATCGCGCCGTGCCGTGGTGCGGACCGAGGCGAGGTCCGAACCCGACCCCGGTTCGCTCAAACCGATGCAGGCGAAGGCTTCGCCGCGCGCGATCTCTGGCACCCAGCGGCGCTTCAGTTCCTCGTTTCCAAGCCGCAACAGCAATGGCCCGCTTTGCCGGTCGGCAATCCAGTGCGCGCCGACCGGCGCGCCCGCGGCAAGCAATTCCTCGATCACGACATAGCGTTCGAGCTGGCTGCGTTCATGCCCGCCGTATTCCTTGGGCCACGTCATGCCGAGCAGCCCGGCCTCGCCCAGCTTTTTGCTGAACTGCGGGTTTGCCTTGGTCCAGCAATTCGCACGGCGGACCGGGTCGCGCTCGCCATGCGCGGCCACCAGCGCACGCACCTGCTCGCGTAGCGCAGGCGCGCTGTCGGGCCAATCGACCGCTTCGGTCACGAAGGTCTGCATCGCTCTCCTCTTCGGTGTCTCTCTCCCCAATTTGGCGCCGCACCGCAAGACCCGTTGCATCGAGCAACGAATTTCGACAGTGTGAGACCAAGGGACGAATCCCAGATTTGCGCGAGGAGAGAGACGATGACCGACTACAAGAACCTGATCGACGGCAAGATGGTCGATAACGGCCAATGGCTGGAGGTGCTCAACCCCGCCACCGAACAGGTCGTCGGCCGCGTGCCGTCCTGCGGTAAGGAAGAACTCGACAGCGCCGTTGCAGCTGCACGCCGCGCCTTCACCCAGTGGAAGAAGACCACTGCCGAAGAACGGCAGCAGGTCGTCCAGGGGATCGCCGCTGCAATCAAGGAGAATGCCGACGAGCTCTACCGCTTGCTGACCAGCGAGCAGGGCAAGCCGCATGCGCAGGCGCAGCAGGAAATCTACGGCGCGGCGGGCCTCGCTGCCGCCCAGTCGACGCTCACGCTCGACGATGTGATCAACCAGGACGACGATACCCGCCTGTCGCGCACGCGGCGCGTTCCGGTGGGCGTGGTCGGCGGCATCGTGCCGTGGAACTTCCCAATCATGATGGCGATCCAGAAGATCGTCCCGGCGCTGGTCGCGGGCTGCACCATCGTGCTCAAACCGTCGCCCTTCACGCCGCTCACCACGCTGCGGGTGGCCGAACTGATCAAGGATGTCGTGCCCGCGGGTACGGTGAACATCATCACCGGCGAAGACACGCTCGGTCCGCTGATCACCGAGCATCCCGATATCGATAAGATTACCTTCACCGGTTCGACCGCTACGGGCAAGAAGATCATGGAAGGCGCCTCGGGCGACCTCAAGCGCATCACGCTGGAACTGGGCGGCAACGACGCTTCGATCGTGCTGCCCGATGCGGATGTCCAGAAGGTCGCCGAACAGCTGTTCTGGTCGAGTTTCTCCAACGCCGGCCAGGTCTGCATCGCCGCCAAGCGGATCTACATCCACGAGGATATCTACGACGACCTGTCGAAGGCAATCGCGGATTATGCCAAGACCGTGGTCGTCGGTGACGGTTCGCAGCAGGGCACGGGCGTTGGGCCGATCCAGAACAAGAAACAGTACGAGCGCGTGCTCGATCTGATCCAGGACGCCAAGGACAATGGCTACAAGTTCCTCACCGGCGGCGACAAGGATCCCTCGGGCACCGGCTACTATGTGCCGATCACCATCCTCGACAATCCGCCCGAGGATGCGCGCATCGTGGCCGAGGAACAGTTCGGCCCGGTCATGCCGCTGATGAAGTTCGCCAGCGTCGACGAAGTGATCGAGCGCGCGAACAATTCGGAATACGGTCTGGCCGGTGCCGTCTGGACCAAGGATACCGACAAGGGCGTCGAAATCGCCGAACAGCTCGAAACCGGGACGGTCTGGATCAACGAATTCATGCAGCTGTCGCCCTTCGCGCCCTTCGGCGGGCACAAGCAATCGGGCTTCGGTGCCGAATACGGCATCGATGGGCTGAAGGAGTTCACCTATCCGCAGGTGATCACGGTCAAGCGCGACGCCGCCGTCTGATCGATATGCTTACTCCGGACGGGGCGGGCCGAACCCGCCGCCGCCCGGGGTCAGCACCACGAAGGTATCGCCCGGCTGCATCTCGGCACTGGCGGTAGCCCCCAGATCCTCGCGCGACCCGTCCGCGCGCTCAACCCAGTTGCGGCCCGGCGCCGCATCATGCCCGCCGGCAATGCCGCGCGGCGCGACCTCCCGCCGGTTGGCGAGCATGTTGGCATGCATCGGTTCGAGGAAGGTGATCCGCCGCTCCACCCCGTCGCCGCCGCGAAATTCGCCATCACCCCCCGACCCCGCGCGGATCGCGAAGGCATCGACCCGCACGGGTAGGCGAGTCTCGAGGACTTCGGGATCGGTCAGCCGCGAATTGGTCATATGCGTCTGCACCGCGCTGGTGCCGTCGTGGTCCGGACCCGCGCCCGAACCGCCGCAGATCGTCTCGTAATACTGGTCGGTCCCGTCGCCGAAAGTGAAGTTGTTCATCGTCCCCTGGCTGGGGGCCAGGCGGCCGGTTGCCGCAAACAGCGTGTCGGTCACGACCTGGCTGGTCTCGACATTGCCCGCCACCACTGCGGCGCCGGGGCGGGGGTTGAGCATCGATCCTTCTGGGATCACCAGTTTGACCGGCCGCAGGCACCCGTCGTTCATCGGGATGGCATCGTCGACCAGCGTGCGCACGACATAGAGAGCGGCTGCCCGGGTGATCGATTTGGGAGCGTTGAAATTATCGGGCAGCTGGTCGCTGGTGCCGGTGAAGTCGAACACGGCCGAGCGGCTGGCATGATCGATCCGGATCGCGACCTTGACCACCGCACCATTGTCCATCGGGTAGGCAAACTCGCCATCGTCCAGTCGGGACAGCAGACCGCGCACGCTTTCCTCTGCATTGGCGAGCACGTGATCCATATAGGCGGAGACGACCTCTGCGCTCTCGTCGCGCGCTGCCGCCTGGAGCAGTTCCATCCCCCGGGTGCACGCTGCCAATTGAGCGCGCAGATCGGAAATGTTGCGCTCGGGGTTGCGCGCCGGATAGCGGGCTGATGCCAACAGCTCGCGCACGTCGCTTTCACAGAAGCGGCCTTCATCGACCAGCAACATATTGTCGATCAACACGCCTTCCTGTTCGATCGTCCGGCTCTCGGGGGGCATCGATCCGGGCGCGATCCCGCCGACGTCCGAATGATGTCCACGCGCGGCCACGAACGCATCGGGTTCGCGGCTGTCCTCGCCATAGAACACCGGGACGATCACGGTGATATCGGGCAAATGGGTGCCGCCGCGATAGGGATCGTTGAGCATGTAGGCATCGCCGCGCCTGAACCCGCGACCGTCACGGGCTTCGCCGCGGGCCTCGATCACGCGCGCAATGCTGTCGCCCATGCTGCCCAGATGCACCGGGATATGCGGGGCATTGGCGATCAGTTCGCCGGCCGCATCGAACAGCGCGCAGGAAAAATCGAGGCGCTCCTTGATGTTGACCGAGGTGGCGGTGGATTGCAGCACGACGCCCATTTCCTCGGCAATGGCCATGAACAGATTGTTGTAGATCTCCAGCCGGACGGGATCGGCGAGGGTCCCCGCCGCACTGCTGCGCGCCAAAGGTTCGTTGCGCTTCATGATCAGGCTACCCTCGACCGCCCGCTCCGCCTGCCAGCCGGGTTCGACGACCGTGGTCGAGGCCGGATCGATGACCAGTACGGGCCCCGCGACCGGTTCGCCGCAAACCATTGCGGCGCGGTCGATGGTCTCCCAACCGCCCGTGGCAGCCGTGCCCGATGATACCGGTTCGGCAACCGCTTCGCCAAGCCCGCCCGAAGTGCCGCTGGCTTCGACGCTGAGCGCTTCGACGATGATCGGGGCAGAGGCGTCCGAATAGCCGAAACGCTGGCGGTGGAGCATGCGGAACGCGGTGTCCATATCCGCGCGATCTTCGCAGTCGAGCGTGAGCACGCTGTCGCTGCCGGCAAACCGCAGCCGGGCGCGGCGTTCGAGAACGATCTGGTCAGGCGCGATGCCCTGTTCGGCAAGGGCGGCGCGGCTATCCGCCTCGAGCGCGCCGAGTTCGGCGGTGAAGTCTTCGGTCAGCGGACGCACGAGGCTGACCTCGCGGATCGCCTTTACCGGCGCGAGCCCGATGCCATAGGCGGACAGGATCCCCGCCAGGGGATGGACCAGCACTGTGCCCATGCCCAGTGCATCGGCCACACGGCAGGCATGCTGTCCGCCCGCTCCCCCGAAACAGGCGAGCGCATAAGTGGTGACGTCATGCCCGCGCGCGACGCTGATCTTGCGGATTGCATTCGCCATGTTGTCGACCGCGATGGCCAGGAAGCCTTCGGCAATGTCCTCGAGCGAACGGCTTTCGGGCAGGCCAGCGGCGATGTCTTCCAGCCGCGCGCGCGCCGCGGCTGGATCGAGCGGCTGGTCGCCATCGGGGCCGAAGACGCTCGGGAAAAACGCTGGATCGATCCGGCCGAGAAAGAGGTTGCAGTCGGTCACCGTCAACGGGCCGTCCTTGCGATAGCAAGCCGGGCCCGGATCGGCGCCTGCGCTTTCCGGGCCGACGCGGAAGCGCCCACCATCATACCGGCAGATCGAGCCGCCGCCTGCGGCCACCGTGTGGATCTGCATCATCGGTGCGGCGATCCGCACTCCGGCTACTACGCTGTCGGCAGTAAGCTCGTATTCGCCCGCGTAATGGGTGACATCGGTGCTGGTCCCGCCCATGTCGAACCCGATGAGCTTGCGATGGCCCAGCGGCTCGCTCGCCGCGACCATCCCGACCACACCGCCGGCCGGGCCCGAGAGGATAGCGTCCTTCCCGCGGAAGGCGCCCACTTCGGCCAGCCCGCCGTTAGACTGCATGAAGCGCAGGCTGTCGGTCTGCGGCAGGCCTGCCTGCAAGGCATCGGTATAGCGCCTCAGAACAGGCGAGAGATAGGCATCGACCACCGTGGTGTCGCCGCGCGGAACCAAGCGGATCAGCGGGGCGACCTCGTGGCTGACGCTGACTTGGGAGAAGCCTTCCTCGCGCGCGATCTCGGCGAGGCGTTCCTCATGTGCTCGGTAGTGCCAGCCGTGCATCAGGACGATGGCCAGTGCATCGAACCCGTCGGCCTGCAGCGCAGCGAAATGAGCGCGTGCCGCTGCTTCATCGAGCGGGGTCAAAACCGTGCCGTCGGCACCGACCCGCTCGTCGATCTCTATGACACGTGCGGGCAATTGTTCGGGCAGCAGGATATGCCGTGCGAATATCTCGGGGCGCGCCTGGTTGCCGATCCGCAGCGCATCGCCGAAGCCTCCCGTAATCGCGAGGGCCAACCGCTCGCCCTTACGTTCGAGCAGCGCATTGGTGGCTACGGTCGTACCGATCCGCAGTTCGGCGATCGGGCCCACCCCGTGACGGTCCATCAGCCGCCGCACGGCTTCGCTCGCGGCATCGTCGTAATGGCCGGGGTTCTCCGACAGCAGCTTGTCGGTCACCAGCCGTCCTGCGGGAGTCACGGCGACGACATCAGTAAAGGTCCCGCCGCGATCGACTGCGAAGCGCCATGCGCCCGAATTTGCCTTGGCATTCATGGCCCAGGGCTTTGCACGCATCGACGAGGCATTTCAAACGCCGCGACCCGCGACGCTGCCGGGACCATCGGATCCCGCATGTGCGTAATCCCCCGAACCGGGAATTAACTATTTAACATTAGCTATATTCGCGGGGCGAGCGGGGGTTCGCCGGAAAAAGACGGGGAGCCAGAATGTCGCAGCAGGCACTTTCGCCGAGATCGGCCGAACCGAGCCGGTTCCATGACGACGATTGGGCGCGCGGTCATGTGGCCGCGGGCTTCGAGTCGGTAGCGCATGCTTTTGCAGCGACCATCCGGTCGGGCGCGGCACTGGGCGCTGCCTGCACCATCATCCACCGCAGCGAAACGGTGGTCGATTTGCAGGGCGGCTGGCAGGATCGATCGCGCCAAGTGGCCTGGCAGGGTGACGATATCGCGCTGGTCTATTCGCTCACCAAGGGGGTGACCGGAATGGCTGCGGCAGTCGCCGTCTCGCGCGGCCTGTTCGCCTATGAAGAGCCGGTCGCCGATATCTGGCCCGAATTCGCCGCGCAGGGCAAGGGCGCGGTGACAGTCGGCGAAGCGCTATCTGAACAGGCGGGGCTCGCGGCTATCGATTTCAAACTCACGCTCGATACCATGGGTGACGAGGACGCCATCTGCGTTGCCATCGCGCGGCAGCAGCCCAATTGGACACCCGGAGACTATGCGGGCAACCATGCCTATACGCTGGGCTGGATCGCCAGCGAGCTGATCCGCCGCCGCGATCCGCAGCGCCGCAGCCTGGGCCGGTTCTTCGCCGAGGAAATCGCCGCCCCGCTGGGGATCGACGTCTTCATCGGGCTGGACGAAAGCTTCGATCGCAGCCGCATCGCCCGGATCGCTGGCTTCGGCGTGCCCGACCTGTTCCTGCACCACACCACCATGCCCTGGCCGCTGACGATCAGGATGTGCCTTCCCGGCACGCTGGCGTTCCGAACGCTCAACAACCCCTTGCTGCTGCAGGGGCCGGGGGCGCTCGACTGCGAGGCTTTCTGGCGGGCCGGGCAGGGGGCCGCCGGGGGGATGGCCTCTGCACGCGGGCTGGCCGCACTCTACCAGGTCTTTGCCGAGGGCGGGGAGCGCCTCGGGATCACCCGCGCGGTGATGAACAAGATTTCCTCGGGCCATCGCTATCCGCGCAAGGGCCTCAAGGACCGGATCCTCGCGCTCGACATGTATTATTCGCACGGCTTCGAGAAGCCGTTTGCGGATTGGGAATACGCCCGCAGCCGGAACGCCTTTGGCAGCTTCGCAGTGGGCGGTTCGCTGGCCTACGCCGATCCCGAGGACGAAGTCGCCTACGCCTGGATAACCAACCAGCTCGGCACCGGAAAATGGGACGACCCGCGCGAGAAGATCGTCCGCGACGCCTTTTATGCCTGCCTGGAGAACCGCTCATGACTATTGCCCAGATCGTTTTGTCGGACCTCCATCTGGGGGCCCGCGACAGCCTGCTTACCCATGTGCTCGGCGGCGGGGAAATCGCCCGCGAACCGTCCCCCGTGCTGGCGGCCTTCGCTGCGGGCCTGCGTGCGACGCTGGGGGATCGGGAAAAGCCCCAGCTCGTGCTGCTGGGCGATGCGCTTGACTTGGGACTGTCGCCCTTCGGCGATGTGTCGAAGGCGTTCCTCCAGCTGATCGATGCGTTTTACCCGGAAAACGAGCAGGAAATCTTCCGCCGGGACATCGTCTATATCGCGGGCAATCACGATCATCACTTGTGGCGCATGGCGCAGGACCACCGCTTCGTGACGCAGCTGCAGGACGGGCAGATCCCGGGAGATCTCGAACACATCACCCCGATCATCGGACAGCCGACGCACAGCTGCCGGCTGATGGAATCGCTGATCGCGCAGCGTCCGCACCTGGCCGGCGCTTCGGTGCGGATCGCCTACCCCAACTGGGGCCTGGCCGATGCCGATCGCAAGCGGGTGGTGGTCATGCATCACGGACATTATCTCGACGGCATGTATCGCGCGCTGTCGAACATGCGCGGCTTTCTCGAACAGACGCCCGCACGCCCGGCAACGATGCACCAGCTCGAGGCGGAGAACGGCCCGTGGATCGATTTCCTGTGGTCGGATCTGGGCAGCGCAGGCGAAGTCGGCGGGCAGACCGGTTCGCTCTACCAGACCATGCTAAGCGCCGGCGCCAGCCACGATTTCGCCGAAAGCATCGCGCGGCGGCTGACCGGCGGGTTGAACGCGAAGCTGGGCATCAATCCGCAAATGCAGCTGAAATACGGAATCACGCTCGACAATCTCATCCGCGCCGGGGTCGATCTGACCGCGGGACGCGCCGCCGAACGCCAGCGCGAAGGCTATGGCCACGTACTTGGCGAAGCCGAGATCGGCGACATTGGCTGGTATCTCGGGCAACCCATGGCTGCCCAGCTGCGCGAGGAACTTGGCGAGCTGCCCCGCGAATTGCAGTTCGTGTTCGGACACACGCACAAGCCGTTCCAGGACGAATTGATGGTCGATGGCTACGCCACCCCGGTCGGTGTCTTCAACACCGGCGGCTGGGTACTCGACGAACCGACGCTGATGCCGGTGCAGGGCTGTGCCGCCATGCTGATTTCCGACGAGCTCGAGGTCGCCTCGCTGCGGCTCTTCAACGACCCGACCGACGGCACGATGGCGCCGGTTCGCGTCGAAGGCAGCGGGCGCGTGTCGCGGCTTGTCGATTACGCGAGTGAAGCGGTGGCGGGCGCAGCCGACGAATGGGCCGCGTTCTCCAGCGAAGTACACGGGCGCATCGTCGCGGAAGCCGAACGGCGGGTCCGCGACATGCTCGACCAATCGAACCAAGCCGTGCGGGAGGCAGCAGAATGACTACCCAGAAACGCATCGCAAAGCCTCTCGACCAGGCGCAATCGCATTATACAGTTCTCGTCGTCGGCTCCGGCTACGGTGCGGGTGTTGCGGCTTCGCGGCTGGCCCGTGCCGGCCAGCAGGTCGCAGTGCTCGAGCGCGGCCGCGAACGCCTGCCGGGTGAATATCCGAACAAGCTCGCCGATGCGCAGGGTGCGATGCAGATCAACGCGAAGGGCGGGCGGATCGGTGAACCCGACGCCCTGTTCGAACTGCATGTAAACGACGATCAATATGCTCTGGTCGGCTGCGGGCTGGGCGGCACATCGCTCATCAACGCCAATGTCGCGCTCGAGCTCGACAAGCGGCTGCTCGACCAGGCGCATTGGCCCGCAGCCTTTCGTGACAACCGCAACGAGATCGACGGTTATTTCGAACGGGCGCGCGAAATGCTGGCGCCCAACCCCTATCCCGACAGCCATCCTGTACTGGGCAAGCTCGAAGCGCTCGAACATTCGGCCAAGGCGATGGGGCAGCGTTTCTACAAGACCCCGATCAACGTCACTTTCGAGGACAAGATCAACAAGTTCGGTGTTCCGCAGCCGGCCTGCACGAATTGCGGCGACTGCGTTTCAGGCTGCAATGTCGGGGCGAAGAACACGACGCTGATGAACTACCTGCCCGATGCCGCGAACCACGGGGCGGACATCTTCACGCAGGTCAAGGTCCTGTGGATCGAACGCGACGGACCGCGCTGGCGCGTTCATATCGAGCCCAATGGCGAAGGGGCTGCTCAGGGCCCGGGCAGCATCACGGCCGACCATGTCATCCTCGGCGCGGGCGCGCTGGGGTCGACGGAGATCCTGCTCCGCTCGCGCGAGAAGGGGCTGCCATTGTCCGACAGGCTGGGGAAGAATTTCTCGGGCAATGGCGACGCGCTGGGCTTCGCCTATGACAGCTACCTAAAGGCTGAAAAGCAGGGCGATACGCTGACTGCGCAGCCCCTCTATGCGATTGGCGTTGGCGCTTCGGATATCGCGAAGGATGCCTATCCGGGGCCCTGCATTACCGGCGTGATCGACATGCGGGCGACCGAGGATGTCACCGACGGGCTGGTTATCCAGGAAGGTGTCGCGCCAGGGGCCATCGCCACCGCGCTCGCGCCTGCATTCTTCTTTGGTGAGGCGCTGGCCGATGGGTTCACGCGGTTCGGCATGGACCAGGTCAAGCCGCGCCTGCTCGATGCCAAGGCAATGGGCGAGGCGGTCCAGACCGATCCGGGAAGCATCGCGCAATGGGCATACAAGGGGCCTATGGCGCGCACGCAGACCTATCTGGTGATGGGCGTCGACGATTCGGGTGGGCAGCTCGCACTCGAAGACGACCGGATTGCGATCCATTGGGCCCAGGCCGGCGAACAGCGCAGTTTCCGGCGCGACGACGACCGCATGGCCGAAGCCGCGCGCGCAATCGATGCGCAGTATTTCTCCGATCCCCTGTGGAGCGACCCGTTCGGCAAGAAGCTGATCACCGTCCATCCGATCGGTGGGTGCGGGATGGGTGACGATGCCGCGCATGGCGTGGTCGACGATACCTGCCGCGTGTTCGCCGGGACGAGCGGAGCCGAGGTGCACGAAGGACTCTACGTTTGCGACGGGGCGGCGCTGCCCGGGGCGGTGGGCGTCAATCCGTTGCTGACAATCACCGCAGTGGCCGAACGCGCGATCGAAAAACTGGCCCGGCGACAGGGCTGGCAGATCGATTACACGCTGGGCCAGGAAGCGCCCTTGCCGGCGCCAGTGGAGCAAGCCGCAGAAAAGCCGCACGCCGACCCAGCCCCCGAACCCGCGGCGGCCACGACCGGCCATGGCATGCGGCTCGACATCGCCAAGTGGGTGCCCGGTCACGCAATCGAGGCTGTGGCGCAAGCCGTCGAGAAAGCCGCACGGCATTTCAGGACCGGGGCGATCGATGAAGGCAAGGCAGCGATCCGCCAGCTGGTGATCGACCATCCCAATGCGATGAGCCCGGGGCTGTCGTTCACCGAAACCATGGCAGGCCACATCAGCGCCACCGGATGCCATCACCGTCCGTGCGGCCATGTCGAGCGGATCCGCGACGATTATGCCAATGGCGAAGCCTGGGGACGCAGCGAGGGCAGCGCGTGCGATTTCCGCCTGACGGTGACCACAGACAACCTCCATCGCATGCTCGAGGAGAAGGACCATCGCTCGCGGATCACCGGCGCGGTGACGGTCAGCGCGCTATCGCCCGATCCGCTGCCCGTTCGCGAAGGGACCTTCCGGCTGCTGGTCGCCGATCCCGAACGGGCGGAAAGCTGGACGATGCTTTACGACATGGTCCTCGAAGGACCTGGAGGCCCGGTTCATTTCCACGGCTTCAAGACGCTTGCGCAGCGCGGCAAGTCCGATCCGTGGACCGATCTGACCACTTTGTTCGTAACGCTGCGCACAGGCGAGGATGCGACGGGCGAACTGATCGGGCGCGGCGTGCTGAAGCTGGGCGTCGATGAATTCATGCGCCAGCTGACGACGATCGAAGTGCACGACAGCAATAGCCTGATCGGTCACGTGGTGAACCTGATCCCGCAGGCGCGCAAGGCGATCGAAACCTATTTCGTCGCCAAATATGCGGGCTTTTTCGCGATGACCACGTTCCGCGCCTATGGCGGCATGCTGGCAACGCTCAACGATTTCCCCGCCAAGGATGCGGCCGGCCTGGTCGCCCGCGCCTTGCGGCTACCCCCTCCCGAACGCCATGTCGTCCCGACCGCCGATGGCATCAACATCGGCCTGACCCGCTATCGCGGCGGCCCGCGCGGGCCGCTGGTACTGGCGCCGGGACTGTCGGTGCGCGCCTCCAGCTTCGCGACACCTACGGTCGAGGAAAACCTCGCCGAAAGCCTCGTCGCCCAGGGCTATGACGTGTGGCTGTTCGATTACCGCGCGAGCGCGGATTCGGGCAATGATACCGAGCATCCGCCCGAGTTCACGATCGACGACATCGCGCGATATGACTGGCCTGCGGCGATCCGCAAGGTCCGCGCTGTCACGGGCGCCGACAGCGTCCAGGCGATCGCGCATTGCGTTGGCTCGATGAGCCTCCTGATGGGTATCGGCGCGGGCTGGGTGTCGGGCGTGCGGTCGATGATCGCCTCGCAGCTGACGCTGCATCCGGTAACCGACTGGCTCAACTACATGAAGGCCGATCTCGGCCTCGTCGGCGCGCTGGAACAGGTGTCGATGCTCGACGGTCATCTCGATTTCGTCGGGCGGGGCACCGAAGAGGACAATGAAATCGATGCCATCGCCTACCAGATCCCGGTGCCCGAAGGGCAGGCCTGCAAGAACCCGGTATGCCGCAGGGTATTCGGGGTGTTCGGTCCGAGCTGGGATCATGCGCAACTGGGCCACGATACGCATCTGGCGCTGGGCAGCATGTTCAGCCGTGTTGCGCTGAAGCCGTTCGAACACCTGCAGGACATCATGCGGCAGGGGCTGGCCGTCGATGCGGCGGGAGATGCGATCTACACGACGGAGGATGCGGCGCGGCGGCTGGCGTTGCCAATCAGCTTCCTGTCGGGCGCGACCAACAAGCTGTTCTATCCCGAAAGCGGGCAGCGCACTCGGGTCTGGCTGCAGGACCGCAACGACCGCGAGCTATACCAGCAGCGCATCGTGCCCGATTACGGCCATATGGACTTGTTCATAGGGCATAGCGCGCATCGCGATGTCACGCCGGTGATCCTCGAACAGCTCGAATGGCTGGACGGCCGGGCGCAGCATGCGGCGGACCGCCACCAGGCGTAATCGCTCGCTTTTGCAGTGCAGCGGATAACGACCGCTGGCGCGCGCCGAGGGCTGGTATTGGAGCACTTGGCTGCGCTACGCAATTTTTCGCGTCGTGGAGGTTCGGCAGTTGGACAAGATGTTTCGCCGAGAAATTCTCGAGGCGATCGGGCACGGGGTTGTGTTCACCGATCCCGCAGAGAAGATCACTTACGCCAATCGCTATTTCTGCGAGATTACGGGCTATAACGAGAGCGAGGTGCTCGGGCGGACGTGCCGGTTCCTGCAGGGGCCCGAGACTGCGGCCGAGACCAAGTGGCGGATCCGGCAGGCGCTCGATGCGCGTACGCAATTCGATGGCGACGTCCTCAACTATCGCAAGAATGGCGATGCGTTCTGGAACAGCATGTCGATCACGCCGCAGTTCGGCGACGATGGTGAACTGATCGGTTATGTCGGGATCACGCGTGACGTTACCGAGAGCAAGGCCCGCCAGCTTCGCAATGAAGAGCTCGAGCAGCAGTTTCGCCTGATCTTCCAGAAGATCCAGGCGGGTATCGTGGTCCACTCGCCCGAAGGGGATGTGGAGATGATCAACCTGCAAGCTTGCCGCCTGTTGGGTCTTTCGCACGATGAAGATGCCGCACTGGGCGAATTCGAGGAGCTTACGCTCATGCTCGAGGACGGGACGACGCTGGCGAAGGAGGATTACCCGGCGCGGCAGGTGGCGGCGACGGGCGAATTCAAGCGCGGCCTGATCGTCGCTCTTGCACAGGACGGGCTGAAAGATGTGCGGTGGCTGTCCTGCAGCGCCTTTCCGATCTGCAACGACGCTGGCGAAGTCACGGTCATCGTATCCAGCGTGACCGATATCACCCATGCGCGCGAACAGCAGTTCGCGGCCCAGCGCGACCGCGAGCGGTTCGAACTGGCATCGCGCGCCGCGAAGAGCATGATCTTCGACTGGAACCTCGTCACCGGCGCGCTCTGGACCAACCAGAATTTCGAACGGATTTTCGGAACGCAGCCGCCGGCCGAAATGAATCTGGACAATGTCGCGCAGTTCGTCCTCGAGGCCGAGCGCGAGACTACGCATGGCCAGCTGCTCGAGGCGTTCGAGCAGGGCAGCGAACGGCTCGAAGGGGAATTCCGCTTTGCTCGGCCGCGGGGCGGCGTCGGGATCGCGCATGCGGAATTCATGATCCATTACAATGACGAAAAACCTGTGCGTATTGTCGGGGCGATCCGGGACCTGACCGAGCTGCGGCGCAAGGAGCAGCGGCTGGAAACCTCGGAAGAGCGGCTGCGGATCGTGGCCGAACTTTCGAGTGACATGCTGTGGGAACTCGACCCGCGCACCGACCTGTTGTGGCGCGCCAGCGAAGGGGTGGAGCGGCTCGGGCTCGATCCGTCGCTGGCCCCCTATTCGGGCGGCGTGTGGCACAACACCATCCTGCCCGAAGACCGACGGGAGGTGATCGCTTCCTTCTGCGAGGCGATCGAAGGCAAGGCGGATCGCTGGCGCGCCGAATACCGGATCGAGCGCGCGGACGGGTCACACCTCCTGGTCGAGGACCGGGCGGCGATCATCCGGTCGAAAGACGGCACGGCAATCCGCGTTGTCGGGGCGGTACGCGATATCACCGAAAGCCGGCGGCTGGAGGACATCCTGCGCGAGAACCAGTCGCTCGAGGCTCTGGGGCAGCTTACCGGAGGGGTGGCCCACGACTTCAACAACATGCTGATGATCATCATGGGCAATGCGGAGACACTGGCTGAAGATCTCGCCAGTCCGACGGACCGCGAACGGCTCGAACTGATCCACTCGGCGGCGCGCAACGGAGCCGAACTTACCAGCCGCCTGCTGTCCTTCGCGCGGCAGCAGCCGCTGGCCCCGCAACGGATCGATATTGCCGAACAGATGGCGCAGGCAGCCCGCCTGATCCGCCACGCACTGCCCGACCAGGTGGAACTGACGGTCGATGTCGAAGGCCAGGCGCTTTATGCCGAGGTCGATCCCAGCCAGCTCGACAATGCGCTGGTCAATCTGGCGCTCAACGCCCGCGACGCAATGCCGCGGGGCGGTTCGCTCTCACTGGAAGCGCGCCCGTACCGGGTCGAGGCCGGTCTGCTCGATTCCGTGCTGGAGCCCGGCGACTACATCCGGATAGCGATGGTCGATACCGGTGCCGGGATCGCGTCGGAGATTGCGCCACGCGTGTTCGAACCCTTCTTCACCACCAAGCCGATCGGCGATGGAACGGGGCTGGGGCTCAGCATGGTCTATGGCTTTGCCAAGCAATCCGGTGGCCACGCGCTGGTGGAAAGCAGCCCGGGCAAGGGGACGACGGTCAGCATCTTTCTTCCGCAGGCAGCCGGTGGACGGCCCGTCCCGCGCTCAAACGACGCAAGCCTGCGGATGGGCAGGCAAGATGCGACCATCCTGCTGGTCGAGGACGATACGCAAGTGCGCGACTACGTCGAATGGATCCTGAACGCCGAAGGATATTCGGTGCTGAGCGCGTCCGATGGCCGCGAGGCGCTTGAGATACTGGAGCAGCATGCGGAAATCGGGCTGATGTGCACCGATGTCGTCATGCCCGGGGGGATGGACGGTATCGAACTCACGCGCGAGGCACAGCGCCGCTTACCCGGCCTCAAGGTGCTGGTGATTTCAGGCTACGCAAGCGAGGCATCGCTGCGCGAGGCGCTCGATTGGAGTGATACCGCCTGGCTGCCCAAACCGTTCACCCGCCGTGACCTGGCGGGCGCGCTGGCGCAGATGGAGCGAAGCTGACCGCGCTCAGCAGTTGACGGATGCGGGCCGGGCGACGAACTTCGCCCTTTCGAAGGTCAGAGCGAATTCCACCGCGTTGCGGACCTCCAGCTTCTTGAAGATATTCGCACGGTGAACCTCGACGGTTCGCGGGCTGATATCGAGCGCGCGGGCAATTTCCTTGTTGCTGCTGCCATGCACGATCTGGTTGGCGATTTCGCTTTCTCGCGATGTCAGCCGCGCAATCAGCGATTTGCACGCTTCCACTTCCGCAACCTGCCGCCGCAGTTCCACCGACCGTTCGATATGCCCCGCGATCTTGTCTGCGAAGCTCTTGATCGACACCGGCTTCTCGACGAAATCGACCGCGCCGCATTTCATGGCTTCGACGGCAAGGCTCACTTCGCCATGCGAGGTTAGCATGATGACGGGGATTGCCTGCGCTTCGGCCGGGATCTTGCCCAGTACGCCCAGCCCGTCGAGTTCGGGCATACGCATGTCGAGGACTACGCAATCTGGAATCTCGAATTCGAGGCTGTCGAGGAAATCCACGCCGCTGCGAAAGGGACGGCAAACATAGCCGAACCGTTCGAGCCCGCGCACCAGCGTCTGGCGCACACCGGATTCGTCATCGACGATCGCGATGCGGTGTTTAGTGTCGTTATTGGCGTTCGTGTCCTGCGGATCAGCAGTCAATAGTTCCTCCACCCCTGCTCGGTCGTATCGGCGCATCGAGGCGCACAATACAACTCCTTTCCGGCCGGAACCTGCTCTTACCCCGCCCTCGAGCAATCGGCGCGCCCCGACAATGGATGTGGAGGTTAGCCGAATTATCATTAACATCGTCGGAACGCAAATTTGCGGCGCATAAACAAGATGCTATCGGACGGGGCCTAGGATGGGGCGCGGCTGCATTCTACCCAGCGAGATCGGGGGGCGACTGTTCGTGCAGCTTAACTTGCGTGGACGCTTCAGTCGTCGTTGGTGAAGGCGGCGACGGCGGAGATCGACATGGTCGGAACGCCCAGAAAATTCTCAGGACCGTTACTTGGGTTCTTAGCGAAGTGCGCTCGCGTAGCGTTAGGGGGCCATATCAGGACTTGAGCCAGGTCCTGATAAGGAAGGCCACCGTTCCCAGCACTGCGACGCTGGCGAGCCAGATTGCTGCCATCCATCCCAGCCGCTGCCACAGCGGGCGATCTTCGGGCTGCCCCATCAATGGTAGCCTTCGTCGCCCACCTTGCCGCGAAAGACCCAATAGGCCCAGGCGGTATAGGCGATGATCAGCGGCATGGTGATGGCAACGCCCACCAGCATGAATATCTGGCTGCGTTCGGGTGCCGCGGCATCCCAGATGGTGACGCCGGGCGGGACGACATAGGGCCACATGGTGAAGCCGAGCCCCGCCATGCCGAAGAAGAACAGCGCCAGGCTGAGCCAAAAGGGCTTGCTGTGGCGCTCGACCGACAGCGAACGCAGCAGGGCGATGGCGATAACTCCGGTCAGGATGGGCACGGGCGCAGCGAGGTATATCTCCGGCGCCGTCAGCCAGCGATCGGCATATTCGGGGTTGAGGAAGACGTTGTAGAGGCTGACCCCGCCCATCAGCGCGAGGGTGGCCCATGCCGCGCGCTTGCCCATCTGCCGCGCGTGGTGCTGGCCAGGCCCGTCGAGCTTCCATACCAGCCAGGTTGCGCCGAGCAGGGCATAGCCCGCCACCGTGCCGAGCCCGGTCAGCAGCGTATAGGGCGTCAGCCAGTCGAACCAGCTGCCCGCATAGGCGCGGTCGACCACCTCGATGCCCTGTAGCAGCGCGCCCAGCGTCATGCCCTGCGCCATCGCCGCCACGAGGCTGCCGCCGGTAAAAGCCGCGTCCCACAGCCGCCGATGGCCCGGATCGCGCCAGCGATACTCGAACGCCACGCCGCGGAACACGAGGCCGAGCAGCATGGCGATGATCAGCGGATAGGTGGCGGGCAGGATCACCGCGTAGGCCAGCGGGAAAGCAGCGAAAAGCCCGCCGCCGCCCAGCACGAGCCAGGTTTCGTTGCCATCCCAGACCGGGGCGATCGAATTCATCGCGCGGTCGCGTTCGGGCCCGACTTCGAAGGTCGGGAAGAGGATGCCGATGCCCAGATCGAACCCGTCCATCACGACATAGGCGAAGACCGCAAAGGCGATGATGAACGCCCAGATCACGGTGAGGTCGAAATTAACGGCCATCGGTCGCCTCCTCCTGATTGCGCGGCAGGGTGCTGGGGTCGCCCGGGTTCTGCGACGGCCCCGGGGTAATGCCGGCGGTACGGATGGGGCCCGTATCGCCGCGCTTGACGCCCTTCTCGCCGACATGTGGCGATTTGCGCATTAGGTGGAGGATGTACCACACACCCGCGCCGAAGACCGCGAAATAGACCAGGACAAAGGCAACCAGCGATGCGCCGACCGCGGGAGCATCGAGCGGGCTGGCTGCATCGGCCGTGCGCAGGAGATTGTAGATCACATAGGGCTGGCGGCCGACCTCGGTCGTGATCCAGCCGGCCAGCACCGCGACAAAGCCGCTGGGCGCCATGACCACCGCCGCACGGTGCAGCCATTGCCAGTCGTAGAGCTTGCGCCGGAACCGTGCGACGAGGCTCCACAGACCCAGCCCGAGCATGGCGAAGCCGATGCCGACCATGATGCGGAACGACCAGAACACGATGCCGACCGGCGGTTCCTCGTCGTCGGGAATGGTGTCGAGCCCGGCGAGCGGCGCATCGAGGTCGTGCTTGAGTATCAGGGAGGACAACTTCGGGATTTCGAGCGCATATTTGACGCGTTTCTCCTCGCTGTCGGGAATGCCGAACAGGATCAGCGGCGCCCCGTCGGGGTGGCTCTGGTAATGGCCTTCCATTGCCATCACCTTCTGCGGCTGGTGCTCGAGCGTGTTGATGCCGTGCATGTCGCCGGCGACGATCTGGATCGGCGCGACGATTGCCGCCATCCACATTGCCATGGAGAACATCTTTCGTGCGTGCAGGTTGGTGCGGTCGCGCAGCAGGTGCCAGGCGCCGACCCCGCCGACGACGAAGGCAGTCGTGAGGTAGGCGGCAGTCACCGTGTGGACCAGGCGATAGGGGAAGCTGGGATTGAAGATGATCTCGAGCCAGCTGTCACCCGGCAGATATTGCCCGTTGGCGCCGATCTCGTACCCCACCGGCGTCTGCATCCAGCTGTTGACCGACAGGATCCAGAAAGCGGACACGAAGGTCCCCACCGCGACCATCAGCGTGGCGGCGAAATGGAGCTTCTTGCCGACGCGGTTCATGCCGAACAGCATGACGCCGAGGAACCCGGCCTCGAGGAAGAAGGCGGTCAGGACCTCATAGGCCATCAGCGGGCCGATGACGGGGCCGGCAATGTCGGAGAAGACCGACCAGTTGGTGCCGAACTGGTAGCTCATCACGATGCCCGAGACGACGCCCATGGCGAAGGCGATGGCGAAGATCTTCAGCCAGTATTTGAACAGGTCGAGATATAGCTGCTTGCCGGTCTTGAGCCACAGGCCTTCGAGCACTGCGAGAAAGCTGGCGAGCCCGATCGAGAATGCCGGAAAGATGAAGTGGAAGCTCACCGTAAAGGCGAACTGGATCCGGGCGAGTAGAAGTGCGTCGACGCCTTCGAACATGACTTTTTCCCTATCTCTCTGCCTGTCTAGCGGAGCGGGGGGCTCGGGGCCCGTCCGATTTACGCAAGGGGTGTTGCATTGGATCGGCGCTCGGCGCGCCAGCGATAGAAGGTCTTCTCCGAAATTCCGATTTCGCGGCAACTTTCGCATACGCCCCGGCCTGCGGCAATGAGCGCCGCGATCCGGCGGCAGCGGGCGTCCTTGTCGGGGATGCGCGGCATCAGATCATCCCGCGCGCCATGTCGGCGGGCGGCACCTCGGACGGGCCGCCATTGGCCGCAAGCTCGCGAAAGGCGCGGTTCTGCGACAGGAACACCCGGCCGCTGAGCTCGGCGACGAAATCCGTGCGGTTCAACCGGTCCATGACCGGCCCCTTGACCTCGGACAGGTGCAATCCGATCCCGGCGTCGGCGAGGCGATGATTGATCGCCTCGAGGCTTTCGAGGCCAGAAGCGTCGATCTCGTTCACTGCGCTGCACATCAGGATCACGTGGCGGACTGCGGGCCGGTCCGCGACTTCCTCGAGGACATATTCCTCGATCCAGCGCGCGTTGAGATAGGTCAGGCTCTCGTCGATGCGGATCGACAGGACGTGCGGCACGGTGAACACGTCATGGCGGTCGATATTGCGGAAATGCTCGGTCTCGGGAACGCGGCCGACGATCGCAGCATGCGGGCGGCTGGCACGCCACAGATAGAGCAGCAGTCCCACCGCTACCCCCGCGATCACGCCCAGTTCGACGCCCGCCAGCAGAGTGATGACGATGGTCACCATATGCGCCGCGAAATCGGCCTTGGAATAGCGCCACAGCTGGCCCGGTGTCTTCAGGTCGACAAGGCTGAGCACGGCAACGATGATCGTCGCGGCCAGTGTCGCGATCGGCAGGCTGAACAGCAGCGGTGTCAGGAACAGCCCCGCCAGCGCGATACCCACCGCGGTATAGACGCCCGCCGCGGGCGTTTCCGCACCGGCATCGAAATTGACCACCGACCGGGCGAAACCACCGGTGACGGGATAGCCGCCCGAAAAGGCGCTGGCGATGTTGGACGCGCCGAGGCCGATCAGTTCCTGGTTCGGCGCGATCCGCTGGCGGCGCTTGGCGGCCAGCGTCTGCGCGACCGACACGCTCTCGACAAAGCCGATGATCGAGATCAGCAGCGCGGGCACCCACAGTTGGGCAATCAGGTCGGGATTGGTGGAGGGCAGGGCAAATGGCGGTAATCCCTGCGGGATCGCCCCGACGAGGTTGACCCCGCGCGCGCCGAGGTCGAGCGCGAGCGCCGCCACGATGGTTGCAGCGACAGCGGCAACCGGCCCCGCCTTGGCGACGATATCGGCGGCATGCTGCGTCAGGCCCAGCCTGACCAGCAGCGGCTTCAACCCCTTGCGCACCCAGAACAGGAACAGCGTGGCGGGCACCCCGATCGCGAGCGTCCAGGGATTGATCTGGTCGATGGCGGCGGCAATCCCGCCGAGCATGGCGGGCCAGGTATCCCCGCCCGCGCTGACACCCAATATGTGCTTGAGCTGGCTGGTCGCGATCAGGATCCCGCTGGCCGTGATGAAGCCGCTGATGACCGGATGCGACAACAGATTGGCAAGGAAGCCCATCCGCAGCAAGCCGAGCACTGCCAGCATGATGCCGGACAGCGCGGCGAGCGTGATCGCGGCTTCGAGATAGAGCGCCGTGCCCTGCGCTGCCACCGCACCGGCCGCGCTTGCAGTCATCAGCGAAACTACTGCCACCGGCCCCACCGCCAGCGTGCGGCTGGTCCCGAAGATCGCATAAGCCACCAGCGGCAGGATCGAGGCATAGAGACCCACGACCGGGGGCAGGCCCGCCAGCAGCGCATAGGCCAGGCTCTGCGGGATCAGCATGATGGTCACGACCACGGCCGCCACCAGATCCCGCGTCAGGACCGTGCCGTTATAGGAGCGGCCCCATTCGAGAATCGGGAAGTATTGCGCCAGCGCATGCGCGCGCTGACGCTGCCCGGGTGCGCTTGCCGGTGCCGCGCTACCTTCGGTGCCGGCCGGTTCCATCAGGCTGCGGTCTTGACCTGCGGCCGTGCCAGCCACTCATGGCCCTTGAGCATGCCGTTCCAGTAGATCCACGGCAGCGCCTCGGACTTGAGCAGCCAGCTGAGCCGGCGCGGACGGGTGCCGTCGATCAGCCAGGTGGGCAGGCTGGGCAGGAGCTTGCCGCCATACCCGAATTCGGCGAGCACGATCTTGCCGCGTTCGACAGTCAGCGGGCACGAACCATAGCCGTCGTAATCGGCGACCGGCTGCTTGCCGTCGAGCACCGCCAGCGCGTTGACCGCGACGATCGGAGCCTGCTTGCGCACGGCGGCTGCGGTCTTGGCATTGGGGCTCGACCCGGCATCGCCGAGCCCGAAGACATTCGGATAGCGCACATGGCGCAGGGTGATCGGATCGATATCGACGAAGCCGCTTTCGGCCTGCGCGAGCGGGCTGTCGGCAACGAACGCCGGGGCGACTTGCGGGGGAACGACATGGAGCATGTCGAACGCAACCGTTTCCTCGCCGGCTTCGGTTTTGAACGTGGCGGTCTTTGCCGGTCCGTCGACCGCGACAAGTGTCTGGTTAAGCTTGAGGTCGATGCCGTATTTCTCGACATATTCCATCAGCGCGGGGACGTATTCCTTGACGCCGAACAGCACTCCGCCGGCATTGCGGAACTCGACATCGATATCGCCCAGCACGCCGCGATCGGCCCAAGCGTCGCACGACAGGTACATCGCCTTCTGCGGTGCGCCCGCGCATTTGATCGGCATGGGCGGCTGGCTGAAGATCGCCCGGCCTGATCTGAGCGTACGAACGAGGTTCCAGGTGTAGGGCGCCAGGTCGTAGCGATAGTTCGAAGTGACGCCATTGCGCCCGAGCGTCTGTTCCAGCCCCTCGATCTGTTCCCAGGCGAGCCGTATGCCCGGTGCAACGATCAGCAGCCGATAGGCGATCGTGCTGCCATCGCGCAGCGTAAGCTGGTTGTCTTCGGGGTGGAAGGTCGCCGCCGCCTGCCGGATCCAGCGCGCGCGTTTGGGCATGACGCTGGCCATCGGGCGGCAGGTCACGGGCGCATCGAACACCCCGCCGCCGACCATGGTCCAGCCGGGCTGGTAATAGTGGTGTTCGCTCGGTTCGACGATGGCAATGTCGAGCTGGGGCCGTCGCTTGAGCAGCGATGCGGCGGTGGCGATGCCGGCCGCGCCGCCACCGATGATGACCACTTCGTGCGTGTAGCTGTGTGCCATACCAGATCTCCGGTTTGCGGGTGCTATTCGGCCAGTTGCGATGCCAGCGCGGACAGGTCGTAACCCGCGGCGCCGGCTTGCTCGAGGCGGTCGGCCACGCTCAATCCTTCGGGATTGGCGAGCGCATCGAGCGTGATCGAACGGGTGCCGGTGCGACAATAGGCGAGCACCTTGCCGCCGGCTTCGCGGCGGACCTGCCCGAAGGCGGCAACCGCTTCGGCAGGAAATGCGCCGCCGGCAACGGGGATATGGTGGAAGCGCATGCCGGCGCTTTCCGCCGCCGCGCGCATGACTTCCGCGGCGGGCTGGTCATCGTCCTCGCCATCGGGGCGATTGCAGACCAGCACGCTGAACCCGTCCTGGACCAATGCCGGCAGCGCTTCGGGCGAAAGCTGCGGAGCCACTGCAAAGCGATCGGTTACGCGTTTGCAGGTCATGCCGATCTCGCTTCGAACAGCCGGACCAGCGCCATGCCCGCCAGCATCGCGGCGACGAATATTGCGGCCGCACCCGGTTCGATCACCAGAGCGGCAATTCCGGGGCCGGGGCACAAGCCGGCGATGCCCCAGCCAATTCCGAACAAGGCGGCTCCGCCGATCAGGCGCGGCGTGAGATCGGCGCGGGTGGGAAGGTGGAAGGCCTCGGCCAGCCACGGCGTCTGCATCCGCGGAACCGCTCGCCAGACAACTGCCATGACGAGCACTGCCCCGCCCATCACGAAAGCGAGCGTCGGGTCCCACGCGCCGAACAGGTCGAGGAAGCCGCGTACGCGCGCCGGGTCGGTCATTCCGCCAAGTGCGAGACCGGCGCCGAACAGCGTACCCGAAACGAGGGCGGGGAGGGCGGGGCGGGTCATCGCAGCACCTCCATGCCCAGCGCATTCATCGCGGCGACAGTGGCGATGCCCGCCGCCATGAAGGTCAGCGTAGCAACGATCGAGCGGGCGGACAGGCGGCTGACGCCGCAAACCCCGTGACCGCTGGTGCACCCGCTGCCCAGCCGCGTCCCGATACCTACCAGCAGGCCCGCGACAATCAGGACCGGGGCGCTGGCGAAGCGGGCTTCGATACCGCCTTGCAGCATGGACACGACCAGCGCGCCGAGCGGTAGCCCGATAACGAATGTCCAGGCTCCGCTGCGGGCAATGCCGCTGCCGCCCAGCCCCGCCGCCTTGGCCGCAATCCCGGAAACGCCTGCAATACGGCCCAGGCCAAGCAGCATGACGGCCGCGGCAAGGCCAATCAGCACGCCGCCCGCAAGGCCGGCGAGCGGGGCCGCCTCGGGATAGCCTGGCAGCGTCATACCGCGTTCACCGGGATCTTGATGTAACTGACGCCATTATCTTCCGGTTCGGGCAACCGCCCGCCACGGATGTTGACCTGCACCGAAGGCATGATCAGCTTGGGCATGTCCAGGGTCTTGTCGCGGCTGGTCCGCATGGCGACGAAGTCTTCCTCGGTGACGCCGTCCTTCACATGGACGTTTTCCTCGCGCTGCTGCTTGACCGTGGTCTCCCAGGCATATTCGTCGCGGCCCGGCGCCTTGTAGTCATGGCACAGGAACAGGCGGGTTTCGTCGGGAAGCGACAGCAGGCGCCGGATCGAGCGGAAAAGTTCGTGCGCATCACCGCCGGGGAAGTCGGCGCGTGCGGTGCCGAAATCGGGCATGAAGATCGTGTCGCCGACAAAGGCCGCATCACCGATGATGAAGGCCATGTCCGCGGGCGTATGTCCGGGCACGTGCAGCGCGATGCCCTCGAGCTCGCCAAGGGCAAAGCTTTCTCCATCGTCGAACAGCTTGTCGAACTGCGATCCGTCGCGCTCGAAATCGGTACCGGCGTTGAACAGCTTGCCGAACACTTCCTGCACGCGGATGATCTCGCGGCCGATCGCCAGCTTGCCGCCCAGCCTCTCCTGCAGATAGGGCGCCGCCGAGATATGATCGGCATGCGCATGAGTCTCGATCAGCCAAGTAACTTTCAAATTATTCGAAGTGACATATTCGATAATTCGGTCGGCAGAGCCGTTCGAAGTCCGGCCCGAGGCCGCTTCGAAGTCGAGCACCGAGTCGATGATCGCCGCCTCCCCGGTCTTGGGATCATGCACGACGTAGGATATGGTGTTGGTGGCTTCGTCGAAGAAGCCGGCGATCGACGGACGGCGCGTCTTGTCGTCGCGGGCGCGCCCGATCTGCTGCGTGGCGTGGGCGAGTGGTTGGTCGGTTGCCATCGGACTTACTCCAATAAATTACATAAACTATGTATATGTATTGCACTATTGATGTCAAGTGGTAGGAAGGCGCGATGAGGCAGGACGCGCACAACTCCGGCGATGCATCTGCGGCCCCCTGCGCGGGCCTGCGGATCGGCGACATGGCCCCCGATTTCTCGGCGCGCAGCACTACGGGCGATGTCCGTCTGTCCGATTACCGCGGGCGCTGGCTGGTGCTGTTTTCGCACCCGGCTGATTTCACGCCCGTCTGCACTACCGAATTCGTCGCGCTGGCGCGTGCGGCGGGTGATTTCGCGCAGCGCGACTGCGCGCTGATGGCGCTGTCGGTGGACAGCCTGTTCTCCCATTTCGCGTGGCTCAGGATGATCCGCGACCGATTCGATGTCGAAGTCCGCTTCCCCATTCTCGAGGATCCGACGCTGGTGATCGGCCGCGGTTACGGGATGGTCGCACCGGGCGACAGCGACAGCGGCGCCGTACGATCGACCTTCTTCATCGATCCCGAGGGGGTGATCCGCGCGATGACCTGCTATCCCGCCAATGTCGGGCGTTCGACTCCCGAAATGCTGCGCATGCTCGATGCGTTGCAGGCGGTCGACAAGGATGCATCGCTGGCACCTGCGAACTGGCAGCCGGGCGAGGCACTGCTGGGCCAGCCACAGGCGGACCTCGAAAGTGTCTTCGCGGCCGAAGGCGAGGCCGACTGGTTCCTGGGCAAGGCCGGGGCGGGAGCGCGCAGGTGAACGATGACGATCTGGTCGCGGCGCTGAAGGCGGTGGCCCACCCGGTCCGCTTGCGCATCCTGCAGACGCTGTCGGGCGCCGAACGCAATGTCGGCGAAATCGACGACGCGGCGGAGATCGGACAGCCGACGCTGTCGCAGCAACTGGCGGTCCTGCGCGGTGCCGGGCTGGTGGCCACGCGCAAGGACGCGAAGCTGGTTTATTACCGGATCGACGAAACCAAGCTCGGCCACGTGACCGCCGCGCTGGCGCAATTCGCCGGCGAAGCGGTGGGGTCAGAAGCGCCGGTCCGTCGCCGCACTTCAGCGCCCGGCGTGGCCAATTTTGCCCAGCTCGGCTGAGCTGGGGCGAATTCCGAAACTCCCAATAAGCACGCTCCCCGATCATGGTCAGGGAGGCGGCGAATGGTGCAATTTATGCACCATCGCGCAGCAGAAAACGCAAATGAGAATGACTTGCAATAGAAGTTGCGCGGGCTTAGGCGGACGCTCCAAGCGAATCAGCAGGGCCCAGCACACGTGTTCCGAAAACTCCTTCCCGCAGTCATTCTCATCGCCGCGACTCCGGCCGCGGCAGGCACCCAGACACTGCCGCACGATCTCAGCGTATGGGGCATGTTCGCGCAGGCCGACTGGGTGGTGAAACTGGTGATGGTCGGGCTGGTCCTGGCCTCGGTCGCCACCTGGACCGTCCTTATCGCCAAGCATCTCGAGCTCGCCCGCCAGCGCAAGAGCGCCGAAGCCTTCCGCGACACGCTGGCCGACGCGGGATCGCTGGCGCAGCTCGATGCCGCGTCCGCCGCGCATCCCATCGTCAGGGAGGCGCGGGCGGAAATTGCCCAGTCCGCCGATGCTCTGGCGGATGCCGAGGGCCTGAAGGAGCGCCTCGTCTCGCGCCTCGACCGCTATGAAGCGAAAGTCGCCCGCAAAATGACGCAGGGGGTCACGATCCTCGGCACCATCGGGGCGACGGCGCCCTTCGTCGGCCTGTTCGGCACGGTGTGGGGCATCATGAACAGCTTCATCGGGATTGCGGAATCGCAGACCACCAATCTCGCCGTGGTGGCGCCGGGCATCGCCGAAGCCCTGCTGGCGACGGCATTGGGCCTCGTGGCCGCCATCCCCGCCGTGGTGATCTACAACCATTTCGCGCGTGTGATCGCCGCTCATCGCGCCGTGGTCGCCGATAGCGCGGCCGCCTTGCTACGCATCGTCTCGCGCGATCTGAGCCGCGGCACGCTGCCCGCGGTCGAGGGCTGACCATGGCGCTCAAACTTGCTTCGGACGGCGAGGACCTCGCGGTCGCGCATGAAATCAACGTGACGCCGTTCATCGACGTGATGCTGGTGCTGCTGATCATTTTCATGGTCGCCGCGCCGCTCGCGACCGTCGACGTCAAGGTCGACCTGCCGGTATCCAACGCGCAGGCGGCGGCCAAGCCCGAAACCCCCGTCTACCTTTCGCTACAGGCCGACGGCGCCATCCTCGTAAACGAGGACGCGGTGGAGCTCGGCGGGCTCGGCCGGGCGATCGAACAGGCGACCGCAGGTGACCGTGAGGAGCGCGTTTTCCTGCGTGCCGACAAGGCGATCACCTATGACGAGATCATGCAGGCCATGAACGCCCTGCGGGCTGCGGGCTACGTCCATGTCGCCCTGGTCGGCGCGGAAGCCGCCGGAGCGGCGCAGTGATCGATATCGGGGCAGGCCGCAGCCACTGGATGCTGGGAGGCGGTTTCGCGATCGCCGGCCATGCAGCCGTGCTGGCGGGCGTGCTCCTGGTCAACACTGGGCCGGTGGCCCCCCCGGTCGAGGATCCGGTGGTGCTGGTCGAGCTGCCACCGCAGGCGGCCCCAGCGCCTGCGCCGGCCGTTTTGCAGCCGGTCCAGCAGGAGGCCGACTACGTCCCGCCGCAAACCTTACCGTCGCGCGTCGAAGCGCCGCGCGTGGATGCACCTTTACCGCGCGAATTCGTCGCTACGCCGCCGCCCCCGCCGCCGCTTCCTGCCCAGCGCAGCGCAAGCCCGCCGCCGAGGCCCGCTGCCCCGGCCGCGCCGCCGCGCGCTGCCCTGGCGATCGCACCGGCAGGCAGTGGCACCGGAACCGCGGCTACCCCCGGCGACGATCCGAAGGCGAAGCGCGAGGAAGCCGACTATTATTCTCTGCTCAGCGCGCATCTCAACCGCAAGAAGCGGTACCCCAGCGAGGCCAAGAAGGCCCGCCAGCAGGGCGTCGTCACCGTTCGCTTCACCGTCCATGCGGATGGCCGGATCAGCGGCAGTTCGATCCGCACATCGAGTGGCCACGACCTGCTCGACCAGGCCACGCTCGACCTGATGGAGCGCGTCGCCCCGCTGCCCAGATTCCCGCGATCGATGACGCGCGACCGCGTCACGATCTCGCTTCCCATCGACTACTCACTACGCACGAAATGAGAGAAAGGTTTTACCATGAGGGATCGTAACCGGGGCGTGATCCGCCCGCTCAGCCTGCGCGGTGCCGGACGGGGCACTGCTGCGGCGATGGGCCTGTCGGCCGCGTTGATTGCCGGCGGTGCACAGGCGCAGGATGCCAATGGCGAAGACGAAGTCGTCCTCGACACGCTGCAGATCGAAGACGCCACCGCTGACGTTAACCCCAACGCCCAGCCGGGCGTACCCTACAAGGCGCGCACTTCGGGTGATCTGCGCCGCGTGAAGCCGCTCTCGGAAACCCCGCAGACGATCCAGGTGCTGACCGAACAGCAGCTCGAGGAACAGGGCGCAACCGACCTGCGCGACGTGCTCGACAATGTCCCCGGCGTGACCATCGGTACGGGCGAGAACGGCAACGCCTTCGGCGACCGTTACATCATCCGCGGCCACGAGGCCCGCAGTGACGTCTTCGTCGACGGCCTGCGCGATCCGGGCATGACCACGCGCGAGACTTTCGCAGTCGACCAGATCGAAATCACCAAGGGGCCGAGCTCGAGCTTCGCGGGTCGCGGTTCGACCGGCGGCGCAGTCAACTCGATCACCAAGAAGGCCAGCACCGATTACCAGTTTACGCGGGTGGACGCGGGCATCGGTACCGATGACTATTACCGCGTCACGCTCGACGCCAACGTGCCGCTGACCGATACGCTCGCGCTGCGTGCCAACCTGCTCTACGGTTACGAGGAAGTGCCCAACCGCACCTTCTCCGACCGCGAGCGTTACGGCGCCGCTGTGTCGGCCGCCTTCAAGCCCAGCGAAGTGTTCGAACTGGTGCTCGACTACTATCACCTGACGGCGAACGATACGCCCGATCTCGGCGGCTACGTTCCCCGACCGACCGGTACCGGCCCGGACGATGTAACGGTTTACGAACCGTGGGACGACGTGCCCAATTACACGCAGAACGGCGACTTCCTGGATTCGGATGTCGATACGGTCACCGGCCGCATCTACATCACGCCGTTCGATGGCTTCACGATCGTCAATTCGACCCGCTACGGCGAAACCAGCAATGGCTATGTCCTTACCGGTCTTCGCGGCGGTGCCTACGACCCGGCGACGGACACCTACGCTCCGGTCACGCTCAGCACGCATCAGGGCAATCAGGAAGTCGAATATTTCGTCAACCAGTTCAATGTGCTGGGCGAATTCGCCACCGGCACCGTGCTGCACAATCTGATCGTGGGTGCCGAATATTCGAACCTCCAGGTCGCCAATGGCACTTACGACCTGACCGCGAACGGCGCGACCAATTGCGTCACTGCCGGGCGCGGCGGACTAAGCCCGAATTACTGCATCACAGATGAGAACCGCAATGTGATCTTCGGCGAGAACGAGATCCACAACATCGTGCAGCGCACGATCGCGGATGGCAGTGTCGACAGCGATTGGCAGGTCGAGACGCTGTCGGTCTATGCGATGGACACGGTGGACTTCACCGACTGGCTGTCGGTCCATGGCGGGATCCGCATGGATGCCTTCAGCTACAGCAATGTGGTGACCAGCCGCGGCGCGGTCACGCCCTACACCTACAGCGATACGCTGTGGAACGGCCATGCCGGGATCGGGGTGAAGCCGCTTGAAGAAGTGTATGTCTACTTCAACTACGGCACGGCCAAGAACATCAACGGCGGCGAATCCGATCTTGGCGGCAATTGCGGCTACGGCGGCATCTGTGTCGACGACGGTACCGGCATCGGCGATGGCAGCCCGGAAAGCAGCGAGAGCTTCGAACTCGGCGTCAAGGCCGACCTGTTCGACGATCGCTTCCTCCTGACTGCCGCGGCGTTCCAGATCACCAAGGGCGACGTGTTCGAATCTGCCGGCGACGGTTACAGCGCCGGTGGCTCGCTCAACACCGGCGAGAACCGTGTACGCGGTCTCGAATTCGGGCTGGTCGGCAACATCACCCCGCAGCTGCTCGCGCAGGCGGCGCTGACCGTGATGGATTCGGAAATCACCGACTCGAACGACCCCGACAAGATCGGCCGCCGGCTGAGCAATTTCGCCAACACGCAGTTCAGCGGCCAGCTGCGCTACCAGGTCACCGATGCGATCGCCTTCGGCGGCACCGCGACCTACAAGAGCGCACAGTACACCGGCCAGCCGGACGATGCGGCGAGCTACGACAGCAATCTGGACATCTTCACCTACCGCGTGCCGGATTACTGGACCTTCGACGCCTTCGCGAGCGTGGATTTCAACCAGAATTTCGGTGCCCGCGTAAACGTGACCAACATCGGCAACGAGGATTATTACGTCTCGGGCTATCGCTCGGGCCACTTCCTCTACAAGGGTGACGAACGCCGGGCGACGCTGACGCTCACCGGCAAGTTCTGATACGGCAGGGCGCGGGCTTCGGCTCGCGCCCTTCCACTCTTGCGACAAGACGACACTGCCATGCTGACCATCATCGAGAACCTGCTTAACGATGAAGAGGTGTGCCGCTTTCGCGAGCGCTTGCATGCTGCCGACTGGCAGGACGGGGCGGGAACCGCCGGTACCCGCTCGATTGCTGTAAAGCAGAACCTCCAGCTCCCCCGGAAAGATGCCTTGGCGCAGGAACTGGGCAATGCGATCCTGCGGCAGCTCGGCCAGCATCCGGAATTCGTTTCTGCATCGCTGGCGGAGAAGATCTGGCCGCCGGTGTTCAATCTCTACCAGGACGGCGGACATTACGGCACGCATTCCGATGCGGCGCTGATGCGCCTGCCTGAAGCGGACCTGACCATTCGCAGCGACCTTTCGGCCACGCTGTTCCTGTCCGACCCGGGCAGCTACGACGGCGGCGAGCTGATCGTCGAGGAGCAGTTCGGCGCGCAGGCGGTCAAGCTGGCGGCGGGCGACATGGTCCTCTACCCTTCGTCGAGCCTGCATCAGGTGGCGCCGGTGACGCGCGGGCAGCGGATCTGTGCGATAACCTGGATCCAGAGCGCGGTCGCGGATACGCCGGCGCGCGCGCTGCTGTATGATCTCGATCAGTCGATCAGGGGGCTGACGCCCGAGCGGCCGAAAGACGATCCCGAGATCAACCGGCTGATCCACGTCTATCACAATCTGCTGCGGCGCTGGGCCCAGGTGTGATCGGCACGCGGCGGGCATTGCTGTGGGTGGCGCTGGCCATCCCGGCGGCGCTGATGATCCAGCGCTTCGCCAGCGGCGAGGCGCTGGCGATGGATTTGTATCATCCGAGCGGCGAGATGGCAGTGCGGCTGATGATCCTTGCGCTGCTGCCCGGTCCGCTGGCGGATGCGCTGGGGCACAGCCGCTTCCTGCGCGGCTGGCTGGCGATCCGCCGCAATTTCGGCGTGGCCGCATTCCTTTACGCGCTGCTGCACCTCGTATTCTATGTGCTCGACATGCGGATGATCGCCGCGATGCTCGATGAAGTGGTTATCCCCGGCATCTGGACCGGCTGGCTCGCCCTCGTCTTGATGCTGGTTCCGGCGGCGATCAGTTCCGACCGGGCCATGCGCTGGCTGGGCCGCCGCTGGAAAAGCTGGCAACGACTGGTGTACCCGGCATTCCTGCTGGCGCTGATCCACTGGCTGCTGCTCGATTGGCAGTGGGGGCCAGCACTCGTTCACTTGGCGCCGCTAGTGCTCGCCTGGACCTTACGTTTCGCGCTGCGGCGCCGGAAATCGCTATCGAGGAGTATCGCATGACCTTTCGCCAAAACGCCAAACGCTCTGCTCTTGCCGCTGCCGCATTCGCAGCACTCGGCCTTGCAGTGCCTGCGCAGGCCGATGGCGACGTGACCTGCAATGCCGGCCCGCAGAAGGCTTGGCAGAAGATGTCCAAGCTCAAGAAGAAAGCCTGGCTGGAAGAGTGGGAACTGCTCAAGATGCAGGTCGAGGGCGACTGTTACGAAGTCTATGCGCGGACGAAGGAAGGACAGTCGATCGAGGCTTTCTTCCATCCCGTCACGCTGAAGAAGCTGGTGGTCTTTCGCCGCGGACAGGAAATCTACCGCGCCGACGGTTTTACCGGATAGCGCTCGTTTGCGCTGTTCCGGCGCATTCTCGGCTCAGGGTCAGTCCCGGTCCCCGGCGATCACCCGCGCGGAAATTTCACCGATCCCGTCGAATACCGCGGTGGCGTGCTGGCCAGCGGCTATTTCGTGCACGCCGGTAATTGCGCCGCTCGAAATCCACCAGCCCGCCTGCGGATCGATGCCGCGCTCCGCCAGATTGCGCAGAAGGAAGGCCGCCGCGCCGAATGGCCCGTCGAGCATCGTCGCAGTCGTCGCACGGCCCTTTTCCTCGCCGTCGATCGCAAGCGTGACCCCGACCTCATCGAGCCGCGACCAGTCTGCCCGATCGACCAGGCGCCCCAGCAGCAGGCCCGCGTTATTGCCATGGTCGGACACGGTCACGCAGGGGCCGTCGCGATTGATTGCCGCATAGGGCGAAGATGCCACCTCGAGCCCGATGCGAACCTCGTCGACCCAGTCCATGGCCTGTTCGGGGGAGGTGGGCGGCGCGGCCTCGCGCGGGGCGAGCCGCAGCATGAATTCGGCCTCCATGGCAGCGAAGCCGCCGCTGAAGATCGGAAATTGGGCCAGGCCTTCGGCTTCCGGTTTGATCGTGTCGGCGAAAGCGGGCCCGATCAGGCGATTGGCTCCCAGTTCATGGCTGGCGGGGGGATTGATCTTGCCCACCTTCCAGCCGCCGATCGGGCGATCCCACTGTTCGAGGGCGGCATCCTGGATGGCATAGGCCCCGGCAAGATCGGTCGGCCGGCGCCCGGGATATTCGGCCAGGGTCTTCCAGTTGCGGCGGGCATCGACAAAGGCGCGTGCAATGTCGCCGGCTGCGGAATTCATGGGGGCCCCTCTCGAAATATCCCACTTGCAGGGTGTCTTTGACGAAAAAGGAAACCGGTGTCAAAACGTATTTCGCCATTGCCCTGCGGATAGCGTTCAGCTGCGCCCTCCCATTTTCCGAGGCGGCGGCTATGAAGATGGCGCACAGCAAAAGGTTGCGACAAATGGCAAAGTCCGGTCCGGCACCTACGATCAACGACGTAGCGCGGGTTGCGGGCGTCTCGAAGAAAACCGTCAGCCGGGTGATCAACCGGTCCCCTCTGCTCAAGCAGGCCACGCGCGAAAAGGTCGAGAAGGTCATTGCCGAGCTCGGCTACACGCCGAACCCGCAAGCGCGGGCCCTGGCGCTGCGGCGCAACTTCCTGCTCGGGCTGCTGCACGACAATCCCAATGCGCAGACTGTGCTCAATTTCCAGGAGGGGGTGCTCGACGCCATCCGCGACACCGAATTCGCACTGGTGGTGCGGCCGGTCGATCGCCATTCGCCTGCCATGCTCGACGACATCCGCAATTTTCTCGAGCAGCAGCGGCTCTACGGCGTGCTGATCCTGCCGCCGATTTCCGAGAATGACGAACTGGCCGCGCTGTGCCGCGAAATGGGTTGCGGCTATGTCCGCATGGGATCCGCAGCGCTCGACGAGGCGGAGCAACTGGTCCAGTCGAACGATCGTGAAATGGTCGAAGGTGTGGTCGATTACCTTGTCGAGCTCGGGCACACGCGGATCGGGTTGATCGAAGGGCCGCAGGGTTTTCGTTCTGCCTTCGAACGGCGCGAGGGTTTCCTTACCGCCATGACGCAGCACGGGCTGGAAATGCCCGACGACGCGCTGGTGCAGGGCAATTATCGGTTCAGCTCGGGGGTCGAGGCGGCGAACCGGCTGCTCGACCAGAACCCGCATGTCACCGCGATTTTCGCCAGCAATGACGAAATGGCCGCGGGCGCCTACCACGCGGCGCGCGAACGGGGGGTCGACATCCCGCGGGATCTTTCGATCGTGGGGTTCGACGATTCCCCCATCGCCGCGCATATCTGGCCGCCGATGACCACGGTCGGCTGGCCGATCCGCGAAATGGGCAAGGCCGCCGCGCTCAAGCTCGTCGCGCCCGATACGGCGGAAGCCAAGCCATCGTGCTTCCCCGCGCGGCTGGTTACGCGCAATTCGGTCGCCCCGCCTTCCAAGAAAATCTGATCCGCCGCTTGAAATAGCCTCGGGTTTGCGGATACAACGTGCTTTGACACCGGTTTCCTAACTGGACTTTTGGAACCGCCTGAATTCGCACCAGCGCCCCCAGCGGGCAGGGAGAACCCATGAAGATCGCTCTCATCACCGAGAACAGCCAGGCCGCCAAGAACGGCCTTATCTACGATGCCCTTAACACCGCTGCCGAACCGTTCGGCCACGAAGTGTTCAATTATGGCATGTACACCGCCGAAGACAGCGCATCGCTGACTTATGTGATGAACGGCGTGCTGGCGGGCATCCTGCTCAATTCCAAGGCCGCCGATTTTGTCGTGACCGGCTGCGGCACGGGCATGGGGTCGATGCTCGCCTGCAATGCGATGCCCGGCGTGTTCTGCGGCCTCGTGATCGACCCGACCGATGCCTTCCTGTTCAACCAGATCAATGCCGGCAATGCGATCGCGATGCCCTATGCCAAGGGCTTCGGCTGGGCCGCCGAGCTCAACCTGCAGGATTGCTATCGCAAGCTGTTCGAAAACGAGGCGGGGGCGGGCTATCCGCGCGAGCGGGCTGAACTGATGCGCAAGAACCGCGGCTTCCTCGCCGACCTCAAGGCCGCCAGCACGCATGACATGCTGACCGTGCTGAAGAATGTCGATCGGGACCTGCTGCGCGCCGCGATCGCGGGCGAACGCTTCGCAGAATATTTCTACGCCAATTCGCAGGATGACGCGATCAGCGACTATCTGCGCAATCTCTGACCCCTTCGGGAATCGCATGACCGGCATGAACCGGCACCGGGGGCAGGGGATCGCGTCGTCGCGGCGCGATCCCCACCGCACCATACTGGGAGAGTGAATACCATGGCCACCACCCCCTTCGACCTGATGGGGCGCACCGCGCTCGTCACGGGTGCCAATACGGGTATCGGGCAGGGCATCGCCATCGCGCTGGCGCAGGCCGGGGCCGATATTGCCGCAGTGGGTCGCAGCCCCGCCGACGGGACCGCCGAACAGGTCCGCGCGCTGGGCCGCCGCTGCGAGCTCGTTTCCGCCGACCTGTCCTCGATCGAACCGGTCACCGAAGTGGTCGACACGGTCGTAGGCAAGCTCGGGCGTCTCGATATCCTCGTCAACAATGCCGGGATTATCCGCCGCGAGGATGCACTCGACTTCTCGGAAGAGGATTGGGACGCCGTGATGGACACCAATCTGAAGACGCTGTTCTTCCTGTGCCAGGCGGCCGCGCGCCACATGACCGGCTGGGCATCGCAGGATGGCGAGCGCGGCAAGATCGTCAATATCGCCTCGATGCTGACCTTCCAGGGCGGCATCCGCGTGCCGAGCTACACCGCCAGCAAATCCGGCGTCGGGGGCCTGACCAAGCTGATGGCCAATGAATGGGCGCCGCGCGGCATCAACGTCAACGCGATCGCGCCGGGCTATATCGCAACCAACAACACCGCTGCGCTCCAGGCGGACGAAACGCGCAATCGCCAGATCCTCGAGCGGATCCCCGAACAGCGCTGGGGCGACCCGGCCGATATCGGCGGCGCGGCGGTCTTTCTTGCCAGCCGCGCGGCGGATTATGTCCAGGGGCATATCCTCGCGGTCGATGGCGGATGGCTGGCGCGATGACCGCGTCGCCGAAATCGGGCCACGTGGTCTGTTTCGGCGAGCTGCTGGCGCGCCTGTCGCCCGAGGCGGGGACGCCGCTGGCGCGCGCGCACAGCCTCGCGCTCGCGATCGGCGGGGCCGAAGCCAATGTCGCCATTGCGCTCGCCAGCCTTGGCCAGCCTGCCGCGATGCTCAGCACTGTGCCGGACAATCCGCTGGGGCTCCGCGCGCTCGCCGCGCTGGGCGAAGCGGGTGTGGATCAGCGCTTCGTGCGCCGCGCAGCCGGCCGGATGGGCCTCTATCTGTTCGAGCCGCCCAGCGGTCCGATCGGGGGGCGGGTGACCTACGACCGCGCGGGAAGCGCCTTCGCCATGGCGCAGCCGGAAGATTTCGACTTTGCCGGAGCGCTCGATGGCGCGCGGCTGCTACATCTTTCGGGCATCACGCCTGCGCTGGGCCCCGACGGGGTGGCGCTGGCGAAGAAGGCCGTCGCCGCCGCGTCTGCGGCAGGCGTGCCGATCTGCTTCGATGGCAATTACCGCGCCAGTTTATGGGATGCCTGGGACTGCGATCCGCAGGCGATCCTCACCGAACTGGTCGAAGCGGCCACCATCCTGATCGGCAACCACCGCGATATCTCGCTGCTGCTCGGCAAGAGCTTTTCGGGCGACGGGCCCGATCGCCGACGCGAAGCTGCCGAAGCCGCCTTCGCGCGCTTCCCCGACCTGGCAGCGATCGCCTCGACTGCGCGCCATATCGAAAGCTCGACCACGCATGGCCTCGCCGCCCGGGTCGACCTGCGCGAAAGCCATTGGCAGACCGACGAGGTCCGGATCGCCCCGGTGGTCGATCGGATCGGCACTGGCGATGCCTTCGCCGCGGGCGTGCTGCTGCGCTGGCTGGAAGTTGGGTCCGCGCAGGAGATGGCCAAGACAGGGCTGTCGCTGGCGGTGATGAAACACGGTATTCCGGGCGATACGATAGCGGTGACGCGCAGTGAGCTGGACAGCTTCCTTCCGGCAGGAGCCGATGTCAGCCGCTGACGGTATGACCCGCCGCGCGGCTCTGCGCGGGGGCCTCGCAGGGGGCGCATTGCTTGCGGCCCCGGCGGTGGCGGCAGGGAGTAGCGGCGATCCCCGGGCTCTGGCCTATCGCGGCATGATCGATCGCGGGGTGCCCGCATTTCTCGGCATCCGCTATGCCCGCGCGGCGCGGTTCGACCGGCCTGTGCGCGAGCCTGTTCCTACCGCGCCCACGCCCGCGACGCAGTTCGGTCCGCTGTGCCCCCAACGTGGTCCGATGACCCCGGCGATGAGCGAGGACTGCCTGTTCCTCAACATCTGGACGCCGGATGCCCATTCTTCCGCGCGCCGCCCGGTGATGGTCTATTTTCATGGCGGGGCCTACAATTGGGGCTCGGTCACCGACCCGCTGACGCAGGGGGCGAAGCTTGCCGAACAAGGCGATGTGGTGGTCGTCACGGTCAATCACCGGCTCAACCTGTTCGGCTATGGCTGGCTGGCACCGCTCGGTGAGCGTTTCCGCCATAGCGGCAATGCGGGCCAGCTCGACCTGATCTGCGCGCTCAAATGGATCCGCGAGCATATTGGGGCCTTCGGCGGGGACGCGGACCGCGTGATGGTCTTCGGCCAGTCGGGCGGCGGCGCCAAGATCGCGACGCTGATGGCTATGCCTGCAGCCGATGGACTGTTCCACACGGCCGCGACAATGAGCGGACAGCAGGTCACTGCGCAAGGGCCCGGCAATGGCTGGCGGCGGACGCGCGCCCTGCTCGACCATCTCGGACTGGCGGAAGACGACGGCGCTGCCCTGCTTGCCCTCCCGTATGAGCGCTTGCTCGAAGGCCTGGAGGCGACCGATCCGGTGCTCGGGGGCAGTCTCTATTTCGGCCCGACGCTGGATATGCTGCATCTGCACCGCCATCCGTTCTGGCCCGATGCTGCGCCGCAATCGCGGCACATCCCGATGATCCTCGGCAACACGCGGCACGAGACGCGCGCCTTCATCCGCAGCGACGGGCCCGTCGTGCAAGGTCTCGACTGGCAGAATATCGCCGAGCGGCTGGCCCCGCAGATCCGCATCGATTTGCCCGCGGACTGGGTGGTCGCGCAATATCGCGCGGAGTTTCCGCACTGGTCGGCCGAGCAAGTATTCTATGCCGCGACCACCGCCGGACGCAGCTGGCCCGGACAGGTGATCGAGGCCGATGCGCGCGCCCGCGCAGGGGCGCAGGCCACCTGGGTCTACCAGCTCGACCGGCCCAGTCCGATCGATCCCACGCGCGGTGCGGCGCATACCGACGATCTGCCCTATGTCTTCGGGACGCTCGCTGCGGCGGGCAGCTATTCGGGAACCGGGCCACGCGCCCGCACGGTCAGCGATGCGATGATAACTGCCTTTGCGGGCATGGCGCATACGGGCAGGCCGGGGCTTCCATCATGGGGGCCCTATACGCTTGCCGAACGCGAGACTTTGGTGATTGGCGAAGAGAGCATCGCGACCAAGAACGATCCACGCGGGTGGGAGCGCGAGCTGTGGGCGCGGGCCCCCTATATCCAGCCGGGAAGCTGACCCAGCACGGGCACGCTGGCGCTCGCTTCCCTAACGAAGGCGTCTCACCGACTGGTGGCGCGCATATCGCGGTCGCGGGGCGAAAGATGCTCCTGCGCACCTTCCTTCTGTCCCGGCCAGATCCCCGACTTGGGGGTCATGGTGGCAAGGTCCCAATCCGCTTCGACGAAGGGCGCGCTTGTCGCTTCGAACTGCGGATAGCCGCCGACCTCGTCTTCCGAATCGATCACCTCGCCGCGTCCTTCGGCGATGTAGAACAGGACGCGGATTTCCATTTCGCTGCGATCCCACGGGCGCGCGCCCGAGGTTGCGAGCAGGACGGTCTCGACATCCTCGCTGGGCATGATCGAATAGCCATCGAGATCATGCAGCGGCGTATCTTGCTGAAGTATCTGTGCGCGTGTGTGGCCATAGCGGCCGAACATCGGCAGGTCGTTCCCGTAGCGGTCGATCGCGACATTATCGCGGCCATAGTATTGCAGATCACCAAAACCGCCGATCGTCAGGAACGGCAGGCCCGTATCGGTGCTGTTGCCGCCGCGCATGACATTGCCCACCGCGGTAAGCCGGCCGTCGACCGGCGCGTGGCCCGCCCATTCCAGATCCATCAGATTGTAATGCACCGCGCGATATTGCGGATCATAGATCAGATTGTTGACCATCAGCGCTTCGACCCCGCCCTTCAGCAACGGCGAGCGTTCGACATTGTGGGCCCAGACATTGCGTTCGAACACGATGCCGGTGGCATTGTCGTGGATCAGCGAACCCTTCGAATGCTCGCCCTTGGGGTGCGTCGAATCGGCCAGGCCCTCGGCCGCGAGGTTCGACCGGAAGACGATGTTACGGCTGGTGCCTTCGCGCCATTCTTCCACCGTATCCCCGGTAAAGCGCGGGCCCGAAGCGGACATGTTCTCGTCGACGCCCCAGAAAAAGCTGTTGTTCTCGATCAGCAGATTATGCGCCGAGCGGGTGGAGAAAGCGTCCACTTCCCAGCCGTGGCGTTTCGGCAGGCCGTCGCTGCCCACCGCCACGCGCAAATGGCGGATGATGACATCATGCGTGTTTACATTGATCCCGCCGCGCAGGATGGTGATGCCGGGCGAGGGCGCGGTCTGGCCCGCGATGGTGACATGCGGCTGGGTGATGGTGAGCGAAGACCTCTCGAGGTCGATCGCGCCGCCGACTTCGAACACGATGATCCGCGGTCCTTCGCGGTCAAGCGCGTCGGCAAGGCTGCCGGGGCCATCCTTGGCAAGCGTGGTCACGCGGACGATCTGCCCGCCCGCGCCGCCGTCGGTCGGTTCGGCAGCATTTACCGCTACTGGCGAAGCAATCACAAACACGCACAGCGCGAGCAGGCAATTCACGATATATTTCATGACCGTTTCCTCTCCGTTGATTGCATCCTTGACACTGAAGGCGAGATCGAGCAAGAAGAATTGACACCGGTTACCAAAACAGCCGGGTCGAGGGAATTCAGAGTGTCGGGGAGGGGTGCGGCCAAGGCCGCTATTTCGCTTCTCCAAAAAAGACACCGGTGCCAATTTGGAGGAGGATGCGATGAGGTTTGTGGTTCCCACGGGGAGCGTGAAGGCGGCTCTGCTAGCTGGCAGCGCGCTGGTAATTTCGACGCCTGCGCTTGCGCAGGACGCGGGTACGCTCGATGCCGAGGAGGTGAGCGATGCGGCCTCGGAAGCCTCGGGCGAGATTTCCGATAGCGATAACGTGATCATCGTATCGGGCTTCCGCCAGTCGCTCAATGCGGCCATCGCGGCGAAGCGCGAGGCGGTCGGCCAGGTCGACGTGATCGTAGCGGAAGACATCGCGAAATTCCCCGACACCAACCTTGCCGAATCGCTCCAGCGTATTCCCGGCGTCGCGATCGAACGCGATGCGGGCGAGGGCCGCCAGATTACGGTCCGCGGCCTCGGGGCGCAGTTCACGCGGGTTCGCGTCAACGGCATGGAAACGATCGCGACCTCGGTCGATGGCGCCTCGTTCAACCGCGACCGCGCGTTCGACTTCAACGTCTTCGCGTCCGAGCTGTTCAATTCGATCGTCGTGAACAAGACCGCCTCGGCCGCGCTTGACGAAGGCTCGCTGGGGGCCGTGATCGACCTCAATACCGGCAACCCCTTGTCCTATGGTGCGGGCCTGAAGCTCGTGGGTTCGGCGCAGGCGCGCTATAACGATCTGAACGATGATCTGGCGCCGCGTGTCGCGGGCCTGCTCGCGTGGAACAATGCCGACGAGACCTTCGGCATTTCCGCATCTGCGGCCTGGACCAAGTATGAAACGCCCGAACTGGGCAACAATTCGGTCCGCTGGGCGAACAATGCGACCTTCCGTTCGGTCGATGGCGTCGACTGCGCGGCCAATCCGGCCGATTCCGGATGCGTCGAGGTGCGCGAGGCGTTCCATCCGCGCATCCCGCGCTACGGCCTGGTCAATCACGACCGCGAACGCCTAGGCGCAACGGCGGCGATCCAGTTCCGCCCGACCGATCGAACGGATATCGAGCTCAATGCGCTTTATTCCAACTTCAAGGAAGACCGCGACGAATATTGGGGCGAAGTGCTGCTGCGCTCGAACGAGGACGAGATCGACCTGTCGAACTATGTGATCGACAGCGACAACAATCTGATCAGCGCGGACCTGCAGAACGCGTGGGTTCGCAACGAGCGATACCACCGCGAAAGCGAAACCGATTTCTACCAGATTTCGGGTCGGCTCGAGCAGGCGTTCAGCGACACGTTCCGCGTTTCGCTGCTGGCCGGCTTTTCCAAGTCGGACGCCACCATCCCGGTCGAAACCACGATCATCTTCGACGATCGCGATGGCGAATACAGCTATGATTACACCGATATGGAATTCCCGCGGCTGACCTTCGAATCCGATGTCACCACTCCGGGCGCATTTCAGCTTGCCGAATTCCGCGACCGGCCGAGCTCGGTTGAGAACAAGTTCAAGACCGTCGCATTCGATCTCGAATGGGAGCCGACCCAAGGCCTGAAGCTTTCGGGCGGTCCGTTCTATCGGCAGTTCGATTACGCGACCGAAAGCGCGCGTCGCGACAGCCAGTACTGTTCGGTCTTCACCTGCGCTCCGGGGGCCTATGGCGCTCCGGTCACGGGCGACCTCGCCGAACTGTTCGAACTGGGCGATGCCGGTCAGCCGGCGGGGAACACCAATAGCTGGATCGTGCCGGACCTTGATGCGGCGATCGCGTTCCTCGATCTCTACAATCGTCCGGCCGTCACCCGCGAGGGCGATGTGCGCGGCGTCGAGGAAAAGGTCACCGGGGGGTATTTCCAGACCGACTTCGAAATCGACCAGGGTATGCGCGTGACCGGTAACTTCGGTGCCCGCTACGCGCGCACCGAGCAGGCCTCGCAGGGGTTCAACAACGGACAGTACGTCACTGTCGAACGCACTTATGAAGACTTTTTGCCCGCGTTGAACCTGAATGTGTTCCCGAGTGACGACTTCATCATCCGCGGTGCCATCGCAAGGGTTATCACCCGCCCGTCCTTGGGCAATCTGACGCCGGGCGGTTCGGTCGATGAATTCAACTTCCGGATCACCACCGGCAACCCGTTCATCGAACCCTATCGGGCCTGGAATTACGACCTCTCGGCGGAGTGGTATTTCGCCCCGGGTGCGATCCTCTCGCTGGCAGGCTTCATCAAGGAGGTCGAAAGCTTCCCGGTGGGCAGTTCGCAGCAGATCACCTATGCGCAGAGCGGGCTGCCGCTGTCGCTGCTGACTTCGGGAACGCCGGCCTACGATGCCATCGTCAACGGGACCGACCCGAACCGCGAGTTCGAGTTCCGGTCGACGGCGAATGGCGAAGGCGCCACGATCAAGGGGCTCGAGCTCGGCCTGCACCTGCCTTTCTCCGTTTTTTCCGCAGGTGCGCTGTCGAACTTCGGCGTGCTGGGTAACGTCACCTATGTCGACAGCTCGCAGGAAATCGAGTTTGAGGGCGAGACTTTCGAAACAACCTTCGCAGGGGTTTCGAAATACTCCGCCAACGGCACCGCGTACTATGACGACGGGCGCCTGTCGGTGCGCGTTTCGGCCGCCTATCGCGACGGATACAACGCCGGCGGCAGCGGCAATGGCAACTTCCTCGAAGGCTTCAGTTCGTCGTTCAATCTCGATGCCGCGATCCGCTACAAGCTCAACGACTTCATCGAGCTGACGCTGGACGGAAACAACCTGACCGACGACTACCGTTTCCGTTGGACCGACGACGTCGCTCGCCGGAACTACGAAAACAACCACTTCGGTCGCATCATCATGGCCGGTGTGCGTTTCGAATACTGACCCGAAGCGCGTGACGACAAAGAGGACCCGCGTATGAGAAGTGATCGACGGTCGCTTCTCGTCGCGGGTCTCTCGCTGTCGGGAGTTCTGGCCGGCGGGGCGGTTGCGCGCGCCGACCGCAACCCTGCAGATGTGAAACTCGCGGCGCTTGAACTCTGGCCGGGGGGCGCGCCCGGCTTGCCCGATCGGCCGCCGCTGGAACGCATCACCGACCGGGCGGCAGACCCGTCCTACCAGGACCGCGCGGTCGCCGGGATAACCGCTCCGCGTGTGAGCGTATTCCAGCCCGAACGTCCCACCGGGGCCAGCGTCCTGCTGCTGCCGGGCGGCGGATACCGCCATGTGGTCGTGGACAAGGAGGGGCATGAAATGGGCCGGTGGCTTGCCGGCCGCGGCATCACCGCTTTCGTGCTATTCTATCGTTTGCCCGGCGACGGTTGGGCGGCCGGACCCGACGTGGCGCTCAGCGATGCGCAGCGTGCGATGCGGCTCATTCGCGCGCAGGCGAACCGCTTCGCGATCGACCCGGCGCGGGTCAGCGCCATGGGCTTTTCCGCGGGCGGGCATCTGTGCGCCGATCTTGCCACGCGGTTCGCGAAGGAAACCTACCGTCCGGGCGACGCAGCCGACGCGCTTTCGGCCCGTCCCGATGGCGCGGCCTGTATCTATCCGGTGATCAGCATGGATCCCGCGATCGCCCATGCCGGTTCGCGCCGCCTGCTGATCGGCGAGGGGGCCAACGCCACACGCGAGCGTGCGCATTCGCCGGACCACAACGTCGCAGCGGACACTCCGCCAATGTTCCTGCTCCACCCTGAGGACGACGGCTCGGTCCCGGTGGAAAACAGCCTGCGGATGCGGTCCGCACTCAAGGCACAGGATGTGCCGGTCGAGACGCATTTGTTCGCCAGCGGCGGACACGGGTTCGGGCTGCGCAGGGCGGTAGGCAAGCCGGTGGAAAACTGGCCCGAGCTCTGGCTGGCCTGGGCCGCAAGAAGGAAGCTTGCATGACTATCCGCCGAAGGGATCTCCTGGTCGGTGTCGCCGGGGCCGGAATGTGCGCATTCTCGCCCGGTTTTACAGCGCCCCTCGCTGCGCGAACCCACACAAAACGCAGTTCCGGCGGCTCGTTGCAGACCTATCGCCGCGGGTTCGACAACCAGCGAATTCCCGATCTTGGCAATGGCACCTTCCTGAATCCGGTGGTCTCGGGTGATCGGCCCGATCCCGCGATCCTCAAGGATGGCGCCGATTACTACATGACCTTCTCCACCTTCGACGCCTATCCGGGTCTGACGATCTGGCATTCGCGCGACCTGGTGAACTGGCGCCCGCTCGAAGCCGCGCTGACGCGCAATATCGGATCGGTCTGGGCACCCAGCCTGCACAAGGACAAGGGCCGCTACCTGCTCTACATCCCCGTGAAGGCCAAGCCGCAGAACGACATCTTCGTCGCCTGGGCGGACGAGATCACCGGTCCGTGGAGCGACCCGATCCCGCTCGGCCTGCCGAACCATATCGACCCCTGCCATGCAGTCGCAGAAGACGGCAGCCGCTGGTTGTTCCTGTCGGGCGGCGACCGTGTTCGCCTGTCCGACGACAATCTCTCGCTCGCCGGCGCGGTCGAGCATGTCTATGATCCGTGGCGCTATCCGTCCGACTGGATCGTCGAAGGGTTTTCGCCCGAAGGTCCGAAGATCCACCACGTCGGCGGTTGGTATTACATGATCACCGCCGTGGGCGGCACCGCCGGTCCCCCGACCGGGCACATGGTCATTGCCGCCCGTTCACGCTCGCTCCATGGTCCGTGGGAGCACCATCCGGGTAATCCGCTGGTTCGTACCGAAAGCGTGGATGAGGCGTGGTGGTCGCGCGGCCATGCCTCGTTGGTCGAAGCGCCCGATGGCAGCTGGTGGTCGCTCTATCACGGCTATGAAAACGGCTACTGGACGCTTGGCCGCCAATGCCTGCTCGATCCGGTGGAATTCACCCCCGACGGGTGGTTCCGCATGACCGGCGGCGACCTGTCGGCACCGATCGCCAAACCGGGCGGCGGGGCTGCGGTCACGCATGGCATGCCGCTGACCGACAATTTCTCCGCCCCGCTTGCGCTGGGCAGCAAATGGGCCTTCTTCAAGCCCGACGCCGATGAAGCGGCGCGGGCGACCAGCGGCAACGGCGTGTTGCGGCTGAAGGGCAAGGGCGCGGCGCCGTCCAGCGGCTCGCCGCTGCTGCTGACCGCAGGCGACCGATCCTATCGCTTCGAATGCGATATCGAACTCGCGCCCGGCGGACGGGCGGGGCTGATCCTGTTCTATGACGACAAGCTCTATTGCGGGCTGGGTTTCGATGCGGAGCGCTTCGTCACGCACCAATATGGCCGCGAGCGGGCAAGGCCGGCAAATCCGCATGGTGGGCGGATGCGGATGCGCGTGACCAATCGGCGCCACATCGTCACCTATGATACCAGCGGGGATGGCGGGAAAACCTGGCACCGCTTTGACCGCGGGATGGAAGTCTCCGGATACCACCACAATGTGCGCGGCGATTTCCTGATGCTGCGGCCCGGCCTCTATGCGGCGGGGCCGGGCGAGGCGAAATTCCGTGACTTCCGCTTCACCGCGCTCGAAGATTGAACAAAATGACGGGGAGCGGAAGAAACATGACGAACGGGCGTATGGCGCTGTCGCGGCGAAGCGTGCTGGCCGGCGGCATGGTGCTGGGGGCAGGCGCGATCCTGCCCGGCTGCAAACCGGTGATGTCAGGGCTGCTGACCGGCGCCGATGCGCATCCGGGCGATTATCCGACCGTACGCGCGGTCGAGTTCATGGGCCGCTATCTGGATCAGAAAACGGGCGGCCGGCTGGGCATCAGGATGTTCGCCGGCGGCCAGCTCGGCAGCGAGACCGATACGCTCGAGATCACCAGTTTCGGCGGGATCGATTTCAACCGGGTGAACTTCGCGCCGCTCAACTCGATCGAGCCGATGACACTGCCTTTCTGTCTGCCCTTCGTATTCGATTCGGTCGCGCATATGCGGCGCGTGGTAGACAGCGAAGTGGGCGATGAGGTGATGGCCTCGCTCGAACCGCACAATCTCATCGGCCTGTGCATTTACGATTCTGGTGCGCGCAGCTTCTACAATGTGCGGCGCCCCATCACCACGCCGGAGGATCTGCGCGGGCTCAAGATCCGCGTGCCCGCATCGGACCTCTATATCGCGATGGTCAATGCGCTGGGCGCCAATGCGGTGCCGATCCCCTTTGGCGAGATTTACCAGTCGCTTGCCCAGGGCGTGATCGACGGCGCGGAAAACAACTGGCCCACCTTCGTGGGCGAGCGCCATTACGAAGTCGCCAACTATCTCAGCCTGACCCAGCACCTGCTGACCCCCGAGGCGCTGGTGATGAGCAAGGCGAGCTGGGAACGGCTGTCGCATGCGGACCAGCTGCTCGTGCGCGAAGCGGCCAAGGCTTCGGTCGTCGAGATGCGGCGATTGTGGGACATTCGCGTCGGCGAGGCCGAGACCGCAGTGGCCGCGTCGGACGTTGCCGTGAACACGGTCGATACCGAACCCTTCGCAGCGTTGATGCGACCGGTGTGGGATCAATTCATTACGACGCCCGCGCAGCAGGACATCGTCCGGCGCATCCGCGACATGAGGGAAGGATGACTATGGCCGCGACCCTATCGCGCTGGTTGATCGGTTTCGGTTCGATCGGGCTTCTGGCGATGACCGCGATCATCGGCTGGCAGGTGTTCGGGCGCTTCGTGCTCAACTCGAGCCCGTCGTGGACCGAACAGGCTTCGCTGATCATGATGATCTGGTACGTCATGTTTGCCGCCGCCGCGGGGGTCTATGAAGGCTTCCATATCCGCATCGCGCTGCTCGAGGAAAAACTGGGCGACCGCGCGCGGCCGCTGCTGCGGATCATCGCGCTCGTGATTGCCGCGATCGGTCTGGTGCTGCTCGTTTACGGCGCGCAGCTGTGCTGGGCAGTGCGCGGCAATGTCGTACCCTCGCTCGGCGTCAGCCGCGCGGTAGCCTATGTGCCGCTGCCCGTTTCGGGACTGCTGATGACATGGTTCGCGCTGCCACAGCTGCTGACCGGACGTCATCCGGCGGATGATGCCGGGGAAGGGGAGCGCGGCTGATGGAACTGCTGATCCTGTTCGGCGTGCTCCTCGCCATGCTCGTCATTGGCGTACCGGTGGCCTTTTCCCTGCTCGCGGCGGCGCTTGCCTGTTTCCTCGCGATGGATATCCCTCCCATCGTCGCGGTCCAGCGCGTCGCCGCGGGAATCAGCGTTTTCACGCTGATGGCGATCCCCTTCTTCATCTTCGCGGGCGACCTGATGTACCGCGCGGGGATCGCCGACCGGCTGGTCCGCGTGGCCGATGCCGCCATCGGGCGCGTGCGTGGCGGCTTGGGGATCGTCGATGTCGGCGCCTCGATGATGTTCGGTGCGGTGTCCGGCTCGGCTATCGCCAGCGCCTCGGCGATCGGCTCGACCATGGTCCCGCTGATGAAGGAGAAAGGCTATCCTGCAGATTATGCGGTCAACGTCACCGTAACCGCGGCGATCGTGGGCCTGCTGATCCCGCCTTCGCACAATATGATTATCTATTCCGCCGCCTCGGGGATCGGCGTATCGATCGGCGACCTGTTCCTTGCCGGCGTCATCCCCGGCGTGCTCACCGGCCTGATGCTGATGCTGGTAGCGTGGCTGGTGGCCAAGCGCGGCAAACTGCCGCTGGGCTGCTTCCCCGGCTGGCGCGAGTTCATCCTCGCAAGCGCCTATGCAATCCCCGGTCTGATGACAGCGGTGATCATCATGGGCGGTATCCTCAGCGGGTTTTTCACGCCTACCGAAAGCTCGGCTATCGCAGTGATCTACACCATGCTCATCGGGACCTTCGTCTATCGCAGCCTGGGGTGGAAGGGCATGTGGGAAGCCGCCGGGAAGTCGGTGCGCACCGCTGCGATGGTCTTGTTCATCATCGCTGCGGCTACCGCCTTCGGCTTCGCACTCGCGCTGCTCGAAGTGCCCGCCGCGATGGGCGCGCTGATCGGCGTGATGACCGACAATCCGATCCTGACCCTGCTGATCATCAACCTCATGCTGCTGGCGCTGGGCACTTTCATGGACATGGCCCCTCTGATCGTCATCACCACGCCGATCTTCCTGCCGGTGGCGATGGATGTCGGAGTCGATCCGGTGCACTTCGGGATCATCATGATGCTCAATCTGGGCATCGGCCTGGTCACGCCGCCGGTCGGCTCGGTGCTGTTTGTCGGCTCGGCAGTGGGCAAGATCCCCGTGACCGCGCTGGTGAAGACCATCTGGCCGTTCTATCTCACGCTGATTGCGGCGCTGGTAGTGATTACCTTCGTGCCTGCGCTCTCGCTCTGGCTCCCGGGGGCATTCGGCGAGTGATCACAGGGTCACCCCGCGTTTCCAGATCGAAATGACGCGCTGGTCGCTGCGTTCGGCGGCGGTGGGCTCGCCGCTGGCAATGGCGAGCAAATAATCCGCAAAGGCGGCATCGACCGCGTCCACCCCTTCGGCAAGCGCGCGGCCTGCGTCGAAATCGATCCAGCCCGGCTTGGTTTGCGCAAGTGCGGTGTTGGACGAAATCTTGACCGTGGGCACCGGAAAGCCGAGCGGCGTGCCCCTTCCGGTGGTGAACAGCACCAGGGTCGCCCCCGCCGCGGCCAGCGCGGTGGAGGAGACCGCATCATTGCCCGGCGCTTCGAGCAGCGTCAGGCCCGGCCGCGATACAGTGCCGCCATAGTCGATCACATCGACCAGCGGGGCGCAGCCGCCCTTCTGCACCGCGCCCAGCGATTTTTCTTCCAGCGTGGTGATCCCCCCCGCGATATTGCCGGGCGAGGGGTTTTTCGAAACCGGTTGGCCCTGGTCGAGGAAATAGCGCTTGAAGCGGTCCACCAACACGCCTGCCTGCTCGAAAACCTCCGGTGACACGGCGCGCGCCAACAGCGCTTCCTCGGCGCCGAAGATCTCGGGGATTTCGGTCAGCACAAGGCTGCCGTCCGACCCTGCGAGACGATCGCTGAAGCGACCGAGCAGGGGATTGGCAGTCAGCCCTGACAGCGCGTCCGACCCGCCGCATTTCAGCCCCACGGTCAGCGCGCTCGCCGGCGCATCTTCGCGCTTTACCGGAGCGAGTTCAGCCACCAGATCGGCAATTTTCGCAAGCAGGCGTTCGCGCTCGTCGCCCGGGTCCTGCGCCCGGACAAGCCGCAGCTTGGCGCGGCTGCGCTCGGGGACGCTGGCAACAAGGTCATCGAGCTGGTTGCTCTCGCAGCCAAGCCCCACCAGCACCACGCCGCCCGCATTGGGGTTGTCGCACAGCGCGGCCAGCAGCGCGCGCGTGCCCGAAAGATCGTCGCCCAATTGCGAACAGCCGTGCGGATGACCGAACCCCACGATTGCATCCACGCTGCCGCGATGGATTGCGCTTGCTTCGTGCGCCACCAATTCCACCAGCGGGGCGACGCAGCCGACAGTGGGCAGCAGCCAGATCTCGTTACGAGTGGCAAAGCGCCCGTCGGCGCGCCGGTATCCCCGCCAGTTGCCCAGCGGCGGTGAGGCTTCCGGGATCGGCGCAGGCGGCGCAAATGTGCCATACTCCATCTCCCCATCCAGCGCAGTGGCGAGATTGTGCGAATGGACATGCTCGCCCGCTGCGATCGGCTGGCTGGCAAGGCCGATCGGGGCGCCATAGCGCAGGACCGGCTCGCCTTCGTTGTGGGGGCGGAGGGCGAATTTATGGCCCCTCGGGATCGCTTCGGGCAACCGCAGGACAATTTCGTCCAGTTCGATCCATTCGCCGGCCTTGTGATCGCGCAGTGCGACGCCGACGCCATCGGCCAGGTGCGAGCGCCAGACATCGGGCAACCTCATTCCTGCGGAAGCGCTGTCGGCCTCGGTCATTGCGCGTCGCTCCTCACCCATGCCTCGCCGGTTGATTTCCTCTCCGGTAAGCGGCAGAACCTGTTTTTTGACACCGGTTACCATAGTTCGATGCGGGAGAGAAGGATGAGCACGCCCCTGGAGCTGCATGAGGATCGCCTGTTCCCGGCGGAGCCCGGCATCCGCGCCCTTGCGCGCGAGCTCTATGCCGATGTCGCCGATCTGCCGATCATCAGCCCGCATGGGCATACCGATCCGGCGTGGTTCGCTCATGACGAACCGTTTGGCAATGCGACTGAATTGCTGCTGCATCCCGACCATTACGTGTTTCGTATGCTGTATTCGCAGGGGATTGCGCTGGAGGATCTGGGCATCGGGGGAGGCGGGGCCGATCCGCGTGCTGCATGGCGCATCTTCGCCGACAACTATCACCTGTTTCGCGCCACGCCTTCGCGGATGTGGCTCGACTGGGTCTTCGCTGAGGCCTTCGGCATAGAGGTGCGGCTCGATGCGGGCACGGCCGATCTCTATTTCGATACGATCACCGAGAAGCTGCAGCAGGACGATTTTCGCCCCCGCGCGCTGTTCGACCGTTACGGCATCGAAGTCCTCGCCACGACGGAAAGCCCGCTCGACCCGCTCGACCATCACCGCGCCATTCGCGGCAGCGGGTGGGGCGGCCGGGTCATTACCGCCTATCGCCCCGACCCGGTGGTCGATCCCGAGTTCGAAGGCTTTGTCGATAATCTGCGCGCATTTGGCGACCTCACTGGCGAGGATACGCTGTCATGGCCGGGCTATCTCGCCGCGCACCGCCAGCGGCGCGAATACTTCGCCGCAATGGGGGCGACCTCGACCGATCACGGCCATCCCAGCGCAGCCACTGCCAATCTGCCCGATGCCGATGCTGCCGCGCTGTTCGAGCGCGTGAAGCATGGGGGCGCCTCCGCCGCCGATGTCGAACTGTTCCGTGCGCAGATGCTGACCAAAATGGCGGCGATGAGCGTGGATGATGGCCTGGTGATGCAGATCCACCCCGGCAGCTTCCGCAACCATAACCACCAGCTGTTCGCCGGGTTCGGCCGCGACATGGGGGCCGATATCCCCACGCGCACCGACTATGTGCAGGCGCTCAAACCGCTGCTCGACCGGTTCGGGAACGAGGCAGGTCTGTCGATCATCCTCTTTACGCTCGATGAAAGCGCCTATGCGCGCGAACTGGCGCCGCTGGCGGGGCATTATCCGTGCCTCAAGCTTGGTCCGGCGTGGTGGTTCCACGACAGCCCCGAGGGCATGCGCCGCTTCCGCCAGATGACCACCGAGACGGCCGGCTTCTACAACACGGTCGGCTTCAACGACGATACGCGCGCCTTCCTGTCGATTCCCGCGCGGCACGACGTCGCCCGGCGGGTCGATTGCGGCTTTCTTGCGCAGCTTGTCGCCGAACACCGGATCGAGGACTGGGAGGCCGCCGAGGTCGCCCATGACCTCGCCTATACTCTGGCGAAGCAGGCCTACCGCCTGTGAGGCTCGGGCCCGATACGCTGGTCCATCTGCCCGCTGATGTCGGTACATGCCCCTACGACCGCGAAGCGCAGAAGATCGGCATCGTCCATTTCGGGATCGGGGCGTTCCACCGTGCGCACCAGGCTGGGTATACCGATTGCGCGATGGCGGCGGGGGACCGCGACTGGGGCATATGCGGCGTTTCGCTCCGCTCGCCCGACGTCGCCCGGCAGCTCAATCCGCAGGACGGGCTCTATACGCTGACCGAACGGCGGGGCGATGCTGCCCAAACGCGCGTGATCGGCGCGGTTCGCGAAGTGCTCTACGCCCCCGATCAGGCCGGGGCGGTAGTTACCCGGCTCGCTGATCCGGCCTGCCATATCGCAAGCTTCACCGTCACCGAGAAGGGCTATGCGCGCAGCCCGGACGGCGGCCTCGACCTTATCGCGGGACGCAGGAGCCTCTATCCCTTGGTGGCGCAAGGACTGGCCGAGCGCCGCGCGCGCGGGCTGGGCGGCCTCACGCTACTGCCCTGTGACAATCTGGCGGAAAACGGCAAGGTGTTGGCGCGGCTGATGGAGCAGTGGCTGGCGGCGGACATGCCCGACATGGTCGAGTGGTTCCGGCGCGAATGCCGCGTTCCCTCGACGATGGTCGATCGCATCGTTCCGCGCACGGCGCCGCAAGCGCTGACCGCGCTCGAACGACACCTTTGCATGCGCGATGCCGGTGCGGTGTTTACCGAAGGCTTCAGCCAATGGGTGATCGAGGACGACTTTGCAGGGCCACGCCCGCAATGGGAACGCCACGGGGTGCAACTGGTCAATGACGTGGCCCCCTTCGAGACCGCCAAGCTGCGCATGCTCAATGGCGCGCATTCGCTGCTGGCCTATTGCGGTCTCGAGGCAGGCTATACCTATGTCCACCAAGCCGTCGCCGATCCCCGCCTCGCCGCACTTGCCGAGCGGCTGATGCGCGATGAAGCGCTCCCGACGATCCCCGCCGCACCCGGTCAGGATCTGGCGGCCTATGCCGGCCAATTGATGCAGCGCTTTGGCGACCCCGCGCTAATGCACCGGCTCGACCAGATCGCCATGGATGGTTCGCAGAAGATCCCGCAGCGCTGGCTCGACACGGCCGCCGTCCTGACACGCCGCAGCCTGCCCTGCGACGCGATCGCTGCAGGTTTTGCGGCCTGGGTGCGTCACCTTGCCGATGGCCGCTGCGTCGATGATCCTCACGGTGAAGAACTGCATGCGATTGCCATTACGGGAGGCGCACGCGGTATCGCCGACCGGTGCTTGGGGGCAGGAACCGGCATGACGGCGCTATGGTCCGGCTACCAGCATCTGGCACAGACCCTGTTATCAGCCGAACGGGAAGATTGAGATTTCAATTCCGCTCAGGCTTAAAAAAACCTTTCCGGATACTTACGGCTGCAAACCAGATATTATCCAAAACGCGTTTACCGCGATAAGTATTCTGATATTGTGCAAGTACAGGCGATAGTTAACAAGCTAGTACTGATATATCTGTCTCTCACCTGCCGTATAGCGTCAAAAATACCAGTCTATACTTCACAATATTGCCGTTTATCGCGATGGTTAAGTCATAACTTTTTCAATCAATATCTTGAGGTTGTTGTTTTACGCCTCTTAAAGGCAGGTTCGGAAGGGGTTCGGACATAACTTGCCCCCTAATCGGGCGTTGGAGGTCAAGGCCCGCCAATGCTCGTTTCTGTAATCGGCATATTGATACTGGCAGTGACAGTGCTCGATGCGCTGCTCACCGTGCTCGATGCGAACGGGCGCAGCCTGTTTTCGACGCGCGCCTACCGTTTGTTCTGGTGGATCGGCCGCCACTGCGCGAAACTGCTGCCCTATCCGGTCGCCCAGCGCGCGCTGAGCATGGCCGCACCACTGATGATCGCGTTGATGATCGTCCTGTGGGTCAGCGGTATCGTGACCGCCTTCGCGCTCATCTTCTTCGGCGGCCTGTCGGTTGGCGATTTCATCACCGGCGGCGGGTCGCAGCCGAGCCTCGCTGCTGCTTTCCGGCTCAGCTGGGTCACGCTATCGACGATCGGTTTCGTCGAAATCAGCCCGTCGAACATGGCCTATTCGGTCGCAGTGGCGCTCGAGGCGCTGCTCGGCAGCGTGCTGCTCACTTTCTCGATCACCTACTTCCTCAGCGTGCACCGGCGGATACTCGATTACGACGGGGTGGTCGCCGATCTGCACCACCGCATGGACGGCCGCGACGATCCGCTGGAAATCGTCGCCGAGCGTTATGCCGCCGAGGATATCGACGGGCTCGAACGCTGGCTCGAGCGGTTGCATGACGGGCTGATCGGCATGCACCAGGGCCTGGCCCGGTATCCGATCGTGTATTTCTACCGGCCCCAGGAGCGCGGGCGCAGCCTGCCGAAGACGCTGCAGGCGCTGGGCCGGATCGCTGACGGGCTCACCCACTGCCTGCCATCGCCGTCGCGGTCGGACACCAGCCCGGCCTTGCGCGCGCTGACCGCGGGAATGAGCGATCTGGTGGGCGATTTGCGCGAAGCCTATGTGCCGATGCCAGCGGGGCCGACACCGCAGCCGGTATCGCGCGCCGAATTCGAAACAACCGTGCGCAGCGACACATTGCAGGGCGCGCCATCGGTCATGCGATACCGCGAAATATGCCACGCGCTGGGTGACGCCGCCGACGCGAACAGTCGTCCCGGCGATGCCTATATCCGCTATCGCAACTGGTTCCTTGCCGATCGGCAGACCCGCGCGTTCGTCGCGGCGGTGAGCCACGATCTCGGCTATGACGAAGACCTGCGCCCACGGCGATCGTCCTATCTGGCGGCGCTGCTCAACCGCGGGCCCAAGCAACGTCCCCAGGCGCTGCACGCGCGGCGAGCGCAGCCATGAGAATACCGATCAACTATTCGGCCATTCTGGGGCGGCTGCGGATGCGGGTCCACCGCGCGTTCTGGATCGCGCCCATGCTGGCGATTTTCGGGGCGATCGCCACTGCGGCATCGGTTGCGCGGCTGGACTTCACCACTTCCGCAAGCCTTGGCGGCGTGCTGACCACGGGCGGCCCGGTGGGCGCGCGCAATCTGGTCGAGATCGTGGCGACCACGTCGCTGACCGTGGTCACGATCGCCTTCTCGGTGACGATCGTGGCGCTGCAGGTCGCGGCAGCGCAATACTCCCCGCGAGTCCCGCGGCAATTCATTCGCGACCGCGCCACGCAGTTCGTGATGGCGGTGTTCATCTTCACCTTCGTCTACAGCCTCACGGTGCTCCGCTCGATCCACGAGAAGGAGGGGTTCGTTCCGCAATTCGCGGTGACGCTGGCATTCCTCTTCGCGCTCGCGAGCGTCGTCGCCTTTGTTTATTTCATTCACCACATCGTCCACGCGGTCCGGATCGAGCAGGTGCTGCGGCAGGTCGAAGAGCACACCGTCGCGTCGATTTCTGCCAATTACGAAGCGCTCACCGACGACGACCCCAAACCCCAACTGCCCGACATACCGGCACACGCGGTGCCGGTCCTCGCGCCGGCTTCGGGCATCATCCAGCGGATAAATCCCCGGCTCCTGCTGCGCTATGCGCAGAAAGAGGACCTCGTTATCGAATACACCTACCTGCTCGGCGACCAGGCGGTGATGGATACCGCGCTGGCGTGGGTTTGGACGCGGGATCCCGACCGGGAGCAGCCCGATCCCACGGGCGATTTGCGCAAGCGCGTAATCCGGTCGTTGCAGCTCGGGCATGAGCGCAGCGTCCAGGCGGATGTCGCCTTCGGGCTGACCCAGTTGGTCGATATCGCGCTGCGCGCGGTTTCGAGCGCAATCAACGATCCCACCACTGCTCGTGCATCGATCCGCTCGGCGGAAATCGTGCTCGTCCAATTGTCCAAGCACCGGCTGGGCGACCGGCTGATCAAGGATGACGATGGGATCGTGCGGGTCGCAGTGCCGCGGCGGTCTTTCGGCGACTATCTCGACATGGTCGTCACCCCGCTCAGGAACACTTGTCCGGGCGACATGGCGGTCATGCTGCGCCTGTGCGAAATGCTCGAGGATGTCGGCCGCGCCGCCGCGCATCGCGCCGAGCAGCGCGAGCGGATCGCCGCGCAGACCGAACTGGTGAAACGGGCTGCCATACGCGCCGTCGAAGAACAGGCCGACCTCGACAAGATCTTCCGCGCCGCGCATTCGGTCGAAGTCGCGCTGGCGGGAAAGCCGCCGGAGCTGTCATGACCCTGCGCCCTTCCACCAAGGTCCGCGCGGCGACGTTCTTCCTCCTCGGCGGTGTGACCAGCACGCTGTTCTACTGGATCGTGGGGCTGGCCGCTTTCCTGCTCGCGGTCATCTTTTCCGCCCGTTTCTACACCGAGGTCCTGTGGTTCGACGATATCGGCTATCTCGATGTCTATCTGACCATCGTGAAGACCAAGATCTGGATGGGGGTGGTGCCGTTCCTGTTCATGGCGGCAATGGTCGCGGGCAACATGTTGCTGGCGCACAAGCTGGCCCGGGTCGACCGGATCATTTCCGCGGACGAGCGGCGCGTGGACAGCTGGCGGCGCACGGCCGAACCCTATTTCCGGCCTATCGTGATTACCATCGCGCTGATCTGCGGCCTGCTGCTCGCGCTGCAGACCTATCCGCATTGGCAGGACTACATCCTGTGGGCGAATGGCGAGCAGTGGGGGCGTAACGATCCGCAGTTCGGGCGCGATCTCAGCTACTTCATGTTCGAGCTCTCGCTGCATGTCGCGATCAATCACTGGCTTTTCGTCTGCGTGCTGGTGGTGCTGCTGCTGACCGCGCTGACCAGCTATGTGTTCGGCGGCATCCGGCCGCAGGCGCCCAATTCGATGCTGCCGTTCCAGGTCAATCTGCATTTGTCGGCACTCGTCTTCGCATTGATGGCGCTGCTGGGGTGGGGGATGCTGCTGCAATTGCACCTGCTCAGCTATTCCGAGCGCGGCGTGGTGACCGGGCTGGGGTTCACCGATTCCAATGCCAGCCTGCTCGCCTACAAATTCGTCGCCGCGGCAGTGGTTGCCGGCTTCGTGATGTTCCAGGTCAACATCCGCCGACCCGGCTACATCATCCCGACCGCGATCATCGTGTACCTGATCCTCGTCGGTCTCTCGATCGTGCGGTTCTATCCCAACCTGTTCCAGCTGATCGTCGTCGAACCGCAGGAGCTCGAACGCGAGCGGCCCTATATCGAGGACCATCTCCAATTCACCCGCTACGGCTTCGCGCTCGACCAGGTCGAACGTCGCACCGCGTCGATTGCGGAAACGGGCGATCTGCAGGCAATCGCAGGCGACCGGCGCCTGCTGGAATCCCTCCGGCTGTGGGATCCGGCCACGCTGCTGATCAATTTCCGCGAATTGCAGGCGTTCCGGGCCTATTTCGATTTCACTGACATCGATGTCGATCGTTACCGCATCGACGGTGAATTGCAGCCGGTCATGATCGCGGCGCGCGAGGTCAATACCGAGAACCTGCCCGAGCATTCGCGGCGCTGGCAATCCGAACGGATGATCTACACGCATGGCTACGGTCTCGTGTCGGCATCGGCGGTCGAATCGACTTCGGCAGGCCTGCCGAAATTCCTCTCGGGCGACGCGCCCAGCGCCGGGATGGGGCCGCTGTTCGTACGCTATCCGCAGGTCTATTTCGGCGAAAATTCGCCTGAATTCTCGATCGTCGGGACCAAGACGATCGAACTCGACCGGCCGCAGGAAGGGCGCAGCTTCGCCAAGCACGATTACGCTGGCGGGCGCGGGGTTCCGATCGACGGGCTTGTTCCCCGACTGCTGTTCGCCACCCGGTTCTGGGACCTGCGGCTGGCGTTGACGACGCTGCTGGGGGACGACAGCCGCATCCTGTTCCACCGCAATGTGCGCGACCGGGTCAAGCGCGTGGCACCGTTCCTCAAAGTGGATTCCGACCCCTATCCGGTCGCCGCCGACGGAAGGATCAAATGGGTCATCGACTGTTACACGACCAGCGACATGATGCCCTATTCCAAGCGGGTGAACCTGGGCGACCTGTCGCAGGTCTTTCAGGGCAAGCAGGAAGATTCCGGGATCATCCCGGCGGAGTTCATTCGGCTGCTGGAACGGCGCACGCAGCGCGCGAACTACGTGCGCGGCAGCGTCAAGGCGATCGTCGATGCCTATGATGGCAGTGTGACGCTGTACGTCACTGACCCGGACGACAAGCTGCTCCAGGCCTGGCGCCGCGCCTTTCCCGACGCCTTCACACCGGTCGAAGAAGCCAGCGCGGAGATCAGGGCGCATTTCCGCTATCCGCAGGACCAGTTCCAGATCCAGTCGGTGATCTGGGCGGATTATCACATGCGCGCGCCCGACGCCTATTATGCGCGCGAGGGTGCCTGGCAGATCCCGCAGGACGCCAATTTCATCTCGCTGCGCCGCGAACGCGCGCGGCCCGGCCACGAACAGCGCAATGCCGACCTGCGGCCCTATTGGCTGAAGACCCGCTTTCCCGGCGAGGAAGACGCCGAATTCGCGATCGTCCAGCCGTTCAGTCCCGAAAGCCGCAACGTCCTGTCGGGCTATCTGGTCGGGGGCAGCGACGGCGAACGGCTGGGGCGGCTGACCTCCTACGAATTCGCTCCGGACACGACGGTTGTCGGGCCCTCGCAGGCGCAGGCGCGGATCGATCAGGATCCGCGGATCTCGGCATGGATGACGCTGCGAATGCAGTCCGGTTCGCGCGTCTCGCGTGGCAAGCTGCTGACCGTGCCGCTCGACAATGCAGTGCTCTATGTCCAGCCGCTGTTCGTCCAGGCGGACAAGTCGAGCGTGTCCGAACTGCTCGGCGCCCAATTGTCCAGCGTTCCCGAACTCAAGCAGGTGGTCATCGTCTTTGGTGACCGGGTGCTCATGCGCCCCACGCTGAAAGGGGCGGTCGCCGCCCTGTTTGAAGACGAGGGCGAACGCGCCGCGCCCGATCAGGCAACTGCGGATACCGAAACACCCGCTTCCCCCCAACCGACGCGCAGCAACTAGGCGAGAAAGGCCCAGCCATGCTTACGATCATCCTCATCCTGGTCATCGTGGTCATCCTGGCCAGCCTGATCGTCGCCGCCCTGCGGCGCCACGACAGCAACAACTATTTCGATCAGGATCGCCAGCCGTTTTACGCCGAACCCGACGAGCTGGTCGATTGCGGCCTGCTGTATTCGCAGAAGGACTACGAAGGCAAAGAGTCGCACACCTATACGGTAACCCCGGCGGGGGAGGCCGGGCTGCGAGCGTGGCTGCGCGAGCCGACCAACGATCCCGGCTTCCTGATGCGCAATTACGCCGGGATCGTCGAACGGCACGACCCGCTCGAGGTGGCGCGCAGCCGGCGCCCTATCCATGCCGCCCGCAAGGCCGAATACGAACGCCTCGAGCAGTTGCTCGTGAACCGGCCTGAGTGGCGCTACGCGCTCGCAGCCAGCCGGCTGGGTATACGCTTCGAACGTGCCTGCCTGACCTTCTGGAACGATGTCGCGAACGAGCATTCGGCCGAGCGCCGCGACCAGAGCGAAGCGGAGTAACCCCATGCTGCTCATCATCCTGATCATCGCCTGCATCCTCGTCCTGCTTGCCTATCTGGTGGTCACCGTCAGGCGGCACGACCGGAACGCCTATGCCGATCGCGAGCGCGACCCCTTCTACAGCGAAATGGCGCGGCTCGCGGCGGCCGGGCTGCTTTACGAGGAAGAGGAACGCAGCATCGGGCGGCGGCGCCACTCGTTTATCGTAACCCCGGCGGGCGAAGCCGTGCTGCGCAACTGGATGCGCGAGCCGATGAACGAGCCGGGACTGCTGCGGCTGTATTTCGCAGGCATCGTCGGCCCGGCGGATGTGGTCGCCCTGGCGCGCGAACAGGCGGCCAAATGCACCGAGCGGCTCGCGAAATTCGACCGCGTCGACGAGCTGTTCGGCCGCAAGCAGGGCTGGGAGGCCGAGCGCGCGCATCTCGAGCTGGGCCGACGCTTCGAAACCTTCTGCCTCGAATTCTGGGAGCGGCAGGTCGACCAGCCATTCAACGCCCATCTGTTCGCCGACGACGGCGGTGAGAACGAGGATCCGGGAACGGACTACAAGGCACCGCGCACTGGATCCAAGCAAGACGACACCGGCTCCGCCGACCGATCCGACGCGGATTAGGGCCCCGCCCGCGATTCCCACTGCAAAGGAGGAAACCATGAAGAAGCTCAGCACCCTGGCCGCGGCGACAGCCGTATCGGCGTTAAGCGCAGGATATGCGGCCTGTGCACCATCAGCCTCAGCTGCGCAGGATCGCGGCGCAAGCGGCTCCGGGTCGCTGGTCGAACAGGCCGACGCGGTGACCCGGGAGACCAGCACCGCCGAATTGGTCCAGCGCTCCGACCAGTCGGGTACGTTGGAAGAAGTAACGGCGATCGAGCTGTTCACCGGCCGGCAGCTACAGCCCGACCCGGCCCGCGGCATCTTCCAGAAGGCGCGCGGGGCGACGGCGCGGATCACCTATCTCGGGGTCGATAATGCCGCGGCCATCTACCAGAGCGGCGACGCGGGTGATGGAGCCGACGGTTCGTCCGCGACGATCCGCCTTGGCAATGACAGCGCTGCGGGCACCGACAGCACGGCCTATATCGATCAGCGCGGCGACAAGGGCGTGGTCGATATCCGCCAGCAGGGCGATGCCAATTTCTCGGTCGGCATCCAGCACGCCAATCCCGCGGGTGGCGCCAGCGGTGCGGAACAGACGCATACGCTTGCGGGCCACGACCATCGCAGCGAAATCGTCCAGGAAGCAAGCGGTACGCTGGCCGATGTCACGCTGTCGCAGGGCGGGGGCAGCACGGGCCAGGTGCGCCAGACCCAGATCGGCGCCAAGGCGTCGATCGCGATCAAGAATGGTCCCTCAAGCCGCGCGCGACTGGTGCAGACCGGTTCGGGCCGGGGTAACGTGGCAGACGTCGATGTGGATGGCGGTGAGAACACCACCGATATCTCGCAGCGCGGCGAGGATGGGGCGCACGAAGCCAGCGTGGCGCAGGCGGGCGAGAAATCGGAAGTTGCCATCGTGCAGGAGGGCCGGAAGGGCAATGTCACCACGATCGACCAGAACGGGACCGATGGCAGCGCGGTAGTGCGGCAGGAAAATTCGCCGAACAACAAGGCGCAGATCGATCAGGCGGGCGCGGGTTCGGTAAGCCTTGAAGGGCTGATCGAGCAGAGCGGCGCGGGCGGCAACAATTCGGCCGATATCGACCAGACCGGCAGCACGCACACCGCGGTCGTCCGCCAGCGTGGCGCGGGTGGCGGCAGCGTCGCGGGGATCGACCAGTCGACCGACAACACCGACGAGAACGAGGCGACGGTCGACCAGGTCGTAGATGCCGCTTCGGGTACCGACACGGTCGACATCGATCAGGGCGGCAGCGCGAACCGCGCGACGATCGAGCAGAGACGCGGGGGCGGCGACACGGGCAGCAATGCGAGCGTCACCCAGCCGGGTGGCCGCGGCCGCGCAACCGTGGCCCAGGAAGGGCCCGCGCTGAAAGCCCAGATCGACCAGAACGGCAACGCCAACGAAGGCGAGATCAGCCAGAAGGGCACGGGCACCGCCGGCGAAGCGTCGATCAAGGCGGGCAGTGGGACCGACAACAACATGGCCCGCATTTTCCAGGAAACGGGCGGGACGATCGCTTCCATCGACCAGACTTCGCCCAACAACGAGGCGACGATCGAACAGGCCAATGCGCAGCCTGCGGCGGGGACGGTCGAAGCCGATATCGACCAGAGCGCGGATGTGCAGAATATCGCTTCGATCGTGCAAACGGGTGGGGGCACCGTCCGCAGCGCTTCGCTGGCGCAGTCGGGCCGCGAAAATGATGGCGCGATCGACCAGTCGGGCGCGGCGAACGGCATGACCGCGAACGTCCAGATGGCGGGAGATCTCAATACTGTGCAGCTAACCCAGGACGCCCAGGGCAATGGCAACCTCCAGGCCGAACTCAAGCAGCAGGGCGACGGGAACTCGATCACCTGGGACCAGCGCGGCAGCGAACTGGGGGCCACCGTCACGCAGCAAGGTTCGGGGAACGCGGTCGAAGTGACTCAGTCGGGCAGCGGTTACGATGTCAGCATCACGCAGAACGGCGACAACAACAGTTTGCGGATCACCTATTCCGGTCCGTCTGAGGGCGGGGGCGGTTTCACCGTGGTGCAGAACGGCGGAGAAACCCGTCATGCAGACTAGCCTCTGGCTCGCTGTCGCAGGATTGGTTGCGGCCGGGCCAGGTGCGGGGGGTGCAGGCTGCGAAAGCCGCGCGGAAAGCTATTGCAGCGATGCCGGTGCAGCGCCGCAGGGAACGCTGGTGACGAGCAGCGCGACGATCGGCTTCGCGATTGCTGGGGACGGTTTGCGGGTGACCGTGCGCCATCGCGGATCGAGCGCCGAAACCGTCCTCGACCTGCCCTATTCTGCCCCCAAGCGCGCCCGCCATGCGGACGGGGGCGGGGCGGGCGGCGCCTGCGATCCGCCGGCCGGTTAGCCCCTGGGGCCGGCACCCGACAGGCGGATCCGCGCTTCTTCGGCGATGGTTTCACCGATTTCGGTATAGAGTTCGGCAAAGGCCGCGGAGGACCGCCAGGCGACGCCCACGCTGCGATATTCCTGCCATCCTTCCGGTTCGGCGATGCGGACGACATCGAGCCCGCCTGCATCGGAGCGGATGTAGAGTTCGGGCAGTATCGCCAGCCCGACGCCCGAGCCGACCATCTGCTGCACGGCGTCGAGGCTGGTGCCTTCGTAATCGGCCAGCACGGTGGCATCCAGATGTCCGCAGATAGTCTCGAGCTGGCGGTGGTAGTGGTGACGGTGGTCGAGCGTGAGGAATGTTCGGCCAGCGAAGTCGGCAGCGACCAGTCGCGGTCGTTCGTTCAGCGGATCGTCGGGCGGGACCACGATGCGCAGCGGCTCGCGGAACAGCGGTTCGATGGCGAGACCCCGGCCCGCTATGGGCAAGGGGGAAAGCACCATGTCGAGTTCGCCGGCCGCCAGTTCCGCGTGCTGCTGGTCGGGAATGCCTTCGCGGATGTACAGCCGCAGCCCCGGATAGCGCCGATGCAGCGTCTTGATCACGCTGGGCATGAGGTAGGGGCCGAGCGTTGGCGTCACTCCGAAACGGATCGATCCCACGAAGCGTTCGGCCGCGCGGTCGGCGGCGTCATCGAAGTCGCGCACCGCATTCTGTACATTGCGCGCCGCGCTCAACAGGTCGCGTCCTGCCGGGGTCAACTGCATGCCCTTGGGGACGCGTTCGAACAGCTTGAGCCCCAGGCTGGTCTCGAGCGTGCGCAACTGCTGGCTCAAAGCCGGCTGGGTCAGCGCAAGGGCGTTCGCCGCCTCGCTCATATTGCCGGTGTCGGCGAGCTTCGCGAAGATCGCGATCTGCTTGAGAGTAGCCATGCTCTCCCATTAGCTTTTCTTATGGGTGCGGCGCAAGAATTCGAATTGGATTATAGTGCGGGCACCGCGCATATCGGCTCGACACAACGATGGAGAGCGACATGACCAAGAGGTCACCCGATGAAAAGATCATGAAGCCCTATCTGCGCCGCATGCTGCGCGAACATCGCGCGCTCAATCGGCTGATCGATACCACCAAGGCGATCGGCGCGACCGAGGACGTCAAGGCAATGAAACGCCTCAGGCTGCGTCTCAAGGACAAGATCGCCTCGCTCCAGAACCACTATTACGGGCGCAGCTTCCCAAGCTGACCCGCAGGCGGCGGCCGAACTCCCCCTCCCCAACCAAGCTCAGGAGCCGGCCGTCGCCTCTTCTCCCATGACCCTACTCACTTCCACCGAGCGCTTGCGCGCCTTCATCGCCAGCGAGAGCGCGGGCGGCATCGTTCTGATCGTCGCTGCCGCGGTGGCGCTGGCCATCGCCAATTCCGCGCTGCTGCCCGCCTATGAGGCCTTCCTCGCCACCCCGGTGGTATTCAGCGCGGGCAGTCTGGTCGCGATCGACAAGCCGCTGTTGCTGTGGATCAACGACGGGCTGATGGCGCTGTTCTTCTTCCTGATCGGCCTCGAGGTGAAGCGCGAGATCGTGACCGGCCAGTTGCGCAGCTGGAAACAGGCGTCGCTCCCGGTTTACGCCGCGATCGGCGGCATGGTCGTGCCGGCGCTGGTCTTCGTGGGCCTCAATCTCGGTTCACCGGAAAACCTGCGGGGCTGGGCAATCCCCGCGGCGACCGATATCGCCTTCGCGCTGGGCTTGCTCGCGCTGCTCGGATCGCGCGTTCCCGTCGCGCTGAAGGCGCTGCTGCTGGCGATTGCAATCATCGACGATATCGGCGCGATCGCGATCATCGCGCTGTTCTACACCGAGAACATGAACCTTGGCGCGCTCGCCCTTGCCTTGGTGCCGGCTGCAGGGTTGCTGCTGCTCAACCGCGCGGGTGTTGCCCGGTCGATTCCTTATTTCCTGCTCGCTGCATTCCTGTGGATCTGCGTTCTCAAGTCCGGCGTGCACGCCACGCTGGCCGGTGTGGCCACCGCGATGTTCGTGCCCATCGCGGTCGGCGACGAACGTCCGCTCGAGCGGCTCGAACATGCGTTGCACCCCTGGGTGGCCTTCCTGATCCTGCCGATCTTCGCCTTCGCCAATGCCGGCGTGTCGTTCGCCGGGGCCGGGATCGACGCGTTGCTCGCACCGCTGTCGCTCGGCATCACCGCAGGGCTGGTCGTCGGCAAGCAACTCGGGATATTCGGGGCCTGCTGGCTGGCGGTGAAAAGCGGATTGGCGACGCTGCCCGCGGGTGTGGGCCTGCGCCACGTCTATGGCCTGTCCTGCCTTGCCGGCATCGGTTTCACGATGAGCCTGTTCATCGGCAATCTCGCCTTCGTCGATCCCGAACAGATCGCCGCGGTCAAGTTCGGTGTGCTGGGCGGATCGCTGGTCTCGGCGCTGGCAGGCATCCTGGTCCTCCGGTTTGCTGTGCGCCGGGCCGATGGTACCGTTACTATATGATATCTGCTCTTTTATTCACCGTCTTCGGTCTGGTCGCGCTTGTTTTCGGCGGCGAATTGCTGGTGCGCGGCGCGGTCGCGCTGGCCGAGAAGGCGGGCGTCAGCGCGCTGGTCATCGGGGTCGTGATCGTCGGTCTCGGCACGTCCATGCCCGAACTGGTGACCAGTATCGAAGCTGCCCTCATGGGATCGCCCGCGATCGCCTGGGGCAACATCGTCGGCTCCAATATCGCCAACAGTCTGTTGATACTGGGCGCCGCCGCGCTGGTGGCCCCGATGGCAATTGCCTCGACCAACCGCTGGCGCGATCCGGTAGTGGCGCTTGCCGGCAGCGTGGTACTGTTCCTGCTCGCGCTGACCGGAGTGGGCAGCCTGGTCATCGGAGTGCTGCTGCTGGCGGCCCTCGCCGGCTATATCGCCTGGTGCTACCGCGAGGAACGCCTTGCCGACCCTGCAGTGGTTCACAATGCGCCTTACGATCGGGCGCAGGCACTCGAATTGACCGATACAGGCCTGCACGGCGCCCGCAATGGCTGGACGCGGCCGGTGATGTTGACGCTTATCGGGCTGGCCGTGCTGGTCGGTGGTGGCCGCCTGCTGGTCGACGGGGCGATCGATCTCGCGCGGATCGCGGGGCTGAGCGAGACCCTCATCGGTCTGACCATCGTCGCAATCGGCACGTCGCTGCCCGAACTGGTCACTTCGGTCGTCGCTGCGCGCAAGGGACAGCCCGAAGTCGCGTTCGGCAATGTCGTCGGCTCGAACATCTACAACCTTCTGGGGATCGGCGGCGCCACGATGCTGATGGCCCCCGGTGCGGTCCCGGCAGGGCTGCTGCCGCTCGATATCGGCCTTGTCGTAGCCAGCGCGGTGGTCATCCTTTTCCTCACCGCAGCCCGTGGAGTGTCGCGCCTGCCCGCTTTCGCCCTGCTGGCGGCGTATGCCGGCTATCTCGGTTTCCTCGTCCTTACCGCATGAACCAAAGGAGCATAACATGATGTCTCGACGCAATGTACTCGCCGGTGCCGCAGTGGCCGGCGGCGCGATGGCCGCCGGTACCGGCATGGCCGCGGCCCAGGCCCCGCAGCCCGCCCGGCTGGCCCCCGTGGTCGACGGCAAGACCGCGCTCTCTCCCGATCAGGCGCTCGAACTGCTGATCGAGGGCAATCGCAACTTCCTCAACGACGTGCCGACGGCCGCTCCTGTCGGGCGCGAGCGCCGCCTCGAGATCGCACAGGGACAGGCGCCGTTCGCGGCCTATGTCACCTGTTCCGACAGCCGTGTCTCGCCCGAGATCCTGTTCGGCCGCGGGCTGGGCGAACTGTTCATCATCCGCAATGCGGGCAACACCGTCGATACGGTGGCGCTGGGCTCGATCGAATATGCCGTGGCAGAGCTGGGCGTGCCCCTGATCGTGGTCATGGGCCACGAATCCTGCGGCGCGGTCAAGGCGGCCAAGGCAGTCGTCGACGACAACGCCACCTTCCCGGGCAGCATCGGCCGCATGATCGAACCGATCATTCCCGCGGTTCTCGAAGTCCGGGGCAGCGAGGGCGACATGCTGGACAACGCCATCCGCGCGAATGTGTCGCGCGTGGTCAAGCAATTGCGCACCACGACCGACCCGCTGCTGCTCGACCCGCAGGCGGCGGGCAAGCTCAAGGTCGTCGGCGCGCATTACGACCTCGACACCGGCAAGGTCGACTTCTTCGACCAGCCGTAGGCGCCAGAGCGTGTCCCGGTCCCCGGCCCGCCGCCGCGCGGGAGGGGCACCGGGACGCGATTGCCAGACAGTCTTGCTCAACGCAGGCGGCGCGATACCAGTGCCTGCGCACCGCATCCCTCTTCCCCACAGCCGTATCCTCGCCGGTTGACCGACCGGCTCGGCGTTCGCACCGGACGGACGTTCGCCTTTCTCAAGAGAGGATTCGGATGGCGGCCCGAGAAGCCAGTGGCGGAGACGGAGGGATACGATCTAACGATCCATAATCCTTTAACTAAACAATAAAAGGTATAGAGCGTTTACGTGGCACCCCCATTCATACCCCGCTTTATACGATGAAGTTTATCATCTGAGTTGCCGAAATCGCCCACGCACTTTGGAACTTCGCAGCACACCGGACGCCGCCATGCGGCAGAAAGATATTGTTAAGCAATAGGTTACGTGAAGTTGTTCCTCTACAAAGAGGAGCAAGTCAATGCAAGCAAATGGCTATGTGTTACCAGCAAGTGAAGCCCCGAATCATCATTCCTCAACCCGATCCGGTGAAGGGCGTGGGAGTGGTGCAAAGGCAAAGCCATCCAATCGGGTCCGGCTCAATGGCAATATCGCCCGACGCAAGCCCGGGAAGCGAATTCGGGAATATTGGGATATCGACCTGCCGGGTTTTGGCCTAAGAGTAAATCCCGGCGGCAGGCGGACATGGTTTGTACTCTTCCGCCAGCGCGGCAAGCTGCGGCGCGTGTCCCTGGGAACCTCCCGCGATATTTCGCCTGCTACGGCCCGCCGTCTTGCGCGGGCGAAGCTGGCCGAGGTGGCGCTCGATGGGTTGCCGACGCGCAAGAAGGCCCGCGCCGCGCAGAAGAGCGATGCTCCCCTACTGCGCGACTACGCCGAGCGTTTCTGGGCTGACTATTCGCGGCACTGGAAACCATCGACCCGAAAGCGCAACAAGAGCGCGATCTTCAAGGAAATCCTCGGCGCGTTCGGCGACCGGTGGATCGACGAGTTGGCCAAAGGCGACATCCTGTTCTGGCGCGACAGCTTTGCAGAGCGCCCCGGCGTGTTCAATCGCACGCTGCCAGTGTTCTCGGTGATGATGGGCTATGCCGAACGCCTTGGTCTGCGTCCGCGCGGCTCCAACCCTTGTAAGGGCACGCCGCGCTACAAACGCAAACCGATGGAGCGTTTTCTTGATAGCCATGAATATGCGCGGCTGGCTACGGCCTTGCGAGACTACGAGACGGAGCAGCCACTCTATGTCGCGGCGATCCGCCTGCTGATCTTCACCGGCGCGCGATCCGGCGAGATCGAAAACTTGCGGTGGGAATGGGTGCAAGAACCACGCCTAATGCTGCCAGACAGCAAGACTGGTGCGAAGATCGTCTATCTCAATCGGCAGGCCACCGGTGTTATCGCAGGGCTGCCAAACCGGACACCGAGCGGCCTGCTGTTCCCCTCGGTCCGCAATCCTGAAAAGCCGATAAAGCTCAGCATGCATTGGTCGAAAATCCGAAATCGAGCAGCGTTACCGGACGTGCGGCTGCACGACCTGCGCCATAGCTTCGCCTCGGTAGCGATCCGCGACAACATCTCGCTGATGGTGATCGGCAAGCTGTTGGGACACGCGCTAGCTGAAACGACAACCAAATATGCGCATCTTTCCGATGACATCGTGGCCGATGCAGCGGAGCGCGTATCCAGCTCCATCGCTCGGTTGATTGGAGTAGACCAATGAACGCGCTGACACTGAGAGGCATCGTTGCCGAGGAATTGGGCAGCCTAAAACTCCACATCGTCGGCCAACGTAGTGGACTTGGGGAACTGCGCCAGACCATTTGGGCGCGCGAACTGCCTGGCTTCGGGACGCGGCATTATGCCAGCGGTCGCAAGGTTTACATCGTTCAAGCACGAATGGCAGGGCGCACCCGCACAGTGACAATCGGCAACGCCAAGGTGCTGAGCCATGCGCAGGCAATGGATGTCGCTCGCCGCGTCCTGCTGCGCGCCCAGACTGGCGACAATCCGGCGGAGGAGCGCAAACGACTACGCAAGGTTCCCTCCTACCGGGACTTCCTTAAAACCTATTGGGAGCGGGTATCGCCCAAGTGGAAGCCGTCCACGCTCTACACCCACCGCTATTACAAACGGAAATATCTCGACCGAGCCTTCGAAGGCCTGTTCCTTGATGAGATCGAAGAACGCCATGTGCAGGAATGGTTCAACCGGATCACCAACACCGGTGGCCCCGGTGCTGCCAACCGTTGCGGTGAAATCCTGCGCGCAATGTTCAACAAGGCCGAGCAATGGGGCGTCCGGCCCGAAGGCTCAAATCCCTGTCTCTATATCCGCAAGAACAAGGGGCGGAAGTGCGAGCGCTTTCTGTCCGATCAGGAGTTTAGGCGGGTGGGTGAAGTGCTTGACCGGCATCGCAAGGCCTTCCCGTTACATTGCGCAGCAATCAGCCTGCTTATCTTGACCGGCTGCCGCAAGTCGGAGATCACCTGCCTCAAATGGAGCGAGGTTCGAGGGCGGCGCTTACTGCTGACCGACAGCAAAACCGGTCCGCGAACGGTCTGGCTCGCCGAAGCCGCAGCGACAATTCTGCATGCCCTGCCACGCCGGGAGAAGCAGCGATATGTGTTCTGGAACCCGGCCACCCAGCGTCCGATTACCGATATCGGCAATCTGTGGAGCAAGCTGCGCGATGAGGCTGGCCTTCCCGGCGTCCGCATCCATGATCTGCGGCACAGCTTTGCCAGCCATGCCGCTGCCCATTCGGAAACCCTGCCGATGATCGGCAAGCTGCTTGGCCATGCCGATGTGCGGACCACGACCCGGTATGCCCACCTTGACGATGGGCATGTCATCGAGGCAGCGCAACGCATCGGCGACCTGATCGAGCAAAACATAAGCGGCTCATATTCATTGAGCCATAACACTAAGTATGATAGTGGGCCGTTGCTGCATGACTGAGAACCCGCGCATCCGCATCTACGCCAACCGCTGGTTCGCCAAGTTTGCGGCAAAGGAAAAGATCAGCGATGCCTCGCTTGCTGATGCCGTGCATCGGGCCGAAGCCGGCTTGATCGATGCCTGTCTTGGCAGCGGCCTTATCAAGCAGCGCATCGCACGCCAGGGTGGAGGCAAATCGGGCGGTTATCGCTCGATCCTGATCTTCCGCTCGGGCGAGCGGGCCATATTCGTGTTTGCTTTCGCCAAGAGTGGGAAAGCAAACCTGAGTGCGGCGGAACTGAAGGTGTATCGCAAGGCTGCTGGCATCATGCTGGAGCTTGGCGAGGATCAGATCGAAACTGAAGTTGAAGCGGGCCGATTGGTCGAGGTGAAAGACGATGAGCAAAGCTAAGACAAAGACTTACAAGAGCGAGGCGATGGCTGCCGTCCATGAGATGATGGAAGGCCTCCACGACGCTGGCAGCATCGATAAGCGCACCATGCGCGAGTTCGATGAGGCCTGCCTTGCACCCGCGCCGGTTCTTTCGCCGGTTGAGATCAAGGCCATCCGTGAAGCGGAGCATGTCTCGCAGCCGGTCTTTGCGCGCTATCTCAATGTGTCGAAGAATCTCGTGTCGGACTGGGAACGGGGCGCGAAGAAGCCGGGAGGTCCGGCACTCCGGTTGCTGTCGATCATTCAACGCAATGGGCTGGATGCGGTGGCTTAATCGGGGCCACGTTTTGCCTGTTTTGTTCCGGATAGGGGATTTCGGAAAGCTGATATTCGGAGTGCCGGAACACTGCTCATTGCAAACTACAACTACAGTGGCACTCTTTGTGTATGGTCAAAATTTCGAGACTTCCAGATGAACCTGCGCACATACTTTTATTCAACTAACCTATGCTCCGAGAATCGACAGGGTAAGCATTCAACTTAGTCGAAAGTCAGATCTTGCCTCGCCTTTATGAAGCAGCGACCGTTGTAGAAGACGAAAGAGTCGTAGAACGGGTAATCTTTCACACCCTCGGTCTCCTGTTGCTCAATGCCTTCCCAAAACTCATCCTCGTCGTCTACGCCTACATCGTCAATGTGCGATTCCACCTCTGTGTTGATGCTACCGACCCTGCGGATCGAGTTTGGAAGGTGCACAACGGAGTCGAGATAGAGCCTTATGCTTTCGACCGTTTCGACGCCTTCCGGAAGTTCGACGTATCCGTCGTAGGAGGCATCCACGGTTCCGACCGTTCGTAAGCTGGCGGGCAATTTCACGACAGGATGATCGGAGACATCGATTTCGCCGATCCTTGTAACTCCCTCCGGAATCTCGATACCGGCGTTGCGTTCCAGTTGAAGTCTGCCGATTTCCCTGAGCCCGGTCGGAAAGGCAGCGATGGTCGGCCACTGCATGTAATATTCCTGAACGAATTCAGCTTCGCAATTTGCTTGCGGGTCAATCCCTTGTACCAAGGGTGGGGGATCTGGCAGTGGCAATGGGTCTGGAGCGTCCTCTTCCAACCAAAGAGCAAGACGCTCGACAGCCCACTCATGTGCCGTCGCATTTTCCTCGTCGATCTCGTCAGGCTTTTCACGTTTGCGATAATCCATTCCAAGGTAAGCGAGCAGGTTAAGCGCCCCCCAATCTGCCCAGATGGCCCATGCCGAACCGCGTACCCTTGGATAATGCCAACTCGAAAAATCCAGCGCGGCCCATTCTGCGCTCGCATAGAAGCCTTTTGGCGCGAACCAGCCAGCCCAAGCGGCGAGACCTTCTTTGTACGCTTGCGTCCAGCCACCCTCGTCGAGTTCGCCGGATAAAAAGGACCTGGTTGCGATGATCGACTTTCGTGGACGGTCGTCCGAAGGGCATTCCTCCTCGAAGCTGAGTAGGGCTCTTGTGGCGCAATCGTTTATGAAACCCGTAAGGCGATCCTTCACGGCAGAATCGGTCTGTGCCACCCGCGCTACCGGAACCAGGAGTTGACGAACGCTTATCGGGTCTTTGAGTGAGGCCGCGGCATCGCGCATTGTAAGGCGCTTCTTGGTAGACCCCCTGGTAAGCTCAAGCAAAACAGGGCGTATCTCATCCTTATAGAGAACACACATGTCCAGTTTATCGAGGTCTGTGATCGAAAGCGAAAAGTTCGACGCCTCTGCCATTCGCTGGGCACCTTTCAAAGTTTCGTCGACAAATTGTAATCACTTCCACTCTGCAAGCGATAATAATCTCTGGTTGTCGATACGAAACCTTTCATCTTGATAGAACAAGCATCGCAGCGCTCGGTTGGGTACTACTTTCGGAGACATCCGTGCAGCTTCTGTAATGGTAATGGGTGCCTGCCTCTCTCTCAGAACTGAGAAAACAGTCTCAAGAAATTCTGTTTGATCTTCATGTTTGAGATCAATATCGCGATCATTGATTCCCCAAGTCTTAGCATCTAACTTAATAAGGGGATGGACGACATGGAATTGCATTCCTTCATTAATGCCGCGTACGGCGACCAAACGCTGACGCAATTCGGATGTTGTAATCGGGGATCCTGCGTCCTTAACAATCGCGATGACGGCCTGCCGTATGTCCACACGTCCACTCGACACAGTGTCGTCCCCGTCAGACCAAACCATCCTACCAAATGACTGCAATTCTGCAGTTTGCTTCAGAGCAATATCCAACTGATATTTATCGAAACAGGAAGGCAAATCTATTTCACGTTCGGCTAGTGCTAGAAGCAGCTCGGAGGCGTGCCACTGTCGACCACGTTCGCCTTCGTAGACAATATCAATTGCCTCTGCTGCGAAGCTCTCCCAATCACCGCGTTCTACAGCCATGTGTCGCAACGTACCGTAAGTTCCCGGCCCGAAAAGATATCCGACCTCCGCCGCCGCGTTATGAACTCGCCTTTCGTCTATTGCCTTCCCCAAGCGCTCTTCAGCGATCCGAGCGATTTCGGAATAGTGGAGAGGCTGCTCAGCATCATGCAAGACCGCTTCGACCACCTGGTCGGCCCCACTACCGTAAGAAATGAGCACCTCCTCGCCTTCCTCACCGGCAAAGTGGCACCTCCGTGAACAATGATCCCAAAGCAGCCCCCTAAATTCGGTTGACTCTTCCGGCAGGAGAAGCCCGACTTGGTATTCGCATTCTGTCCTAGGCCAACAATGCTCGATGGCGCCAACCAACATCTGTCGGGCGGATTCATGAGCCGTCGCCCAATCCTGTTCCTTTAGAAACGTAAGATATTCGACACCATCAATTTCCAGAACTGAAACTCCTGCGTCGCAAAGCTTTGTAATCAAATACCTCGCCGCCGACCCGTGCTCGGAAAGGCCAGTGAACCAGGGATCAAGCGCTGCGGCACCGATGAGAGGCAGGGGATATTTTCGTTCAGAAAGAAGAACCTTCAGTTTTGCACCTAGAAGATCATCCCATATCTCCTGTCTGATTATCTTCTTAACTGTCTTGCTTTCGATTTGGCGAATTCGCTCACGAGATACACTGTAGTCAGCACCAATCTCTTCCAGCGTCTCTGGTGGGCGCTTCCATCCCATTCGTCGCTTGAGGATGTCTGCCTCGCGGGGCTTCAAGCCAAGGAAGCAATTTTCCACCGCTTCGACCAGACTCTGACTGTCAATCCCACATTGGACAGTGGGCGCGTCACCACTTTCTATAGCTGCGATAAGTGCGTCATGTGATGGGGTTGGACCCGCTTCAATCGCTGACATCAAGCTTCGACAAAGATCGTGACAGGAGGTTCGTCCAAAATTCTGGAATTTGAAGAGATCATCCAAGGTATGTTGGGCCAAGTCAGACACCGTATCGATACCGTTTCGGCGAAAGACGTTGTCGAGCCTCACTGTGAGTTCAAACTCTGAGAAACTCCGGGAACTCAACCATGGCGGGGCTGATCTTGCTATCTCGGTAGGGTCGCTTTCGGCGAGTCCCAACAATTTTCCAAAACGAAACTTTCCCAGCTGGGCACGCAGCTTCGCAGTCAATCGTCCTTCGTTCGCTACGTAAGTTTCGTCATCGCGTATCTCGCTCGCAAACAGTTCAGCTTGGACCCCGTCGTGTTCGAAAATGAAGTCTCTTACCCACCCCGTCGCTTTCGGGGTTTCAGCAGAAACCTCCACCACAGGGTCCTCGATTGTATAGCCCCAGCCATCCAGCGCTAGATATATTGGTTCTCCCTCCACATCACCAATGGCATTGGAGGACGACTTGTAGCTAGAAGGTAGAGCTCCGCGCGCCCCTGGCGTTAGTAAAAGACGGCCAGCCTGTTCTTGCGCGATTGATTCAAAAGACCTTGCATCTCGGCGGTCGAAGCCGACGTGCAATACTCCGCAATGGGAATTCGGCATTGCCCGGTCCCAAGCGTCGACAATCTCATTGAGGCCGTGGAACACTTCGATGGTCCACTCGCCATCATTATCCCGTATTAGCAGGAAGGCCCTAAGTGAAGTTAACATCTCAGTTCTGCTTAGCTTTGACCTGCTCCAGCAAACCTACGAAATCAATTTCGCCGGCCGTGGCTTGCGAATAAAGCTCGTTGACGCCCCAATCAGCGAGACGTTCAATCAACCTGTATACAGTAGTCTCAGACAAGTGTTCGGGTATTAGGCATTCGACAGAGCGTCTAAGCATCTGGTCTGGGTCGAGCGATCCGACATTGTATAAATTCACTCGCTTCGTGAGTTCAGTTGGTGCTGCGCCTTGTGCGAGAGCGAGACTAATCCCAAAACGGTACCCATCGATTTTATCTGCGAATACGCCCATTTCCTTAAGCTCGGCTAGCTTGTCATCTGTCGATTCAGATAGTCCGACATTGATTAGATCGGTGGTCACAAACTTACCCTTTCAACGCTCGATTGGTTCTCGGATATTTCGTTAATCCAATAGCTTGCACCGATCTTCGCCTTAATCGAAGCAAGGTCTGTCTCAGGACGTATCTCGCCGCCGTGGACTAAGAGAACGAATTGGCTCGTGACGGTCGGTAGATAACGGAGAATGTTATCGCGGTGATGTGGGTCAAGCCTTCCAAACGGTGTATCCATAACGACCGGTCCAATTGAGCGGCCCGTTCGATTAAGGCCATCGATTAACGACAGCGCTACTACTTGCTCCGCACCGGCACTCCGAATGGAGACTGGATGACCTGCGCTATCGATGATGCTGAGGCCATAATTCTCGTTGATCTCCAATCCACGATACGATTTCTGCGTGGTCATTTCCTTGAATGATTTGCTAGCAAGTTCTTGAACTCGTTCCCGCAACTTATCACGCAGTCGCTCGACACTTGCGGCAAAGCAAGCCTCCACTTCACCTGCTACCCGCGCCTTGACCGTACTTCTTTGGGACCTAGCTCCTGCTAGTCCTTCGATAGACTTACGAGCCACCGCCAAGTCCTCGTTCGTCTTAGCAATCGCCTTCTCGCCAAGCTTTATCGCTTCCGTCAGTCGACCTTCTTCTTTCAGCTTTTCCTGATGCAGTACTCGTTTCCGGGCTAGCTCAGCTGTATCGTGACCTGCAATCTTCTCGTGTGCTCGCTCGATATCATTTTCAGCACGCTGCAATTTGACTTCAGCGGCGCGAATATCTCGATCAATCTCCACAATCCTGTCGCGCGCATTGATACCTCGGATTTCGTCGAGCAATGCCAGTTCCGAGGCACTTTCGGGATGATCAGATCCTTCGGCACACAGTTCATTATGCTGGCCTTCCAATTGCCCCAGCTGAGTGCCGAGTTTCGCTCGATCCTTTTCAGGGAATGGCTGAAAACAGGTGGGACACTCTTTTTGATCAAGAGCGCGCTTTATATCGTCGATCTTATCCGCAAGTCGGATTCGCTGTTTAAGCAAATCACTAGCTTGCTTCTGGTCATCACGAAGAACCTTGCGCCTTACATCCAACTTCGCGTCGAGCATATCTCGCCAGGCGGACGAGAGTATCGCGTGCCTCTCTTGTCTTTTTTGTTTTAGCGTGTCGGTGGCTTCTTCTGCTGATTTTCGCCCGACATCGAGATTTGCTTTGTGCGCCAGCAACGACGCGGCTTGCTCGAGATCATCCTCTAGGCTTGCGCGCTCGTCTCGAGTCTTCGCCATTTTCTCAACCAGGCCACTTAGGTCTTTCTCCTGACTTTCGAGGAGCGTGGTCAGGCTGCTCATGTTTGCTGCTGAGCGTTCCAAGCCCTTCACATGCTGCATCTCTTGGGTCTGCTTCTTTGTCGCGGCCTTTAAGATTGCCCCTAGTTCTGCGCGTCCGTTGGTAAGCGCGGGCACTCCCAGAACTTGCTCGATTGCTTCTTTTATCTGCCGACCTTGCTCGCTACCCTCGATCAAGAGCTCTTCATATTCACCGAGCAACTCACCATCAAAGAGGAAGAAGCGGGCAACCTGTTCTGGGGCAAACTTGTTGATTTCGGCCTCAACCTGATCGCCCGCAATCACAACACCATCACGTGTTAGGTGCGTCGCCACTATGAAATCTTCTGGACGATTGGGTGTCGCGACATGCGACCGTCTCGTCGCTGTCCGTCTCAGTTCGTATTCTCGACCGTTGGCCTCAAACCTCAGGAATACATCTACATCCCAGTCATCCATTCTTGCGCCATCTCGGTTAACGAGTTTGTGCAAAGGAATTGGGCGCGAATGTCGTCCCATTGCTTTTCCGTAGAACCCCCAGCGCAATGCATTCATCAAAGAAGTCTTGCCGCGCATATTGTCGCCAAAAACCAGCATAACATTCTGATGATCATCGGTTGGAAAATCGATCGTGACGGGATCACGATACGGCATGAAGTTCTTTGCTTTCAGAGTATGCAGCTTCATTTGTTATCAGTGCCCACTACGAGTTTATCTACTGCTTCATCAATCAGTCGCTCCATTGCGACTGATGGTTGCGAGCGCTCTTGGTTGAACTGATGTTGCCTCTGTATTTCGTAGCAAGCACGAAGAAGCTCCGGGTCAAGCTCCGGTGCGATTTCTTGCCGTACGTCCAGTAGCGTTTGAAGCGCCAGATCGTCGCTCTCAGTCATCTGTTTCATCACCCTCTTCTGGATCGAAATCGTCTGGGTCGATGCCCATCTCGATCGCTATCTCTCTAAGATTCGCCGCTGCCATTTGGTTGATCGCGTTCTTCGCGAATTCAACCGAGCGGATAAGCTCTGCCCTGAGCAAACCCATCTGGTCCTCTTCCTCGTCAGGGTTCACTGGTGTGACAATTGCGTCATGGATAACCGCAATATCCTTTCCAGGAGATTTTCGGAGCACGCGTCCGCGTCTCTGAATAAATTGACGAGGGTTCTGAGAGGAGGCAAGAATTAAGGCGTGGGATACGGCAGGTATGTCTACGCCTTCATCAAGGCACCGTATGGAAACCAGTATGCCGCCGAACTTTCTAAACCAATCCATCGTCGCTTCACGATCGCCCTCCATGGAAGAGTGGTATTCGATTGGATCGAGGCCTCGTTCTCTCAGTGCAATCAATACGTCTGCAAGCTGGCCTCCATCTTCGCAGTAGACGAGCCAGCTCTGACCCGGTTCGAACTCCTCGGTCATCACACGAGTAGCCAATGAAACTTTAGCGGCAGCTTTCTTGGCAATACGAGCGCGTTTGATCAGCATCATGCGCGCGCGTTCGCTTAATACTTTTCGCCCCTCATTGTCGCTCTTAGACCTTGCGATTTCTTTGCTTATTGCACGGGATTGAATGAGCCAATCCTCCGCCTCGGTAGCCGAGAGATGCACCGGGTGAGGGTGGTATTCGTAGGGGACTAGTCGGCCGGCATGGACTGCGTCCATGAGGGTTATCTTCGGAAGAACTATCGGACCAAAATATGAGAAGATCCTATCGGTGCCTTCTGGATCGCCGTAGCGCTTTGGAGTCGCACTCAGCCCGAGCCGAGCGCCCGCTTCGGTCGAAAGGAATTTCGAGTTCTCTCTGCTTCCAATCTGGTGGACTTCGTCGGCTACCACTAAGAGATGATCGCCAGCGGTCACGTTAGAGCGAAAATCATCGGACGCAGCCGTTTGCATCGTCGAGATGATAATTCTGGGACCAAGGGAAACGTCGGCGTCCGTCATCGCCGGAAGTCTACCGGAACCTCGCCATTTGTTGTTCCCGGCACCAGCCAACAACAGCGCGGCCTCCGGGATTTCGTCCGCTACTTCGTCCGCCCACTGTGAGAGGAGAAGTCGACTAGGCACGAGGATAAGCGCCGGTTTGCCCTCGAGTATGTGCTGTCTAATCGCCGTTATTGCGGTGAACGTTTTACCGCTGCCTGTCGCGTGCTCAAAGATTCCGCGCCTTCCGGCCTTAATCCATCGTTCGATCGCATTCGCCTGGTGAGGCATTGGAACTCTGCGGGGCAGTTTTTCGATCGTCTCTTCTGAAGGCAAAGAAGCCAAGTCTGGCGAAGCGAATCTCTCGAAATACTCTTTGGCCGTTTCTGGCAAGGCGCAAACTTCAATGTCTTCGTCCTCGGCGCTCCAAAGTCGATCGAAATGTGCATCATGTTTGTCAATGCGGTCAGCTTCCAGACCACCTCGCCAGCTGCAGAACACCTCGATAGATTCGAAATTGCCGTCGTTGCTCCAACCGCTCCAAGTTTCATTTGCGGATCCCTTGAAGCTCACTTGGTTTCCCTGCGCATCGGAAAAGATTCCGATTTTTTCGTGGTAGATTCCTCGCCGATCTCGCCGCATGGCGATCTTCAGGTCGAGCGATCCAATCGCTATCAGTGTGGCAAGCGTCTTTGCTCCTAGCGCGGTTTGTGGATTGGCAAGCAAAGTATCAAACTGCTGGATGAGGGTAGATGCTAACTCCGAACCCCGCTTCGCGTATCCTTCAGTGATCCTTTCGACGTCTCCAGCGTCGAGCGCCGGGGAGCATATCAGTTCAATCCTTCCGCCTTTTCGGACGAACGAGACAATGGCCGGACCGACGACAAGAAATACGCTTGATCTAAAGTATCCCGCAGCTCTGCGATACAGTTTGGCTTCCCTGAGGCAGCACGCATAGAACTTCTCTACAGGATCGTCTTTGAGCGAACGGTATTCGGTTTCGAGATCCAGGGATGCCAAGTTCCCCGAATATCCATCTGAGTTCGATGACAGCGACGTTGCCATCACCATCCTTGCTTCCGTCGCATCCTGAAACTCGGCGGGCAATCCTTCATCTGCCTTGCCCAATCAGGTCGATGAACCGCCCTTTAGAGCCTTCCACATAGTTTGTATCGGCCTCTACTGAAATCCAGCGGCGTCCCAAGCTCTCGGCCACACTGCCGGTCGTGTTTGACCCCCCAAAGGGATCAAACACAAGATCATTCTCATGGGTCAAAAATTCGATAAAGAATGCTGATAAGGCTGGCTGCATTCTGGCTGGGTGGCTCGGAAGGTCGTTCTCTTTACAATACCTGCGATAAGCTGCGTCCCAACCTGTTCCGGTATACTTTAGCAAAGCCTCGGGATAGTGTTCACCGGTAAGGTCAAGTACGTTTGGTCCGATCGAGCCACCATGATCTTTAAGAAAGCCTGTTTTGGAGATCACGTGGCCAGATGGTCTCGTTCCAGCATTATAGGACTGTCGCTTCAGCAGCTTCTTCATATCCTTGCTGTAGGGATTTAGAACCCGTCTGTTGTCCGCCTTGGGGAACTCAGCTCTCGATAGCCACCAAACATGCGTGAATGAATCTTTGAGTCGAGCTCGCTTCAAATTCACCCATGCGGCTGGGCTGGGAAGCCTTGCGGGATTGTGGCAAATGACATGCTGACAGAGATTTAGATTTGCGGCTCGCTTGAACGCCATCAATGCTTCGAGCGGGAGTGTGGACATAATGGGCGCACCTTCCTCCCAAGCGTTGCCAATTTCGATGACTATGGAACCATCATCGGTGAGCATCTCCGTGAGGGGTTCAGCCAGTGATTCGATCCAGCGCAGATAAGCTTCACCTGTCTCGTTTCCGTACCGCTTCTTGCGCACAAGGGGGAAAGGTGGCGAAGTGACAATTAGGTTCACCTTGCCCCGCTGCTTCCGCAGATATGAGGAATTGAAGGCATCCTCGATCTTGCTGTGAAGCATGATGCCCATCTCTGTCGTGTATGCATTCTGCGTGGCAGGCTTCTTGCGAGCGGTCACTGTATCTTTTTTTCGCGCCGTCACGGTAACATGCCCCAATCGCTCTCTCGCGGCGGATAATCGCGTTCTTTTCTTGCAAACGCACCGCCATTTACTGCAAACTTCACATCGCACGTTCCGCGATGCTCTGCGTTTTCGGATCGACCTCATCTTTCCGCCCTATCGGAACACCAATAATCTAAAATTTGCTTTCCGCAACCGACGCTTGCCTTCAAAATTTTTGCCACGAGCATTACGTCGTCGCTGCCTTCAGGCCCACACCAGAGTCCAGTCCGGCTTTCATCGGGAACAGTCCTGAACCAGGTCAGCTGAGGACAGCAACCCGTTCCTTTCCGGCCGTGTTGGCAGCGTCTCCTGGCGCGATTGCGGGCGCAAAACCGGTTCCCACTTTTGCTGCAATCGCTTGGGCGCTGCCCGCCCGCACCACCAGTCATGAACAGGTTTCCCTCCGGCCCACAGACGGTGTCTGCGGACCTGCGGTGCAGTCCTCCCATGCCCTGTTTCTTCTGAATGTTCGCAAGCCGGAGATGGTCTCCGGTTTGAGGACCTTGAAGGAACTTATATCATGACCAATATCGCAATCCTCACCGGCCGCATCGCCCGCGATCCCGACACCCGCGAGACCAAGGGCGGCACCAATGTCACCGGGATCACCGGGATCACCGTCGTCACCGATCGCCCCGCACGCGACAAGGATGGCAAGACCTACAAGGACGAGAACGGCTACACTGCCAAGGAAAGCGAGTTCCACCGGGTGACCTGCTTCAATGGCCTCGCCAAGACCGTCGGCCATTACTGCTCCAAGGGCCAGCTGGTCAGCGTCCAGGGCCGCATCCACTACACCCAGTGGGAGGACAAGGACGGGGTTACCCGCTACGGCACCGAGATCCTCGCCGACAAGGTCGACTTCCGCTCGCGCGGCAATGGCTCCGACGAGAACGACAACACCGACGCTCCTGACATCGACTGACATCCAACATCATCGATCCCGCTCAGACGGGTGCCGTCCAGACCGGACGGCGCCCCTTCTTGTGTTGTTCATTATCTGAGGGAGGAGGGGGCCTGGCTCACGGTTGTCCGATTCTGATGGGCGTGCAACCGGCGCGTCAAGGACGGCAGGGTCCCACCATTTTGCCTCCCCTTCGCTGCGCTGTGGTCCGACAAAATCGTTACCCCTACCGCCGCTTCGCGGTCGCCCTTCGGGGCGATCCCTGACCCGCCAGTCGCACGCCCATCCGTCCTGCTCCTGCCGTCAACGGCAGACATCAGGAGGATATTATGGCTTCGCAATTTCAATGTACTTCGAACTCGGATCGCTATTTTACCGCGCTGGCTGTGTCAGAGCGTCGGGCACTGCACAGCTTCTTTGATCAGCATATCGTAGAGGATCGTGAGCTTGGATACTTCGCGCTCGATGAGGGCGACTACAACGCACTTCCGGCGCACATTGCGGCGCGCGTCGTGCATACGGTGCATGGGGCGATGTCAGACGAATACTGACGTGCAGTTGAGAGCAGGGACCGGCAACGGTTCCTGTCCTTTTTCTTTGTTCGCTGGATTGAAGCTGGTGCGGTAAAATGGCGCTTTTCGTATGCACCACCTGCTCGCCAAGCAATGCCCTAAAGGCCAGCGCAGTTTGCCTTAACAAGATGGCTATCTGTTACCAAACTGGTCTCCAACGAGAACCAACCTGCATCCTTTCCTCTTCCCCTCAAGCCCGGTTTGGGCTAGGAAATCCCTCTGAATCCAGTGCCTTTGCCGACGTTGAATGGTCGGAGCAGTGGTGGATCAGACTATGTACAATTGGGGAACAACTTCGTGCACACCGGACGCAGCGGAAGCTGCATGGGATGAGGATTTGGGCATCGTCTTCGTTCCTTCGTCAACACGACGAAGCCCAAATTTTCTTTAAATCACAACCTCAAATCTGTGCCATAGGCGCCGACGGGAGACACTCTTCAGGGCAGGCGGGAAGCCCCAGATCATTGATCGCAGTTCGCTCTGCGCGACCACCACACCCGGAAGGCCGGCATAAAGCTCCGTACCGAAATTGACCCCGCCTATTCGGTCGCGGACCTTGAAAGAGGATTCCAGCAATTCCCGGTTGGCAGTGTATCGGTAAAGGGTACACATCGAGCGGATTTAGAACCGCGAGTTTGGGGCTATAAGATAGACCCTGTCCTACCAGCATCCGAAATTGAGACTATCGGTCAACCAACAGTGTGTGGTTCCCAGATGAGGCCGGATGAACCGCAATAAAAGTATCGCGGCTGCCGGATTTCGAATAGGACGTCCGTGCTGTCGTTCCGGCGCTCGTGGCGTGCGTCGACTATAATCATCTCAGGTGAGAACAATGGACAATCGACAATGTCAGTTATCGGTTTGCCATGCGCATTCACCAGTCCAGCTTCCGGCAACTCAGTGCAACAAATGCGAATCTCGTTTTCATCGATCGATAAGGTTGGGGAGCCGAAAATTGTCGTCCGCGCGAACGCACGTCCGCATCTCACTCCAATATCTCCTTCCCAAGGATACTATTTCGGCAGATCTCGCAGCTGGTCTTGCGGGTCGCCCTTTTGCTTGAGTAGATTGATCGCAAGAAGGTCGATTTCGCCGGTCGCTCCATATGCTGACAATCGCCTTTTGGCCGCTGCTCGTTTGGCGAATTCGTCACCGGCTTCACGAAGAACCTTCCGCAGCTTTTGCTCATCGTAGATCTCTTCTTCGGTGAACGAGGCCTCGCGAAGCCACTCGTTGAGCGACGAGTATTCAGCCTTGAATATAAGCACCCCAATATTGCGCCAGAACGGTCGAAAGGATAATTCAAGAGCGTCTAGGCTGAATGAATGGCCGTTCCCGCTGGAATCTTTTGCGGGTTGAACTGAGGCAATGCGACGCGCATCCTCGAAGAGAGCCGCGATCTTGTCGAACCCATATTCGTAGCAGTCCTCTACGAAATCCATCACCATCGCGGTGGCTGCGGCAACGTTTTCGTCGAATCCCTCCACGATGTTGAGACCGAGTTCCGCTTCCAGATCACTCCAGCAATCGACGGTCATCGGCATGCCGCCGGGAAGCACGAGTTTCACGACTACGTCGTCGTAAACCAAGAGGAAGTCGGAATGACTTCTGATCGACACGAGCCGGACGGCGGGATCGCCCAGGTTTTCAAGCGCCGCGTCAAGCGAAGCGGATATCGCCCGAAGGAACCGATCATGGGTGCCAACGCTGTCACCGATGCGTTGATATGTCATGGGAATGACCTCTTCTTGCAAGACTGCATATCGTCGTCGAGACAGCTCATTTTAGAACGAGGGCGACGATAAGCGCGCCTGCGCCGGCACTGAGGAAACAGCCACCCCAGACGAGGAATAGTAACCGCCCGATGAGCCGGGATGGCTGACCGCCGTGCTCCTTGTTGCCGACAAGAACTTCACGGATCGCGGTTGCTCGAGCAACTTTGCGTAGTTCGACAATGTCCTTTTCAGTGCGCGCGAGGATACCGTTCCACGCGGAGATGTTCAGTTCGAGAATGCGGTAGGTTTCACTGATCTGCTCGACGCTGTGTCGGTGTTCTTCCATCGTGCGCCTGACAGACGCGAGCGTCCGAAAGGGGCTGTCCCTTCTCTCCACCAACACGAGATAAAGCATCCGGACCATCACCGATGCGAGCATCAGGATGGGACTGTCGCTATCGACCTTGCGCTCAACGGCTGTAAGCAGCGACGCCTCGATCGGCGTAATTTTCTGGCCGAACAATTCGAGCCACAATGCCTCAAGCTGACCGTTCATTGCTCTGCCCTCCACAGGGCCGAGCCAAAGGCCTCCAGGCTGACCTTCGTCATATTGGCAGTCCACAAGGCGTTGCTTTGCTTGAGCGCATCTTCCAGTGACAGGCCATTCCTCATCATGTTCGAGACGGTGTCGTCATCGATCCACGGAAGCTTTATGAGACCATCGGGATCTTCCTCGTAAGACTGGGTAGCCTGCCGGCAGAGATAGACCTGGTTCATTCCCCGATTGTGCGCATTGGCTGCGTATTTGGGATAGGGATCATGCTTGCCGGCAATGTAGAAAATGACCACGTTCGAGGGGCTCACCTGCAGCTTCAAAGCAGCGGCGATCTCGAGCGTTCTTTGATAGAGCGCAGGTTCGAATTCGAGGATTGCGAGCCGGCTTGCGTATTGCAGGCGGGCATTTAATGCATCATCGATCCGGTTGGGATCGCTCGACGGGAAATGTAGATAATCATCCGCTCCGCGTCCCTTCAAAGCCGAGCATGGCGCTCCTCCGATCTCGATGTGCAGCAGTGGCCGCTTGAGCAGATATTCAAGGGAAAGGTTCAGCGTACTCGCTCCGATCCCACCCCGGCGCCGTACGGTCAGGATCGTATTACCCACGCTGGCGCCGGACCTGTCCGCCAGCTCGAGCTGCCTCACACGATCGTCCACCCGGCGGTTCATCTCCTCGCGCAATGCGAGTGCATTGGGATCCTGAATGGTCAGCTCGTTACTCATTCCAGTCATCCTCTTCATGGTCATGTTGCGGCTTGAAGGGCTTCGGCCGCACCGGCTGCGTCGAAGGTCGGCCAGACACGGGCGGGGCCTCATGCGGCGCATTACCGCCTGGCCGACGGACCTGCGCAGGTCCGTCTGATCGATCCGATTGATCTTCGTCTGGGGGCTCAGCAGGCAGGGCCCGATCGCCATTCAAATCGCGATCGTGCTCGTGACCCAACGACCCGGAACCGTGGTTCTCGTCCTGCCAGTCATAGTTATCGATTTCGGCATCCTCCAAATCGTCGTCGACCGGTTCATCGATTTCGTGAGGGCGGTTATTCGGCAGCGTTGGAGGGGCGTGGCTGGCGTCCGGGGCCGGTCCGGGGACCGGTGTGGATTCGAACTTGACCGACTGCTGCGAAGGATCATCGAGACGATCGGGATCAGCCGTCTCCGGGGATGAAAATCCCGTGTTTGCCGGGTCTTCGGCGGCAGAAGCCGGCAGCGGCATAACCGGGCCGACACCGTCATCGGCCAGCTCTTCCTCGTCGTCCCGGTGCGCGGTCGTATCCGCTACCAAATAACCAGATATGTCATCGCCGGGTTCGCTCTCTTTGGCGTCCTCGCCTGGCCACGCGCCGTACTCCTGCAGCCAATCATATCCCGTCCATTCTGCGGCCTCGAGCGATTCGTAATCCGGTTCGTGGGAATAGACGACGCGGTTGTCGTAGAGCTTGAAATAGCGATCTGATTTACAGGCAGCGCGGACCTCGTTCTCGAACGCTATGAAGTGCCCGTCGAGTACATCGCGCTCAAGCCGCTTGGTAAATTCCCAATCGGCATCAGAGACCGCAAGACCACTCCTGAGAAGCGCGTTGAACGCCTCGATACTGCCCATCGTTTCCAGGCGCTCGAAGGTAATCTCGAGTCTTTCGCGAAGCTCTGCCTTCCAGTCCTTGTGCCATTTGGCCTGCGGGCCGATACCATCGATCTCGCGCTTAAGGATGCCGAGATGCATCTCCATTTTCCAGTCGCGCTTGAGCGGAGCGATCGCGCGATGAATGAAGTCGTATAACGCTCGCAGCCGGATGCGGTCTTCGTGGGATTCCATGTCCAGCATCTTCGCCAGGTGATCGATATCCCAATCGCCCTGGAGCTTGTACGCATCCTCGTAGGCGCGCACCTCGCCGTCGGTCAGCGACCGCGCTGCATCGCGAATACGCGCTGCAGCTTCCAGGAATCGATCCTCCATGCCGGTAGGCAGATCGAGCTCTTCTCGTGCCTGTTTCGCCCATTCATTGGTCTGCTCCTCGCGGCCGCAAACAGCCCGTGCGATGACCTTCAGATGCTCTTCGTCGAGGTTCCCGAGATAGGCCTCGATGATCCCCGATCGCACGATCCGGTTCCAGGCGTTGTCGGGGTTCTGTAACTTCGGATCGGCGGCATGTTCCCTGATCAGCAAAGCGATAAAGGACACCATGAGTGTCCCCCGTCAGCGCCAATGGCACAGATTTGAGGTTGTGATTTAAGGAGGATTTGGGCTTCGTCGTAGTGACGAAGGAACGAAGATGAAGCCCAAATCCTCAAGCTCCAAAAAGCCCGCCGAACAGGTGGTAAAGGACATCCGCCGCAAGACCCGCCGACACTTCTCAGCGGAAGACAAGATCCGGATCGTGCTCGATGGGCTACGAGGCGATGACTCCATTGCCGAGCTTTGCCGCCGCGAGGGTATCGCCCAGAGCCTGTATTACACTTGGTCCAAAGAGTTCATGGAGGCTGGCAAGCGTCGCCTCGCCGGTGACACGGCCCGCGCTGCGACCACGGACGAGGTGAAGGACCTGCGCCGTGAGGCCCGCGACCTGAAGGAGTGCGTGGCCGACCTCACCCTGGAGAACCGCTTGCTCAAAAAAAGCATGATCGCGGATGGGGGAGGCGACGAATGAG